>Ga0308157_10000055_pt1 | contig 495325 bp, 485 predicted proteins | sample PhyBR1_FD_201035 | JGI IMG/M metagenome (GOLD analysis project Ga0308157, IMG submission 201035) | Phyllosphere microbial communities from UC Gill Tract Community Farm, Albany, California, United States - DLSLB.R1 | ecosystem: Host-associated > Plants > Phyllosphere > Unclassified | place...
TAAGCGCGCGACTACCTATGCCCCATCAGTGTATTATGTCGAGAAGACCTTATTTTCTGAAGTAGTAAGGGGTGCTTATGCCGATGCGTTTTTTACGGAAACGCTAAACATTCCCGCAAAGTTCATTCCCGCTTTCCTGGGTCTTTGCGATGAAGATGCCAAACAATACCTGCTTATAAAGCAAAACGAGGATAAACTTTTGGATTATCTCAAAAATAAAGCCCTGGAATTTTTGAAGCTAAACCCTGATGCAAGGCAATAAATGCGCTGTGCTGTAAACTTTATGGATAAGTTTACTATTTTTGGGAAATGAAGCATTTTTGCCGCTACCTATTTTTGATCATTATATCCTTTACTCTGGCCGGGGCAGGGATGCATAAATATTATGTGTCGGTATTCCAGATCGAACACGCGCCAAAAAAGAAAGTGCTGCAAATGACCGCCCGCATTTTTATCGATGACCTTGAACTGGGCCTTCAGAAGAAATACGGCAAAAAATTTTACCTGACGGAAAAGCGGGAGCTGCCGGATACGGAGGGATTTCTCAGTAAATACTTTTCCGAAAAAATAAAGGTAAAGGTCAATGGCAAGGCAAAACCCATAAAGTATCTGGCCAAAGAAACCGAAAGCGATGTTCTGGTATGTTATTTTACCATTGAGGCAGGAACTAAGGTAACTTCGGTAGAAATGAACAATGCCACTCTTCTCGATGTATACCCAGAACAGCAAAATATTATCAATGTAAAAATAAACAGTAACAAAAAGAGCCTGTTGCTGACCAATGATGAACCGGAAGGTGTATTGGAGTTTTAAACTATAGTTATGAGAAAAGCATTTTACGTACTATCGATGGCGGCGGCAGTAACGGTTTCCGCACAGGAAAAACCGGCACAAAAGCGCGAGCCCGGCCATAAGGACAGCAACAGGATGAGCCAGATGTACGACCTGATGGCAACGCCTAATATGTTCCGCACCGCATCGGGTGCGCCAGGGCCTGCCTACTACCAGCAACAGGCCGACTATAAAATGGACATCGAGCTCGACGATAAGAATACGAAGCTTTTTGGTAAGGAGACCATTACCTATCATAATAATTCGCCCGAAAGCCTGGAATACCTGTGGGTACAGCTGGATCAGAATATTAATACAAAAGATTCCAGGTCTAAGCTAGTGGAAAGCCAGAAAATGGATCCGGCCTACAAGCCCGATGCGTTTTCGCGCCGCTACATGGAAGATGCTTTTGATGGCGGTTTTAAGATAGACTATTTGCAGGATGCCAATGGCAAGCCGATGAAGTATACCATCAACCAGACCATGATGCGCATCGACCTGCCTACGCCTTTAAAGACCGGCGAAAAAATATCTTTTTCAATTAAATGGTGGTACAATATCAATAATTACAGGGTAATTGGCGGTCGTTCGGGTTACGAGCATTTTGATAAGGATAATAACAACCTGTATGTTATCGCGCAGTTCTTTCCGCGGATGGCTGTTTACAATGATGTCGAAGGCTGGCAGAACATGCAGTTTTGGGGTGCGGGGGAATTTGCCCTCACCTTTGGTAACTACGAAGTGAACATTACCGTGCCTGCCGACCATATCATTGATGGCACAGGAGACCTGACCAACCGCCCCGAAGTACTTACTGCCGAACAGCTGAAACGCTACGAACAGGCGACAAGATCATTCGATAAGCCGGTAGTGATCGTCACGCAGGATGAGGCCGAAAAAGCTGAAAAAGGCTTCAGTACCAAAAAGAAGACCTGGAAATTTAACGCGAAGAACGTGAGGGACTTTGGGTTCTCATCATCGCGTAAATTCATATACGACGGTATGGCCGTACAGCTGGGCGGCAAGACCGTGATGGCGCACTCGCTTTATCCTAAAGAAGCCAACCCTATGTGGGGCGAAACCTCTACCCGTGTGGTGGCGCATACGCTAAAAACCTATTCGAAATATACATTTGATTATCCCTACCCAAAGGCAATATCGGTCTCTGCCGAAGACCAGGGAATGGAGTACCCTATGATCTGCTGGAACTATGGCCGCCCCGATGAGAAAGGCTATGTATCCGACAGGATAAAATACGGCAACATGAGCGTGATCATCCATGAGGTGGGACACAACTTTTTCCCGATGATCGTTAACTCTGACGAAAGGCAGTGGACGTGGATGGATGAGGGCCTCAATACCTTTTTGCAGTACCTAACCGAAAAGGAATGGGATGCGAATTATCCTTCGAATCGTGGGCCTGCGGCTAATATCGTGCCTTACATGAGCGGCGACCAGAAATTCCTGGAGCCGATAATGACCAATTCGGAAGCGATACACCAGTTTGGCTCCAATGCGTATGGCAAGCCGGCAACAGGCCTGAACATGCTGCGCGAGGTGGTTATGGGGCATGAGCTTTTTGACCACGCCTTTAAAACCTATGCCAACCGTTGGAAGTTCAGGCACCCAACACCCGAGGACTTTTTCAGGACGATGGAGGATGCCTCGGCAGTGGACCTGGATTGGTTTTGGAGGGGATGGTTCTACACTACCGACTATGTGGACATGGGCATTATGGAGGTAAAGCAGTTTTACGTTACTGAAACCCAACCGGGATCGATGAAGGACCATAAGATAAAGAGGGGGCGCTTTAATGAAGATACCGGGCCATTTGTGTACATGGTTGCGGATGGGCCGGATGCCGTAAAGCAAAACAAAAAAGCCCTGGATGCAAAGGATGTAAAATTGCTCAATGATTACCTGAAGGAGAAATTCACCAATGAGGAAAGAGTAAAACTTAAAGCGCCGAAATATTTTTATGAGGTGACCTTTGACAAGCCGGGCGACATGCTGATGCCAATATTGGTGGAGCTTGCCTTTGAGGATGGCACAAGTGAATATCATACCTTCCCGGTGCAGATATGGCGTAAGAACAACCAAACGGCATCGCGCGTATTTGCCACTGAAAAGGAGGTTAAGAAAATAACTCTCGACCCGAAGCTGCTTACCGCGGACATTGATGTTACCAACAACACCTGGCCCAAAGAAGTGGTAAAGGATAAATTTGACACTCTTGAAAATAAGAAATAACCTCAATAGGAATAAATTCCTACATTTGAAAAAAAACCAAACATGAAAAAAACACTACTTTCTGTAGTATTGCTGCTATCATTGAATGCCTTTGCACAAGCGCCTATCCAGGCATTTTACAGCGCGTCTGTCATTCCTGAAGACGACAATACTACACATTACCTGCTTGTAGACCCATCTGCACCGCTTGATCATGATACCAACGGAAACGGTAATAATTTTGTCTGGAATTTTGACAACCTGAATGTGGTAACTACTACAGCTACATCTGTAATGGCCCCTACTGCCGGTGACCTCGCTAATTATCCGGGAACAACTATGGTAGTAGAAACTATTACCCAAGGTGGCAATCCTACACATTACTACCTTTCCGACATTGGACAAGGCACCAATATCACAGGTGCGCAGACCTCCCAACTGACTTTAAAATATACATCGGGCGGTTTAATAGGGAATTTCCCGATGAATTTCGGCGAGCAGTTCTCGGGTGGCGTAACCGGTACATTTGAAGGTGGCGGGATCCAGGGTACATTTTCGGGGACATCACTAAGCAACGTTGATGCTTTTGGGACACTCACAGTAAACCAGGGCTTTACCGGGCCTAAGGAAGTAACCCGCCTTGTGATCTACCAATTCCTTACATTAAGTTATATGGGTGTTGAAGTAGGTACCGTAAACCAGACTATATATAGTTATTACACTGCCGACCTTGTAGCCGGACCGGTAATGAGGGATATTACGACACATACTGTAGTTGCTGTTGCAGGCATCGACCAAACACAAAATTCGGTTGAAGTATACGATCAGGCCACTAATGGTGTTAGTGATCATATTTCACTTACGAAAACCTTTATTGCGCCAAACCCGGTACAGGATATACTGCACATTGAGGGCGCTGCCGAAGTTGGCAGTGTAACAATAACCGATCTCATGGGCAGGACAGTAGTGCGGGGGCAGGGCAATGATGTTGCCGTAAGCCAACTTCCGGCAGGCATTTACCATGTTGCTGTTGTTGCAGAAGGCAGAAGCTCTACGCTTAAAATGGTTAAACAATAAACGTTATGGTTAAAATTGTTATTTAGAACAATCCCTTTCGCACAACTTTGCGTAACTTTGCTATATAAATACGTTTAGTTATGTTTGGAATTGGCGGAGGGGAATTTTTCCTTATCATAGTGGTGGTACTGATGCTTTTCGGGTCGGACAAGATCCCTGAGATCGCCCGTACTCTTGGGAGGGGAATGCAGCAGCTGAAAGATGCCACCAACGACATTAAGAGCGAGATCCACAAGAGCGCCGAGATAGATGATATAAAGAAAACTTTTACCGACATTGGCAATGATGTTACCGGCAACCTGAACGTTAATAATACCACTGCCGATATTACGAACGAGATCAATAAGGTAAAAGAAGATATTGAGGATATGCAGGGACCGATAAAACGTATCAGGTAATGCTTGAAAAATTACTGCAGCTTGACAGGGAAGCATTTATATACTTAAATTCTTTCGGGTCGGAGACCTGGGATTCATTCTGGCTTTTCATTACCCAAATGTACAGCTGGATCCCTGTTTTTGCGATCATACTTTATCTTACCTTCAAAAGGCTGGGCTGGCGCCATGCCCTGCTCATCATTGGCATGATCACTGTGCTTCTTTTGCTCACCGACCAAACGACCAATCTTATAAAGAATTATTTCCAGCGCCTGCGCCCCGGCAGCGATCCCGGGTTGGAAGGGCTAATGCGTGCGGTAAAGAAACGCCGATCGTTCAGCTTCATATCAGGGCATGCCTCCAACTCAATGGCGGTGGCGTTTTTTCTGTATAGGGTGCTTCATCCTTACCTGAAATATATGGGCTTCTTTTTCCTTTGGCCGCTTATATTCGCTTACAGCCGCATCTACCTTGGGCTGCATTATCCGGGCGATATACTGGTAGGCTATCTTTACGGGATATTTACCGGCTGGCTGGTACTCAAACTTTATATTTACCTGCGGGACCGCTATTTCCCGCAACACGAAAGGTTAGATAACCCGACTAACAGTGAGCCCGTCTCTAATGGGTAGTAATACCGTTTCTACGCGCGGGTCATGTTTTAGCAGTTTGTTATATTCCAATAATATTTTAGTGCTCTTATCATTGGGCTTTACCGGTTCCAGCACCTTTCCGCTCCACAATACATTGTCTGACAGTATGATGCCGCCTTTGTTCATCATCGGGACGATCATCTCGAAATAATTGATGTAATTCTCCTTGTCGGCATCTATGAAGACAAGGTCGAATTTTTTACCCAGCCCCGGGATGATCTCAAGGGCATTACCCAAATGCTGGTGAATGCTGTCCTTCCATTGCGATCTGTCGAAGTACTTTTTTTGCAGATCGTATAGCTCTTCATTATTATCAAGGGTATCTAGTGTACCACCTTCCCTCATGCCTTCAGCAAGGCAAAGTGTGGCATAGCCGGTATAAGTACCTATCTCTAATACGTGCGTTGGGTTAATAAGCTTTGATATCATACTCAGGACACGCCCCTGGAAATGCCCGCTGAGCATACGTGGCTGTAGTACTTTCTGGTGCGTTTCCCTGTTAAGGGCGGCCAATAGTTCAGGCTCGTTCTCACTATGGTTCGCCGCGTAATCCTCGAGTTCTTCTGATATGAAATGCATCTGTTTTTTTTGCGAAGTTACAAAACCATCGTTAAATGTTTGTAATAGTCATAAATAGTAATAAAATTTATTACAAAAAGATTTATTTTTACCCCGCTAAACCTAAACGAATGAAACTGAGATCTACTTTTTTGCTGATGCTTATTGCAGCCATGGGCTACAGCCAGGTAACCAACGAAGGAAAACCTGCCAGCTGGAAGACCCAAAACCTTGAGCAGGTAGCACCTGTTATGATGCCGAAATTCGATCTTGCAGCACTACAGGCTGAAGATGTGGTGAATAAGGGCAGGAAGGATATACCCTGGCGTTTTGGTACCGATCTCACGGTAGACCATAACCTGCAAAACAGCGGAAGCTGGCATACCCTGCCTAATGGTGACAGGATCTGGAGGATAAGGTACCGCTCGAGAGGAGCGAAAACGCTAAACTTTGTATTTAGCGACTTTTACATGCCAAAAGGCGGTAAAGTGTACCTGTATAACAATGACCATTCCGACCTTGTAGGGGCCTACGATGAGTCGCAGAATAATGAGCAGAGGCAGCTTGGCACTTGGCTGGTAAATGGAGAGGATGTATGGATCGAATATTACGAGCCGCATACCGTGGCCGGACAGGGAAAACTGGAGGTTTTTAAAGTGGTTCACGGCTACAGGACCTCGGATGGGATGAAAGATGTAGATGATGACATAGACGGCTCTGGCGCCTGTAACTATGATGTTGATTGTTATATGGGCAACATAGACGGCCTTAAGGACCATAACAAAAAGGCGATAGCGTTGCTTATAACCGGTGGTGACAGCTTTTGCTCGGGTTCGCTTGTAAACAATACTACGAATGATGGTACGCCTTACCTGCTTACGGCAAACCATTGTTACGATAACAATCCGGCACAATGGGCGTTCCGCTTCAACTGGATAAGCCCTAACCCCATATGTGCAGGCAACGCGCCAAGTGAACCGAATACGAACTATTACCAGACTGCCAGCGGTGCCCAGCTTAGGGCAAGGAATGCGGGCAGCGATTTTTGCCTTGTACAGATAACCGCCAATATGCCAACTGCATGGGATCTGGTTTGGGCAGGATGGGACCGCAGCGATGCAGTACCATCCTCTACTTTTGGCATCCACCACCCTGCGGGCGATATCATGAAAGCCTGTGTTGACCTTGATGAGCCAACATTTGATTCAGGCCAGGGAGCACAGCTTTGGAGAATAGGCAGCTGGGACCTGGGTGTTACCGAAGGAGGTTCTTCCGGTTCACCGCTTTTTGATAATAACGGGCGCATCATCGGGCAGCTTTATTTTGGATGGGCAGCCTGCGACGGTACTGAGAACAACGGTGAGTTTGATGCTTATGGCCGTTTTGCGGTATCGTGGGATTCCGGGGCTACATCGTCCACACGGCTTAAAGAATGGCTTGACCCTGCCAATACGGGTGCTATGACGGTTAACGCTTACCCGGCACAGGAAATGCTTGCTCTTAATGCTAAGGTGGCCATCCCTGAAGTGGGCGTGGAAACGTGTGGCACTGCCGTTTCGCCTGTGATCAGGCTTATCAATAAAGGAACGCAGCCACTGGTATCGGCACTAATAAATTATACACTTAACGATGGCACCCCGATGGTGTATAGCTGGACCGGCAACCTGGCAACGAGCCAGTCGGCCGAAATAACGTTGCCGGTCATGACCGGTTTGTACGGGCAAAATGTATTCAGCGCCAGCCTTAGTATGCCTAACGGTGGCACAGACGGCGATACCTCTGATGATGCTGCATCGTCTACATTTGTGGTACGGGTAATGGAGATCGCAAATGTTACACTGGACCTGTCTACCGATTACTACGGCGAAGAAACAACATGGGAACTTCGCGATGATAATGGCGCGCTGCTATACAGCGGTGGCGATTACGGTTCTTTTGAAGATGATAGCGTAACCTTTGAACTTACGGAAGAAGGCTGTTATACATTTACCATTTTTGACAGTTATAATGACGGGATGTGCTGTTCGGCAGGACAGGGAAGCTATACCCTCACAGGTGCTAATGGAACAATATTAGCGCAGGGCGGCGCATTTGGCACTTCTGAATCAGCAAGCTTCAGGCTGGTTGATACCGCAGGCAACGGTGAAAATTCGTTACAGGCTACGGTTAAAGTATTCCCTAACCCATCTACAGGTATATTTAATGTCCAAGGCAACGGGGTATCACTTACGTATGAAATGTACAATGTACTGGGCCAGCAGGTAACATCCGGTGACATGGCTAGCGGAACAGGGACTGTAGACATATCTTCGGCTGCCAATGGCGTATACATCCTTAAACTGACTGATACAACAGGGAGAACAGCTAACTTCAAGCTTTCTAAAAAGTAATAGTTACATGATCGCATATCAGGCCTGCGGAAATGTCCGCAGGCTTTTGCATTAAACTTGGTCAGTGTGCTTTTAACCCGCCTATTGGTGTTCCTGCACCATAATTTCAATATTCGCAAATAGTTACTACCTTTGCGCCATGCAAACGGAAAAGAAAGACATAAGGGCGCTAACGAAAGAACAGCTTCGCGATTTTTTTGTGGCAAATGGGGATAAGGCATTCCGGGGCAACCAGGTATACGAATGGTTGTGGAGCAAGCGTGCGCATAGTTTTGACGATATGACCAACGTTGCCAAACCTACACGCCAGATGCTAGAGGATAATTTTGTCATCAACCACATCCACGTAGATGAGATGCAGCAAAGCAGTGACGGCACGGTAAAGAACGCCGTGCGCCTGCATGATGGACTAGTAGTGGAATCGGTACTTATACCTACCGAAACCCGCACCACTGCCTGCGTATCGAGCCAGGTGGGCTGCAGCCTTGACTGTAATTTTTGCGCTACGGCACGCCTCAAACGCATGCGTAACCTTAATCCTGATGAGATATACGATCAGGTTGCTGCTATAGACAGCGAAAGCCGCCTGTACCACAACCGCCCGCTATCCAATATCGTGTTCATGGGGATGGGTGAGCCGCTTATGAACTATAACAACGTACTGAAAGCCATCGAAAAGATCACTTCGCCGGAGGGCTTAGGGATGTCGGCAAAGCGGATCACCGTTTCCACTTCGGGTATACCGAAAATGATAAAGAAAATGGCGGATGACGGGGTAAAGTTCAAGCTTGCCGTATCATTGCACTCGGCGATCGATGAGGTACGCTCCCAGATCATGCCGTTCAGTAAGAACTTTCCACTGAAAGAACTGCGGGAGTCATTGGAATATTGGTATAAAATGACCAAAAGCCGCGTTACCTACGAGTATGTGGTTTGGAAAGGCATTAACGACAGGAAACAGGACATTGATGCGCTCGTAAGATTTTGCCGCCATGTGCCCTGCAAGGTCAACCTTATCGAATACAACCCTATCGATGACGGCGAATTCCAGCAGGCTGACCCGGAATCCATTGATGCTTACATAAGGGCTTTGGAAAATGATGGCGTTGTAGCAAAAGTCCGCCGAAGCCGCGGCAAAGACATTGATGCTGCCTGCGGGCAGCTGGCCAACAAGAATGAGTCGGCCAATGCTTAAACTTTTATAAAACGCCTTACCTTTCGAAGGCTTTTCCCTATCTTTGAGGGCGATGAAAATCACAGAACAAATTAAGCAGCCCATAGCACAGGAAATGGAACTTTTTGAAGAAAAGTTCCGTGATTCCATGTCATCCAAGGTTTCGCTGCTTAACCGCATTACCTACTACATTGTAAACCGCAAGGGCAAGCAAATGCGCCCAATGTTCGTATTCCTTACTGCTAAAATGATAAGTGGCGGTGCGGTAAATGAGCGTACATATCGCGGTGCGGCTGTCATCGAGCTAATCCATACCGCGACACTGGTACATGATGATGTGGTGGACGACAGCAACCGTCGCCGTGGCTTTTTCTCCATTAATGCACTTTGGAAAAATAAGATCGCCGTTTTGGTTGGGGACTACCTTTTATCTAAAGGACTGCTGCTATCTATAGATAATGGCGATTTTGACCTGTTGCGCATCATCTCTGTTGCTGTACGCGAAATGAGCGAAGGTGAACTGCTCCAGATAGAAAAGGCCCGAAGGCTTGATATTACCGAAGACATATATTATGAGATCATACGCCAAAAAACGGCTACGCTAATTGCTGCCTGCTGTTCTCTGGGCGCGTGCTCTGTATCACCCGAGAGTGATGACACCGAAAAGATGCGAAAATTCGGCGAGCTGATAGGTATGGCCTTCCAGATCAAGGATGACCTTTTTGACTACACCGAAGATGCTATAGGCAAGCCCACCGGGATCGATATAAAGGAGCAGAAAATGACACTACCGCTCATTTACACCCTAAACAACTGCAGCAAGGACGAAAAGAAGTGGCTCATCAATTCTGTCAAAAATCATAATAAGGATAAAAAGCGCGTAAAAGAGGTCATTGCTTTCGTGAAACAAAAGGGAGGGTTGGAATATGCCGAAAAACGTATGGCGCAATTCCGTGAGGAGGCATTGCTGCTACTGGCCGACTATCCGTCTTCTGTTTACAAGGATGCCCTTGTGCTGATGGTAAATTATGTTATCGAAAGGAAGATATAGCTAAGAGACCTTTTTATACTGCTTTTTTGCAAACATTATTGCCTGCACACTTTCCACTAAAACGTAATAGTTACCTATACATTACCACAACAACATCGTTATATATTGGCGTTACTGGGGTTGCACAGATCTTCATAACTGCTGTGTTTTTATTGTAGTGTGTGTGCTTTTGATCGAATTAGGTTGTGATCTTTCAAGCGTATAGTATTTATATGGGAAGATATATCCATTCGCCTCAAAATTCTTATTAAGTTTATCTTAACAAAAATGATGGAACCAAAACAACTTTAATGATGAAAAAATTTTACTTCAGCTTACTTTCCTTAGCTGCCGTTACAGTAAGTAATGCGCAGAACGATATGAGCTTTGAACCTAATGGCTATGGGGCGAACTATGCCTGGAACGTGTTCGAAAATGATGATAACCCGCCATTGGCATTTGTTGCAAATCCCAGCGCGTCGGGCATCAACCTGTCACCCACCGTTGCGCAATTTGATGTAAGGGCTACCGGCAACCCATGGGCAGGATGCGAAACCCAGCAGCCGGGTACAAATCCGTGGGAAGGTGGTCCCGGTATGGGCAACTGGACACTGAATGCCGACAATGCAATTATCAAGATCATGGTATATAAAAAGGTGATAAGCGATGTGGGCATTAAGCTCGTTATGCCAAACGATGACGCAAGGCCGGAAAAGAAAATACCTAATACGGTGACCAACCAGTGGGAAGAGCTTACTTTTGACTTTACCGATATCATCGACCACCCGCTAATGCCGCCGGGGAATGTATACAACCAGATCGTGATATTCCCCGACTTCGGACCAAGGGAGAACGGATTGCCGCTGTACTTTGACAATATCGTGTTCGGTACATCTGAGATCGCAGGCGTAAAAGACCGCGTAGCCATAAAGGTAAACCTGTTCCCTAATCCGGTAAAGGATTTCCTGACTTTTAATTGCAGCGGTACTATTGAAACGATCAATGTATATAACATGATAGGCCAGGAAGTTGCAACGTCTAAGCCTCAGTCAGGTACTGCCAGGGTAAATGTATCCGGACTTCAAAATGGTGTATATATGGTAAATGTTGTCGTAAACGGTGCTGCCACTTCGCATAAATTCATAAAAGAATAGTTTTTTATTTGTTTAGTTATTTGAGGCTGCCCCCTGATAGGCAGCCTTTTTTTGTTTTTTATATACTGATGTGCCGGATAATGCGTTGATACTTATAACCATCATACTATGAAATTCGCACCTTATATCCTGCTGGCGTGTTGCCTTGCTTTTTTGCAGGGTAACGCACAATTGCAAAATGCCGACGATATAAGGAAACTGGTCAACGATGTGAAAGGCGATGGGTCAGACTTTTATATTGAAATACCCTTTGAATATAACGGACAGATCATCATCAAGGCGATAGTAGGGGGAGAACCCTATGACTTTCTTTTCGATACTGGGGGTTATACGATGATCGATGCGGCCCTGCAGCAAAAAAACGATTTCACGGTTTTGGGCAGGCAGATCCTCAATAGCACCAACGGACTCTCAAAAGAAACCGACATTTTATTTGCCGGCACTTTTGATATTGGAGGGTTGTTATTCCATAATGTAAAGGCCTACTGTGTCGATCTTGACAATTCGCCAAGACTGCAATGCATGGCGAATGGCGGCATTATTGGGTCGGCCATCATACAAAACTACATTTGGCAGATCGATCACCCGAATCGTAAGATCATCATAACCGATTCGCTCGATAAGCTCCCCGGAATGGACGGCGCAGTAAAGATCCCGGTTTTCCTCAACCCAAATCTGCAGCCCTACTTCATGTCGAAGATCAATGGACGATCGCAATGGCTGATGTTTGATACCGGCTGTGCGTCGCTGTTGTGGGTAGGCGATAAGGATGCCCCGAAGCTCGTTAACGCTGCTACGGCAAAAAGAAGTATCATTGGCGGATCGATAGAGACCCACCATGGGACGATCTCAGGGACCATAAATATATTTAAGGCAGATTGCGAATTCGAGGGACTAAAATTCGAAGGCATCCCCGCGCGATACAGGGATGGTTCAGGACTTACGCTCTTTGGCAACCCAGTTATTGAAGATCATATTGTGACGCTGAATTTTTCACAGGGCGAAATGTACCTTAAGCCAATTGCCGACAAGCCTGTGACAAAAGGATGGGACAGCTTTGGATTTACATTGGAATATAGTGATGGAGCTCATAAGATCGCAACTGTTATATCGGGCACTGCTGCTGATAAGCTGGGCTTGCGACCGGGCGACAAAGTAACGGCCATTAATAGGAAGAAGATCATCTGTGCCGATCTTTGTGATTGCTGGGAGGATCTTTCGCAGTTACTGAAAAATTCAAGTGAAATTACGTTGACATTATTTAAAGATAATAAGCCGAAAGAGATAAAAGTTAAAAAAGAAAAGGTGTTTTAAGCCTTCTGCCAAAATAAACTACTGTGGTCTGTAAAATTATTTCAATTTTATTTAATTGATAATTAATGTTTTAAATATTTTTGTAAAAATATTTTTTGTGTCCGTGCAACCATTTTACAACGCTATCCGTCTATGCTAATAGAAGTCGGTTAGTAATTGAGAAATGAAAAACGGCATCCGCAAAGACCAACCAATAAAACGAGATTTTGAAAGTAATCGCCTTACATCAGGAAGAGAGAGACCTCATCAGCCAGGCTGCGGAGAACAACCGTCATGCCCAGCAGAAGATCTACTCGAAGCATTCGCCCAAGATGCTTAGCATCTGCAGGCAGTATATAAAGGACGTTCACCAGGCCGAAGACATAATGATAACCGCTTTTATGAAGGTTTTTACCAACCTGAAGAACTTTGAGCACAAAGGCAGCTTTGAAGGATGGATACGGCGGATCATGGTAAACGAATGCATATCGTACCTGCGGGTCCAGAAAAAAGTAGGGTTTTTAGAGGATGAGTTTTATGTAGAGGATACGTTCAATAACATAGAGAGCCATTTTTCGGTAGAGGATATACAAGCGCTGATAGACAGCTTGCCGGATGGTTACAAAATGGTGTTCAACCTTTATGCGATAGAGGGCTTTAAGCACCAGGAAATAGGAAAGATGCTGGGGATAAGCGAAGGGACGTCGAAATCGCAACTGTCGCATGCCAGGAAGATGCTTCAGGAACAAATTAACAAGCAAAAGAATTACGTAAATGGAACCGAATAGATTAGAAGAGCAATTTAGGGATAAGCTGGAGCAGCGCACCATACAGCCATCAAAAATGGCATGGGACAGGCTTGATGCCATGCTTTCGGTAAATGAAGAGAAGGAGCAGCAAAAAGTAGTGACCATCAAAAAGCCCAACAGGAACTGGATGTACATGGCGGCAAGCTTTGTGATCTTCGCTACCATCGGCGCTTTCTTCCTGACCCGCGGATCAGGAAGCAACAACAGCACGCAAGGCACAGGTACTTCGGTAGTAAATACAGAAAAAACAGTGCAGCCGGAAGGAACAAGTGATGCGGTACAGCCATCGGGTGCAGGAGCAATAGAGAACCTTTCTGCCCCGGCGATGAAGTATGGAGCGGTGGCGGCACGAACGCCAAAAGGCCCACAAAAAAATGTGCCGGCAAAAGCACAGGCCGGAAGCATTTCGGTTAAGGGAAATAACATTATTCCGCAACAGGATAGCCAGAATGTAGCGGTAGTAGCTGAAAACATCAAAACTGAACAAAAAGACTTTGAAGCAGAGAAGCTATTGGCAGCCAATCATCCGGCTCCGAAAAAGAAATCAGCCTTAAAAGTCGATGCCGGTTCGCTGCTTTCATCAGTAGAAGGCGAGCTTGACGAAAGCTTCCGCGACAAGGCGCTCAATGGAGTGATCAAGAATTTTAATTCAGTAAGATCTTCTGTAGCCAACAGGAACTATCAGTAATAATCATCAATAACAGAACAGTAAATAACAAGAACATGAAAACAATTATTTTTTATGTAGCTGGATTGCTATGCCTTTTCGCTACCAGCGCAAAAGCACAAACATTTGAAGAAAGGGCAGGCATCATCGCCAAGAACATCGAAAGGATCACCAAGCAGGAGAAGGATTCCCTTAAAGCTGAAGTAGAGCAGGTCAACATTCAGTTGGAGAACAAAGCCATTACTAAGGAGGAGGCCGATGCCAAAAAACAGCAGCTTGCCGAAGCACGCGCCAAAAACATCGAAACAAAGGTAGCTCTGGAAGAAGAAAAACTATCCCAGTTGGTTAAAGACAAAGTGGATGGTAAGGTTAAGAAAGAAAAGTTCCGCATTGTATTCAACGAATCGGATAATGATACCACCGTAACCAAAGAGCTTAGCTACAAAAGGACAACTTCGCAATTTGTATTCGCCCTGGGTGTGAACAGATTGGTAACTGATGACAAAATTGATAACGATAACTTCAAGTGGCGTTCTGACTTTTATGAGTGGGGTGTGGCTTTCAATACAAGGGTATTCAAGAACAACAACCTGCTACATGCCAAGTACGGATTATCACTGCAATACAATAACCTGCGCCCGGACAACGATATGATGTTCGCGACAGAAGGTGGTAAGACGGTGTTGGTCGACTCCGGCCTTGATCTTGATGTAGCGCGCCTGAGGTATGTGAACCTTGTAGTGCCTGTGCACCTTGAGTTCGATCTTACAAAAAAACAGGTAAATGGTGACAAGACCTATTTCCCTACACACAAAAGTTTCCGTTTGGGAGTGGGTGGATACACAGGGTTTAACGTAAAAGAAAAACAAATTCTGAAGTACAGCCAGGATGGCCACGATGTAAAAACGAAGCAGAAAGGCGATTTTAATGTAAGCGACTTTGTATACGGCCTGAGCGCCTATGTAGGATATGGTGAGGTGAGCCTTTATGCCAAATATGACCTGCAGCCGGTATTTGCAAATAATGATGTTGACTCCAATAATTTGTCTCTTGGCATAAGATTTGATTTCAATTAAAAGTTAAGGGTTAGTTTTGTACTTTGAAAAAGGCGGTTCCGGTAAGGGAGCGCCTTTTTTGTTTTTATTGGCTTTTGAGTAGGCTTAAATTCCGTATTTTTAAAGATAAATATGTACCATGTCCCACGACCATTCCCATCACGGCCATTCCCACCACCATTCGGCTAAGAATATAAAAGTTGCCTTTTTCCTTAACCTCGGGTTTACGGTACTCGAGATCATAGGCGGGTTTTTTGTGAATAGTGTTTCCATACTGTCCGATGCGCTGCATGACCTTGGTGACAGCCTTTCCCTGGGTATCTCCTGGTACCTGCACAACCGCTCGAAAAAGGAGGCCGACAGCAAGTTCACCTTTGGCTATAGCAGGTTTTCAATTTTGGGAGCGCTGGTCAATAGTGTTATCCTTTTACTGGGTTCCGGTTTTGTTATTTACGAAGCCGTTAACCGTCTCATACATCCGGAACCTGCAGATGCCAAAGGAATGCTGATCTTTGCCATCATAGGTGTTGCGGTGAACGGTTATGCGGCCTTCAGGCTAAGCCATGGCAAATCGCTTAACGAACGTGTGGTAAGCTGGCATTTGGTGGAAGATGTATTGGGTTGGGCTGCCGTACTGGTAGTATCAATAGTAATGATGTTTACCGATGCCCCGTGGCTCGACCCGGCGCTATCGTTAGGGATCACCATTTTCATAGTGTATAATGTGGTAAAAAGGCTGAGGGAAACATTGGTCATATTATTACAAGGCACACCCGAGGGCATTGACCCGGAGAAGATAAAACAGGAAATACTCCTGGTACCGCATGTTGTCTCTCTGCATCATATGAACATCTGGTCGCTGGAGGGTGAACATCATGTGTTTACTACGCACATAAAGCTCGATGCCATAGCAGGATTTCCCGAAATGCTCGATGTAAAACGGAAAGTAAAAGAAGTTTTGAAAAAATACCCTTTCTCGCATTATACCATTGAGGTAGAGGTGCATAATGAAACCTGTGAACTTGCAGAGGGTAAAGGATTGCAATAGCATGAAAACTTTGTAACTTTGACCTTTGTAATTTTACTTTTCCTAATCCTTGATCTCCAAAAGCACCATAGATACCGTATATGAAACCGCCCGTGTTGAGGAGGTGATCGGTGATTTTGTAGTACTGAAGAGGTCGGGGACCAATCTTAAAGGGTTGAGCCCGTTCAGTAATGAAAAGTCACCGTCGTTCATGGTATCGCCCGTAAAGCAGATATGGAAGGACTTCAGTTCGGGCAAGGGTGGCAACGCTGTGGCATTCCTCATGGAGCACGAGCATTTTACCTACCCGGAAGCCATCCGCTATTTAGCCAAAAAGTACAATATAGAGATCGAGGAAACTGAGCAGACCGATGAGGACAGGGAGCAGGCCAACGAAAAGGAGAGCATGTACCTTGTATCCGAGTTCGCGCAGAAGTATTTCCACAATATCATGATGAATACCGACGAAGGCCAGGCTATAGGCTATTCGTATTTTAAAGAGCGTGGGTTTACAGGCGATACCATAAAGAAGTTCGGTTTGGGCTACTCCCCCGAAGAGTGGGATGCGTTTAGCAAGGAAGCGTTGGGTAAGGGCTATAAGTTGCAGTACCTCGATAAAACAGGATTTACGATAGTACGTGAAGATGGCCGCATGGCAGACCGTTTCCGCGGGCGTGTGATGTTCCCGATACAAAGCATGTCGGGGCGTGTGCTGGGCTTTGGCGGCCGTATTTTGGGCAATGACAAAAAGGTGGCCAAATACCTCAACTCTCCTGAAAGCGACATTTACCATAAGAGTAAGGTGCTCTACGGTATTTTTCATGCCAAGCAGGCCATTGCCAAGCAGGATAATTGTTATTTGGTGGAAGGCTACACCGATGTGATCCAAATGCACCAGGCGGGTATTGAGAACGTGGTGGCATCGTCAGGTACGGCGCTGACACCCGATCAGATCCGACTGATAAGCCGTCTTACTAAAAATATTACCGTATTGTTCGATGGCGATGCGGCCGGGCTTCGGGCTTCGGTTCGCGGTATCGACCTGATATTGGAGGAGGGTATGAACGTAAAGGTATGCACCTTCCCTGATGGTGACGACCCCGACAGCTTTGCTAAGAAAACCCCGCACGACGAGCTGATGGCTTACCTTAATGACAATGCAAAAGACTTCATACAATTCAAGGCAGGGCTATTAATGGATGAGGCCAAGAATGACCCGGTGAAAAAAGCCGGGCTTATACGGGACATGGTCACGAGCATTGGCAAGATACCCGACCGCATACAGCGCGAAATATACGTACAGGAAGTATCGCGCATCATGGATATTTCAGAACAGGTGCTGGTAAGTACCCTTTCACAGATCGTTTCCAAGGAAATTGCGGATGCCGGAAAGCAAATAAAGGAGCAGCAAAAGGCTAATGCCATGAAGCCTGTTCCCGACGATCTCATTCCTCAGCAGGATCGTATTGATATACTTGAGGGACTCGAACGCAGGATCATTGAGATATTGTTGTTATATGGGAGTACCGAGCAGGACTTTGAGGATATATATATAAAGTACGATGAATTCGGTAAAGAGTACGAAGTTACCGAGCGTAAGACCTACAAAGTGTACGAGCGCATTTACCTCAACCTGCAGGAAGACGAGATACAATTTACCGATCCGGTGTTCAGGGATCTTTACAAGGCGATAATTGACCATTATCTGGCACATCAGGAACTAAATATTGAAACATTCCTCAATACGCTACATCCCGAATTGCAATATGTGGCAACAGATATTTTCATGCAGGATGAAAAATATGTGCTCCACGAATGGGAAGAAAAAAAGCAGATCCCTGTAAAGGATAAGTCACTTTCGGTTTCGGCGTATGCCAATGAGCACATCATCGACTTAAGGTGGCTACTGCTGGGCAAGCTCATCCAGGACCTAAAGATGCAGGTAAACCCGGAAGCCGACAATATGGAAATACTAATGGCGGTAAACGATTACAATACGCTGGTCAATTACCTCTCACGTAAGATCAGCAGGCTACGGAGCCAATTCTTTTAACAGTAAGGGGATATGATCACCAGATCATTTAGATCTACATCGTTCGCTTTCGATATACAAAGATCCCGATAAACAAAAACGCCTCCCGAAGGAAGCGCTTGTATCTTTTTAGTAAGGGCGAAAAAGCCGCATGCGTAATATCTTTCCGTTTGGGTGGTATTTGGGGGTTTAAACGATGTCGAGCGTCTTGGCTTTGTTCACAAGGTCTACAAGGTTGGTGACATGTAGTTTTGTAAGCAGTCTTAGTTTGTAGGTACTGATGGTTTTTTCGTTCAGGTCCAGTAACTTGGCGATCTCCTTGTTCTTTTTGCCTTCGCTAAGGTAGCGCAGTACTTCGATCTCGCGTGAAGAAAGCTTCCTGTACAGCCTTTCAGACTTTTTACCTTTGTTGAGCAATGCAAGGTTTTTCTTCACTGCATCACTGAATACTACTTCGCCCTCATTCACTTTTTTAATGGCATTTTCAAGCTCTTCCATTTTAGCGCTCTTGTGTACATAGGCTGATACGCCGGCTTTCAGGGCATTGGGTGCATAGATCTGCTCGGCGAGGTTGGTAAAGATTATGATCTTGGTTTCAGGAAATTCCTTTACCAGCGATTTTACCGAACTGATGCTTGTAAGCCCGTCCAGTTCCAGATCGATCACTGCTGCATCTACAGTCTTTTTCCCCAATATATCGAGCAGGCTATCGAGATTGTTTACCACGCCCACAAAACTAATTTGCGGATTATCGCTAAAGTACGACTTCATCCCATTATGTACAACCGGGTGGTTATCCGCGAGACATAGTTTTATCATAATTGCTTTGTTTTTGGGTTTTACACTAAAGTAAAGTTATATATTAATATCTTAAAGTATTGTGAATGAAAGAATTTTATTTCAAATTTTAAGGGTAATTTAGGATATAACCCTGGAGATACTGCATTAGGTCAAACGCTTTTTTACTTCAATCCTGCAGGGATTTCGCACACCGGTATCGGTACCATTTTGTGCCTGTTCGCTGTGTTCAGCCTGCGGTATATCTCAAAAACTTCTTTTTCACGTCCTTCAAGATCATCGGCGGTTTTTCCATCTGCTACCTGATCCATGGCACGCTCCAGTTCTTCATAGCTTGCGCCAAGCTGGTCTTCGTCGCTGCGGTCGTCATGGAAAAGGCCATCGGCAGGCTTGGCGACCAATATGCTTTCACTAACGTTCAGGTGTCTTGCCAGCAATCGCACTTCGGTCTTGGTCAGATCGGCGATCGGGCTGATGTCTACACCGCCATCGCCATACTTAGTAAAAAAGCCTACGCCAAAATCCTCCACCTTATTACCTGTCCCTGCTACGAGCGCGCTGTTGATCCCCGCGAAATAATACAATGTGGTCATCCTTAGCCTGGCACGGGTATTGGCCAATGATAGGTGCAATGCGTGCTCATTATCCGTTCCCGATACCTGCTGCTTAAAAGTTTCAAATACCGGTGTAAGGTCGGCAAGTGCAGACGATACGTTAGTGAAGTTTTCCTTCAGGTATTTGATATGTTCCTGCGCACGGCTTACATGGGCGGGCGGCTGGTGTATGGGCATTTCTATGCAAAGTGTTGGTAAGCCGGTCTGTGCACACAGTGTTGAGGTAAGCGCCGAGTCGATGCCCCCGGATATCCCTACAACAAAACCCTTTACTTTTGCGTTAGTGGCATAGTTCCGCAGCCATTTTACGATGTGGTCGTTAATGGCCTGCGCCTGAAAAGTAGCATTCGTCGGCATTGTTTTTTCTATTAGTGGTTGAGTGCGTATATTTGCGGAGTAAAATTACATAATCAAATAGGGAATTTTCCTAACAAAAATACAAAATGAAGAAATACATCCTTTTAATGGCTTCGCTGCTGCTGTTTTTCTCCTGTAAGGAGGAGAACGAAACCGAGGAAAAAGTAGCCGAAGTTAAGGTGGAAAAAGTAACCATTGAGCGTTTTGACAAGCTGTTTTTTGAAAGCAAACCCGAAGACCTGCCGAAATTAAAGCAGCAATTCCCATTCTTTTTTCCCGAAGGTAATGGCGATGATGTATGGCAAAAGCGTATGAACGACCCGTTCCTGCGTAAACTGTACACCGAGGTGCAGAAGAAATTCCCGGATCTGCAGTCGCTTGATTCCGGTTTTGAAGATCTTTTCAGGCATATTAAATATTATTATCCCGAGTTTAAGTCGCCGAGAGTGATCACACTGATAGAAGATAATAATGACATTACGGCCATCTTTCAAAAGGAATTGGTTATCGTACCGCTAAGCCTTTACCTTGGTAAGGACAGCTACCTGTATGAAGGCCTCCCAAAATACCAGGTACAGGAGTATGAGCCTTCGCAGATATTGCCGAATGTGGTCACGGCGTTCTCAATGGGACGCATACCTGTGCCAAAAGACAACACGCTACTGAGCGAAATGATCTACTCCGGCAAAGAACTTTATTTAAAGGATATGCTCATCCCTGATATTGCCGATGAGCACAAAATGGGCTACACTAAGGAACAGCTGGCATGGTCTAAAGCGAATGAGGGTGAGATATGGCGCTATTTTGTAGACAGGAAGCTGCTGTATTCTACGGATCACAAGCTGATGGACCGTTTCATCAAGCCAGCGCCGTTCTCGAAATTTTACCTCGAGCTTGACAATGAGTCACCGGGAAGGCTGGGACAGTGGATAGGCTGGCAGATCGTAAGGTCATATGCGGAAAATAATAAAAATGTAACTTTGCAGCAAATTTTGGCAATGGACGCCAAAGCACTTTTTGATAAATCCAAATACAAACCCAAGAGCGATGCCGAATAACATGAGATCCGAAATAAACATAGTTGTAGAACTTGATGAGAACCGCGTTCCCGAGAAGCTGAGCTGGACTGCCAAAGACGGCGGTGTAACCAATGAGCCTGCTAAAGCCGTAATGCTTTCGGTGTGGGACAGCAGGGCGCAGGAGAGTATGCGTATTGACCTGTGGACAAAGGACATGCCGGTTGACGAGATGAAGACATTTTTCCACCAGACGCTGGTTTCGATGTCTGATACCTTTGAGCGTGCCACGAACGATAAGAGAATGGCAGATACCATGAAGGACTTCTGCGATTACTTTGCTGAAAAGCTGGAGCTGAAAAAGCAGTAACAATAGCTGACCAAAACAATAACGCAACCATATTGGTTGCGTTATTGTTTATATGAATCCCTGGTTCTTAAAGATCCCTTCATTCACCCCGTCGATGAATTCCAGTACTTTTTCGCGGCCTGTACCCTCAGTAGATGAGGTAACAAAGTAATCCGGCATTTCCTCCCAGTTGTTAGCTAAAAGCTGTTTGCGGTAGGCTGCCACATGCTGGTCTACCTTTCCGCGGCTTATCTTATCGGCCTTGGTAAAAATGATGCAGAACGGTACGCCGGACTCTCCTAAATAGTTAATGAACTCCAGGTCGATCTTTTGTGCCTCGAGGCGTATGTCGATCAGTACGAACGCACAAACCAGCTGCTCACGGCGTTCAAAATAATCAGTAATGAATTTCTGGAAAGTTTCTTTTGTCGATTTTGAGACCCGTGCGTATCCATAACCCGGGAGATCGACAAGGAACCAGTTGCCATTGATCTTAAAATGGTTTATGAGTTGTGTCTTACCGGGCTTTCCTGAGGTCTTTGCCAGGCTGTTGCGCCCCGTAAGCATATTGATGAGTGACGATTTCCCTACATTACTCCTGCCAATGAAGGCATATTCCGGAAGCGGCTCGTTGGGGCATTTGCTAACATCGGAATTGCTGATTATGAACTCGGCGGTATTGATCTTCATAGCATTGGATTTTGTGCAAAGGTATGATTATATAAGGCGAATGCCAAATGGGTTGGTTCAATGGTTACTGCGCCGCGCCAACTATAGCGAATACGGACAGCATGAATAACGCTATGAAAAGGATAAATAAGAGGAATGGCCTTATGTCTTTAGCGGTGCGTCCTTCTTTAAGCACAAGTCCCGCAAAGGCAGGCGATACGAGCAGTAGTATAGCTGTAATGGCTAAAAAGCCAATTGCCGGATACGGGGCATAGACCAATAGCTTTTCTGATGTAGTACTTTGCACGTTTAAAAGTAGTCCCCCGATCAAAAGTACGTTCCATACTATTACAAAGGCTATAGCATAAGGCTTTTTTACCGGAAAGCCACCGGAAGCCTGCAGTTGGCGCACCTCCTTTTCCTTTTGTGTTATGTTGAGGTTTTTTGGTACATCTTTATCAATAAAACCCGCCGATCTTATTGTTCTTATTAACTCGTCAGCCGATATTTTCAACGACTGGAAAATAATTTTTTCGGGATAGCCCTTAACATTGTGATAGATCCTAATGCCTTCTTTTCCAAAACCGGTCATGCTGTAGGTCCCTATAGCTGTTATATCTCCCGGCAGGAAAACGAATTTACCCAGGAGTCCCGCATTAAGTTCCAGTATCCCGTCGTGCAGAGCCAGCGTGACAAGCGGCCAGGATGCCCTGCTTCGGCCTATGTAGGCACCTCCCCTTATTTTTAGTTCGTTCATTGGTTGGTGTTGAAATAAAAAACCACAGATAAAATCTGTGGCCATGATATTATAGATCTTCTGTAAGCAGGCTGTGTGCTGTGTCCAGTTTTTTGAGCCATTCGTGCATCAGGCGGTTAAATTCATCAGGATGCTCCATCATGGCAGCGTGCCCGCATTTGTCTATCCAGGACAGGGTGGAGTTGGGCAGCAGTTTATGGAACTCCTCTGCTACGTCCGGAGGGGTCACATTATCGTTCCTTCCCCAAATGATACAGGTAGGTACGTGCATTTTCGGCAGGTCTTTTGCCATGTTGTGGCGTATGGCGCTTTTGGCTATGGTAAGCGTCTTGATGAGCTTGATGCGGTCATTGGCCATGGCGTATACCTCTTCGATGATCTCGTCGGTAGCTACTGCAGGGTCATAAAACACATCCTGTGCCTTCTTTTTGATGTAGTCGCGGTCGCCGCGGCGTGGGTAGCTGTCACCCATGGCGCTTTCATATAGTCCTGAGCTTCCGGTAATGATGAGCCCCAGCATTTTCTCGGGGTACATCTTGGTATGGTAAAGCGCGATGTGGCCTCCAAGGGAGTTGCCCAGCAGGATTACACGGTCAAAACCTTTATAGGTGATAAAGTCCTTTACCCATTTGGCAAAAGCCTTTACGTTGGTTTTCAGTATGCTTTGCGTGTAAATAGGTAATTCGGGAATTACTACTTTGTAGCCTTGCTTAGGGAAGTAATCAGCTACCCCGCCAAAATTGCTCAGCCCGCCCATAAGGCCATGAAGAATGATTATAGGAGTACCTTCGCCGGCTTCGAAGTAAGTGTATTTGCCGTCTTTTTTTTTGTCTTGCATGTGGTAGAGTACAAATTCCAAATATCAAACAAATATATGACTTTCTATATTATAAAGAAATCCGCTCACATTAATTTAGTATAGTATTATGCATGCATTGCATTGTGGCAGGTAATGATCTTAAGCTTTTATGTTTTTGAAATTCCGTTAAAGTATTATTAAACTCCCACCATCTCCCACCACAGTCATTTTTTTTGGAATTTATAATTTCATTGTTAAGAATCCTTAAAAAATTATAAACTCTTTATGGTATTATTTTATACAGTAAAATTTCTGCATTCATTTCGCCTTAATTTGTGATGTGCGCTTTTCTCACAAAATCCGTTTTCAGTCCAAAACTTATTAACAAAGTAGGGGAAAGTGGGAGAATGTGGAGATAAATTACATATATTTGCTCCAAATCAAAGAGGGAGGTAACTCATTGAAAGTCATAACCGGAACATACGAATGTAAGGCAGATGCAAAGGGCAGGGTGGCAATACCGGCACCTTTGAAGAAGCAATTGTCAGGAAGCCTGGAAGAGGGTTTTATCCTGAAGCGTTCGGTATTTCAGCCTTGTCTTGAGTTGTATCCGATGGCGGAATGGAACAAGATGATGGCGAAGATCAATAAGCTGAACCGTTTCGTGAAAAAGAACAATGACTTTATTCGAAGGTTCACGGCAGGTGTGAAGGAAGTGGAGATCGATGCGGCAGGAAGGCTGCTGATCGCAAAGGACCTGCTTGTGTTTTCGGGTATTGAGAGTAATGTGGTGCTGTCGTCGGCAGTGAACATTCTTGAGATTTGGGACAAAGATAAGTATGAACAGTCGATAGATGGCTCTGATATTGACTTTGCTGACCTTGCGGAAGACGTGATGGGAGGCTTAAATGATGATGAAAATGGAATATCATAACCCTGTACTGCTAAAGGAAACCGTTGACGGGCTTAATATTAAACCGGATGGCGTATATGTGGATGTAACCTTTGGCGGCGGCGGCCATTCCCGTGAAATAATGAGCAGGCTCGGCCCCAACGGGAGGCTTTTTGGTTTTGATCAGGATGAGGATGCACAGGCGAACGTGATAGATGATCCCAGGTTTACGCTGATACCGGAGAATTTCAGGTTCATAAAGCGGTACCTCAGGTTCCATAACGTGAAAGAGGTGGATGGCATACTTGCTGATCTTGGGGTTTCATCGCACCAGTTCGATGTTGCTGAACGCGGTTTTTCGACCCGCTTTGAGGCAGAGCTGGACATGAGGATGAGTAAAAAGAACGAACTGAATGCCTTTAAGGTGGTGAATGATTACGAAGAGGCGGATATAAAAAGAGTGTTGGTTGATTATGGTGAGCTTAAAAATGGCGGGGCAATGGCTTCGGTCATTGTAAAGGCCAGGGCAGAGCACCCGATAAAGAACAGTAGTGAACTGAAGCAAGTGCTGGGCAGGTTTTTGCCGGGCCACAAAAGCAATAAGATACTTGCGCAGATCTACCAGGCGATACGCATTGAGGTAAACCAGGAGATGGATGTGCTGAAAGAGTTTTTGGAGCAGTCCCTTGATATTTTGAAGCCCGGAGGCAGGCTGAGCGTAATATCCTACCACTCGCTGGAGGACAGGCTGGTAAAAAGATACATGCGCAATGGAATGTTCGATGGTGAGCCGGAGCGCGATTTCTTCGGGAATTTCGAAGTGCCTTTCAAAAGCATCGAAAAGCTGATCATTCCTACAGATGAAGAGATACGCATCAATAACAGGGCCCGTAGCGCAAAGTTAAGGGTCGCGGAAAAGAAATAAACAAAATAAAGTCCTGATCGGGCGTGCCGTCTCTCCCTCCTTCGGAGGGAGAGACGGGGGGAGGAAAAAATAAATGTCCCAGTCCTTTTTGGCCGGGGTTAGAAAAAAAAACAAATCATGAAAGGCGGGGTCATCAATCTTTTAAAGGCAAAATACTTAGTAGACCAGGGGTCTATGAAGAACTGGAGCTTTATAGTGTTCCTGGTCATGGTTGCCATGCTGATGATCGCTAATACCCACGATTACGAGCAAAAGCTGTATCGCATAGGTGAGCTGGAGAATGAGGTGAAGATACTGAGGTCGCAATTCGTAGACCGCCGCTCGGAGCTGATGGAGCTCAAAATGGAGTCGACGGTATCGCGGAAGATGGAGGAGCGCGAAATATATCCGTCATCGGTACCGCCAAAGAAGATAAAAGTTGTAAAGGAAAAAGAAAAAAGCTTTTTGGACAAGCTAAAAATATGGGAGTAGAAGATAAAAAAACCTCGTACAGGATCTACCTGGTAGCCTTCATGATCTTCGTGATGGCTATCCTCGTTTCTGTAAAGCTCACTAACATACAGTGGGTGGAGGGCGACTATTACCGTAAGCTTGCCGAAGACCGCACGGTGAAGAACGTGCCGCTGAAAGCCAATCGCGGCAACGTATATTCTTCTGACGGAAGCCTGCTGGCAACCTCCATCCCGCATTATACGGTAAGGTTCGATGCCATGGCACCGTCAAAAGAGGACTTTAATGAACATGCCGAAGGGCTGGCGGATTCGCTTTCGGTGATGTTCGGCCGTCCGGCAGGTGAATATTATAACGAGCTCCGCAAGGCGCGCAACACGAAGAACAGGTATTTCTTTATTGCGAAAGGCCTTAGCTATACCGAATACCTGCGCGTAAAAAGCTTTCCGCTTTTCAATCTGGGGGCATTTAAGGGCGGTGTGATCACAGAGCAAAAGATCGTGCGTGAGCACCCTATAGGCAGGATAGCCGAAAGGACGATAGGATATGAACGGACAGGCCATTCGGGAGAGAACCTTGAAGTGGGCATTGAAGGGGCATTTGCAAAATACCTTAATGGCAAAGATGGCCGCCGCATGATGCAGAAGATCGCCAAGAACCAATGGAAACCGATAAGCGATGTGGACCAGGTAGAGCCGGTTGACGGTTTTGACGTGGTCTCGACGATCGATGTATACATTCAGGACATCGCGCACCACGCGCTTGTAAAGCAACTGGAATACTATGAGGCCGACCACGGGTGCGTAGTGGTTATGGAGACCAAGACAGGCTACGTACGTGCGATATCAAACCTGGGCAGGAACACTGATGGCACGTATAGTGAAACGGTAAACTATGCCGTGTGGGAGTCGCAGGAACCGGGTTCGACCTTTAAGCTTCCCGCATTGGTCGCTTTACTGGAAGATAAAAAAGTAGATACCAGTAAGGTATTTGACTGCCACGGAGGTGTTGTCAATTATTTTGGACGCCAGGTCGAGGATTCGAAAAAAGGCGGCTATGGCAAAATATCGTTGGCAAGGGGTTTTGAGTTATCGTCTAACACCGTATTGGTACAGGCTGTGTACGAAGGCTACAAGGACAACCCAAAGCAGTTCGTTGACCGCCTGAATGGCTTTGGTCTTAATAAAAAACTGGGTGTATCGCTGAAGGGTGAAGCATCGCCAAGGATACCACAGCCTGAAGATAAAACATGGTCGAGGTTATCATTGCCGTGGATGGGCTTTGGCTACGGGCTGAGCCTTACGCCGCTGCAAACGCTTACTTTCTACAACGCCATTGCGAATAACGGGGAAATGGTAAAGCCACTATTCGTGCAGGAGATAAAGGAACGCGACAGGCTGATTAAGAAATTTGGCAAAGAAGTGATCAACCCTAAGATATGTTCGCAGGGAACAATAGACCAGGTGAAGGCCATTATGGAGAATGTAGTGAAAAAGGGTACAGGGTCAAAACTGTATTCTCCTAATTTCTCAATGGCAGGAAAAACCGGTACCGCGCAGGTAAATTATGGTGGCGGAAAAGGGGATGGGATGTATTACGCATCATCTTTCGCGGGTTATTTCCCGGCAGATGATCCGGAGTATTCCTGCATCGTGATCATCCACAAGCCGCACGTGGGTAAAGGATATTATGGGGCTGATGTATCTGGCCCGGTGTTCAAGAGGATCGCTCAGAAAATATATACAGATGTGCCAAGCACTAACGAGGTGAAGAAGCTTGACAAAGAACTGAAAAAACAGGAAGTGCTTTATGCGGCTTACTATGACAAGCAAAGCAAAGTTAAGGATACCATACCCAATACCATTGGCATGAGCGGCATGGATGCCGTGGCGCTGCTGGGCAATATGGGACTGAAGGTACAGGTGATAGGTATGGGCAAGGTGAAGAAGCAATCACTTGCGCCAGGGCATTCAGTAGTAAAGGATCAAACCATAATACTGGAATTATCGTGATGGTTTTAAGAGATATACTATACAAGACATCGATCGAGGCTGTGAGTGGCCCTACCGACATAGCCGTCAATAAGATGGAGTTCGACTCGCGTGCGGTACAGCCGGGCGATGCATTTGTTGCCATAAGAGGTACGCAAAGCGATGGGCATGCATATATAGATAAAGCTATAAGCCTTGGCGCCGTGGTCGTGGTTTGTGAAGCAATGCCCGAGGACCTTAGTGAAAATATAACTTATATCCAGGTAAAGAGTGCATCGGCGGCACTAGCTACAATGGCGGCTAACTATTTTGGAAATCCGTCGCGAAGCCTTAAGCTGGTAGGGATCACAGGGACTAATGGCAAGACGACCATCGCAACGCTGTTGTACCAATTGTTTAAGAACGCCGGTTATAAAACAGGCTTGCTGTCTACAGTAAAAGTTATGGTGGCCGATACTGAATATCCCGCGACCCACACTACTCCTGATTCGCTTACCATCAACAGGTATTTGAGGGAAATGGCAGATGCGGGGGTAGACTTCTGCTTTATGGAAGTGAGTTCGCACGGCATCCACCAGCACAGGTCTACCGGGTTGGAGTTTGCAGGAGGGATATTTACCAATCTTTCGCACGATCACCTGGACTACCATAACAGCTTCGCGGAGTACCGCGATGTGAAAAAAAGGTTCTTTGACGAATTGCCGAAAGGATCATTCGCCCTTGTGAATGTAGATGATAAGAACGGCCTGGTGATGCTGCAGAACACGATGGCAAAAAAGCTGACGTATGCGCTTAAAACGTATGCCGACTACAAGGCTCAGATACTGGAGAACCAGCTTTCGGGCTTGTTGCTGAAGATCAACGAGCAGGAAGTTTGGGTTAAGCTGATAGGCAAGTTCAATGCCTATAACCTGCTGGCCATTTATGCGGCAGCGGTTAACCTCGGACTGGAAAGCCAGGAAGTGTTAAGGCTGATGAGCGAATTGGAAAGCGTGTCGGGCAGGTTCCAATTCATCGTGTCAAACAGCAACATAACAGCGATCGTAGATTATGCACATACACCTGATGCATTGGAAAACGTGTTGAAGACGATAGAGAACATCCGTACCCGTAATGAGCAATTGATAACAGTAGTAGGCTGTGGCGGCGACAGGGACAAGACCAAGCGTCCAGTGATGGCCAACATTGCGTCAACCATTAGTGACAGGGCTATATTCACATCTGATAACCCAAGGAGCGAGGATCCGGTAGATATTATCGAGGACATGGAGAAAGGGGTGGAAGCCCAGAATTATAAAAAAACGGTGGCAATGGTAGACAGGCAGGCGGCAATAAAGCTTGCATGCCAGCTGGCCCAGCCGAACGACATTATACTCATAGCGGGAAAAGGCCATGAGACGTACCAGGAAATAAAGGGAGTGAAGTATGATTTTGATGATATGAAGATCGTGAAGGAAATTTTAGGGCAACTAAACAAATAGGCGTATATGCTATACTACTTATTCGAATATCTTGACAAGCAGCTGGATGTGCCGGGCACAGGGGTGTTCCAGTACATTACCTTCCGCTCGGGGCTGGCAGTGATATTGTCGCTGTTCATCTCTACCGTGTTCGGTAAAAAGATCATCAATTTCCTGCGCAGGCAGCAGATCGGTGAAACGGTTAGGGAGCTGGGCCTTGAGGGGCAGACCCAAAAAGCGGGTACGCCTACCATGGGAGGGCTTATCATCATCATGGCGACGCTTATCCCGGTGCTGTTGCTGGCAAAGCTGGATAATATCTATGTAATGCTGCTTATCGTGACAACACTTTGGATGGGTACTATCGGCTTTATTGACGATTACATCAAAATATTCAAAAAGGATAAGGAAGGCCTCAAAGGAAAGTTCAAGGTAGTAGGCCAGGTAGGATTGGGATTGATAGTGGGCTATGTGCTGTATTTTCACCCGGGTGTTACTGTACGTACAGATACTGCCGGGAATACTTACAGTACCGTGAGCACTACCGAACTGACAACGGTTTCATCATTGCCTAAGGAAGAGAAGTCGACAGTTACGACGATTCCGTTCTTTAAAAATAATGAGTTTGATTATGCCGAGGTATTGTCGTTTATGGGAGACGGTTACAAGGATTATGCGTGGATAGTGTTCATACTGATCGCGATATTTATCATAACTGCTGTTTCCAATGGTGCCAACCTTACCGATGGCATCGACGGGCTCGCGGCGGGAACATCGGCCATAGCGGTGCTCACGCTCGGGATATTCGCATTCGTTTCGGGTAACATCATTTTCTCAAATTACCTGAACATCATGTACATTCCCAATTCGGGAGAGATGACCGTGTACATAGCCGCGTTCGTTGGAGCGCTCATAGGCTTCCTTTGGTACAACACGTATCCGGCAAGCGTGTTCATGGGCGATACGGGCAGCCTCACTATTGGCGGTATCATTGCGGTGTTGGCTATAGCTGTTCGTAAAGAGCTGTTGATACCGGTGCTGTGCGGGATCTTCCTTGCAGAGAACCTTTCCGTAGTGATGCAGGTAAGCTATTTTAAGTATACGAAAAAGAAATATGGCGAAGGCCGAAGGATCTTCCTGATGTCGCCACTGCACCACCACTACCAAAAGAAGGGCTACCACGAGAGCAAGATCGTGACCCGGTTTTGGATCGTAGCCATACTGTTGTCGATCTTCTCATTGGTATCACTAAAACTGAGGTAGTATGGGAAAAAGGATGGTAATACTCGGTGGAGGCGAAAGCGGTGTAGGTACCGCGATACTCGGAAAAAAGAAAGGATATGATGTTTTCATCTCCGACTTCGGAAAGATAAAGAACAATTACAAGGAAGTGCTGGCGCTTAACGGGCTGCCTTGGGAAGAGGAAAAACATACTGAGGCCCTGATACTGAATGCCGATGTCGTAATGAAAAGCCCTGGCATACCGGACAAGTCGCCGATAGTGAAGAAATTGAAGAAAAAAGGCATCTCGATAATATCAGAAATAGAGTTTGCACAGCAGTTCATTGAAGTCGAGACCATAGGCATTACCGGAAGCAACGGAAAGACCACCACCACGATGCTCACACATCACCTGCTGAAACAGGGTTCGCTGAACTTTGGGCTGGCAGGCAACATAGGCAAGAGCTTTGCCTGGCAGGTAGCTGAGAACAAGCACGAAGGCTATGTGCTGGAGCTAAGCAGCTTCCAGCTCGACGGGATTGTTGAGTACCGCCCGCATATTGCGGTGATAACGAACATTAGCCCTGATCATTTGGACAGGTACGATTACAAATACGAAAATTACATTGCGGCCAAGTTCAGGATAACGATGAACCAGACGGAGAATGATTACCTGATCTATGATGCCGATGATGAGATAATAACAAAGTGGCTGAGCGAGCACGAAATAAAAGCGAAAAAGATCCCCTTTTCGCTGACGAAAAAAGTTGAAGGAGGGATATATGTTGATAACGATATTATTATAAGCAATATAACAAACGAACAATTTACCATGCCAATAAACGAACTATCATTAGAAGGGAAGCACAATGTGAAGAATGCCATGGCGGCTACATCGGTAGGACAGCTGATGCGCATTAGGAAAGACACCATCAGGGAAAGCCTTTCCAACTTCCAGGGCGTGGAGCACCGCCTCGAGAAGGTGCTGAAGATACAGAACGTGCAGTACATCAATGACAGTAAGGCGACCAACATCAACTCGACCTATTACGCGCTGGACAGCATGACGACGCCAACGGTGTGGATCGTGGGTGGTGTGGACAAAGGGAATGACTATGACGAGCTTATGGCGCTGGTACGTGAAAAGGTAAAGGCGATCGTGGTGCTTGGTGTAGATAACCAAAAGATCATGAACGCATTTGGCAATGTAGTAGATGTAATGGTGGAGACCACCAGCATGACAGAGGCTGTGAAAATATCGCAGAAGCTGGCAGAAAAAGGGGATACGGTATTGCTTTCGCCTGCCTGCGCGAGCTTTGACCTGTTTGAAAATTACGAAGAGCGTGGCAAGCAGTTCAAGAACGCCGTACAGAATTTATAAATAACATAGCCGTAGAGATGTGTTGAATGTGTCCCGGCAAAATGAATACAAAAACTTGAGGCGCACGCAATGTGTCTCTGCAGAGGTATAAAAAATGAAAGAATTGATCAATAATCTAAAGGGAGATAAAGTCATCTGGTCATTCGTGGTCCTGCTGGCGCTTATCTCGTTCATGCCGGTTTTCAGCGCCAGTACCAACCTGGTGTATGTTATCGGCAAGGGCTCTACCATTGGTTATTTGGTTAAGCACCTTATGCACATACTCATTGGCTTTGGCCTTATTTACTTTGTGCACAAAGTGCCTTATCATTATTACAGGGGATTGTCGCAACTGGCGCTCCCGGTCGTAGCATTGTTGCTGGTCTATACCTTTTTCCAGGGAACAGTGATCGACGGGGCCAATGCCAGCCGCTGGATCAAGGTGCCATTTATCGGGGTAACTTTCCAGACATCGGCACTGGCCATGATCGTACTAATGATCTATGTAGCGCGCTACCTGGCTAAAATGCAGGATAAGCCTATAACCTTTAAGGCATCGTTCTTTGAATTGTGGGTTCCGGTATTCATCATACTGGCGCTTATATTGCCGGCCAACTTTTCTACAGCGGCGCTTATCTTCTCGATGGTGTGCATGCTGGTGTTCGTGGGCAAATACCCGCTGAAGTACCTTGGGGCGATCATCGCGATGGGTATTGCAATGCTTACACTGTTCGTGCTTCTCGCAATGGCATTTCCTAAGGCGATGCCCAACAGGGTAGACACATGGATGAGTCGTATAGAAAGGTTTACTACCGATGCGCCCGATGAGGACGATTACCAGATAGAAAAAGCCAAGATCGCCATAGCGACCGGTGGTATATACGGGCAGGGTCCCGGAAAGAGCATACAGAAGAACTTCCTGCCGCAATCATCATCCGACTTTATTTTCGCTATCATAGTGGAGGAGTACGGGCTTATAGGCGGGCTTGGGGTTTTGATGCTGTATATGATATTGTTCTTCAGGTTCCTGGTCACGGCGCACAAGGCACAAACCATGTTCGGTAAGTTGTTGATCGTAGGGCTTGGGTTCCCTATTATTTTCCAGGCGCTCATAAACATGGGAGTGGCGGTTGAACTCCTCCCGGTCACGGGTCAGACACTGCCGCTGATAAGCAGTGGGGGAAGCTCGATATGGATGACGTGTATATCGATAGGCATCATCATCAGCGTAACCAAGAAGGAGGAAGAGATAGCGCAGGAGATGGAAGAGAAAGAAATTAGGGAGCAGGCACTGCAGCGCATGGTAGATGAGCACATCCTTCGCGAAAAGCAAAGGGAGGAAGCCGAAGCAGCTGGTTTGACCCAGCCGGCAGCATACTCGATAGAAGATGCTTCCAACCCTATGAACGCGGTTTTTGGGAAGTAGATGAGTAGGATTTAGGAAAGAGATAATAGATAAAAGATAATAGACGCACTGGAACGTCCCGTCTCCCCCTCCTTCGGAGGTGGCCGGTGGGAGGAAAAAAACACAAAATGTCAAAAAAGAAATTCATACTAAGCGGCGGCGGCACAGGGGGGCACATTTACCCTGCGATCGCTATTGCGGATGAATTGAAGCGCCGTTTCCCTGATAGTGAGATACTGTTCGTGGGTGCCAGTGATAAAATGGAAATGCAAAAGGTGCCGCAGGCAGGCTACAACATACAAGGCTTGTGGATCGCAGGGCTGCAAAGAAAGCTGACGCTTGATAATGCCATGCTCCCGTTGAAGATGATGAGCAGCCTGTGGAAGTCACGCGGCATTGTTAAGTCATTTAAACCGGATGTGGTAATCGGTACGGGAGGGTTCGCAAGCGGGCCATTGCTTAAAGCTGCTTCATCATTAGGGATACCTACTGTGATACAGGAGCAGAATTCGTATGCGGGAATCACCAATATATGGCTTTCAAAAAGTGCGGATAAGATATGTGTTGCCTATGATGGCATGGAGCGTTTTTTTCCGGCATCGAAACTTGTTTTTACAGGCAACCCGGTGCGCCAGGACCTGATACATACCGAAGATAACAGGGCAGGGGCAATAAATAAATATGGTCTCGACCCTGAGAAAAAGACCCTTTTGATATTGGGCGGGAGCCTTGGCTCGATGCGCATCAATCAGTTGATAGCAAAGGAACTTACCTGGCTGCTGGCGCAAAATATCCAGGTGATATGGCAGTGTGGCAAGTTCTATTTTGAGCAGTACAGGCACCACGGCGATACGGATAATGTGCAGGTCCTGTCGTTCATAGACAGGATGGATCTGGCATATGCCGCTGCAGATGTAGTGATATCAAGGTCGGGTGCGTCATCGGTGTCAGAGCTTTGCATTGTGGGCAAGCCCGTGATCTTCATACCGTCGCCCAATGTAGCCGAGGATCACCAGACAAAGAATGCGAAGTCTATTGTAGATAAAGATGGTGCGCTGATGCTGAAGGAAGTGCAGCTGGATACACAGTTCCAACCCGTGTTCGAAGATCTGCTTCGAAATGAAGACAAGCAGCGAAGGCTGGGTGAGAACATAAAAAAATTGGCAAAAGTAAATGCCACTAATGATATTGTTGAGGAAATAATAAAGTTGCTAAAGTAGCAAAGTTTCAAAGTAAAAAAAATGGATCTAAACCAAATACATAACGTCTATTTTGTAGGTATCGGTGGCATCGGGATGAGCGCCCTGGCCCGCTATTTCAAGTTCATAGGCAAAAATGTAGCGGGATATGACCGTACGCCCACCCAACTTACAGATGAGTTGAAGGCAGAGGGCATCCACATCCATTTTGAGGACAGGCTGGAACTGATCGCGCTTCCGTTCCTGAACAAGGAAAATACGCTCATAGTAGTTACGCCTGCCGTGCCGAAGCAGCACATGCAATGGAACTACTTCCTCGATAACGGCTTTGTCGTGAAAAAACGCGCCGAGGTACTGGGGATCATCACCAAGGATACTTATTGCTTCGCGGTGGCGGGTACGCACGGAAAGACCACCACATCGAGCATACTGGGCCACGTGCTGTATGAGAGTGGTGTGGATGTTACGGCTTTTTTGGGAGGCATTGTAGAGAACTACAATAGTAACCTGATAGGAAGCGGCAAGACCGTAACGGTAGTAGAGGCAGATGAGTTTGACCGCTCGTTCCTGCACCTGCACCCGGATATGGCCTGTATTACATCGATGGATGCCGACCATTTGGATATCTATGGTGATGAAGCTGCGATAGTAGCTACCTTTAAGGAATTTGCTGATAAAGTAGTAGATAAAAAGCATTTTTTCATAACGAACGGCCTTCCATTGGAGGGAATAACAGTGGGGGTGAATGGAGGGGATTTTTCTGCAGAGAATATCAGGATAGTGGATGGCTGGTATGAATTTGATGTTACTACACCAACCGCAACTATAAGAAATATAAAATTTGGCCTTCCGGGACACCACAACCTTACGAACGCGCTACTGGCTCTGGCTATGGCGAGTACATATGGGGTGGCTTTAGAGGACATTGCAAAGGCATTGGAAACCTTTAAGGGTGTAAAAAGGAGGTTTTCGTACCAGATAAAAAAACCGGGACTGGTGTACATTGACGATTATGCGCACCACCCAACGGAGATCAACGCGGTACACCAGGCGGTAAGTGAGCTGTATCCGGGCCAAAAGGTCCTGGCAGTGTTCCAGCCGCACCTGTTCAGCCGCACAAGGGATTTTGCCGACGGGTTTGCCAAAAGCCTGTCAGCGTTCGGGAATATCGTACTGCTGGACATCTATCCGGCAAGGGAACTGCCCATGGAGGGGATCACCTCAAAGTGGCTGCTGGGAAAGATGGAGAACGAGAACAAAAAACTGGTAAGCAAAGCCGATCTGATACCATTGCTCAGGATGACCGATGCGGAAGTGATCATCACGATAGGAGCAGGCGACATTGGTGAAATGGTGCCGGAAATTAAAAAAGTTTTAGATGAAAAAAATTAAGTGGAACGACGTAAGGCTGGTGCTCATGCTTGGTGCCGTGGTGTTCCTGTTCTCTTTCTCATCTAACCGGAATGAAAGCAGGGTACTGAAGAAGGTTGATGTTATATTTGCTGACAATGAGGCGTTTATAACCCGTGATAAAGTTAATAAGTTGTTGATACAAAATTATGGCAGTGTTACGGGCATCAGGAAAGATAAATTAGATTTGAATAACGTGGAAAAAACACTCGATGCTGACCCGATGATAGACAAGGCAGAGGTTTTTACCACGGTTGATGGCAGGCTTGAAGCTGTGGTAAGGCAGCGGCAGCCGGTCGCCAGGATCTATAAAGGGGGGAATTCGTATTACATCGACAGTAAGGGGCGCCAAATGCCGCTGTCTGACAACTACACTGCAAGAGTGCCGATAGTTACCGGCGAGATCAACAGTGCGGATAACGACAAGCTGAACCGGCTGCTGAAATACATTCATGAGGATGAGTTCTTAAAGAAGAACATCATTGGGGTGGAGGTGTACGCGACCGGAGGCACGAGGATGAAGAGCAGGGGTTATGATTTTGACATCCTGTTCGGGAAGCCCATAAACATTGAGAAGAAGTTTAATAATTATAAGGCGTTCCTGCAGGAAGCCGTGAGGGATACATTGATCGAACAATACAAAACCATTAACCTGAAGTTTACACAACAGGTAGTGTGCACCAAAAAATAGATTATGGAAAAAGACAACATTGCAGTAGGTTTAGACATCGGGACGACAAAGATCGTAGCGATGATAGGCAGAAAAAATGAGTATGGGAAACTGGAGATCCTTGGTGTGGGTAAGTCCAAAAGCCTTGGCGTTGCCAGAGGGGTTGTTAATAACATAACGCAAACGATCCAGTCGATACAGCAGGCCATACAGGAAGCTGAATCAGATTCAGGATACAAGATCAACGATGTGGTGGTAGGCATTGCGGGGCAGCACATTCGCAGCATCCAGCACAGCGACTACATTTCCAGAAACAATCCGGAGGAAGTGATAGGCGATGCCGATATCGACTTGCTGATAAACCAGGTGCACAAGCTGGCAATGCTGCCGGGTGAGGAGATCATCCATGTATTGCCGCAGGAATTCAAGATCGACGGGCAGAACGAGATAAAAGAACCGATAGGAATGTACGGCGGCAGGCTGGAAAGCAGCTTCCACGTGGTAGTAGGCCAGGCATCGTCTATCCGTAACGTGGGCCGTTGCATCAAAAGCTCCGGGCTTGACCTTTCGGGATTGACACTGGAGCCACTGGCATCTGCGGATGCGGTATTGAGCCAGGAAGAAAAGGAGGCCGGTGTAGCGCTTATTGACATAGGCGGCGGTACGACTGACCTTGCCATCTTTAAAGACGGTATCATCCGCCATACGGCAGTTATCCCTTTTGGTGGCAACGTGATCACCGACGACATCAAGGAAGGATGCTCGATCATAGAAAAGCAGGCGGAATTGCTAAAGACCAAATTCGGTTCGGCATGGCCGGGCGAGAATAAAGACAACGAGATCGTATCGATCCCGGGACTTCGCGGCCGTGAGCCAAAGGAAATATCATTAAAGAACCTATCTAAGATCATCCATGCCCGTGTGGTGGAGATCATTGAGCAGGTATTTGCCGAGATAAAAATGTACGGGCATGAAGACCCGCGCAAAAAGCTGATAGCAGGCATTGTGCTTACCGGCGGTGGTGCACAGCTTAACCATATCAAGCAGCTGGTGGAATACATAACAGGAATGGATACCCGCATAGGCTACCCTAACGAGCACCTGGCAGGCAACAGCGAGGAGGAGATTTCGAGCCCGCTGTATGCCACTGCAGTTGGTCTGGTTATGAACAGCCTGCGCAACAATACCTACAGCGCAACACCGCTCGTAGAGTTGCAAAAGCCTGTAGAGCAGCCGGTGGTAAGGCATCAGCCGCAGCCACAGCCGATAATAAATACTGTTGTCGCGCCCGAGCCGATAGTGGAGCAGGAGCTGGAAACCGTAGCCGTGGCAGTCGAACCTTCGCGCAATTCGAATGAAAGTACGGAGAAGAAGGTAAAGAGGTCGTTTTTCGACAAGTATATAGACAAGATCAAAGATTTTTTAGATAACGCAGAATAAAAACCCGATGGATATGATGAACACAGAATTTGGAAGCATTTCGTTTGATCTACCCAAAAATCAATCGAACGTGATCAAGGTAATTGGTGTTGGCGGAGGCGGTAGCAACGCGATAAACCACATGTTTAAGCAGGGGATCAAAGGTGTTGATTTTATTGTCTGCAATACAGATTCACAAGCATTGCAAAACAGTCCGGTCCCAAATAAGATACAGCTTGGGGTAGGCCTTACCGAAGGGCTTGGTGCGGGTGCGAACCCTGAAGTAGGTCAGCAGTCGGCGCTGGAAAGCATCGACGACATCGAAAAGATGCTGGATACCAATACAAAAATGATATTCATAACTGCGGGCATGGGCGGCGGTACCGGTACTGGTGCGGCTCCTGTTATCGCACAGTTGGCCAAGGAAAGGGACATTCTTACCGTAGGCATCGTGACCATACCGTTCCAGTTTGAAGGAAAGGTGAGGGGCGAGCAGGCGCTTGCAGGTGTGGAAAGGCTGCGTAAGCAGGTAGACTCCCTTATCGTGATCAACAACAATAAGCTTCGTGAAGTGTATGGAAACCTTGGCTTTAAGGCCGGTTTCTCGAAAGCGGATGAAGTATTGGCAACGGCCTCAAGGGGCATTGCCGAAGTAATTACACACCACTACACACAAAATATTGACCTTAAAGATGCCAAGACCGTACTTAGCAACAGCGGTACGGCCATAATGGGTTCGTCGTTGGCTTCGGGTGATAACCGTGCCAAGGATGCCATTATTGACGCACTGGATTCGCCACTATTGAACGATAATAAGATCACAGGCGCGAAAAACGTACTATTGCTTATCGTTTCGGGTACTACCGAGATCACTATCGATGAGATCGGCGAGATCAACGACCATATCCAGTCGGAGGCAGGGCATAACGCCAACATCATTATGGGTGTGGGCGAAGATGAATCGTTGGGTGACTCTATTGCCGTGACCATCATCGCGACAGGTTTCAATGTGGAGCAGCAGAACGAGATCGTTAATACCGAGCCTAAAAAGATCATCCACGCGCTGGAGGAAGACCAAAGGCTTGTACGCGATCTTACGCAGTCTCCCATAGTGCCATCATTCGATCTTCCTGCGCGTGTGGCTGAAGTACCGAAGCCTGAAGTAAGCGCGGCTCCTGTAGTTGAGGAAAAAATAGTTTTTGCGCTTGAGGAGGAAGTAACAGAGGAAAAAAAGCCTATAGCTGAAGTTGTTGAAGCGCCTGTTGCTGAAGCGCCTGCGTTCCCATCTTCAGAATACATCAATAACCTTGACGTTTTCTTTGAGATCGTAACGCCCGAAAAAGCGCCGGCTCCGGTACAGCAGTTCCAGATAAAGGATGTAAGGGAGATCGAAGTGATCGATGCAGAATTTGTGATCGTTGAGAAAGAGCAGGAGCAATTTGCCTTTTCATTCGACCTGTCAATTGATAATGTAAGGAAAGAAGAGCCTATCTTGTTCAGCCTTACGGAGGAGACCCGTGCTATAAAAGTGAACGAGCCAGTGCAGGTAGTTCCGGTAACGGAAGTGAATGAAACAGGGGTTATACGCTATTCGCTTGACGATTATCTGGAGAAAGAAGCTGAGCTGCTGGAGTCAAAACCTGTGGCGAAAGTAGAAGAAAAGATAGCGCCAGAACTTGACCTTACTATAAGGAGGACAGAGCAGCCGGAGGCGGGAAGGTTCAATCCGAACGATAATCTTTCGCCGGTAGAGATGACCATAGAAGAAACGCTTCGCCTTAGGGCAGAAGAGCGCAGGAGGAAGATGAAGGAATTCAACTATAAGTTCCATAACAGCGCCTCGAAAGTAGATGAGTACGAAAGGGAACCGGCCTACAAAAGGATGGGCATAGACCTGAACGATCCCCGTACCGACAATAGCAAGTCCCGTTTATCATTGGGCATGGACAGTAACGACGACCTACAGTTGCGTTCGAACAATTCGTTCCTGCATGATAACGTGGATTAAACTAACCCAAATGTGAACCTTAACCCGAAAATATCTTAGTATTTTCGGGTTATTTTTTTATCTTCGCAGGCACATTTTAAAAACTGTATTATGAGTTTACAGACACAGATCATGGACGAGATGAAAACCGCCATGAAAGCAAAAGATACTGTTGCCCTTGAGTCGCTCAGGGCTATTAAATCAGCCATACTTATCGCCCAGACAGAGAGCGGAGCGAAAGAAGAGCTATCGCAGGAAGAAGAGATAAAAATGCTGCAAAGGCTGGTAAAACAACGTAAGGACAGTGCCGGCATATATATTGAGCAGGGCCGTCAGGACCTCGCCGACCCCGAACTGGCCCAGGTTGCCGTGATCGAGAAATTCCTGCCCGCGCAAATGGGTGAAGAAGAAGTGGAAGCACTGGTCAAAAAGATCATTGCCGAAAACGGATTTTCAGGCATGGCCGATATGGGTAAGGTAATGGGCATCGCCTCAAAAGAGCTTGCAGGCCAGGCCGATGGCAAAACGATATCGAACGCTGTTAAGAAAGCGCTGGCATAGTTTCAGGTTTCGGGTTCAAGTTAAGCAACCTGAAACTTAAAACCCGAAATAAAAGATCGGCTCCATAGTTCAATGGATAGAATTTCAGATTCCGGTTCTGAAGATTTGGGTTCGAATCCCGATGGAGTCACAAAACCTCAGTTTATGCTGGGGTTTTTATTTTGCCGGAAATTATCTTTTCCTGAGCCAGATCCCATACAGCATCAATAGAGAGCCAAGGAAAAAAATGACCCGTACCCCATTCCGGATCACCTGCTCATTTTTAACAAGGAACCGTACCGGAAAGCGGTCACTATTTACAGCATTGCAGGTAGTATGGAATTTCAGCTGCATGTCAATGATATGATCTGCGGCGATGATAATGATATTCGTAAGCAGGATCGTGAGTATTGAGAGTATTATCCCGAAGAATATGTTTTTGAATGGATCGTCAGGACGCATGCCAATTATTTTCATTGCCAGCATTACCAGGATGGCTGTCACAAAGGTTATAGGAATCCCCCATCCCAAAAACTTCAGGTATTTCATTTTTGCAGCACCATCAGGTATCCTCAAAATTAGTAACAGGTTGATGGCTGCGAATGCCAGGTAAAATATAATTTTCATATTGGTGATCGTCTTGCGGAATATACCTTATTCGTTTGCAAATTTAATGTTAACGAAACATCTTTATTCCTAAATTTGCCCCCAACACAAAGATAACCATACAAATGCAAAAAATTACACGCTATTTACTCCTGTTATCCATCTTCGCCTTCGGGATGCACGTTAAGGCCCAAACCACCATACTCGATGAGACCCTGATGACCCAGCAAAGTTTCAATGCCTTCACGGTTGTAAGTGTATCGGGGGCGCAGGGATGGAGTTTCAGCGCTCAATACGGGGCAGTGTGCAGTGGATTCTCGAACAGCCAAAGCAATGCCAACGAAGACTGGTTCATAAGCCCGGAATTGGATATGTCGGGCCTGGATAATGTAAAGATAAGCTTCAGCCATGCAAGAGGTCCGGCCCCTATGATCAATGTGGGTGTGGCCCAGGGCTGGTACAAAGTATTTGCGACTAGCGGCTATACCGGCAACCCTGCCACTACGGCGTGGGTAGAGGTTACTGGGGTAAATCAAAACATTACTGATGGCTGGCAGTATATCTCATCCGGTGAAGTAACGGTGCCCACATCGGCTTTATCACCGCAAACGCGCATTGCTTTCCGCTACATGAGCAGCAATACGCAAAGCGCCACATGGGAAATAAAGAACGTAAAGGTGACCGGCGAGGAGGAAGGCACCGAGTCATTTAAGTTAACCAACTGGAACGTAGAATGGCTTGGCTGTACGGATTTTGGCCCTGAAGATGAAAGCGGGCAGCTTAGCAATGTTGTCCAGGCCATGCTGCTGATGGATTCGGACGTGTATTGCCTGCAGGAAGTGATCAATACGCCATCTGCTCCTACCGTCGCATCCCTTGTCGCGCAAATGGGCAGCAGCCAGTGGGGCGGTGCCATTGTACCGGCCAACACAGGCTATTGTAACCAAAGGCAGGCGATCATCTATAAAAAATCAAGAGTGCAGCTGGTAAGTTCCCAGGAATTGAGCAATGGTAACGGATCTCAGGGAAATTCGTATGCGACCAACTGGTCAGGCGGCAGGTTCCCTTCGGTATATAACATCAATTTTGTTTCAGGGAGCACGACCATACCGGTCTCGCTTGTGAATATCCACGCAAAGGCAGAGGATGGGAACGCAACCAGCTATACACGCAGGAAAGGCGGCTCGGAAGGGTTGAAAGGCATACTGGACGGAGCGGCTTACAATACCAAAAATATAGTCGTGATCGGCGATTTCAACGATTACCTGGTTGGGACTACGAGCGAAGCCTGCAATTGCAGCATTTCTCCATTTAAGAATTTTATGGACGATACCGCGCGCTACACGGGCATAACTCAAAATATCATAGATGTAGATAACGACTGGGGTAACCATCCAATTATTGAAAATATCATTATTTCGAATGAGTTGGTGGATAATTATGTTGCCAACAGCGCTGTGCAGGAAACAGATCTTCCCAACCAGATCTTCGGCTATTACAATACTACATCCAACCACTTGCCGGTAACAGCAAGGCTCCAGTTCGAAGTGCTTGGCACGCCTGGATTTGAAAAGGCTGCATGGGCAGTATATCCGAACCCGGTGAGGAACGAATTGAATATTACTACAACAGCCCCGTTAGAGGATAAACTAACTGCGATTTACGACCTTACCGGCAGGCAGGTTTTTTCCGGCGAGATCAAAGGCGAAAGCATTAATGTAAGTATGCTTCCGGCGGGGATCTACATCCTGAAGCTGGATTGCAGGAGCCAGAAGTTTATAAAAGAATAGATCTTTTAAAATAGACGGGAAGGGTACATGTAGAAATGCATTTGCCCTTCTTCTTTTTTGTAACTTCGATATCTAAATAATATATAATGAGATCGGATATATTGATCATCGGTGCGGGCGCATCGGGCCTGATGGCGGCATATACTTTGGTTAAAGCCGGGAAAACAGTTGCCGTACTCGAGGCGCGTGACCGCACAGGCGGGCGTATCCATACCATTGAAGGCAGGGGTTTCTCTGGGCCGGTCGAGTTGGGCGCTGAATTCGTGCACGGCGACCTGCCGGTTACATTAGGGCTGTTAAAGGAAGCTGGGATCGGTTATAGCGATGTGGGATTTGAAATGTGGCAGCACCATAATGGAAAGTTGGAGCAAAGCGTAGAGTTTGTAGAAGGGTGGGATATCTTTTTGGAAAAGCTAAACGGTCTGACAGAGGATATGCCGATACTTTACTTCATTGAGCAAAACTTCGCAGGAGCGCAGTATGCCAATATGCGCCGCCAGATCGTAGATTATGTGTCGGGTTATGATACAGCCGATGTGAAGGATGCAGGTTCGTTTGCCCTTCGCAACGAATGGAACCATGAAGACGAGGATGCGCAGCACCGCATTGACGGAGGCTATTGCAGGCTGATCGATCTTCTGGCGGGAACCGTACAGGATGCGGGTAATGCGATATATCTCAATAGCGTTGTCAAGGAAATAATTTGGGAAAGAGGAGCTGTCAAAGCAATTACTGCTGACGGTACTGCTTTTGAAGGAGGAAAAGCCATTGTTGCACTGCCGCTGGGAGTTTTGCACAATAAGGAGGGCGAAGGAGCTGTAAAATTCTGTCCGCCGATAAACGAGCAGGAAAAAGCGTTTAGTGGTATCGGTTTTGGCTCAGTGATAAAAGTACTGCTTGAGTTTGATACGATCTTTTGGGAGAAGGGTGTCGCTGACGCCGACCTCTCCTCTATGGGGTTCCTGTTCAGTGATGAAGCTATCCCGACGTATTGGACACAAGTGCCCGAACGCAGCTCGCTGCTTACGGGATGGCTGGGTGGCCCTCCGGCATATTTGCAAAAAGACACTTCCGCGGAAAAGGTATTAGCTATGGCATTGGTCTCATTGGCTAATATTTTTAAGACCGGTATTGAGGAATTGCGCGGCAGGCTTATAGCCTGGCACGTCGCCAACTGGACCGCAGAGCCTTTTAGCTTAGGGTCGTATGCCTATGACAAAGTTGAGAGCGCCAGGGCCCGGAAACTTTTATCGAAGCCGGTTGATAATACTATATTCTTTGCCGGGGAATATTTATACGAAGGCCCTGCTATGGGTACTGTAGAGGCAGCAATTACAAATGGGAGGGACGCTGCTGATAGTCTTTTGCAAGGCATATAAAAAAATGCCGCATCACGATCGATGCGGCATCTAAAAGCACTACCTTTTTAAAAATAATATCGTTAAGCGATCTCGCGGGTCAGCCATCCGCGCTTGTGTGCGGTCGCAATGGCGTATGGCGTGATCCAGAACAGCGCGAAAGTATATAATATGCTGTAGGAGTATGCCCAAACAGACTCTGCTATACTATGTCTTTTGGCATAAAACATCACAGGGAAACTTGAGAACACGAGTATGGTGAATATGGTAGAACTTAGGAACAGCACAGGGTGTATCGCTATAAAGAACAACATGAAAAGCAGGAATGGATAGGTCATGATAAGCCTCATCGATTGGTTAAGGAACAGCAGCCTTGCACCCAGCTTTGAGCCTTCCCTGAAGTTTTTGAAAACGAATTTCCCCATCATGATGTTCTCGCGCACATTGCTTCGGTCCCAACGGATGAACATTTTGTACAATCCGCTGTATTTCTCCGGCACGTTGGTCAATACGTGGGCATTGCGTTGGAATAATACTTTAAAGCCCTGTCTCAGTATCATGTTAGTCATGGCACGGTCTTCACCAATGTCCGACGGCTGGCCCATGAACGTTTGGTTGATCCACTCCTCGAGGCAATTGAATACCGCATCCCTTCGATAAGCGGACAGTGCGCCCGGCGTACACATTACGGTGCCAAGCATACTTTCGGCAGAGCGTACGAATTCAAAACTCAGCGCAAAGCTCACATTCAGCATTTTAGGCAGTATTGCATTGCCGCTGTTCAGCACTTTCACGTTCCCGGCTACGGCGCCGCAGTCTTTGTTGGTCACAAATGGGCTTACCAGGTTGCGAAGTGTGTCTGGTTTTACTACAGAGTCACTGTCTACGGTCACGAATACCTCTCCTGTACCCAAATTGAACCCGCGGTATAGTGCATGGCGTTTGCCTTTGTTCTCGGGCTGCTGGAAAATTGTCACGCGGTCGCCCAGCTTTGCTTTGGCCTTTTGCATCCATTGCCATGTATCATCTTTACTGCCATCATCAATGGCGAGGAGTTGCATTTTTTCTTCAGGGTATTTGCTGGCGGCGAGGCTCATCAGTGTATCATATACCAATCGCCCCTCATTATACGCCGGTACTATCACGGTAACGGTAGGTAGCAATTCGTCTGTAACAGAAGGGATCGACTTGTACCGGAAGTATAGCACTACGTTATAAATGAAGAATCCGATCTTGAACAGCAATAGTGCCGAAGCAACTATCAGGAACGGAAAGCCCCATGATGAATTGATCCTGTCAGTATTGAACTGCTCGAGGTCGTCTTTGAACTCATATACAAGGTAACCTGAAACCGCCATAATGATAAATGTACTTATAAGCACAAGGCGCCCCATCACGCTTACCTGCTGCTTTGGTTTTGAGCCTTCAGTGGTTTTGTTTGGCGCAGAAGCAATATTTTTTTTCGGGATGTTCACATTCCCGGTCAATACGAAATTGGTAATAGGTCCGCCGGCCATCCCGGTGTCCGCCGTAAAAGGATATTGTTGGTTTGTTGTTGTAATTATTCCGTTTTTCATGGTGCAACATTTATTGTTATGGCAAAGGTGAGGCAACCCCTATGCCATTATGATCATGTTGCTGGAATGTAGTGCCTTACAGTTTTCGGCAAAATTTATATAGTGTGGAATTTTCTGCAAAAGTGTGGAATTTTCTACACTTTTTGACTCATCTGACATGGTGTGTAAAAGTTAAAGACTTCTTAATTTGTTAAAGATCAGCGTTCTGAATACTTTAGGCATACTCCTTGCGTTATAAATGATCTATTGATGATGAAAAGGACTGAATGAAGAAGAAACTAGCAATGTGGCTTTCCGTATCCGGAATGCTATGCCTCCACGCGCAAGAAAAGATCGTTATTGGGAACGACACCCTTGTGAACCAGACCAAAATTTCAGGGGATGCGTCGGTTTACAAAAAACTGCTGGTACCAACTTTATTAGTAGGTTATGGTGCCATGGGCCTTTGCAGCGATGAATTGAGGAATATCAATTCCAATGTTCGTGTAAGTGTGAACGGCGAGCGGGGGCAGCGCACCAATATTGATGATTATTCCAGATATGCGCCCGTAGCGGCTGTTTATGCGCTAAACCTTGCCGGTGTGCAGGGGAAGCATAACTTTCGCGACCGCACTATTATCCTGGCGACATCGCACCTTATTATGTGCGGGTCGGTCATGGGCATGAAAAAACTGGCAGGTGTTACCCGTCCTGATGGCAGCACTGATAATTCGTTCCCTTCCGGGCATACGGCAACGGCCTTTGCAGGTGCGGAATTCATGTGGCAGGAATATAAGGATGTGTCGGTTTGGTACGGTATTGCGGGCTATGTAGTTGCCACGGGCACCGGATTGCTCCGTATTTATAATGACAGGCACTGGCTAACGGATGTAGCCGCCGGAGCGGGTATAGGCATACTGAGCACCAAACTGGCCTACTGGATACATCCCTGGATACAAAAACAGCTTTTTGGAAATAAAGAGGAGAGGAAATATACGGCCCTTGCCGCACCGTTTTACAACGGTGAACAATTAGGGTTGAGTATTGCGATACGTTTTTAATGCCAAAAATCCCTCACGGGGAGGGATTTTGTAATGTACTTTTGTTCTTGGTTATTGACGGATATAGCTACGGCCTCCTGCCTACGGCAAGCCTGTAAAGTATTCCGATGATTGCCAATACCAATAAAATGTGGATAAGGCTGCCTACAGATTCTGCAAAGCCAAAGTACCCCACAAGCCATCCTATGATAAGGATTACAACGATTAACCAAACTAAATCTCTCATGATCGTAATATTTTAAATAGTTAGTGAGATAAAATTACTTCTTTCAATAGAGTATAGTTAATTAATTAAGAATCCTTTAATAGCTAAAGTTTTCTTAACAGTTAAGTCTGAATCAGCTGCGCAAATAAATCAGTAAATTCATTTCGCCTCCCCATTATTTGCCTACTTTTGCCTTATTAGATCATTGTGCATGCAAACTCCCTTAAATATAGCTATAGTAGGGTCGGGCCTCGTGGGTTCCCTACTAGCGATTTACCTTAAAAAAGCCGGCCATACGGTTCATGTTTATGACCGCAGCCCCGATATCAGAAAGGTTAACTTCTCCGGACGCTCCATTAACCTGGCCATGTCCAACCGTGGCTGGCGGTCACTGGATGATATGGGTCTTGGCGATGCGATAAGGGAGATAGCAATTCCAATGGACAAGCGGGCCATACATACCGTTGGCCAGCCGCTAAACTATCTTTATTACGGTAAGGAGGGGGAGAGTATTTACTCGTTGTCGCGCGGGGTGCTGAACCGTAAGATGGTAACCCTCGCCGAAGAGGCGGGAGCGGAGTTCTTTTTCGACACCCGTGTGTGGGATGTGACCATGGCCACTGCTACGCTGCATACCGGCGAAACCGAGCAGGGCGCTTGGGATGAAAGGAAGTACGACATCGTGTTTGGTGCCGATGGGGCATTCTCAAGGGTACGCCACCGCATGCAGCGACAGAATATGTTCAACTACTCGCAGGAATTCCTCAATACAGGCTATAAGGAATTGCATATCCCGGCTAATGAGGACGGCACGCACAAGCTAGATATGAATTCATTCCATATATGGCCGCGCGGCGAATTCATGCTGATAGCCATGCCCAATCTGGACGGTACCTTTACCTGTACGCTGTTCATGCCCTTTACAGGCGAGAATTCGTTTGAGTCGTTAAAAGACAGGGAAACCCTTGAAGCATTCTTTTTAAAGTATTTCCCTTCGACAACTGATGTTATGCCCGACCTGGTAGAGGATTTCTTTAAAAATCCTACCAGTACGCTGGTAACAATGAAATGCTATCCCTGGACGTTCGAAGACAAAGTAGCCCTGATCGGGGATGCCTGCCATGCGATAGTCCCTTTTTACGGACATGGCATGAATGCGGGATTTGAGGATATTACCATCCTGAGCCAGCTAATGGAGCGGTATGGCGATGACTGGAAGACCATATTTAGTGAGTATCAGGAAAGCCGCAAGCCGAATGCGGATGCCATTGCTGAATTGTCTTACCGCAATTTCATGGAAATGAGCTCTGATACTGCTAACCCGGATTTCATCCTTCGCAAAAAGATCGAAAAGCGCTTTTCTGAAAAATATCCTGACAAGTGGCTGCCATTGTATAGCCGCGTAACGTTCAGCCACCGTCCTTATGCTGAGGCGCTTGCCCTGGGCGACCGCCAAAAAGCCATTATGGATGAAGTGATGCTGACGGATGGCCTGGCCGAAAAGTGGGATTCGCCGGAGGTGGATGAAAAGATACTCGAACTTTTGGAAGGGTAGGGTTTAGCCTTTTCGGTTACACTTCGGTTTCAAAACTTCTCGATTTTAGAACTTTGCAGTCTGAAATTATTTCTTGAAAATAAAATATACCGCCAACACCAGGAATAAAAAGCCTACAGCGTGGTTCCAGCGAAATGTTTCCCCTTTAAAGAAGAGGAGCATGAATACTGTAAATACGACCAGGGTGATAACTTCCTGTATTACCTTTAATTGCAGCAATGTAAAGGGGCCGCCATTCTCGTTATACCCCATTTTATTTGCAGGCACCTGGAAAAAGTATTCGAACAGGGCCAATCCCCAGCTTATAAATACAATGGCGATGAGCCCCAAATTCTCAAACCATTTCAACTCCTTGAATTTCAGGTGGCCATACCACGCGAGTGTCATGAAAATGTTGGAGAGGACGAGAAGGCCGATAGTGAAAAATCCTTTCATTGGTAGGGATAATTGTTGTTCCTAAAACGTTTTTTGTAGATCGTGTTGTATTATTTTTATGGCAAAATAATACCATATATTTATTTAAATTGTGAATTTACAGATTAAAATCACTTTGTCAAATAAATTTACAATGCTCGCACAATAATTATATTGGAATTATGTTATTAGTAGGTAATTCGTATTATTAAATTAAAATTTTATCAAATAATCGGTTTAAGGAAGTTAAATTAAAAAATGTATAGGCAAATAGTTTTTATGCTCGGTTTTGACAGCATTATGATTACGATAAATTACTGTTAAGAATTAAGAAAAAAAATCAATTTGTTTTTTTTTATGGCGTAATGGTATAAATTTGCCAGTCTTATACAGCTAAATTTTAACAACAAAAGACTATTATTAAAAAATCAGAAAACTAAATTTTTAAAAGAAATGGCAAACGCATCTATTCAGAAGGTTGAAAAAAATGGAGGTTCTTCTACAGGATCTAATGTATTCGCAGCACTAACTATCGTGCTTTGTTTGATAGTAGGCGCCCTGGTGTGGAAATTTGTAATGGGAGCTCCATCAAACTTCCAGGATGGTAATCCTGAAGGCGAGCCGATCGCGGGGAACTACCTTGCAATGGTTTACAAAGGAGGGTATGTAGTACCGGTACTTATGGGCCTATTGCTAATGACGGTGGTATTCTCTATTGAGCGTCTGTTCGTTATCGGAAAAGCGGCAGGTAAAGGAAATGTTGAGTCTTTCGTAAGGAAAGTACAGGGCCAGATCGCTGCAGGCAATATCAACGAGGCTATGGCTGAGTGCGACAAGCAGCAAGGTACTGTGGCTAACGTTGTAAAGGCGGGCCTTTTGAAATATGAAGAAGTGAAGAGGGAAGGCTTTGACAGCGAAAGGGCTGAAGCTGCCATCCAGCAGGAAATAGAAGAAGCTACATCGCTTGAGATGCCAATGCTTGAGAAGAACCTTGTGATCATCTCTACGCTTGTATCTATCGGTACGCTAATGGGTCTTCTTGGTACGGTAACAGGTATGATCAAGGCGTTCTCGGCTCTTGGAGCAGGTTCTACGCCAGATTCATCACAGCTTGCTAACGGTATCTCTGAAGCGCTTATCAACACAGCTACAGGTATCTCGACTTCAACTATCGCGATCATCGCTTACAACGCGTTCACATCTAAAATTGACAAGCTTACTTACTCTATTGATGAAGCTGGTTTTGCTATTACCCAAACCTACAGGAGGTTCAGGGCTCGTGCGAACAACTAGTTATCAGTAATTGTAAAACATATAAGTGCCGGGATGCTGACACATGGTCTCAGTATCCGGGCGCTTCATTAAGCTAAGAGAAATATAATGGGTAAAGTAAAAATATCAAAGAAAAGCACCAGGATAGACATGACCGCGATGTGCGACGTGGCATTCCTTTTGCTATCATTCTTTATTATGACCGCTACCGCCAAGCAGCCTGAGGCTAAGCCGGTAGATACGCCTGAGTCTACAGTGATCGAAAAACTTCCGGATGAGGGGGTTGCTACGATCACCGTGGGACAAAAAGAGGTGTTCTTCATTATGCCAAAGAATATCAGGAGGGCTACGCTTGAGCAGGTTGCTTCTAAATACAATGTGAAGCTGACCGAAGATGAGATCAAGGAATTTGAGAACCTTGAGGGATTTGGTGTTAACATAACACAATTGAGGTCATTGCTTCAGCTTTCTCCTGCCGACAGGGTGAAGGAAGGTGTACAAAAGGGGATCCCTTATGATACGATCAACAAAAATGCTAACAACCAGCTTTTTGACTGGGTTAAGGAAGCAAGGCAGGCACAGCGTAAAATTTTCAGTGATAAATTTGACGCCGGCGAAATTAATGCTGAAGAGTTTAAGGTAAAAGGTGACCTCCAGATCGCTATCAAAGGCGATGCAAAAGAGGAGTACCCTACCATAAAGACCGTTATGGATATCCTGCAGGCCCAGAAGAAGAACAAGTTCTTCCTGGTGACAGGTTTACGAAATGAAGATTTTTAATATTATAAAAAGATAATATAAAATGGCAGAATTAAATACCGGCGGCGACGGTGGCAAAGGCAAAAAGGTAAGAAGTAAAAAATCCAATCCGGGAGTAGACCTTACCGCGATGGTGGACCTTGCGTTCCTTCTCATCACGTTCTTCATGCTTACCACTACGCTGTCAAAGCCACAGGCAATGCCGCTTCCTATGCCGGAGAAAAATAAACCTACGGATCCAGATCCAACCCCTGTACCAGAAGAGCGAATGATGACGATCCTCATTGGCAGCCAAAATAAAATATTATGGTACATGGGTAAATTTGAGACCCCTACGATCCCTCCTACAGAAGCTGTTTTCGGGAAGGATGGTATCAGAAAAGACCTTCTTAAGAACGTGCAGCTTGGAAAACAATATGCAAAGCAGGAAGGCAGACCTGAGCAAGGATTGGTTGTGAATATCAAAGCCAGTGATAAGGCCAGCTATAAAAACCTGGTAGATATCCTTGATGAGATGGCGATAACGAAGCCGCAGCTTTTTGCTATCGGCGACATGACGCCAGGCGAACTTGACTTGTTGAAACAGTCAGGAGTATATAAAGAGTAGTCCTGAACCAAAAAAATATAAATTATGTCAAAAATTGGTTTATTTAAAAAGGAGTGGATAGACATCGTGTTTGAAGGCCGTAACAAAAAGTACGGAGCCTACAAACTGAGATCGGAAAGCCCGGTAACCACATCGATAGCCCTTGGCATCGGTATAGTCCTTTTCGTAGGGCTTATCCTTTCCTATCACCTTCCGGGCCTTATTGGCGGGATGATGAAGGAAGAAGTTAAAGAAGATGTAAAGCTGGTAGAGCTTACAGAGCTTCCTGAGCCACCGGTAGAGGTACTGCCTCCGGAGCCGCCAAAAGTAGAAGTACAGCAGGCACCAAAGTCTATTGTAGAGGAGATCAAGTTCAAGCCGCTTGTTGCCGCCAAGAAGGAAGATGTACCGGACGAGATCCCGGATACGAAAGACTTTAAGGATGCCGATCCAAGCGACAAGAACGCTGAAGCAAGCCCCGAGGGCGACATCAATATCGACAAGCCATCAGGTGATCTTAACAAAGGTGTGGAGCCGGTTGAAGATACGGGCGTATATGACTCACAAGGCCTTCAGGTGAAGCCTAATTACCCTGGTGGTATGAAAGGTTTCTATGACTACGTAATGTCAAATTTCAGGGTTCCTGAAATTGAGAATATGAAGCAAATTAAAGTATACGTATACTTTGTTGTTGAAAAAGATGGTACTATGAGTGGCATTAAGGCGCTTAGGGACCCGGGCCACGGCCTTGGTAAAGAAGCCGAGCGTGTACTTAAGTCCATGAAAAAGAAATGGGAACCGGGAATCCAGAACGGTAAGCCGGTAAGGGCATCTTTCAGTCTTCCTATTACTATCAACATCAGGTCATAATTAAATTTAAGAGATGCTTTCACGAAAAAAATCTCGATACCAAACGCAGAAATCGCCCCAACAGCGATTTCTGCTTGTTTTTGGGATGATCTTCTTCCTGCTTTACTTTGTCCTTGGGATAATGGTCATCTTTTGGAAACAGCTCCCCATACAGCTGAGTTCCAACGGAAGGCTGGCCTTTGGCTTGCTGCTGATCGGCTATTCTTTCCTGAGGTTCATTAGGCTCATTCAAAAAAACAATGAAAAAGATGAAGAGTAAGTTAATGCTTTTTGCTTTCCTGTTGTTTTATGCAGGCTTGAAAGCCCAGGTCATCGTAACCGATATTCCCCCTGTGGATGCTAAGCCGGCGGAGGAAGATACGGAATACATGGTCTACGATACTTCCGCGCTTCAGGGAAAACCTGAATACCCGGGCGGTATGGATGCATTCTATAAATTCGTTTCTCAAACCATCAATCTTCCTCCAATAGAGCCTGAAGAGGATATGAAGATAAAGATCATAGTAACTTTCGTTATTGAGAAGGATGGTACTATTAGCAGCATTAAAGTGCCCCGCGACCCCGGTTACGGCATGGTCGAAGAGGTAAAGCGTGTGTTGCGCCTTTCGAAGAAATGGAAGCCGGGAGAACAGAACGGCAAGCTGGTACGGACATCTTTTGCCCTGCCGATAATACTACAGATCGAGGGTGTTGGAAAGATAGAGGAACCGAAAGTAAAGGAATAGTAGTAAACGCTATTAATGCTGTGGTACTTCTTTTTGATATATGTAACTATAGAAAAGCCAGAAATAAAATGAAAAATACCATCCGTATATTTTTTGTATGCATTGCCACGGCAGCCATTATTTTTTCCTGTAAGCAGGATACCGATGGCAAGGGCGGATTTGAAGGGGAATCGCTTACTTATGGCAATGCGACCTTTTATGTGGATAATACCATCCAGCCCATTGTGGAGGATGTACTGGCGGTTTTCCTGAATGTTTATGGCCATGCACAGATCAAACAAATAAACCTCACTGAAAATGAACTTCTCCAAGCCGCCCAAAGGGATTCGGCCCGGGTACTTATCATGCCCAGGAAGTTGACCGCAGAGGAAGAAGCGCACTTCCGTAACAGGAAGATCGAGCCAAAAGTAACTGAATTTGCCGTAGATGCCATCGCGCTTATCACGAACGCAAAAACTACAGATACGCTTATCGATCTGGAGGATGTTTATGCCATAATGCAAGGTAAAACATCGGCGAGGATGCCAAAGCTGGTTTTTGACAATCCTAATTCCGGCATCGTCAAAGAGATGATGCGTCTTGCGGGTGTAAAGACATTACCGTCAGAAAATATTTATTCTTTGAAAACTAACGAAGAAGTAATTAAATTTGTACACGACAACCCAGGTTCGGTAGGTGCAGTAGGTGTGAACTGGCTGTTGCAGCCACCCCCGGCACTGTTGAAATATGTGGAAGGAGTAATGGTTTTGTCAGTTGATAATGTTAAAATTGATAAGGGTGCCAAAAAATATTATAAGCCCAGCCAAAGCAATATTGCCACGGGATCTTACCCGCTCACGCGAAAACTTTATGTGTTAAATTATCAGGGCACGCAGGGCTTGGGCATGGGTTTTGCAAATTACATCAGTGCACCCGAGGGGCAGCGCATCGTGCTGAAGTCGGGACTATTGCCGATAACCCTTCCTACAAGGGAAGTGGAGGTGCAGTAATAATAATTGAAACTACTAAATATTAATAGGAGAAACAAAAATGACCAAGATGAAAAATTTCAAGTTCTTAGGTTTATCATTGCTTGTTTTTGGTGTTGCTTCCGCACAGGATGCGAACGAGGCCAAGAAAGCGATCGATGCCGAACAGTACCAAAAAGCAAAAACAACCCTTAAATCGCTTATTGCAAGTTCGCCTGATGAAGGTAAAAATTATTTCCTTCTGGGTGACGTGTACATGAAGCAGAACGAACAGGATTCTGCCGCGATCTATTTCAATAAAGGAAAGGCGGTTAAGAAAGACGCTGAATATAACAATATCGGCCTTGGCCACCTTGACCTGGATAACGGCAATGTTGCCGCGGCTCAGGCTAAGTTTGACGCAGTTGAAAAAGAGTTGAAGAAAAAGGATGTGGAGCAGCTGATATATATTGGCCGTGCATACATCAATTCTGACAATCCGGACTATAAAAAAGCCATTGCCGTATTGAACAAGGCAGTTGCTAAAGACGCAAAATCGGCGCAGGCTTATCTCAGCCTTGGTGATGCCTACTACCGCGACCGTAATCAAAACGAGGCCTACAGCTCATACAGGACGGCGCTTTCGTTGGATAATACCTTGCTAAGGGCGAAACTACAGATAGGCACTATCACCAAAAATACAAGGGCGGCATTTCCTGAGGCGATCAAGGCTTTTGATGAGATCGTGAAGTCAAACCCGAACTATGGCCCGGTGTACAGGGAACTTGCAGAGACCTACTACCTGTGGGCTAATACCGAAGGTGGCAAATATACTGAGTATACCAAAAAAGCGCTTGAATATTATGAAAGGTACATGTCGCTTACCGATTACTCCCTAAACTCAAGGATGAGGCATGCCGACTTCCTGGTACTGACACGCGACTGGAAAGCCCTAGAGGCTGAAGCTGCCGCAATGCAGAAACTGGACAGGGTAAACCCTAAGATATTGCGTTACCTTGCCTACTCGGCTTATGAGAACGGGAATTACGCGGGTAGCCTTACTGCAATGAAAGATTTCCTTGCAAAAGCAGAACCTAAAAGAGTGATCGGCAGGGACCACCTGTACCTTGGGCTTGCAAAGCTTGCTACTACGGTAGGTAAAGACGATAAGCAAAATAACATCATTACCGACCAGGCCTTGTTTGATGAAGCGATAGTTGACCTTAAGAAAGCGATTGAGCTTGATCCAACACTTATCAGCGAATACAATGAGATAGGCAAAAAACTTTTTGGTCAGAAGCTTTATCGCCCTGCAGCGGCAGTGTTTGAAATAGGCACGACAGTGCCTGATAACAAGAATGCGTTCTATGATAACTTCTATCTTGGGTACGCGATATACTACGGCCACCTGAACATGTCGGAGGAAGCACAGAAAACCAACATTGAGAGGCTTAAAACAGGGTCTGCCGCCATGGATAAGGTAATTGAGCTTTCGGCAACTTCGCAGGATGCTTACCTTTTCAAGGCAAGGATCAACCGCCAGATAGGTACCGATGCATCGTATGCAGAAATGGCGAAGGCTTATGATGGGTACATCAGGGTAGTGACCGAGAAAGGTGCCGAAGAAACATCAAAGGACTCAACAAAGAAAAACCTTGTGGATGCTTATTCTAATGCCGGTGCATATTATGCCTTGACCGACAAGCCTAAAGCGATCGACTACTTTACAAAAGCACTTGCTATTGACCCTACAGATGAATACGCTAAGGGAGAATTGGCGAAGCTTAAGAAATAATTTACTGCTGAATTATAAACAGGACCGTCCCGATACTTTCGGGGCGGTTTTTATTTGCCTGATAATACGTATCTTTGCACCCTATTTTTGAAAACAATGCTGAAGAAGGAAATACAGACAGAAGTTGAAAAAGGCCTGATGCTGCCGCTGATGGAGGAGTTCTACACCATTCAGGGAGAGGGCTACCACACAGGCACGGCGGCCTACTTTATACGTGTAGGTGGCTGCGATGTGGGCTGCCACTGGTGTGATGTGAAGGAGAGCTGGAACGCCGACCTGCATCCTCCAACGAATATAGAGTCCATTGTAGCTAATGCAAAGCAATACTGCAAGACCATTGTAATTACCGGTGGCGAACCACTTACCTGGGACATGGGCCCGATTACGCAAAGGTTGAAGGCCGAAGGAATGAAAACCCACATAGAGACCTCGGGGGCATACACGCTTTCCGGGATATGGGACTGGATATGCCTTTCGCCAAAAAAAACAAAGCTGCCTACAGATTCAGTATACGCCAGTGCCCATGAGCTAAAGGTGATCATCCATAACAGGCACGACTTCATTTTTGCTGAAGAACAGGCAGCAAAGGTGAACCCCAACGCCATACTGTTCCTTCAGCCCGAGTGGAGCAAAAAGGAGGAAATGACGCCGCTCATAGTTGAGTATGTAATGAATAACCCTAAGTGGCGTGTGTCATTGCAAACGCATAAGTATTTGAACATACCGTAAGCATCTGCTTATTAAAAATATGACCCGGGCACTGTTCCGGGTTTGTTTTTATACTGTCAGCCGTGCCAAATAATCATAATGCTCACCTTCCATAACGAGTTCGCAGTTGAGCCCATTGGCATGTGCGGCATTTTGTAGGGTATTATAGTCAATGTACAGCCAGTCGAACGTGTCTTCAACCTCACCTTTGTACTTTACCGTAAAAGTGACTTCGCCATAGTAATTTACATCCGAAGGGATCCATTTACCGCCATCCTCATCTTCATCGAACATGTAAATAATGTCGGATGAATCGATAAGTATTTGCCCATTCAGGTGTAACAGCGACTTCAACTTTTCAAGATAAGTAGTGATGTTCTTCATCTTGCCGAATATGCCGGTGCCGTTCATCAGGAGTATTATGGTGTCGAATTTCTCATTTTCAAGTTCAAGTACGTTAACGCACAGGGCATTTTTTACCCCCCGTAGCCGGCAGGCTTCAACAGCATTCGGAGATATGTCGATCGCCATTACCTCCAGTCCCTTTTGCAGGAAAAGGGCATGGCTACCAGCGCCGCAACCAACATCGAGCACGCGTCCCTTTGCCATCATAAGTGCTTTTTGCTCTATTGCCGGCATGGACTTATATTCCCTGAACAGGTAGGCTACGCTCATTTCATCCTCTTCGGATATGGAAGTTTCGGTAATGAGGTCTTCCGGTGCGTTGCCGGTCTGGTAGTCTAATATGGCTTTCCCGAAAAGGTCTTTCATTTTTTCATACTTTTGCCACAGAACGATAATGACTGCGGAATGGAGGATTTTTTAAAGCAGCTTCCTAAGCTTGCCAAAGATAAGCATAACGAGAATAAAAAGTTTTTTGATAAGCTTAAAAAGAAAACGCCCAAAAACCTTGACTATGTGATGCAGGAGCTGCATGACAGGGAGTTTAAAAAAGACTACTGCCTGGACTGTGCCAACTGCTGTAAGACGACCGGGCCGCTATTCACCCTCGCCGACATCGAGCGTATTGCAAAGCACCTTCGCCTAAAGCCGCAGCAGTTCATAGACAAGTACCTGCACATCGATGAGGACAACGACTACGTACTGCAAAGCGTGCCGTGCACATTTCTTGATAGCGAGAACTATTGCCTCATTTACGACGTCCGCCCCAAAGCCTGTCGCGAGTTCCCCCACACTGACAGGAAAAAATTCCAGCAGATTGCCAGCCTCACTATGAAGAATGTGGCGATATGCCCCGCGGCATATAACATTGTAGAGGAAATGAAAAAGAAGATAACCGTATGAAAACCTACCGCTCCAAGATCGACCTTTGGCTCTTTATCCTCATTTTCGGGATATTGGGCAGCATCATGATCGAGGGGATCATACTGGAGGATTGGCTGGTATTGGCAATTATCCTTCCCGTGATGAGTTTCATTGCTTACTTAATGTATTCCATCAGGTATATCATAAATAATGATGTACTCGAAATACGTACAGGAATATTAGGTACGACAAAGATCCCAATTTCAGGTATAAAGTCTGTCGAAAGAACCAATAATCCCCTAAGCTCTCCGGCTATGTCCCTTAAAAGGATCGAGATCATGTATGGCAAGTATGACTCTGTGCTTATTTCCCCACAGGATAGGGATGCTTTTATAAATGACCTGCTCGAAATAAATCCTGATGTACTGATCAAAGGGCAAGTATAATTTCCCTTTCAAATTAGTATGATCGGCAGCAAAATTTTGATCCTTTAAAATACTACAGCTACGATTTTTTTATAGTTTTACGACAAATTATAAATATGGTAAAGCTCACAGCACTCAAGCCAATGCTCTACACCCGTGATCTGAAGGAGACCGTAGCATTTTATACTGAAGTGCTGGGATTTACTTGTGGTGTGTTCGAGGAAAGCTGGGGCTGGGCATCCTTCGAAAAGAATGGGATAGAGATAATGGCCTGCCTGCCAAATGAGCACATTCCGTTCGATACACCTGTGTTCACGGGTTCGTTCTACATTACAACCGACGATGTGGATGCGCTTTGGGACGAATGGAAAGGCAAGTGCCGCATCTGCTACGACATTGAAACTTTCGACTATGGCATGCGTGAGTTCGCCTTGTATGACAATAACGGCTACCTGCTGCAATTTGGGCAGGAAATAAACCAATAGATCATGAAATTATTACGCAACATGCTGATCATTGCGGTCTTTTCGATGGGACTGTCGGCACTTTTCTTCTATAGGAATAACGATGTGGTAAAAACAGCCTCCTGGGCCGATGAGATAGGCGAGATCGCCACGGTAGGATTGTTCATCTTCATCTTCACTTTCGTACTGTATCTCATTGCGCGTACTGCGATGAAGGGTGCAAAGGCCGTAACAAAGAAAAAGCCTTCCAATACGGAAGGCCCTCAGGTTTAAGCGGCAAGTTCTTCGGTGGCGTGCTGCTTCAGTTCGCCTACAAAGCTCTCAATGCTGTGGATCTTTTCTTCCACATATTCCAGCAGCCCTTCGATCTTATCCCTAAGGCTCTCGAAGAAGGCAATGATATCGTCTACATATCCTTTTGCCTTATCGATAAGGCCAAGGATCATTTCGATGAAGTCGTTTATTTTTTCTGTAATATTCATGGCGGTATGTTTTAAGATTAATACAACTGAAAATTACGAAACCCTGTCGGGAAGTGGAAGCACTTTGTAAAAACATTATGATTTATTGAAAATAAAGCTGAGATATTTACCGTCAACTTCTCAGGTCTCACAAGTTATCCTAAGTAATTGCCTTTTAAATGATTGTATTTAAGTTTTTGCTGAGTAAATTGGTGAATTACTATTGTTCCTGTTAAATGATCATTGAGTGCGAATGGAGCCCCTTGCCTCTGCTTTGTAGCAGGGGTTGAAAGTGAGGTCTATCTGTAGATCAAATACTTCTTCCGCATCTTCTTGAAATCCGAGATCCCATCCTTCCAGCTTTCGCGTATATCATCTTCATCCATGCCACTTTCTATTTGCCTGCGCAGGGTTTCCGTGCCGGCAAGCTTAGTGAAGAAAGAGGTAAAGAAAACCGATTTATCCTTGGTCTCATCGTAAGCTTTCAGCAGCCATTTTAGTTCCAGTTTTTTTACTTTCGGGGCATTGCTCAGGTCTTCTCCAAAGCACAGTTTCCCTTTTTGTGGTGGTTCTTTGGACCCTTCGTTGGGCATGGGTGTGAAGCTAAAACCTGTATCCGGCAGGTCGGGCGACCCATATATCTGGAACTGCTTGTCAGTGCCGCGGCCAAGGCTCACGTTGGTGCCTTCAAAAAAGCACAGGCTGGCATAAAGGTTAATAGCCTTGTCATTGGGCAGGTTGGGCGATGGCTTCACAGGCAGGTGGTAGAACATGCCGCGCTTATAGTTGAGGCACGGTATTACGGTCAGTTCGCATTGTATACTGTCCTTGAGCCATTTCTCCCCGTTTATCATTTTACCATATTCGCCTATGGTCATGCCGTGAAGCACGGGTATCGAATGCATGCCGATAAAGCTATTGTGCTGCTTCTCGAGTATCGGCCCGTCAACAATGGCACCATTAGGGTTGGGCCTATCAAATATCACCAGCGGAAGGTTCTTTTCGGCACAGGCCTCCATGATGTAGTGCAATGATGATATGTAAGTGTAAAAGCGTGCTCCCACATCCTGCAGGTCAAATACCAGTATGTCGATTCCGTCCAGCTGCTCAGGCTTAGGCTTCTTGTTGTCGCCGTAAAGCGAAATAATGGGCAGCCCTGTCTTTGTGTCTTTGCCATCTTTTATCAGTTCCCCCGCATCGGCAGTGCCGCGAAAGCCATGTTCGGGAGCATATATTTTTTGCACGTCCACTTTATTGTCAAGCAAAAAGTCGACCACGCTCATCATGCCTTCGGGGTTAGTGTTCAGGGTAATGTTCCTGGTTTCAGGGCGGTCTTCAATATAGCGCACGATCCCTGTCTGGTTGGTCACTACGCCTACGCGCTTGCCTTCCAGTAACGGGAGGTAGGCATCAAAGTTGTCTGCGCCGGTGATAATGTCTTTTTTATCGTTTTTGGCTTTTAATGAGATCTGCCTGCCTTTCGGTTCTTCTTTCATGGGCGGGGTAGTGGTAGGGCGCATCGATTTTCCGCACGCGACCATAAATAGTATTGAGAATAAAACTGTACTTTTGAAAAACGAATTATATACCATACCCGTTTGAATTTAGAATATTTCATAGCCCGGAGGCTGGTTTCTGCAAAAAGCCATAAAAGTAGTATATCTGCGCCAATTATAAAAATCGCTATCATTGCCATTGCTATTGGCATCACCATGATGGTGGTCGCGGTGGCCACAGGGCGCGGCCTTCAGGATAAGATACGTGAAAAAGTATCGGCCTTCAACGGGCATGTCATCATCTCTAATTTTGACGATAACCAGTCGGAGGTAAGTGTCGAGCCTCTATCCATAAAACAGGATTTTTATCCCAAATTCACACAAGTGCAGGGCATACAGCATATACAGGCGGTGGCTTCCAAGGCGGGTATCATCCGGACTGAAAAGGCGTTTGATGGAATTGTCTTTAAAGGCGTAGGCAAGGAATACAAGTGGGATATCCTTGAGGAATACATAACAAAGGGCGAAAAGCCCAACCTCAATGCCACGCTCAACAATGAGGTTATTTTATCCGAATATTTAGCGAACAGGCTTGAGTTGAAAGTAGGCGACGAGTTCAACACCTATTTTATGAAGGAAGATGGCAACGGTATGCCGAACCTCAGGCGTTTCAGGCTGGTAGGGATATACAATTCCGGTTTCCAGGAATTCGACGCGGTATATGTCATTGGCGACATCCGTCATGTACAGCGTATCAACAAATGGCGCAATGGCGAGGTTGGGTCTTTTGAGGTCTTTATCGATGATTTTGATGAGATCGACCAAAAGGGCCGCGAGATCCACGAAGCCATCCCGTCTACCCTCGAAGCGCGTACCATTAAGCAGAAATACTTCAATATTTTCGAATGGCTCACGTTGTTCGATGTCAATATCATGGTCATCATTGTCATCATGGTAGTCGTGGCGACTATTAATATGGTCGTGGCATTGCTCGTGCTTATTTTAGAGCGTACCCAAATGGTGGGCATGCTCAAAGCGCTTGGGGCCAACAACTGGAGCGTACGCAAAATATTCCTTTACAATGCGGCCTACCTTATTATAAAAGGCCTGCTGTGGGGCAATGGCATAAGCCTCGGGCTCATCCTCATCCAAAAATACTTCGGCGTGATCACCCTGCCGCCAGAGAATTACTATGTGAGCGTGGCGCCGGTAACGATAGATGTACCGGCTATCCTACTCATAAATATAGGTACGATAGCAGTATGCGTAGCGCTGTTGCTTATCCCGTCCTATATCATCACCAAGATCTCACCGGTAAAGGCATTGCGCTTCGACTAAAAGCAACACAGGTAATGCTGATCTTTAGGGTCTGTACTGATCTTCTTCAGGAGCGAAAGGCTCGGGCATTTTCAGCAGGCGCAATTCCTGCCCCCGCCTTTATCCCTCCACTGCGTTACGGGGATACCGGCTCGGTCAGGGCTATCTGGCTTTCTTTTTTGTTTGTCGGTATAGTGTAGGGTTGGGTGAGGCCATAAAAAAAGCAGCTAAACGCTGCTTCTCTCTAAAATATTGTATTACTTATTTGTTCGGCTTTATCAACAGCGCGTACGGATATTTTTTCCTGATGTCCGCAAGGTTCTTTTCTGCCTCAAAGCGTGTCCTGAAATTACCTACCCATACCTTATAAGTAGGGCTTTCAAAAACAATGGTGCCATCCAGGGTTTTGAACTCCTTTTTAAAGTCAGAAAGGGTTTTGCGTGCCTTGTCATTCTCACCGTAGAATATTTGTATCTTATACTTCTCATTTACAGAGATAGACGCATTTATCCTGCGTTTTTCGGCCAAAAGCTGCTCAAATTTGCTGTCCTGCACAACGGTCACCTTATTCTCCTGTCCATGGCTTTTTATTCCTGTTAGCGAGAGTAAAATTATACCCGAAAAAAGCAGTCCTGATTTTAAAATTCTCATAATGAAGTGTCTTTACCACAAATGTACGATATATTGTAATATCTGCCTAAACCGATTTTATTTAGAATTATTATAAATTATCCCTTAAGATTTATTTAAGGTTTGAGAATAACTATGAAGTCGTATTTTTGTGGGAGTTTTTGAAAAAGCATGGGCATTCCATGTCATGCATTGAAAAAACCGTACCAATTATGTCGATAATCATTTTTAATATGAAAAAAGTGGGTAACCATACTTCGTTTTCAAGAATTTTATTGTTCTTCCTGGCGTTATCGCTCACCATTCCTTTCACATCATTTGCACAGGAAACTGCGGCTCCGGCTACTGAGGCTGTTGCCCCTGCAGATGCTGCCGCGGCTCCGGCCGCCGGTGCGGGCGACCCTGTAAAAGGTAAGGAGTTGTTTAATAGCCTATGTGCCGCGTGTCACAAGCTTGATGCCAAATCGACAGGGCCTGCCCTTCGTGGTGTGGCAGATAAGCATGACCGTGCATGGCTTTATAAATGGATCCATAACAGCAGCGAGATGATCAAGTCTGGTGATCCTGCTGCGGTAAAGCTTTTTGCAGAGAACAACAACTCGGTAATGACGCCATTCCCGCAATTGAGCGAGGGTGATATTGATAATATCCTGGCGTATACGTCTGCTCCGGCTCCTGTAATTGAAAAAAAGGATGCTCCGGCGGCGGCGGCGGCTGAAGGTGGTTCGTCAAATACGCTTATACTTGGCGCATTGGTGCTGGTGCTTGTGGTGCTTATCGTAATGCTTGTATTGGTGAACAGGACCCTTCGTAGGGTAGCTGCTGCCAATGGTGTTGTGGTAGTTGCTGAGCAGCGCACTCCGCTTTGGAAAGCATACGTGAAAAACCAGTTCCTTGTATTGGTTACGGCAATACTTCTTCTTTTGGCATCGTCATACTTCCTGTACGGTTACCTGATGCAGATCGGTGTTGACCAGGGCTATGAGCCGGTTCAGCCGATCCACTTCTCTCACAAGATACACGCCGGTGACAACGGCATCGATTGTAAGTACTGCCACTCTTCTGCAAGGGTGAGCAAGGCTTCGGGTATACCATCGCTGAACGTATGTATGAACTGTCACAAGAATATCAACGAATTTGCCGGTGATAAGGATTCGGTTTATGTAGACCACTCAAAAGAATTCTACACTGGTGAGATCAAGAAACTTTATGATGCAGTGGGCTGGGATCCGGCTACTCAAAAATATACCGGAAAACAAAAGCCTGTTAAATGGGTCAGGGTGCACAACCTTCCGGATTTCGTTTACTTTAACCACTCTCAGCACGTTTCTGTTGCAGGTGTAGAGTGTCAGACATGTCACGGTCCGGTAGAGACCATGGAGGTTATGAGGCAGCACGCGCCGCTAACCATGGGCTGGTGTGTGAACTGTCACCGCGAGACCGATGTGAAGGTAGAAGGTAATGGATACTACACAAAGATCCACGACGAGCTTGCTAAGAAATATGGCAAGCAAAAGCTTACCGCAGCTGACATGGGCGGTACCGAGTGTGGAAAATGTCACTATTAATCAATCTATAAGAAGCTAAATATCTGTATATAACATGGCATCAAACAAAAAATACTGGCAAAGTGTTGAAGAGCTCAATGAAAACAGCTCTATTGTTGAGACGCTAAGAAACAATGAGTTTGTTGAAGAGATCCCTACTGATGAGTTCCTTGGTAATAAGGAAGTTTTGGAGTCATCATCAACAAGCCGTCGTGACTTTTTGAAATATGTTGGGTTCACCACTGCTGCTGCATCACTTGCCGCATGTGAGGGGCCTGTTACAAAATCAATACCTTACGTAGTTCAGCCGGAAGAGATCATTCCTGGTGTTGCTGATTACTATGCAACAACGATCGCTGATGGTTTCGATTTCGCGAACGTACTTATCAAAACCCGTGAAGGCCGTCCTATCAAAGTTGAGAACAACAGGCTGCCGGGTGCAAAATATACTGCCAACGGCAGGGTGTATGCTTCGGTGCTTTCACTTTATGACAGCATGAGGCTTAAAGAGCCGATGATCGCTGAAAAACCTGCTACATGGGAAGCGGTCGATGCTAAAGTTAAAGAATCGCTTTCGCAGGCAGCTGCGGGCGGCGGACAGGTGGTACTGCTTACAGGTACTATGGCCAGTCCGTCTACAGATAAACTTATCGCTGAATTCGGTGCGAAATACCCTGGGTTCAAACATGTAGTATATGATGCTGTTTCTTCGTCAGAAGCCCTTGATGCCTTCCAGATGGTATATGGCGAAAGAGCACTTGCTGATTATGATTTCGGTAAGGCTGATGTTATCGTTTCTGTTGGTGCCGATTTCCTTGGCGACTGGCAGGGTGGTAACTACGATAGCGGCTATACTATGGGCCGCATCCCTTCAAAAGGAAAAATGTCAAGGCATATCCAGATAGAGGCTAACATGTCGCTAACGGGTTCGAATGCTGATAAGCGCATCCCGCTTACAGTGACCGAGCAGAAATATGCGCTTGTAAAAATATATAATACTGTTACCGGCGCTAATGTAAGTGTTCCTGCTATCGGGAACGCTGCTTATGAAAAAGCCGTAACCGCCGCTGCTGCTGAGCTTAAAGCTAAAGGTTCAAGGGGTGTTTTCGTAACGGGCCTTGATGATGTTAACGCGCAGCTTCTTGCCATAGCCATTAACAATGCATTGGTGTCAGAAGCTTTCAGGCCGGGTGCTGCCCGCCTTACCCGCAAGGGTGATGCCAAAGCAGTTGCACAGCTTGTTAACGATATGAAAGCAGGTGCTGTACATACGCTTATCATGAGCAATGTTAACCCTGTGTATACATTGCCTAACAGTGCCGACTTTACAGAAGGCCTTAAAAAAGTAAAACTTTCGGTTGCCTTCTCGCTTAAAGCAGATGAAACCGCTTCAAGATCAACTATTGCTGCTGCTGCGCCACACTACCTTGAATCATGGGGAGATGTAAGCATTGCAAAAGGCAGCTATGCCATCACTCAGCCTACTATCCGCCCGTTGTTCAAAACAAGGCAGTTGCAGGATGCGCTATTGGTATGGTCGGGTAGTTCGCAAACTTTTTACGATTATGTAAGGGCTGCTGCTCCTGCATGGTCGACAGGAAAATCATGGAACCAGCTTGTACACGATGGTGTAGTGATGACTGAAGTTCCGGCTACTGCCACAGGTGCCGGTGTTGACTATAACGGTGCGGCATCTAAGCTTGCTGCGGCGAAAAAAGGAAGCGGGCTTGAGCTTGTACTTTATACAAAAACAGGTATGGGTGACGGCCAGCAGGCGAACAACCCATGGCTGCAGGAATTCCCGGACCCGATCACCAGGGTATCATGGGATAACTACATCACCGTTTCCAAGGCCGATGCCGAAGCGCTTGGCCTTGAGAACTGGAACGTGGCCAATGGTGGTTTGAACGGAAGCGTGGTTACTGTGAAAGTAGCCGGTAAGGAGCTTAAAGATGTGCCGGTAGTGATACAGCCGGGACAGGCTAAAGGCACCGCGGGCCTTGCCCTTGGATACGGCCGCCAGGCAGCGATGCAAAAAGAAATGCAGGTAGGTGTAAACGCTTACACACTATATAATAACTTCAATTCCTTCCAAAATGTTGAGTTGAGCAAGCAGGGCGGCGAGCATGAGTTTGCCTGTGTGCAGCTTCAGAATACATTGATGGGTAGGGGAGACATCGTTAAGGAAACTACCCTTAAGGATTTCAATTCAAAAGATGCTTCCGAATGGAACATCATGCCGGTGGTATCATTCAACCATGAAGAGGTTCCTGCAGCGTCTATCGACCTTTGGGAATCGTTCGACAGGACAACGGGCCACCACTTTAACCTCTCTATCGACCTTAATGCCTGTACAGGTTGTGGCGCGTGCGTTATCGCTTGCCACGCTGAGAACAACGTACCGGTGGTAGGTAAGTCGGAGATCAGGAGGAGCCGCGATATGCACTGGCTGCGTATTGACAGGTATTACTCTCACGAAGAGACTTTCGCGGGCGATGTTACGCTTAAAGAAAATACTTCAGGCTTATTCGACTCTGTATCTACGTTCAGTGCGATGGAGGATCCGTCAGAGAACCCTCAGGTCGTATTCCAGCCTGTAATGTGCCAGCACTGTAACCACGCTCCTTGTGAGACCGTATGTCCGGTAGCTGCGACTTCTCACGGCCGTCAGGGCCAGAACCATATGGCTTATAACCGTTGTGTGGGTACACGTTACTGCGCGAACAACTGTCCGTACAAAGTACGTCGCTTCAACTGGTTCCTTTACAACAAGAATAACGAGTTTGACTACCACATGAACAACGACCTTGGCCGTATGGTACTTAACCCGGATGTGAACGTTCGTTCAAGGGGTGTTATGGAGAAATGTTCTTTCTGTATCCAAATGACCCAGGCTACTATCCTTACCGCTAAGCGTGAAGGACGCCAGGTACGCAAAGATGAGTTCTACACAGCATGTTCTGAGGCTTGTGGTACCGGTGCAATGGTGTTTGGTGACGTTAACCATAACGAGGACCCTATCGTTGCGCTTAAGGAGGATGACAGGGCTTACCACCTGTTAAGCCAGATAGGTACCAAACCGAATGTATTCTACCACGTAAAAGTGAGGAACACATAGTTAGAAGAAATATTAATAAGAAACAAGATAAAGGATTATGTCGTCTCATTACGAAGCACCCATTAGAAAACCTTTAATTATAGGTGACAAAAATTACCACGATGTAACAGTTGATGTTGCAAGGCCGGTGGAAGGCAGGGCCAACAAGCAATGGTGGATCGCATTTTCCATCGCGCTTGCCGCTTTCCTTTGGGGTATTGGTTGCGTTGCTTACACAGTTGGAACCGGTATCGGTACATGGGGTTCAAATAAAACAATCGGCTGGGCCTGGGACATCACCAACTTCGTTTGGTGGGTAGGTATCGGCCACGCCGGAACACTTATCTCTGCGGTACTTCTTTTGTTCCGCCAAAAGTGGAGGATGGCGATCAACCGCTCTGCAGAGGCGATGACCATCTTCTCGGTTATCCAGGCAGCGATGTTCCCGGTATTCCACATGGGCCGTCCTTGGTTAGCGTACTGGGTAATGCCTATCCCGAACCAGTTCGGTTCGCTTTGGGTTAACTTCAACTCTCCACTTCTTTGGGACGTTTTCGCGATCTCGACCTACCTTTCGGTATCATTGGTCTTCTGGTGGACAGGGCTTCTTCCTGACTTTGCGATGCTTCGCGACAGGGCCATAACACCTTTTACAAAAAGAGTTTATTCAATAGTAAGTTTCGGATGGAGCGGCCGTGCCAAAGACTGGCAGCGTTTTGAGGAAGTATCACTTGTACTTGCCGGGCTTGCTACACCACTTGTACTTTCTGTACACACAATCGTATCCTTTGACTTTGCCACGTCGGTTATCCCGGGCTGGCATACTACGATCCTTCCGCCGTACTTTGTTGCGGGTGCGATCTTCTCCGGATTTGCGATGGTAAACACCCTCCTTATCATCATGAGGAAGGTATCTAATCTTGAAGCATACATTACTATCCAGCACATCGAATTGATGAACATCATCATCATGATCACAGGGTCGATAGTAGGTATCGCTTATATCACAGAACTTTTCGTTGCCTGGTATTCAGGTGTTGAATATGAGCAGTACGCGTTCCTTAATAGGGCTACAGGTCCTTACTGGTGGTCGTATGCGCTGATGATGACATGCAACGTGATCTCTCCGCAGGTAATGTGGTTCAAAAAGATCAGGACGAGCATCTATGTTTCATTCGTTATCTCTATCGTTGTAAACATCGGTATGTGGTTCGAGCGTTTCGTGATCATCGTTACATCGCTTCACAGGGACTACCTTCCATCTTCATGGACAATGTTCCAGCCAACATTTATTGACGCGGGCTTCTTTATCGGCACCATAGGCTTCTTCTTCGTATTGTTCCTTCTTTATTCAAGGAGCTTCCCTGTGATCGCACAGGCGGAGGTGAAGTCCATCATGAAAACATCGAGCGAGACCTACAAGAAGAAATGGGCTGCAGAAGGCCACGGACATGACAATCATTCACATTCAGAAAATAACCATCACTAAGAACCATGAGTAATAAAGTTATACATGTATTGTACAATGATGATGATATCCTGATGGATGCAGTAAGGAAGACACGCGCTGCGCATCATCACATTGAAGAGATCTATACGCCTTTCCCGGTTCACGGGCTAGATAAGGCCATGGGCCTTGCACCAACAAGGTTAGCTATTTGCGCGTTCTTATATGGTTTGGTTGGACTTTCGGTAGCTACGACCATGATGTGGTTCATCATGATCCAGGACTGGCCTCAGGACATTGGCGGCAAGCCAAGCTTTAGCTACATCCAGAACATGCCGGCGTTCGTACCGGTAATGTTCGAAATGACAGTATTCTTCGCGGCCCACTTAATGGTGATCACCTTTTACATGAGGAGTAAGCTATGGCCTTTTAAAGATGCGGAGAACCCGGATGTAAGGACAACAGATGACCACTTCCTTATGGAGGTTGCCGTTCACGGCGATGTAGACCAGATGGTTTCTTTCTTTGAAGGGACACATGCTGTGGAAGTGAAAGTAATTGAAAAGCATTAAGAGAAAGTATGAAAGCGATATATAAAATAGCATTACTTGCAGTGGCATCGGCATCGCTTACTGCCTGCTTTGACAAATCGGCACCCAACTATCAGTACATGCCGAATATGTATGAAGCCGTACCTTATGAAACGTATTCAGAGCATGCCGTATTCCCTAACGGGAAAGAAGGCCAAATGCCTGCCAAAGGTTCTATTCCGAGAGGATTTGTTCCATATGAGATACCTAATACTACTGAAGGATATGAGGCTTCCAAGGCCAACACTTCGCCGCTTGACTCTGTAGGCTTTGATGCCCCAAGGGCAGAACAGCTGTTCACGATATACTGCGCCATTTGCCATGGTGATAAAGGTGACGGAAAAGGAAATCTGCCTAAAAGGGAGAAATTCCTGGGCGTACCAAGCTATAAAGACAGGGTTATCACTGAAGGAAGCATATTCCACGTAGAGACTTACGGCCTTAACAGCATGGGGTCACACGCTAACCAGCTTACACAGGAAGAGCGTTGGCAGGTAGCCCGCCACGTGATGAACCTTAAGAGCAAATTATAATTGTAGAACACTGAAAGCATAAAGTATGTACACATTTTCAAGTAGATTAAAAACTTTTGCATTCGTCCTGATGATACTGGGTATCCTGGGGATAGGCTATAGTTTTTTCACTGCACCAAAGAGTATTGAAGACGTAGAGAAAATTGTTGCGGAACAGGATGCACACGGCCACCACGGTGATGCCCATGCTGCACCTTCGCACGATGCCCACGGTTCTGCAAAAGAAGAGCACAAACCAGAAGAGCATGCTGCACCGGCTAAACCTGCCGATACAGCACACGCTGTTGCTGTTGACCCTGCACAAAAAATAACTGATTCCGTTCATACTGAAGCTGCTGTTGCTGCCGGTCATGAAGGCCATGATCACGAAGGCCACGACCATGCTGCCGATGCGCACGGTAATGAGGCTCACGAACACGCAGCGCACACTAAACCGGCCCACGGCCACGATGATGCACATGCAGCTCACGCTGAACATCAAAAACACATGGACCACATGCTGCACCAATTGCAGAATAAGCCATGGTCTGCTGTGTATGTTGCCGCATTGTTCTTTATGCTGATATCTCTTGGAGCGCTTGCGTTCTACGCCATACAAAATGCCGCTTCTGCCGGTTGGTCACCAGTATTGTTCAGGGTTATGGAAGCTATCTCAGCTTACCTTGTTCCGGGAGCGATCATCGTATATGTACTTTTTGTACTTGGAGCGCTGGATATGCACCACATCTTTATTTGGATGGACGAGAAAGTTGTAGCTAACGACCACCTTATCCAGGCGAAGTCGGGTTACCTTAACAAAACGTTCTTCCTTATCAGGGCTGCTATTTTTATGGCTGGCTGGATACTATACCGCCAGTATGCAAGGAAGAACTCCCTTGCACAGGATGAGTCTAACGACAATAGCTATTACAAGAAAAACTTTAAGGCATCTGCCGGTTTCCTTGTGTTCTTTATCATCACTGAGTCGATCATGTCATGGGACTGGATCATGTCCGTTGACCCACACTGGTACAGCACCCTGTTCGGATGGTATGTATTCGCAAGTTTTGTGGTAAGTGCGGTAACCGTTATCGCAATGGTAACGATCTACCTTAAATCAAAAGGCTACCTTGAGTATGTGAATACAAGCCACCTTCATGACCTTGCCAAATTCATGTTCGGCTTCAGCGTATTCTGGACCTACCTTTGGTTCTCTCAATTCATGCTTATATGGTATGCTGATATACCGGAAGAAGTTACTTACTTTAAGACACGTATTGAAGATTATAACCTTCCTTTCTTCGGAATGGTGGTGCTTAACTTCGTATTGCCGATACTTATCCTTATCAATTCTGATTTCAAGCGTTTGACATGGATCATTGTTATGGCAGGAACGATCATATTGGCAGGCCACTATATGGATTTCTTCAACATGATCATGCCGGCTACCGTAGGCGACCAGTGGTTCATCGGTGCGGGTGAGATAGGTGCTATACTGTTCTTTATGGGCTTGTTCATATTCGTAGTGTTCACTGCGCTTACAAAAGCTCCGCTACTGGCAAAACGCAACCCGCTTATTGAAGAAAGCAAGCATTTTCATTATTAATATTTAAACAAATAAACAGATGACTAGTTTATTGGTAATTATAGTTTTAGTTTTATTAGGCATTGCGATATGGCAGTTAACTAAAATATTCCAACTTACCCAGATAGGTACGGCTAAAGCTTATGAAGACGGTATGTCTGAAGTAGCCACCGATAAAGATAATAATGTAAATGGATACCTGATGTTCGCCTTTGTGGGCTTCATCTACATCGTTACTATTTTCTCATTATGGAAATATGGCCACCTTGTACTGGGTACTCCTGCCTCAGAGCATGGCCCTCAGGTTGACAACCTTATGGCTATCTCAATGGCGCTTATTTTCTTCGTGCAAACGATCACGCAGTTCCTTCTTCACTACTTTGCCTTCAAATACAGGGGCAAGCAGGGAAAAACAGCTTTTTACTATGCCGATAACGACAAGCTTGAGTTCATCTGGACCATTATACCGGTGATCGTTCTTGCAGGCCTTATCCTTTACGGATTGTATGCATGGACCAACATCATGTTTATTGACGAAGAAAAGGAAGATACTATTTTTGTTGAAGTGTATGCCAAGCAGTTCAGCTGGGAAGTGCGTTATTCCGGTAAAGACGGTGTTCTTGGAAAAGCCAACGTTCGTTATATTGAAGGTGTGAACACGATGGGTGTTGACATGTCTGACAAAAATGCACAGGACGATATCACTGCTACCGAGCTTCACTTGCCAAAAGGAAAACAGGTAGTGTTCAAGTTCCGTTCCCAGGATGTGCTTCACTCGGCCTACATGCCGCACTTCCGCGCACAAATGAACGTGGTGCCTGGTATGGTAACTGAATTCGCATTCGTTCCTACCGTTACTACTGACGAGATGCGCCAAGATCCTGCCATCATGAATAAAGTGGCTAATATCAATAATATCAGGTCTAAGAAAAGCGCCGAGCTTGTAGCCGATGGCAAACCTGCACTTGATCCTTATACTTTCGACTATTTGTTGCTTTGTAACAAGATATGTGGCCAGTCACACTACAACATGCAGATGAAGATCGTTGTTGAGGATGATGCCGATTTCCAAAAATGGCTTGATAGCAAGGAAACACTTGCTTCCGCGGTTAAGAAATCTAAAGAAGATGCAGCGAAGGGTACTGACACAGGAGCTCCGATGTCAGAAGGGGAGGCTCCGGCTGGAGAGAATGCTACGCCATCACCAACAGACACAGTTGCTGTTAAGCCAAAAGCAATAGCACAGGTAACAAAACAATAATTCTTTTTAAATATATTCAAATTAAAGAAATATGTCAGCAGAAGGACACGAAATACACGGCCACGACGATCACGGTCACCACGATGAGCACCACCACCATAAAGATACCTTCATAACGAAGTATATCTTTAGCATCGACCATAAGATGATTGCCAAGCAGTACCTTATCACAGGTATACTGATGGGTATATTGGGAGTGGGAATGTCACTTTTATTCCGTATGCAGATCGCATGGCCGGAAGAATCGTTCAAAGTATTCGATATTTTCCTTGGGGATAAATTCGCTCCGGGAGGTGTAATGCGCAACGATATTTACCTGGCCCTTGTAACCATACACGGAACCATCATGGTATTCTTTGTACTGACTGCTGGTTTGAGCGGTACGTTCAGTAACCTCCTCATTCCGTTACAGATTGGTGCGCGCGATATGGCCTCTGGCTTCATGAACATGATCTCATACTGGCTGTTCTTCATTTCGACTATCGTAATGGTAATGTCACTGTTTGTTGAGGCAGGCCCTGCATCAGCGGGTTGGACGATCTACCCACCATTGAGCGCACTTCCGCAGGCAATACCAGGCTCTGGTGCCGGTATGACGCTTTGGTTGGTTTCGATGGCAATATTCATCGCATCATCGCTAATGGGTTCACTAAACTATGTGGTAACGGTTATCAACCTTCGTACAAAAGGTATGTCGATGACAAGGCTCCCACTTACAATATGGGCGTTCTTCATTACTGCGGTTATCGGTATCATTTCATTCCCGGTATTATTCTCTGCAGCATTACTATTGATATTTGACAGGAGCTTCGGTACATCGTTCTTCCTTTCAGATATATTCATTGCAGGTGAGGTATTGCACTACCAGGGAGGTTCTCCTGTACTGTTCGAACACCTTTTCTGGTTCCTTGGACACCCTGAAGTTTACATTGTACTTCTTCCTGCCCTTGGTATCACGTCAGAAATTATCGCGACCAACTCACGTAAGCCTATCTTTGGTTACCGTGCGATGATCGCCTCCATACTTGCGATTGCATTCCTTTCAACGATCGTTTGGGGTCACCACATGTTCATCTCGGGTATGAACCCGTTCCTGGGCTCGGTGTTTACCTTTACAACACTATTGATCGCGATACCATCAGCTGTAAAAGCATTCAACTACATCACGACCCTTTGGAGGGGTAACCTGCAGCTTAATCCTGCGATGTTGTTCTCCATCGGCCTTGTATCAACGTTCATCACAGGTGGTCTTACAGGTATTATCCTTGGTGACAGTACGCTGGATATCAACGTGCACGATACCTATTTCGTTGTAGCTCACTTCCACCTTGTAATGGGTATCTCTGCACTATACGGCTTCTTTGCCGGTGTGTACCACTGGTTCCCTAAGATGTTCGGAAGGATGATGAACAAAAACCTTGGCTACATCCACTTCTGGGTAACGGCAGTATGTGCTTATGGCGTATTCTTCCCGATGCACTTTGTAGGTATGGCCGGCCTTCCTAGGCGTTATTATACCAACTCGGCTTTCCCATTGTTCGATGACCTTGCCGATGTTAACATACTTATCACGATGTTCGCTATCATCGGTGCTGCATTCCAGTTGGTGTTCCTTTGGAACTTCTTCTACAGCATCTTCCGTGGCAAGCGTGCACCGCAAAACCCATGGAGGTCGAACACTCTTGAGTGGACTACCCCTGTAGAGCACATCCACGGTAACTGGCCGGGCGAGATCCCGGAAGTATACAGGTGGCCTTATGACTACAGCAAGCCGGGCCATGATGAAGACTTCGTTCCGCAAACTGTTCCGTACAAGGAAGGCGAGGAGCAGCTTCACCACTAGGATTCGATCTTACTCAATTATAAAAAGGCGGCAGGTTTTTACCTGCCGCCTTTTTTGTTTATATTGAAAGTGTGACGTCGTTATCCTCATTGCGAGCGGACGAATTGAGCGCGGCGATCTCTTATTCGTAAATAATAATTACAGTAGGAGGAGCAGTGGGTTGTTACTATTACTATACGTCCGTCCGACATCACCTTTATTTGCCTCCGTACGCTTTAGCAGGATTTTGACTGTGAGGGAAAGCGGTCTGTGTAGAGAGCATTGTTTCATTCAGGAACCAAGAGGAGTCCATTTTTCAAATCTCTATGCCTATAGGCAGTGGTCGAAGTAACAGGAACTCCCAAAACAAAAACCCGCCACGACTTTCATCATGGCGGGTTTTATTCAGGTCGCTAATTATCAATAATGAGGCGTATTTCCCTTTGAGCTTAGGGGGCTGGTTTCGGCTTCGTCAAATAATATACCGGTATACCGGCAAGCATAATGACCACGCCCCATCCGCAGGTTTCAGGTTTGTCCTTCAGTAACATGAAACAAAAGGCAGCCGCCAGGATAATGTATAGTGCGGGGATAATTGGATAACCATAGGCTTTGTAGGGTCTTTCGGCATCCGGCATTTTTTTACGGAGTATGAAGATGCCCGCAATGGTAAGGATATAAAAGATGACCACAATGATCATTACATAGTCCAGAAGGTCGCCATACTGCCCGCTAAGGCACAGTGCTGAGGCCCAAATGCATTGGAACCACAATCCCCATCCCGGAACGCTCGCCTTGTTCAGGTTCGCTGCTTTTTTAAAGAACAGCCCATCCTTTGCCATGGTATAATATACCCGTGCCCCGGCCAGTATAAGGCCATTGTTACACCCAAAGGTAGAGATCATGATCATAATGGCGATGATGTACACACCCGTGCTTCCGAAGATGGGCTGCGCCGCGGCAGTACCGACACGATCCAGGTCGGCAAAGGCAATGCCATCATTAGGCAATACAGCAAGGTACATGATATTGGTCAGTATATAAATGACCGTAACGATCAGCGTGCCGTAAAAAAGGCTCAGGCCCACATTGCGGTGCGGGTCTTTGATCTCACCTGAGATGAAAGTAACGCCGTTCCAGGCGTCACTGGAGAACAGTGATCCCACCATCGATGCTGCTATTGCCGACATCAGCACCCCGCCGCCGATGGCCGTCCACGTTCCCGATTCTTTATCCCACTGCCTTGCGTTCCAGGCATCGGTCCAGTTAGCATCCCAAATGTCGGCATTCGCCGCCAGTACGAACCCAAATACGACCAATCCTGCCAATGACGCTATCTTTGTGATCGTAAAAACGGTCTGAATGTACTTGCCGTTCTTCACGCCGCGACTGTTGATGAACGTAAGCAATATAATGGTGGCTATCGATACGAGCTGTGCGGCATTGAGTTTGAAGGAACCTATTTCATAAAGTATGTTATCCGGGCCGAGAGGAGGGCAGAGGTAGGAGGCAAACTTCCCAAAAGCAACACCCACAGCTGCAATGGTCCCGGTCTGGATCACGGCAAAAAAGCTCCATCCGTACAGGAAGGCGATAAGCTTGTTGTAGGCTTCCTTAAGATATACATACTGACCGCCAGCCTTGGGGAACATGGCGCTCAGTTCGCCATAGCTCACAGCAGCGATCATGGTCATTATGCCCGAGAGTATCCAGATAAGAATGAGCCATCCTGCACTCCCAACGTTGCGCATCATGTCGGCGCTTACGATGAAGATGCCCGACCCGATCATTGAGCCTACAACGAGCATGGTGCCGTCCAGCAGGCCAAGTTCGCGTTTTAAGTGTTTGTTGTCGTTTTCGTTTTCCATTTTGGTTTTTGGTTTGGTCGCCTAAAGATATTTAAAAAAGCATTGCGTTGGCGGGAATAGCCTATAATTGCTATTTTTACAGCTATGCAACTGATGAAAAACACCCTTGCGCTTTGTTTCCTGCTATACTTCGTTCCTGCCGCCTTTTCACAGCAAAAAGTAAAGGTGTACCTTATTGCGACCTACCATATGGGCGGAACAACAGATGCACTGAAGGTTGATGGCAATAAAGACAACATCCTTGGCCCCGAACGCCAAAAGCAGCTCAGCGATCTGCTGGACATCCTCCAAAAAACAGATGTGGAAAAGATCTACGTGGAAAACACACCTGACAAACAGAAGTTTTGGGACAGTATCTATAGGGATCACTACACAAAAAAACCGGTCGCAATGCGCAATGAGATCTTCCAGATAGGCGTAAAGCTTGCCCAGCGCCTCAATATCCGCGGCGGCGTAAAATGCATTGATTGGGCTTATGACGAAAGCCGTAACCTTAGTGACAGGCTTTTTGCCGAGTATGCAGCAAAGATGAACCGCCTTTGTGATTCGCTGCACATTGATAACCACGACTTCACGATATATGATAGCATCGTACTGAAACAGCTCAGCGAGTTTAACGCCAACATACCAAAACAGGATCTGGTGACCGTTTTTCGAAACCTGAATTCAAAAGAATATCTCAATAAGTTCTATTACGGTAACGTGAGCACTTACCTCGACAAGAATATGGAAGGCACGGGTGCTTTTTGGACGCAGTACAATATGATGCGCAACGTGAACATTTACTCGAACATCATGCGTGACATCCTCGCCGACAGGCCGAACAATGTTCTTGTGCTCTACGGTGCGGGCCATATCAAGGCTTTAAAAGATATGTTCGAAGCGCACCCGCTCATAGAGGTCGTAATGTTTGAGGATTGCTTCAGGAAATAATATACTCGGTTAACGCTCGGTTAACACACAATATCATCATAATGTAAGTCATTTAAAATTATAGCTTTGCAGGATGAAGCGTAAAATATACTTCCTAATTGCCGGATGCATCATCACCGTGGCCGCGCTTGCGCCCATACAGGGGTATTTTATCTACAATACCTACCGGCTGTATGCTAAAGAGGCCAATGCCGAAATTACCCAGGAACTATTGCGACTGGAAACCGACGGCAAGCTGGACACCATCAATTCGGTATGGATGAGCCGAACCCAGCAATTCATGAGGGATTATTCCGAAGGTAAAGTGCGGCGGGGGGAGTATGAGCAGGCAATGCAGGGAATATCCGATTCGCTTTCCGGTGAGGTGCAAAAGTGCATTGAAAGTGACCCAAAGCTGGACAGTTACGATGTAACCTATACCAATTACATTACATCGGCAAGGATGTGTAAGGACACCACAAAGCCGGCCGATACCATATTTAAAGGAAAAATGCTCCTCTACGGTACTAACGTGGAAAACGTACCCGAAGACAAAGCCTCCCAGTCGACATGGCGGGATAATACAAGCAAAAATGATAGCCTTTGGGGAGCATTTGAAGTGGTGACCACGCGGTACTACAGTATTGCCAACTGGGAAAAAATGGTTTTCGCAAGAATGTCGGGGCTGCTGGTATTTTCTGTGCTGTTACTGGTATTTGTGGTAGTCCTCTTCTACCTTTCAATAAAGAACCTTATCGCGCAGAAGAAGATAGCCGATATCAAAACCGACTTCATCAACAACATTACCCATGAGTTCCAAACGCCACTCGGGGCCATGGACATAGCCGTAAAAATGCTCCAGCGTAATGATGGTGAGCTTACGGAGGAGCAATTCGGGCACTCCATTTCCATCATCGACAGGCAGAATAAGAGGATGCAAAAACTGTTTGGGCAGGTAACGGATGCATCCCTTTCGATCGGCATCGATACAGCCCAGGCCGCGACAATATCCCACAACGAAATTGCCGAGATAGTGAATGATTTCGCGCTTTCGCATCCCGAGATAATGACCATTCTGCCACAAATGGATAATGCATCGCTATTTATTGACAAGTTCCACATTGGTACTGTAATGAATAATCTTCTTGACAATGCTGCGAAGTATGGCGCGACAAAAATACTGGTATCCCTGAAAGATTGGGAAAAACAGGTGACGCTGACCATTGCCGATAATGGCATGGGCATTGCCGAAAAAGATCAAAAGCTTTTATTCGATAAGTTTTACCGGGTGGAAAAAGGCAATATCCATACTGCAAAGGGTCTTGGGCTTGGGCTGTATTATGTAAAAGAGATCGTGGCCGCCTACAAAGGTACCATTGCAGTGAAGAGCGAACCCGGCAAAGGCTCTGAATTTACCATTACACTACCGAAAGTATGAAGCATATCCTCTTAGCCGAAGACGACATCGACTATGCGAGCATCCTGAAGCAGTACCTTGAGATCTCAGGCTTCAAAGTCACATGGGCTAAAGACGGGGCGGAAGCAATGGAGCTTTACCCTACAGCAAAACCTGATATTTGCGTTTTTGATGTGATGATGCCAAAGATGGACGGATTTACATTAGCCGAAACGATAGTTGGTGCCTATCCCGAGACCCCTGTTGTCTTCCTAACCGCTAAAGGAATGAAGGAAGATAAAATAAAAGGACTGAAGCTGGGTGCCGACGATTATGTGGTAAAGCCTTTTGAAGCCGATGAACTTGTACTGCGAATAACCAATATCCTGAAGCGAAGCCAACGTGCAGTTGCTGTGCCTGCCGAAAAAGGCCAGGCCATTGCCATAGGAGCCTATGCCTTTGATGCCCTGAACTACACACTTACTCACCCTAACATCACACACCGCCTTACCGAACGCGAGTCGCACCTGATAGATTATCTTTTTGCCAACCGCAACCGCATGCTGAAGCGTGAGGACATCCTCCTTGAAGTATGGGGCAGCGACGATTTCTTCTCCGGCCGTAGCATGGATGTGTTCATCAGCAGGCTGCGGAAGTATTTCTCCGAGGATGCTTCGATAGCAATTACCGGTTACAGAGGTTTGGGATTGGAGTTTATAGTGAAGTAGGTTCTGGATACCGTTAGATTATTAGAAACCACTCCTGCCGGTTAGTCCACACCCCGGCCCTCTCCAAAGGAGAGGGTGACGGGACGTAACGTAACACTCCTACCCTAAAGGCCCCAACCCCCAGCACCCTCTCCAAAGGAGAGGGGAGCAGCTACACTCATGCCGGAAAATATCTGTTTAAAAGAATGAGTAAACATATCCGGGTGAAGCTCAATCTGAAATCTGAAATCTGAAATCTGAAATGCGTTAAACCATCTGCCCGCTAAACTTTTCCCTGTACATTTTCGGGGTCATGCCCACTGTCTTCTTGAAGAGGGTCCGGAAGGTCTTCAGGTCGTTATATCCTGATTCCAGCATTACCTCCAATATGCTGTGGCGTGACTGCTCCAGCATCTGCTTGGCCGCCTCAATACGGGTCTTTTGCAGGTATTCTATAGGTGTTATACCGGTTACCTGCTTAAAGCGGCGTACAAGGTTGCGGCGGCTTGCGGGCACATCGGTGATCAGTTCTTCAATGGTATTGGCAGTGCTGAATTTTTTCCTGATCTCTTCCTGCGCCTTTTTTACGAGGTCATCGCCATGGTCCTGGGATGGCGTGAACGTACCGAAATATGTCTGCCTGTTCCTGTCGAGGTCGATGGAAAAGACCTTTGCGGCTTTCACTGCTATTTTTCGGCTGCAATATACCTCGAGCAGGAGCATTAGCAAATGAAAGGTATTGGTAGCCCCGCCGCTGGTGTAAATGCGGTCTTTCTCGGTCACAACGGCTTCAGCCTGCAATAATACATTGGGGAATAGCTTTGCGAAAGCGCCTTCTGCATTGATGTGCGTTGTCGCGGGCCTGCCATCGAGCAATCCTGTCGCGCCCAGTACAAATGCACCCGTACAAAAGCTTGCAAGGGCGGCACCCCCACGGTATTGGTTTTGCAGCCACGGGATCCAGCCCCGGTTAGCCTGCATCGAATCCCCGATCCCATCGTGCGTGAAGGAAGGGATCAGCAGCAGGTCGTAATAGCCATTGCCAACTGCTACCGAATTTTGTCCCGGATACGCGAGGCCTTCATGCTCCGGCAGGTGCAGCAGGTCTATGGAAAATGGTGCCGCTTCCCCTTCTTCAATATAAAAGCGGTTGGCGGTTTCAAACACATCCAGGAGCGCTGCAACACTTAGCAGGCGATGGCCTTTGGTCAATAAGATCCCTATTTGCATGGTATATTGTTATAGAAGTTGGTTGTTATAACAAATATAATGCTTTTTGTCCCAAACACCCCCTTTGGTTGACTTTTAAGCACACCGTACATTACAGTACGTCGCCATACCTTTGTAATGCAAACAATTAGAAGACTATGGAAACTCCAAAAGATAACAGGATGGCTGCGTTGGTCAATCTGTATGACTGGCAGACAACATTCTTTAAAAGCGTTCTCGAGGGTATTTCGGATGCCGATGCCCACAAGCGCCTTGATACCCCGGCCAACCACGTAGCGTGGCTTGGGGGAAGCCTGGTCGGGCAGCGTTACGAGTTGGTGAACGAACTTACAGGCAGCAGCCACAAGCAGCAGGCAGATGAACTTTTTAAAGGGAACCAGGGCATAAAGGAAGGGGTGACGTATCCATCATTGGAACAGTATAGGGCCGACTGGGAAAAAATATCGCCAATTGCCAGGGAGGCTTTGGTGAATGCCACGACCAAAAAGCTGGACAGCATCCTGAAAATGCCCGGCATGGAAATGCCTTTATATGACTATGTACTTTTCACGATATACCGTGAGGCGAACTGCATAGGGCAGATAGCGCTGTGGCGGAGGCTGTTGGGTTATGAGGCAATGAAGTATATGTAGTTATGGAAAATTTGCTACATTTACTACAAGAACCTTAAACAAAATAAACCATGAAACGATTATTAGGACCGGAGCCCTTAGACAAAAACCTTGCGGCATTATTACTGCGTGTACTTGTTGGTGGATTGATGATCATGCACGGATATCCAAAACTGGTAAATTATGACCAGTACGTAACTGAATTCAATCCTATCGGGTTGGGTAACGACCTTTCACTATCACTTGCGATATTCGGTGAGTTGATATGTGGTATCTTCCTTGTTTTGGGCTTTATGACGCGCCTTTCGGCGATCCCGGTGCTTATAACGATGATCGTAGCCTTTTTTGTAGTGCATGGAGCAGATGAGTTCCAGGTCAAGGAGCTGTCATTTCTTTATATGGGCCTTGCACTGGTTATCTTCTTTCTCGGCGGCGGCAAATATTCCGCTGATGCCTTGCTTTTCAGGAAGAAGGCTTTAGAATAAACAACTGATATACAGTGGTTTTTTCATTCCGGATCTTTCCGGCAGGCTTGACCTGTCTTCAATTTTAAACAAACTAAACTAAAATGTTGCCATGAAAATTCTAAAAGGAATCCTGTTTACGCTATTAGGGATCGTTGTGTTGCTTCTTGTAATAGCACTATTTGTGAAGAAGGACTACGCCATTGAGCGGGAGATCGTGATCAACAAACCTAGAGCGGATGTGTTCGACTACATAAAGCACATCAGGAATCAGGATACCTACAGCGTATGGAACATGATGGACCCGAACAAGAAACAGACCTTTACGGGTACTGACGGAACTGTAGGCTTCATATATGCCTGGGACGGCAACAGCGACGTGGGTGCCGGTGAGCAGGAGATCACTAAAATTGATGAGGGCAGCCGCATTGAGATGGAACTGCGTTTTAAAAGGCCGATGGAAGGCGTTGGCTTTGCCCATATGGCGACCGAGGATGCAGGCAGTGGAGCGACCAAAGTAAAATGGGGCATGACAGGGACAAGCAACTACCCACTGAACATCATGAACCTGATGACGGACAGCATGATGGGTGACGGACTTGAAAAAGGGCTGGCCAACCTGAAGAACAACCTCGAAAGCAAATAACTATGGAGACAGCGATATTGGTCATAGTGGCAATTATTGTACTTCCATTGATCGTAGCACTATTTGTTCCAAAAGAATATAGTGTGAAGAATGAGATCGTGATCAATGTGCCAAAGCAGGAAGTGTTCGACTATATAAAAAGGGTCAAAAACCAGGATAATTACAGTAAATGGGTAATGACCGACCCGAATATGAAAAAAGTTTTCACAGGTACGGATGGTACAGTGGGTTTTATCTATGCATGGGACGGTAACAAGAAGGCCGGTGCCGGTGAACAGGAAATTACAGGTATTGCAGAAGGTGAACGCACTACGACCGAGATCCGTTTCGATAGGCCTTTTAAGGCGGTGGGCCATACCTATATGACCACAGAGGCGGCAAGCGAACACAGTACTAAGGTAACCTGGGGATTTTCAGGCAGGATGAGCTACCCGTTTAACCTTATGACGGTAATGATGAAAAGCACTCTGACGAATGACCTGGGGATCAGCCTGGGGAACCTGAAGCAGATATTAGAGAAGAACAATAAACCATAAATTAAAGAAGTATGAAATTCATTAATCCGTACCTGAACTTCAACGGCAATACCGAGGAAGCATTCAACTTTTACAAGTCGGTTATCGGTGGCGAGTTTGCCGCAGTGATGCGATATGAAGACACTCCCGGCTGCGAAGACATCCCGGCAGATGAGCGCAAAGGCATCATGCACATTGCACTCCCCGTAGGCAGCAGCGTGATCATGGGCACCGACGTACCGTCGGGCATGGAACAGGTGATTCATGGCACCAGCGTATCCATGTGTGTGAGCATGGACAGCCGCGAGGAAGCCGACCGTATCTTTAACGGCCTTTCGGAAGGTGGAAAAGTGACCATGCCCATGGAGGATATGTTTTGGGGTGATTACTTCGGGAGCTTCTTCGATAAGTTCGGTATCCAGTGGATGATAAGCTTCAGCACGCAGGATCACAGCCAGCAATAAAAAAGAAAGTCTAACGATCGATCAAAAAACGACATTTTTTATGCATAACGAGATCATTTCCAAACTGGAATCGGCATTGGGCAAAACCATCACGCTGCTTTCTTCTTTCAACGAAAAAGACCTGAACACCGTACCGTTTGAAGGGAGCTGGACCGGAGCGCAGGTAGGCAGGCATATTTATAAGGCAAGTAAAGGCATGGATGAATTGCTGCTCGCTCCAACGGGACCGGTTAATCGCGACCCGGAAGAAAAAGCTGAAGAACTTAAAAATCTCTTTTTAGATTTCAGTATTAAAATGAAGTCGCCGGACTTTATAATTCCTGAAGACAGGGAATACGCCACGGAAGAGCTTATTGCTTCATTGTGCCAAGTGAAGGACAAAATAATCCCCGCAGCCAAAGAAGCAGACCTTACCCAACTGGCCCCGCTACCTGAGGGACATCCGTTGCAAGGGTACACCAAACTTGAAATGGTGCATTTCATGACGTACCATACCATGAGGCACAACCACCAGATCGAGCAAATAGGGGAAGCATTATAGAAAGTTTCAGTCGCAGTCTCAGTTATTTCAGTGAGCCTCGTGACTGAGGCTGCAACTGAAAACTGGGAATGGGTATTACTTCAGGAACTCAATATTCCGCCTGAGGCCATCGTATTTGGTGCGCTTTACGGCGGAATTCTTAAATACGGCCCTAAAGGTATCCTCGGTAATTTCCTCCCAGTCTTTTTTGGTCATGGAAAGCAGTTCGGGGTGGGGGTTGAACAGCGGCTCGGCATGAGGTTTGGAGAAGCGGTTCCACGGGCATACGTCCTGGCACACATCGCACCCGAAAGCCCAGTCGTCGAACTTTCCCTTCATTTCAGACGGAAGGTTATCCTTTAATTCGATAGTGAAGTACGAAATGCATTTGCTTCCATCTACCACATAAGGCTGTATGATGGCCTGGGTAGGGCAGGCATCAAGACAGGCGGTACAGCTGCCGCAATGGTCGGTTACAGCATGGTCATAGTCCAGTTCGATATCGACGATAAGTTCGGCAATAAAAAAGAAAGAACCGACCTGCTTACTTAATAGGTTACTGTTCTTCCCGATCCACCCCAGGCCGCTTTTCGCTGCCCAGGCTTTGTCGAGCACCGGTGCCGAATCTACGAACGCCCTGCCACCTACCTCGCCAATAGTTGACTGTATGGAGTGCAGCAGCTCTTTCAGTTTTTCCTTTATGACGAAATGGTAATCTTGCCCGTACGCGTATTTCGAGATCTTATAGCTGTTGTCAGTTTGTTTTTCTGATGGGCAGTAATTCAGCAGCAGTGATATCACGCTTTTTGCCCCATCGACAAGCAATGTCGGGTCAAGGCGCTTGTCGAAGTGATTCTCCATGTACTGCATCTGCCCATGGCGGCCTTCATTGAGCCATTTTTCAAGTCGCGGTGCTTCTTCTTCTAAAAATCCGGCTTTTGAAATTCCGCACGAAATGAAGCCGAGGCGTTTGGCTTCGGATTTTATGAATTCGGAATGTTTTTGCTTATTTTCCATAGACCTCACCCCGACCCCTCTCCAAAGGAGAGGGTAGCGAAACGGCAATGTTCCTTATTATATCAAAAGTATAAACCACTGTTTAGGTTCTGAGTGTAGCTGCTCCCTCTCCTTTGGAGAGGGCTGGGGAGAGGCCTTTAATCAAACAACCCGCCCTGCGGCCCAAGCTTGTATTTACCCAAATGCCTGTATGCCTTATCCGTTACCTCGCGTCCCCTTGGCGTGCGGATGATAAATCCTTCCTGGATCAGGAAAGGTTCGTACACTTCTTCGATGGTCTCGCCGCTTTCGGATACGGCAGTCGCCAAAGTAGACAACCCCACCGGGCCGCCTTTAAATTTATCAATGATGGTGTTGAGAATGCGGTTGTCCATTTCGTCAAGGCCGTGGGCATCTACGTGAAGGGCTTTCAGGGCAAATTTGGAAATTTCGATATCGATCTTGCCATTGCCTTTTATCTGTGCAAAGTCGCGTACACGGCGCAGCAGGGCATTGGCAATTCGCGGTGTGCCACGGCTGCGGCCCGCGATCTCGATGGCGGCTTCCATGGTAATGGGCATTTTTAATATCATGGAACTGCGCTGTACGATAGTGGTTAGGAGCTCGGTAGTGTAGTATTGCAACCGGCTGGAGATCCCGAAACGGGCGCGCATGGGTGCGGTCAGCAATCCGGAGCGGGTGGTAGCCCCTACCAGCGTGAAGGGGTTAAGCCCTATTTGTACCGAGCGGGCATTGGGCCCCGACTCGATCATGATGTCGATCCTGAAGTCCTCCATGGCAGAATACAGGTATTCCTCAACAATGGGGCTAAGGCGGTGTATCTCGTCAATGAAAAGGATGTCGCGCTCCTCGAGGTTGGTAAGCAGCCCTGCCAGGTCGCCCGGTTTGTCAAGCACTGGCCCCGAAGTGATCTTGATGCCCACGCCCAATTCATTGGCAAGGATGTTGGCCAGGGTGGTCTTACCAAGTCCGGGAGGCCCATGGAACAGCGTATGGTCCAGTGCCTCACCGCGCATGTTGGCAGCCTGCACAAATACCAGGAGGTTTTCCAATACCTGGTCCTGCCCGGTAAAATCGTCAAAGGAGAGCGGCCTTAATTTCTTTTCAAGGTCGATCTCTTCAGCATTAAAACGGGTATTGGTCGGGTCAAGATTTTCATTCATACAGCAAAGATAAACGAAATTGCCTGTACTACATCCTGTACCCTTCAGAAAGGATATCGCCCCATTCCGGATTGTCGTTCACAAATTTTGCTATGTAGGAACATAGCGGCATTACGGTAAAACCATTGTCTTTGGCACATTGAAGCGTCATTTGTACCAGCTTTGCGGCAGCGCCTTTACCACGAAGGGCTTCGGGCGCTTCGGTATGGGTAAGGAACAGCTTTTCGCCTTCGCGATAGTATTCAATAAAGGCAACATGGCCGTCAACGTGCAACTCGAACTGACTTGCCGCCTCATTGATCTTAAAGCCATCTTTGTTGTTGTTTTTCATAGCGGGTGGTTTTTTGTAAAAGTAGTGGGAATTTGGTTAGACAGATCGTAAAGGAAGCTTAAAGTGAAGTTAGCTAAAGCGGAAGTAATTCGTTAGCGCGTTGGTATCTCAGGCTATTAACCCATCATTAACCGTCCGTTAACCCATACATCGATACGCTTTTCGGAGATTTGCACCAACCAATCATTCAACCATGAGTTCATCATCGATCATTAAATTGTTTTTTGCGTTAGTTATCCCGATAGTATGCTCCGCCCAATCAGCGGGGCTTTCGGGTAAAGTAACAGACAAGGCCGGACAGCCCATATCATTTGCCAACGTCGCCCTGTGGATGGCGGATTCAGTTAAAAAAAACTCCTATACCGATGAGGCCGGGCAGTTTGAGTTTAAAGACTTGCCCTACAGTAAGTACACACTAAAAATAAATACGATGGGCTATGCACCCTATAGTGCCGAAATATCCATTCCTGAAAATGCCGTGCTTGCAGATATTGTACTTGAGGAAAGTACCGAACAGCTTGCTAATGTAGAGATCAATTACCGCAGGCCCGTGGTGAACCGAAAGATCGACCGGCTGGAGTTCGACGTGGAGAACTCCATATTATCATCGGACAATGCATGGGAAATATTGCGTAAAACACCGGGGGTAAGCCTCTCGGGTGGTGGTATTTCCATTCGCGGGAGCAACAGCATCCTTGTAACCATAAACGATAAAAAAGTCTACCTGACTGGGGAAGAGCTCAAGAACCTGCTGGAAAATACCGATGGCGATAATATAAAATCCATTGAGGTGATAACCACGCCGCCGTCAAAGTATGAGGCACAGGGAAGCGCCGTCCTCAATATCAAAATGAAGCGCAGTACTAATGAGGGCTACAAGGGCTCGGTAGTAGGAGCCTATGAGCAGAGCATGTATCCAAAGGGTGTAATGTCCACAAACCATTACTACAAAGGCAACCGCCTTTCAGCGTATGGCGGGTACATGTTCGGGTCGGGGCATTATTATGGCAGGAATTATTCTACCGTAAAATATATGGACGACAACGGCGACGTTTCCTCCATCTGGAAAAGCAGGGAGCAGGCGCATTACAGGGCCACTTCGCAAAATAGCTTCAACCTTAATTTGGAATACCAGATCGACAGCCTGAATACGGTAACCTTTGGCGGGAACAGCTTTTTTAGTATGAAGAGCACAGCCAACATCCATACACCAACTTACATTTATGATGGCAATGGGGTGCTTGACTCAATGTACAATGCCAGAAATCATCGCGATTACCCGCAGAAGAACAACACGCTCAATGGCTCGTTCGAGCATAAGTTCCGCAAAGGCAAACTCATACTGATGTCCGATTATACCTGGCATTACTTCAACCAGTCGCAGGATGTGAACACATTGTTCTCGCTTCCGGGCGAAGCGCCTTACCGTTCGCAGCTCCTTGCCAGCGATGACAACCGCCGCATAAGCCTCTTTTCGGCGCAGGCCGATTACAGTGGGCCAATGGGCAAGTACAACATTGAGACAGGGCTGCGCTTTGGCAACGTGAATGCAGAGAATGACTTCGACTATGAACAGGAGGTCGACGGCATGCCGGTTAACATTGACGGACTATCTAATCGTTTCCTGTATGATGAAGCTGTGTTCGCGGGTTATTTCGGGCTCGACAGGGAGTTTGGGAAATGGGCGCTTAAGGCCGGGCTCAGGGGTGAATATACCTCGCTGGAAGGCAATTCCGTTACCACTGCCGAAGTGAATTCGCAGGATTACTTCAAGCTGTTCCCAACCCTTTACGCGCTATACAAAGCTTCCGATGACCACCAGATAGGGCTGTCTTACGGAAAGCGCATCAGCAGGCCGCCATATTCGTACCTTAACCCGTTCCGCCTGTACAGCACGCCATACGCCTATGTAACGGGCGACCCGAGGCTGCAGCCTGCCATTACGCACAACATCAGCCTGTTGTACACACTGAAAAACAAGTACAATTTCGACTTCTATTACCGGTATGAAAAAGACCCGGCCATGGAGGTGATGTACCAGGATTACGAAACGAATACGATCATCAGCAAGGTGACCAATATTGATAATAATTATGTAGCCGGGCTTGACTTCAATACCAACCTGGAGCTGAAAGACTGGTGGCAGTCGGGAATACAGGCAAGCACGATGTATAAGGAAGATACCTTTCAGGGAGTTGACGGCACGATGCAGAAGAACAAAATCGTAAGCTTCTTCGTGTACATGAACCACCGCTTTACGCTCGACAAGAAAAAAACATGGACTGCCGAGACCGGGTATTACTATGCCTCACCGGGTGTGTCAGGGGTGTTCAAATTTGGGGATATGTCCAGCCTGTCGGCCAGCTTCAGGAAGACAATGCTAAAAGGCAAAGCCGAACTGTCTTTCATCTTCTCCGATATTTACAGGGGCGAGCAGCAAACCACTACGGTGCGTTATGCCAACCAGGACAGGGTAGCGCACTCCTATCACGATACACAAAATTTCCGCATACAATTCCGCTACCGCTTCGGTAACCAAAAGTTGGGCGACAAGCAAAGAAGGGAAGCCGATGAGAAGGGGAGGTTGTAGATTAACGATTAAATCCAATTATTGCCTTCCAATGATTGGATTTAATCTATCACGCAAAATTTTTTCAAGAGTGGGCATTACCCAATCGTAGTTTACAGTTGGAATATTTATATAACTTATTCTGAAGGTTTCTCCGTGCATATTTTCTCTTACATTCAACTTTAGTCCTGTAGTTGGTTGGTCTAACTTCAGGTAAATATGTTCAAACACACGGTCTTTTATTTTCATAGATTTTCCAATGTATAGTGGAACCCAAGTTTTTAAATCTTTATGTTTGGAAAGCCTCATTTTTTTTGGATTTGAAACCCACTTTTTTACATATTGAGGATCAGTCCATCGTTCACAAAAATCTTTAGACCAATCTTTGAAAAACTCGTAGCGAGAATCATTTTTAATTTCAATTAAATACAATCCCTGACAGTTTAAAGCTTCCCATGAAATATTTTGAACAGAATCCATAGAAAATTCACACAATTCATTAAAGTAAAGCGATTTGGAATATTCAAACAATTCAGATTGTAGGATAGTGATTTTCTCATCGATTAGTTCCATAAATGTTGTGATGAAATTTAGCTGTTTAAATTTTATAAAGTAAATTTGACTGAATTTAAATAATAATTATGAGTTACGAGTACATTGATCTAAAAATATATTTGGGACAAGGAAAAACCTTCGATAAATTTGATTATATTTATGAACATTCCCTCGAGGGGTATCCTTTAACAAGCGATTTTGATACTAAGGATTTATTTATTATTAGAAATCTTAATCCGACAACTCTTGATGTCTTAGGAGTTACGTCAGGTGTAGAAAAAAAGCTGCTAATAAATAATATGAATGGAAATTGGTGGATATTATCACTTCCGCCAAATGTGAAAAAGCAAATCTTTAATTATCCTTAAAGCAGTAGTTTTTTCCTAATAGCCTTTAACATACCTTAACGCCACATGTCCCGATGCAAAAACCTTTGTGTCAGCAAGCTTTAATTCCAGCTGTTCCGGCAGGCTGGTACCATCGAAAAGCCTCCTGCCTTCTCCCGCAATAACCGGATGCACGACAACATGGTATTCATCGATCAGCCCAAGCTGCATGAGCTGCGACGGCACATCCACGCCACCTGCCACGATGGTTTTGCCTTCCTGCTGTTTCAGTTTCAGTACTTCGTCCCGCAGATTGGAACGGATTATTTCAGTCTTGCTGTCTCCCGTCTTTTCAAGGGATTTTGATATTACTACAATTTTACCCACAGCATCAAATACGCGGGCAAATTCATGTGTTGCATCATTATGGGCAAAACTGTCTCTTGCCATGTCGGGCCAAAAAGGGACCATCAGTTCGTAGGTCTTTCGCCCGTAGAGCAGAATGTCCGCGTCACGGAGCAGTTGGGTAAAATACTTATGCACTTCTTCATTCGCCATTCCTTTGGTATGGTCGCAGCACCCGTCAAGAGTAATGTTTATTCCGTAGATTAGTTTTCTCATAATTGCCTGTTAGTGTAAGCTACATTACAAATGTAAGATGGTATTCGCTTATTTAAAGCCTGCTAAAAAGACAATTTCGGGGGGATGTTGCGACAAGATTGGGCAAGAATGTAAATTTTGCAGCATTCATTTTTAACCACATAGCCACATAGCTTTTAGCTGTGGGTATAGAATGTAATCAAGTGACGCAGAGCCTGAAGCTTTGCTTCATTATGTTTCACTATACACGCTTTTTAGATTATTAGGAGCTATGAAACCTATGTTCCTATGTGGTTAAAATAGTTACAGCGACTTTTTAATTATTGCCTGTCCAACAATTCCCTCAGCTTTTCCGTTTCCACCAGCCCATTGTACTTCCCTATAAACTTGTAGTTGGCATCCAGCAGCACCCAGGTGGGGTAGCCGTCCTGCGGGTTAGCCATGGCGGCGGCAAGGCTCTGCATCCCGCCCGTGCCGTTGCCTAAAAATCGGTACTCAGTGTTGTTAAAGAAAATTGTTTTGCGCGATTCGGTATCCAGCTCAAGGAAATAACATTTTTCGGACAGCAGCTTTTTGAGCGCTTCATCCTTTTCGATCTTCTTGTCCTGTATCTTGCATACGGCACACCAGGTGGTATAGACTTTTATCAGTATCGGCCGCGGCTCTTCAGCCAGCTTCTGCGGAAGCGCCTCAAAAGTTATAGCCGGACTGTCTTGGCTGTAACCGATGGAGATAAAAAATAAAAATATAAGTGAGGATAGTATTTTCATTACACAAAGATTCGTAAAGCAGCTCAAAGATACACAAAGCTTTTGAGGTGATTTTTTCTTTGCGAAACTTTGCGTCTCCTTGGTGGAACTTCGTGTAATAAATGACATAATAATCAATTAAAAAAAATTATACCGTACGCCCAGAAACACCCGTCGTCCCTGCATCGATGCATAGTTATAGCTCGGGTCGAACGTATAACCGTTGGGGTTGCTTACAGGGTCATCCACGTACTTGTCGAATGGGTCGAACGGGCGTAGTATCGGGTCGTCCGGCACAAAATCCAGTAGGTTCTTTACACCGCCGTAAAACTCAAGGCCATAATCGAACTTCTTGGTCACCTGCACATTGGCGATGCAAAACCAGGGCGAATATTCCGGGCGGTAATCGTTCGGCAATATCGGCAGTCGCATTGGGCCGTACCAGTTGCCCGTCAGGTCGATGCTCACGCCTTTCGGGAAGGTATAGGTGCCTACAAAGTTACCCGACCATTTGGGCGCGTGCAGCTGCTGTATTCGGTCAAGGCCGTTGCCATTATCCTCCATCTGGAATACATCCATGTACGATACCCCTGCCATGATCTTTAGCGGAAAGGTAAAGGTCAGGTCGGTATTCAGCGACACCCCCTGCGATATGGCATGGCCTCGCAGGTTGTCGTAAATGATCTTGTTGGGGTCGGTATCAAAATCGCCCACGATCTTATTGGTGAAGTACGAATAGAACCCGGTAATGTCAAACCCCAGGAAAAAATCCTCCGTCGGTATCTTCAGTACGTAGTTGAGGTTGCCGTTGTAGGAACGCTCCGGCTTCAGGGCTTCGGCGATCACCACATCGCGGGCTCCGGTAAGCGCGGCATGGTCTTCGGTAAAAAGGTTCACCACCCTAAAGCCCGTCCCGAAGCTCGCACGTATCGTGTTATTCACATCCGGTGAAAACTTATAGGCTACCCTGGGTGAATGCACGGCACCATGGTTTTTGTCGTAGTCGAAACGGTAGCCGCCCAATAGCTTATGCCTGTCGTTCAGCCTCCATTCGTCCTGGATGAAAAGTCCGGGCAGGGGAGTGCGCTGCGGTTGGTTTCCGGTGCCGTCCGGTGTTGCGGTTGCCGGGGTATTGTCGTCATATTCCGTATAACGAAGCGCTGCCCCAAGCAGAAAGGTATGCTCCTCGCCAAACTGCTTGTCCCAGTACGTCTGCACAAAAGCGACCTGCTGCGTGGCCATGTAGGGCGTAAACCCGTAATACGAATTCTGGTCGTGCCAGTTGTAGGAAAACTGCGTAAAGATGCGTTCCGAAAAAGGCAATTGGTATAGCCCGATAAGCTCTGCCCGCCTTGTGTAAATGCTTTCCCCGTAAATGCTGTCACTGCCCCTCCATTTTTTGCTCCAGTTGAGCTCGCCGCCCCAGCGGTCCTCGTACACATAGCGTCCGGCAAGGCTAAAGACACGACTGTCGGGCCTTTCGAAATTCCATTTATTGAAAACAGATATGCGGTTTTGCTGGGTCACATCGGTAAAGTTGTCGCCGTTCTTATCGGCCCTATGATTATAATTGAAGTAATTCACGCCCAGCAGCGACGAGGCTTTCCCCACATTGAACTTCACGGCGCCATCCATGCTCAGCTCGCCCCAGCTTGTCACGAAGGTATCTGCCGAAATTACCGGTGCCTTTGCCGGTGTTTTAGTGATGACGTTGATGATGCCGCCCATCGCCTCCGATCCGTACAGCGATGATGCCGGGCCTTTTACCACCTCGATGCGCTCGACGATGCTGTTGGGGATGCCGCTAAGTCCATAGACGGTTGACAAAGAGCTGACTATCGGCATGCCGTCGATCAGGATCATGGTATAGGGGCCTTCCATCCCGTTGATGTGGATGTCGCCCGTGTTGCATACGTTGCAGTTGAGTTGCGGCTGCACACCGTTGACCATGCCCACGGCTTCGAACAGGCTGGCGGTCGGGTTCTTTTTAAAGAGCTTTGGTGTGATGATTTCCACGGGTATGGGACTTTCGCTACGGCTGACTTCCTTCATGGTGCCGGTTACCACCACTTCCTCCAGCGAGGTGCTTTCTTCCTGCAGGGTAATGTCGATCACGGTTTCCGCTTGCGATATGGTTATTTTTTTGCGCACTGTTTGCAGACCGACCGCACTAAAGATGATCTCATAGTTGCCGTAGGGTACATCGGTAATACTGTAGTTGCCATCGTTATCAGCGGCAACGCTTTTCCCTGCAGGGGAGAGGATAACTTGGACTGCAGGGACACCACCACTGGCATCACTTACCCTTCCTTTCACAGTGCTGTTTTGTGCGTATATGGAAATGGATGTGAACAGTAAAAATAACAGTATAAATATTTTCATTGGCTAAAAGTATAATTCGTTATGCAAAATTATAAATTTAGATTAGACTAAAAATTATTTATTATTATTTTTATATTTTATTTCGATTAGTGAAATTTGTCATGCAATTTAAAAATCGCTATTTTTATGGCAAACGGCATAATTTGGACACAAGAGGGAATTTCACAACGATAAAGCCTGCGGATGAGGTAGTGGCAAAACACATTGCCTACTACTATTTCCATTCGTCAGATGATGAGGGCTTTGACAGCAAATTCACTTTTTATCCCAATTACCTTCACGCGCTTACAATTTATAAAGGCTCAAACCTCACATTTACCGAAGATTCCTCCATGATCAGGCCTGCCACAGATGATACGATCGGATGCTATTATTCCATCAATACACACCAAAGTTTCTCGGTCGATCTGGAAGGAAGTTTTTACAAGATAGGGGTCGTGTTCAATCCGCTTGGACTGAACCATTTTCTCGATAAGCCTTTATGCGATGTCTTTGTCCCTTCGTTCGGTCCGTTTTATCACTTTGGCAAATCACTGGAAGATGTGGTTAACCAGATCGCGAAACTTGAGGATGCCGAAGCTAAGGCTGCATTGCTGGACGGTTTTTTTCGTACCGCATATTGTGGCTTTACTGAAACTGCTGTAAAACGCGGGGTGCAGGAGATACTGAACTCGAATGGTACCATAAAAGTGGAGCAGCTTTCGGATACGATCGGCGTTAACCGGAAAACGCTTCTCAGGCTCTTTAAAAAACACCTTTGCTGCTCGGTTGAGGAATATAAAAAAATGGTAATGTTCCGCAATGCGCTCAATTATGCCCAGCAGGCCGGTGACGATGCCACGCTGACAGATGTTGCGCTGTACAATTACTACTACGACCAGGCGCACTACATCAAGCACTTCAGGTCGGTCACCATGCAGTCACCCAAAACGCTGCTCTCCAAGATCACCCAACTGGGCAGCCAGCCCGTGTACTGGAATTTTGAGGAGTGAAATTGTTACATTGGTACATTTTGAAATTTTTCAAATGTCCCAATTTTACAATTTTATGTTTTGCCGTTGCCGCAATTTTGCACCATCAATCATCAATCAATTTTTTAAAGTCATGGCAAAACTAATTATGATCGTTGTAGAAAAGGTCCTCCATATCCTGTTTTAGTATCTGGTTTACTGCTGGTCATCAGGTAGCTAATTGCCATGTGGGCAAACACTAATTGTCAATTATACGAACCACCATCCAAAAATGAGAACCCCGCCGTTAAAGGCGGGGTTTTCTACTCAAAAAAAATGTTGGTTGGTTTGTGTACGGTATTTAGCCGATGTAGAAGGGGACTTCTGGCGGAGCTAAAATAAAGTTTCAGAATAATATAGCAAATACCTATAAATGGGGATATTTAGATCCGCATTTGGGAATATCTACTTTATATTTTTCCGGCCACAAATCGGAAGAATATTTTTATTAGAACATTTAACTTTGAATGTAAGAAAACATCCCCATAATTAATTGTTAAACTAAAAGTATAACCCCTGATATTAGATTAGCTTTGTTTCTGCCTTATACTTTACTGTTGCAATGAAGATAAAATATATAGTATATACCCTCCTAATACTTGGAATAGGAGCCCTTGTTTATTACCGGATCTCAGAAAATAGAGCTAAGAAAGCCGAAGCTGCAGGAGGTGGTGGCAAAGGAGGCAAAAAGCCGCCCATGGCCGTGAATGGCATCGTGGTGCAACCGGAGCAATTTTCCAACATATTGTCGCTTTCGGGTTCCATCGAGGCCAATGAGCAGGTGGAACTGAGCAGTGAAGTAGCCGGCATTGCCGAGAAGATCTATTTCGAAGAAGGCAAAAAGGTCGCAAAGGGACAAGTGCTTGTAAAGATCAACGATGTGGAGCTGAGGGCACAGCTGGGCCAGGCGCAAACCCGTCAAAACCTTGCCTCAGAAAATGCCAGGCGTGCAAAATTGCTTTTTGAGAAGGAAGCCATCAGCCGAGAAGAATATGATATTGCCACAGCCGACTTCAAGACCTCCCAGGCACAGACACAGCTTATCAATGCCCAGATCGCCAAAACTTCCATAAGGGCGCCGTTCTCCGGCACTGTAGGTTTGAGGAGCATCTCGCCGGGCACCTACGTTACGCCCGATATATTGATAGCACGCCTGGTGAACAGCAGCAAGGTAAAGATCACCTTTTCGATCCCTGAAAAATATGCATCGCAGGTAAGGCCCAACACAACGGTTAGCTTTACCATTCCCGGCGAGAAAAATAAATTTACCGCTAAAATATACGCGCTTGAACCTGCTGTGGAGGTAGCTACCCGCACCTTACGCATACGTGCTCTGGCAGACAATCCGCAGGGCAAGTTCATCCCTGGTACATTTGCCAATGTAGAGCTGCCGTTGGAGAAGATAGACGATGCCTACATTGTCCCTACCGAAGCCATCGTACCGGTACAGGGCGGCAAAAAAGTGTTTGTGTCCCGCAACGGCAAGGCCGATGAGATAATGGTGGAGACCGCAACACGTACCGATAAGGACATCGTGGTACTGTCAGGCCTGAAGGCCGGCGATACGGTGCTTACTACAGGGGTGCTTACTCTCAAGAAGGAAACACCGGTAAAGGTTAAGGTAATCCAAGCAAAGAAACCATGAGCCTTTCTACACTAAGCATAAAGCGGCCGGTGCTCACGATCGTGATGAACATTGCCATTATCCTTTTTGGGGTAATAGGTTATACGTTCCTCGGTGTACGTGAGTTCCCGTCCATCGACCCGGCACAAATATCGGTACGTACCAGCTATGCGGGTGCCAATGCTGATATCATCGAATCGCAGATCACCGAACCGCTCGAAAAGGCCATCAACGCTATCGACGGGATACGCAACATTACCTCGTCCAGCAACCAGGGTTCGAGTAACATTACCATAGAATTTGAACTGGAGAAAAACCTCGAGGAAGCCGCTAATGACGTACGCGATAAAGTATCGCAGGCCGTGCGCAGCCTTCCGCAGGATATCGACGCACCGCCGGTAGTTTCGAAAGCGGATGCCGACTCCGATCCGATCGTCACCATGACCGTGCAAAGTGCATCCCGCGACCCACTGGAACTTAGCGATTATGCCGAAAATGTCATCGCCGAAAGGCTTCAGACCATACCGGGCGTGAGCAGCGTGCAGATATGGGGGCAAAAGCGCTATGCGATGCGGTTATGGATCGAGCCCACGAAACTGGCGTCGTATGGAGTTACGGTCTCTGATGTGCGCGAAGCCCTTTCGAGCCAGAATGTAGAATTGCCTTCCGGTAAACTGACGGGTGCCAATACGGAACTGACCGTAAAAACTATGGGCAACCTCTCAACTGCTGAGGAGTTCAATAATATCATCATAAAGTCGGAAGGGGATAAGATCGTTAAGCTAAGCGATGTGGGCCGTGCTGAATTGGGGCCTGAGAACCTGGAGACAAAAATGACCAATGACGGGCAGCAGCTCGTGGGGCTTGCGATCATCCCGCAGCCGGGTACGAACTATATCGAGATAGCCGATGCGTTTTACGAGCAGTACGACCAGATGAAGAAGGAACTGCCCGCCGACCTGAAACTCAACGTTGTGATTGATAATACGGTCTTTATCAAAAAATCGGTACATGAGGTGGTGGAAACGCTGGGCATTTCCATCCTTTTGGTAACGCTCATCATTTACCTGTTCTTCCGTGATTGGGCTATTGCGTTAAGGCCATTGCTGGATATACCAGTTTCACTCATTGCGACATTCTTTATCATGTACATTTTTGGTTTTTCCATCAACGTACTTACGCTGCTGGCGATCGTACTTGCTACGGGACTTGTAGTGGACGACGGTATCGTGGTAACCGAAAATATATTCAAAAAAGTGGAGGAGGGCATGACCCCGATCGAAGCTGCCATGAAAGGCGCCAACGAGATATTCTTTGCCGTGATCTCCATATCGGTCACGTTGGCGGCGGTGTTCCTTCCAGTTATATTTTTGGAAGGTTTCGTAGGGCGGTTGTTCCGGGAGTTTGGGGTCGTCATCGCGGCGGCAGTGCTGGTCTCCGCCTTCGTCTCGCTTACACTTACGCCAATGCTCAACGCTTACCTGATAAAGGGCGTACACAAAAAATCAAGGTTCTACGAATTTACCGAACCCTATTTTGAAAAAATGAACAAGGGTTATGCCCAAGTGCTGACCGGATTCATGAGGCGCAAATGGCTGAGCTTTCCCATTCTGATCGTATGTATAGGACTTATCGCACTGTTCTTTTCAACGTTGCAAAAAGAGACCGCGCCTTACGACGACCGCAGTTTTGTCGGTTTGAATATTACAGGCCCGGAGGGTGCTTCCTATGATTATATGGATCGCTTTATGCAGGAAATGGAGCAGCTTATCAACGATTCAGTTCCCGAAAAGAAAGCCAGCCTCGTGATCACTTCGCCGGGATTTGGTTCGGCATCGGTAAATAGCGGGCGTATCAGGTTGGCGCTGAAGGAGCCGGGTGAAAGGGAACGTTCGCAAAAAGAGATCGCTGCCGACCTGACCAAATGGACCAAGCGTTATGCTGAAGCCAGGGTTTCAGTATCGGAGCAGCCAACCATTGCCGTGAACAGGAGGGGAGGCTTCCCGATACAATATATCATACAGGCACCGAACTTTGAAAAACTGCAGCAAAAGATACCGGAATTCATGGATGAGGTGAGTAAGGACCCAACCTTTGCCATGACCGATGTGAACCTGAAATTCAACAAGCCGGAGATCAACGTGGAGATAGACAGGGAAAAGGCGCAGAGCCTTGGCGTATCACTGTTGGATGTTGCGCAGACACTGCAATTATCACTTAGTGGGCAGCGTTTTGGTTATTTCATGATGAACGGTAAGCAGTACCAGGTGATGGGGCAGTTTGATAAAGAAGACCGCGCCGCGCCGCTGGACCTGACTTCTATATTCGTGAAAAGCAGCACGGGGCAGCTGATACAGCTGGATAACCTCGTTTCCGTGAAAGAAGAAAGCAGCCCGCCGCAACTGTACCATAATAACAGGTATATGTCGGCTACCGTGTCGGCAGGATTGTCGCCGGGCATGAGCATCAGTGACGGTATCGATGCTATGGAGCGTGCCAAAGAAAAAGTACTCGACGATACCTTTACGACCGACCTTGGCGGCGAGTCACGCGACTTTGTGGAGAGCTCGAGCAATACGTTGTTCGCATTCGGGTTGGCGCTATTGCTTATATACTTGATATTGGCAGGCCAGTTCGAAAGCTTCATCGACCCGTTCATCATTATCCTTACGGTGCCTATGGCCGTCGCGGGAGCCTTGCTGTCACTGTGGCTGTTCGGGCAAACATGGAATATTTTCAGCCAGATCGGTACCATCATGCTGATAGGTCTTGTAACGAAAAATGGTATATTGATCGTAGAATTTGCCAATCAGCTCCGTGAAGAGGGCAAGGAAAAATATGAAGCCATACTGGAAGCTTCCGAATCGCGCCTTCGTCCGATATTAATGACGAGCCTTGCCATTGCATTGGGTGCTTTGCCTATCGCCATGTCACTAGGAGCAGCCTCTACCAGCCGTATCGGCATGGGTGTTGTTATTGTTGGCGGTACCATCTTTTCGCTCATATTGACGCTATTCATTATCCCGGCGATATATTACATGTGGTCGCGACCGAAAAAGCACCGCCCCGAATTTGATAACCTTGAAGACTAATGAAGTTTTTCATCTATTTATATTTGAGTTTTTTCTGCCTCACTGCATTGGCACAGGACAGTATCGTTAAGCCGGAATATCCGCTGCTTAGCGCTGAAGATGCCGTGGCCGAAGCACTGAAGAATAATTATGATATTAAGCTGGCGGCCAATGATCTTAAGATCGATGAGAACAATGTGAGCCTTGCCAATGCAGGGATACTGCCAACTTTATCCGGTACATTCAGCCAAAATAACAGCATACAGAATTCGCGCCAAATACGTGCGGATGGTACTGCACAGGAACTCGATAACGCCCGCAACAACAGTATGCAGTATGGCGTGAACCTGGGCTGGACGATATTTGACGGATTTCGGATGTTCGCGAGATATGACCAGTTGAAGGAACTTGAAAAACTGGGTGGCACCGAATTAAAATATACTATTCTCACAAAGGTAGGGGATGTGCTGACGACCTATTATGACCTTGTACAACAGCAGCAAACGTTAAAGGCTCTCGATACCGCAGTGGTCATTTCGAAGCAACGGGTAACTTTGGCCGACAACCGTTTTACCATAGGAAAGGCTGCCAAACTGGAAGTGCTTAATGCAAAGGTCGACCTGAATACTGATACGACCAACTACCTGCGGCAAAGGGAATTGTACGAGAATACAAAGACCTACCTGAATCAACTTTTGGCGCGCGAACTTACCATGCAATTCCGGGTCGTTGATTCGGTGGCGATCGATGACCGGCTTAAGTTGGTTGACCTTATGTCTTCGGCATCTTCACAAAACCCGCAAATACAGATGGCGCTCATCAATAAGCGGGTCGCTGAGTTTAACCTTAAACAGGTTAAGGCTGCACGCTATCCGCAGATCGGTGTAAGCACAGGATATATTTTTACAGAAAGCGAGAACAGCTTAGGTTTCGCACGTGAGAACAGCGGAAGGGGACTGAGCTATGGCATTTCGGCAAATATCAATATCTTCAATGGTTTTTTGCAAAAGCGTAATGAAAATATAGCCCGCCTGCAAATTGACAACAGCAAACTCATTATCGATCAGCAGACGCAGGCGATCAATTCGCAATTGATATCAGCCTACCAAACCTACCTGACCAACCTGGAACTGGTGGAACTTGAAGGCACTAATGTGGAGATCGCCAGGCAGAACCTTGATATTACCATGGAGAAATACCGCATCGGGAGCATTACCCAGATCGAGGTGCGCACTGCCCAGCTGAATTATGTGAACGCGGTGACCCGTAATAATTCGGCACAATATCAGGCCAAGATCTCTGAGATCACCTTAAAGGAGCTGGCCGGGAATATTACTTTTTAATTAAAGAACACCTGGTATTGGGCTACCACAGCGCTTTTGTTTCCTGTACTGTCGCCCAATGTATCGTACAGCGGGCGGTTTTGGTACGATAAGGTGAACTTTGATGTATGCCCTGCCAGCAGCCAATTGACACCTGCATCTACATAGGCCATGCCATCGTTCAGGCGTTCGTATTTCGCATACTGGACAGAGGCGTACGGCATAAGCGTGGTAGTGCCAATAAGGTTATCCCTAAATTTATAGCCTGCCTGCATATAGCCTATCGTGCCCGTACCGTACATGGGGAAGGCTGTACCGCCGCCATTCAATACTGATGGATCGCTGTTCCCGTTTGCCGGGTTCATCGGGCCGCCGTTGCGAAGGTAATTCTTTCCGTAGTCGGAAACGGTCACACTACCGTAAAGGCTTATTGCCTGGCCTTTGTCGCCCACAGGTGCATCGTAATACACATCGGCGGCAAGGTGGAGCATATTGCTGTGAATGGTATCTGTAGCCGTTTCATTAAGCCTCCACATGGCATCTTTCTGGTAAATGAACCCCGCACCGATATTGAATACTTTTTTCTTTCCGAGGTAGGTTCCGGTAGTATAGGGCGTTAGGTTGGACTCCTGATCTTGGAACTGATACATGAAATAGCCGTTGTACTGCATCTTAGGCGGATCGCCTGAGAACATCGCATTTTGCCCAATGGCATTAGCAGGGTTATATCCGGCCGACTTTTGTATGGCCATTGGCTGCACCATCTGTATGCGGTAATCGAGCTTACCCAGCTTACCTTTCGCAAAGACCGACAGCTTACGCAGGAACTGGTCGGTAGCATCGGCGGTAGTTTGCTGGTAAATGGGTGCGTCAAGCCCTAATATGCTGCCTGCGGACGGCGATGCAAAACGCGTAAGCCCACTCCACCCCGAAAGACCAGCACCTAAGGAGAACCTGGTCCTGTCTACTGAATATTCACCATAGGCATCGTGTACAAAAAATCCTTCTTTCCGGTCGGCAATGTTATTGAAGTTATTCTCGCCAAACTGGCCGTAGGCGAATACCCTGTCGGTCAGTTGCCCGTAGAGCTGTACCCTGTACCGGCGGATGCCAATATCGGTGCCACTGCTTTTGGCCACACCGTTGATGGTCGTCCCGGGATTATATTCTGCACTCCTGAGCCAGGCTTGTGTAAGGAAAGTGAACTTTATATAATTGCTGCCATCCTCATTAAGGTAGAATTTGCGGTCCTTAAAAAAGTTATTTTCAGTTTTTGCCGGTTGTTCCTGTGCAGCGGCAATTAGGGGCAATATCAAACCCGCTAATAGTGCCAACGCATTTGTGAGCGATCTAGTCATTATGATAGTATAAAGGTGATCATTGCAAATTTACCTTTCTAAGTCGCAAACAGCAACTTTACCTTACATATTAACGCAAAAAAATACCCCAAACAAATGTAAGGGGCACTTTTGATAATGTGTTGTAGTTATTAGCCTTTGTCGTATTTACAGCACGAATGCAGCTTGTTGTAATCTTCCTCAGTGGCTTTTACCTTATCGGTATCGTGGCCTGATTTTGCAACGGCAGCTCGAACATCATCAACGCTGCATTTGGTTTCGTCGATGATCAGGTGCAGGTCCTGATGGTCCTGGTGCCACACGGCCGATTTTACGCCTTTTACGGTATAGGCAGCCTTTTCAATGCGTTTCTTGCACTGGTCGCAATTGCCTTTCACTTCGATCTCGGCCTTGGCATTTTTGTTCTTTTTTTCCTGTGCCTGGAGCGATATGCCCATGAACAGCACAAGCATCATTAAAACGAGTTTTTTCATATTAATAGTTGTTAGAGGTTTTAAATGTAATTAATTGATCTTGAATCGCAAACCGGCATAATACATTTGCCCGAATATTGGCGCGTAGATAATGGAACTGTCAAAATACGGGCCAAATGGATCATCATTGCCTAATATCGCTTTTTTCTGTTGGTAATTGCCAAGGTTCTCGGCACCTACATACATCTCAAATACGCTCGAGAAGCTGCGTGTAACCTGTGCATTCATCAGCGAGAAGGACGGCGAATAGTCCCCCATTTGGTACTCTGCAGGGTTACTTGCAGTATTTGGGAGGCGCTGCTTGCCCATCAGGTTATAGGTAAAGTCGAACTTCCATTGGCGCCCGCCGTCTTTTACATGTGTTTCATAAGATACGTTCGTAAAAAAGCGGTGTTTTGCCTGTAATGCCCTTTCCTGTACCCCGACAGAGGCATAATCGGTCTGGATGTCGTAGTACTTATAGGCCGTACGGATGTTGAAGTGGTGGGTGATCTCATAGTTCAATTCTACCTGGAGGCTGTTGGCAAATGACTTTCCGTCAAGGTTGTAAAAATTCACTTCCTGCGGTGAGCCAAATACATCTACCACCACCTGGTTCTGGAAATCGGTACGATAGAAATCTACTACGAACTCGGCATTTTTATTGAAAAGCGGGAAGCTCTGGATGAAGCTCACACCGTAGTTCCATGCGATCTCGGGGTCAAGGCCGTAAAGTTTGCCGCCCGTTCCGAGGATATTCATTGTACGTGAACTGCCAAAGAACGCCTGGTTCTCGGCAAAAATGTTAGCTGCTCTTTTGCCCCGTCCGGCCGAAGCCCTGAACGTACCGCCTTCCCAAGGGTTGTAACGAAGGTGCATGCGCGGTGTAAAGAACGAGCCAAGGCGGTTGTGAACGTCAAAACGGCCGCCAAGGATGATGCTGAGATCATTGCCATTATCATAATTGTATTCAAAGAATGCCCCTGCAGAATTATCCCTACGGCTAAAGTCGGCGGTATTTACAAATTCGCCATAGCTGTCGTAGGTGAAGTTAAGGCCCGTGGTAAATTTGTTCATTGTATTGTTGATGATCGAACTGAACACCAGATTGGAATACATGCTTTTTTGATCGATGTCATAGGTTTTGAACCCAAAGTAGGACTCTTGGTTGTGCCAGTTGAAAGAAGTTTGAAGGCCAATGCTTTGGTAGGGCATATCGGGGAACACATAGCCTAATTTGGCAGAAGCATCCACCTTGTCGGTATTGATCTCGGATCCCCAGTGGTTCGTAGTAAACTTGTCGCGGTCCGGATCAAAGTCAACCTCGCCGGCCTGCCTTTCATCGCGCATGTAACGCAGGTTGATGAAGCTTACCCAGCCTTTTTCGGCATCATTGTACTGCCAGCGGTTCATCACGTTGATCTGTTTTGCCAAGGGGTTGTCGAGGAAGCCATCGTCGTTCATGTCGTTTTTGCCGATTCGGGTATTACCGTGTACGAAGAGGCTGCTGCTCCATTTGTCGGAAAATTTTTTATTGAAATGGGTGTTCAGCTCAAAGCGGCTGTCGGTTGAGCCATAGGCATTCAGGAAGAACGGTATGTCATCGGCAGGTTTTATCAGGTCATAGTTGATCTGGCCTGAGATGCTTTCGTAACCATTGACAACCGGACCGGCACCTTTGGTGATCTGGATGCTGTTGACCCATGTGCCCGGCACAAATGAAAGTCCGTAGGCTTGCGATGCCCCGCGTATTGATGGTATGTTCTCTTCGGCTATCAATAAATAAGGACTGGTAAGCCCAAGCATTTTTATCTGGCGGCTGCCGGTTAGCGCGTCCGAAAAGCTGGCATCGATAGAAGGATTGGTCTCAAAGCTCTCGGCAATATTGCAGCAGGCGGCTTTAAGGAGTTCTTTATGGCTCATTGTCGATACGTTAGTCGTCTGTACACGTGAACGCTCAAGGCTCCTGCGCTGTTTTTCCAATACCACTTCGTTAAGTTCCTGGCCATCGTCAGGGGTCATTTTATGATTGATGGCCCTTGGTACGGGTACGCTCAGCGTATCGGTCTTGTATCCGATGTAGCTAATGATTAGCTTATCTGTCTCAGTAGAGTAGGGCAGTGAAAAAGTGCCGTTTTCTGAAGTTATGGCAGAAAGCTGGGGGTCGGCAGGCTTCAGCCAATAGACCGAGGCGCCCGGCATGGGCTGGCTGTTCTCATCGAGAACGGTGCCTGTAAGATTTTCCTGAGCCTGCACATATCCGGCAGCCATCAGGAATAATATATAAATGAATATAGTACGCATAAAAAAAGTTTAATGTTATTACTAAGATACTTTCGCACAGGCGAAAGTTGTAAGAACATAGAACTTAGGCGTAGAAAATGTATTGGCAATACAGCCTGTACAGTGGTGGCGCATTGGACTCGCAGTAAAAAGACGGCGTGTCTTTTGTTACGATCGTGGCAGTTGTACTGTAAAGCGTATTTGGGTTCCACTCTTCAGCAAGGCAAAAAGCGCCAAGGTCAAGCTGGAGTGATTTTGAAAGAATATTGTCGGACTTGGTATCCTTAAGCTTGACCAGATCGTCTTTGCAGCATTTTTTGTGCGAGTCTTTTTCCACGCCACAGGCATGGGCTTTCTTCTCGTCTTTATGCCCATTGCAAGGTTCAGCTTTCCTGTAAGCAAAATTAACCGAAGATATTTTGCCGTGGCAGTAGTGCACATTGAGCGCCAACCCCATACTGGAAACCAATATGAGCATTGTAAGCAGGGCGCTTATGTGTTTTCTTATCTGCATCGGTGCAAAATTATGCAATTATGTTTTGATAACGGGGAATTTGCCCGAAAATTATTCAAACATCGAAGTGTTCCGCCTAAAACTGGAAACCGGCAGTTAAAAGTAGATAAGCTCTGTTAAGGTTTAGGCTTGAAGCTGAACGGTAGAAATCTGATACTAAAACTTCTTTAAAATATTTATTATTGGTTATGTTTTTTGCGGTCAGGTTAAATTCCCAGCCTTTACCGGGGATCCTGTACCGCAGCATTGCGTCAAGAAAATAGTAATCGCCGGTATTTTGGGCGCTCGGAAGAAAATAATCGGCAATAAGGACGCCAAACCAATTATCATTATATTTTACAAGCGTTTTAAATGAATTGATGATGGTCGTGTTGGTAAAGTCGCCATCGTAATTATCGGATGAGGAAGTACTGTTTTGTACACGCAGGGTGTTCTCAAAATTTAATGGGATGTCCAAAGCTGTTTTGCCAAACAGGTCCACATAGGCTATATCGGACCTGTTGTTTCGAAGATCGGAACCATTAACAACATTTATATACCTGTAGGATACAAAATTGCCATTTAGTTTGATGGTAGACCTTATGGAAGGAATGTATTTTTCCACACTTGCCGAAGCAGTATAGGTATCATTGCTTTCAGGAAGGAAAAAGTAGCTTACTGTAGTAAGGTTCTGGGTTACCGTACTGTTCGCGTAAAAGTTATTCTGCTGCCTGAAATAATTCAGGCTCGCGTTGATGACAAATTGGTTGTAAATATCATTAAGTTCATACCCTAACGTAGCATTGGTGGTTTTACTGAACGGTGTTGACGGCATGTTGCTGACCAGTGTACGGCTGGATGAGAGTACAAAACCTGAGTAAAGGTTATTTTCCCGGGGAGGTGTCCTGTCATAGGAGTAGGTCGCGTAAAGCCTCGTTAAGGGATCTAGCTTGTAGCTGACTAAAAGCGACGGTGCAGCCAACCATTCACTCTCACGGCTGTCAATTGCCTGCAATGGTTCTTTCCTGTTCCACGAATAATTTTTGATCTGCAGCATGGGCTTTAGCGTAAATTTGCCAAATTTAAAATTGTATACCGCTTCCGCCGACGTTTCTACCAGATCATAATCGAGGTCATTGCGATACCCGGAGTTTAACAGATCGCCAGCTTCATACAGGTCTGACCGAAGTTTATTCTGCCAGTACTTAGTCCTTGCCTTTACATGATATTTATCGGCTTTCCTTACGCCAAGCAAAGTGCCACCCAGCTCGAGGTAGTTTTTATGGAAGACCGACTGCTGGCGGTTGCTGGTGCCTGCAATTATATTGCCCGTATCCAGGTCGAGGCCGGGCCTCAGGCGAAGATCTTGGTCCGACCGGACATGGGAAAAGATCCCCTGTAGCTGAAAGCTATGTGTTTTGCTTAATTTTTCTGTGTAGAGCAGGTCCTGTTTTGTAAAAAAACGGACCGACTGAAGCCGAGAGTCCAGGCTGTTCTGATCATTGGTGAACAAGTCTGCCATTGTTCTGATGCTTTCAGCATTCCATTTGGATGTAATTTCAAGTTGCGAAACTTTTGAAGCGTTCCATGTCAGTTTTACATTACCGTCGTATTGTCGCGGCAGTTTGACTACTGTTTCTTCCTGCGTAGTGGTAAGCTGTTGGTCATCATCAAAAATATAATCTGAGCGATCTGATTTGATAAAACTCAGCTTGTCGTCATAATAAGCAAGCATCACCCGTGCATTGAGGCTCTTTGAGATCTTATAAAGGTTATTGATCCCGCCGTACCAATTGTCATTGATGGTCGCCCTGCTCTCCCCAACGGCGCTTGCCGACACTATTTCGGGTATCAGCTTTGGAGCAAACATTGGCTGGTTCTTAGATTCTTCAGGTGAGGGGAAAAAAGAAAAATAGTTATAGGGCGATTTATTTTCGCCTACATTGTTATAGTTGACCACAGAGAAATTTTTGTTAGACTTTGATACCGCAAGGCCATTTATATCGGCATAATAACGGTCTTCTACTCCATAGCCAACGGTGCCTTCACCGGAAAGTGCTGTCTTGCCATCCTTCAGTTTCAGGTTAAGTGCGACCTTATCTGAATCTTCAATGCCTGCCAATAGTGGATTTTCCACGAATTTTTCAATAGCCTGTACCTCATCAATTATCCCTACAGCCATATTTTGTGTGCCCGTAGTATAATTTTGGTCAAAAAGGTCATCACCGTCAAGCAATACTTTTTCAACATTCCTGCCTTTATATTTAATATAGCCCTGATCATCGATCTGGATACCCGGTATTTTCTTTAGCAGGTCTTCCACCTTCCTTTCGGATCCATCTAAAAATGCCGATGCGCGGTAATTAACCGTATCACCGGCCACTTCAATTTTGGGCCGTTGACTGATAACCACCTCTTCCATAACAATGGCCTGTTCGGTCAATACTATATCAAGGTGATACCGGTCTCCGATATCGGCGCTTTTCAATTGAAATGATCGTGTTTCAAAGCCCATTTTTGTAGCTTCAAGAATAATGTTCTCAAATTTAGACCGCAGGGTTATACTGAAAGACCCGTCATTTCCCGATATGGAAAATTCAGAGATCAACTGTGGGGTTTCGGCATTCCTCACTGTTATGTTCACATTCGAAAGCTTTTCTTCAGCTGCGCCGGTCACGGTCCCGGTAATGGTTTGTGCGCAAAGACTATATGTTCCCAATAACAGAAAGAAGAGTAAGGCAATTTTATTCCTGGTCATTTAAATATCTTTGAAATCCATCTCAATAGCAGAATTGTTTATTATAACCTCAGAAATGTTTGGGTTTTTACTGCGTTGATATCGTATTTCTTTTTCTTCGTTGGCCTTAATGATCGCTAATTTTTCTTTTATTGAAACAGTTTTATTTTTCCTGTATTTACTCTTTAATTTTTCAATTTTAAAATTATCCGACTTTTGGTTTATCTTAAGTTCGTAAGCCAAAAAATGATATTTCCCTTCCTTCGATGCTACTTCCAGGATGAGTCCCGGCAGTCCGTGAAATTTATAGGGCCCATCAGGTATAGGGATATCCTGTGCGAACCATGCTTCGTAATTTCTTCCCCTGAAGGATGTTGTTGCCCTTTGCACGGTATGGCCCAAAATGGATCTGGTTTCTTTTTCAATAGTCCAGCTCATCTTCGGCATTTTTTCTGCGATGATGTGGCAAAGCCTTTCACCATATACATTTTCGAAAGCGTAGAGTGAATCTTTATCATACAGTTTTTGATATTCAGGCTTTTGTCCTTCACTGTCACTGTACTTTTCAACATTTATAAATTTATCCCCGTTCTCCTCTCCGGATACCGTATAGGTACTGTCAGGCACTTTAAGGAACCCGAGATTGATGTAGGTAGACATTTTGTTCTTAGCAGAATAAAGCAATGCTCCGTCTATTTGCGCCTTTGACTGCTCATTATTTATTGTGAACACATATTTAACTTCAGAAAATACAGTTTGCGCCACAGCCGTAAAGCCCGTACAAAGGATCATCAGTATAAAAAATACTTTTTTCATTTTATAATTATTAAAAATTGCCGGAAGCACTACTTCCGGCAATTGATTAACTAAAAACAATTATTATAAGCCCATTCCTATGGCTTTCATTAGTTTATGCATCTCCGCGAGTTCTCCCGGAGTATCGCAATTCCACGTTGTTGTCGTAGTAGTACTTGTTGAACCGTCAGCATTTGTCTTACTTGACATTTTTACTGTTGTAGAGCAGTCTACAGTTTCCTTTTTATCAGCGGACTCTGATTTCTTCTCTTCGGTCGTTACCGCAAATGCAGATGTTGAGGCCAACACTACTGCCATCATAATTATTTTTTTCATGATAAACATTTTATGGGTTTTGTTTCATTAATTTATGGTACGTTACCAACTCCTGAGGGGTGTCGCAATTTACTACAGTAGTTGTGTTAACCGAAGAGGTGCCGTCCAGTTTTGTAGTAGTAACTGTAGTTGTGGTACTTGAGCAGCCCACAATAAGCTCTACAGCCTTCTCTACCTTTTTGTTTTTTACAGGCTGGTTCGCTGCAAACGCAAATGTTCCGATCATAGCGAAACTTGCTGTCAAAATGATTCTTTTCATAATAAAATGATTTGTAAAAAGTTGATAAATAGATCAGTGGCGCCATTGTAAATCTATGTCAATTTTTCAATGAATTATTACGGAAAAGCCTCAATTAACAAAACATTGGCTTAAATAATTATAATTATTTAAATACTATATTTATTTTATTGAAAATAATTAAATTATGACTAATTTTTCTTTTTGTTTTTTTGGTAAAAGAAAGCAGGGAGGAACAGCAATAGCAATAACGGCTGTATCAGGAAGCGGCGCACGTAGAAAATGAGCATCAGGTTGGGGGTGTCAGCATTAAGGCTGATGAATAATAGTGCTGTAAGCACAACAAAAAAAACAAGATATAATAGTGTCGCAAGCCTTAGGATGGCCTTATCCTTAAACGCAAGCCAAATGATGCCCAGCGAGAATAGTGTATTAAGGCCGTAGCGGAAAGCTATCCCAACGAATAGCTTAAAGCTGTCATAGTCGGGTAATGTTTTGTCTTCTTTCCTGAAGAACTCGAGTAGCGGGTCATAAAACAGGGATGCTTCGAAAGATCGCACTAATACCAGTACTATCAAAAGCGCGAGTATACCTATAAGGGCATTCGCATTTTTTATCCTGACGACCGAGAGCTTTAATACCCAAGCGATCCATAAAACAAAAACTACTCCATATATAAACAGCGGGAAAATAATGTCATGCAGGAGCGGGCCATGTTCCTTGTAATAAAAAAGCCCAAGCCCAAGCAGTGCTATCCGCACCACATTAAGAATGTGCAGCAAGGCTATGCCCATGATTATATATAGCGAAGTACGCTTGAATGTGGTGGAAAAAGCTATGATAAATGATGCGAATAATGCCATGACACTAACGGCATTGCATCCCTCTACCACACGTGCCAAACGTTTGCCGTTGACAAAAAAGTACCAGGAGGCTTCTTTTGTGTTCTTTGCGATGTGCGACTCCTCACCCCACAGGTTGACCAATCCGGACGCTTGCTCTGCAACAAGGGTGGTCATGCCATCGGGCTCAAAAGCTTTGGCATCGTACTGGCTGAGATAGGCCCAGTACAGCGCTGAAAGCAAAAGATAGGTGCCCGCGAATTTTATGAGGAAAAGAAAAAAGCCCCTGTTGTTTTGAAGGATGCCCATCGGCAATTTAGTTTTTAACAAAAATATGGAAAACCGAACAACTTTAATAAATACTTTTGCCTCACTAAAGATTTTAACGCCATGACATTTGAAGAACTGAAACCAAAGGTTGTCGACATACTGCACCGCGACAACATACTGCGTGATGAAAAACTGCTGCAGCTTTGCCATCTATTAAAAGAGAACATCGACTATTATGACTGGGTAGGCTTTTACTTCCGCAACGGCGACAAGGAAGAGCTGCTACTCGGGCCGTATGCAGGAGAACCAACAGACCATACCGTGATCCCATTCGGTAAAGGCATTTGCGGGCAGGTAGCGGTATCGAACCAAAACTTTGTAGTGCCCGATGTTAGCGCACAGGACAATTATATTGCGTGCAGCATTACCGTTAAGTCGGAGATCGTGGTGCCGCTGTTTGTTAATGGAGCGAATATTGGCCAGATCGACATCGATTCAGGCGTGCTGGACCCGTTCACAGAACTGGATGAAAGGTTCCTGGAGTTTGTGAATGGGGAAGTGAGCAAGTTGTTTTGAGTTTCAGGTTTAAAATTTCAGGTTTGCCGCTCATGATGCACAAGTCCAGGGGATTAAAGGCCGCTTTAGGAAAAGAGCTTTCAAAAAAACTTTAAACGTGAAACCTTAAACTTTTATAACAATTCAACTCTTGCGCGTTTAAAAATATTGATTACCTTTGCACCCAATCAGGAGAAACCTGTATACATAATAATCATTTAGATAATATTAGCATGTACTTGACTAAAGAAGTAAAAGCAGAGATCTTCGCCAAGCACGGTGGAGCAGAAGCTAACACAGGATCTGCAGAAGGGCAGATCGCATTGTTCACATTCAGGATCAACCACCTTACGGGCCACCTTAAGAAAAACCGCCACGACTACAACACAGAGCGTTCGCTTGTGAAGCTGGTAGGTAAAAGGAGGAGCCTGCTTGACTACCTGAAAAAGAAAGATATCAACAGGTATCGTGAGATTATCAAAGAACTAAACATCAGGAAATAATCGAAATAAGAAGAGGTGCCCGCGCGCCTCTTTTTGTTTTATTACATATTGCAGAAAAAGTTTTAGGTTTTTCATTGGGTTCCATACAACTACAACAACAACACAACAACTAAACCCATTGTTTAATCAAAAGAATTGAATTTTATGATCCCTAACGTAATTAAAGAGATCATCGATCTGGGAGATGGACGAAGCATCTCGATCGAGACAGGCAAACTTGCCAAACAAGCCGATGGTTCGGTAGTAGTACAAATGGGCAACGCGATGCTCCTTGCCACTGTGGTTTCTGCCCGCACGGCAAGCCCGGGCATCGATTTTTTGCCATTGACACTTGACTACCGTGAAAAATTTGCAGCCGCAGGGCGTTTTCCCGGCGGTTTCTTTAAGCGCGAAGCAAGGCCAAGCGATGGTGAGGTACTTACCATGCGTCTTGTAGACCGTGTACTGCGCCCGCTATTCCCTAAGGATTACCATGCCGAGACGCAGGTAATGATCCAGCTTATGAGCCATGACGAAGAGGTTATGCCCGATGCGCTTGCCGGACTTGCGGCATCTGCGGCACTTGCCCTTTCTGACATTCCTTTCTCGACACTTATATCTGAAGTGCGTGTAGCAAGGATAAACGGTGAGTTCGTGATCAACCCAAGCAAAGCCCAACTGGCTGAGTCGGACATTGACATGATGATCGGCGCATCTATGGACTCTATCGCGATGGTGGAAGGCGAAATGAAAGAAATATCTGAAGCTGAAATGATCGAGGCCATTAAGTTTGCCCACGAAGCCATTAAAGTACAGATCGCGGCACAGGAAAGGCTACAGGCTGCTGTAGGCAAAAAAGAAGTAAGGACATATGAAGAGGAGCGTAAGGATGAGACTATCCTTGCAAAAGTAAAAGAGCTTGCTTATGATAAGTACTTTGCCATTGCCAGCGAAGGCTCTGCAAAGCACGAGCGTTCTGAGAAATTCGCAGGCGTGAAGGAAGAAGTGAAAGCGTTGTTTACCGACGAGGAGCTTCTTGAGAACGGCGACCTTATCAGCAAATACCTTTCTAAAGTTAACAAAGAAGCGGTACGTAACGTTATCCTTGACAATGGCACACGCCTTGACGGAAGGAAAACGAACGAGATACGCCCTATTTGGTGTGAAGTGGATTACCTTCCATCAACACACGGATCTGCCCTTTTCACAAGGGGTGAGACCCAGGCGCTAGCTACAGTAACACTTGGTACTTCACGTGAGGCCAACATCATCGACCGCCCTACAGACCAGGGAGAAGAAAGGTTCTACCTGCACTACAACTTCCCTCCGTTCTCTACAGGTGAGGCAAAACCGCTAAGGGGTACCTCAAGGCGCGAAGTAGGCCACGGTAATCTTGCACAGCGTGCGCTTAAGAACATGCTTCCTGCAGAAGTTCCTTACACTGTACGTGTAGTTTCTGAAGTATTGGAATCGAACGGTTCGTCTTCAATGGCAACAGTTTGTGCGGGTACGCTTGCACTGATGGATGCCGGTATCCAGATGATACGCCCTGTGTCGGGTATCGCCATGGGACTGATATCTGATGATGCTACAGGCCGTTGGGCTGTACTTTCGGATATCCTTGGCGACGAAGACCACCTTGGCGACATGGACTTTAAAGTAACAGGAACATCTGAAGGCATTACTGCCTGCCAGATGGACATCAAGATCACAGGCCTTAAGTACGAGATCATGGAGCAGGCCCTTAACCAGGCCCGTGACGGACGCCTTCACATACTAGGAAAACTGACAGAAGTTATCGATACTCCAAGGGAAGATGTGAAACGCCACGCTCCGAAGATCATCAAAGTTACCATTCCGGGTGCATTCATCGGCGCGCTTATCGGCCCTGGTGGAAAAGTTATCCAGGAGCTACAGAAAGCCTCAGGTACTACTATCGTTATCAACGAGGTAGACGAGCAGGGTGAAGTAGAGATCCTTGGAACAAGCCCTGAAGGTATCCAGATGGTATTGAACAAGATCGACTCGATCATATTCAAGCCGCAGGTTGGTGAGACTTACAGCGTAAAAGTGATCAAAATGCTTGACTTTGGCGCAGTAGTTGAATATATAGATGCTCCTGGCAACGAAGTATTGCTTCACGTAAGTGAGCTTGACTGGGCACGTACCGAGAACGTATCTGACGTGGTGAACATGGGCGACGTATTCGATGTGAAATACATCGGTATCGACCCTAAGACACGCAAGGAGAAAGTTTCGAGGAAAGCGCTTATGCCAAGGCCTCCAAGGGACGAGAACGCACCGCAACGCGAAAACCGCGGCCCACGCGAAGGCGGCGACCGTGGCGGATTTAGGGATAACCGTGGTGGCGGACGCGACAACCGTGGCGGACGTGACGACAGGAACTCCCGCGACCGTGGCCCAAGGGAAGAAAGAAGAGACAACGATGGCCCACGCGAGCCACGCAACGAAGATAATGGCGGAGAGCCACAAGGATCTTAATTACTGTTTAAGGTTAATTCAGGAAGAACCCTGTCGCTGTAAAGTGGCAGGGTTTTTTGTTTTTTAAATACAGCTAACTTTCAAAATTAGAATTTAATTGAGATAATTATCTTTACTGTCCAAATACGAGCAAAATGACCATCCGAGAAGCCTTCATCACCGACATCCCCCAAATACAAATAGTACGCAATTCTGTAAAAGAGAACATGCTGTCCGATCCTGCGCTGGTGCCCGATTCCGACGTGGAAGATTACATGTTCCGTCGTGGCAAGGGCTGGGTGGCTGAAGATAATGGCATGATCGTAGGTTTTGCTATAGCTGATCTGCAGGACCATAATATCTGGGCATTGTTCCTGCATCCGGATCATGAAGGGAAAGGCATTGGCAAGCAATTGCATAAAACAATGATGGATTGGTGTTTTTCTCAGACAAATGAAACCATTTGGCTGAGTACCGGTTTCAATACCCGCGCGGACAAATTTTACCGTATGCAGGGATGGCGTGAAGTTGGGTTGTATGGCACCAAGGAAACGAAATTTGAAATGAGCTTTGAGGATTGGAAAGCGATTACCCATTAAACAGCTTATTCCTTTTTATTTCCCTCCCCTTGCGAATTTGCCATGCATGCCAGGCGCTGGGCACATCGTGCGTCCATTTTGGCAATAGCAGAATGATCAGGTAAACATCGATATGGGATATGATGCCGAAAATTACCGCCAAAGCTAATGGTATACCCCCATGCCCGAACCCTATTATAGAGATAAAAGCGATAAATAGCGTAATGCCCCAAAGCTTGGATAATAACGCATGGGTACAGGTTTCTTTGCCAAATTTGGCGATGCTCAATGCGTAAGTCAGCCCCTCCATAGCGAAGATGGTAATGATCGCGTATTTGTTTTCGATAATGATCTCGGGGTTCAGGAGCCAGCTGCACCATCCGGCGCATATCCAGAATACCAGGTCCGTCTGGCTGTCCATGCGGCGGAGCTTTTCAGTGGATACGCCTGACTTGCGGGCTATGATGCCATCAAATATATCTGACAGGATGCCCAGCAATATCAGTATCATCAATGCAATGCGTGCCGACGTTCCGTAGTGGTACGTTATGCCTATCATTACCGGCCCCAGCATAAACCGGAAGGCGATGAGTAAAAGTGGTATGTTTTTCATTTTCTATGTTTTATTTATTATTCAGTAGCTTTTTTACGCATCTGCTCAAAAAAGGCTTTCCATTTAAATTGATACGACCAGTTGCCGTCTTCAGTCACATAATTGTTTAGCATCCTGAAATTCCTGGCAATACTTTTTGAATATACCGTAAACTCATAATCATATCGCGTGCCGAGGCGGCGAAAGCCGTTTGGTTTGGCCCTGTTCCATATCCTCGCATATTTGCGCATTTGATATTTGGTAGGCCTCAGGACTGTACCATTATTACCTCTAATTACCATCGAATCGACTGCCTGTACATCAATTGGCACTTTGGTATCCGTATAGGCCTGTGCGGTACACGTGCACAAATTAAAATACAGGTAGCGCTCCCTGTTCTCCTCAAAACGTAGCTTGCAGGAGTCGTTGCTATCCTGCCGCGCAAAACTGATATAACGTCCGTCCTTGTATACATCATACTGATAATAATGCGGTCCTGCCCAATCCAACTTTCGCATATAGATAACCTTATATCCTTGTATGTTCCATTGTTTCACGGGCCACTTCTGACTAAGTCCCAGACTGCATGAGGTAATGAGGGTTACTAGCAGTGTTGTTCCAATTATTTTTTTCATTTTTTCTTATTGGGTGTAGAATGTAAGAATAGTGTAAGGATCAAAAGAATCTTTTCCTCTTTATTACTCCTTAAAATTCCAGTTTAAAAAAGGCAGTATCCTTTTGCTGTTCTTATTGATGAGACCGATTTGGATGCCGCTGAGTTTTTTAGCATTGTTGAAAAGGCCTATCTGAACCCCTTTGAAGTAGTCGGCTTTGCCATAAGTACCGTTGAGCACGCCTATCTGTACGCCTTTAAATTTATCATAGTCGTTATTGAAAGCTACTTGCAGGCCGCTACCATCGTGTACCGATGTTACCATAGGCGACAGCATTACCCCGTTGCTGTATATGGAACTGACCCCGCCCATGGCAACCATCAGGCCATTGTTCCTGTACGAACTATTGTAGAACCCGGCTACCGAGAGCCCGTTGGTCCGCCGCAATGATTGTACGAATGCCGAAAGCGTTACCCCATTCACATCGGCAAACGCATTGGTGCCGCACGACAGGTTAAGGCCGTTGATGACTTCGTTAGGGATCTTCTTTTCAAACTCCGGGATTTCTGATTCATCTCTTGGATAACGCACCCTGTCGATAGGGAAAATAAACGTAAAGAATAGCACCGCCTGCGATATGGGCTCAATGCGAATGCCGTTTGACCGAACACTCACATAATCCGAATCCATGTAGGTATCGGACCCAACGCCGAAGGAAATGCCATAGATGTCGCTGTCGCTCGTGGTAAAAAGGCCAACAGGGAACCGTGTTTTGCGGTGCTGCACTTCCTGTGCCTTCACCGGGGAATAAATAAGGAATGGCATAAGCATAAACAAAAGTGGTTTCATGGTTTAGTAATTTTATTGTCGGTAAACGACCCCAAAACTCAGGCTGTGCGACCCGAAGTTTTTCGGCACATAATCGGTTAGTAGGCCATAGGGCGTATAGCTGTAATGCACCTGTACGCCAACGTTGGCATAATTCAGCCGCACGCCCTGCCCTATATGGAAGGTGCTGAAGGACTTGATGAAGGAAGTGTTGTCGCTGTCTTCAAATTCTATAGGGAAAGCCCTGTGCTTGTAGCGCGCTTCCTTATCGTCATACATCATGAAGGCATACCCGAAAGTAGACACCCATTCCAAACTAAGGTCAAAGCCCACCGTATACACTTTCGTGGGCCGGATGCCTATCATCCCGCAGACACCTTTGGCTTTGGTACGGTACAGGCTGTCAGGCGTTGTGTAGTCGAATTCACGCGTGTTACCTGGTATGGATATCGACACGCCTATGTCGACCATATCAACGCTTTCATCCATACGGCAGCGGTACCATAGCCCGAACTCCGGCGATGTCCCGATCTTGTCGGCCAGGTTACCCAACGGCACCCTCACGCCTGCCTCACCAATGAAGTGCTCATAGCCCTGCGCGAAACAATTAAGTGTTGCAAGCAGCAGTGTTATTGTGATCATCTTTTTCATGGATCACCAGTTTACGAACGGCAGTGACCGTTTGCCATTCCTGTTCCATAATCCCACCTGCAGGCCGCTTTGTTCTTTTGTACGGTTGAAAAGCCCGATCTGCACGCCGGTGAATCTTTCAGAAAAATTGCTCAGCCCCAATTGCACGCCCGTAAACTGGTCGGCTACATTAAAAGGCGCGATGATAAGACCCGCACCATTATCGGCAATGTTAGCGAGGCCGGATATATGCAACCCGTTCAGCTTGTCACTGGCATTATACAGCCCGGTAAGGCTTACACCATTGCAGCCATAGCCAATGTTATAGAGCGAAATGCCCAGCCCGTTGACCGAACCATTGCCGCTAAACCCGCCAACGGCCAGATGCAGGCCATTAACGTCTACCGAAGACTCGCCCGATCTTGCCCCTCGCGAAGGATCCTGGAAGAGGATAAAAAAGGGTGATAAGGGGTTGATCTCGATATTGATGCCGTTGATAGTGGCTCCGTTTGGGCTCCCGAAAGAATGCCCAACTCCTAAAGCCAGTCCGTTGACCTCGACCACATTCTGCGAAAGCGGTGTGAAGCTGAATACCTGCGCACGACCCTGCGCAAAACCCGCGGCGCTTAGCAAAAAGAACAGTAGTGATAATTTCGTTTTCATAGTAAGATGGTTGTTATCCTGAACCAAAATTATTGTGATGCCCGCAATTCAAATTGTGGTAATGAATTAATAAAAAACCTACATTTGTGAAAATCGCAAAAATGGACAACCAGGACCTGTTGCTCAAAGCCATACGGCGAAAGGTAGATAGATCGGCATCTGTGATCGATGAGATCGCTGCCGTACTGAACATCAGTTATGATGCTGCGCATCGCAGGGTATCACAGAAGAGCAAGTTCTCTATAGAAGAAGCCGTACTGTTGTGCAGGCACTATTCGCTGTCTATGGATGTGCTGTTTGCCGACGGAAAAAAAGTGATCGTAGAAAAAACCAGTGAGATACGTTCGATGGAAGACATGGCCGCCTACTTCCGGCAGTCGGCAGAGAAAATCAGCAGCTTTCTTGATTATCCCGGTGCGAAGATGTACTACTCGGCCAAGGATATCCCGCTGTTTTATACTATCGGTGGCACGTTGCTGTCTAAATTCAAGCTGTATGTATGGCTCAACCTTTTGGCCGGTACGCAAAACCAGGAAAGCTTTGAGAATTTTACTTTAGACCGGTCACTGCTGGAGCACAGCACGAAGCTGAAGCAGGTATATGACAGCGTGGAAGTACATGAGATCTGGAACGATACCACCATCAACAGCAGCCTCCAGCAAATTTATTATCTGTACCAGTCCGGACTACTCACTTTGGCGAATGCGCAATTGCTTTGTACCGACCTTAAAGCCATATTGCAAACCGCCGAAGACCGATGCTGCAATGGTACATCGCGATTCCATCTGTACTATAATGAGCTGCTCATACTCAATAACAACGTGCTTCTTTCGGCACCCGAAAAGCAGTCGCTGTTCGTTCCCTACACAATGCTCGGTTATTTTATTACAAATGATGCGAATACCTGTAGCAACGCGCTCGACTTTTTCAGGCATCAGCTAAAGAATTCCAAGGCGCTGAACGATTCGGGCACGCGCGACCGTAAACTGTTCTTCAACAAGGCACACCAAAAGATCGACTTTTACCTGCAACGTATGGAAGGCGAGGCCGGCATGACATTTTAAATAACACACACCTGCACGCAACCTTTTACTTTTTTGGATACTATTGAGAGGAATGTAACGGAAAGAAAATTATTTCAGGTGCCGACGCAACCTTTAGCATTATATAAAGACTATTAAAAAAGGACTGGGGCGATCCTTAACCTGCCCAACCAATAAAACCAACCTTACTTGAACCAGGAACAACTGATAAAAGGCTGTATTAAGCACAATGCCGGAGCGCAGGAAGAACTGTACCGCCGTTACAAGGACGTGCTTTTTACAGTGAGCCTGAAATATTGCAGGAATGAGGCAGAGGCCGAAGACAACCTGCACAATACATTTATTGAGGTCTTTACCGCGATAGGCCGGTATAAGGGAGCCGGATCGTTCGAAGGTTGGATGAAGCGCATAGCCATCAATAAGGCTATTGACAGCTATAAAAAAAGCATACAGATGGTGCCCGTGAAAGAAGACTATAGTGAAGATACCGATGTAAGCGACGCTGAGATGGACCTTCCGCTGGACTATCTCCTTTCGCTCGTGCAGCAATTGCCGGATAAGTACAGGCTGGTATTCTCACTCTATGAACTGGATGACCATTCGCACAGCGAAATTGCGGCAATGCTCGACATCAGCGAAGGTACTTCTAAAAGCAACCTGCATCGTGCAAGATCTATATTAAAAGAAAAAATAACCGGCAGGCAGCCGCGCCCTAATTATAATATGAGTAATGGAAAGTAAGAAAGACATAGGGAAAGCATTTCGCGATAAACTGGAGCGCCTGGATAAGACGGCGCCCGGCAGCGGGTGGAATGCCATATCGGGCGAGTTGCAGCAAATGAAGATGCAGCGAAGGTTTCCGTGGAAGCGCGTGCTTGGATCATTGTTGGTTTTGCTTTTGATCGGGCTGATAGCCACCTATCCGCTTTGGGAGAACGATGTGCCGCGTGTCTATATCGAGATGCCCGAAGCACAAGAGGACCAAGGAGGGCATATCAGGGAAAACGATATGCATGAAAAAAGCACTACGGAAGAAGTCCAAAACACGGGAACAAATTTGGTACAGGATAAAGTTAATGAAGTTACCGGTACAGGCCTGACCATCCCCCAAGGCAGCGATTCAAGAAATAGTATACAAACTGATAGTCCCATAAGTACGGCCAGGCCAACGGGCAGCGGGAACGAAGCTTATGAAGGGAATTCCACTGTCCCAGTACCAAAAGCTGCAACAGGAACCACAATTCCTGATGTAACCATTACAGGCTCAAAACCCGCAACAGCCGGTACGGATGATGGTGAAGGAAAGTATAAAATGCTGGACCTTAGCGGTGTAAATTATGGCGCTGACACCTTAAAATTTAGAAAAGATAAAAAGCTGGACACAAAACGGATCTCAGACAGTCTTAATAAATTGTATGGAAAGGAAAGGCCTGCAAGAAAGAATAAGAAGAAGGATTGACGGCCCGCAAACAAGCAGGACAGGTTATCTTGCAGGCAACAGATACCTGCTCATTTTTAGTTGCATCCCAAACCCCGGCCGGAGCCTCCAAAGGCCGGGGTTTTTGTTAAAGTTTACGTAAAATGAAAAACTTTGTAACTTTTTGCGTTTTGGTTACGTATAACTAATACACACTTAAACTCAGGAATCTTTTAAATGAGACAATTAAAAATTACTAAGCAGGTTACCAACAGGGAAACTGCATCGTTAGACAAGTACCTTCAGGAGATCGGGAAAGTGGATCTGATCACAGCGGATGAGGAGGTAGAATTAGCACAACGTATAAAAGCCGGAGACCAGAGAGCACTAGAGAAATTAACCAAAGCAAACCTTCGTTTCGTGGTATCTGTTGCAAAACAATACCAAAACCAGGGACTTACACTTCCCGACCTTATCAACGAAGGAAACCTGGGACTTATAAAAGCCGCACAGCGTTTTGACGAGACACGCGGTTTCAAATTCATATCGTATGCCGTATGGTGGATCCGCCAGTCGATCCTTCAGGCACTTGCCGAACAATCGCGTATCGTTCGCCTTCCGCTTAACAAGATCGGATCGATCAACAAGATCAACAAAATGTACGCACTGCTTGAGCAAAGCAACGAGCGGGCCCCTTCGGCTGAAGAGATCGCCAAGGAGCTTGACATGACGGTGAACGATGTTAAAGAGAGCATGAAGAACTCAGGCCGACACCTTTCGATGGACGCGCCACTTGTGGAAGGTGAGGATTCCAACCTGTACGATGTACTTCGTTCGGGAGAGTCTCCAAACCCGGACAGGGAGCTTATCCATGAGTCGCTTCGTACAGAGATAGAGCGTGCACTGGAAACATTGACCCCGCGTGAGGCCGATGTAGTGAGGCTCTACTTCGGATTGGGCGACCAGCACCCGATGACGCTTGAGGAAATAGGAGAAACTTTCGACCTTACCCGCGAGCGTGTACGCCAAATTAAGGAAAAGGCTATCAGGAGGTTAAAGCATACTTCCCGCAGCAAGATCCTTAAAACGTACCTTGGATAAATACCGGCCAGCAAAAAATGCCGCCCAAAATTTTATATTTTAAATATAATTTGTATTTTGGCGGTATAATTACGCAATACACCGATATAACAATATATAACGTACCTACAGTTCAATAACTGTTCGTTTTTTGATTGATGATTGAACTCCGGCTGATTACCGGAGTTTTTTATTTTCATCAATTTTCTTTCCCTTTAAAACATTGTTACTAACTCAAATTATTTAAACCGGAAAATCTTACAGTATCTAACGCAAGCACTGTGCCAAAATTGTGAAGTAGTTAAAATAATTTTTTGTAAGAAGAAAGAGAGAAAGTCGTAAAGTTAGAAAGTCGTAAAGTTGGAAAGCTGAGTTTGTAACATACTTTTATTCGGATCATGACCTGCGACTTAATAACTTTAAGGCTTTATGACTTTCCAACTTTGCCACTCTGCAACTTAAAACTATATTTGCCGCACTAAACAACAACACAATAATGAAGAATACACTTATAGCACCCTCAGTGCTTTCGGCAGATTTTGCCAACCTGCAGCGCGACATCGAAATGATCAATAACAGCGAGGCCGACTGGTTTCACGTAGACATCATGGACGGTGTTTTCGTACCCAATATCTCCTTCGGGATGCCGGTATTGGAAGCCATTTCACGCCATGCGAAAAAAACGGTCGATGTTCACCTGATGATCGTGAACCCTGATCAATACATTAAAACCTTTGCGCAGCTTGGGGCGAACAATCTTACTGTACATTACGAAGCCTGCACACATCTTCACCGTACGCTGCAGGCCATAAAGGCCGAAGGCATGAAAGCCGGTGTTGCCCTTAATCCGCACACTAACGTAGCTTTGCTGGAGGATATTATTAACGATATCGATCTGGTATGCCTTATGAGCGTGAACCCGGGCTTCGGAGGGCAGTCGTTCATTGAGCGTACCTATAGCAAAATAAAGCAGCTAAAAGAGATCATTACGCGCAATGGCGCATCTACATTAATAGAAATTGATGGAGGCGTAAGCGACAAAAATGCGGTACAGCTTGTTGAAGCAGGTGCCGACGTGCTTGTGGCAGGTAATTACGTATTCAGGGCCGGGGATCCTGTGGCAACTGTTGCAGGCCTGAAAAAACTTACGGCGATCTGATCATAATAGGCACCAAATAAAAAACTCCGGAGCATCAACTGTTCCGGAGTTTTTATTTAACGACCGCTCATTGCAGTACTTTTAATCTGCTGTAATAGTTTTTATTTCAGATATCAACTTCCCATCGGCACTAAAGCCTTCGATCATCGCATTCATCGTCTTTTGTCCTGTTTTTGGCAGCGTGAACTCAAACCCGCCATTTTCATCCGTCATTAAGACCGGTTCCCAATCGATCACGCCAAAATTCTCAAATCCCTTATCGGTAGTAGAGGTATATTTGATGTTCTCGAAAGCCGTCACTTTACTGAATCCATTCTCAAGGATGATATTGGGTGTTGCATTTTTAGGATTTACTCTCGCACCCTTCTTTAGGTATACCCTTATAATGCCCATGTAATTACGTACCGATGGCACTATGGCATGAGGGCTCATGTAAATTTCATCGACTTCGGATAACTGTATCATTCCCATCATCGAGTAATCCATCTGCTGCATATTGTCAATATAGAAGATCGGTCCGCTTGTGCCACCATTGATCGTATTTACCGTCCGGCTGGTAAGGCGCACCTGGCCGTTGCTTTCGGTTACATTAAACCCTCCGTAGGTCTTTATATAGTTAAGCAGGCTTTGGTACATATATTCCTGGGAATCGGAGATCTTGTAAGCTCTCAGGTTACCATTACCAAAGTTTTTGGCATATTTCAGGCCGGTAGTTTCTATCGTGACCTCATCGAGCATTGTCATCTCACGATACACCGCGGGTGCGTCATAGTCTGAGGGTGCTGACTGTTGGTAAAACTTCGGTTCAGGCTTGTATGGCTTATTGAATTTTCTTGCGCCATTGGTTATCAATGGTGTTATAGTAAGTTCTTTTGGCTTTTCGCCTTTCCGTAGCATAGTGAGGTTGATATAGGAAGAATCCACGGCCACAATATTATCAAAGGTAAATTCCCTGTTCTCATTTACATCCGCCATGACATCTAAAGACGATGTGATCGAATAGAGGCGCACCTTCGCGAACCTCGCTTCGCCTGCGCTCCGTGGCAATGTGCCTTTGAGCGTTAGCCCCATGTCAAATTGGTATTTGTTGGCGGGAGGATTGCTTTTAATGGGGTTCCATTTGTATTTTGGGGACTGGTTGAGCAGGTAGAGGTCCAGCTCATAATTTTTTGACCTCGATGCATTAGCAAGATAGTACCTGCCGGATACAGGCCTGTGTCCATGTATGTGGGGGAGAAGAAGGAACGAACCGTAAATGTCATCGGTTTCGACCAGGCTCTTACTATTTTCTGGAAGAACTGAAACGCTGAGGTTCATGTTGGGATAGCTTACTTTTCCTTTATAAGTGATATCATCTCCTTTCTGCCCGGACCTGCCTATCTGGGCGCTTAAGCCCTGTGGCAGACTTTTAAATATCAGGCGGGATGCGATCTCATTCAGGTCATTATCCAGTATCCTTATGGTATTCACTCCCTCAAATAGGTCGGCAGCGGGCAGGGCAATGGTCTGTTCAGCACTGCCGGGTTTAAAAGAGAACTCATATACTGCCGACTGCTCATCCTGGTGGAGCAGTAAATACAAAGGTTTTCCTGTAAATGCATCGGCCGTATATTTATTGGTCTTTATCCGTACAACGGTTTTATCCGGAAAATTATTTACATCAAGTGCAATGCCCCTTGCCTGGGGTGGGGGAAGGGGCTGTTCAAATTTATTGCCGTCAACCATCACGATCGCTTTGCATCCGGAAGCAGTGGCAGGAAGCTCAAATTTTCCATATCCCTTTTTGTTCAATTGCACCTTTAAAAGTGATCTTCCCGAACCATCAACGATATCGGCCGATGAAACCGCAACAGGATCGTTGTTGCAGTCGGTAACGCTTATTCCTATGGTATTATTTATGTCACTTAGCAGTGTACCGCCTTCCGGCCTGAAAACTATGTTCATTTTAGAAGGGTCGGCTTTTGCCAATGCGGTACCCGCGCCTTCAGCCTCATTAATAATGGCGATCTCGTACACTGCCGATTCATCTTCTGAAAAATTGTTCATCCAGTTGGTGTAGAATTGCAGGTAGTATTTACCTGATCTTAACTGGCTGTTGAGTTTAAAGCTACCCGAAAAGCTGCCAATGTTACCGTATATAAGTTGCGTGTCCAGTATTTTGCCATCCTGGTCGATAATGGAAGCGTAGACGTTCACTGTAGAGAAGAAAGGCACATTCTTCCTGCGGTGGAATACGTAACCCTTGAACCAAATTTGCTCATGGGTCATAAAAATGTGCTTGTTGAGGTGGACATGGATGTTTTCCCGCTCCAGAAAAAAATAATCGGTAAGGTACTTTGCGATCTGTTCTTTTTTATTTTCCTGTGCTGTAGTTTTTTGGCTGTAGCCGAATAAGGCCAATAAGATCAAGGCGAGTAGTGATCGTTTCATAAGGTTGTGGTTGGTTGGTAATTTTGGCACAAATATTATTCCCTAAACGCAATTGTTTTAGTTGATATTGAAATATTATGTAAAAATTAACATAACAAAAAAAAGGAGCGTCATCAAACGCTCCTTTAAATATTGTGACGATATATCTTACATCATTCCCGGCATTCCGCCGCCCATTGGCATTCCGCCGCCGGCTCCTTCTTCTTTAATGTCGATAAGGGCACACTCGGTAGTAAGGATCATTCCCGCGACCGAAGCAGCATTTTCAAGTGCCACACGCGTTACTTTCTTAGGGTCAATGATACCTGCCGCAAGCATGTCTACATACTCGTCCGTCTTGGCATTGTAACCGAAATCACCACTGCCTTCAGCAACTTTTGCCACGACTACCGATCCTTCCAGTCCGGCGTTCTCAACAATAGTCCTCAATGGAGACTCTATTGCACGGGCAACGATCTGGATGCCTGTAGCTTCGTCAGCGTTTTCGGCTTTGATGCCTGCAAGAGCCGATTTTGCCCTTAACAGTGCCACACCGCCACCAGCCACGATACCTTCTTCTACAGCAGCCCTTGTTGCGTGAAGCGCGTCGTCTACACGGTCTTTCTTCTCTTTCATTTCCACTTCCGATGCTGCACCAACATATAGTACGGCAACACCGCCAGCCAGTTTGGCAAGGCGCTCCTGAAGCTTTTCCCTGTCGTAATCAGAGGTTGTAGACTCTATTTGTGCTTTTATCTGGTTTACACGGTTCTTGATCATTTCGGCTTCGCCTGCACCATTCACCAGTGTCGTGTTATCTTTGTCGATAACCACTTTTTCGCATGTGCCCAACATGTCAAGGGTAGCGTTCTCAAGTGTATATCCGCGCTCTTCAGCGATCACGGTACCGCCCGTAAGGATTGCAATGTCTTCCAAAAGCGCCTTTCTCCTGTCGCCAAAGCCAGGAGCCTTGACAGCAGCGATCTTAAGCGCGCCGCGAAGCTTGTTCACTACAAGCGTAGCAAGTGCTTCACCATCTACATCCTCAGCAATGATCAACAGGGGCTTGCCCGATTGTGCTACAGGCTCCAATACAGGAAGCAACTCCTTCATTGAAGATACTTTTTTGTCGTATAGCAATATGTATGGCCTGTCAAGCTCAGCCTCCATTTTTTCAGAGTTGGTCACAAAGTATGGAGAAAGGTAACCGCGATCGAATTGCATGCCTTCTACAACGTCAACATAGGTGTCAGTCCCTTTTGCCTCTTCAACTGTGATCACACCTTCCTTGCCTACTTTGCCGAATGCAGTAGCGATAAGCTCGCCAATTGTTTCGTCATTATTCGCAGATATTGATGCGATCTGCTTGATCTTTTCACTATCAGATCCCACAACTTTTGCCTGTTGTCCAAGATCGGCAACAATAGCCTCAACAGCTTTGTCGATGCCGCGCTTCAGGTCCATTGGGTTGGCGCCTGCCGCTACGTTCTTAAGGCCTTCTTTTACTATGGCCTGTGCCAAAACCGTTGCTGTTGTAGTACCGTCACCGGCAAGGTCGTTGGTTTTAGAGGCTACCTCTTTTACCATTTGTGCGCCCATGTTCTCAAGGGTATCTGCCAGTTCGATCTCTTTTGCTACCGACACACCGTCTTTAGTTACGGTCGGCCCGCCAAATGACTTGCTGATGATAACATTACGGCCTTTCGGGCCAAGGGTCACTTTTACCGCATTTGCCAATGCATCCACGCCACGCTTCAGTCCGTCGCGTGCTTCAATGTCGAATTTTATTTCTTTTGCCATTTTCTTTTGTAATATGTGTTTAAATGATAGACGCTTAGATTATCGCGAAGATCTCCTCTTCTTTCATCATAAGATAGTCCTTGCCTTCAAATTTCAGTTCGGTTCCTGCATATTTGCCATACAGTACGGTATCGCCTACCTTTACGGTCATGTCATGGTCTTTAGTGCCATTGCCCACGGCCACTACGATACCTTTTTGCGGTTTCTCTTTAGCGGTGTCAGGAATGAATATCCCGGAAGCAGTTTGTGTTTCTGCGGCGACCGGCTCAACCAGAACACGGTCATGAAGGGGTTTAATGTTTAAAGCCATATTATATTGTTTTGTTATTAAAGTTATTCGTTTCTGTTTTGTCAGAAACTGTGCCATACTGCGGCGGCTGACAAATTTACAGATACAAAAAATGCCAGCATGAAAGTGCCGGCATTTTTCTAATTATATAATGTAAATTATTGTGCAGGTTGTGTAGCTGGGGCAGCTGTACCCTGTGGCTGTCCGGCAGGTGCGGCAGGAGTTCCTGTTGCAGGAGCCGCAGTTTTTGCAGGTACCGCGCTTTCATCTATCAATGGCTGGTCGCCTGAAAATCCTGAAGAGAAGCTAAGGCTCGAAAGGAGGATAAGCGCGATAAGTATCGTGCCCAGTGTCCAGGTGCTCTTGTCAAGGAAATCAGTAGTTTTCTGTACGCCACCCATCATTTGTGTTCCGCCAAGGGTTGATGACAAACCGCCGCCTTTAGGATTTTGAACCATAATTACGACTATTAGCAGAAAGCTCACTATCGTTATAAGTACCAGAAAAATTGAAAAGTTAACCATCGTTATTAATTGTTATTTTGTTGTAAAGTCTTTATGTCCGAAATACGGTCTGCAAAGAAAACACTTTTTTCCGGATATTTCAAAATTAAAATTTCATAAGCTTGTATCGCTTTCGAATATTTTTTTTGTTCAAGATAAACCCTTGCCAGCGTTTCGGTCATAAGGCTGGAGTTGTCCTCCACACTGCGCTCAATATTTGCAGGTGCGGGAATGGACCTGGCAGGTGCTATCTTCGGGTTGCTCTCTATGAACCTGTCGATCATGTCCAGCTTTTTGGCGAGTAGGTTCTTCTCTTCCGGCTCAGTGCTTTCCGCAGCAACGGGTGTGTCCTCACGGCTGATAGGGGCGAGTTTTGAGAGTTGCAGCCATTCGGCAAATGAGTGCCTTTCACTTTCGTTAAACTCAAGGGGTTTGCCTATGCTAAGGTGTGTTTCGGCTTCGGTAATTTCTTCGGCATCCTCATGCTGTTGCAAGCCGGCTTCCGTAACAGCAGGCTCCTCATCTGTAACGACGGTCATTTCAGGCAATGGTTCCGCTTCTGCAACCAATTTCTTGATCGATTCTTCAAGCGTGTCTACCAAAGGAACTGCCACGACCTCGGTATCTGTCACGCTGATCTGTGCCACGGCCTCCAACTGCTCGTCATACAACTTCTTCTCTACGCTGTGGAATTGCTCGGAAGTAATAAAGTCAAACAGTACAGAACGGTCAGTGCTATAGGCTGCTGTTTTTTTTAACTCGGTATTGTATCGAAAGCTGTCCTGGTTATACAGCCCTTTTAAATAAATGGCACGCGCGCTCTGCAGGAACGGGAATTCATTAAGGATCCGTTCCAGTTCGCCCGTCTGTTTTTCGTTCAGCGCGTACGGCCTGTTTAAAAGGTGTATGTAGTCTTTCGTGTTCAATTTAGTTTACAGTTTTAAGTTTACAGTTAACAGTAAGGCATCATCAGTCCTGAACTGGGAACTGTAAACTATTTACCATTTCGCCAGTGACTCGTTAAATATATCCTGCGTGATCCTTTCGAATATCTCTTCGAGCGCGGCTGACTTTATCTGCCCTGAGGGCAACTCATTACCGGTGTAATCATAGTAAAAGCTGAAGCGCTTCTCAAAATCGTCGTCTTCCTTTTTCTTATTGGTGAAACGGACCATCACCGATATGGTAAGCCTGTTTTGCGATGCCCTTTGATTGGCCGTGGCCGTCATCGGGGTAACCCGGTATTCTGTGATCTCGCCTTCATAGACCAGGTCGCCGCCGGAGCCCGTAAGTGTTAGGCGTGTATTATCCTTTATGCGATCTTGTAAGTTAGTAGTAAATATCCTTTCAATCCCCGGCTCAACAATGTCGGCTGTATTTTGGAACGACTTTACCTCAAATGTCTTTATATTCTCGGGAATATTATCTCCGGACAATGTGTATTTCGACTTACATCCTGTTAAGGGGATAATGGTAAAAAGCACCACGGCTGTCAAAACCGTCAACTTACGAGTCATGACTATCAACCAATTTACCATTTTGCCAGGGATTCGTTAAATATGTCCTGTGTGATCCTTTCGAATATCTCTTCGAGAGCGGCTGACTTTATCTGCCCTGAGGGCAACTCATTACCGGTGTAATCATAGTAAAAGCTGAAGCGCTTCTCAAAATCGTCGTCTTCCTTTTTCTTATTGGTGAAACGAACCATTACCGATATGGTAAGCCTGTTTTGCGATGCCCTTTGGTTGGCCGTGGCCGTCATCGGGGTAACGCGGTATTCGGTGATCTCTCCTTCATAGACCAGGTCGCCGCCGGTGGTCGTCAGGCTCAGGTTAGTCTGGTTTTGTATCAGGTTTTGCAGCCTTTGCGTAAAGTCGCGCTCAATGCCCGGCTCGACCAGGTCGGCCGTATTCTGGAAATAATTCACCTGGAATGTCTTGGCATCTATCTTGCCCGTCCCGGTAAAGTTATAAATGCTACATCCGCTTAGGGTAAAAATAATGGCGAATGCCAACAGAAATTGTATCTTTTTCATTTGATCGGCTTATAGGTCAAATTGTTTTATTTTGCGGTATAGCGTCCTTTCAGATATGCCCAGTTCGTCGGCGGCAGCCTTGCGCTTGCCTTTGTTGCGTTCCAGTGCCTTTTTGATAAGTTCTATCTCCTTTTCATCAAGGCGCAGGGTCTCTTCCTCCTCTACGGTCTCGGCAAAGAGGTAGTTGTCGTCATCATCGTCGTCGTGGTTCTCCACAACAGGTTCCGGCCTTTGTGCCTTTTGCGGAGCAAATACCTCGGGCCTCGACAATTCTTCAAAATCGCTGTGGGTATCGTTGCCGTTGCCGTATATTTTCTGTATCAATCCTTTGTTCGATTCGTGTACCTTATTGGTGTTGCCATTCTGCATGAGCTCCATGGTCAGCTTTTTCAGGTCATTGAGGTCATTCTTCATGTCGAACAGCACCTTATATAGTATCTCCCTCTCATTGCTAAAATCACTTTCAGCCTTTTGCCCTTTTACCACAGCCGGCAGGTTAGTGCCTGCTTCCGGCAAATAATGGCGCAGTGTGCTCAACGAGATGTTCCGGTTGGTCTCTAAAACGGAGATTTGCTCGGCTACATTGCGCAGCTGTCGGATATTTCCGCTCCAGCGGTAATTTTGTAACAGTGATACCGCATTGTCGTCCAGTTTGATGGGTGGCATCTTGTATTTGTGAGCAAAGTCCGATGAGAACTTTCGGAACAGCAAATGGATGTCGTCCTGCCTGTCACGCAATGGTGGTAACAATATTTCTACTGTGCTTAGGCGGTAATACAGGTCTTCCCTGAACCTGCCTTTCTCAATGGCATCGAACATGTTCACGTTGGTCGCTGCCACAATACGTACATTGGTCTTTTGCACCTGTGACGAACCTACTTTTATGAACTCGCCATTCTCCAGTACACGCAACAGCCTTACCTGGGTAGTAAGCGGCAGTTCGCCCACCTCGTCGAGGAAGATGGTACCGCCATCGGCTACTTCAAAATAGCCCTCGCGGGTAGCCGTTGCGCCGGTAAACGCACCCTTCTCGTGCCCAAAAAGCTCACTGTCGATAGTGCCTTCGGGTATGGCGCCGCAGTTTACGGCGATGTACTTGCCATGCTTCCTGTGCGACAGGGCATGTATGATCTTCGGGATGCTTTCCTTGCCCACACCGCTCTCGCCGGTCACCAATACCGAAATATCAGTCGGTGCCACCTGTATGGCTTTCTCCACGGCACGGTTCAGCCTTGGGTCATTCCCTATTATCTCGAATCTTTGTTTTATCGCTTGTACGCTTTCCATAATTTTCTCCGCATTTACTTAAGCGAAACTCTAATTTTTTGTTCAAGTGACTCAAAGAAGTTTCTTAGCTCATCAATACTAAGATCTCTAATTTGCTTTTTGTCAATTATCTGGTACTGGTACTTGCTTTTGTAAATTAGGAACCAGTCATCAGTTTCAGTAATTTTCTCACATTCGTTCCATGGGGTCCTATTCTCAAAACCTTCACCCTTAGCAAATATACCGTCGACAGAAAATATAAATGTTACATCTTTATAAAATCTTATATTCTTATAATAATCGCTTTTTAGCTTTTTTCTAAAGAAGCTTATTAATGCAATAACTAAAATCGCAGCGATCAAAAACGGTAGAAAAGTTAAAAAACTAAGGTTCCCTGTTTCAAAAACCTCTTGAATGTTTACAACATTAATGCCTAAGATAATAAGAGCTGCCACTATCATAATTGTTAGCCTTTTTGTGAATAACAGCTTTGAAGCTGCTTTTCGCACAGTTGCTTCATCGAGGGTTTGGTAAATGCTATATTCTTTCGGCATATTACAGCGTCATTATCTCACTATACCCCACAGCTTCACCAATGAGTGTAGCCGAAGTACAATCGCTTACCAGCACGTTCACAAAATCACCCGGCTTGTAATCGCCTTTCGGGAAAACCACTACCGTATTTTGGGAGTTACGCCCGCTCCAGTGCTGGTCGGAACGCTTCGATTCTTTCTCAACGAGCACTTCCACGACCTGGCCTACGAAACGCTGTGTGCGCCCCAATGCCATTTGCTGCTGCAGGTTGATGATCTCCACCAGCCTGCGGTTCTTTACTTCGTCCGGCACGTCATCTTCCATTTTTCTTGCGGCCAGTGTACCCGGGCGCTCGGAGTAGGCGAACATGAACCCGAAGTCGTACCTGCAATGCTCCATCAGGCTAAGCGTATCCTGATGGTCTTCTTCGGTCTCGGTAGGGAAACCGGCGATCATGTCCTGCGAAAGTGACATTTCAGGGATAATGCGGTAGATGTTGTCCACAAGCTCCATGTATTCTTCACGGGTATGCTGGCGGTTCATTTCTTTTAGTATCCTTGTACTGCCGCTTTGTACCGGCAGGTGGATGTACTTACATATATTATGGTGTTTGGCCATTACCTCGATCACTTCCAGGTGCATGTCCTGCGGATTGGATGTCGAGAAGCGGAAACGCATTTTCGGGAAAGCGATCGCTGCCATGTCCAGCAGCTGTGCAAAATCGACCGCGGTAGCTTTCTGCATGTCAGATGCCTTTACGAAGTCTTTCTTCAGGCCGCCGCCGTACCACAGGTAGCTGTCCACATTTTGCCCCAGCAGGGTGATCTCCTTAAAGCCCCTGCTCCAAAGGTCCTGTATCTCCTCCATGATGCTCTGCGGTTCGCGGCTGCGCTCACGTCCACGGGTGAACGGCACCACGCAAAAGGTGCACATGTTGTCGCATCCCCGGGTAATAGATACAAATGCGGTCACGCCGTTGCTGTTAAGGCGTACGGGAGAAATATCTCCATAGGTTTCATCTTTGGACAAGATCACGTTGATGGCATCACGGCCTTCCTCAACTTCCTTCAGCAGGTTAGGAAGGTCTTTGTAGGCATCAGGGCCGATCACCATGTCGACGATCTTTTCTTCTTCCAGGAACTGGCTTTTGAGGCGCTCGGCCATACAGCCCAATACGCCAACCTTCATTCCGGGGTTGATCTTTTTTACGGCATTATATTTTTCGAGCCTTTTGCGCACGGTCTGTTCCGCCTTGTCGCGGATGGAGCAGGTATTGACCAATACAAGGTCGGCCTCCTCAATGTTCTGGGTGGTATTAAATCCTTCATTCGCAAGGATCGAAGCTACGATCTCGCTGTCGGAAAAATTCATCTGGCAGCCGTAGCTCTCTATGAAAAGCTTTTTGGTGTTCCCTTCCTTCTGTTCCAAAACAAGGCTCTGTCCCTGCTTGTTCTCTTCAATTATCTTTTCCATATCACTCCTGTCGTGCTTTTTAGAACGGCAAAGATAGTACTTTATTCAATATTATGACAAGATGGCAGGAAGTGATTTCAGATTTTGATATCCGCACGAAATTAATATGTACATCTGATAAGGAGCTAGTGATGGGGTATAATTGGTGGCATAAAACCTATCATGCAATATCATAAAATCGTTTTTAAATTTCTTAAAAAAGCTTCTATTTAAAAAATTCGCATACTTTTGCCCCCAAAGAAACATGGAATGGCAAAGAATTTAGTGATCGTTGAGTCGCCTGCAAAGGCAAAGACCATAGAGAAATTTTTAGGGAAAGACTTTCAGGTAGAGTCGAGTTACGGGCACATTGCCGATCTTCCCAGTAAGGAGATAGGAGTGGATGTGAACAACGGGTTCAAACCGCGATATGAAGTGTCTTCTGATAAAAAGGCATTGGTTAAAAAACTCAGAGACCTTTCTAAATCAGCCGAAATGGTTTGGCTGGCTTCCGATGAGGACCGCGAGGGTGAGGCGATCGCCTGGCACCTGGCGGAAGAACTGAAATTGGACAAAGCCAAGACCAAACGCATCGTTTTCCATGAGATCACCAAGAGCGCGATACAAAAGGCGATAGAGAACCCGAGGGGTATCAACTACGACCTTGTGAATGCCCAGCAGGCACGCCGGGTACTCGACAGGCTGGTAGGCTATGAGCTTTCGCCTGTGCTTTGGAAGAAAGTAAAAAGCGGACTTTCTGCCGGAAGGGTGCAGTCGGTTTCTGTTCGCCTTATCGTAGAGCGTGAGCGTGAGATACAGAATTTCAATTCGGAAGGCACGTACAGTGTTACCGCCGAATTCGTGAACGAAGCCGGAAGATCATTTAAGGCAAAGCTTCCAAAGAACTTTTCGACCAGGCAGGAAGCCCAGGATTTTTTGAATAAAAATATTGGTACTATATATAAGGTGTCGGACCTTGAAACGAAACCGGCAAAAAAATCGCCCGCAGCGCCATTCACCACATCAACCCTTCAACAGGAAGCATCGAGGAAACTTTACTTTCCGGTGGGTGTGACCATGATGCTGGCACAGCGCCTGTATGAAGCGGGGCTTATCACTTATATGAGGACGGATAGCGTGAACCTTTCGCAGGAAGCTATGACGGCAGCTCAGGACGAGATCACCAGGTCGTATGGCAAAGAGTTCAGCAAGCCGCGTACCTATGCTACAAAAAGCAAGGGGGCACAGGAGGCGCACGAAGCCATTCGTCCGACCGATATGTCACGCCATTCTGTAAACATCGATCGTGACCAGGCGAGATTGTACGACCTGATATGGAAACGTACGCTTGCTTCGCAAATGAGCGATGCCGAATTGGAGCGTACCAATGTGAAAATAGAAGCGAATAACCATAAGGAAATATTTACCGCATCAGGCGAGGTGCTTTTGTTCGAAGGCTTCCTGAAAGTATACCTTGAAGGCAATGACGATGAGGATGCAGAACAGGAAGGGATGCTGCCTGCACTTAAGGTAAATGAAAAACTGACGAACAACTATATAACCGCTACCGAGCGCTTCTCCCGCCCGCCGGCCCGTTATACGGAAGCAGCGCTGGTGAAAAAACTGGAAGAGCTTGGTATCGGCCGCCCGTCAACTTATGCGCCTACCATCTCTACCATCATCAACAGGAATTATGTAGAGAAGGGCAGCTTTGAAGGGCAGGAACGTAAGTACACGCAAATGGTGCTGAAAGGCTCGCAGGTGTCCAGCCAGGAACTTACTGAGAATTATGGCTCAGATAAGGGAAAGCTGGTGCCGACAGACATCGGTATCATCGTGAACGACTTCCTTGTAAACCATTTCGAGACAATACTTGATTATAACTTTACGGCCAAGGTAGAGCAGGATTTTGACGAGATCGCGTCGGGCAACGAGGACTGGACCAGGATGATGGGTGATTTCTACGGGCATTTCCATCCGACGGTACAAGACGTAGAAAAGAATGCCGAAAGGGAATCGGGTGAAAGGATACTGGGTGCCGACCCTAAAACAGGTAAGCCCGTAAGCGTGCGCCTCGGAAGGTTTGGCGCCATGGCACAAATAGGTGATGCGGAGGATGAGAACAAGCAGTTTGCCAGCCTCATGCCAGACCAGAATATCACCACTATCACGTTAGACCAGGCGTTGGCACTGTTCATGCTGCCTAAGGCTTTGGGGACTTATAAAGGAGAAGAAGTTGAAGTGAACAACGGGCGTTTCGGTCCGTACGTGCGCTTTGGTAAAACTTTCATTTCACTGCCGAAAGGGGAGGATCCGCTGGATGTTACTTTTGAGAGGGCACAGGAACTTATTGGTGAAAAAGAACAGGCTGATGCGCCTATAGGGATTTACGAAGGTCAGCCGGTGCAAAAAGGTGTTGGGCGTTTCGGGCCGTTCATCAAATGGAACGGGATGTTCATCAACGTGAATAAGAAATATGATTTTGACCGTCTTTCGCAGGATGACATCGTTAACCTGATCGAGGACAAGCTTCAGAAAGACCAGGATAAAGTGCTCCACAATTGGGAAGCAGAAGGGATAAAAGTAGAAAAGGCGCGTTGGGGCCGTTCCGTTATCCTTAAAGGGAAGACCAAGATCGAGCTAAGTAAGGATGTTGATGCGGCCGCACTGACACTTGACCAGGTAAAAGCCATGATCGAGGCCAAAGCCCCTGCAAAGAAAGCTGCCGCCAAAAAAGCCCCTGCAAAAAAGACAACCGCAAAAAAGAAATAACCCGCTATGCCTTTTGAATATTTAGAGCCTTTAGACAGTGCACTTGTTGAGTTTGTGAACGAGCTTCCGGCGCAATCGCTGGGCAGGAAGGTCGTGCTGCATACCGAGGAGGTTTTTCCGGAAACTGACAATGCCGCGATCGCCATTATCGGCGTGCCGGACAACAGGGGGGCGAACGATAAAAAGGAACATGTACACCTTAATTATATCAGGAAGGAATTGTACAGTTTGTTCCCCGGCAACTGGCATAAGGCGGTCATCGACCTGGGTAACATACCTTCGGGTGAAACTCCGCAGGATACTTATTTTGCGATGAAAAGCATCCTGGAGATACTGTTGAAGGATAAGATCATCCCGATCGTCATCGGTGGGTCGCAGGACCTCGCTTACGGTATGTACCGCGCCTATGATAAACTCGAGCAGATGGTGAATATGGTAGCGATCGACAGCAGGTTCGATTTTGGGAAGGAAGATGAGGCGATGTCAGCAAGGTCATACCTCACAAGAGTGATCGTGGATGAGCCGAATAACCTTTTTAATTACAGCAATATAGGCTATCAAACCTATTACAACTCGCAGGAAGAGATCGACCTGATCGAAAAACTGTATTTTGATGCGTATCGATTGGGGGAGATCAGTAAAGACCCTTCTGTTGCCGAGCCGGTATTCAGGGATGCAGATATGGTGTGTGTTGATATGACAGCTGTTAAATCGGCCGACTCAGGAAATATTGTTAAATTTATACCAAATGGTTTTGATGGCAAAGAAATTTGTACTTTAGCGCGCTACGCAGGGATAAGTGACAAGGTGAGTGCCTTCGGTATTTTCAATCATGAGGACACAAAGCAGGAGGCAGCCCTGATAGCCCAGGTTATTTGGTACTTTGTTGAAGGTGTGCATTACCGCTCGAACGAATATCCGTTCGGGAGTAAGGAGCAATACCTTAAATATATAGTGCCGATGGAAGGTGAGGAACTCATTTTTTATAAGAGTGATAAGACCGAAAGATGGTGGATCGATGTCCCTTATATATCGGGAGTTGATAATAAATTAAAAAGGAATACGTTATTACCATGTAGTTACGAGGATTATATTAGTGCATGTAACAACGAGTTTCCTGAAAGATTATGGAAAGCTCAAAGAAAAAACATAATTTAACGTTTTTGTTATAAAATACGAACGTTTATCGCTAAGAATTCAAATGTTTGCTTTTTGACGCGGTTTTTTTATTAAAAAAATTGTTTTTTTGAAAATAAATAAATAGGTTTACGCCCTTAAAAATAGAATTACAAAAACAACCCAAATCTATGAAGAAGTTCATTGCATTAACAGCAACTTTATCATTTTTAATCAGCTGTGGTTCCAGTGACCGGGGGGAACTGGTAGGTGTTAAAGGAAAAAAGTGGAGGCCTGAAAAGCCTTATGGTATGACTTTGGTTCCGGGTGGCGCTTTCATTATGGGTAAGTCGGATGATGACTTGGCTAACGTGCAGGATGCTCCTACCAAGACTGTAACTGTGCGTTCTTTTTATATGGACGAAACAGAGATCACGAACAGCGAGTACCGCCAGTTTGTAGAGTGGGTAAAAGATTCAACTATCAGGACCAGGCTTGCTATCCAGGCGGATGAGATGGGTGCTACACCAGGAAGCGGCGGTATTGGTGAATATGCATTTAAAGGTGCTGACGAAGGAGAAGAACTTACTCCTTATGAAACATATATGAAGGAGAATTATTGGGATCTCCCGGACCCTAATAACCCTGACGATCTTTACGCGGGCAGGAGGCTGAACCGTAAGCCTAAACTTATCAGTGATCCTTACAAGTATCCTGATGCTGATTATGTGGAGGTTATGGACTCAATGTATCTTCCTGAATCTGAATCATACAATGGGGTGAGGACTATTGACGTTTCTAAGCTTGTCTTCCGTTATAAGTGGATGGATATTGAAAAAGCGGCGAACGACAGGTCTACCAAAGTAAGTTCAAGGGAAAAAAGGAGGCAATACATCAAGTCTGAGCCGATAGCTATCTATCCTGATACAACGGCATGGATCAAAGATTTCGCGTATTCTTATAATGAGCCTATGCATAACGACTACTTTTGGCATGATGCTTACGGTGAATATCCTGTAGTGGGTATTTCATGGAAAAAAGCAAAAGCTTTCTGTGCATGGAGGCACTTGAATAAGAATGCTTACCAAAAACAAAAGGGAAGGCAATTCGTGAACAAGTTCCGTTTGCCTACTGAAGCTGAATGGGAATATGCTGCAAGGGGTGGCCTCGAGTCTGCGACATTCCCTTGGGGTGGTCCTTATGCTAAAAATGACACAGGTTGTTTCCTTGCCAACTTTAAGCCGAACAGGGGTGACTACGCTGCGGACGGTGCTCTTTATACAGTAGAGGCGCATTCATTCGATCCAAACGATTTTAATCTTTATAACATGGCCGGTAACGTTTCTGAGTGGACTGATTCATCGTATGATGCGGCCTCTTACGAATATGTTTCTACAATGAACCCTAACGTTCCTGACCAGACCAATAACCGTAAGGTAATTCGCGGTGGTTCATGGAAGGATGTAGGTTACTTCCTTCAGGTAAGTACGAGGGATTGGGAATATGCCGACTCGGCAAGGAGCTATATAGGCTTCAGGACTTGCCAGGATTATATGGGTACAGAAAGTACCGCAAATCAATAAGTAACCAACATTGTCTTTTGAATATTTAAATTTAACTTAACTAAAAACTAAAAATTATTTTTATTATGGCACTACCTAAAAAAGTTATGAATTTTGCCTACGGTATGGGAGCGGCAGTTGTAATCATCGGAGCTCTATTTAAGCTTATGCACTGGCCAGGGGCTAGTATAATGCTAATCGTAGGTCTTGGTGTGGAAGCCCTTATCTTTGGTCTTTCTGCTTTTGACCCTGTTGAAAAAGAACTTGACTGGTCTCTAGTGTATCCTGAGCTTGCAGGTGGCGAAGCCAAGAAAAAAGAGTTGAAGAAAGAAGATCCGAAAGAGGCTCAGGGACTACTTTCTCAGAAACTTGACAACTTATTGAAAGAAGCTAAAATTGACGGCGCGCTTATGGAGAGCCTTGGTAACAGCATCAAGAATTTCGAATCTGCTGCTAAAGGTATCTCTCCAACAGTTGATTCGATTGCTTCACAGAAAAAATACAGCGAAGAAATGTCTCAGGCTGCAGCGCAAATGGAGTCATTGAACAGCCTGTACAGGGTTCAGCTTGAAAGCGCTTCACGTAATGCTGAAGCTAATAAGGAGATCGCTGACAACGCAGTTAAGCTAAAAGAGCAGATGGGTGCTATGACACAGAACATCGCTTCTTTGAACAATGTTTACGGCGGTATGCTTTCGGCTATGGGTAACAGGGGCTAATCTCTAATTAGCAATTAATTTTATTTAACTAAAAGAAAAACAACTAATTAGAAATGGCAGGAGGAAAATTAACCCCAAGGCAGAAGATGATCAACCTCATGTACCTGGTTTTCATCGCGATGTTGGCATTGAACATGTCAAAAGAGGTACTATCGGCCTTCGGCCTTATGAACGAACAGTTTGAGTCATCTAACATAGAGGCTAAAAAAACTAACGATCAATTATACGAAGTTATTAAACAAAAGGCTTCTGAAAGCGCTTCATTCGCTCCGGCTAAAGTAATATCGGATAAAGTAAAAGTGATCTCTGAAAAATTCGTTGCTTATATCGAGACACTTAAAGGCGATATAACAAAAGATATTGAAAGGGATGAGAACGGTAAGCTTCCTTATGAAGCTATGGACAAAGGAGACAAGATCGACGAAGGCTGGTTCGAAGGGGACGGCTATTCGCCAAGAGGTAAGGAATTTGTTGCCGCTATCGAAAAATACAAATCTGATATCAAAGCTGCTGTAGGTAACGATGTGAAATACAAAGCTATTGTTAGGGAACTTGATAACAAATTCGCTACTGCTGATATCACTGACGGTGAGGGCGTAAAAAAGAAATATCTTGATTACCACTACAAAGGTTTCCCATCTATCGCATCTTTAACGAAGCTTTCTGCCATGCAGAACAACGTTAAGGTAATGGAAGCTAACGTTTACAACCTTGCTCTTGGTAAGGCGGCTATCGATGCTACATCGATGAACAAATACCAGGCTATCGTTGTATTAGACAAAAATGCATATTTCCAGGGTGAAAAAGTTACCGGTAAGGTAGTTCTTGGAAGGTATGATGAAGATACTAAACCGGTATCTTTCGAAGGCCCGGGTAAAATTGACCCGGCTACAGGCCAGGCAAAAATAGAAATGACTGCAGGTGGTGTAGGTGAGCAGAACATTAAAGGTAAATTCAACTTCCTTGAAGATGGTAAGAATGTGCCATTGGCATTTGAAGGTACTTATGTTGTAGTTCCTAAGCCGAACTCAGCTACTATCTCTGCTGACAAGATGAATGTTGTTTACCGTGGTGTTGATAACCCGATCTCAGTATCATTTGCAGGTATCGGTTCTGATAAAGTTTCTGCTTCCGCTCCGGGTATGAGGGCTGCAGGAAAAGCTGGTCAATATATGCTTACACCTGGTTCAGGAACGGAAGTTGTTGTAAGTGTTACCGGTAAACTTCCTGACGGATCATCTGTTAGTGATAAGAGAGCATTCCGTATCAAAGGTCTTCCTAACCCTACCGGCCTCGTAAGGGGCGAGGTAAACGCTAAAGGCTCTAAGTCAAACCTTGAAGTTGTAACTGTATCTGCTATTATGGAAGATTTTGACTTCCCTGTAACAGTTAACGTTACACAATTTAACCTTAGGGTTCCGGGACAGCCAACGATCGTTGTTCAGGGTAACAAAATGGATTCAAGGGCTAAAGCGGCGATCGCTAAAGCAGGTAAGGGTGATATCGTAGTTATTTCTGATATCAAAGCTAAATTCACTGGTATCGACCAGGCGCCGAAAAGGGTTTCAACGTGTACGTTCGAAGTTCAGTAATAGCTTAATTATTTTAACATACAAAAGTATAGACACATGAAAAGGATTTTTTCAATGCTGGTTTTCTTCAGCCTCGTATCTGGGGGAGTTTATGCGCAATCAAACCTTTTGAATGCGAAGACTCCTGGAGAGATAGGTAAGAAGACCGCGCAACAGGATTCACTGGATAATGATAATCCGCTTCCTTACGGCTACGTGGGTGACAGGGATGTATTGCTGGCCAGGAAGGTATGGGAACGCATTGATATTGATCAGAGGGTTAATTTCCCGATGTACTTTCCTATAGAAGGTAATCTTGGTCCTGACAGGCAACCTCTTTACCACGTTCTGTCGAGCGCTATACGTGATGGTAGAATTACCGAAGTGTATGATGACAGCTACTTTACAACTAAGAAGACACTTAAGGATATTGAGGCTTCCCTGACAAAGATCGATACAACCGACGCAGGTATTGAAGAAATGAACACTGATCTTGCAGCATACAGGTCTGGTAAAAAGACCATATCGCCGGAATATATCAACAGGACTGACATTGATGCCAGTCACGTTGCCGGGTATGATGTTGTAGGCTTATGGTACTTTGATAAGCGTCAGGGTGAATTGAAATACAGGATGCTTGGTATTTCTCCTATCGTTCCGGATGTTTACACAATGAACGAGGCAGAGAAGACATACATCAATATTTTTTGGGTATTCTTCCCGGCGGCAAGGAACGAGCTTCACAAAGCCAAAGCCTTTAATGAAAAGAATTCTGCCATGCCAATTACGTTTGACCACCTTTTAAACTCAAGGCGCTTTAGCGGCGTTATGACTAAAGAGGAGAACGTTTACGGCGACAGGCTTATACAGGACTATTTGAAAGATAATTCACAAATGCAGCTGCTTGAAGCGGAACGTATCAAAGATAAGATCCGCAACTTTGAGCAGGACATGTGGAATTACTAGTCTCATTGTTCTATAAACAATAAAACTCTTACCCTTGTGGTAAGAGTTTTTTATTTTTACCCCATGAAAGATCTTATCATTGTAGGTGGTGGGCTGGCCGGGATCAGCTTTGCGGAGACGGCTTTTCTCGAAGGGAAAACTTTTACTGTTATTTCCGATGATTCTCAAAACTCATCATTAGTGGCCGGTGGGCTGTATAATCCTGTTATTCTGAAACGGCTGAACATGCCACAGGACGCAGTGTCACATATGGCATTCATCAGGCCGTTTTATAAAGCCATCGAAGAACGACTGAATATCAGGTTTGATATTACAACGCCGATATACAGGAAATTTGCATCTGTTGAAGAGCAGAATAATTGGTTTGCCGCCGCGGATAAACCCGGGCTAGATCAATTCCTGTCCTTAAATATCATCCACAAAAACTATCCGTGCATTCCTTCCCCGTTCGGTTTTGGCGAAGTATTGCATACAGGCTATCTGGATACAGCGGCGCTGGTTACAGGCTACCATAACTTTCTTCGGGAACATGATAGTTTAGTAGAGGAGAAGTTTGATCATGATGCTCTTGTGATCCACGAAAGCTATATTGAATACAAGGGCTTACGGGCTTCAAACATTGTTTTTGCCGAAGGATTTGGAATAAAGCAGAATCCGTTGTTTAAAGATCTGCCATTAAACGGCACAAAGGGTGAGATGTTGATTATTGAAGCGCCAGACCTTGAATTGGATGCTATTATCAAAGCGGATGTGTTTATCCTTCCATTAGGTAATAGTCTGTTTAAAGTTGGTGCGACCTACGAATGGGAAGATAAAACCAATACACCCACCGATGCTGCACGTGAGGAACTCGCAGCCAGGCTTGAGGAGATCATTACCTGTGAATATAAAGTGATATATCAACTTGCAGGCATTCGCCCAACGACCAAAGACCGCAAGCCTCTTATCGGCACACATCCAGATCATAAGAATGTTCACCTGCTAAACGGTTTGGGTACCCGTGGGGTAATGCTCGGGCCGCCTATGGCAAGGGAATTATTTGACTCCATTGTCTCTGGGGATCCTGTCCGTAAGGAAGTAAATCTGGTGCGGTTTATGTAATACGGTTTGTAAATGCTACCTTTGCGCAAAATTGCAGACATATAATGCTGAACATACATAATTTATCGGTGTCCTTTGGCGGGACCTATTTGTTTGAAGAAGTAACTTTCAGGCTCGGCGCCGGCGACAGGGTAGGCCTTGTGGGTAAGAACGGGGCGGGTAAGTCGACTATGCTGAAGATACTCTCAGGAGACATCGCGCCTGATTCCGGTGTTATCGCGACCGAAAAAGAAGTGAAACTGGGTTTCCTTAGGCAGGATATTGACTTCGTAAAAGGCCGCACAGTACTTGATGAAGCCTATCAGGCATTCGAGGAGATCAAGGCTGCGGAGAAGAAAATAGATGACATCAATCACCAGCTGGTGACCCGTACCGATTATGAAAGTGAGTCGTACTCAAAACTAATTGAAGACCTGAGTGACCATAGTCACCACTATGAAATACTAGGCGGTTACAACTACGTAGGGGATACTGAAAAAATATTGTTGGGACTTGGATTTAAACGTGAGGATTTTGATAAGCTGACCGATACCTTTTCAGGAGGATGGCGCATGCGTATCGAGCTGGCAAAACTCCTGCTCCAAAATAACGACGTGCTGCTGCTGGATGAGCCTACCAACCACCTCGATATCGAGAGTATCATTTGGCTGGAATCCTTCCTGAGGAGCTATCCGGGAGTGGTGATCATCGTATCGCACGACAAAATGTTCCTCGATAATGTGACCAATCGGACTATCGAAATTTCATTGGGCAAGATATACGACTTCAATAAACCATATACTGAATACCTTGATCTTCGACACGAGATAAGAGAGAAGCAGCTGGCGACGCAAAAGAACCAGGAGAAGAAGATCGAGCAAACCGAAAAGCTTATCGAAAAATTCAGGGCTAAGGCATCCAAAGCTTCGATGGCACAATCGCTCATCAAAAAACTGGATAAGGTAGAGCGCATCGAGGTAGATGAAGATGATAACTCGGTAATGAGCATATCGTTCCCTGTTTCGCAAACTCCCGGGCGTGTGGTGGTCGAAGCCGAACACGTTACAAAAAAATACGGTGAGAAAACTATTTTAAGGGATATCGACCTTTTGGTGGAACGAGGTAGCAAAATTGCATTCGTAGGCCAGAATGGACAGGGCAAATCCACCCTGATAAAAGCCATCACCAAGGACATAGATTATACCGGGAACATAAAGCTGGGACATAACGTACAATTGGGCTATTTCGCGCAAAACCAGGCCGAATACCTTAATGGCGAGATCACCCTGTTGGAGACCATGGAGAATGCCGCTACTGACACCAACCGCATGAAAGTACGCGACATGCTTGGCGCTTTCCTTTTCCGGGGGGATGATGTTGAAAAGAAGGTTAAGGTGCTTTCCGGGGGTGAAAGGAACAGGCTGGCGCTTTGTAAGCTGCTGCTTCAGCCTATTAACGTGCTGGTAATGGACGAACCTACCAATCACCTTGACATCAAGTCTAAGAATGTACTGAAAGCCGCCCTTCAGAAGTTTGAAGGTACACTGCTGCTCGTATCGCACGACAGGGATTTCCTTCAGGGGATGGCCAATACGGTTTATGAATTCAAAGACCAAAAGATAAGGGAATACCTGGGCGATATTAACTTTTACCTTGAGCAGCGCAATATGCAGAATATGCGCGAGGTGGAGAAAAAAGACACTGTTGTAAAGGAGGCTCCAAAAGCAGCACCTAAGCAGCCTGTATCTTACGAAGACCAGAAAAAAAATAAAACCCTGCAGAACCGTCTTTCAAAAATAGAGAGCCAGGTACAGGAACTGGAAAGGGAGATCCAAAAGGATGACCGTGCGCTTGCCGAACATCCGGAGAAGTTAATGGGCGACCCTGCCTTCTTTTCGGCTTACGAAAAGAAAAAGAAGGACCTGGATGCCCTGATGGAAGAATGGGGGGCTGTACAGGAAGAAATGGAAAAGGCATAAAATAAAAGTCTCCGCTGCTGCGGAGACTTTTTCGTTAATTCTTAGTCTTGATCTCGACTTCTTTCTTTTGATTGGTGATGGTCACATTATTTTTTTTCTCACCATCCTTGCTTTGAATGCTCACACCGTCCTTACCGATGCTTACCGAAGTTCCGTCCGGCTCCTCTTCAGCTTTCGTGGTCGTTGTAGTTGTAGTACTTGTAGAAGTAGTATTGTTAGTTTGCGGCTGTGGCGTTGGTTCCGGGGCCGGCTCTTCTACCGGTGGAGGTGTTACAGGAGCAGGATCTTCTTTCTTTTTGCAGGATGCCAACATTATTAGAGACAGTCCCGCCATCATGATCACTTTTTTCATATTCTTACTTTTTAGGTTATGTATGCAGATAAAATTAACCATTTTGTAAGGTATTTTATATAATAATATCTTAAAATTAACAGGTTATGTCCGAAAAGAGATCACGCGATTAGCCCTATGCTCTTGGAATGCTGTATCGCTTCACTGCTTTCTTTAAAATAGCATACGGCAACACCCATCGACTCAATATTTTTGATCGCATTTACGGCTTTGTCTTTTTTATGCCTCCCGGTCTGGCGTATGTATACCGCCTTTACAGTAATGGGGAACATCTTACAGATGTCTTCATACAAAAAAGGGTCGTGCTGGGAATCATCGCCCAGTAGCGTATACTTCAGGTGTGGATAGAACTCAAGGATATGCTTAATTTTGTCAAATTTATGATTGTGGTTGCCGCGCCCTGTCACAAAAAAATCTATCAGGCTGGTCTTAATGTCTTTGAGTAATAGTACAGCCCTGGGCAGTTCATGTTTTTCGGTAAACTTGACAATGAAGCTGTACAGGTTCCATTCGCTGCTGGATACATAGAAAAAAGCGTTCGTCTCTTCCCTGGCGTTACGCCCCGCGGTACTCAATGCTTTATAGTGTGCCACCACATCTTCATATGTCTTTCGATTATTGATGTTCTTCCATAAGAGGATGTATAGCTTCTTGAAAGCATTACGTGTATGCGATACCAGGAACGTGTCGTCGATATCCGAGATGAAGCCAAGATTGCCTGTATAAGGGTGTATGTAACTGCCTTTTTCCCGGATCTCCTCACCCTCATGGAAAATACTCACATAATAATCCGTCCAGCCATATTCGACACTTTTTTTTAACGGTATGCAGAATTTGAAATATCCATCGTCAAACGACTTTGTGTGTATCTTCATACCTCCATGCTCAAGATACACATCAGCATTAGGTATAGTCTTGATGCGGAACATCCGTATGATGGATCTCGCGTTCTTAAATCGCTTCTTTTCAAATTCGTAATCACCTGCCGTATTTGGCCGGAATACATGCCCCAGAACTATGAGTTCCTGCTCATTGGCATAACCACGGTAAAGTTTTAAAACTGGCTTCATGAAATTTTATAAATTTGATAAGAGTTAACGATCTTCATTTTTCTAAATTTAATAAAAAATTCAGGATGGATCCCCTAAAGAAATGTTTATTGATCGTTAATCCTATTGCAGGAGGGAATGACAAGACCGAAATTATCAATGCTTCACGAGAATTTGCCCGAAATGAGGGCGTGGAACTTATAGAATTTGAAACTACAGGCGAGGACGATGAGAACGCAATCCGTTCCCTTTACATGGAACATAAACCGCAGCGCATCCTTGTAGCCGGTGGAGATGGTACCATAAAAATGGTTGCCGAGGCAGTGGAACAAAATGATGTCATTATTGGCGTGCTGCCTGCAGGCTCTGCCAACGGCTTATCGGTCGACCTGGAGCTGCCCAACGATATACAGGAGACCCTGAAGATAGCTTTTCATGGCAATGTCATGGAAATGGACATGGTATGCATCAACGATAAAAAGAGCCTTCATCTTAGCGATATTGGCGTAAATGCAGAGCTGATCCGTAATTATGAGGGTAGTAAGATACGTGGTAAGCTGGGCTATGCGCTGCAGGCGATCAGTACGCTGACTGATCTTGACCCGCCTTTTCATGTTAAGATCGAAGCCAATGGCAAAACGATAGAGACCGAAGCCCGTATGGTGGTAATGGCCAATACACAGCGCTACGGTACCGGGGTGACTATAAACCCTGTGGGGAAAATGGACGATGGCAAATTTGAGATCGTCATCCTGAAAAGCATGGATGTTTTCCTGATAGGGAAAATAATCGCCGGAAAAATACCGCTGGACAGTGAAGAGGATGTCGAGATCATTTCTACACAACAGGCGCTTATTACGACTAACGTACCGGTTTGCTTCCAGATCGATGGAGAATACTGCGGAGAGGAAGAAAGGCTGGAAGTAAGGATACTGCACCATCAGATGAAGGTAGCGGTACCGTAACGTTGTAGGTGCAGGCATCCTTTGTCATTTCAACCGTAGTGAGGTCAGGCGGAGATCTCATATAAGTTTCGGTGTGTTTTATTGGGATTTGGGATCTTTTCTGCCGTCAAAATGGAAACCGTCTGCATATACATCATTTAAACGGGCTTCTCTCTTTCCATTCCACTTTCGGGTCGAAATACGGGAATAGCTTTGCCATGAACGCATTTAATATGGGGTTGGTGTGCTTTATGATACCGTACACTTCTTCAGCTTTTGCGCCTACAGAACTCTTTATTTCCATAGCCGAACGCGCAAATATCACGTGCTTAAAACCTTTCTTAATGGCGTAGCTTACCATGTCGTACAGCATGTTCAGGTACAGCATTTTTTCCTTTTGGATGGCATCATCGTAGCCCAGGAAATAAGTATCCATATCATTTCCATTCTTGATAAGGGTGTTGAAACCTACCAATTTCCCTTCAAGGAAATAGCCATAGAACAGGAAATCATCCTTTAACTCCCTTTTAAAAGACTCAAAATGGTCTTTCGGTAAATGGAACGTATTGAACGAGGCATTACCGGCTACGGTCAGGTACAATTCGTGGATGCGGTCTTGCTGCTCGATGATTTCCTCTATGCTCAGTTTTCTTTTTTCGATACCCTCCGCCTTTTTGCCTGCACGGTTATATTGAGTGCGGTATTTGGTGTTCAGGTCGGCGAGGTAGTCCTCAATATTGCTCCAGTTCTCCCTGATGGAAAAGATCATGTTCGGCTGGGTACAAAACTGGTAATACCCATTAAAACCTGCCGCTTTAAAGTCTGGCAGCTCTTCGCGGTTGAAATCCTTTATGGCCAGGACATTGATGTACACGCATTTTTTGCGGTACTCGCGCGCCAGTTGCTGTAGTGATCTTCGCAACAGCGATAAAGCCGTCGTTTCGGGAACGGCATCGGTAAGCAGGTAAGCATTTTGGCCTGTCAGCATATTGTTGCCTATGACAAGTATATGCGAAGAAAATTGTTTGAAAATGTAGTCTTTTAGAGAAAAACGCATTTTTTCTTCCACAAAAGTATTCACGCGGCTCAGGTTGATGTACTGTGCCAGCGCTATCCCGCATAATATACCATCTTTAAAAAGCCCGATGAAGTGGCATTCCATATTTTCGGGAGCCGATCGCTCCAGCACCGAAAGGTAATTGCGGGAAAGAAAGGCATTTTGTTCGGCTATGGCATCCCAGTCTGCCGGGAGGGCTTCCGCAGAATTAAAAATGGTAAAAGAAAAGTTTTGGTCCAAAGTTTTTGTTTCACAAAATCCCCCAAAGATACTGAAACCTCCGGGAGCTGTGTTGCTTTTACATAACGATATGTTTATTCCCATGCGCAAAGTATGCCGCCCATTAGTGTAAGGCAGACGATAAAATATCCGGCGTTGATCAATATGTATTTCCAGCTTTTGCCTTCGAACTGGGCATTGATCCCGATAGAGGGCAGTATGATGAACAGCCCCGCCATGAACCCGTGAAGCGCACCGTGCTTAAAGGTGCGGAAATTATGCGCATAGTCCGCCATGAAGGCAGTATAGGATGGTTTTACCTTGGTGAGGTCACCGCCTGTAAGCTGAAGTGCTCCGATCTGGTGGATAACGAGGGTAGGCAGGATGAACGCCAGCATGAACGAAAAGATAAGGGTAAGCCCGAATACCTTGAGCATGTTGGCTTTGCGTGCGCTTTCTTCGGTAATCCCGGTTTCACGCATCCATACGGTGCCGAATACACTTTTGTGATACCAGATAAAGCCTATTGGCAGGGTTACTATCGTTGCCACAAGTATGGCCGGAAAATTCATCATGATCGCTTTGTTTTATGGTTCGTTATAACAAATGTATTAAATTTATCATAAAGCCATAAATTATTATTGTTCTGAATGCAAGTGCTTTAGGAAGCTCCACAGCCGCCTGTTAGCCAAATAGTCCAGGTCTGCCTCATTGCCATACGCCTCCAGCTCAAAACTGATATTGCGGTAGGCGGTTTTTGCATCCTTGTACCGTAGACGATTGATAAGATATTCTGTTACATACCAAAGGTAAAAAGGCAGTATGAGCAGCTCGACCTGTTGGCGCAGGTGGATGCGCTCGTGGTTGATGAGCACCCGGTTCTCTTTCATCATTTGGTCGTGTACAAAAATGAACGGGAATATTGCCATGGCGGCATAGCCTTTAGGGACGAGGTATTTGGAGGTGATTATCATTTACATTCGTTTAGCTCTACTTAAGGTGTACCACCACTTACTATTTTTCTCATTCAATTCAAAAATTTCAAATTGTTCATTATTGTAAATTTTAAACGTAAATGCATAATTGTTAGAGAACCAGGTATTGTTGTCTTTCTCAGGCTTTAAATTAAATTCGATAGTGGAATCTTTTATATTCCATCTAAAGTTGCTTTTATCTCCTGAAGCATTTTTAAAAAATCCTGTACCATTTTTATCGAAAAATACTTCACGGCATATATTAGAAAGAATCTGGTGTTCATCATTTCCCTCAACGCACAAGCTCCAATTGCCTTCAATATTTTGGCTGTTACCTTGTTTACTGGTTAGGATTAATAGCGTACTAATAGCTATTATTATGACTTTAAACTTTATCATAGTTGTTCATTATTTTAAAATTCAAACGTAATAGTGTCATTAAATGTAAAGTTCCTAAATTTGCGCGTATGACAGGGCAAAATTTAGGAAATAAATTAACAGAGGGTGAAGATTACTACCTTACCCCCGAAGGTTACAAGGTATTCACCGAGGCATTCCACCTCAAAAGAGGCTACTGCTGCAAGAGTGGCTGTCGCCATTGCCCTTACGGATTTGACAAACGAACAGGAACTAATAAAAAATAGTTTTCAGTCGCAGTCGCAGTTTCCAGTTTATGTATGGCATGTCACTTCGAGCGCAGTCGAGAAGTACAATGCCCTTCGACTGCGCTCAGGGTGACACAAAAATAACGACCAAACGACAAACAGCAAATCATGACATTCCACGAACAGATACAGGAAGGCATCCCTTCCGTTTTACCACAGCCTAAGCCTTACGAAACGGATATCAACCACGCACCAAAGCGTAAAGAGATACTATCTGCTGAAGAGAAGAAACTGGCGCTCCGCAATGCATTGCGTTACTTTGAGCCGCAACATCATACTGAGTTGGTACAGGAATTCAGCCACGAACTGGAGACCTACGGGCGCATTTATATGTACCGCCTTCGTCCTGACTACCGAATGTATGCAAGGCCGATTTCCGAATATCCCGGAAAAAGTGAGCAGGCAAAAGCCATCATGCTAATGATCCAGAATAATTTGGACTATGCTGTGGCACAGCATCCGCACGAACTGATAACCTATGGTGGTAACGGCGCGGTGTTCTCCAACTGGGCACAGTACCGCCTTACTATGAAGTACCTGAGCGAAATGAACGATGAGCAGACGCTTGTGATCTATTCCGGGCACCCAATGGGACTGTTCCCGTCGCACAAGGACGCCCCAAGGGTAGTGGTGACCAACGGAATGATGATACCCAACTACTCCAAGCCGGACGACTGGGAGAAGTTCAACGCGCTGGGTGTAACGCAATACGGGCAAATGACCGCGGGAAGCTATATGTACATCGGCCCACAAGGCATTGTGCACGGTACGACGATAACGGTGTTGAACGGCGGACGCAAAATATCCAAGAATGGTGAGGGACTGGACGGAAAGGTATTCGTAACCTCCGGCCTTGGCGGGATGAGCGGCGCGCAGCCTAAGGCAGGCAACATTGCGGGCTGCATTACCGTATGTGCAGAGGTGAACCCCAAAGCTGTACACACACGCCATTCGCAGGGGTGGGTGGATGAAGTGGTGACCGACATCAACGAACTCGTGAACCGTGTCCGTTCGGCGAAAGCCAATAAGGAAGTAGTATCTATTGCTTACCAGGGAAACGTGGTGGACGTGTGGGAAGAATTTGATAAACAAAATATTTATATCGACCTGGGCAGCGACCAGACCTCGCTGCACAACCCTTGGGCAGGCGGGTATTACCCGGTAGGACTCTCTTTGGAAGAGGCTAACGCCATGATGGCTGACAACCCGGAACTGTTTAAGGAAAAAGTACACGCATCGCTGCGCAGGCAGGCAGATGCTATTAATAAGCATACGGCAAAAGGCACGTATTTCTTCGATTATGGGAATGCATTCCTGTTGGAAGCTTCCCGTGCCGGCGCTGATGTAATGGCGGCCAACGGCATCGACTTCAAATATCCGAGCTACGTGCAGGATATCATGGGGCCTATGTGCTTTGATTACGGCTTTGGGCCGTTCCGATGGGTGTGTGCTTCGGGCAAGCCGGAAGACCTGGCCAAGACCGATGCCATTGCCGCTAACATTCTGGAAGAAATGGCCAAAACCGCGCCTGATCAGATAAAGCAACAGATGCAGGACAATATAAAATGGATCCGCGGCGCACAGGAGAATAAGCTGGTTGTAGGCTCGCAGGCACGCATATTGTATGCCGATGCCGAGGGCCGCATTAACATTGCTCGGGCATTTAACGAAGCTATTGCAAAAGGCGAAATAGGCTACGTGATACTGGGGCGTGACCACCACGATGTGTCCGGTACCGACTCCCCGTACCGCGAGACCTCCAACATTTACGACGGCTCGCGTTTTACGGCCGACATGGCGATACACAATGTTATAGGCGACAGTTTCCGCGGGGCTACATGGGTGAGCATCCACAATGGCGGCGGCGTGGGCTGGGGCGAGGTGATCAACGGGGGCTTTGGTATGGTTCTTGATGGTTCTGCAGATGCATCAAGGCGCTTAGGATCAATGCTTTTCTGGGATGTTAACAACGGTATAGCGAGGCGCAGCTGGGCCAGGAACGACGAGGCGATCTTCGCCATCAAACGGGCCATGGAAGCGCAGCCGCTACTGAAAGTCACACTCCCGAATAAAGTGGACGATACCTTACTCTAAACGGTATTCATAAGAGAGGTTGATCTCAAGATCGGTGCAAATGCTATGAATAATTAACTCTCTATTTTATGAAAACAGTAAAATTGCTATCGTTGCTATTTATTACCGCGCTCACGGTGTCGTGCAGCTCGGTACGTGTTTCGTCAGATCATGACGAATCCGTGAACTTTGACCAATACAAAACATATGGTTTTCTAAAGGACGGTATCGACAAGTTGGAAGTATCCGACCTCGATAAGAAAAGGATCATGCGCGCCATTGATGCCGAGCTTCAGAAGAAAGGCCTTACCAAGAGCGAAAAGCCGGCCCTTTTAGTGAACATCTTTACCAAAGCTAATAAGCAGGTAGATGTGAACCGATGGGGCGGTTACTATGGTTGGGGCGGTGGCTGGGGTCCCGGATGGGGTTGGGGCGGACCCTGGGGCTGGGGCGGTAATTATGCCTCGGTAAGTACTTCCACCCAGGGTACGCTGTACATTGATCTTATCGATGCCGCAAAGAAAGAATTGGTATGGCAGGGCGTTGGAGATGGAGTGCTGACGCTTAAACAGGATAAGAAGCAGGAGCGGATCAACGAGTTTGTTGAAGAGATTCTTGCGCAGTTCCCTCCGAAGAAAAAGTAAGGCATAATTTATTAAAAAGTAGTCCGTTATATAACGGACTACTTTTTTTGGCACGCAACCTTTAAGAAATTTCGGTATCTACCAATAAACCAACTTTACTATGAAAAAAACTTTACTATTGTTACCGCTGCTGGTGGCAGGGATAATGCAGGCGCAGATCGTGAATGTTCCGGATGCGAATTTTAAGGCTTTACTGTTATCTGCTGATCCGAATAACTACACTGCAAGGGATGCGGATAATAGCTTTATTAAAATTGACGTAAATGAGGATGGTGAAATTCAGTTTTCAGAGACTATGAATGTATATCATCTAAATGTTACTTCAGATGTAATTGCTTCGTATCAGGGAGTGCAAAGTTTTACCAATCTGGAATCATTCTATTGCGGTGGAGAGAGTCTTATGTCACTTGATATTAACGGGTTGAATAATCTAAAAAAAATAAATTGCAGCAATTCGCCACTTACTTCGGTAGAAATAGGGTCTCTAACAAATTTAGAGGATCTAGCTATTTATTCATGTAATTTAAATGCATTGAATGTTGCCGGTATGAGTAGTCTTAAAAGGATTTTTTGCGCTGAAAATTCAATAGAAGTTTTAGAGGTTTCAAATCTGCCAAACTTAGAACAATTAAACTGTAGTAGTAATTTGTTGACAGAATTGACACTATCAAACCTCCCTGCATTACGAGATTTAAATTTTAGTAATAATCCTTTAGAAACTATAGATCTTAGTCAGGTCAATAATCTATCAAGTTTGAGGGCAAATGATTGTCCATTAACTTCTCTTGATGTTACTATGTTGCCAACTTTCCGTTTTCTGCAACTCAGAGGCAGCAATATTACAGAACTAGACCTAAGTCAATCAGATCAAATGTTTTTACTTCATTTGGATGATAATGAATTGCTTGAATCTATAAATTTGAAAAATGGAAATATTGAGAATTCATTTGAGATTCATATTAGTGAAAGTAATACAGCTTTACAATATATATGCATCGATGAAGATGATCAAATTTACGCTGATTCTGATGTATTATTTAGTACTTACTGCACCTTTACCCCGGGCGGCGATTACAACGTTATAACAGGTTCATTGCTTTTTGATAATGACGGCAACTGCGATACGAATGGTACGGTTATCAGTAATATAAAGCTCAATATCAACGATGGTACAGAGAGTGGCTCAACAATGAGTAGTACTGGTCTTTACAACTTCTTCACCCAGTCAGGTACATATACCGTTACACCCGATCTCGAGAACGACCTGTTCACTATCAACCCTCCATTTGCCGAGGTGAGCTTTACTGCTGTAGACAGCCTTGTCACTACGCAAAACTTCTGCCTTACGCCAAATGGCAACCACCCCGACCTCGATATCGTAATTGTACCATTCGGTGCACAGCCGGGTTTCGATGCTAATTATAAAATTGTTTACCGTAATAAAGGCAACCAGACACTTTCGGGCTCAGTAGTATTTACCTATGGGGAAGATGTATTGGACTTTGTATCGGCCAATCCGTCTGAAGATTCTTCTTCTCCGGGTACACTGACATGGAATTACACCAACCTCGCGCCCTTCCAGCAGCGCGAGATCTTTGTAACGTTAAATGTTAACGGACCAATGGAAATACCTCCTGTCAACATTGACGACCAGCTTGGATTTACGGCAACCGTCAGCCCTGTTGCGGCAGATGAAACACCTGGCGATAATATTTTTGAACTGAAGCAGATCGTTGTAGGGTCTTTCGATCCGAATGATATTACCTGCTTAGAAGGGCGTTCGGTTAATCCTGATAAAATAGGGGAGTACCTGCATTACAATATCAATTTTGAGAATACCGGAACCGCTCCTGCCAATTTCATTGTAGTAAAAGATGTTATCAATACCGAACAATTTGACATGGCTACGTTGCAGATGATCAATGCATCGCACCCGGTGCAGGCGACTGTTACAGATAATAAACTGGAATTCCGTTTTGATGCGATCAACCTAGGGCCGCAGGGTAAAGGCAATGTGGTTTTCAAAATTAAAACCCTCAATACGCTCCAGGTAAATGACGATGTGACCCAGCAGGCCGACATTTTCTTCGATTACAATTGGCCCATAGTGACGAACGAAGCCACAACCGTATTCGAGGTATTGAGCCGTGGCGAATTTGAAAAGGATAACTCGGTAAAAGTATATCCTAACCCTTCTAATGGCCTGGTGAACATTAGTGCAGCCTCGGAAATAAGGTCGGTGGAGTTATATGATGTACAGGGCAGGCTGCTGCAGGCAGGAGGCAACATTTCGCTTGATATTTCAGGCCGTGCTGCCGGGATGTATTTTGTAAAAGTAGTGACAGAGGCCGGGATGAAGGTGGAGAAGGTCATTAAAAAATAAATTTAATGTTTGCGATACTAAAACAGTGTCCTTCGCAGTTCTATATAAACTGTTTATTACTGTTATTAAATTATTACTTTGTTTCTGTTCTGGGCCGTGGCGTAAGCCGCGGCTTTTTTATGTTGACTATTTAACCAACCGTTTCCATTGAACGAAAATTAAATATAAACTTTATGTTTTATTGGTATTAGATGAGAAATTCGTAATTTTACGAAGTTACTAATGAAGAAACTATGAGCGCACCCATTGAGAGCAATTCTTTAATTGACAGGCTTCCGAAGCATTTGATGCAATTCATAAAACCGCAGGACTACAGCGATTACACCCCAATTAACCAGGCAGTGTGGCGCTACGTAATGCGTAAAAATGTAGATTACCTCAGCAGGGTCGCGCACAGTTCCTACCTCGACGGATTGAAGAAGACAGGCATCGAGATCGATAACATCCCGAGCATGTACGGCATGAACCGCATACTGCGTGAAATTGGCTGGGCTGCCGTGGCTGTGGACGGCTTTATACCGCCCAACGCGTTCATGGAATTCCAGGCCTACAATGTATTGGTTATAGCATCCGACATCCGCCAGTTGGAACATATAGAATATACCCCCGCGCCGGACATCATCCACGAGGGGGCAGGGCATGCGCCGATTATCGCCAATCCTGAATATGCCGAGTACTTAAGGCGTTTCGGCGAAATTGGTTGCAAGGCCATATCGTCGGCACACGACTATGAGATCTATGAGGCGATACGCCTGCTTTCTATATTAAAAGAAGCCGAGGGCACGCCAAAAGAAGAGATCGACGCGATCGAAAAACGCGTTGATGAATTACAGAACCAGGCGGTTGAACCATCGGAAATGGCGCTCATACGCAACCTGCACTGGTGGACGGTAGAGTACGGGCTCATTGGTACTGTGGAAGATCCAAAAATATACGGCGCCGGCCTGCTTTCCTCCATTGGTGAAAGCGCATGGTGCATGACCGATAATGTAATAAAACTGCCTTACGATCTGGAAGCTGCTTACCAGGGCTTTGATATCACCAAGCCGCAGCCTCAGCTTTATGTAACGCCTGATTTTGCGTTCCTGAGCCAGGTGCTCGAGGAGTTCGCCAACAAAATGGCATTGCGTACCGGAGGGCTTTCAGGAGTACAGAAACTTATTACATCGAAAGCGCTGGGTACAGTTGAGCTGAGCACGGGCATACAGGTGTCGGGGACGTTCACCAATGTGATCGAGAATGAGGGAAAACCTGTTTACATACAAACTACCGGCAAAACTGCCTTGTCCTACCGTGATAAGGAATTGGTGGGTCATGGCGGCGACTATCATTCCGAAGGGTTTGGCAGCCCCATAGGCAAGCTGGTGGGCATCAACCTCGCCATTGAGGACATGAGCCCACGCGACCTGAAAGCGTACGACATTTATGAAGGGCTGCGCGTGACCCTTGAGTTTGAAGGCGACATAAAAGTGAGCGGCGAGATAATTACCGGGACGCGCAACATTCAGGGCAAGATCATCATCATCAGCTTCAAGGATTGTACCGTGACGCATGGCGATACTGTGCTTTTCCGACCGGAGTGGGGTATCTATGACATGGCTGTGGGTAAAAAAGTGGTTTCGGCCTACTCAGGCCCTGCCGATGTGAGCAGCTTCGACCTGATCACACACGTGCCATCGAGTAAGACCATCAAGGCTAAAAAGTCAACCGAAAGGGAAGAATTGGAAGGCCTTTACCAAAACATACGAAGCATCAGGGAAGGCAAGGGGCAAACGATCACAATTGCCGATACTTTTGAGAAAGTGAAGGAAAGCCACCCGAACGACTGGCTGTTGTCATTAGAGATCGCTGAGGTGCTGAATAAAAATAATGATAGCGAACTGCTGCCTGAAGTAATGGCGCACCTGGATGCTGTCAAAAAGGAACGCCCCGGAGTCGCACATCTTATTGATGGTGGCCTGGACCTTATATTTGAAAAAGAAAAAGCGGTTTAAGTTTTATCCACGAATTGCACAGGTACCACTAATGCTGTTGGGCTGTTATTCGTGGTTTTTTTAGAATATCCCGTCATTCAGTTTTTGGTTATCCATTTGCTGGCCGTTGTACTTTAGTGTCCATCCCATCGAATTGGTCAATATGAGGATCTTTCCCAATTCGCTTACAAGGCGGTTTTGCGCATTGCTTTTCAGTGATGACCTTTCGATCTTCTTTGCAATGCTTTCCTTAGCCTGTTTGCTGATCTTGTTGTAGTCGTCCCCGCTAAACTCGTTGAAGCCATTCTGCTCTACATCATAATATTTCAGTTCAGGACTGATCTTTATTTCTTCCTTAGGGATATTTACGATAGTGATCGTTTTTGTTGCCTCGTCAACATTATATTTAATTTGGCTGAGGTCGTAACCTACGGTCACCTCGGCATTCACGATCACAATGGCTTTCTTCTCGGCATCAAACAGGTTCAGGAAACCTTTTTTGGTATTCTTGTACGTTAGCACCTCGCTGAAATGACCTTCGGTAACTACCAGCTTGCTGACATTACGAAGCTGTTCCTGTATCAGGGCGCTCTCCTCGATCACGGTCGTGCCGTTGTCATCTTTAAAGCCGCAATACTTGAACAACAGGATGATCACCCCAACCGCAATGATCACCAAAAGTGCCTTTCTTACCATCTTTTTATTTTAAAGTTAGTAAGAATTGTAAGGCAGGGATGTTATAATTAGCTTAAAGTTGACTGCGGGGATGATCACCGACGATAGAAGATCGGTTAACTGAAAGCCGTAAACCGTAAACCAAATAAGGATATTGCTCTTCGCCTGCTTCACCACCCTCGGTCTTAGAACGCACCCGGAGAGAATAGGTTATCGGCAATACTGACAGGCCCATGAATAATACGAACTGAATTTTAGCAATTGTTTTCATAATGATCAGAAGTCTGATCAGTGAGGAACGCGACCAATAAGGCAACTGACTTATTTTTTTAAAACCCCAAAACAGATCTCAAATCACAAAAAAGCTCCTGTCCCAAACCTAGGTCCTTCGACTAAATGATATTATTATGCCTTGCTTTTTCAACAGCTTCCATTTTATTGTGTACCTGTAGCTTTGAGTATATGTTCTCGATATGCTTGCGTACTGTGCCGGTAGAAATGAACAGGTTAGTTGCTATCTGGTTGTAATTTAGGCCTTTGCTTAGCTGTTCCAGTACTTCGGTTTCGCGGGTGGTAAGCGCAACATCGACAGACGATGCCGGGGTACGGTTCTCAATGGGGTTGCGCAGCAATTTTAAGGCCTTTAAAGCTATGGATGGTGTCATGGCAGCGCCGCCTTCCATGGTTTCGACGATGCCCTTGTACAATTCGCCCGACTTCACATCCTTAAGCAGGTAACCGTCCGCTCCTGCTTTTATGGAGTCGAATATGCGCTCGTCATTGTCAAAAATGGTGAGCATGATGATCTTTATATGCGGGTACCTGGCCTTTACGGCAAATGTAGCCTCAATGCCGTTCATTTTGGGCATCTCGATGTCCATGATGATAAGGTCGATGTTGGGGTTGGCATCCAGTTTTTTCAAAAGTTCTTTTCCGTTCAGGGCTGTGAACCGGCACGCCAGGTCATCATAAAAAGATAATTTTTCTTTGACGGCCTTCTGCAGAAAAGTGTTGTCTTCGGCTATTGCTATTCGTATCATGCTATTGTGTTAGGCGTTGTCTTTTTTGTCCGGGAGAATGGACGTGATCGTGGTGCCCTTGCCGGGAGCAGATGCCAATTCAAAGCTTCCGCCAATGTCCTCAATCCGTTTCTCCATATTCAGCAGTCCATTCCCGGGGTCGGTCCCGTTCAGGTCAAAGCCTTTCCCGTTGTCGGTTATCGTGATCTTTATGGCCTCGCCCTCGTGGGTAATGTCGATCGCTACTACGCCGGCTCCGGAATGCTTTATGGCATTGTTCACGGCCTCCTGTATGGTGCGGTAAATGTTCATGCCTTCCAATGATGAAAGTGTTGCCTGCTCCAGGCTTTCGGCAACGGTAAAGGTAAACGCCACATCTTCTTTTGCCTGTTGCGCCTTATCTATAAAATTGAATATCCGTACCCGAAGCTGTTCGAACGATATGTCCTTATTGTTCATGGCCCATATCGTGTCGCGCAGTTCCAGTATGGTATCGCGGGTAAAGGCAGAGATATTGTTGAGCCTGCCCGCAATGGCCGGATCCTCTATAGTATATGCTTCGTTGATATTATCTACAGATGATATGATGAAGGTAAGCTGAGAGCCGATGTTGTCGTGCAGGTCTTTCGATATTTCAAGGCGCTGGCGCTGCAGCCTGTTTTGGGTTTCTATTTCCTTAAGGGCTTCCTTCAGGGTGAATTCCTGTTTTAGCTGCATGTTCCTAAGTTTTTGCTGCCTGTAGATAAGGTAGCTTACAATGAGCGAGAATATAACTACTATCGAAAGTATGATGATGAGCGTATTGCGCTTCCGGGCCTCGGCTTCTTTCAGTAAAAGCTCCTTTTCCTTTTTCTCGGTCTGGTATTTCTTCTCAAGTTCCATGGCCTCGCCCAGTACGCGGTCCTCCACCTTTACGCCCATGGCATCCTTATATTTTTGTAAATGGTAGTCGGCACTGTCCTGCATTCCCAGCGAGCCATATATCGGCACCAGGTCCAGGTGGAGCCTTTCGGTCTCACGACGATCCATTTTTTTCATTTCATCCAATGCCTTCAGGTAGTACCCTTTGGCCTTTTCATCCTGGTCCAGTTTTTTATAGGAGATACCCAGGCCGTTGTTTATTTTGGCAATGTCATAGTTGGACTTGACCTTTTTAGCGATCTCAAGGCTTTTTTCGAACATGGGGATCGCTTCCTTTGGCTTTTCCATGGCATTGTATAAAAAGCCAAGGTTCATGTAAATGGTCGAAATTACCGTTGGGTCGCCCTGTGTAGCTACTGTTGTCAGTGCTTCTCTGTAATATTCCTCGGCTTCCTGCAAATGGTTTTGTGCCTTGCTGAGGTTACCCAGGTTGATGAGCACCATGGCCAGCGGTATCTTCTGTCCCGAAGCTTTCCTGTACGCAGCTACTTCTTTATATAATTTTTCGGCCTGCGCGTAGTTCTCCATCTTTTCATACAGCAGCCCGACGTTATTCTTCAGCATATCCACCTTTTTGTGGTCTTTTACCGATTCAAAATACCTAAGTGCGTGCGTGTAATTTGCCATCGCGCTGTCGCGTTGCCCAATGCGTTCGTATATGACGCCAAGGTTGCTCATAGTTCCCGCCACGCCCGGTACATCTTTCAATTTTTTACGCAGCTTCAGGCAGGCGAGGTAATTCTCATAGGAATCGTCTATTGATCCTTTGTTCAGGTAAACGGCACCAAGGTCACTGTGTACCTGCGCTATGAGTTTTTCATTACTTTGGCCTTTGGCAAGGGCCAGTGCCTTTTTGCCGTAAGCGAGTGCAGAATCTATGGAAACATTGGCATAATACCATGTGAGGTCGCTGTACACAACTGCTTTACGCTCGGGGGTTATCGTGCGCGACAGTTCTGCCTTTAGCGTGTCGATCATTTTTTTTGGATTTTGGGCATGCAGGTGGATGCCCGTGATAAAAAACAGGAATGAAAGTATTTTTTTTACCATGACCCAAAATTTGAATAAATATAGTTAATAAATGAACAATCGGTAGGTTTAGTCTTTTTTTTCAGCTACCTGTTCCAGGAACTCGCGCATAAGCTCTTCGATGTCGGTAAGCAGGCGGGTTTTCACACACTTCATCTTTTGCTCCAGATCGCCCGAAATTTCTGCCTCCATAGCCTGCGAGCGGTTAATGGCTATTACATCCTGTATCATGCCATGCAATAGTTCCATGTTTTTGCGGTGTTGGGTTATCGAGTTCCGTGCCCTGACAATGATAGCCGCAATAAGGACGAGCAGGGCTGCGTTAAGGAGTATGAGGAAAGCCATGGTTTATGGGATTAAATGAGAAAAGAAATACGGCCGTAGCCGTATTTCGTAAGTAACCAACACAAATTGAAAAAAATACTATGATCTTTTAGTTGGCATAAATGCCCCTGAATTTTCCTTGTGTCACGGTTTTGCTTTGCGAGCAGTCGTCATCGCTCTTGCCTGTAAAAGTGAATGTGCCTTCGATCTTTTCAGCGCTGTAATGCGTTACTTTCAGTTCGCCCTCTGCTCCGGCACAATCTGCACTGCTGGCAAATGCTGTCTCTGTAGCCGTATCAAAAAATGCAACTGCATTTTCAGAAGCAGGGCCTACGTCATAGGTTCCTGTGGCGGTAATGCCCATAAGTGTGATCACCATGGTGTTGGTATTGCCGCTTGTAGCTGTTATGGTGATAAAAGTGTCATCGCCAATAACCTGCTTTGTTGCAGATGCTGCATTGAAGCCCTGTTGTGACAAAGTTTCAAAAGTCGACCCGCCTACTTTCGCGCTGATGTAGGTTCCGCTTGGTGTATTTCCGCCCGTGTTCCCATCGCTGTCGTCGCTGCAAGAAGTTAGTAGGGTAGTTGCCGCGATAAGTACCATTACTGTTTTGTAGATTGTTTTCATAGTTTTAAAAGATAAATGATTATGTGATTTTTATTTGACAAAGGTTTACAATTGGCGTATGCCGTTCAATACGAAGAGTTGCGTATATTTTAAATTTTAATGTATATATACGTCAAGCACATTTTCGTCATTGTTTTCAAATGGCGTGGCAATGGTAGCTTCGGTAAGATTAAAAACGTATGATCTTGATCGGGCATATCCTTCTCCGGTAACGGTCAATACGCCCCTGTTGGAATCTGAGGCCATAGCAACACGATAGGAGATCCATCCCCCCGAAAGGCCACTAACGATGGTCATGTCTGATGAAGTTTTAGTATCCATGCTTATTATGCGGACCTTGATCTCGTCGCCGTCTGCATATGGTATTACTGCAAGTTTACCGTCGGTAGTAAATACACCATGGCCTACGGCATATTCTCCGACCCCATCAAACATTTCATTGTGGTATAGGCTTCCTGCGCCATTGTCGCCTGTTCGGTCTATTATTTGAACGCGTGGGCCATTGGCAGCAGCAACAGGATCTAGCAGTAAATAAGCCAGGTCACCTGTAATGTCGGCGGCATCATACTGTCCGGACAGGGTTTGCAGCCCGGTCCCGTCCGTATTTACAATTTGCAGCTTTCGGGTAGCGTCGGGCCAGTAGGTTTCTTCAACAAAAAATATCTTATTGCCACTGAGGTATCTGATCGCTCCAAAAGACACATTCGTGTTGTCGGCAGTATATGCAGCGTTATCGCCTGTCCCGTCAATTGCTGCTACACGAATTTGGCGGGTGCTCACCACATCAGGAGAGAACGACAGTGTTTGATAGTCGCCATACGCGATCCTGTCGCCTTCCGGGCTAATAGCGAGCCCGCTGAAATAGCTGCTGGAGTTTTGCAGGCGGTCGAGTACGATAGCAGGATTGGCACCGTTCCCGTCCATGGTAATTACCTTTGCGGTATCTATGGCTACAAGTACAAGTTCGCCGGGTTCATTCGGCCCGGGACCCGGATCGGTGGGGTCGTCGCTACTGCATGAGGCCAGAAGCCCGGCAGTGACGCATAAAAATGCAGGAAGGATCTTAGTGAGTTTCATAATTATCGGGTTTGAAGTTTACATTGCAAAGATGTAAAGCTTGCAAAGCCAATTCAATACGAAACTATACGTATATTTTAAAACCGTATGTGCGGATGCTGCTGCTGTAAAGCGGTGATCTTATCATTTAGCTTCGATAAGAAATCCCTGTGTTGCGCAGAATCGGGGTTGAACGGGCGATGCTGCAAGCCCTTTTGTATACTATCGGCCAGCTTCATGGTAGCCAGTGCTTCGGGGATAATGAAAGCATCGGAAAAGCGTTCCCAAATGTAGCTGATGGCTACCTCATTGGGATGTATCATGTCCTCCGCATAAAAGCGGTAATCGCGCAGTTCATCCATCATTATTTCGTAGGAAGGAAAATAAGTGGTTGCCGGTTGATGGTTGTTAGTTGTCAGTATTTGCTGGAGGGCTGTGATGAGGTTGGCCTTGCTCCACTGGTTTTGCACAAACCCATCCTTAATGTGGCGCACCGGCGAAACGGTAAAGATGATGTGAGCCTCCGGGTTAGCAGCTTTTACCAAAGCGATGATGTTTTGCAGGCTTTGGCATATGGCATCGGCAGAAAGCAGTTCTTTGGTAAATTCCTTTTGTGGTACTTTGTGGCAGTTGGCAACAAGGTCCCCACTTGCAGCGCTGCGGTACACCCAAGCCGTGCCCAGCGTAATGATAAGGTGCGATGCGGTTTTTATTTCGGCATTCGCCAATGCGGCAGCGGTGTTGAGGTTTTGAAGCAAAACATCCTTGTAGGGATGGCTGAGGTCAGAATGCGCGTCGAAGCAATGCCAGCGCTCATTATGGAAAAAAATATCACCTGCGGTAAACGTTTTTCCGTTTATGGCGAAGGCGATGAATTTTTCAAGGGCCAAAGGGTGGAACAGAATGCCAAACGGGTTGGTAGTATTCCTGAATTTAAAATAGTCCAGCTTTTGCCCTATGTTTACCGCAAAACACGAACCCAAAGACACCACTCTTGAATCATAGTCGATAGGGTGGCTGCTTTTTTGAATAGGTACTAGGGTTGTGAACTGCATTGTCTATTCGTAATAGTATTGCGTGGTATAAACCGATCCGCCAATGTTCTGCTCGGCTTTCACCGGATAATCGGCATCATTGTAAGTGTAGGTATAGGTGTAGGGCTCCCCGTCACCAGTATAGGAAAGGATGTTGTTTGGCCCCCCCTGGCGCAGTTCCAGATTGATGACGTCTATGGCAAAAGTGTTCTTAGTAGGGCTGTTCTTAGTGTCGAAAGTGTATGTGTTCTCAGAATTAAAAACGGTATATGATACAATGTTCCCATTTTCAAATTGATACGATCCATTGCCGTCAAGCTCAAGGTTGTTCCCGGTTCCCGAAAAAAGCTCAAAAGATACCCCTCCATTCGTATTGTAAGTGAATTCCGTTTTTTGGACATAATCGCTGCTTTCCCAAACATCGTAAATAGTTGTAGTCGTCGAAGCTAATTTTCCCTGCGTATCATAAGCAAAGATAGTCCTTGCCGTAACTTCTCCGTCTTCATTGCGCTCCATCTTGATCAGCTTATCGGTAGAATAGGTGTAATTTATAGATAAATAGGTTTCCTCTTCATCACCCACAGTTATTTTCGTAAGCCTGTTGCCATCGTAGTCATATCTGAATATGTTGGAAAAGCCGTCATCGCTTGTTACCACTATCTTCTTTAGCAATACAGTGTCATTATTCGAGGCATCATCATCACCTGAACATGATGTCATTAATATCAGGATGAAGGATGCCAGTGCAAAAAACTTTTTCATACAATTGGTTTGTTGTTATTTTATGCAATGATAGCAAAAAGCAATGATGTTTTAAAAAAAATACGCCCCGATCAGGAGGCGTATTGATTTTTCTAAATGTTATTCGTAAATGTATTGGATGTTTATGGTTTCGGTACCCCAATTTTGAGAAACGGTCACGGGGTAGTTGTCAGCATTGTAAGTGTAGGTAGCCGTATACCCTTCGCTAAATTCCTCGCTGTTGTAGGCCGTGATGTTGTTCACGCCGCCTTCCTGCCATGACAGGTTAAGCATTGCTACGCCTGTAATGTTCTTTTCAGGGCTGTTCTTAGTGTCATAGCTGTAGGTAGATGTGTTGGAGTCAGTAACATATTGCGTGATGTTTCCGCCCAAAACAGTTATAACGCCATCCTGAACGTGGTCGGTTTGCGAGGTGTGGTTGCCGGTGGTTTTTACCGTAGTTATCGTGCTGTTGTCATTGTAGGTAAATACGGTTTTGTCAGCCCATGGTTCCTGTTCGTCAAAAACATATTCGATAACCGATGTAAGCCTGCCCTGTGCGTCGTAAGTCATTACATTTCGTTGGGAAAGCTCGTTCTCTTCTATATATTCGATCTTGGTCACGTTGTCACCAGTGTAGGTAAAGTTGGTCTTAGCGCCATCACTGTGGTGTATGCTCGATATCTTGGTGCCGTTATAGTGGAATGTAGAGGTAAGCGTGCTTCCGTCCTCATACGTTTCTATTGCCTTCTTTATCAATACCACATCGGTATTGTTGTTGTTTGAAGAACTATCGTCATCAGAACATGATGTCATCATGAACAGCGCAATGGCTGCCGCAGCAAAGATCTTTTTCATTTGGTAATTGATTTGTTAAGTGAGTTATAATTTCTGCAATATTAACAATAAAGGCAGGTAAATATTGCATCGTTCCATAAAAGAAAATGCCATTTCGCAAATAGTTTTGGAAATGGCATTTTGAGGACCTGTTTCAGGATTAATAAAAATACTGAATGTTGTATACTGTACCGTTTGTGTCTGTATGTACAGCCGTTACAGGATAATCTTTATTATTGTACGTGTAGTTGGTAAGGGTGTTAGCGGTTTGCCCATTAACAGATACCAGCGATGAGGTAATGTTATTAAAGCCACCTTCAAATTGCGAAAGCAGCAGGAACCCGTAACCAAAAGCTTCCTTGAGCGGCGCGTTCTTGAAATCGAAAGAATAGTTAACTACTTTATTGCCTGTGCTTCCCTCAAATTTTACGATATTGCCGTTGCTGGCAAGTGTCATCGTACCGGTCTGTATCTCTTCGTCCTGGCTGCTATCGTCGCCTTTTAGCTGTACGAGATCCACTTTGTTGCCATTGTAGGAGTAATTGGTGCGTACGGCATAATTGTTCGCCGGGTTCGCCAAGTTATATACATAGTCTACATGCGCGCCAAATATCCCGCTGTTGTCATACAGGAATGTTTCTTTCCTGATCAGTCCACCATCTTTATAATGCCTTATCTCGGTTAGGAAGTTGCCCTGGTATGCAAAATTTTCAACTGTGCCGTCGTTGTGGTTTATGGCAGTTATCTTATTCTCCTCATAGGTGTAGGTAGATATGAATTCGCTGCCGTCGGGCGCGGTTTCAATGGTTTTTTTAAGAAGGATAACGTCATTTTCACCCGGAGGGTTGCCCACACCCGATGGCCCGTCATCCGAGCATGATGCCAACAGGCCTAAGGCCATAAGTACAAATACGATCTTTTTCATAGCTTTATTTTAAATTCAACCAAAGGTATAAAAAGTTATAAAGTCGAAAGTCATAAAGTTGAAAGTTTCAAAATCGCACCCATTAAAACTAAAGTGGCAGGAACAATAAACCTGCTATCCTGCCACTTCATGACTTTAAGACTTTCGACTTTATAACTTCAAGACTGTATGAATTACTTCACAAACTCCACAGCAGCGCCCAGTGCTTCATTAATGCCTTCAGGGTTCTTGCCGCCTGCCGTTGCGAAGAAAGGCTGCCCGCCGCCGCCGCCCTGTATGTATTTGCCCAGTTCGCGTACCACCTGGCCGGCATTGAGGCCTTTTTCGGACACAAGCTCTTTGGAGATGTAGCACGTCAGCATGGGTTTGCCATCCGTAACGGTGGCCAGTACAAGGAACAGGTTCGTGCCCAGGTTGCCCAGCTCGTAGGCAAGGTCTTTAGCGCCTGTAGCGTCAAGGTCCACCTGTTTGGCAAGGAACTGTATGCCGTTGATGTCCTGCAATTCATTGGCCAGGTCGCCCTTCAGGTTTTTAGCCTTATCGCGAAGCATTGCCTCCAGTTGTTTTTTCAGCTTTGTATTCTCATCCTGCAACGACACCACAGCTTTCAGGGTATCCTGCGGATTTTTCAATGCATTGTTTATTTCTTCAAGCGCTTTTTCCTGCTTTGCGAAGTGATCTTTCACGGCTTCGTTGGTAATGGCTTCGATACGGCGTATGCCTGCCGCAACCGCGCCTTCGCTCACGATCTTAAAGTACCAAATGTCGGCCGTGTTCTTCACGTGGATGCCTCCGCAAAGTTCCATGCTCTCGCCAAATTTGATGGCACGTACATTGTCGCCATATTTCTCACCGAACAATGCCATGGCGCCTTCTTCCACCGCCTGTTTGAATGGGATGCTCCTGCGCTCGATAAGCGGCAGATGCTCCTGAATGCGTGCATTTACGAAATCCTCCACCTGCTGTAGTTCCTCATCCGTCACTTTGGCAAAGTGCGAAAAGTCGAAGCGCAGGTAGTTCGGGCTTACCAACGAGCCTTTCTGTTCCACGTGTGTACCAAGGATCGTCCTCAACGCCTGGTGGAGCAGGTGGGTAGCCGAGTGATTGCTGGCCGAATCATCACGTAGTTTTCCGTTCACTTTGGCAGTAAACGAAGCATTCACGTTCTCCGGCAGTTTCTTCGCTATGTGGAGTATCAGGTTATTTTCTTTCTTAGTATCAATGATGTCGATAGATTCATTGGCTGTAGCCAAAGTACCTTTGTCACCCACCTGTCCGCCGCCTTCCGGATAGAAAGGGGTGTTGTCTAATACTATCTGATATAATACACCGTCTTTTTTGGAATCCACTTTGCGGTAGCGGGTTATCTTTACTTCGTTCTGCGTTTCGTCGTAGCCTACAAAGGTTTCCACATTGCCGTCAATAAGAAGTACCCAGTCGTCTGTAGCTACTTCCGATGCGGCACGGGAACGGTCTTTCTGTTTTTTCAGTTCAGCATCAAAGTCAGCCTCATTATAGGTCATGCCTTTTTCCTTCAGGATAAGTGCGGTAAGGTCTTTCGGAAAACCAAAGGTGTCGTAAAGTTCGAATGCCTTGACACCCGAAACCTTGTTGCCTTCGGTTTGTGCGATAACATTATCCAAAAGCTGTAGCCCCTGGTCAAGCGTACGCAGGAATGAAGCCTCTTCCTCACGGATAACATTCGTTACCAAACCTTGCTGGTTCTTTATCTCCGGGAAAAATTCGCCCATTTGGTTGGCCAGTATAGCGACAAGCTCATTGATGAACGGCTCTTTTTTGTCCAGGAAGGTAAAGCCGTAACGTATCGCCCTCCTCAATATCCTGCGGATCACATAACCCGCACCACCGTTAGAGGGCAGCTGACCATCGGCAATGGCAAAAGCCACGGCACGGACGTGGTCGGCTATGACGCGTATGGCAATGTTGATCTTCTCTTCGGCATCATTGGCAGCCTTAGAGTTGTATTTTGCACCCGTTAGGATTTCAATTTTTTCGATAAGCGGGGTAAATACGTCGGTATCGTAGTTGCTCGTCACGTTTTGCAATACCATGCACAGGCGCTCAAAGCCCATACCGGTATCCACGTGCTGTGCAGGGAGTTTTTCCAGTGAGCCATCGGCTTTGCGGTTGAACTCCATGAATACATTGTTCCATATCTCCACAACCTGCGGATGGTCATTGTTCACAAGGTCTTTACCCGGTACTTCCGCCTTTTCGGCAGCCGAACGGATGTCAACGTGGATCTCCGAGCACGGCCCGCACGGGCCCTGGTCGCCCATTTCCCAAAAGTTATCCTTCTTGTTGCCCAGCAGGATACGGTCTTCCGCGATAAGCGATTTCCAGATATCATAAGCCTCCTGGTCGAAAGGCACGTTCTCCTCAGGGCTGCCCTCAAATACGCTTACATAAAGAATATCTTTTGGTATTTTGTACACTTCCGTCAGCAGTTCCCACGCCCAGTGTATCGCCTCTTTTTTAAAGTAATCGCCAAAGCTCCAGTTGCCGAGCATTTCGAACATGGTGTGGTGGTACGTGTCAAAGCCCACATCCTCAAGGTCATTGTGCTTGCCACTTACGCGAAGGCATTTCTGGGTATCGGCAATACGCTTGCTCTTCGGTACCGCATTGCCCAAAAAGTACTCTTTGAACTGTGCCATGCCTGAGTTGTTGAACATCAGGGTTGGGTCGTCCTTGGTCACTATAGGTGCCGATGGCACGATGAGGTGGCCTTTGCTTTCAAAAAAATCTAGGAACTGCTTCCTTATGTCGCGGGATTTCATATCCGGTTGAGTTTTGTTTTTCAGGTTATTAAACTGCGCATGGCTGCCCAATTCGTAAAAGATGGCCGTGAAGTCGTAACATTTACTATATTTGTTCGTTTCACTGTACTTTACAGGGCATTTTCCGTAAGGTGCAAAAATAGAATAATTTAAGACATGGCGAAGGTAAAATATTACTTTGATACCGAAAACCTGGCCTACCGCAAGATCAAGACCAAGCTTAGTAAAAAGATAGGCGTGGTGCTGCTTTTCCTCACGGCGGCGGCACTGTTCGGGTTCCTGTGCTTTGTTGCGCTCCTCAATACGCCTTACTTCGAAACACCGAAAGACAGGCTGCAGGCACGTGAGATCGAGAACATGCAGATACGCTACGAGATACTCAATCGTAAAATGGATGAGGTGGAAGAGGTATTGGCCAATGTGGAGGACCGGGACAATAACATTTACCGTACCTATTTCAACACGACCCCTATTCCCGAAGAACAGCGCAAGGCAGGCTTTGGCGGGGTGAACCGTTATAAGGACCTGGAGGGTTATAATAACTCCGACCTTGTGATCAACACGACCAAAAGGCTGGATATTATTTCGAAAGAGCTTGTGGTCCAGTCCAGATCATTGGAGGAGATAGCCAGGCTGGCTAAAGACAAAGAGAAACTGTTGGCCTCGATACCTGCCATTCAGCCGGTAAAGAACGAAGACCTGCGTATGATGGCCTCGGGCTTTGGTTATCGAAGCGACCCATTTACCAAGATACGCAAGTTCCACGCGGGGATGGATTTTTCCGCACGTACAGGCACGCCTATTTTTGCCACAGGCGACGGGGTAGTAGTAGTGGCCGACAACAAGATGTCGGGCTACGGCAACCGCATCGTGATACGCCACGGCTTTGGGTATGAAACGCTGTATGGCCACATGAGCAAGTTCAAAGCAAAGGCCGGGCAAAAGGTAAAGCGTGGCGACATTATAGGCTATGTGGGCAGCACCGGCCGAAGCGAGGCACCCCACCTGCATTACGAAGTGCATAAGAACGGCGAGGTGATCAATCCGGTAAATTTCTATTACGGAAATATTTCTGCCAAAGAATACATTTTAATTTCTAAATTAGCTAACCAGGAAAACCAATCGTTAGACTAATGCATTTAGACCTGCCCGAAAAAAGATATTACAGCATAGGCGAGCTCGCAAAGGCTTTCGACGTGAATGCCTCGCTCATCCGCTTTTGGGATAAGGAGTTCGATATCCTGAAACCAAAGAAGAACGCCAAGGGCAATCGTATGTTCACGCCCGATGATGTGAAAAACCTCCAGCTTATTTACCATCTGGTGAAGGAACGCGGCTTTACGCTGGATGGCGCAAAGGTACACCTGAAGGAGGGCCAGAAAAAAACTATGGATAAGTACGATATTATCCGTAAATTAGAAATAATTAAATCAAACCTTATAAATTTAAAAAATGAGCTCTAGTACAGTAAAAAGCGGCAGGCCCGGATGGGTTATACCGGCAATCGTTATCGGCATACTTGCCGTGGTCATTTTCTTTTGGGCAATGAACATTAAAAATGGCGCGATAACAAAAACCCAGGATGTAGGCGAATCATGGGGTAATGTTGAGACATCCTACCAAAGGAGGAACGACCTGATAGGCAATCTTGTTAAGACGGTAGAAGGTGCAGCTAATTTTGAGAAGGGCACATTGACCGCTGTTACCGAAGCAAGGGCAAAAGCAAGTTCGATCCAGGTCGATGCTTCGAATGCTACACCGGAACAGCTTAAAGCTTTTGGTGAAGCGCAGGCAGGAGTACAGTCAACATTCGGCAGGCTATTGGCTACTGTAGAGAATTATCCGGACCTGAAATCCAATAAGAACTTTGAAAAGTTACAGGACGAACTGGCTTCTACCGAAAATGAGATACGCACAGCAAGGACACGTTACAACGAAAAGGTGAAAGAATACAATAATTATGTGCTTCGCTTTCCCAATTCAATGTTTTTAGGCGGCTATACAGAAAAACCGTATTTCGATGCCGTTGCAGGTGCTGAAAAACCTGTAGATGTGGAATTTAATATTAAATAACCATGTCTGAAGCAACCGGATTCCTGAAACCCGAAGAAGAAAATGCTATTGTTGCCGCAATCGGGCAGGCAGAGAAAAATACTTCGGGTGAAATAAGGGTGCACATAGAAGATCATTCAGAAAAACCTCCGCTCGAAAGGGCAAAGGAGGTTTTTGAATTTTTGGGGATGCACGCTACCTCTGCACGCAACGGCGTATTGTTTTATGTAGGTGTAAGCGACCATACTTTTGCTATAATTGGCGATGAAGGCATAGACAAAGTGGTAGAGAATGATTTTTGGGATTGTACCAAAGATGTGGTTATACGCCATTTTAAGGAAGGTAATTTCAGTCAGGGTCTTGTCGAAGGTATCCTTCGCGCAGGAGACCGCCTGAAAACATATTTCCCTTTCTCGGATGGTGATAAGAATGAACTTCCTGATACCATTTCTAAAGGATGAGAAAGCTAACCAACATAATTGTCCTCTTTGCATTATTGCTCCCTGTAGCTGTTCTTGCACAATTCGACATTCCAAAAAAACCATCACTTCAAACCAGTATATACGATTATGCCAATGTTTTGGCAGCCAATGAAAAAAGCGCGCTGGAGCAAAAACTCATTCAGTATTCAGACACCACATCTACCCAAATTGTAGTCATAACGATTGAATCGCTAAAAGGTGAGAGCATTGGCGAGCTAACCCCGAAATGGGCGCAGGAATGGGGCATTGGCCAGTCAGATAAGGATAACGGCGTACTGATCCTTTTGGCAAAAGCCGAACGGAAAATTTGGATATCCCCGGGCTATGGCCTGGATGACAGGCTTACCGCCGGCGAGCTTGGCGAAATGACTCGCGAGGTTATCATCCCCGAGTTCAAGGCAGGCAGCTATTACAGCGGCCTTGACAAAGGTACTGATGCCATCTTCCAAATGCTCAACGGCAAATATAAAGGAGAGGGAAAACGTGCTGACAAAAAAAGTTCCGATGATGGCCCCGGCGGCTTTATCTTTATCGTGATCGTCATTGTGATCCTGGCGGCTATTTTCGGTCGACGGGGCGGCGGTGGCCGTGGTGGCCGTGGCTTAACGGGCAGTACCCTGGGCGATATACTGATACTAAGCAGCCTTGGGCGCGGCGGACGTAGCAGCGGTGGCTGGGGTGGAAGTTCAGGCGGTGGCGGTGGCTTTGGCGGCGGCTTCGGCGGCGGTGGCTTTAGCGGCGGCGGCGCGGGCGGAAGCTGGTAGTTTATCGTTGATCGGTTATTTGTTGATCTCAACAAAATTCATATAAAACTGTTTCACTATGTGGAACAGTTTTTCTTTTTGTCCCAAACGTACAATTTAGCAGGATTTTTCCGTTCTACTTTTGCGATCAAATTACCAATCATGCAACTACGATCATTATTGTTCTTCCTCTTCTTTTTTATAACAATTTCTTATGGCCAGCACCGCATAGGTGGAATAGTAAAAGATAAAGATACCGGGGAGCCGCTTGCATTTGCTTCCATAATTTTTAATGGTAACCCGCGCTTTGGCACTACGACCAACATCGACGGGAAGTTCGCTTACTCCGGTGCCGAGGCCATTCACATCATAAAATGCAGCTATGTAGGATATGGAGAGCACGAAGTGCAACTATCAGGCAACAGGCAGGACATTGTCATAGAGCTGGCGTTCGCCGAAAACATGCTGGAGGAGGTTGTCGTAAACCAGGGGGAGAACCCGGCCAATGCCATCATGCGGAAAGTGATCGCCAATAAAGAGAAGAACAACCCCGAGAACATCGCATCGTTCAGGTACAATTCGTACAACAAGGTCATTTACGATTTTAAGTCGAAGGACAAGAATGACAGTATCAAGATCAAGGAGAAGTTGCAAAACGGACACCTTTTCATGATGGAGTCGGTTACCGAAAGGAAATTCATTTCGCCCGATAACAGCGAGGAAGTGGTAATGGCCACAAAAGTTTCAGGCTTTAAGAACCCATCCTTTGCCTCACTCGCAACCGACCTGCAGCCGTTTTCTTTTTATAAGGATAACATCCCTTTCATTAATGTCAACTACTTAAATCCGGTAAGCAAAGGCAGCCTGAATAAATACAAATTTATATTGCAGGATACGCTATATACGGGCCGCGACACAGTATATGTTATCTCCTACAAGCCATTGCCGCGCAAGAATTTTGACGGGCTTACCGGCCTGCTGTATATCAATACGAATAAATACGCGCTGCAAAACGTTTCGGCCACCCCTTTTGAAAAAGGCAAGATCGATATTAAGATACAGCAGCAGTACAGCCTTATTGACGGGCAATGGTTCCCGCAACAGCTGGAGTATTCGCTCATCATGAATGACTATCCTACAAAGAAGATCGGTATGATCGTGCAGGGTAGGAGCTACATTGACAAGGTGCAGCTCAATGTGCCGTTGCGCAAAAAAGATTTCAGGCTCGAATCAGTCTGGATCGATGATGATGCTGCGAAAAAAGACAGCATTTACTGGCGATCCGCGCGTCGTGAAGCCCTTAATATAGAAGGAGCTACCACCTACAGGGTCATTGACAGCATAGGCGAAAAGAATAATTTCGACGGACTGCTAACTTTGGTCGAAAAGCTGGTGCGCGGCAGGATACCCGTTAAATATGTCGACATCGACCTTGGCAAGACGTTAGTATACAACAAATACGAAGGCTTTAGGCTGGGACTGGGGCTATATACCAATGAGAAGCTGTTTGACAGGCTTACGCTTGGGGGGTTCTTTGGCTACGGCCTCAAGGATGAGAAGTGGAAGTACGGTGGAGAGATCAGCTATGAGCTGTCCAAAAAGCATGAGTTCTCCATTGGGGCAAAGTACCAGGACAACCTTGTCGAGGTGGGCAAGCATGGCTTTAAGCATGCCGATTTCAGTTATTATAACTTCCGCGATGTCATTGCCTACCGCATGGATAGGGTTCAGGAGGAAACTTTTAATGTTGGCTTCAGGACCATGCGCTATTTAAGATGGAACGTTAGCCTGAACCATCAAAGGGTCAGCCCGCTCTATCCCTATGCGTTCGTAAACAGCGGTACAGCTTTTACAAGGTATGATAACAGCACCGTGGGCGTGGGCCTGAGGTTTGCCTATAAAGAGAAAATTGTGAACTCATTTAAGCAGAACATCAGCACGGGTACCACGTGGCCGATACTTTACCTGTACTATACGAAAGGAATTAAGGATCTGTTTGACGGCGATCTTAATTACAATAAGATCGAAGCAGTTCTCGAAGATTCTTTTTACACCAAAAGCATTGGTAAAACATCATACCGCATAGAAGGCGGCTACATTGATAAGCCGGTACCGTATGGACAGCTTTTTACCGGTGATGGCAGCTACGACGAGGATACGAAGATCATTGTAAAGAACACTTTCCAGACGGTGCTGCCGTATGAATTTTTGTCGGACAGGTATGTCAACCTTTTTACTGCCCATAACTTTGAAAGCCTGCTCTTCAAAACAAAATGGCTCCAGCCGGTAGTGTCTGTTCATAATAATTTTGGCTACGGCGACCTGCGCAACCCCTACAGTCACCCGATCGACTTTAAGGTAAAGAACAAGCTCTTCATGGAAACCGGGCTGCAGGTAGATAACCTTGTTAAAATGAACTATATGAACGTGGGTTACCTTGGCGTGGGGGCAGGTGTTTTCTGCAGGTACGGGGGGTATGCTTACGATAATTTCAACGATAACCTGGCGTTCAAGATCACCGCGAGCTTTTCGATAAAATAGGCAGTGCCCCATTTACCTTACCCCAACCCTCTCCAAAGGAAAGCGAGTAGCTTCACTCTATATATCGTCATCTAATTCAGTATTTGAAGGTAATAATTCATAAATGTATTGGGTGCTGGCTCCTACTCTTCTTTGGAGAGGTTAGGCGGGGTCTGAAGTAAAGCAGAAGAGATCATGTCGATGAAGTCGATTAAATAAAAAAAGCTGCCCTTTCAGACAGCTTTTGTATGTATTATTTTAAAACCACCAGAATGGGCTTCCCCCTTCTTCTTTCTTCTTGGCAAACTTGTCCAGCTTGAAGGTAAGCGAGAACATCACGTAACGTCTTAGTACTGTGTTTTCCTCATCGCGAATGCTGGTTGGGGTAATATTCCGCGTGGTACCAATATTCTGGTTGAGCATGTCGTATACTTTCACTTTAAATAGTAGATGGTCTTGTAAAAAGTTATAGCCTAGGCTGCTGTTCCAAAGGAAAAAGTCGGGCTTAAAGCCATTAGCTATCTGTGTGGTATAGGTATAGCCAAAGTCGTTCCCAAATACTACGTGCTTGGGCCAGCGGCTGGTAGTTTGTAAATTGATCCTGTGCACGGCATTGCTTGCTTCCCCAACAGGATAATTGTCAGAGAAATTGGTTTGTCGATAGGTAAAGTTGTATGACGGGCTTATGGTAAGCAGTTCGCCATACTCATAAGTGAAGTTTATCCTTGGAGTTAAGCGTAATGACTTGGAATCAAACAGCACATCATTAAGGAATCCTTTATCAACATTAAATCCACCGTTAAGCCCTAAGCTGAAACGATATGTATTTCCTCCTTCCGTCTTGATTGACTTGTTATAATTACCCCCGAACCACGTATAAAATGTGCCGGAAACATTAGTGTATTGGGTAGTACGCTCCCCACTTGTGTTTACTTCGGTAAAGCCTTTTATTTCGTCGTGGTTAAAATTACCTCCGGCCCAAAAGTTATATCCGGAGCGCGTGGCATAATCAAAATCACGGAAACCCAGATTCACGCTATGGTACCGTTGCGGGTCGAGGTCGCTGTTACCACGGGTTATGGCAAGCGGGTTGCTTACATCATCTACAGGGAGGATCATGTTGGGCTGCGGGAATGTTACATCATAGTTGTAGTAAAGATACACTGAACTGGATTTCGAAATTTGATAATTCATGTTCATGTTCGCTGCGGGCAGCACATAGTCTTTTACCAGTTTTGTAATGGCGCCCCTGTATAGTGAATAGTTGTCAAACCTTGATATTTGCGGCCCGGCTTCAAAATTGAACCACAATTTACCCTTGCTGATGCTAAAGCCGGCAACGGGCTTTAGCGTGTTGGTCTTTGAGGCCATGTAGTTGGTCAGCGAGTCATTGTAAACACTGTAGCGGTTGGTTAACGGGTCAAGGTCAAAACCATCGCGGTCCTGGAGCATTCTCTTATTCTCGTAGATCATACCTATTTTTACGTTCATCGAATCCGTTACCGGTTCAAGGTATTCAATTCCTACAGTATAATTATCGTTGGCCTGGCGGTTAAGGCGCAACTGGTCCCTGTTCCTGTTTTTTACCGTTTGTTCGCCATTCTCGTATTTGTAGGTGTTAATGTCATAAGCATTATATTCCGTTCCATCATCTACTTTATTGTCGTTTTGAAGGACTACGTTCATCGACCTGCCTTTCTTCTTAAAAGCTTTGTTGAATACAAAGTAGCTTTCAAAGCCTTTGTTGTCGTTGTTGGTGAAGTTATTGTTCACGCTCTCGTTCATCGGGCGACCATCGGCTACACGGTACGATTCCTGGCTCGATGCGTTCCTGTATTTCGAATTGGCCGTAACAAATTTCGGTGCAAAATAGATCGATGTAGTGGAATCGATCTTGATGTCGAACTCGGTGTTGAAGTTGTGTGAATAGCGGCTGGTATTTGTTTTAGAGCGCGAGTCGACGCGATAGCTCGGGTCGGTCAGGTCGCCTGTGGTGACGTCTACAGGAAGGAAATTCGTTTCACGGGACCGGTTTTGATTGTCGGTATCGGCGCTACTGTAAAAATAACTCCCGTTACCATCAAAGCCTTTTGCCCATTCGTCAGCATAGTTAAGCCCGAGTATGTTGGACTGCGTAATGCCCCTGCCACCGCCAAACTGCATTCCGTTCACACTGAAGCTGCCGTCATCGCTGGACCAAAACGAACTGTTGCGGCCTCCGCCCATGGTATCGAAGATCTCGTCCATGCTAAAGCCGCTGGAGTTGATATTGTTGGATGATGCAAGGAGGCTAATTTTGGTTGGACCTTTAAAATAATTGGCTAACAGGCTGCTTTCATAACGGTCGTCGCTGCCGTAGCCGCCCATGAGCTTACCGAAGTAACCCTTGTTCTTTTCTTCGTCTATGGTAAGGTTGATGCTGGCGTTGTCGGTACTTGCTTTTTGGCCGGAAAGTTCCTCCTGCTTGCTTTTAGATTCAGTTACCTGCACTTTGTTGATGATATCGGCAGGCAGGTTTTGTAGTGCCACTTTACCGTCACGGTCAAAAAAGGGCTTGCCGTTAACGAGTATCTGGTTCACTTCCTTGCCGTTCACGGTTATCTTGCCTTCCTCGTCGATGTCAACGCCGGGCAGCTGCTTGAGGAGTGCCTCCACGTTGGCATCGGGGCGTACTTTGAACGACGCCGCGTTAAATTCCAGTGTATCCGATTTTATACGGATGGGAGGGATCTCTGATTCGATGACGACCTCATTCAATTCCGAAGGTCTGTCTTCCAGTTTTACGGTGCCAAAGTCTTTGTCTTCGGTAGCCGAATCAAGCTGCTGTTTGTAATCGGACATGCCGATGAACGAGATCTTGAGGAATACCGGCTGCGTTATCTTGCGGGTCTTGATCTCCCAGCTACCGTTTTTTCCGGTAATGGTATAATCGATCATGGTGGAGTCTTTTACCGATGTGAGGTAGACCGTTGCTGATTCAAGCGGAATGTCCTGAGCATCGGTGATTTTTCCCTTTAGGGTAATGTTTTGGCCGTAGCTCAATGTTGTAAAGGCAAAAAATAATAGGAACGTGAGTAATTTGTGCATGTAATTTTGGTAATAGGTTGGTTTAATGGTAAGGTTTCCCCTATAAAACTGCTAAGTAACTATTTTATTATGGAATAAACTTAAATCCCATATTTTTTAACTTATGGGCGCATGCGCCTCGTACCGGGGCCTCGCTGCCTTTCCGGGGCAGGGGGAGTGCTGCCGAATTTGTTGAACTTCCAGGTAAGGGAGAACATTACGTAGCGCCTTAGCACGGTGTTCTCTTCATTGGTCACAGAGGTAGGGTCAACTGTCCTTTTTACTCCGGTGTTCTGGTTGAGCAGGTCGTAAACCTTTGCCTTGAACATCAGCTTGTCATTCAAAAAGTTGTATCCAATGCTGGTATTGAGCAGATAAAAGTCTTTCGGGAAACCGTCCGGTATGTTAGAGTTGTAGGTATACCCAAGGTCGGCGCCAATAACAGTATGCTTTGGCCAATAGCTTGTAGCTTCGAGTCCTACGGTATGCATGAAGCTTGAGGCCGAACTTACGCTGTAGTTGCTGTAGTTGTATTCGTTATAGCTGAAGTTGTACGACGGCCTGATATTCAACAGCTCGCCATAGCGATAGGTCACGTTGAAATTAGGCGTCAGGCCAACAGATCTGGAGTTATAAAGGACAGTATTGAGATAACCTTTATCTGTACTGAAGTTGGCATTGATGCCTGCCGCCACGAGCCACTCATGAGCCTCCTGCTTAAAGGTTTTGTTCCAGCTTACAGATAAGGATGATGTCATGGTGCCCGAAATGTTCCGGTAGGTGGTCTCGCGCTTGGCGCTTTCGTCCGTTTCGGTATACCCCACCACTTCATCGTTATACAGTGTTATGTTCCCCGAAATGTTAAGTCCTGAAAGCTTCGCGGTATTATAATTACGATAGCCTGCCATCATGCTGTGCGAGCTGGTAGGGTCCAGGTTTGGGTTGCCGGTAATGGTGTTTAGCGGATTGCTGATATCAACCACGGGCAGAAGTTGTGTAGCCGACGGGAAATTTACCGAGTAGCGGTAATTGGCGTAGACCGACTTCGATTTATTGAACCGGTAATTGGCCCTTGCTGTAGCCTTTGGCAGTATGTAATTTTTGTTCAGGTAATAAGTGTCACCTATGTACAAGGCGTGGTTGCGGAAGTTGGTAAATTGTGTGCCTATCTCGGCGCTGGCCCTGAGCTTGGACTTTTCCAAAGATAGTCCCGCTGCCGGCCCGAGTGTACTTGTCCGTGAAGTCGTATAGTTTGAAAGGGAATCGTTAAATACCGAATAGGTACCCGATACCGGGTCGAGGTCAAAACTGTTCCTGCTGTCAACATCCTTATTCCAGCGGTAATTGGCTATTAGGTTGAGCTTGAGCGAATCGGTAATTGGCTCGATGAATTCAATATTCACATTATAAAGGTCGGTTACCCCTGAATTATCGATCACCTGGTTGCGATCGTCAATTATGGTTTCAGTAACTCCGCCGGGATATTTGTACCTTGTCGTGTTGGACCGGTTAAGGTTCATGCGGCCGTTCTCACTGTTGGAGTTGGATGCGTTCAGGCTGAGCCCCCTTCCTTTTTTACCATACCTTTTGAAGTAGTTCAGGTTGCTGCTGAAGGTTTCTGAATCACTTTCAGAGTAGCTGTCGGCTGTATTCTCATTAAGGAGCTTATCGTCGGCAATCCTTTGCGAATAGCTTTGTGATGATGAGGAGCTTGTGGAATTGGATGTGCGGAAAACAGGTCGGTAATGTATCGTGGCCGTAGAGTCGATCTTATACTGCAGGTCGGAGTTGATGCTGTGCGAATAAGTATCACTATCCGAACGTGATGATGATCCGGTGCGGTAGCTTTTGTCTATGAAGGTACCGGGGTTATCGTTATCCTCCCCCTCGGGTTGGTAATTTATCGCGTCATACCTGCGTCTGTTCCCGGTAGAGGAACTGTTGTAGTTGTAACTGGTAGCCGCCTCAAAATTTTTGGACCATTCATCACTATAATTTACCCCGACAGTATTGCTGAGTGTGATCCCCTGCGCGTTGCCGCCACTACTAAACGATCTCATGCCCCCGCCACGGCCCACGGCCCCGAAAACTTCGTCCATCGAAAAGCCGGAAGAGTTAATGTTGTTGGATGATGCCAGCACACTGAACTTTTTCTTATCCTTAAAATAGTTGACCAGCCCGCTGGCCTCATACCGTCCGTCACTCCCGTAGCCTGCCGTTACCCGTCCAAAGAGACCCTTGTTGCGGTCTTTTTTTATCGTGAGGTTTATGCTGGCATTCTCGCCGCTTGCCTGTTGGCCCGCAAGCTCTTCTTTTTTGGTCTTGGTATCGCTCACCTGCACTTTATCGATCATGTCGGCAGGGAGGTTTTGAAGGGCGATCTGGCCGTTCTCGTCGAAAAATGGCTTGCCGTTTACCAGTATCTGGTTTACTTCCTTACCGTTCACCGTTATTTTTTTGTCGGGTGTTATAACTACTCCGGGCAATTGTTTCAGCAAGGCTTCCACATTGGCATCGGGCCTCACCTTGAACGATGAAGCATTGAATTCAAGCGTGTCTTTTTTAATGCGGATAGGCGGTATCTCGCTTTCAATGATCACTTCATTAAGTTCGGTAGGCAGGTCCTTAAGCTTTATCGTGCCAAAGTCACGGTCTTTATCTATTGAAGAAAGTGCCTCGGTATGGTTGGCCATTCCCACAAAAGAGATTTTAAGCGTGGCCGGTGCGGCCATGGCCGGCACCTTCAATTCCCAACCGCCGCTTTTTCCCGAAATGGTATAATCTACGACCGACGAATCTTTTGCACGCATCAGGTATACAGTAGCCGATTCGAGCGGTATGCTGGCACTGTCTGCCACTACGCCGCGAAACGTTACCGACTGGCCGTAGCCGGCGATCCCAAAAAAGAAAAGCAAAAGTAAAAGTTGGCGCATAGGTTGGTAACAGGCAGTTGGTTACATACTAAACCGAATATTCATTGTTTTAGTATGCCATTTAAAGTTCATCGGTAAAAATACCCACTTATAGGTATTGCCTGCAAATATTAATTGGATGAATTTTACATTATAACCAAAAGATCACCAATTATGAGATTCAGGAATGAATGCCAGAAAGCGCTTTGCCTTGCAATGCTGTTGCTATTTACACTACCAGCTTTTGCTCAAAAGGAAGCGGACTATACCAACTGGTTCTTTGTACAATCAGACAAGGCAATGCAGGTGCGCTATGCGCTGGTAAAACAGGAGGGCGATGTGGGGCACTACAGCGTGCAGTTCCGCATTAACCAACAGGATGATATATTTTGCAAAAGTGCCGACTGCGAAGGTTATGTCATGGCGTTCTCGTATCCTACGGCGGATAATCAGAACTCCATTTACCACCACTTTATTTTTTACAACACCTTCAAGGGAGTGTACACTATGAAGGAATTGATGCCGGTAAAGAATAAATGGCCCGATGGCTCAAAGCGCTATCTTTCTAAAGAAGAAGGGCTGATGTATGAGCTGGCCGATGGGCAAAAGGGCAGTGCGGCGCAGATCTTCTATAACTGTGTGGACGAAAAGCTTAAAAGCACCAACAAGACACGTTGTGAAGGCAGCGGTGCCTACAGGAACATATTTGTTACTTCAGACGCAATACTTGTCAGGTAGGGAGGGCGGCTTGCTACTGAAAAACCCGGAGCGTGAGCTCCGGGTTTTGTTTTATGATTACTTCTGCCTGAAGTAAATGTCTATCGGCACACCCTCAAAATCGTATATCTCGCGCATCTTGTTCTCAAGGTAGCGCTTGTATGGGTCTTTTACGTACTGTGGCAGGTTGCAGAAGAACACGAACTGCGGCGTAGGCGTAGGCAGCTGCATACAGAACTTGATCTTAACATACTTGCCTTTTAGTGCCGGTGGCGGATGATTCTCGATAATAGGCAGCATGGTCTCGTTAAGCTTGGAGGTCGCAATGCGCTGCTTCCTGTTCTCGAATACCTCGACTGCTGTTTCCAGCGCCTTTAGCAAACGTTGCTTTGTTATTGCCGATACGAAAAGGATTGGCACATCGGTAAATGGCTGCAGCTCTTCGCGTATCTTGCGCTCGTAGTCACGGGTGGTCATGGTTTCCTTTTCTACTAAGTCCCATTTGTTGACCAATATCACGACACCCTTACGGTTCTTTTCGGCAAGCCAGAAGATGCTCTGGTCCTGGCCTTCAAAGCCGCGTGTAGCGTCAATAACAAGGATACATATGTCACTATGCTCAATGGCACGTACAGAACGCATCACCGAATAAAATTCCAGATCTTCCTTTACCTTGGCCTTACGGCGTATACCTGCAGTATCAACAAGGTTAAATTCAAATCCGAAACGGTTGTAGGTAGTATCTATGGCATCACGGGTGGTACCGGCAATATCGGTCACCACAAAGCGGTCCTCGCCGATAAGCGCGTTAATGAAAGATGACTTTCCTGCGTTCGGGCGGCCCACTACGGCAAAGCGCGGTAGGGCAACGGCATTCTCATCCGGCGCCACGGCTTCGGGAAGCAGGTCAACAAGGGCATCGAGCAATTCGCCTGTACCCGATCCGCTCATCCCTGCAATGGTGTAATATTCGCCAAGGCCAAGGTTGTAAAATTCTACTGCGTCTTTCTCACGCATGGAGTTGTCTACTTTGTTCACGGCAAGCATTACAGGTTTGGTGACTTTGCGCAGCAGCTTTGCCACCTCGTCATCCATTGGTGTGATGCCTTCCTCGACATCCACCACAAATATTATCACGTCGGCCTCGTCGATGGCCAGTTCTACCTGGCGGCGTATCTCGGCTTCAAAAACATCGTCAGATCCTTTAATGTAGCCACCGGTATCGATCACCGAAAATTCTTTCCCGTTCCATTCGCTCTTGCCGTAATTACGGTCGCGCGTTACCCCGCTCACCGAGTCGACAATAGCTTCCCTGCGCTGTATCAGCCTGTTAAAAAAAGTGGACTTGCCCACATTCGGCCTACCTACTATGGCTACGATATTATTCATTCCTTATTTTAAATTTTTTGCAAAAGTACTCTTTTAATTTCAGATTTCAGATTCTAGATTTCAGATTGAGCTTCACTACACTAATTTCAGTTTGTAGATTGTAGATTTAAGATTGAGCTTAACTCGCAACGGAGGGGGATTGATATATTAGCCAACCTTTGCTTTAACTGTTTTAAGCGAACTGACAAATATCGATGTTAACTCATTTGCTTCTTTGCAAATAGGCTCCGTTAGAGTTTTCTCAAGCCATTCCTTTTCTGTTATTATTTCAAGCCAAAAGAGCGTTTCATCAGACTCCTCAAGCACAATTTCCATTTTAGCAATAAATTCCTTATTGCTCCTTGCCCGGCATACTGCCCTGTAATTTGCCCCAACTGAAGTCCCGCTTTTAGCAATTTGGTACGATACTATTTTAGATGCAGCAGTAATCGGTAATTTTTCAACCAAATCAATGATAGATAAGGAGAATGATTTAGTCCTTGCTTTTAACTGCTCTGCTGTCATTGTTTAATCCATTAAGTTAGAGTATGAGTGTAGCTCAATCTGAAATCTACGATTTGAAATTCCTCAAGAGTGTAGCTCAATCTGAAATCTGAAATCAAAAATCTGAAATAATTACTTCTGATTATACCCAAACCTTCTCAGCTGGTAGTTGTTGCTCCTCCAGTCTTTATTGACCTTAACGAACATTTCAATATGTATCTGCTTGCCGAAGAATTTTTCGAGGTCGGCACGAGCTTCCATGCCTACACGCTTGATGGCTTCGCCTTTGTGGCCGATGATAATGCCTTTCTGTGTATCGCGCTCCACCATGATAAGGGCACGGATGCGGATGATATCGTCGCTTTCGATAAACTCTTCAGTTTCAATTTCTACGGCATATGGGATTTCTTTATCGTAGTGCAGGAGTATCTTTTCACGGATGGTCTCGTTCACAAAGAAGCGTTCCGGCTTGTCGGTAAGTGTATCTTTAGGATAATAAGGTGGCGACAACGGCATTAATTCGATAATGCGGCTGAACACTTCCTTGACGTTGAAGTTCTGCAAGGCGGAGATAGGGTATATCTCGGCATTAGGTACTTTCTCTGTCCAGAACTGTACCTGCTCCTCCAATTGCTCCTGCGACGATTTATCGATCTTGTTGAGCAGTAGCAGCACAGGGATCTTGGCACGAATGATCTTATTGAAGAAGGCCTCATCCTTCAGTTCCTTTTCGCCGATCTCCACCATATATATTAGGATGTCGGCATCCTCGAAGGCCGACTTTACAAAGTCCATCATGGAGCTCTGGAGTTCGTATGCGGGCTTGATGATGCCCGGCGTATCGGACAGCACTACCTGGAAGTCATCGCCATTGACGATGCCCAGTATACGGTGGCGCGTAGTCTGTGCTTTAGAGGTGATTATGGAGAGGCGCTCGCCCACGAATGCGTTCATGAGCGTTGATTTCCCAACATTGGGGTTGCCTATTATATTAACGAAACCGGCTTTATGTGACATAACTGAAAGATTATTGCTTAAAACAAAAAACCCACCAGTATTAGTGGTGGGTCGGTGTTAGTAGCGGGAACAGGACTCGAACCTGTGACCTTCGGGTTATGAGCCCGACGAGCTGCCTACTGCTCTATCCCGCGATGTTTCGAGTGCAAATATACAACGGTTATTTGAAATACCAAATGAATGCGGAAAAATATTGTTTATTTAACGTTTCGATAAATGATGATAAGGGAATGCAGAGAGCGCCAAAACCCTACCATTTAGAATTATTTACAAAGTTTACATTTTAATTTACGATCCAAATTATTCATTCACAGAATATCAGGTTAGATTCGCTGGATCAATTTAAAAAATGAAACAGATGAAAAAAAAGCTCTATGTCCTGGTCTTACCGCTGGTTGTGGTAGTCGGACTGGTATTTGCCAATCGTGAAAGTAAGCATGAAACCCAACTATCCCAAAACCCGGTAGCTGTTGCGCAGGCGAAATCCTGCACGGATGAAAGGAAAAAATGGGAGGCTTCCCCTGACGGCGTCAAGTACAAAGCATGGGAGGCTTCCCCGGAAGGTAAAAAAGTGCAAGCCAGCCATGATAAGATCAGGAAGCAGATCGATGCTTTCAGCGCTATGGAGGCCGTGGTGACCTCCGTTACTTTTCAGCGTGAAGGCGCAACATCGGGTCCGAAATGGCTTATCGTTAGGATAAATGGCGAAGAGTACATGATGCAATTCGTTCCTGAGGAGTGGCGGCAATTAAGCAGCCTGAAAGTCAACGACAAAATAATTGTAAAAAGCCACAGTGCGGGCTATTCGAATAATCATCCCTATTTGATTTTATCGGGCGACTATATTGAGAAAGACGGCAAAGTTCTTTTTAAGCGTGATCTTAGTAAAAATAAAGGTTGTTAATGAATTTATATACAAACAGAAGAGCTATTCAGGATTGACTGAAGAGAACTCCATTTAAGCAGAGAAAAAATGTCTTGTTCCTTGGTGAGAAGCGACGCTAAAGGTCCGAAATAAGGGGCTTTATATAATCCTTAACCTATTATTTACAACCATCTATTGCCTCTTCATATAATTTCCCTACTTTTGCACCCGCTAACTAAAGCGCAATTACTGAGGAATTTATGAACATGAACAAGATTGTTGAGTACCGCAAGCTGCTCAACGTTACCAAAACAGCCACGCTAAAGGAACTGAAAACCATTTACAGGAACAGTATGAAGGACTGCCATCCTGATACGCTCCCTACCGAAGAGGAAAGGAACGCCGCAGAAGAAAAGAGTAAGGCCATCATTGAGGCATACCACTTTTTGGTAAGCATTGCCCCGGAAACTTCGGAGAAGAACAAGGAGGAATATACGAAGACCACTTCGGCATCGCCCATAACCGAGTTTTACTTCGAGAAGCAGGCGCTCTATATCAATTTCCTTGATGGCAGCAGCTATGAGTATTTTGGAGTGCCAAGGAATGTGTATGTTAAAATGGTGAACGCCGAATCTCCGGCGCGTTTTGCCCGCAGGCATATTTACGGCACCTACCTGTACCGCAGCGCACAGAAAATAGTTGCCAACGCAGAGTAATTATATTCTGATATATAGTAAAAGCTTTCCGTAAGGAAGGCTTTTTTATTTCTACCCTGTTATAGTTAGCCTAAATTATGATACGATCCCGTAGGATTTTAATAAATTTGGGTAAAACAGATAACCATGGAAGCAAAGAAAACACTTGTAATGGGCGCCTCAACAGATTCCGGCCGGTACTCATATAAAGCGATAAAAATGCTGCAGCGTTACGGACATCCGGTCGTGGCAGTGGGCAGAAAAGAAGAAGACCTGGATGGACTGAAAATAGAGAAGGAGCAGGTGATGTTTGACGGTGTAGATACTGTTACGCTCTACCTGAACCCTATGAACCAAAGGCAGTACTACGACTACATTGTAAGTCTGGCGCCCGGGCGTGTCATCTTCAATCCCGGAACGGAAAATCCTGAATTATTTGAGTTGCTGAAGAAGAACGGTATTGAGGTCGAGGTAGCCTGTACGCTGGTTATGCTCTCGATAGATCGATATTAGCAGCCTTTTTGCTGCTACATAGTAGTAGTAAAAAGGTGATCAGGCCATTGACGATGATCAGCTCGTTGTCAAAAACGTAACCCCCAAGCAGCTCTCCAGAATAAGTGTGCAGCACGAATGTGAGGGCAGGGGAGGCAATGCATATCATAGGGACGACCTTGTCTTTTACGATGTAGTTTTTCATGAAAAGCCCAAAGGAATAAAGCCCCAGCAATGGCCCGTAAGTATATCCCGCAATACGGAATATCATGCTCACGACCGATTTATCGTTCAGTGAATTGAAAATTAAGATCACAAGGAACATCAGCAATGAAAAAGTGATGTGAACTTTATGGCGGGTCTTTACATTATTCGTTTTGGCCAAATTCTCAGCCTTATCCATTCCCAAAAAGTCAACACAGAATGAGGTGGTCAGGGCAGTAAGCGCCGAGTCGGTCGTGGCGAAAGTAGCGGCCGTTAATCCCAAAAGGAAAATGATGGAAGGTATTAGTGCCAGGTGATGGAAAGCGATCTCGGGAAATAGTAGGTCGGTACGGGGCTTGCCTGCCTCCATCGGTACATCGATGCCGTTCTTTGCGGCGTAAATGTACAGCAATGCGCCTACCCCAAGGAAAAAGATATTAATGATCACGAATATCCCCGTGAAAGTGAACATATTTTTTTGGGCTTCGCCAATATTCTTGCAGCTCAGGTTCTTTTGCATCAGGTCCTGGTCAAGGCCTACCATGGCAAGTGTCACGAAGATGCCGCCAAGTATCTGCTTTGCAAAATGGAATTTACTCCCTATAAAGTCTTCGAAAAAAAATACTTTGGAATAGCTGCTTTGCTCTACTGCAGTGATCGCTTCACCCACGCTCATGTCGAGGCTATCGCAAATGAAGTAAATAGTAAAGAATACCGATGATACCAGGAAGAATGTTTGGAGCGTATCGGTTATGATGATGGTTTTGAGCCCGCCCTTGTAAGTATAAGCGAAGATAAGCAGTAATGACAGCAGTACTGTTACCCAGAACGGAATGCCAAATGCATTGAACACATAGCGTTGCAATACGATCACCACAAGATATAAACGGAACGCCGACCCAATAGTCCGGCTGATAAGGAATATCATTGCCGAAGTCTTGTAGCTGTAGTACCCCAGTCTTCCTTCGATATAGCTGTAAATGGAGGTGAGGTTGAGCCTGTAGTACAGTGGTAGCAATACTTTGGCTATCAGTATGAAGCCTATGGCGTTGCCAAGGATGAATTGGAAATACTTGAACTGCTCGCCATTAGGGGAACCTACTTCTCCGGGTACAGAAATAAAGGTGACACCCGAGAGTGCCGTGCCTATCATCCCGAAAGCCACCAAGTACCATTTAGAGTTCTTATTGGCTTTGAAAAAGGTATCGTTGCTGCTGTCCTTTCGGCTTACGATCCTAGAAATGAGGATAAGTAGCCCGAAGTAAACAACGATAATAGAAAGTATGGTTATCGGCTGCATTGCGTTTGTGTTTGTTCTACAAAACAACTAAAAATATTTTGAATAATGCACGAATGCTAAAATTGTATCGGGAATGATCAATGTTTCGGGGGTTTGCTACCTTTGCATCATGATGGAAATGTCTTCAAAATTACTGGAAAGGGCTGTTACAGAGATCTCGCAGCTGCCGGGCATTGGTAAGCGTACGGCGCTCAGGCTGGCATTACACCTGCTTAAACAGCCGGAAGAGCAAACGCAGGAACTGGCATTGGCGCTGCGAAAAATGAGGGAGGAGATACAGTTTTGCAGGCAATGCCACAACATATCTGATGTTGAAGTATGCGCTATATGTGCTAACGGTTCGCGCGACAAGTCCATCATTTGCGTGGTGGAGGATGTGCGCGATGTGATGGCTATCGAGAATACAGGCCTCTTTAAAGGCAATTACCACGTGCTTGGTGGTAAGATCTCGCCTATAGATGGTGTTGGCCCGGGTCAGCTTACTATTGCGTCGCTTGTTGAAAAAGTGAAGCAGGGCGGGGTGAAGGAACTGATTTTTGCACTTAGCTCAACTATGGAGGGCGATACGACCAATTTTTACATTTACAGGCAGATCAAAGGTCTTGGTGTTATAACTTCATCAATTGCACGCGGAATAGGTGTTGGCGATGAGCTTGAATTTGCCGACGAAATTACTTTAGGGCGTAGCATTATGTACAGGATACCATTTGAAAATACACTAAAAGGTATATAGTAAAATGAAATAATTATTTATATTTTAGATAATACAATTGTTATGTAATTGTTTGGTCAAAGGCTTCTGGTCGCAGCGTCTTTTTTAATTAAATTTTAACGTATCTTCCTTTAAATAAAAGGGTTGATTTACTGCCAAGTGCTCGGTAATGTGTGGGAATTCTTCCTAATAATGTAAACCTAAGGTTATATTATTGAATTAATAAAAAAAAGCCCGTAACTGAAAATAAAATAATCGAATGTTAAGAATTAAGGTTTATATTTGCATTCCAAATCAGCGCTAAAACCAACCATTAATGCATTCAGTTCTTATTACAGGCGGTGCGGGATTTATCGGTTCAAACTTATGCGACCATTTTATAAGTAAAGGCTATAAAGTAACCTGCCTTGATAATTTTGCCACCGGCCATAGAAAAAATATTGCCCATCATCTTGATAATCCCAACTTTACCCTTATAGAAGGCGATATCAGGAATTTTGCCGATTGCCAAAAAGCGGTAGTATCGGTAAATTATGTGCTACATCAGGCGGCTCTTGGCTCTGTGCCCCGCTCAATTAAAGATCCTTTTACCAGTAACGATGTCAATGTTAGTGGTTTTCTTAATATGCTGATCGCTTCCAGGGATGCAGGTGTAAAACGTTTTGTTTACGCTGCAAGTTCCTCAACCTATGGTGACTCGGAGTCGCTCCCCAAGATAGAAGAAAATATAGGCAAGCCCCTGTCTCCCTATGCTATTACAAAATATGTGAATGAGCTTTATGCGGGCATATTCAGTAAAACGTACGGCATTGAGACTATTGGCCTCCGTTATTTTAATGTTTTTGGCAGAAGGCAAGATCCAAATGGTGCCTACGCTGCGGTGATACCGAAGTTCGTAATGCAGTTCATGAAGCATGAAAGTCCTGTCATTAACGGCGATGGTAATTATTCAAGGGATTTTACCTATATAGATAATGTAGTGCTGATGAACGAGCTTGCGATGCTTGCCGAAAGCCCTGATGCTGTTAACACAGTCTATAATACTGCCTATGGCGACAGGAATACACTAAATGACCTTATTGGTTATTTGAAAAAATACCTCTCTGAATATGATCCTGAAATAGCTAATGTTGACGTGGTTTACGGGCCTAACAGGGCTGGTGATATACCTCATTCGCTGGCAAGCATAGATAAGGCAAAGAGCATGCTGGGTTACGATCCGAAATTTTCACTTCAACAGGGGCTCAAAGAAGCTGTTGGGTGGTACTGGGAAAATCTTAAACATACAGATATAGCAAAATAATATATGAAAATAGCAGTAATTGGATTAGGATATGTAGGACTGCCTTTAGCCAGGCTGTTTGCTACAAAGTATTCGGTAATTGGTTTTGATATAAACCAGGCACGTGTTAGTGAGCTTAATTCGGGTAAGGACAGTACCCTTGAGGTGGAAGATGACCTTCTGCAGTCAGTACTGGTCGGAAGCCCGTCTGAGGGACAGGGATTGTATTGTTCGACAAGCATGGATGATATTAAAGATTGTAACTATTACGTAGTTACTGTTCCTACCCCGGTAGACAAGAACAACAGGCCAGACCTTACACCTCTTTACAAATCCAGTGAAACTGTGGGTAAAGTGCTGAAAAAAGGCGATATAGTCATCTATGAATCTACCGTTTATCCCGGTGTTACAGAAGATGAGTGTGTTCCGGTACTTGAACGCGTGAGCGGCCTGAAATTCAATGAAGACTTTTTTGCAGGCTATTCTCCCGAAAGGATCAACCCGGGCGATAAAGAACATACTGTAGAGAAAATACTTAAGGTAACTGCCGGCTCTACTCCTGAAGTAGGCGTAAAGGTAAACGATCTTTATAAGTCGGTTATCAAGGCAGGCACCCACCTGGCGCCTACCATTAAGGTTGCCGAAGCTGCAAAAGTGATAGAGAACTCGCAAAGGGACATCAATATCGCGTTCGTGAATGAGCTTGCCAAAATATTCAACTGCATGAACATCGATACACATGCAGTACTTGAAGCTGCGGGTACAAAATGGAATTTCCTTCCGTTCAAACCAGGTCTTGTTGGCGGACACTGTATAGGTGTTGACCCGTATTACCTTGCTCAAAAAGCACAGGAGGTTGGGTACCACCCTGAAATTATCCTTGCAGGAAGAAGGCTTAACGACAGTATGGGCGAATATGTAGCTTCTCAGGTAGTTAAGCTGATGATAAAAAGGAATATTACCATCAACAATTCAAAATTGCTAATGCTGGGTGTTACCTTTAAGGAAAACTGCCCTGATGTTCGTAATACAAAGATCGTAGATGTTATCAAGGCGCTTAAGGATTATGGCATCAATATCACAATATTCGATCCGTGGGCTACTCCTTCAGAAGTGCAGCACGAGTACGGCCTTGAAACAGTGACCGAACTGCCAAATGATAAATTTGACGCTATAGTGCTTGGCGTTGCGCATAACGAGTTTAAAGAAATGGACTTTTCATCTATCCGCACCTCCAACAGCATCGTGTATGATGTGAAAGGGATACTTGGGGCAAAAGCAGACGGAAAGCTGTAATTTTAAACCATCGAATAAAACTGATATAATGAAAATAACAAATATTTGCTGCATTGGCGCAGGATATGTAGGTGGTCCCACGATGGCCGTTATCGCGCACAAATGCCCTCATATTAAGGTAACTATCGTGGACCTTAATGCTGAGAGGATCGCGGCGTGGAATGATGAGGATATCAATAACCTGCCGGTATATGAGCCTGGCCTTGGCGAGATCGTCCAGTCGGCCAGGGGAAGGAACCTTTTCTTTTCGACAGATGTTGAAAAAGCCATTGATGAGGCACAAATGATATTTATCTCGGTAAATACGCCTACCAAAACCTACGGTCTTGGTAAGGGCAAGGCTGCCGACCTGAAATATATCGAGCTTTGTGCGAGGCAGATCGCCTCTGTAGCCAAAGACAATAAGATAGTTGTAGAAAAATCGACATTGCCTGTGCGTACAGCCGAGGCAGTGCGAAGCATACTGGATAATACAGGGAATGGCGTAAAGTTCCAGATACTTTCCAACCCTGAATTTTTGGCGGAAGGTACTGCCGTGACCGATCTTCTTGAACCGGACAGGGTACTGATAGGTGGTGATACCGATGCCGAAGGGCAGGAGGCCATCAATGCGCTTGTAGAAGTATATGCTAACTGGATCCCAAAAGAGCGCATACTTACTACTAATGTATGGTCATCGGAATTGTCTAAGCTTACTGCTAATGCCTTCCTTGCTCAAAGGGTATCATCGATCAATGCCATGTCAGAACTTTGCGAGAAGACCGGCGCCGATGTGAACGAAGTGGCTAGGGCTATAGGGATGGACAGCCGTATAGGGCCTAAATTCCTTAAAGCATCTGTTGGTTTTGGAGGTTCGTGCTTCCAAAAAGACATACTTAACCTTGTGTACATAGCCAAATCATATGGCCTTCATGAGGTTGCTGATTACTGGGAGCAGGTGATCATTATGAACGACCACCAAAAGAGGCGTTTCGCGGCTAATGTTGTTAAGACGCTTTACAATACCGTTTCCGGTAAAAAGATCGCTTTCCTGGGCTGGGCTTTCAAGAAAGATACCAATGATACAAGGGAGTCAGCAGCTATTTATGTCGCAGATGACCTGTTGAACGAGCAGGCGAACATTGCGGTATATGATCCTAAAGTAGAAAAGGAAGCAATATATAAGGACCTTGATTACCTTGCCACCAGGACATCTGAGCAAAACAAGGCGGGGGTTAAGACTTTTGAAGATGCGTATGAAGCATGCAATGGTGCGCACGCTATTGCTGTAATGACAGAATGGGATGAATTCAAAGGGTATGACTGGCAAAAAATATATGACAACATGAAGAAGCCTGCTTTTGTATTTGACGGCAGGAACGTTCTTGATGGAGACAAGCTAAGGGAGATCGGATTTATCTTCAGCGGGGTAGGGAGCACCTATTAATACTCCTGCTGACGGCCGGATACTGCCATTTATCGGATGATCACATAACTGGCTCTTTTAAGGGTAAGTTTTACATAACATAAAGCTATAGTCTGAATATATGAAAATACTAGTAACAGGAGCAGCCGGCTTTATAGGCTATCATTTGTGTGAAAGGCTTTTAGCTATGGATCATGAGGTGGTTGGCCTTGATAACATCAATGACTATTATGATGTTAACCTGAAGCTTGGCAGGCTCGCACAGCTTGGAATAGAAGCAGTGGCAGAAAATGCTGCTTTAAGCAACAGCAGCTCCCATACGAATTTCAGCTTTGTAAAAATGGGACTGGAGGACAGGGAAAACCTGCCTCAACTATTTGAAAGCCAAAAGTTCGATATAGTTTGCAACCTTGCCGCCCAGGCGGGGGTGCGTTACAGCATCGAAAACCCATTTGCTTATGTAGAGAGCAATATTTCAGGATTTATGAATATACTGGAATGCTGCCGCCACCATAACGTGAAAAACCTTGTGTATGCGAGCAGCTCGAGCGTATATGGCTTAAATGACAAGATACCGTTCTCTACGATCGATAATGTAGACTTACCGATAAGCCTGTATGCGGCGACCAAAAAGAGCAACGAGCTTATGGCGCATACGTACAGCCACCTCTTTGGGATTAAAACCACGGGACTTCGCTTTTTTACGGTTTACGGACCTTGGGGTAGGCCGGATATGGCCATGTTCCTCTTCACTGATGCTATCCTGAACGATAAGCCTATCAAGGTGTTCAATGAAGGCAAACTTTCCAGGGACTTTACGTATATTGATGATATTGTGGAAGGTATCGTGGCAACACTTTTTAGTACCGATCCTACCTTATATAAAGTGTATAACATAGGTAACAGCAAGCCGGTAGAATTACTGAGCTTTATTTCTGAAATAGAGAAGTCTACAGGGAAAGAGGCTAAAAAAGACTACCTGCCGATGCAGCCCGGAGATGTAGAAAGGACCTGGGCTGATGTTGATGACCTGAAAAATGACCTTGGCTATAGCCCAGATACGGATATAAGTGTTGGCGTTAAAAGGTTCGTGGATTGGTACAAAATGTACTACAAGATAGATTAGATAATAAACAGCATATCGTGTTATGAATAAGGATACTAAAATATATATAGCGGGCCACAAAGGAATGGTGGGTAGTGCTGTATGGCGTGCTTTTGAAAAAGAAGGCTATCACAACATTATAGGCTTTGGGAGCAGGGAGCTTGACCTTAGGGACCAGGCAGCAGTAAAAAATATGCTGATCATGGAAAAACCGGGGATGGTTATTGATGCTGCTGCCAAAGTGGGCGGCATCATGGCCAATAATACGTATCCGTACCAGTTCCTCATGGATAATATGCTGATCCAGAATAATCTTATCGAGGCTTCATTACATGTTGATCTTGATAAGTTCATATTTTTAGGAAGCTCATGCATCTATCCTAAACTGGCGCCGCAGCCGCTTAAGGAGGATTATCTTCTTACCGGCCCGCTGGAGCCTACTAATGAATGGTATGCCATAGCAAAAATATCGGGTGTTAAGCTTTGCGAAGCTATTCGCAAGCAGTTTGGCAAGGACTATGTGAGCCTTATGCCAACTAACCTGTATGGACCTTTTGATAACTTTGACCTGCAGACATCGCATGTATTGCCGGCCATGATACGCAAGTTCCATGACGCTGCGGCTAATGGCAACGCTCCCGTAACCCTTTGGGGCAGCGGAACACCAATGCGTGAGTTCCTGCATGTAGATGACATGGCCAAAGCAGTTGTTTTTGCCGCAGAGAATAAATTGCCTGAGCACCTGTATAATGTAGGTACGGGTGAAGACCTTACCATAAAAGAGCTGGCAATGACCATACAGTCGGCAACTGGCCACACGGGAGAAATAATATGGGACAGCTCTAAGCCTGATGGCACCCCTCGCAAGCTAATGGATATTTCTAAAATGCATGGCCTGGGCTGGAAGCACCAAATATCACTTGAAAAAGGAATAAAGGGTACCTATGACTGGTTCCTGGAAAATAGCAATTCGTATAAAGAAGTAAAGATTTAATATTATGAAAACAGCATTAATTACAGGAATAACCGGGCAGGACGGAGCATATCTTGCAGAACTGCTACTGGAAAAAGGTTATATGGTCCATGGCGTTAAAAGGAGGTCGTCATTGTTTAATACTGACCGTATTGACCACCTGTACCAGGATCCGCATGAAAAAGACAGGAACCTGAAGCTGCACTACGGTGACATGACCGACTCGATGAACCTTACACGCATCATCCAGGAAACGCAGCCTGACGAAATATATAACCTTGCGGCGATGAGCCACGTAAAAGTGAGCTTTGATACCCCTGAGTATACTGCAAATGCCGATGGTATCGGTACGTTAAGGATACTTGAGGCGGTAAGGCTGCTTGGCCTTGAAAAGAAAACACGCATCTACCAGGCGAGTACGTCTGAACTATATGGCCTTGTACAAGCGGTACCACAATCGGAAACTACACCGTTTTATCCAAGGTCACCATATGCAGTAGCTAAAATGTACGGTTACTGGATCACGGTCAACTACCGTGAGGCATATGATATGTATGCCTGCAATGGTATACTTTTTAACCACGAGTCTCCGCTTAGGGGCGAAACCTTTGTAACCCGTAAAATTACACGTGCCGTTGCCAGGATAGGCCTTGGCATGGAGCAAAAGCTTTACATGGGGAACATTGATGCCCGCAGGGACTGGGGCCACGCGAAGGACTATGTTGAAGCGATGTGGAGGATACTACAGCAGGATACTGCCGAGGATTATGTTATCGCCACAGGTATTACAACTACCGTGCGTGACTTCATCACAATGGCATTTGCCGAGATAGGGTTCAAAATGAGGTTTGAAGGCGAAGGCGTTGACGAAAAAGGTATACTTGAAGCTATCGATGCCGATGTTTACGGTGCTGTTATAGCAGAATGTGCAGAAAGCGTGAACACACCTGAAATAGGAAGTGTGCTTGTATCGATCGACCCGGCTTACTTCAGGCCTACAGAGGTTGACCTGCTTATTGGCGACCCGACCAAATCGAAGACAAAACTTGGATGGACACCTAAGTACGACCTGCCAATGCTTGTTCAGGAAATGGTAGCCGCCGATGTAACATTGTTCAAAAAAGATATTCACCTGTTAAATGCCGGTCACAAAGTATTAAGGCAGGCAGAGTAATAGTTACATGAGCATAGCAAAGCAATTTTTAAAGGATTCGACTATTTACAGCCTCCAGCCAATATTGGTACAGGCACTTACATTCGTTCTCCTTCCAATTTATACAAACTATCTTTCTCCTGCAGAGTATGGTAACATGCAATATGTTATCATGATAGCTTCTTTTTTTAAGACTGTTGTTGGGTTGGGCCTTGGCAGTTCGTTCTGGAAGTATACAACAAAGTCGAGTGAGTATGGCGAGAAGGATGTTGTAAAGGCATTCGTGCTGTTACAGGTGTACCTGTCGGCGTCGCTCTTCCTGCTGTATGTACTGATTGACATGGCGTTTGTAAATAGTCTGCTCTTTTATTGCATTGTTATCGCGCTTGGTACCGAGATCGTGTCGGTACACTATAAGACCGGGCAGGTACTTTACCGGGCCAAGTTCCAGACAAAAAAGTACATAGCGACCACCTTTATATATTCGGCATTGTATTTATCGCTCAATGCCTTATTTATCATTGTGTTCAAAATGGGGCTCATAGGAGTTTTTTATGCGTTGCTGATCACTAATGTTGTATTGAGCATTATAACCTTTGTTCAATTTAGGGATATTTTTAGTGGAGGTGTTTTCAAAAAAGTACTGGCCAAAGAAATGGTGCAGTATGGAGTGCCCATGATGATCGGCAACCTGGTTTTCATGTTCCTGAACTTATCAGACCGCTTTTTACTCAAAACGCTGGTTGATGATGAGGCCCTTGGATATTTTTCTTATGGGTCAAAGTTTGGGAACCTGCTTAATGTATTCGTGGTTACACCATTTTTCATGGCGTGGAACCCGCTGCGCTGGCAAATTTATGAAAGGCCGGACGGTAAGGAGATCTTTGCGAAGTTCAACAATTATCTTATGGTGCTTACACCAATATTTGGCGGGCTCTTTTGTGCGGCAGTGCCATTGGCCATGGAGATTTTGACAGTGAACAGTGAATACCTGAACGGCATCAAGATCGTTTCGTTCATTACGTTCGCACAGGTATTCTATTGTTTTTATTATTTCAACTCGATGGGGCTCATGTTCGAGAATAAGACAAAATACCAGTCGATTATCATAGCCGCTGCGGCCATTGTAAGTATTGGTGTTAACTGCATTATGCTTCCGTTATACGGATTTTATGGAGCGGGACTGGCCTCGTTGCTATCGTACTTTTTCCTTTACATCGTTACGGCCATATACTCGCAAAAGGTATATTCAATTAAAAGGAACTATGTATTCGAAGGGATACAGATACTGTTTTGCTTTGCCCTTGCAGGTGCCTTTTTCCTTGGAGAGAACTATAGCCACCTGTATGCGTCATTATTCGTGCTGGGAGCGATTGTGATATTTACAGGCATCAATTATATACTTGGGTTTTTTAATCCAAAAGAGATGCTGCAAATGATCAAAAAATTAAAAAAATAAAATGCCATTAAAGCGTGTCATATCGGTATTGTCCAGGGAGCTGAAGTTCTTTTACGCCCAGCGCCTGGCTTCGTTCGGCTTTGCCTCAGCAAAAAAACGCTGCAGGCAATTGTTTGAGCCTGTAATGCCGTTACAAACCGCCAATACAGCATTTGATCTAAAGATACATGGCCTGGAGATGGACTTTTTTAAAGACATCGACTGGCAAAAGGATCATAAGACCGGTAAAGTTTTCCCAAAGCTGAAGTTTGGTAAATTTAATACTAACCTTTTTTTTGATAAGGGGGATGATATCAAATTTCCATGGGACCTTTCCCGCTGTGCATTTTTGCCGCCGCTGACAGCAAAAATGGCCTCTGAAGGGAAAACAGCCGATGCATACACTTTTTTCAGGAATACCGTAGAAAGCTTTATTGATAATAATAAATTTCTTTACGGGGTTAACTGGGTGTGTACCATGGAGGTAGCCATACGGGCCTCGAATTGGCTATTCGCTATGCCCTTCATAAAAAGGGAACTTGAAGCGGATAGTGCATTTTCAGATAAGGTTAATTTTTCGCTGTACATGCATGCAATGTACATTGATCTTTTTACTGAGGATAAGAACAACAACCACGATATTTCAAATTACGCAGGACTGCTGCTGCTGGGAATATATTTTGACAGCGGTAAATGGATCAAAAAGGCCATTGATGGTTTAGAGTATGAAATAAACAAGCAAATACTTCCTGACGGATGCACGTATGAGCTTTCAACCTACTACAACCGCCTTGATCTGGAGTTTTTTGCTACATCGTATTATATGGGCAAACTTCACGGGCATTCTTTTTCTAAACTTTATACAGAAAGGCTTCACCAAATGTTCTCGTTCTCATTTGGCATGATGGAAGAAAAGGGCTATATGCCGATAATAAATGATAACGACGGCGGCAGGTATGTCATCTTTAATGATGGTAACGAGAATGATTTTTCTTACCTGTACAGCTTTTACAATAAAATTTTCGACGGTGCTGTTGCCGGTGTAGATAAGGCGAATGTCTTATTCAGATCTATGCCACAGGTCGTGAGAGCACAAGCAGGCACACTGAAAAAGGAACATAACGTTGCATACGCTAACTCAAAATTCTATAAGCTGGGCGATGGCAACTTTTCGGTCGTTGCATCGGCTGCGGGATCGGCAGATATTAAAAAGCCGGGGCACAAACATATCGATGCCGGCTCGGTTTACATCGGTATCAATGGCAGGCCTGTATTTGTAGATCCAGGTACTTCATCGTATACAAGGTCTTTGGTACAAAGAAATAAGGAAAGGAGCATCGCTGCGCACAATTGTGCAGTGCCGTCATCAAAAATTGGAACTTACACCAGCAACGGAGGGTATTGGGGCAAACTCCCTGCATACCCGGCTGTTTCGGTTACCGGGTTTGAAGCAGGCACAATAGCCATATCAATGGATTTTGACGGTGTACCGCTTTCACGAAAAATTGAAGTTGAAGGAAACAGCATCACAATGTCAGATGTTTCGGAAGGGGAGGACTTAAGTGTGTTTTTCCACTCAGTACAGCCTTTCACCCAAAAAGGGAATGTACTTCTATTCGATGGCTTTACTTTTGAAGCAGAGGGAGGGGAGATAACAGTTGAAGATTTTAACTATGCCGAAAATTACGGCCAGCTTGATAATAAAGCGTACAAAATAATAATACAGGGAAATTCGATAATCAAAACCACAATTACAAGATCATGAACATTTCCATCATAGCCGGGGCACGCCCTAACTTCATGAAGATCGCTCCGATAATCCATGCGATATTGGACCAACAACAGGCAGGCAGGGACATTAGCTATCGCCTGGTCCACACAGGACAGCACTACGACCAAAAAATGAGCGATACTTTTTTTGAGGAGCTCAACATACCACACCCTGATTCCAATTTGGGTTGTGGCGGTGGTACACAGGCTGAGCAAACTGCTGCGATAATGGTGGCCTATGAAAGAGAATTGCTGGATAACCCGGCCGATCTTGTACTGGTAGTAGGAGATGTGACCTCTACGATGGCTTGCTCTATCGTTGCCAAAAAGCTTGGCATAAGGGTAGCGCACGTAGAGGCCGGGATAAGGTCTTTTGACCTGAGCATGCCGGAAGAGATAAACCGTATGGTAACAGACAGCATTACCGATTACTTTTTTACGACAAGTACATATGCCAACGAAAACCTCCTGCGTTATGGAGCTAAAGAGGAGAGCATATTTTTTGTAGGTAATGTTATGATCGATACCCTCCTGAAAAACAGGGCAAGATTCAGCAAGCCGGCTTTCTTTGACGAAATGGGGCTTACAGCCAGGAAGTATATGGTCATGACGCTGCACCGACCTGCGAATGTAGACCAGGGTGAAAAGCTAAAAGAGCTGATCTTTGAGATCGTGAACAATGTACAAGGTTTGCCGGTACTTTTCCCGATACATCCCAGGACGGCGAAGATCTTTACCGATCTGGGTATTAAGGCCGACAACCTGTATATCATAGATCCACTCGGATACCTTGAGTTTAACTATCTTGTGGAGAATGCAAAGGGCGTTATTACCGACTCTGGCGGTATTACCGAAGAGACAACAGTAATGGGCGTACCATGCTTTACTCTTAGGGATAATACAGAGAGGCCTGAAACTATCTCTACAGGCACTAATGAATTGGTAGGGACCGATCCAAAAAATATTAAGCCGGCACTAGATCGCCTTTTTAGCGAGAACATTAAAAAAGGAGGCATACCGCCGCTGTGGGATGGAAATGCGGCAACAAGGATCGTTGACAATATCTTATCTATCTATGGAAAGTAAAAAAATACTGGTGGTTAGCCGTAGCTTTTATCCTGAGAACTCACCGCGTTCTTTCAGGACGACTGAGCTTGTAAAGCAGTTTGCAAAAGATGGCCACGATGTTACCCTGATAACGTTCAAGAACGATAAAGAGCATGTTGCCTTTGAAAAAGAACATAATGTCAAAATAAAAGATCTTGGTCAGTTAAAATACAAGAACATAGACATTGATAAGGGCAGTAAATATGTGAAGGCTTTTAAAAGGGTTGCGAGAAGGGTTGCCGAAATGGTTTTTGAATATCCGAATATTGAACTGATGCACCTGGTATCGAAAGCCCTTAAAAATGAAAAAGGCTATGACCTTTTAGTTTCTATTGCTGTTCCGCATCCTGTACACTGGGGTGTTGCTGCTGCCAGGACGGTTAAGAACCCTATTGCCAAAACCTGGATCGCAGATTGTGGGGACCCCTATTCCGGCTTCGGGAAAAAGTTCCTTTCAGAAAAAGCTTCCAGGCTGAAAAAAAAGGCATTGAAGGCACTTTTGAGCGCCGACTATGTTACAGTCCCTTTTGATGGTGCTGTAAATGCATATGACAGTGTATTGAGGCCAAAGATCCAGATAATACCCCAAGGATTCAACCTTGAAGGTATCAATGTATTCAAAGGGGAAATTAATAATCCCGTAAAAACCTTTGGCTATGCCGGTTCATTCATACCGGGCAGGAGGGACCCAAGGCCATTTATCGATCATCTTCTGTCAAAAGGATATGACTTCAAATTTGTGATATATACAAAGGCCAACGAGCTTTTTGCAGGCTATAAAGACATTATTGGCGATAAGCTTGTATTAAAGAGCTATATTCCCAGGGAAGAGTTGCTTTTTGAATTAAGCAAGATGGATTTTTTGATTAATTTTGATAACAGGAATGAAGTACAGTTGCCCAGCAAGATAATTGATTATGCACTAACTACGAGGCCTATCCTCAATGTTGATGCTTATGATATTGATGAAAAAGCCATCGAACAGTTTTTTGAAGGAAAGTATGATGAGGCGGCAATGAAGATAAACCCGGAAGATTATAATATCAAAACGGTTGCAGGTAAATTTATAAAACTAGCGGATAAAAGTTGAAAGCAAAAAGATTTTTCCTTAAGCTACTGATATTGTCGATACCTTTTAATGAGTTGTCGGTGATACTTCCGCAGATAAGGGTTCCGACTTTCATATTTTTTCTTTATCTATTGGTTGCAATAGGGAGTTTCAGGTATTCCGATGTAAAATACATTAAGAAGCCGTTACTAACCATATTGCTATTGTATTGTGTTATTGCCTTGTCTTCCTATTTAAAATTTGTACCGGGCTATAACTTTGGATTTTCCTTCCTCAGGCAGTTCGCGATTTATATTGTATTCTTTTATTTTATAACGATAGAGTTCATAAATGGCACTTTAAAGCTCAATGAAATATTGAAGTTTTATAATACAGGGATCTACCTGTTCCTGTCGATGGTAATACTTGGTATTGATACCAACTTTAAAGACGGGCGACTTAGTATATTAGGTACTAATGCTAACCTGGTAGGGGTTTTTTGTGTAAGCTCGATCTTGATCACGGTATATTTTTACAGGGTTACGGGCAATAAGCAGAGCTATCACCATTTTATATTTTTTGCAAAGATATTATTGTTGCTCATTGCTATTGCCAGTACGGGTTCGCGTGGGGCTTTCTTTAGTACGCTCATCACATTGGGGCTATATATTGTATTATTGCAAAAAAGCAGCCTCAAGAGGATACAATATGTTTTTATCGCGATTTTTTTAGGAGGGGCAGTAAGTGCCATCATGCTTGCCGGTGGCCCTCTTGCCGAGCGCCTTTTGGGTGGTGAGGAAGAACTGGCAGCCTCAAGGACCGAGATATGGGAAGCCGCTCTCGAAGTGTTGGGTAATAATTATTTTATGGGAATTGGGCTTTTTACGTACCAAAGGAACATTGAGGCCTTAATGGGACGGATGTTCGCGGTACACAATGAGTTCCTTGCGATCTTTGTATATTCGGGTATTGTTGGCATATTGTTGCTGTTCTTCTTCCTTCGCGGAGTGATAAAAGGGGCAATTAGTTTTTACAACCGTTTTAAGAACCCAATATTTTTTTCGCTGCTTTTCGGGATACTTTTTGCGGCATCAAAAGGGGGGGGGATCTTTATCTCCATCAACACATGGTTTTTCTTTAGCCTTATTTATGCCTCAAAATATTTTGTACCCCAAAAGCAACACGATAATATTAGTTAGATATGGAAAATATAAGTTACGCGTATGTTTCTGAACCGGGATGGAAAGTGCCGGACCATAGCGCTTTTTTGGAACTGTACAATATGGAAATATGGAGGCCCTCATTATTTAACGTCCTTCCGCCGGGTTTCCCAAAAAAGTACCTGATGTTTTATTTTGCACATCATTTGCATATTTTCAGGAACAGGAAATATTCCGTTATTTATGTGTATGATAAAAATAACAATGCGCTGGTAAGTTCTACCTTGCTTATACCAAAGTATTTTAAATGGCCCTTTATGAAGAATGGTGACCTGCAGTATTCTTATTCCATCACAAAACCTGAATATAGGGGCAGGGGTGTAAATACCTTTGTAAAACAGTATGCAAGGGTATTGTATGATAACGATACTAATTTTTGGGGATTGGTTGATCCCGAAAATATCTCAAGCATAAAGGTATTGGAAAAATCCGGCCTGCACTTTTTGAAAAGGGCAGTAAGGGTTAAAAATAAGATGCTCCCGGGGTATCATATTGAATTAATCGATTAATCGTATAAATATGTCTATGATATCAGGCTTAAAGGATACCTTCCTTAAAAATGTCAGGAATATGAACGGCTGGACAACGAGCCGCAAGATCGTGGTCTTTGAATCGGACGACTGGGGAGCGATAAGGATGCCCTCAAAAAAAGATTATGACAGCCTGCTGGCCAAAGGATTGCCGGTAGACAAGAGTTTTTACAATATAAACGATTCGCTTGAAAGCAATGACGATGTTGAAGCGCTTTTCGACGTACTTTCAAAATACAAGGATAAAAATGGCGATCCCGCCAAGTTTACCGCTTTGTCGGTAGTTGCGAACCCGGATTTTGACAAGATCAGGGCGAACGGTTTTACCAAATATGAATATGAAGATGTTTCGAAGACCCTGGAGCGTTACGGGAATTCACATAACAGGGTACACCAATTATGGAATGAAGGCGTTGCCAGTGGTGTTTACTGGTCTGAGTGCCACGGACGGGAACATGTACATGTTAAGCGCTGGATGTACGCTGTAAATGATGCCGGAAGTGAGTCGGCCCTGTCATTCGATCATGAGTTTTATGGGCTGGGAGGGTCGGATACGCTGGGCCCGGGCAGAAGTTTTATGCCCGCATTTGATATAGACAGTACAGAAGAAATCCCCGCTCAGGCATTAATATTAAAAGATGGAGTAGAGATATTTGACAGGATATTTGGGTACAGGCCTCAATATTTTGTTGCGCCGAACAGTACGGTAAGTACCAAGCTGGAGCCTTTGCTTAAGGAATATGGCATTGACTACATCATTGGATCAAGGCATCAGAAAGAGCCTCTAGGTAATGGAAAGTTTACACATAACTATCGTTATTTGGGCAAAAGGAATGACTCCGGACAGATGTATCTGGCGCGCAACTGCCAGTTTGAGCACGGGCAGTCCAGGTCACAAAACTATAATGAATGCCTCAAGGACATCCAGATAGCATTTAACTGGAAAAAGCCTGCGGTCATTTCTACCCACAGGGTAAATTATATTGGCTGCATAAATGAGGAGAACAGGAAGAAAGGCTTGCAACAGCTTGATTCGCTACTTAAGGCTATTGTACAAAAATGGCCTGATGTTGAATTTATGGATTCCCGTCAACTGGCTCATTTGGCTGATAGCAAGAAAGTAAATATTTAAGGTAAGTTAAGAGATAATAAAGGATGGTAAAACAGTTACTAGCGGATGCTTTGGTTAACATTGGCGGGTGGACGACAAATAAAAAAATTGTCGTTATAGAGTCAGATGACTGGGGTGCTATACGTACTCCGGACAGGCAGGCTTTTGACAATATGCTGAAAAGCGGCATACCGGTAGATAAAAGCTTGTTTTGTCGCTTTGATACCCTTGTAGATGCCAACGAACTTGAGTCGGTATACTCCATACTTTCAAAATATAAAGACTCCCATGGCAACCATCCTGTCATTACAGCCAATGCTGTTGTGGCTAATCCTGATTTTGATAAAATAAAGGCAAATGGCTTTGAGACGTATTATTACGAAACTGTTGACAAGACATTAGAGAGGTATTTTCCCGGGAAGTCGCCATTCCCGCTCTGGAAAGAAGGAATTGATAATAAGCTTTTTATTCCGCAATTCCACGGCAGGGAACACGTTAATGTGCCTTTTTGGCTCGACGTGCTTAAAAAAGGGGATGAAGTTTATAAAACTGCCTTTGAAAATGGTTGCTGGGGTATTAGCAATGACATCTATAAAAAATACAGCAAGAGCATACAGGCCACATTTGACTGTACAGAGGCAAAAGACATTGAGTTCCTTAAAGGCGCGGTTGCCGATGGCCTGGACGGATTCGAAAAATTGTTCGGTTACAGGTCTGAGACGTTCATTCCTAATAACTATATTTTCCCGGAAGAGCTTTTTGATACGTTGCAAAGCAGCGGCGTAAAGGCCATGCAGGGAATGAAGTATTTGAAACTGCCGCACCTGCCCGGACAGCCGCGCAGGAAAATAAGGAGGTATAACGGCCAAAAAGTCGGCAATGCACCGGGTATGACACAGCTTGTGCGTAATTCGCATTTCGAGCCCAGCGTATTCCCTTTCGCGCAACGCCAAAAAGCCCTGGCTACGTGCATAGGACAATTGAAAATGTCATTCCTGCTAAAAAAACCTGCTATAATATCCTGCCACAGGTTCAATTTTTCGGGCAGGCTTGAGGCGGAGAACAGGGATATTAACCTGAGGCTTCTTGAAACCCTGATAAAAGAGATCTTAAAAAGATGGCCTGACGTGATCTTTACCGATTCTGCTTCACTGGCTAAAATGATAAAATAATTCTGGAGATGATAAAAGACAGGAAAGAACTCAGATACTACATTGACCAGGATAGGAAAGCGAACAAATATAACCCCGGGAGCAAGCAAAAGATAATGCACTTTTTTTTCCCCGATCACATTATACTGTTCCTTACCCGACTGAGAAAGTGCGAATACCTTGGTAAAAAGAGAGGGCCCATCAACAAGCTGTTCTATGCTTATCATAAGATCAGGCTAAAAAGCATTTCGATAAAGCTTGGCTTCAGCATACCTGAACATGTATTTGGCCCAGGGCTCGCAATACCCCATTATGGTACCATAGTTGTAAACCCAAAGGCAAAAGTAGGCGCTAACTGCCGCATCCATGTTTGTACGAATATTGGTGCTTCTGGAGGCAGTGCTGCCGCACCCCAGATCGGGGATAATGTTTACATTGGCCCGGGGGCAAAATTATACGGGGATATTATTATAGGTAATAATAATGCTATCGCCGCTAACGCTGCTGTGAATAAGTCTTTCATAGAAGAAGGGGTAGTAATAGGAGGTGTGCCGGGCAAGGTGATCGGCGAATTGGGCGATATAAAAAAGCTTATAAAACATATATGATGCATACGCATTAACGATTTAATAACGATAATAAGATCTTGTTAAAGCCCGATCAGAACTTATATTGGTTATTAATCTTATATTTGCACTCGAATAAAAAATAGCCTACTGTATTAGTAATCAGGGTGTATTTCGGTGCTGTCGCAAAAGGAGATTTAATAATGGAAAGACAAATCAAGATAGTTGGCGTAATTCATTCCTTAGGCATAGGCGGTATGGAGCAGGTAATGTCATCACTGCTAAACCATTTTAGTGAAAAGAAGAATGTACAGGTCGATGTTATCCTTATCGGACGTGACCGTGAGGTCGCTTTTCCATTAAACGGATCGATCAGTGTGCACAAGCCGCCATTCGAATTTAACAACAAATACAGGAACTATCATACCTTTAAAACCTTAAGGTTTTTGAGGAAAAAGGTAAAGGAACTCTCCCCCGATACAGTTCTGGGATTTGGCGAGATGTGGAATAACCTTACCTTGCTGGCACTGAAAGGGCTCAGGTATCCGGTATATATTTCTGACAGGAGCCAGCCGGACAAGAACCTGGGTAAGCTTCATAATTACCTGCGTGCTAAAATGTACCCGACAGCATCGGGATTTATCGCGCAAACATCGTATGCGGCCCAGAACGCAAACCGGAATAACTGGAACCATAACATACAGGTCATAGGGAACCCGGTAAAGATGGTTGAACCAACACCTCCTGCCGATAGGGAGAATATAGTATTATCTGTAGGAAGGCTTATAAGTACCAAGCATTTTGACGACCTAATACAGATGTTCGTACAAATGAACGTACCGGGATGGAAGCTTGTCATCATTGGCGGCAATGCAAAAAAACAAGATCAGCTCTCGGACCTGAAAAGGCTGGTGGCTGAGCTGGGTGCTGAAGATAAGGTAGAGCTTACAGGTAAGATAAGCAATGTAGGCGATCATTATAAAAAGGCGTCTGTGTTCGCTTTTACTTCCAGTTCTGAAGGATTCCCAAATGTTGTTGGGGAAGCTTCGGCACACGGGCTGCCTGTAGTCACTTATGATTGTGTGGCAGGCCCTGCAGACATCATTACTAATAACGCTAATGGATTCCTGGTGAAAACCCATGACCATGCAGCATTTAAAGAAAAATTAGGGGAATTGATGGGTAACCCGTCCTTACGGAAGTCGTTTGCCGAAACTGCGGTAGAGCAAATAAGGAAATTCTCTAAAGAACAAATAGCAGAACAGTATTATAATTTTATAACCGAAAAGTGCGAATCTTAATAAATACAGCTACAACATTTAAAGGCGGCGGGGTACAGGTGGCCAATTCCTTTATTAAGGAATGCAGGGATCATACCGGCAACGAATACCATGTAATATTAGGAAGCACGCTTGGTAAAAGCCTTGACAGGGCTTCATTCCCGGATAATTTCCATTTTTACGACATTCCTTTCCGTCCGGCAACAAGGGTCTTCTCTTTAAAGCCGATCGCTTCTTTTTTTGATGCGATCGAGGCAAAAGCTAAGCCCGATGTAGTTTTTACAACGTCCGGGCCTTCTTACTGGAGACCGAAGGCACCGCACCTTACAGGTTATAACCTGCCTCATTACATATATCCGGAATCTCCTTTTTTTGCCGCTTTATCACCAATAGGCAGGCTTAAGTGGTATTTTAAAGGAGCATTTATAATATACTTTTTTAAAAAAGGATCTGATGCCTATGTGGTACAGACCGATGACGTGAACACAAGGTTGAGGAAACTCCTTGGGACTGATAAGGTAGCTACTGTTTCCAACACATGCAGTACATATTACTATGATCCTGCGACATTTCCCAATAGACTCCCGGCACGCAGGGAGGGAGAGTTCAGGATGCTTACGCTGTCGGCGTGGTATCCGCATAAAAACTTGTCGGTAATACCAAAGGTGGTTGACAGCCTTGAGCCTGCCATAAAAGACAGGGTACGTTTTGTAGTTACACTGCCGCAGGATGTGTATGAACAGCATTTTGAGGAACGCTACAGGCAGTATGTGCTCAATGTAGGTGTAGTCCCTATGGAACAGGGGCCATCGCTGTACAAGGAGTGCGACGCCATGTTCCTGCCTACGCTGCTGGAATGCTTTTCGGCCTCCTATGCTGAGGCGATGGCCATGGAAAAACCGATACTTACCAGCGATATGGGCTTTGCACACACTATTTGTCACGACGCAGCCCTATATTTTGATCCGGTAGATGCTAACGCTATTGCTGCTCAAATAAAAAAACTAATTTTGTCGCCGGAATTGGCGCAAGACCTTATTAATAAAGGAACAAAGCAATTGAAGGCTTTTGGCTCGGCAGGTGAAAGGGCTCAAAAATATTTGAAAATAGCCGAAGAACTTATAAAGAACACGTAAAGCATGCAGAAGAAAAAGAAGATAGTTTTCATAAACCAGGCCACCGGTTACCTCACCATCGACATTATTAATGAATTTGCGAAGGATTATGACGAGGTTGCACTTATAGCGGGCAGCATAAGGGTACAGGACATTCCGCTTGACCCTAAGGTAAAGTGGTCCAAGATCACAAAATATGACAGGGGGAACCCTAAGAAAAAGTTCCTTTCATGGCTTATAGGTACCATCCAGATATTTTTCCTGCTCCTGTTCCGTTACCGCCGCTACGAGATCTTTTATATAACCATCCCGCCATCCGCCTACCTGCTTTCGCTGGTGCTGCCCAATAAATTTTCGGTATTGGTATTCGACGTTTACCCGGATGTGCTGGAGATCTACAACATCAAAAAAACGAGCCTCATTTATCGTTCATGGTCACGCTGGAACCGAAAGCTGTTCCGCAAAGCCCACAGGGTATTTACCATTGGCGAAGGCATGGCGCGACTGCTGGATGCTTACATGGCACGTGATAAAATGAAAATAATACCGCTTTGGTCAGGGCTTACCAAGATAAAGCCGGTGGCAAAAGCAGATAACCCATGGCTAAGGGACCTTGGGCTACAAAATAAGTTTATTGTGCAATATTCAGGTAATATAGGCTATACGCACAACGTAGAGGTTATGGTAGACCTTGCCCGCGAATTTGTGGGTAACCCTGATATCCATTTCCTGATCATAGGTCGGGGAGAAAGGGTAAACCATATTAAGCAGATCATTGAGGACCATGAGCTTAAAAATACGTCGCTGCTGCCATTCCAGCCCGACGATGTACTGAATTACTCGCTTGCGGCGGCCGACCTTGGCGTAGTGATACTGGATGAGAAGTCGGCTCATGTGAGCCTGCCGAGTAAGATATACAACCTACAGGCCGTAGCGGTACCAATGCTTGGTATTTCTACCCTCGACTCTGAGCTCAACGGGCATCTGGAGCTGTTTGAAAACGGTAAGTGTTTTGTTGCGTCGGACATCCAAGGGATGGTAGGATATATAAATAACCTGAGCAACGATAAAGCGGCTATTCAGGCGTTGTCAGAAAATTCTAAAAAAGCGTCGGTCAACTTTACTATTGCTAACGCGAAAAAATACTATGAAGAATATGTATCGTAATTTTTTTAAGAGGCTTATCGATTTCCTTGCCGCCTTTTTTGGGCTGCTGATATTGTCGCCGCTATTCATCATCATTACCATCATATTGTATTTCCAGAATTCCGGCAAGCCTTTCTTTTACCAAAGACGCCCCGGTAAGGATGAGCGTGAGTTCTTTATCATGAAATTCAAAACAATGACTGATGAAAAGGACGAAAATGGCGAATTGCTGCCCAATCACCTGAGAATTACAAAGGTGGGTAACTTTTTAAGGAAGTCTTCACTCGATGAATTACCTCAGTTGATCAATGTATTAAAGGGCGAAATGAGCCTCATAGGGCCACGCCCACTTTTATTCAAATATATCCCGCTGTATAATGAGGAGCAGCTGCGCAGGCATAATGTAAGGCCCGGAATTACCGGTTGGGCACAGGTAAACGGCAGGAACGCCATAAGCTGGACCAAAAAGTTCGAGCTGGATATTTATTATGTAAATAACGTGTCCCTCGGTCTTGATATAAAGATTATCTTTATGACGTTTTTAAAGGTCGTAAAATCTGAAGGTGTCAATTCGGGTGAAGAAGTTACAATGCCTCCATTTGACGGTACCAATTAAAAAAAACCAATCATGAAAAGATTACTCTACTTAGGCTATTATTTAAAAAACCTTGATAAAGAGAAATTCAACAAGTTTTTTGATCATGTAAAGAAAGAGCATAAGATGGACAGCATATCGCTGATGACTGATATCATATCCTCTTCGCTAAAATACAAGATATCCCTGCTTGAGTATTTCCAGTTCAGGTTCTATGAACTTACAAAAGAACAGCGTAAAAGCTATGCGGGTACAGGCTACATGTACGAATACCAGCTTGCCATGAACCCTAAGCTGTACAGGGAGTGCCTTGACAATAAGATCGACTTTTATAAAAAATACAGTGACTTTGTAAGGCACATGGCATTTGGCATTGACGAACTTAGGGAGAATAGTTCCCTTGCTCCAAAACTGCTGGCCAACCCTTCGGGAAAAGTGGTGCTGAAAGATTCTGTAGGCAAATGCGGCATGCAGGTAAAGGTTTTTAAAACGGATTTTTTTGAAGGGAAGGACCTTATCAGTTTTATGGATACCGAAAAATTTGACCTAGCCGAGGAATTTGTGGTCCAGCATCCGGATATTATGGCGCTGTCGCCTTCAGCATTGAATACCGTACGTGTATTTACGCAGCTTAACGAAAAGGATGAAGTGGAGTTTTTGGGCGCAAGGCTGAGGATCTCTGTCAATTCGGAGGTTGATAACATGGCTGCGGGCAACATTGCCGCGCCTATAAACATTGAGACCGGTATCATAGATGCCCCGGGAGTGTATAGCGACATTACTAAAGACGATGCTGCTGTGCATCCTGTAACGGGCGTGTCTATCGTTGGTTTCCAGGTGCCATTTTGGCCTGAGATCATAGACATGATGAAAAAAGCGGCCCTGCACATGCCGGGCAACAGGTCTATCGGCTGGGATATAGCTGTGACAAAAGACGGCCCTGAGCTGATAGAAGGCAACCATGACTGGTGTAAACTGGTATGGCAATTGCCGGCCAAAAAAGGCATGAAGAAAATTTTAGAAAACCATTTAGCAAAATTATAATTCGGATAAACAATGAAAACGATCTTAGTTACCGGCATTGGTGGGCCTACACCGCGCTCAATAGCAAAAACAATACGTAAAAGCTACCCTGACTATAAAATAATAGGAATTGATGCGAATCCTAAAGCGCTTGGCTTTTTTATGCCGGGACTGGTTGATGAGTACATGCTGGCGCCAAAAGTTAGCCATCCGGGTTACTGGGATTTTATTAAAAACCTTATTGCCGAAAAGAATGTTGAGTTGGCTTTCGTACAGCCTGAAAAAGAAGTTATCGCGTGGGGACAGTATGATATTGACAATGGCGGATTCCCTTGCCCGGTACTTATACCTGGCAAAGAGCTTGCGCTAACGCTGATGGATAAGTCTATAATGGCTGATGTACTTAAAGGTACGCATTACATTCCGAAAACGATAAAAGTTACACAGGACAACCCGAAATTTGATGAAGTTGAATCGGAAATAGGTTTCCCGTGCTGGATCAGGGCTACACAGGGGTCCGGAGGTTTGGGATCGCTTCGCCTTACAGACATAAGCAGCTATAAGTCATGGCTTTTCATCAACAGCGACCTTCATGAATTCACTGTTAGTGAATTCCTTACCGGCAGGCACCTTGCCACACAGCAGCTTTACGTTGACGGAAAGTATATTAAAGGAGCATCGCTTGAATGTGCTGAATATGTGATGGCCAGCATTGCACCATCAAAAGTTACAGGGAATACATCGTTCGGAAGGTTCCTGAATGAAGATGCGATACTTGAATTTTGCGATGAATGTGTAAAGTTCATTTGCGAAAAACTGAACCTTACGGCTCATGGCGTACTGTCATTTGACCTTAAGGAAGATGATAAAGGGAATTTTAAGGTTACCGAGGTGAATATCAGGCACATGGCATACACGGGGGTAATGTCTGAAGTTGGTTTTGACCTTGTGTCAGATACGATCAAGCTTCTTAATGACGGAAATACTTCCAACATTGAGGAGGCACCTTATTTCAGATACGATAAGCCTTATGTGTTCCTGAGGGACGTAGATACACCACCTATCGTTTTGGAAAGCGAAGACCTTTTTAAACATTAAAAAAAATAAGGAGGCCCGCCTCGTCGCAGAAGTGTGCCTCCTGATCGCTATGGCCAAACGGATCTTTGACTTGGTAATTTCCCTTATCGGCCTGATAGTTTTATCGTGGCTCCTTGTATTGTTGTATTTGCTTGCATCTGCCGCAACAAGGTCTAACGGGATGTTCCTTCAAAAACGCATTGGCCGTCATAGCATTGCTTTTACGATATATAAGTTCAGGACTATCGATCCTGAAAATGGACAAGTTAGCCGCGTATCGCGTTTCATGAGGAATTCGAAACTGGATGAGCTTCCGCAGTTGTGGAACGTTGTAACAGGCGATATGAGCCTTGTGGGGCCACGGCCGGATGTTGAAGGGTATTATGACACCTTAACGGGAAGCGACCGTAAGGTGTTAGAGCTTAGGCCCGGTATTACCGGTCCCGCCAGCCTGAAATATTTTGATGAAGAAAATTTGCTTGGCAGGCAGGAAGATGGTCAAAAGTATAATGATGAAGTTATCTTTCCTGATAAGGTAAAGATCAATCTTGCCTATCTGCAGGAGCGGTCATTGTGGCTGGATGTAAAGATAATTTTAGGGTCTGTTGCCGGTATTTTTTCTGCTAAGTAATGCTTTTTACTTTGTTTTTTAACTCATTACAGTTTGTGCTGTTGAGATTTCTATACCTTTGTACTAATTGCGTAAATTTATTTATAATATGAATAATAAGATTTGGCTTTCTTCTCCCCATATGGGTGGTACCGAACAAAAATATGTACAGGAAGCTTTTGATACCAATTGGGTAGCTCCTCTTGGGCCTAACGTTACTGCATTTGAGAATAGCCTTGAAGACTATTTGGGCAATGGCGCTTATGTTGGGGCTCTTAGCTCCGGTACCGCAGCCCTTCACCTCGGATTGATCTTGCTTGGTGTTAAGGCCGGTGATGAAGTCATCTGCCAAAGCATGACGTTCTCTGCCTCTGCGAACCCGATCATGTACCTGGGTGCACACCCTGTTTTTGTTGATAGTGAAAAAGAGACCTGGAACATGTGCCCGGACAGCCTTGAAGAAGCCATTAAGGGACGCATTAGTGAAGGTAAAAACCCTAAAGCGATCATTGCCGTACATTTATATGGCATGCCCTATAAGGCAGAAGCCATAAGGAGCATTGCGGATAAATATGGCATCCCTGTGCTGGAAGACAGCGCCGAAGCTTTGGGCAGTACCTATAAAGGGCAAAAGTGCGGCACATTTGGCGATATAGGGATATTGTCTTTCAACGGCAATAAGATCATTACGACCTCCGGAGGTGGGGCGATAGTAGTAAAAAATAAAGAATTGAAAGACAAGGCAGTGTTTTTGTCTACACAGGCCAGGGATAATGCACCACATTACCAGCATAGCGAAGTAGGGTACAATTACAGGATGAGCAACATATGCGCGGGCATAGGCAGGGGGCAGATGGAGGTTTTGGACAACCACGTTCAGCGCAGGAGGGAAATGCAAGGCCTTTACGTAAAATTGTTTAGCAACACCCCGGGCATTACGGTCTTAAGTGAGCCGGACGATGATTACTTTTCCAACCACTGGCTTAGTGCGATAGTTATAGACCCTGCACAAACAGGAGGGAAGACAAGGGAAGACCTGAGGCTGAAAATGGAAGAGCACAACATAGAATCGCGACCGCTGTGGAAGCCGATGCACATGCAGCCGGTGTTTGAAAAGTATCCTTATTACGGTGGAGATGTAAGCAGTAAATTATTTGAGAACGGCTTGTGCCTGCCTTCGGGTTCTAATCTTACAGAAGAAGAAAAAGTCAGGATAGAGAAAGTCATTTCGGATTTTCTTTAAATATTTTAAAATTCGGTTTAGCCGAGTTTACTAAAATTGTATATTTAAGCAGGAAATATAGGCAGCTGTTGTAATTAAATGTTTGGAATGTGAATAAAAAAAATACAAGTACCAAAGGCAATTTTGTAGATGCAATGCATCATGCGCTAAATAATACAAAACTTTGGCAAACAGTCAATAATCTTGGCTACCTGCCAAGGTGGATCATCCTGTTGATAGATTTGGCCGTTGTATCAATTACAGGACTTTTGGCTTATCTTATTATCCACAGGACAGGTGTGCTTTACATAGCACCGCGACTGTATGTTATAAGCATTCCTGTGTATATATTCACGAGCCTGATAACTTTCAGGGTGTTCCGTACCTACTCCGGGATCATAAGGCACTCGTCATACATAGACGCCGTCAAGATATTCTTTTCTCAGTTCACAACGGCTTTTCTGTTGCTTGCTTTTAACAGCATATATAAATCTATAACAGGCGACCTGGTCTATCTCAATATAGGGATATTCATTAATGCTGTGTTCTCTTTTACCAGCCTGTTCCTTTACCGTGTGCTTGTAAAGCAATTTTTTGAGAACTACCTTAATACCTCAAGGACAGAGAAACTCGTTAAAGCCATTATCTATGGTACAGATGCCAATGCGATAGCTGTTGCCAATGCGCTAAAATCGGAAATACCAAGCCGTTTTAAACTGGTTGGCTTTGTGGATAAGTACGGGCAGAACAGGTCGAAAATGATCTTGGGCCTTCCTATACTGCAGCACAAAAAGAAAACTACCGTCCTTATGCGGATATTTAAGGCGGAAGCACTGATCATAGCAGATAAAAGCCTTACTAAAGAGGAAAAACTGGCTATTGTTGATGAATGCCTTGAATTCAATTTCAAGATCTATACCGTACCATTGATCTCTGACTGGGAAGACCAGAAGGAGATATCAAAAAAACTGAAAAGCTTTCAAATTCAGGACCTTCTGGAAAGAAAGCCTATCGTTTTGGATAACAAAATGATATCCTCACAGCTTCGCAGTAAGAACGTACTGATAACAGGGGCCGCAGGCTCTATAGGAAGCGAGATAGTGCGGCAGGTGATCCAATTCAACCCTACAAGCATCATTATACTCGACCAGGCGGAAACACCGCTTCATCACCTTGCCCTCGAAATTGGGAAAGTCACTACCAACTCAAAGATCCATACCATAATTGCCGATGTGAAGAACAGGGTAGAAATTGAGGAGGTGTTCAAAAGATTCAGTCCGCACGTTGTTTACCATGCCGCCGCTTACAAACATGTACCTATGATGGAAGAGAACCCGTCGCAGGCTATTTTTGTAAATGTGCACGGAACAAAGAACGTTGCCGACATGGCTATAAAATATAATGTGGACAGCTTTGTGATGGTCTCTACAGATAAAGCGGTTAACCCAAGCAATGTTATGGGGGCAAGCAAGCGCATCGCAGAAAAGTATGTCCAGGCCTTGCACAATAAACTTCTGGGCGATCCGGGTACTAAGACCAAATTCATCACTACACGTTTTGGTAACGTTTTAGGCTCGAACGGCTCTGTAGTGCCATTGTTCACAAAGCAGATCGAGAATGGCGGCCCTATTACGCTTACCCATCCTGACATCATAAGGTATTTCATGACCATACCCGAGGCCTGCCAGCTGGTACTTGAAGCCGGCGCGATGGGCAAAGGAGGCGAGATATACATCTTTGATATGGGCAAACCTGTCAAGATCATAGACCTTGCGCTAAAAATGATCAGGCTGGCCGGTCTTGTGCCCGATAAGGACATTGAAATAAAGATAGTCGGGCTGAGGCCCGGAGAAAAGTTATATGAGGAATTGCTTAATGATACCTCCAGGACACTTCCTACCCACCACGAAAAGATCATGATCGCCGAAGAGGTATATGATGATTTTATAAAACTGGAAACGCTTACTGCCGATCTTATCGATTGTGCTTCGACGTATTCCGGAGATGAAGTAGTAACAAGGATGAAGGAGATAGTGCCGGAGTTCATAAGCATGAATTCTACTTTTGAGCTGCTCGATAAAAACGCGGTCGAAAAGTGATTTAATTTTAATTAAACAGTATAATTAAATAATAAAATTATCTTTGCACAGGTCTGAAAGATCTGAAAATACAAGGAAAACAGTAGCATTCATAATAATTTCATGATGATAAAAAGAGGAATTTTTTTTCTAATGGTCGCCTTTGCCTTTGCATCTTGCGCATCCAGTAATAAGATCATATATCTTGGCAATAATGGCGGTTCGGGGTCAGAGAATGGCAACAGCGCTAATGTTAAGTTTGAGACCACACTACAGCCAGATGATAACCTCATTATTACGGTAACATCCAGCGAACCGGCCCTTGCCAGCGATTTCAACATGTTGTATCTTACAGCGCAGGGATCGCAGGTTATGCAGGTAGGTGCCAATACTGTATTGTTCAGTTATCTTATTGACCAAAAAGGTGAAATTGATTTTCCGGTCCTCGGAAAGCTGAAGCTGTCCGGCTTGACACGTATCGAAGCCGAATCAATGCTCCGGGAACGTTTAGTCAAACAAATTGCCGATGTAGGTGTTAACCTCAGGGTGCTCAATTTTAAGGTTACCGTACAGGGAGAAGTAAATAATCCAGGCCCGGTAAGTGTTTTGGGCGATAGGATAACGGTATTCGAAGCAATAGGCATGGCGGGCGATTTGACCATATATGGTAAGAGGAAAGATGTAACGGTAATTCGTGAAAAAGATGGTGTCAAGACTATTGCAACAGTAGACCTTACGGATGCAAATATCATCAACAGTCCTTATTATTATCTGGCCCACAATGATGTGATCTATGTAAAACCTAACAAAACCAGGATCAATTCTTCGGTGATCGGGCCAAACCTTACAGTTGGTATATCCGCCCTTTCACTAATTGTCACTATAATAGCATTAAGCACGAGATAGCATTATGAACATTCAAACTGAACAAAATCTTACCGAGACCAATGTAGAGTTTAATTTTAAAGAGATGTTTTTTAAATATCTTTCTAAATGGCCTTTATTTGTTTTGGGCGTTATTGTGGCTCTTTCCATTGCTTTTATTTACCTGCGTTATTCTGTAAACTATTATAGTGCCTCGGCAGTTATATTGGTAAAGGATGATAAGAAGGGTGGCATTGCCTCCGAACTTGCTGCCCTAAGCGAGATGGATATGTTGGGTAAGGTCAAGAATACGGTAGATAATGAGATCGAAGTCGTAAGGTCAAGGACGATAGCTGAATATGCGGTAAGGGACCTTGAATTGGATATACGCTACATTAGCGAAGGGACCGTGAAAAAACAGGACCTTTACAAATCGTCTCCTATAAAGATCGTTTTTAATGACAAGAACAATATCAAGAAGAACGTACAATATAAAGTGACTTCGAACAAGGGGGGTAAATATACTTTATATGACAGGGACGATAAGGTTCTGGGTAAGTACAAGTTTGGTGAAGTAGTTAAAAGTAATGAAGGAGGCTTTACCATTATAGACCAATCTACCAACCAGAATGAATTTACTGTGACCATCATGGCCGACCCGATCCTGAAGGTGGCACAGAGTTTTAAGAACAGAATGAATGTTGCCGTTGTAAGCGAAAATACAAGTGTTGTACAGCTGTCGATCGTGGACCCTATAAAGACAAGGGCCGAAGATTTTCTTAATGCTGTAATTGCAAATTACAATAAAGATGCGGTGAACGATAAGAACCAGATCTTTATGAAAACATCTGAGTTCATTGAAGAGCGCCTTAAACTCATTTCGGGTGAACTTGGCGATGTTGAAAAACAAGGCGAAGCTTATAAAAAGAGCAATAAAGTTACTGACATAGTTTCTGAAGCCGGTTTGTTCCTGCAGGATGCAAGTCTGGCCAAGAAAGAATATGAAGCTACAGAAACACAGATCAGCGTTGTAGAGTCATTGAGGGATAATGTGAAAAAATCAGGTAAATCAGAGCTGATACCCGCAAATATACTTACAACAACTACACTTGATGCCAATACGGTACCAATGCTGATAGGTGAATACAACACCCTGTTGCTTAATCTTGCTAAATTCCAATCAGGTGCGGCAGGTCCCGAGAACAGGAAGATAGTGCAGATGGAGAATCAGGCCGCATCTTTAAAGCAGAACATCATTTCCAGCCTTGACAGGCTTAAAAGTACCCTCGAGATAAAGAGGAGGGACCTTTTGCAGCAACAAAGGTCGTTGAGCGGGCAAATATCTGAGGTCCCGACCCAGGAGAGAGAATATAAATCTATAGTGCGCCAGCAAAGCCTCAAGGAAGCACTATATATTTATTTGCTTGAAAAAAGAGAGGAAACAGCCATTTCCCTTGCTTCGACCGCGCCTAACGCAAAGATCATCGATCCTGCCCTCGCATCAGATAATCCGGTATCTCCAAAACGCAATATCATATATCTTATAGCTCTTGCCCTTGGCTTATTTATACCGTTTGCCTACGTGTATATCAAGGATCTTCTTGACACCAAGATACATGGCATTAAAGAGATCCAGAAATTGTCGGTGCCTTTTTTGGGCGATGTTCCCCGATTTACTACTGGCAATAACGAGCTCGTTAACGCACACAGCAGGTCCAGTACAGCTGAGTCATTGAGGATCATAAGGACGAACCTTGAGTTTGTCCTCAGTAAAGTTGATAAAGATAAGTGTAAGACCATCTTTGTGACTTCAACGATACCCAAAGAGGGTAAAACCTTTATATCGGTTAACTTAGCCGCGACAATTGCACTGTCCGGAAAGAAAGTGCTCATTATGGGTCTGGATATCAGAAATCCTAAACTCGATGAATATATCGCCATGCCTTCGAAGGGTATTACCAACTTCCTTTCGTCATCAGGTGATACTCCAGTCGAGTCGTACATCGTAAATGTTGATGGGTTTGACAACCTGTTCGTCTTGCCTCCGGGAATTGTGCCTCCTAACCCTGCGGAGCTTTTAATGGGGTCGAAAGTTGAAACCATGTTCGAAGATCTGAAATCACAATATGATTACATCATTGTCGATACGGCCCCGGTTAGCCTGGTTACCGATACACTGATCATTGCGAACTATGCCGACAGCTTTGTGTATGTTGTACGTGCTAATCACCTGGATAAGCAAATGCTTGCCCTTCCTGAATCACTTTACAAGGAGAACAAGCTGCCAAATATGGCAATTATACTTAATGATACTTACCAAAAGCAAGGCTATGGTTATGGCTATGGTTATGGCTATGGTTATGGCTACGGCTATGGTTACGGCTATGGCTACGGGCAAGAAATTAAGAAGCCTAAAACATGGAAAGAAAGATTGTTTGGAAAGAAATGATCTAATGATGCATATAAAAACAACAATTCCCTTTTTAATGACTAAAAAGGGAATTGTTGTTTAATGCCTTTATTAAATTATCTGTTTGCTTTATCCTTACCGGATTTTTAAAAGCATCAATATGGCGTTGATGGTGGGTGTCTGACCCGGTAAAGTCGATCATGTTGCCATCAAGTAGCTTTCGGCTTACGTCGAGTACCGGTTTCCCATAATAGCCTGTAACGGAAAGAAGGTTGATCTGGAACAGGCATCCTGCCCTTTTTAATTTTTGGTATTCATCAAATTTTTGGTGAAAAAAATTGTACCGTTCAGGATGTGCCAGTACAGGTTTATATCCTGCTATCTGAAGTTCGAATAATATTTCGTACAGCTGCATTGGCGGGTTAATGTAAGACATCTCCACTAATACATAATTGTCTTTAAGCGTAAGCAAGTCATCGGATCTTATAAGGTTATAAAAGCTGTCGTCCATCATGTATTCAGCCGCTGCTTTAAATGGATCGTTTATCCCTTGCCGGACCAGAAGGTCTTTAGTGATGTTTTGCTTATTTATAATCCCTTCTCTGGTGTTATTCCATACTCCGCTTATGATGTGTGGAGTTGTAATAAATTGCGAAAAGCCATAGTCCCTAAGGCTCTGTATCAGGTGCAACGAATTTTCTTCATCTGTTGCCCCATCGTCGATCCCCGGAAGCAGATGCGAATGGATGTCGACATAACCATCGGGTATGAGGTCGGCCAGGCGGTCTTTTGGTTTATTGAAAAAAAACACTGGATGATCATTTTAGTTTGCTTTGCAAAAATAGCTGAAAATCACTACTGACAGGATATTACTATTGTTTAATTTATCGCTGTCATGAAATAGATACCTTTCTCCCCGCATCGGACAGTATTCGCAATAACACCACAACAAATAATACTATCAATGGGAACATCATAAGTAAATGGGGTTTGTTGATCATTAGAAGGATATACAGCGCAATAAATAAAAGGCATATGTATACGGTAGCTTTTATGGCTGTCGTTCGTCCTGTAAAAATAAAAGCCAGCAGCAATAGGTAAAGAGGATTGAAAGCCAGTATGTTATAGTTTAAATGCAATTCTGTATGCAGTGAATATAGACCCATGAAACAAAATACTATCCCTAAGATCCCTGTGAGCGCAAGCCATGTCCTTGCCACTATTTTTTTTCGGGTTAGGATCATCAGCAGGATGCAAACGGCTGCATAGGTGTAAAAATTATTCCATGCCGACATCCTCTTTTCAGCAGTGCTTTTGTAAACCGTTACAACAGGCTTTGCCAATTTCCCATTATGAGTTGAGATATTCTTTATTCCGTCCATAAGGTGGTCAGGAAGGAAGAGCCGTTGCAATTCATCATCGGTTTTATAACCGAACAAAAGGTTGATGCCAAGGCTTTCGTAAAAGTTATTCTCCAGTCGCTCAATAATGATCTTGCGCTTTGTTTTTCCTTTGTCGCCATTCTCCATGGGTATCTTTACTAATGCGAACTCCTCGATCAGGTCGGCCACCCTCGTAGTACAGTTGCGGTCGATGAATTTGTAGGTGTATAACCGTTCTTCAGAGTTTAAAATGCGTTCCAGCTCGTTTACTATTTGCCCTCTCTCCGAAAGCGAAAGATCGAGCTCCTGCTCAAAAACGTCGCGGTTAAAATATTGATAGGTATATATGAAGTCTTCATACGAACTTGTAGAAAGCTTGTACTGAAGGTCGCCTTTAATAAATTTAAGGTAAAAATTGGGTGTGTCAAAATCGAAGGTGCCAAAGTTGTATACGATGTCTTTACCTAATTGAGGGTCGCTTACTCGCAAGGCCGTATGCCCGAAAACCGAATACAGTTCATCGCCGGGGCCACAGGTAAGCAACGTAACTTTACTATCGGGCGAAAGGGATATTTGTGAAATGGAAGTGGTCGTAAATGAAAAATATACAAGTGCGAAAAGCAATACAACATTCAGGCGCATGGCGTTTGTTTTTATCGCCTAAAGATACCTAAATCTACCTTAAGTGAAAAAATATTAGAATACAAAGCCGCGCTTTGGTCACCAATATCGGTAAGGGCATAATCTACCGAGATGCCCCTATACTTGAAGCCGAGGCCTATATTGGGCTGGAAACTCAGTGATTGCGAGTTGTCAAGCGCTTTTACATTCTGGAAGTTGCCCACGCCTGCCCTTAGGTAAACTAGGTCGATATACCCGAACTCAAATCCCAATGCCGGGTCGATGCTCACAATGTCCGATGCTACGATGTCATTGGTCTGGGCAAATTGCATGTTTAGCTGTACTGCTGCCAAAAGTGTATAGTCGTTGTGAAAGGAGAACTTCTTTGCCGCGCCAAACTGTGCTTTAGGCAATGTGATCTCTGTGGTTTCCGGCAGTTCCTGGTTTTGTCCCGGTACGGCATCAGCAATTTTTTGATACGCCTCTTCGTCAATGGCCCACGTATTATAGGTGGTGGTAATATCGCGAAGCATGATGCCGAACATCCAGTCGCTTTTGTTGGTATATTGAATGCCTACATCAAACCCGAAGCCCCATGAATTGGCAAATTCGCCTATCGTCCTGCGTATAACCTTGGCGTTAATACCGTAATTGAAGCCATCTAAGGGAAGTGAGCGCGCATAGGACACTGTAAATCCGTAATCGGCTGCCGAGAAAAGGCTGATGCGGTTGTAGTCGATATTGCCTTCGCTGTCAATAAGCTGTGTAGTGTTCAGTATGTCATCTACCCCAAAGCGTATAACCGATACCCCTATGGCGCTGCGGCTGTCCAGGGGCATGGCAAAAGCGGCATAGTCATACTGGGCAATGTTGGCAAAATAGCTGGCATGCATCAGGGAAAGCTGCTTATCTTTTACCTGAATGAGCCCGGCGGGGTTCCAATACCCGGAATTTACATCGGATGTGTGGCCAACAACAGCATTGCTCATACCCAGTGCGGCCGCGTCGACACCAATGCTCATGAACTCATTAGAATACTTTCTTACGGTTTGGCTATAGGTATAAACGGTTGAAAAAAGGAATAAGAGGAGCGAAATCTTTCTCAAAGCTGTTATTTTGTGCAAATATGATATAAAATTCTCAATTACTAAACTCCATTTCTAACAACTTATTGTGTTAACTTTGCGCTATAAATAATCATTGCTATGGCTTTTAAGAAACATGTCCCTAACATCATTACGCTTTGTAACCTTGCCTGCGGGCTTGTGGCCTTGATATATGCTTTTGATACGCATTATCAAATGGCGTTCGTATGGGTGTGCCTGGGTATATTTTTCGATTTTTGGGATGGTTTTTTTGCGCGCATCTTCAAAGCACAAAGCCCTATAGGACTTCAGCTCGATTCACTGGCAGATATGGTTACCAGCGGTGTTGTGCCGGGGCTTATAATGTTCCAGATGCTTGTGGGCATCGAGGACATGAGGGAAGAGTACAATCTGGCTTCGGACAATTTTTACCTCGGCCTGCTGCCTTATGCCGGGTTCATAATTACGCTGGCTTCGTGCTACAGGCTGGCCAAATTTAATGTAGATACCCGCCAGACGGATTCTTTCATTGGGCTGCCGACTCCTGCAAATGCCTTGTTTATCCTAAGCCTGCCAATGATACTGGCACATTCGGATACCGAAAGCGCGCTTTTTGCATTCCTTAGCAATCCTTATGTGTTAATAGGTATCAGTCTTTTGAGCGCTTTTATGCTTAATGCAGAGATACCCCTATTCTCCCTTAAAGTGAAATACTTCAACTGGGAAACCAACAAGATACAGATCATTTTCCTTATAGTGTCGGTATTGTTGTTGTTCTTCTTCCAGTACCTGGCCATACCGCTCATCATTTTGTTCTATGTGCTGCTTTCGGCCATAACAAACAGGTTATCGGCTAAAACAGTATCATAGCACATGAAGCGTGTGCCGCCCCAACCTGTTCCAAAAAGGGCGAAACCAAAGAGACCGTCAAAAAACGAACATGGAAAGGTACTCAGGTATTCTTTCCTTTTGCTTATCGTGGCATTCCTTGCTGCTGCGGTATACCAATACCGTCACGGCATATTATACTGGATGGGTTTTAAAACGAATAAACGTATTGAATCTCTAACTAAGGAGGAACGCAGGATAGAAGACCTTCGTATTTACGAGATCTTGGGCCGCCACAAAGATAAAGTCTACGGCATTGATGTCTCGCACTACCAGGGAGAAATAGAATGGGACAGCCTTAGCTCGGGTAATGCCGGATTCCCTATGCACTTTGTGTTCATACGCGCTACGGCAGGTAAGGATGGGTCGGATTCTGAATTTAAGGATAATTGGGCAGGTGCAAAACAGGCCGGGCTCATCCGCGGGGCGTACCATTACTACCGTCCGGATGAGAATTCCTTAGAACAGGCCGAAAGTTTCATCAAAACGGTAAAGCTTACCAAAGGCGACCTCCCGCCTGTACTTGACATCGAGAAGATACCTGCCGGGCAAAGCATGGACAGCCTGAAAAGCGGCCTGAAGAAATGGCTCAACCGTGTAGAGGGCCACTACGGCATGAAGCCGATACTCTACAGTGGCGAGAGCTTTTATTCTGACTTCTTGAAACAAGAGTTTAAAGGATACAGCCTTTGGATAGCGAACTACAGTTTCTTTGCCGACGAGATCAAAAAAGAATGGCTTTTCTGGCAGTTTACCGACAAAGCCTCAGTTAGAGGGATACAGGGAAATGTGGATGTGAACATTTATAATGGGCGCATCGAAGCGTTAAGGAGGCTTTGCAAATAAGTTACCCAACTTCCGGACGTACTATTTAATGCTTGATATCTTGTATCGCATTGCATGGTTACTATTGAAGGACTGATCATTATCATACGGTAAATGTTAATAAAAATCAAAATACCTCGATTTTTTTTATTTACATTTGCCCGACCAAAACCAAACAATTATTAGCTATGTTATTCAACTCACTTGAATTTGCGCTGTTTTTTCCTTTAGTATTTTTTCTCTATTGGTTTGTGTTCAAAAATCACCTCAAGGCGCAAAATATTATGCTATTTGTTGCGAGCTATTATTTTTACTGTTGCTGGGACTGGCGATTTGGCTTCTTATTGGCCTTTTCTACAGCGCTCGATTTCTATTCGGGCCTTGCCATAGACAGGAGTTCCACAAAGCGGATGAAAAAAATATGGCTCATCATCAGCGTTGGTATCAATCTTGGTTTTTTGGCCTTCTTCAAATATTACAACTTCTTTATCGAGTCATTTGCAGAGTTGTTACGGGGACTTGGGATGAGCCCAAATTATTCGACCCTGAACATCATTCTTCCGGTAGGTATATCATTTTACACTTTTCATGGTTTGTCGTATGTATTTGATATTTATAACGAACGTATAAAGCCAACTACCAATATCGTGAATTATACATTGTTCGTAAGCTTTTTCCCTCTGCTTGTCGCAGGCCCCATTGAAAGGGCGACCCACCTTTTGCCACAAGTAGAGAAACCACGTAAATTTAATTATGCACAGGCTGTAGATGGCATGAGGCAGATATTGTGGGGGCTGTTCAAAAAGATAGTGATCGCGGATAATTGCGCATTTTATGCGAACCAGATATTTAATGACCATGGCGACTATTCCGGCAGTACGCTCGTATTGGGAGTGTTGATGTTCACATTCCAGATCTATGGTGACTTTTCCGGATATACCGATATTGCATTGGGTACGGCAAGGATGTTAGGATTTGAGCTGCTTAAAAATTTCAATTATCCTTACTTCTCGAGGGACATAGCTGAGTTTTGGAGGCGTTGGCACATCTCGTTGTCGTCATGGTTCAAAGATTATCTTTATATTCCGCTTGGAGGCAGTAAAGGAGGAAAATGGATGCGTATAAGGAACACCTTCATTATTTTCATTGTCAGCGGCTTTTGGCATGGGTCCAACTGGACATTTATTGCATGGGGCTTTTTACACGCTCTATATTTTATTCCGCTGCTGCTGCTTGACCAAAACCGTAAAAATATTGACATTGCCGGTGGCGATGGTCTTTTCCCAAGCTTCAGGGAGTTTATAGGAATGGTAGTCACTTTCATCCTTGCGGCTTTCGCCTGGATCTTCTTCAGGGCTGCCAACATTGGAGATGCCTTTAGCTACATAGGGGAAATGTTCAGTAAATTCTCCTTCGAGATGCCAACCATATGGCCGGTAACATTAATATTGTTGATCATCGGGTTCATGATCGTTGAATGGCTGGGGCGAAGGGGCAAATATGGAATTGCTTTGATCGACCATGCCTTGACCATTAAGCCTTTGCGCTGGTCATTTTACTTTTTAATAATTTTTGCGATTTTCGCATACGGAGGCAGTGAGCAGGAATTTATTTATTTCCAATTTTAGATCATGAAAAAGTTTATCATTCAAATCGTTGTTTTTACATTTTTATGTGTAGTGGTCGCTGAAGCCGTCATCAGGGTTTTTAACCTTACCATTGATGTGCCGAAATCCTACAGGACTAAATCAGGCATTGCGAAATATTACCCCAATCAAAGCGGAAAATTCCAGGGTGGGTCACATATTTGGGAAATAAACAAATATGGTCATAGTGGGAAAGCTCCGGGATCGCTGGACGATCTTATCATCCTTTATGGAGATTCTTATATTGAGAATTTCATGAACCCTGTTTCCTGCCATCAAAATGTTTACTTAAAAGAACTTTTGCCTGAGTACAATTATTTTGAGATCGCCCGGGCGGGTTGTACGCTTATTGAAGATTTGGAGAATTCTAAGGAAGCGGACAGCCTTAAGCCAAAACTTGAGGTTATCTATGTAAATGATAAAGATTTTACGGAATCGATCGCCAGCATCAATAAGAAAAAAGAATTTGTAAAAGTTGATCTTGACAAAAATAAGATCGTGTACAGCAATTACAGGGAGTCTGTGTATAAAGATGTGCTGTACAACTTTAAATTTGCCTATTACCTGTACAGGAATGTCTGGCTCAATGACGGGGGAGAAAAGGAGGGGCAGAAAATAGAAAAGAAAGAGCCACTTCCGTTTAATGAGATAGAGAAGCTATTGGACTATGTAAATAAGAACTACGACCTTAAAGGTAAGATCTTCGTATTCTCTCCTGACTCTGACAAAGACCTTGTAGCGCTATGCAGCAAGGCCGGGTTTAAAACTTTCATGCTTAACGCACCCGATCTAAAAGCCTGGCAGTTAGAAACCGATTCTCACTGGAGTTGTCATGGGCATAATGAAGCTGCCAAGCAGGTGAAAGAGTTCATAATGCATTCTCTTGCTAAATGATACGGGAAAAGTAGCCTGGTCGCGTTTGTACATGTAGGTTTTGGTGTAAAGCCTGGCGTATTTTAATTTTGTTACGTATCATATAACAAAACAACAGTAGTTTGCGTTAGCTTATCAACCTAAAACCAACACATTATGAGATCTTTCTTTTTTTCCTGCCTTCTATTTGTTGTTGTGGCTTGTTCCTCTACTAGAAGCAATTCTTCGGCCGTTGATCCTGACGGTTCCGTGACCGATGACTACGGCTACAGCGAAACCAATCCTGTTAAAGTAGGTGGCGGTTCTAACGGCCCTGCCAATGAGCACAAATACCTGCGCAGGCTTACCGGACCCAATGGTGAACCAATTGCCTACGTACGTCTTGGAAGCTGCTGTCCCTTTTCTACCAAAAACAGCGAATGGGGGAGTGGTATGCTCGACCGTTACGAAGTTGAGATCGACGGCGACCCCAAAAAGAAGATACTATACCTGAATATGTATGACTCTGATAAGCTATATGCCCCAAAAGGATTTAAACTGGACGGGAAGTAGAAATAACTAATTAAAAAGCCGCATTCCTGTTTGAAATGCGGCTTTTAAGTGCTTTATAAATCCTCCGGGCCGGGTTCAGTAGGTGCCGACGCTCTCGGTTTGTGGAAGTCGATCTTCTTGCGGCGCAGCTCAAAGTTCTGGCCTAAGTATACCTTTCGTACCATTTCGTCCTGTACCAGCTCATCAGGTACGCCTGCCTTCAGGATGCCGCCTTCGAACATAAGGTAGGTCTTGTCGGTAATGGCAAGTGTCTCCTGCACATTATGGTCGGTGATCAGGATCCCGATGTTCTTATCTTTCAGCTGTGCCACAATGCGTTGTATGTCTTCTACCGCGACAGGGTCAACGCCCGCGAACGGCTCATCCAGCAGGATGAATTTCGGATCGGTTGCCAGTGCGCGCGCTATCTCCGTACGCCTGCGCTCACCACCCGACAGCAGGTCGCCGCGGTTGGTGCGTATGTGGTTCAGTGCGAATTCATCGATCAGCGACTCCATTTTGGCCTCCTGCTCGTCTTTGGTCAGGTTGGTCAGCTGCAGTACGCTCATGATGTTGTCCTCAATGCTCAGCTTGCGGAATACAGATGCTTCCTGTGCCAGGTAGCCGATGCCGTGCTGGGCACGCTTATACATGGGGAAATCGGTTATTTCCTGCTTGTCGAGGTATATCTTCCCGGCGTTGGGCTTAACCAACCCTACGATCATGTAGAACGAAGTGGTCTTGCCTGCACCGTTCGGCCCCAGCAGCCCCACGATCTCTCCCTGGTTCACTTCTACCGAAATGCCCTTTACCACGCTGCGGCCTTTATAGGTCTTTATTAAATTTTCTGCTCTAAGCTTCATGTTGTTCCCGTTTACAGTTAAACAGCCGTTTCCGGATCTTGTTGTTCCAGCGCTTCCCAAAATTCGTAGGCGCGGCGCAGGTGCGGTATCACGATGGTACCGCCCACAAGTGTCGCAATGCCAAGCGCCTCCATTACCTGTTCTTTTGTCAATCCTTCTTTATAGGAGGTTTCAAGATGGTACTTAATGCAGTCGTCGCAGCGCAGCACCGCCGAAGCCACAAGCCCCAGCAATTCTTTTGTCTTTACATCCAGCGCACCTTCCATATAGGCATTGGTATCAAGGTTAAAGATACGCTTTATGATCTTATTGTTGTCGCCCAAAAGCTTATCGTTCATCTTTTGGCGGTAGTCGTTGAATTCCTGTACCGGGTTAGCCATTTGCAAGTTCTTTTTCTTTGTTCTTATTAATGCGTGCCGCTATTAATATGCTCAGCTCGAACAGTATGGCCAAAGGAATGGTAACTATCATCTGGCTGACCACATCCGGTGGTGTGACCACAGCGGCAAGGATGAGTATTATGACATAGGCGTACCTTCTGTATTTCCTAAGGAAGTCAGCCGTGACCAACCCCAGTTTCGCAAGGAAATAAATGATTATAGGCAGCTCAAATACAATGCCGCATGACAACACCGTCGTTTTGATAAGGCTCAGATAAGAGGCAAGGTCCACATCATTCTTTACGACGTCACTGATCGTGTAATTCGCCAGGAAGTTGATGGATAACGGCATAATGAGATAATACCCAAAAAGTACGCCCAGGAAAAACAATATCGATGTTGAAAAGATGAATGACAGTGCGTACTTCTTCTCTTTATCATACAATGCCGGGCTGATAAATTTCCAGATCAGGTATAGAATGTAAGGGAATACCAATATAAGACCTGCCGTGACCGAGGTCCATATATCTGTAGTAAACTGGCCGTCCATAGTGCGATTTTGGATCTCGAAAGGTATCTCGGTCACACAGAAGCTTTTGTCAAGGTCGTATTTATTCGCCAGGTCGCAAAAAAAGCGATAGGTAATGAAGTCCGACTTTTTAGGTGCGAAAATGATGTTGTCGAATATGAAACGACTGAAGGCAAAAGCCACGCTTGCCCCTATAATAATGGCGATACAGCTGCGCACAAGCAGCCAGCGCAATTCTTCTAAATGGTCCAAAAAGGACATTTCGCCCCCGCTATTTTTGTTTTTTGCCATTTTATACTATCCCTTCCTTTAAAATGTCGTGCAGGTGCAGTATGCCCTTGTACTCACCTTCGTCGGCTACTACCAGCTGTGTTATGGCGTAGTTCTCCATCGTGTTCAGCGCGTCTACTGCCATATCGGTCGACCTTATCGTCTTAGGCGACCGGGTCATGATGTCCGCCGCCGTAACGCCTGCTATATTGTCCCTGTCGGCAAGCATTCGCCTGATGTCGCCATCGGTAATGATGCCTATGATCTTGTTATTCTCGATTACTGCCGTAACACCAAGCCTCTTCTCAGAGATCTCTACTATCGCCTTCTTGATGCTGCAATCGGGTGAGACCATCGGCATGTGCGTCCCATCGAGCATGTCGCCCACGCGGAGCAGCAGCTTTTTCCCCAATGCGCCACCCGGATGGTATTTTGCAAAATCCTCGCTTTTAAAGTTCCTCATTTCGATCAGGCATACCGTTAGTGCGTCGCCCAGGGCAAGCTGAGCCGTAGTGCTGTTGGTTGGGGCCAGGTTGTTTGGGTCGGCTTCCGCCTCTACATACGCATTAAGCACAAGGTCGGATCCTTTTCCGAGGAAAGAATCTTTATTGGCGGTCATGCCGATGAGGGTGTTGCCAAAGCGTTTCAGTAGCGGTACAAGCACTTTTATCTCAGGGCTGTTGCCGCTTTTGGATATGCATAGCACCACATCGCCGGGCTGCACCATGCCAAGGTCGCCATGTATGGCTTCGGCAGCGTGCAGGAAAAGGGCAGGGGTGCCTGTAGAGTTAAGCGAAGCAACGATCTTGGCCGCAATGATAGCGCTCTTGCCTATACCTGTTATGACAACGCGTGCAGTAGTATTGTAAATGATCTCAACAGCTTTGGCAAAATCATCGTCCAGGTAGTTCACCATGTTTGCAATGCTCTCGCTTTCAGAAAGGAGGGTTTTTTTGGCAGATGCCAATATCTCGGCTTTGTTGGTCAAACGGATGAAATGTTTAAAAAGTTGTGAATATTAAAGATTTTTGTATCTTTAGGTTGTGCAAATTTATGTAAATTACAATTAATAAATGATGAAATTGGCCGAAATTGACTTACATAAAGAGTTAAAAAAGTATTTTGGTTTTAACACTTTCAAAGGCCTTCAGGAAGATGTTGTAAAGAGCATTATCCATGGCAATAACACGTTTGTGATCATGCCCACGGGAGGGGGTAAATCCTTGTGTTACCAACTGCCGGCGCTGGTACTCGAAGGTACCGCGATCGTGGTGTCGCCACTCATCGCGTTGATGAAGAATCAGGTGGATGCTATCCGCAGCCTGTCCTCTGAGTCAGGCGTTGCCCATGTGCTCAACTCATCCCTTACAAAAACAGAGATCAACCAGGTAAAGAAGGATATATCCTCAGGCCTGACGAAACTTTTATATGTAGCCCCCGAATCGCTTACAAAGGAAGAGTATGTTAACTTCCTGAAGGGCGTTCCACTTTCTTTTGTTGCGATCGATGAGGCCCACTGCATCTCAGAGTGGGGTCATGACTTCCGCCCTGAGTACCGCAACCTTAAGAACATCATACAGCAGCTGGCCGATGTGCCGGTTATCGGGCTAACCGCGACAGCGACACCTAAAGTACAGGAAGACATCCTGAAAAACCTCGACATGACCGATGCCAATACGTTCAAGGCATCGTTCAACAGGCCGAACCTCTACTACGAGATCCGCCCGAAAACCAAGAATGTCGAATCGGATATGATACGCTTCATCCGACTGCACAAAGGCAAGTCAGGTGTAATATATTGCCTTAGCCGTAAAAAGGTAGAGGAGATCGCGCAGGTACTGCAGGTGAACGGCATCAGCGCCGTACCTTACCATGCAGGCCTCGATGCCAAGACCCGGGCCAGGCACCAGGACATGTTCCTGATGGAAGATGTAGATGTGGTAGTGGCAACCATCGCCTTCGGGATGGGTATTGACAAGCCGGATGTACGCTTCGTGATCCATCATGATATACCTAAGTCATTAGAAAGCTATTACCAGGAAACCGGACGTGCGGGCCGCGACGGAGGCGAAGGGCACTGCCTTGCGTATTACTCCTATAAAGATATTGAGAAGCTCGAAAAATTCATGTCGGGCAAGCCGGTGGCCGAGCAGGAAATAGGTTATGCGTTGCTGCAGGAAGTAGTGGCCTATGCCGAAACCTCCATGTCGCGCCGCAAGTTCCTGCTGCATTATTTCGGGGAGGAATTTGACGATGAGACAGGCGAAGGTGCTGACATGGATGATAACGTTCGCAACCCTAAAAAGAAAGTGGAGGCCAAAGATAATGTGGTGACACTTCTTAAAGTAGTTAGGGATACCAAGCAATTATACAAATCAAAAGAGGTGATCTTTACACTTACGGGTAAGATCAATGCTGTGATAAAGGCACACCGTACCGATGCCCAGAATTTCTTTGGTGTTGGTAAAGAGCTTGATGAGAAATATTGGATGGCGCTCGTAAGGCAGGTACTTGTTGAGGGCTATCTTTCGAAAGACATTGAATCCTATGGTGTGCTGAAACTTACGAAACAGGGTGAGGATTTCATCAAAGACCCAACGTCGTTCCTGATGAGCGAAGACCACGACTTTAATGAAACGGATGAGGAGGCTACTGTAACGGCGTCAAAATCGTCCGGCACGGCCGATGAGGCACTAATGGCTATGTTGCGTGACCTGCGCAAAAAAGTATCCAAAAAGCTGGGTGTACCACCATTCGTTGTGTTTCAGGACCCTTCGTTAGAGGACATGGCGCTCAAGTATCCTGTTTCATTGGAAGAGCTGGGGGGCGTACACGGAGTAGGTGAGGGTAAGGCCAAAAAGTACGGCAGGGAGTTCGTGGAACTTATAGCAAGATATGTGGAGGATAATGACATTGTAAGGCCTGATGACCTGGTGGTAAAATCTACCGGGGCCAACTCAGCACTTAAATTATATATCATACAGAATATTGACCGTAAGCTTTCGCTCAACGATATTGCCAAAGCGAAGGGTCTTGATATGGATGCCCTGCTAAAGGAAATGGAGCAGATAGTATATTCAGGTACCAAGCTGAACATCACCTACTGGATAGATGAAATACTTGACGAGGACCAGCAGGAAGAGATACAGGATTACTACATGGAAAGCGAGTCCGACAGCATAAAGGAAGCCCTTAAAGAATTTGATGGCGACTATGACACCGAAGAACTCAGGCTGATGCGGATCAAGTTTATTAGTGAGGTGGCGAACTAGTTGTCGGATACTATTTCGGTCCATTTTTACAACTATACCTTTTACATAATAAGCCCGACGGAATACTATTCTGTCGGGCTTTTATTTTATAATTTGTTAATGGATATGAGTAAAGCTTCTATCAGCGGACAAAGGGCAACCATCAACCAAACAATTCCCCCCTGTGCGGTTTCAGCGCATCTCTGACAGGGATCATGTGCTCATCGGTAACTACCATCCATGCAATGGCATGCATTTCATTCAGGATATCGAAACCCGTAATATTGATAGGCAGTTTCTCTATGGCTATATATTCCTTCAGGTGTTTTTCATGGTGTTCCGCTGTTTTGGCAGAAGCCTCCCCACGGAAATCCCATATCAGTTTTATTTTTCTCATCAGTCGAAAATTACTGATAGCAAAGTTACAAAGTAAACCGCTACGTCACAAAGACGGCAAAGTGAATTCTTATCGATAGGCTGTCCATAATGAATAATAAACAAAAAACCCGCCGGAGCAGGTTCTATATAATTATGGCCTCGGGTTATTGGTTCCCGGAGGCGTGGGCGTTTGTGATCCCGGATTGGTTCCGGGCGATGATGTGGTAGGCGCCGTGCTGCCCTGCGGGTTTATCCTGTTGGGTGTGCTGGTACGGCTTGGCGTTGTAGCTGTGGCCCTTGTAGTTGTTGTGGTTGGAGAGACTGTGCGGGCATTTTGTTTGCGAACCCTTTCGACACGGGTCGAGGTCGTGGTCGTTGTGGTTTCCGTACGTTCGGGCCCGGCATTAAAACGCCTGGTCGCCGTAGTGTCTGTTTGTGCTGAGGCAAGGCCGAATGCAAGCACTGCTGCCATTGATAAAACTATCTTTTTCATGGTATCGTTATTTTGATGATCTGTAAAATTACAGTTACTTAACTTTCGCAACACTTTGTTTTTGTTTTAATTAACCTCAGTTTAGGCCTAATTTGGCAGGCATTACAAATTTGTGTTAAGCCGCCTTACAGGGTTAAAATGTTATCAGGTTTTGACAGTATCGTATTCGCCGGAGAAAACGTTTTCCCTTAATTTGGCTATATTTACATTTAAACCAAGACAAAAAATGTTTACGCAAAAATTATTGCTGCTTTTCATTGCGTCGCTGCTATCGTGTAATACTTCGCAAAAGGCTGGAGCTAAAGGAGAATACGTTACCGCCGGCAGGGTTGAGGATAAAGGCGGTGCGGTGGTACTGATAAGCCCGGCATCTTCTGTTTCCTTCGCATTTAAAGGTGACCAATGCACCATCGACCTGAAAGCCGAAGACACCTTCGAACACCATAACTACGCGGTTGTTGAGATCGATGGAAAGTATGAAGGCCGCTATACCATCAAAACTTCGACTACGCCACTTTCATTTAAACTGGATGCCAACAAGGAGCATACCATTACCATATACAAGGCCACCGAAGCCGCCAATGGCAAGGTGCTGTTCCTCGGTACCAATGTTGCCATGGCAAAGCCCAAAGTGCAGCCGAAGAAGAAAATTGAGTTCATTGGCGACTCCATCACCTGCGGGATGGGCAACGACTACGCCGCCATACCCTGCGACACCGCCGAATGGTACGACCAGCACAATGCCTACTATGCCTACGGGCCGTTAGCCTCTCGTGACCTTAATGCAGACTTCCTGCTGAGTTCGGTTTCCGGCATCGGGATGTACCGCAACTGGAACGACGAGCACGACAAAGAGGCCATCATGCCCGACGTATATGAAAACCTGTACCTCAACAAGGACAATTCGAAGAAATACGGCTTCGGATTTAACCCTGACATTACCTGCATCGCATTGGGTACAAATGATTTTTCGGATGGCGATGGCAAAAAGGAACGCCTCCCTTTCAACGAGGACAAGTATGTTGCCAACTACATTGCCTTCGTGAAAACAGTGTATAAGCATTCGCCCAATACACAGATCGTACTCCTCAACAGCCCGATGGTTAGCGGTGCAAAGAACGACATCTTCATTAAATGCCTCAACCGCGTGAGGGAAGCCTTTGCCAATGACAAAGCCCACAAGCCGATACAGCTTTTCACTTTTACAGCAATAACACCACACGGTTGCGGCTACCACCCGGACATTGAAGACCATAAAAAAATGGCAGCCCAGCTGGCGCCCTACCTAAAAACACTACTGAATGAAAAGAAATAAATTATTCCTGTTCCTGGCTATTACACTTATATCATTTGCCGCAAAGGCGAATGTAACGCTTCCCTCCTTTTTTTCGGACAACATGGTGCTGCAGCGCAATGCCAATGTAAAGCTGTGGGGATGGGGCAGCCCGTTTGAAGACATGGTGATAACGACCGGCTGGGACAAAAAGGAATACAAGCTTAAGCCCAACCGCGAGGCCTACTGGGAACTCACCGTGAAAACTCCCGGAGCCGGCGGGCCTTATACCATCAACTTTAAAGGCTATAATGATATTACACTGAAGAATGTGATGCTGGGCGAAGTGTGGCTGTGCTCCGGCCAGTCGAACATGGAGTGGTCGGCCAACATGAAGATCGACAATGCCGAGGCCGAGATAGCCGAAGCCAGTTACCCCAACATCCGCTTTTTTACCGCGCCCAAGCTGGCTTCAACAGAGCCGCAAATGAACATGCCCGGCAACTGGGAGGTATGCACGCCGGAAACCATGCGGCATTTTAGCGCTGTAGGCTATTACTTTGCACGCCATTTGCAGGAAGACCTGAAGGATGTGCCCATAGGGATGATCAACTCCAGTTGGGGAGGGTCGCCTGCCGAACCTTGGATCCCCGCTCAATACGTTAACAATGACCCTGTGATGAAAAAAGCCGCCGCCGACCTGTATAAAGCCGACTGGAGCCCGAGCGACCCGGGGCATATCTACAACGCCATGATACACCCGTTCGTTGGTTACAGGCTGGCAGGGGTGCTTTGGTACCAGGGCGAAAGCAATGTGGGTTCGCACGTATACGATAAAACTTTGGCAGGATTGATAAAAGGATGGCGAAGCGAATGGAAAACCGATCTCCCTTTTTACTTTGTGCAGATAGCTCCTTATAATTATGAAGGCAGCACCGACCTTGGAGCCGTGATACGCGATGCACAAAGACGCGTTGTGAATGCGGTGGAAAAGACAGGAATGGTGGTGGTAAGTGATATTGCTATGGTTGATGACATCCACCCGCGCAACAAGAAAGACGTGGGCATAAGGCTGGCCAATCTCGCGCTGAACAATACCTACGGTATTAAAAAGGGTGTGGTGAACGGGCCGCTGCCATCAATTGTAAAAGCGGATAAGAACAAGCTTACCGTAACCTTTGCCAATGGCGAGGGGCTGCATTTTAAGGATAAAAAAGCAACGCAGTTTGAAATAGCCGGCGAAGACGGCACCTGGCACAATGCCGAAGCCAAAATTGTAAACAACACGGTGGTGCTCACCTCCGGAAACGTAAATAAACCTGTAAAGGCACGCTATGCCTGGCATAATACGGCCCTGGCCAACCTGTTTAACAGCGCCCGGCTGCCCGCATCGACCTTTACAACCGAATAAACAAGCAATGAAACGAACACAAACACTACTGCTGCTGGCGCTTTTTGCCATTGGCACATCGCAGGCACAGGACAAAAAGAAAATGGACAAGAAACAAGACATCGAGAAGAAGATCGACGCGCTAATGGCCAAAATGACCCTTGAGGAAAAGGTGGGCCAGATGAACCAGTACAACGGATTTTGGGACGTGACCGGGCCTTCGCCGAAAGAAGGCAGCGCGGCACTAAAGTACGAACACCTTCGTAAAGGATGGGTAGGCTCAATGCTCACGGTGCGTGGCGTAAAGGAAGTCCGCGCCGTACAGAAAATAGCTGTTGAAGAAACCCGCCTTGGCATTCCGCTGATCATCGGGTTCGACGTGATACACGGTTACAAGACACTCAGCCCCATCCCATTGGCGGAAGCCGCGAGCTGGGACATGGAGGCGATACGCAGATCGGCCGAAACGGCTGCAGGCGAAGCATCGGCATCGGGCATCAACTGGACGTTCGGCCCCATGGTCGACATCAGCCGTGACGCACGCTGGGGCCGTGTGATGGAAGGTGCCGGCGAAGACCCATTCCTGGGCAGTAAAGTAGCCGCGGCAAGGGTAAAAGGCTTCCAGGGCGACGACCTTTCACTGCCAACCACAATCGCTGCCTGTGCCAAGCACTTCGCGGGCTATGGCTTTTCGGAATCCGGTCGTGATTATAATACTGTGGACATTGGCAATGCCACATTATACAACACCGTACTACCACCCTTTAAAGCTGCAAAGGATGCGGGTGTGCGTACCTTCATGAACGCATTCAACATATTAAATGGCGTTCCCGCTACGGGCAACAGCTTTTTGCAGCGCGACATCCTGAAAGGCAAATGGGGCTTTGACGGCTTCGTTATCACCGATTGGGCTTCCATCCGTGAGATGATCGCGCACGGTTACGCCAAAGACGGCGCCGAGGCATCGCTAAAGGCTATTACAGCTGGAGCCGATATGGATATGGAGTCGCACTTGTATGTGAAAGAGCTTGTAAGTTTGGTTAATGAAGGCAAAGTGGACATAAAGCTGGTGGATGATGCCGTGCGCCGGATATTGCGCGTAAAATATGAGCTTGGCCTGTTTGACGATCCTTACCGTTATTGTGATGAAAAGCGAGAAAAGGCTGTCATTGGCAGTAAAGCAAATAACGATGCGGTACTGGACATGGCGAAGAAGTCGATCGTACTGTTGAAGAATGAAAAGAACCTGCTTCCGTTAAAAAAGAGCGGGCAAAAAATAGCGCTGATTGGCCAACTGGCCAATGACAAAACCAGTCCGTTAGGAAGCTGGAGGATCGCCTCGCAGGACGAAACGGCGGTATCGGTACTGGAAGGCATGCAGCAGTACAAAGGCAACACGCTAACGTATGAGAAGGGTGGCGAAGCCTACAAAGGCAAGCCGACATTCCTTACTGAGGTGGAATGGAACACTACCGACAGGAGTGGATTTGAAGCCGCAAAAGCCGCCGCAAAGAATGCCGATGTGGTAATCATGGTACTGGGCGAGCACGGCTTCCAGAGTGGCGAAGGCCGCAGCCGCACCAACCTGGACCTGCCGGGATTACAGCAGGAGCTGTTGGAAGAGGTATACAAAGTGAACCCGAACATTGTACTGGTACTGAACAATGGCCGTCCGCTGGCATTGCCGTGGGCTGCTGAACATATCCCAACCATCGTTGAGGCCTGGCAGCTGGGTACCCAAACGGGCAATGCCGTGGCGCAGGTGCTGTATGGCGACTACAACCCAAGCGGCAAGCTGCCGATGAGCTTCCCGCGCAACGTGGGACAGGTGCCAATATACTATAACCAGCACAGTACGGGCAGGCCAACAGATGCCGACAACAACGTGTTCTGGTCACACTATTCAGATGTAGAGAAAACGCCATTATTTGCTTTTGGTCATGGGCTTAGCTATACGACATTTAAGTACGGCACTGTAAAACTTGATAAGAAAGTTTACGCAAAAGGCGAGGCTGTAAAGGTATCGGTAGAGGTTACCAACACCGGGAACTACGATGGCAAAGAGGTAGTGCAGCTGTACATCAGGGACATTTCCGCCAGCCTGTCACGCCCGGTAAAAGAGTTGAAAGGCTTTGAGTTGGTTTCCATCAAAAAGGGGGAAACCAAAACCGTAACCTTCACGCTGAGTGAAAAGGAACTGGGCTTCTTCAACAACAATGGCGATTACCTGGTAGAGCCGGGAACGTTTAAGGTTTTTGTTGGGACAAGTTCGGAAAATGTTCAGGAAAGTGAGCTTGAATTGAAATAAGTTTTCAGTCGCAGTCGCAGTTTTCAGAAAGGTAACGCGGATTTACACGCGTTCATTATGTGATTTAAAAATGTTCCCGACTGCGCTCGAACTGAAAATCTTACACGCATATATTGTCGGTCACCGTTGTCACATCGAGCGCAGTCGAGATGCAAAAAATAACAAAGCCCGATGCAGTTATGTATCGGGCTTCTCTTTATAATAATGATTTCGGTTTCTGTGATTTAGCTTCGCTGAACCACTTCATTAGGTTTCGAGCGCAACGCAGTGGAGTCGAGAAATCTCGATATAATTACAGTTGTCTTTTGAGATTTCTCCTATCGTCGAAATGACAAAGGTGACCGTAAATTATTGCTTCTTCACGTACTTTGTTAGTATCACGATGAGCTGTCCGTCTATCTTGCCTTCTACCTGTTCGTGGTTATCATGCACCAGGCGGATGTTGCGCACCGCGGTACCTACTTTCGCGTTAAGCGTAGAGCCTTTTACATCAAGGTCTTTGATCAACGTAACGGTGTCGCCCTGCTGCAGTATGTTGCCATTGCTGTCCTTGTGGAAATGCACTCCGGCATCCTGGGTATGGTCGCCGGTGGCTTTGGCATATTCCAACAGTTCATCATCCAGGTACATCATGTCGAGCGCGTCGGCAGCCCAGCCCTCATCACGGAAACGGTTCAGCATACGCCATGATACCACCTGGACGGCCGGCACTTCGCTCCACATGCTCGTGGGCAGTATGTTTTGCCAGAAGGCACTGTCGGGCTCCTCTTTCTTTTCTATTTGGGCAAGGCATTTCGCATCGATGTAGATGAATCCGTCGGCACCGAGGTTACGGGCAGGCTGCACTTCATATGCTGAAAGGTTGCCGGTCGTACCACTCAGTTCGCATACATTACCACTGCGGTCCTGCAGTTGCTGTTCTATTGTCATGATCGTAAATTTAGGGTGTAAAGGTAACTAATTTATCAAAACTGCCCTCAGTAGATTGTATTTATGTAAGAATAAACTTAGTTTATACATTTTAATGCACATTTCTCCCCATCAATTGCAGCTGAAATTATGCCTCCCGCAAAGCCTGCCCCTTCACCACATGGGTAAAGGCCTTTTATCTGAAGATGTTCTAATGTTTCGGGATTGCGGGGAATTCGTACAGGCGATGAGGTACGTGACTCAGGCGCGTGCAATATGGCCTCGTTGGTAAGATAACCGCGCATGGATTTGCCGAATTCGATAAAGCCCTCCCTTAGAGTCTGTGTAAGGAAGCCGGGGAATACCTGCCCTAATTCGACCGATGTTGTTCCGGGTACATAAGAGGTTTTGGGAATATCTGAAGATACTTTCGACTGTGTAAAGTCGATCATGCGCTGGGCCGGTACGCGCTGGGTCTCGCCTGCTACGCGCCATGCCTGCTGCTCAATGGCTTTTTGGAATTCCATTCCGGCCAACGCGCCGAATTTGGCAAATGGTTTGAAGTCTTCAAGTTTGAGTTCGACCACAATACCCGAATTGGCCGTTTCCTGGTCGCGCTTGGAGGGTGACCAGCCGTTGGTAACCACCTCGCCGGGACTGGTGGCACATGGGGCGATGACACCGCCGGGGCACATGCAGAAAGAGTACATGCCCCTGCCGCCCACCTGCTTTACGATGGCATAGGGCGCGGGCGGAAGGAATTCTCCCCTGCCGGAATTGAAATCGCAGCTATATTGTATGCTATCAATGAGGCTTTGCGGATGCTCGGCGCGAACGCCCAGGGCGAACGGCTTGGCCTCGATAAATATCTTTTTGCGGTCGAGCAATTCAAAGATGTCGCGCGCGGAATGGCCCGTAGCCAGTATGATCTTTTTGGCATTGATGGTGTCGCCGTTTTGGGTCACTACGCCCTGTACAGCGCTGCTTTTTACGAGAATGTCTGTCACGCGGGTATTGAAGAGCACCTGTCCGCCAAACTCGATGATCTTTTCGCGCATGGCCTTAATGATCTTGGGCAGTTTGTTGGTGCCGATGTGCGGATGCGCCTCTACCAATATCTCTTCGGATGCGCCAAATGCCACGAACAGGCGTAATATCCTGTCAACATCGCCACGCTTTTTGGAACGGGTATAGAGCTTGCCGTCGGAATACGTGCCTGCGCCACCCTCGCCATAGCAGTAGTTGGAATCGCCGTCTACAACATGGTCGCGGTTAATGGCCTTGAGGTCGCGGCGGCGCTCCTGCACATCCTTACCACGCTCGAGGACAATCGGCTTCAAGCCAAGTTCTATAAGTTGTAATGCCGCGAACAATCCCGCGGGCCCGGCACCAATGATGATGACTTCAGGTGCATTGGATACATTCTTATACTCCGGCAACTGTAGTTTTGTTTCAGTATACTCTTCATCGTGATATACTGCCACCTTCAGGTTGACCTTTACGGCCTTCTGGCGCGCGTCTATGGAGCGCTTGAGTATGGCTACATGGCGTATTTCCTCAGGCTTTATGTGCATGAGCATGGCAACGTGGGCAGTAAGCAATTCAGGTTGTGCGGCTACTTCGGGCGCGACCTGTATCTGGAGTTCTCTTGGCATGCCGCAAAAATAGGGATTATTTTTTATTGATGATTTTCTATTGGGTGGGGTTATTCCGTAAGGTAATAAGATCAGTCCTCAAAAGCTTTGTGGTTCTTTGTGTCTCCTTTGTGCATCTTTGCGGAATAGCTTTAAAGGGCCTTATCAAACGCATACAACGCAAACGATGCCAGCCAGTGTTCCCCCTCATAATTGCCATCGGTAATGGAAGGGAGCGAATACACAAGGTGCTTATCGGCCAATGCCTTCAGGTGGCTGAATTGCTTAGGGTATTGCTTTGCGAGAGCATAAAAATTCCATGCCCTGCTGAAGTTAAGCCCGTCGAGGTGCACCAGGTGGCCGTCGGTTCTGTCGGATACTTTACCCGGCTCCCACGCAAAATTCTTATCGAAAAGCTGCGGGGCGAAATCCTTTAGCCATTTTAAAAAATCCTTTTCGGGCATCACACGCTGCATGATCCCGATCTCCTCCATGCAGGGCGAGAGGAAGTCGGTGCCGCTGGGTTCCCAGCTGAACGGGCAGCCGATATCATTCTTAAACAAACGCAACGCATTCTCGCGGATGCTGTTTTGCAAAGGGATGTTCTTTGCGTGCACGGCATAGTCCCAAGCGAGATTCAGCCCAAAAGCCGTATTGGTGTGCGTGCCGTTGCGCAGGGCATAATTGAGCTTCGGCAGGAACTCGATGTAGCGGTAGGCAAGCAAAGTGGTAAGTGGCTGGAGGTTTTCGGCAAGTTCTTTTGCAAATGGTTCGTTATACGTGTCCAGTTCCTGTTGCAGCTTCAGCAGCCATGCCCACCCGTAGGTACGCTCGTATGACTTCTCGTGTTTTTTGTTGAGATAGTCGACTTCTGCCATAACATTCTCTTTCGACAGGTTGACTTTTAGCTTGCTGATGATCTCCTGCCGGTTATTCAGGTTGGGGAATTTCTTAAGTAAATACACAAGGCTCCAGTGCCCGTGTACTGAGGAATGCCAGTCGAAACATCCATAAAACGCGGGGTGCAGTTTTTTTGGGCCGGCGATCTCGGTGGAGTCGGCAAGCAGCTGGCTGAGCTTGTTGGGGTATTCCTGCTGGAGGCATTTGAGCGGAAGCGCAGCAAGATCGTTGGCCTGCTTTTGTGTAAGCTGCTGGGAGAATGCGAAAGTGGTCGTTAGGAAGAGAAGGAGGTAACTATGTTTCATCTGTAATATTTAACGGTTTTAAATATAGGAAGATTTTAGGAATAAAGAATAATGCCTCTCCATGTGATGAAAGGCTATAATTTCTTTTTGAATAGGAGAGGAGGCTAATGTATTGTTAAAGTAAATGGCGCTCCGCCTTGTGTTCCTTATTTTTAGTATCGCAAAACATTTTAACCGATATACCCATGGAAAAGCCATTTGAGCCCATAGTGAACCCATCGCAAAAAACCTTAGGTACCATAGAAAGCGCGATCTCCATCATGGGCGGCGCTTACCTGCTATATGATGCTTTTAAGAAGAAAAAGAAAAGCATCCTGGAGATGGCGGCTGCCGGCTTCATGATCTATCGCGGTGTGAAGGGCCTGCAAAAGAACGGGACGCTCAACAGCAAGCTATTGGGAGAACGTGCAGCTAAACCCCATGACAGCAATATTAACATACATGCCCGAATGATCGTGGACAGGCCTGTGAATGAGGTATACAACTTCTGGAGGCACCTGGGCAACCTGCCCCTGTTCATGGAACACCTGGAAAGTGTTACCGTGCTGGGCGATACACATTCGGAATGGAAGGCAGCCATGCCGGGCGGATTGGGTACGGTGAGCTGGAAGGCTGAAATAGTGGGAGAGGAGCCCAACCGATATATCGGGTGGAGGTCGATGCCGGGTTCCATGATCGCCAATGCAGGTAAGGTGAAGTTTAAGGATGCCGGTGAGCTGGGTACGCTGGTGCATGTCGTGTTCTCATACGAAGCGCCTTTCGGATCTGCCGGTACAGAAGTAGCTAAGCTGGCTAACCCCATATTTGAGAGGATGGTACGCAAAGACGTACTGGGCTTTAAACGCTATATGGAGACCGGGACACCGCAAAAGCTGCAACAGGAAACCGTGGCGATATTTACATGATATCCATACATTTAAAAGGTTTAGCATTCGATCATTACAGAAGAGAATTTTCGTAACTTTACAGACTATTTGTAATGATCGAAAGATGGAAGTTGAGCACCATATAGAAAGCCCGCTTATAGCGAAGATATCATTCCACAAAGTGCTGGAAACACTTGAGGAAATTGCCGGATCGGATGTGGATTACCGTTCAGATTATGCCAAGGCATTACTGCGTCACACCGCCCCATATCCTGAGCTGCGCGACGGGATCACCGATCTTTCGCTGCTCGAAAAGCATGAAAAGCTCATCAAGAACTTACTGGCCGACCTTTTCCCTACGGCACTGACAAAGAATGAGATCAAGGCCGCGGCCATCCCTTTCTTCAATATTACCTTCAACCATACGGAGCGTTTCAAAAAGATACTTATGAATGCCGGGGAAGATTTCGGCATGAGCATACGTAATTTTGACGACCACCAGTTTTATGTGTTCTGCTGCTGTTTGGTGCTAAATAGCTATTACGGCCATCATTTCGACTTTAGCAAGCCGCTGTTTTACGACATACCCGACAGCGAGGGCATCATGCACCATTACCGCATACTGTACAATGCAGATTTCCTTGAATTGCTGCCGACCGAAAAGGCCATCGATATTACCGATGAGGATGTAACGCTGCTGATGGATAATTTTGACGATCTTGAGCTGTGGAAGGAAAAATTCCCCGCAGGGAGTTGGATATCCAAAGGCTTTGGTATCGTGTCGCTGTTTGATGCCACTACCGAAAGCGCGATCTCCAACCTGAAGACCAACCTGCTGGTAAGCGAAGAATTAAAAGAAGTGACCAAGGCGAATTTTGAAGGTATATTCAGGTCGATCTATCAGATACCGGATCTCAGGATCGGCTATACTGAAGTAAATGTTGAGGACAATCTATTCAGGCTTGCGCCTTTTCAGGAAATGAAAAGCCACATACTGAATGATTCGGCCGAAATGAGCTGCAACAGCATGATGTGCGATGCGACATTGGACGGTATGTTGGCACAAAAGAAATATTTTATCCTGTCGGATGTTGAGAGGTATAAGTCTGAGGCTGGCGCTGATACTACTTTTGCCGACCATCTGCTGGCGCAGGACATACGCAGCTGTATTTTTGCCCCTATCATAAAGAACGGCAGGCTGCTGGGCTTTATCGAGCTGGTTTCCTCAAGATCAAAGGAGCTGAACAGCATTAACTCCAACAAGCTGACTTACATACTGCCCTTCCTTACCGATACGATCGACCGCTATTATTCGGAATTGCAGAATGAGGTCGATGCCATTATCCAGAACGAATATACCGCCATACATCACAGCGTATACTGGAAGTTCCGCGAGGAAGCTTTGCTGCACATTACCAACAGGGACAAGAAGGATCAGGCGTATAAGGAGATCGTGTTTCGTGAGGTGTACCCCCTTTACGGACAGATCGATATTAAAGGGTCATCGACAGCAAGGAATGAGTCGATCGAGAAAGATCTGTCGCTGCAGCTGAAGGAACTGCACTCGTTGTTTAAGTTCATTTTCAAAAATGAAAAGCTGCCACTTATAGAGCAGCATATATTTGAACTTGAAAAGCTACAGGATGAACTCAGTGATTCATTGAAAGCCGATACGGAATCGGGCATCCAGACCTATATCATCAATGAGGTACACCCGGTGCTGAAGCACTTCGATGCATCGAATGCCGAAATACACGGAAAGATCACAGATTACTTCCGAACGCTCGACCCTAAAATGAAAATGGTATATGACAGCCGCAAGGATTTTGACGATGCGCTGTCCATCATCAACAAACAAATGGCCGAGGTGCTCGACCGAAAGCAAGAGGAGGCACAGTCATTCTTTCCGCACTATTACGAGCGCTTCAAGACCGATGGTGTGGAGCACAACCTGTACATAGGCGCGTCCATTTCGCCAAAACATCCGTACAGCTCCTTATATCTCAACAATCTTAGGTTGTGGCAGCTACAGGCGATGTGCGAGATGGAGAACGAATACTACAAGCTGCGCCCGGGATTGCCTTACGACCTTGACGTCACATCGCTGATACTGGTATTCAGCTCGCCGATATCCATCCGTTTCCGCATGGACGAAAAGCGCTTTGATGTCGACGGTACATATAACGCCCGCTATGAGGTAGTGAAAAAGCGTATCGATAAATCGAACATTAAAGGCACTAAGGACCGCATTACCGAGAAAGGAAAGGTGACCATTGTGTATTCGCAAAAGCAGGAGGAAGCCGAATACCGCAGGTACATCCAGTTCTTACAGCACAAAAAGATGCTGGGCAATGTGATAGAGACCTTTGAGGTGGAAGACCTGCAGGGTGTTACCGGCCTTAAAGCGCTGCGTGTTTCGGTAGAATATGACAGCAATAAGATACCGGAGGCCACGTATAGCTATGAGGACCTGCTAAAGGAACTAAATGCTTAGAAAAGCTCACGGATGATACTGAACTGTATGCGGTCAGCTCTGGTTTCCTGACAGAAGTGTCGCTTAACGTTACCAATTGCAGAAGGGATAGTCTCTTAAACCATTTTAAAAGCATACACGAACGCTCCGACCGAAGCCAGTATCCCTATCATGAAAACTGTATAGGTAATGCGCAGGAGCCTGTATTTTCGGTGCAGTACCAGCCCCAGGAAGTAGAGGTCCTTTATCATTGAGCCATAGAGGTAATCGCGGCTTTTCATCATTTCGTTCATTGCCCATTCATATTCTTCCAAAGGCATTTTGTAAAAATTTCCGAAAAATAGCAGGTTTACCTTTTGCTGGTCAATATCCTCGCGGGTAAAGGTGCCGCTGGTTACCTTTGGCCGTGTTGACAGTATCGCAAAAATGATCGTCGCCACCGTAAATGCCATCAATATGAGCGTCGGTGTGACCAGGTGCGCGTTCGAGGGGCTGTCGAGCTTCGGGATGATGGTCGTCAGCACAATGGAAATGATGATCGCATTTACAGAAAGCAGTATGTTGGCCTTGCTGTCGGCGATCTCGCTCAGGCGGGTATGGTTATTAAGCGTTACACGGAACACAGTATCAACACCCCTGTCCGGCCTTTCCAGTTTTTCTAATTTCTTTTTATTAAGTTTTTCCTTCGATTTTTTCTTTCCGCCATCCGCATCGGCATCGCCGATCTCCTTTTGCAGGATCGCAATATTAGCTTCCTTTAAAGGCTGTAGTTCCTTTTTCCCATAGTCGGTATAAAAGCGGTGCTCCTGCATGAGCATCTTACGGTTGCCCAATGCCCATTCCTTATCGCTGAAGGTTTTCCCCTGGATCTTCCATTCCTCCCTCAGCAGTTCAGAAAGAGTACAGTAGTTCTTATCGGCAAAGTGCGAACAGTCGGCATCCTTAATGATCTTTTCGTTGAGCGACTGCGGTTCGGCATCCACCTTGGTCGCCCTTATGAGCGCCGCGACCTGCTGTGCCTTTTTTTCAGGATACCCGTTTTCATTAAGGAACGCCAACACTGTCTCGGCACTCTTATCTTCATGGTTGTCCGGCCCATTTACATAACCCGTATCATGAAACCATGCGGCAAGCATAATGATCTCCATATCGGCCTCAATACCTTCCTCCTTAGCGATCACGGCGGCGTTGTTCACTACACGCAAAGTATGGTTGAAATTATGGTAAATATAATCGGGAGATAGCTTATCTTTGAATAGATGGAAGACGTGGCTTTCGGCTTTTTGAACAATATCCATAGGTAGGTAATTAACACAACCAAATTATGAAATTCTTTTCGGATAGCGTGGCAGGTAAGGTAAATATTAAGATTTTGTCCTGTTCGGTTATTATGATGTCCCTGTTTTCATGTGCGACCTATAAGCCGGAATATGGCATGAACACAGCACCCTATCCTGTTGGCGACACCCTTGACAACGAAAAACCCGCCCACCGCTTTTACCTTATTGGCGATGCGGGCTATGCCAATGAGCCCCATACGCAGGCCATGCTGGGCATTATCAGCGAAAAGCTGGACAGGGAAGGAAAGAATACCACTTTATTTTATTTAGGTGACAACATTTATCCCGAAGGGATGGCCCCCGACAATGGTTCGAAGGCACGTAAGGACGGAGAGGCAAGCCTTACCTCGCAATTAAAGCTTTCTAAATTATTCCCGGGGCAAACGCTTTTCATCCCCGGGAACCACGACTGGTACAATGGTTATGAAGGATTGCGGGAACAGGAGAAATTCATAAATAAATACACCGGCAAAAAAACATTCCTTCCCGGCAAGGGCTGTGCAATAAAAGACGTGGAGATCAATGACAACACTACGCTCATTACCATCGACAGCCAGTGGTATATAGAGGATTGGGACGATTACCCCAACATTAATGACGATTGCGACATCAAGACCCGCGAAGGGCTTTTTACCGAACTGGAAGACCTGCTGAACAAAAACCAGAACAAGACCGTTCTTATTGCCATACATCACCCCCTCATGAGCAACGGGTCGCACGGCGGGCACTTTTCAATGAAAAAGCAATTGTTCCCCTTACCCTATAACGTTCCCCTGCCTGTTCTCGGGTCACTGATCAACCTGGCACGAAAAGCATCGGGCTACAGTACCCAGGACATACAGAGCCGCGTGTACATTTCGCTTTCCAACAGGATAAAAACACTGATACAGGATAAGGACAATGTGATCGTGATATCAGGCCACGACCACAACCTCCAATACATACACCATGACAATGTGCACCAGATCATCAGCGGTGCCGGCTCAAAGGTAGAGGCCGCTCGCGTGGTTTACCCCGAAGATTTTTCGTACGGAGGTACAGGCTATTCCATACTTGACATTAATAAAGACGGGACTGCCAAAGTATATTTTTACAGCATAAAAGACGGTAAGGAAGAACAGCTTTTCGAAAAAAAGCTGCTTGAGAAAAAGGAAGTCGAACTCAAAGACTACCCTGACACCTTCCCGCAAAAGATGTCCGCGGCCATCTATACTCCCGAAATGACCGATAAGGGCGGGCTGTACCGCTTTTTCTTCGGGAAGCACTACCGCAAGTATTACAGTGTTCCGGTCGAGGCGCAGGTAGTGCGGCTGGATACGCTTTACGGAGGGCTGGAACCAAAAAAAGCGGGAGGCGGGCACCAGACCCATTCGCTCAGGCTGGAAGGGAAGGATGGTAGGGAATACTCGATGCGGGCATTGAAAAAGAGCGCCATCCGTTTCCTGCAGGCTGTAGCTTTCAAGGAACGCTACATAGGCAATACGCTCGAAAATACTTTTGCCGAAAAATTCCTGCTGGATTTTTATACCACATCACACCCCTACACTCCGTTCATTGTTGGCCGCCTGGCCGATAAAGTGGACGTGGGCCATACTAACCCAAAGTTATATTATGTCCCGAAACAGAATGCCCTGGGTGAATACAACAGCGCGTTCGGCGACGAGCTTTACATGATAGAAGAGCACGTGCACAAAGAACAGAAAGATGTAAAAGGCTTCGGTGATCCGGATGATATAACAGATACGCCGGACATGCTTAAAAATCTTACCAAAGACCATAAATACAGCATCGACCAGAGGTCCTACATTCGCGCGAGGCTGTTCGATATGCTTATAGGCGACTGGGACAGGCATACCGACCAGTGGAAGTGGGGCGAGTACAAAAAAGACGGCAAGGTGATCTACAAGCCTATACCCAAGGATCGCGACCAGGCTTTTACAAAGTATGACGGGTCGCTGTTCGCGATCATTATGAACATACCGGCTCTGCGCCATATGCAGAGCTTTAAGGATGATATACGCAATGTGAAATGGTTCAACCGCGAGCCGTATGCGCTCGATCTGGCATTGATAACTTCAGCAACCGAAAAGGACTGGCTGGAGGAAGCAGCATACATTCGCCAAAATCTTACCGATGCGGCGATAGACGATGCTTTTGCCCAAATGCCAAAGGAACTGCAGGATGAAACCATAGAAGGCATTAAAAGCAAGCTGAAGTCCCGCAAAAGCCATCTTAGTGAATTTGCACTTAAGTACCGGGCGGTACTGTTGAAAACCGTATTGGTGGTTGGGACAGATAAAAAAGACAGGTTCGTTATTACCCGCATGGGCGGAGGCAAGACCCGTATCGAAATGTACAGCCTGAAGGATGATAAGGAAACGCTGGTACATGACCAGACCTACGCCCGTGGGCAGACGAAAGAAATATGGATCTACGGCCTGGATGATGATGATGTTTTTGAAGTGAACGGCAAGCCGGAGAAGCCGATATTGCTCAGGATCCTTGGAGGGCAAAACCACGATACATATAAGGTAGAGAATGGGCGAAAGGTGAAAGTATACGATTTTAAGAGCAAAAAAAATACCTACGAGGTCGACAGGCGCACAGGGATGATCATGAGCGATGATCATGAGACCAACAGCTACGATGCCGAAAAGCCTAAATACAATGTGATAGCGGGTTATCCCGGTATTGGCTACAATCCTGATGATGGTGTAAAGATCGGCGGGATAATGGACTATACCGTAAACAATTTCAACCGCAGGCCGTTCTCGCAAAAGCACAACCTAAGGGGGAACTACTTTTTTGCCACCGACGGCTTTGAGCTGAAATATGCAGGCAAATACATGAATGCCGCCCTGCGCTGGAACATCGGCCTGGATGTAGTATACACCAGCCCCAATTTCAGCATCAATTATTTTGGGATGGGCAATGAGACTGAAAACCCGGATGACCAATTGGGCATGAATTATAATCGCGTTCGCCTGCAGACTTTTAGTGTTGCTCCTTCCTTTTTCAAGGAATCCCGCAATGGCAGCTTCACGCAGTTTGGCGCTGTATTTGAAACGATAGAAGTAGACGAGAGCACCAACCGCTTTGTGAACCAGCCGGGGACTTTGGCCCCTTACCTCTTCGAGCACCGGCAGTATTTTGGCATCAACGGAAAATACAGCTTCGCAAATTATGACAATGCCTCCCTTCCCGCTCTAGGGATGTTTTTTTATATATCGGGAGGATGGAAAACAAGTATTGATGATTCCAACCGCAACTTTCCGTATGCCGAAGGCTCAATAGGGGTCATCCACAAGATCACGCCCGATGAAAACCTGGTCTTCTCGACAACAGCAAAAGGGAAGGCCATCTTCGGCAATGATTTTGAGTTTTACCAGGCGGCAACACTTGGCGGCGACTTTGATCTGCGTGGTTACAGGCGGGAACGCTTTACAGGAAAACGTTCGGTGTACCAAAGCAGCGACCTGCGGCTAACCTTAGGGAGCGTAAAAACCAGCTTTGTACCCATGAAGTATGGGATATTCGGCGGTTACGACTTCGGGCGCGTATGGGTTTCGGAAGACCCTTCGAGAAAATGGCACCAGAGCGTTGGCGGAGGTGGATGGCTCAACGGGCTTGATGTGGTTACTGCGCGGGTATTTTATTTTTACGGCACGGATGGCGGCCGTGTAGCCTTTGGGTTAAATTTTGGCCTTTAGATCGGATAATTTTACTTCATAAAGCCTGCCACCAACATGCTTGTCCTTTTCATCCGCTATAAGCAGTGTATTCGCATCCCTGAAGGTTATTCCCTCCTTTTGCGTAATGAAGCCCAGTTCTACCGGATGTATCTCATAGTTGCCATCGCCAAAACCAGGCATGAGCCAAATCTTATCACCTGAAAGCAATACTGCTGTTTTTCCGTCGGGGCTTATGTCGGCACCTGTTATGGCACATTTGTTATAATTGCCGCAAGCCTTTAGCGAAGTGATTAGCTTTGCGGCATGTTTACCCTCCTTATTGGGCACGCTGTACATAGTAAAGCTGCCGTCAAATTCCTTGCTCCTGTTTTTTGTGAAAATGTAAAAAGTGCCTTCATGTTCAAAGAAGGCTTCGGCATCATAGAACATTTCCGATCTTTTTGGGGGAAAATCCTTTTGCTCAGGATAATAGAACTCCGTTTTGCCAACGATACTGTCGTATTTGCCATTATTAAGTTTGTAAATGGCCAGGTCGCGGCGTTTATTGGCGTTGTTGCCAAAATCGCCAATGTACAAATTGCCTTCAGCATCTGACGCCAAATCTTCCCAATCATGGTTTTTGGCATTCCTGACCTCGAATTGGTTCAGGATGTTGCCTTTCTCGTCAATACTGTACATCTTGTTCTTGTTGCCGCTGTCTTCAAGCGCCCAAAGGCCGTTCTCTTTTGTATACTGCAATCCTGATACTTCTTTAAGGTCAAGCGTTCCATTCTCTTTAACAAAATTGGGCAGCTCATTGCAGGATATGCATGAGAGGAAAAGGGCAAAAGAAAAAGCGGTAAGATCTTTCATAAGTTACATTTTCGTAAAAATACGAACCGTAAGATCTAAAGCCAATTATTTTGGCAACTATTTAAAATAAAAGACCATCGGCATTGCCGATGGTCCTTTCCACTATTAAAAAAATCAAAGTTCAGGTTTAAAGGAGTGGCGCTTCATACCACTCAGATACTGTTGTGCAAGGTCCTTTTCCTTTTATGGTTGTTGAGCCTTCGATCACAAAACGCCACCTGTAGCAGGTAAAGTCAGGAATGGACTGGTAACCGATTACGATACTGGATTTTGTTGTCGGTACTTTTACAGGTGATGTGCTATTGAAAGTTACCACTTCTCCGGTGCCGCTGTTTATGTCTTCACAGTCAGAAAGGTTCTCTATTTCAATCCTGGCCCAGTAGTTCACATTGCTCGACATACCTGTCAATGTAGCAGAGAACGTATATATAGGTTTGTTTATCCCTTGCGAAAGGTTGGCTGTTACTGTTCCGTTTACCGCATCAAGACAGGTGGGGTTTGAGACTGACCTGTAGTAGGAAGCATTAGCACTTTCCTGAGATGTTTCAAGACCTGTATCATCGGTTGAGCAGGAAGCAAAAAATGCAATGAGCGGTAGTAGTAGAAGCTTTTTCATGAATATGGCAAATTATTATAATTGTATTATAGATGTTTTGATGGGACAAACTTATATAGGCCGGAATTCAATTAAAAATTAATTGAAAGAAAAACGTTTAAATGTTAATTTTTGACGACAAGATGCATAAATGCGCTTTATATAAAGGCTGTTAATCCTGCGTTAATTGGCCTTTTATTGCATCTATGAAACAAGTGGATTACTAACTTTATGTTACAAAATCTACAGATAATAATGATAGGAGCGGTAGCAAAAAGCCATAACGAGGCAACTGAATTGCGCGGTTTGTTCGAAAAACAGCTGAAACAGCTCTATTGGGCTGAGGGGTCCATGGTGAATATGCTTGGTGGCATTATTCAAAATGCGACTTCCAAAGACCTGGTGGCCCTTTTGGAACGCCACAGGATCGTTACCAACGGCCACATTGGCAGGATACGGGATATATTCACTGCTATTGGCATCGATGCCGTAGAACAGCACTATGAAGCGGTTCATTGCCTGCTAAGGGAAGCCTTGGAATTCATAGCGGCAACAAAACCCGGGGTAGTTCGCGACGCGGGCCTGATAGGGGTACTGCAAAAGATCAAACATTATGAAATTGCTTGCTACGGTACCATGAGGGCATATGCCATTGCGCTTCGTGAGGAAGATGTTGTAATGCTGTTGGAAGAAACACTGAACGAAGAAAAAGGGGCAGACCTCTTGCTGACCTCTATAGCAGAATCGCACATAAACATAGAGGCAGCCGATAAGGAGATCTAAAAACGAAGGATAATTATGGAAAAGCCAACATCATTTCCTGAACAGGAGCAAAACCAGCCGGGCGATGAGCATAAAATGATCCCGCAGCCGGAATTTATACGAAAGGATTACAAGGGAAGCGGTAGGCTCAAAGGAAAAGTCGCTTTAGTGACCGGTGGTGACAGTGGGATAGGCAGAAGCGCCGTAGTTCATTTTGCCCATGAAGGCGCCGATGTGGCCATAGTATATTATGACGAACACAAGGATGCGGAAGATACCAAAAAGCTGGTAGAGGAACAGGGCTGCAAATGCCTGCTGATAAGTGGTAACCTTAAGGATGAGGGATTTTGCAGGGATGCTGTTGCCAAAACCGTTAAGCAATTGGGCGGCCTGAACATACTGGTTAACAACGCTGCGGTACAATTTCCGAAAAAAGAATTTAAGTACATTACCGGCGAACAGGTGCGTGAAACCTTTGAAACAAATATATACCCGTTCTTTTATATGACCCGCGAAGCACTGAAGCACCTGAAAAAAGGTGATAGCATTATCAATACCACTTCAGTGACGGCCTATAGGGGAAGCGAGCACCTGATAGACTATAGCAGCACCAAGGGCGCAATAGTCACTTTTACACGCTCAACTTCGGCGATGCTTGCGGAAAAAGGGATACGTGTGAACGGTGTTGCGCCAGGCCCGATATGGACGCCGCTGATACCGGCAAGTTTCGAGCCGGACGAGGTAGCAAAGTTCGGCCAGGACACACCGATGAAACGTGCCGGCCAGCCTAGCGAAGTAGGGCCGGCATATGTGTTCCTTGCGAGCGAGGATGCATCTTACATTACTGGGCAGGTGATACACATCAACGGAGGCGAGATGACAGGAGGATGATTCATTAACATTAAAATTATAATATTATGGAAAATAATGCAAATGGCCGCAATGATAACTATCAGGGCCAAAGGACAAATGACAAAGTGAGCCACGACAACAGGCTTGAAGAGATACGTAACCTCAAGCCGGACCCTACACTGCCCTATGCAGACCCGGCGGTGATCAACCCGGAAGAGTTGGCATCATTCCCGAAGAAGTCGGAGATAATTGATCCTGCCAGGCTGGAAGCTGAGAACAGCACGACCCTGGTGAACCACAGGTCCCCGGTACGGGAAGGCCGCAACATCGTGCGCACAGATAACGACCCCAACAATGATGGGTTCATGTAAAAAAAAGGGCTTATGCCCTTTTTTTAATGCCGTATTGATAATTTAACGCCCGGACAGGTAGTGATATAGTTAAAAAACCTTAACTTTATATCACTACAAGTCAAACGATTATGATATCTCAATCAAACGACCGTCGGGATCTGGGTGATCAGGGCGGACAAACAGAGAAATGGCATATCAATGATTATTCGATGATGCCATATGATGACCCCGCACTTGTCAATCCTGACGAGTTGGCCACCTTCCCAAAAGCGGTCCGAATGGATGTTTTCCATCCGTTGCTCGACCATGAGCTGCATTCTATTACCAAAAGGACACCGGTGAGGGACGGACGTAATATAACCCGCACAGATAACCATCCTGATAAGAATGGCTTTATGTGAAGATCGATATTCTAACATTCATAATACGAAAAAGCTGCATGGTAAGTGCAGCTTTTTCGTATTTTAAGAAGGGTACTTGTTATTTTTCCTTTCTGGCTGGAGCTTTTTGTTCGTTAACCGCTACTGCAGAAGATGAGCTTTTAACGTCGCCCGAAGTAGTTTCCACTTTGCGGTCGCCGTTAGGCTTTACCTGTTGTGCGTTATTGTCCTTATTTTCTGTTGGTTGTTCTTTTACTTCAGTTTTTTCAACTGCCGGCTTTTGGTACTTAACAACTTCGTATACCGATGGGTCCGGTTGTTTAGCGTATGATTGGGCCGATACTACGGCAACACTAAATAATGCGATAAGGGATAAAATAGACTTTTTCATGATTTCCAGATTTTGCGTTTCTATAATGTAAAATTAGCCCATTCAAAACGCTGTAATCACAAGATTTGGTTAACGTTAACGGCTAAAATTTTCGTAAAAAACAATGATTTTTAAGATGGTTTTCAGTTAAGGTTTTTAACGTTAATAAATAAATGTGCTCAATTTCCTGGTTTCGGTTAAGCGCACGTTAATGTTCACTGTATCAATAGGATTGTTAGCTAAATTTATTTGTAAATTGAAATTATGCAACGCTACAGGAATTTGGAAGGGCATTCGGGTGTCACAGCTTACGAGGTGAGGGATGACGGCATCAGTGTGGAATTCAACCACGATACCGTTTACCTGTATACTTATGCGAGCGCGGGAAAGCGCGTTATCGATAAGATGAAAAAGCTCGCCGGAGCAGGCAAGGGCCTTAGCACGTATATAAGCAGGACGGTAAAAGACAAATTCGAAAAAGATCATAGTATGGATAACATTGAAGCATTAGGATTGGTAGCAGCTTTCTTTACAACAGTGGCCAATGTGCCGCAAGCCATTAAAGTTATGCGCACCCGTTCGACTAAAAGTCTGTCTGCACCTACATATGCGATGCTTTTTGCAGGGCTGTTGATGTGGACCGCTTACGGGATCATCCGCGGAGACTTACCGGTTATCCTCGGGAACGTAATCGCAGCCGCGCTTTGTGGCACTATTCTCGGAGTAAAACTTTGGTACAAATATGTTGCCGGAGAAAAGGACGAACAAGAATGATAGGATCGTTATTTTATTGCTAATTAAATTTTTATTAGGAAGATCGCATTTTTGTAATAGGTAATTTTAAATGTAAAATGTATAACCATTAAACACCTGCAATCATGAAAACACATTCAATGATCCGAAATACCGTACTGGCCTCGTTATTGATCACGGGCCTAAATATAGCTACATCATGCGACAGCTGCAGCCGTAAAGAGGATACAGGTGATGGCTCCACGTACAACGAAGGCGAGGCCACAGATACTACAATGGTAACAACAACCGATAGTACAGAGGCTGCATCAGGATCATCAACAGGGAACTATACGCGCTCAGCCAACTCATCCGGCACGAACGACTACGGTGGAAGTGGCAAAAAAAGCGCTAACGGGTCTGGAAGTAAACAGGGCATGACCGAACAGGAGATAACGGATAAAATAGAGAACAGCAGCAGTACCCCAAGGGATGCGAATGGCAAGCCCATCAACAGTGGCGGTACATCGGGAACAGGCATGGGTACAGGAACAGGCACTACCGGCAACAACAGCAAGGTAACACGTCCTGAAGACCAGAAAGGCAATTAATGTTAGCGGCTATGAAACCAATTAATGACAACCCGAAAACGGGAAAGCAGGAAGAGGAGCTGAAAGATGGCCTGAAAAAACTTATGGAAAAAGGTAAAGGCGAAAAATTCAGCCCGGGTGAAACCCCTGATTACGATCCGGAGGAATTTTCTACCGACTGATCAATAAAAAAAATAATGGCTTCGGAAAATATAATGATATGCAGTGCGAGGATCGCCGAAAAGGGACTGAAGATAGCACTGGCAGAAAGTGCTACTGCCGGCCGCCTTGCTTCGGAGTTTGCGCTTACAAAGGACTCAGGAGCGATCTTCCTGGGAAGCATCGTATGTTATGACGCCAGTACGAAACAGTATCTTTTTAATATCCCAAAAGAGGTTATCGAACAATTTACGCCCGAATCGGCAGAGGTAACACGCCTTTTGGCCGAAAGGCTTTGTAAATTCTTTACATGTGACATTGCGGTGGCGGTAACCGGGCTTACTTCGCCGGGTGGAAGCGAGACGGAAGAAAAGCCGGTGGGCACGATGTTCATACACATTAAACTGCCTGATAACCGTTATTATGCCCACAGGGAAGCATTTGACGGTACGCCCGAGGAGGTCATTGCTCAAACTACCGAACGTATAGGCCAGATCCTGTCACGCCTTATGGAAGGAACGGCGCCAAAGGCTGACGAAAACGGACTAAACAGGCATAATAGAGATGGCTAAACAGTGCTTACAAATATGTTGAACATTTGAAAAAATTAACAGAGAGCTATCAAGGCTCTCTTTTTAATTTGTATCTAAATGGTTATCTTTAAGTAAACTGTCCAAATAATGATACAATGGTACGAAATACTGCTCCGCCTTTTTCCTGCAGCCCTTTTTGGCGCCGTCATAGGATCGGAGCGTGAGCGCCGTGACTGGGCGGCAGGATTGCGCACACACATGCTGGTGAGTATGGGGTCGGCGCTTATCATGTTAGTATCATCGTTCGGGTTCCGGGACATTGTAGGGGCCAGCTATGCAGAATTAGATCCCTCGCGTGTTGCCGCATAGATCGTGAGCGGCATTGGCTTCATAGGCGCGGGGGCAATATTGTTGCGAAAACCGGGTACGGTAATGGGGCTTACGACCGCGTCGGGTATTTGGACCGTGGCAGGCATAGGCATGGCTACCGGAGGCGGGATGTATTTTGCGGCAGGGATCGCGACCATACTATCTTTCCTGATATTATGGGAATGCAGGTCCTCCAACGGAAATTCTCCGATAAATTCTAAAACAGTTCGCTGACCATTACCGCATCGGCGAATGCCAACCACGCAAGATCATTAATAAATTGTTAGAAGACAAAGAGGTTGATCTTGCCGATCTTTCTGTGACCCGCCGCAAGAAAAGCCTTGTCATAGAGGTAAAGCTCCTCAACACGGCAGGAAACCACTTTTTGCGTACCGTGGACAGCCTGAATGACGAGGCATGTATAAAGAAGATCTCGTGGAACAAATAGCATCACATTGTAATAATACTTCGCGTTCGGGTTAGTTTGCTATTTTTGCAACGGAATACCCTGCAATGAACCAATTTGTAAACATATCCTTTCCCTACAACATCCGGCTTACTGTAAAGCGCGAGGACCTTCTCCATCCGCACATTTCGGGTAATAAGTTCCGTAAGCTTAAGTACAACATCCTTCAGGCAAGGAGCGAAGGCAAAGACTCCCTGCTCACTTTTGGCGGAGCCTACTCCAACCACGTTGCGGCGACGGCTGCGGCTGGCAGGGAGTTTGGCTTTGAGACCGTTGGCATCATACGTGGTGAGGAACTGGTTGATAAGATCGTAGATAACCCAACCCTGGCTTTCGCCGCAGCGTGCGGAATGCGTTTTAAATTTGTAAGCAGGGAGGCATACCGACAAAAAACTCATACAGATTTCGTTGCGGCGTTACGCGAGGAGTTTGGCGATTTTTACCTTGTGCCGGAAGGAGGAACGAACGCACTGGCAGTTAAGGGTTGTGAAGAGATACTTTCGTCTGGAGATGAGAATTTTACGCATATTTGCTGTGCTGTAGGTACCGGCGGAACGATCTCCGGGCTTATCAATTCGGCTATGCCGCACCAGCAGGTTTTGGGCTTTCCGGCCCTGAAAGGTGCGGGATTGCGGGAGGAGATAGCTATATTTGCAAAGAACGCCAACTGGACACTGGTGGAGGATCATCATTTTGGAGGTTACGGAAAAGTGACTGAGGAACTGATCAACTTCATTAACGATGTTTTCGTTAAAACCGCTATCCCGTTAGACCCGGTGTATACGGGAAAGATGTTTTTTGGCGTTATAGACAGGATAAACAAAGGTATGTTCCCTGAAAATTCCGATATACTGCTCATCCACACAGGTGGATTGCAGGGTATAGCAGGTATGAACAGGGAGCTGATGAGAAAGAAACTACCCATAATAAAAATGTGAGATATGTTTAGAAAGATTTTAGCTTTTGCACTAATAGGCTTACTTGTGAGTTGTGGCACATCGAATTCGCGCATCCGTACGACCAAGAGTGGCGTGGCCAAAACAAAAACATCTTCGAAGAAGAAACCTGCGTCCAAAACAACGACTACACGCACATCTACCGCTTCAAATCCCGGCAGTGGCAGGACTACCGAAACGCTGGAGTCTACATCTAAGACCGTAGTGTATTCGGATATGGTAAAAGCCTACGTTTTAGAGTATAAAGATATCGCAAAAGACAATATGCGCCGCCACGGCATCCCTGCGAGCATTACACTGGCCCAGGGCATACTGGAGTCAGGGGCAGGCAAGGGTACGCTTTGTGTTAATGCTAATAACCATTTCGGCATCAAGTGCCATACTGATTGGAAAGGCGATACGGTACACCACGATGACGATGCCGAGCAGGAATGCTTCCGCAAGTACGAAAGGGCGGCAGAATCTTATAACGACCACTCACTGTTCTTAACCACAAGGGGCAGGTATGCGTCACTCTTCAAGCTGGATAAGGATGATTATGAAGCATGGGCACGCGGCCTTAGGGCTGCAGGTTATGCGACCGACCCGAAGTACCCCGAAAAGCTCATTGGCCTCATTGAACGTTACGAACTAGCTTCCTATGATGCCGAGGTTCTTAACAAGGCTTATGTAAAGCCTGAGCCAAAACCTGTACAGCCGAGACCTGCGGCTCCTGCCAAAACAGATGAAGTACTGGCAGCAGGCTCCTACCGCGTAGCACAGGGCGATACGTTATACTCCATTTCTAAAAAACATAACCTTTCGGTAGAGGAACTTATGCGCCTCAACGGGCTGTCGAATAATGCCATCTCTATCGGGCAGGTACTTAAAGTAAAATAAATACAGATGCTATACGAACGCAGCAGCCGCCTTTTTGCTGAAGCAGAAAAGGTAATACCCGGCGGTGTGAACTCTCCAGTGCGTGCCTTCAGGGCCGTGGGAGGAACGCCAATTTTTGTAAAAGAGGCAAAAGGCGCCTACCTCTACGATGAGGATGGCAACCGCCTGATCGATTATATTAACTCCTGGGGGCCAATGATCTTAGGCCATGCCTACGAGCCGGTAGTCAATGCCGTGATCGATAGGGCAAAAAAAGGGACCTCTTTCGGGATGCCGACCGCACTGGAAACACAGATCGCAGAACTTGCTGTTTCCATGGTGCCGAACATCGACAAGATACGTTTCGTGAACTCCGGTACAGAGGCGTGTATGAGCGCCATTCGCCTGGCACGGGGGTTTACCGGACGTGACAAGATCATAAAATTCGCAGGCTGCTACCATGGCCATTCCGATTCGTTCCTGATACAGGCAGGAAGCGGTGCGGCAACATTCGGTTCGCCTAATAGTCCGGGCGTAACGCAGGGTACGGCAAAGGATACGCTGCTTGCAGCTTACAACGATCTTGATAACGTAGCAGAACTGTTCACTGTGAATCCAGGAGAGATAGCTGCCATCATCATAGAGCCGGTTGCAGGCAACATGGGTTGTATACCACCTGTGGAAGGTTTTTTGGAAGGGCTCCGAAAGCTGTGCGATGAGAATGGTACATTGCTGATATTCGATGAGGTAATGACAGGGTTCCGCCTTGCAAAAGGTGGTGCGCAGGAGTTGTTCGATATCAGGGCCGACATCGTGGCATTTGGAAAGGTAATAGGCGGCGGACTCCCGGTCGGGGCTTTTGCGGCGCGAAATGAAATTATGGATCACCTCGCCCCGATAGGCCCGGTATACCAGGCAGGTACGCTTTCGGGCAACCCTTTGGCCATGGCGGCGGGATTGGAAATGTTGAAGGCGCTGAATGCCGATGCAGAGATATTCAATAGGCTGGAAGATAAAACGGCCTACCTTGAAAAGGGCATCCGCGAAAAGCTGGATGGATCCAGCCTTGCTTATACCATCAACAGGAAAGGGTCGATGATATCGGTACATTTTGACGCCAGTCCGGTGACGGATCTGCGGTCAGCTGCGAAAGGCGATAATGAAACGTTTAAGAAGTTCTTTCACGGCCTTTTGGCAGAGGGGATCTATATTGCCCCGTCGGCCTATGAGACATGGTTCATTACCGATGCTCTTACTTACAGCGATCTTGATGAAACAATAGCCGCGATAGGGCGGGTCTCCAAAACACTATAAATAAAAAAGATCCTCCGTTGTAATGGAGGATCTTTTTTTATGAATGCTTATTGTATTAGTTAACCAGCGTTTTTAGCAATTGTGGGTTTGAGTCCAGTTTTGCTATCTGGTCAGGTGTAAGCATTGATTTTATTTTCATCTCAATGTTCGATGCCAATACTGTTTTGCGTTCAGTAGAAAGGTTCTTGTCAGAAAGTGTACGATGCTTCATTTCAAACAACCCTTTGTATGCATTTTTTTGTTCCTCTGTAAGGTTAATTGACGTTGACATTAGCTCAATGTCACGAGCGGCAGCTTTCTGCACCTCAGGTGTTTCATGGTACTGCTGTTTGGCAGGAGTTGCAGTGGCAGTCGCCGCAGGAGTAGCTTTGGCTTTCTTTTGCTGTGCATTAGCATTTACGCCAAAGGCAAGCATGATAACGAAAAGAGCAATTATTTTTTTCATGATAAACTATTATTTGTTTAGTGTTTATATGCCAAATCTAATTAATTTGTTAAACATCGCAAAACTTTAACACTTAAAATTTATCTCGCACGCCTCTTTTTAAAATTTTCATGTTTTTTTGTGATTTTTTCATCTCTCTCTTTTTTAGTGTGCTCAAGTTTTGCCATCTGCTCAGGGTTTAGTGTTTTTTTTAGAAAAGCTTTGGTTGCTATCCTCTCGTCAAGCATTTTACTTTTTATCGCAAAACGCTCATCGCTGGTTGGTCGCTTGCCTGAATCACGATCGGCTTTTAGCGCAACTGCGGCTTTTTCCTTTTCTTTGGCCTGCTCCAAAAAATACGCCTTGATGTCCTTTTGCTGCTTTTCGGTAAGGTCCAGGTCAAGTGTCATTTTTTTAACCTGAAGCTCTGTCCTTTGCTCCGGAGTAAAGCGTTCCGCCTTCTCCCTGCCGTGCATTCCATCCTCATGCCTTCTTTCACCATGTTGGGCGTTGACTGTGACAGCCGCCACCATTGCAAATGCTAAGATCCACGTTTTCATAATTTTAATTTTTAAGTTTATACCTATAAGACCCTCCACTCAAAAAAAGGTTTAAAATTTTGCAGAAATATTTTTGCGAACGTTATCTGCCCACTACCTTTGCACCGTGCAAAAAGCAATAGTAGCCATAGCGTTGATGATCCTCCTGAAACCGGTCCTGCCTGTTTTGGACTACATTATCAATTACGACTATATTGTTAAAGAGCTATGTGAGAACAAAGCAAAACCCGAGCTGCATTGTAACGGTAAGTGCCACCTGGCCAAAGAGCTTGCCAAAGCTGCCGAAGATGAAAAGCCGGTTTCCGAAAAGAGACCAGGCCATGCAGAGATGGGAGTCTTATTCTTCGAAACATTGCCGCAATTCGCTTTTTCACCTAAGGCCACTGTGCTTTATCGTATCGCCATGCCGGAATACTGCAACAGCTATTCCCACCTTGACGCTTCTTCATTTTTTCACCCGCCCATATTTATTTCGTAAAGCTTTCGGTTTTGCCATTCGGCAGGGCTTTCAGATTATTTTTTGCCACGAATTGCACTAATTAGCACAAATAATTGGTGTGATCGGTGCAATTCGTGACTTTACCTTTATAAATAAATACAAATGATATCTCAATTAAAAAATATAGCAGCTGTAATGGCCGCAACAGTCCTTTTTTTATCATGCAGTAATGACGATAACGCTTCCGGTGTGACCCCTGATACATTTGGCGATGTAGAAGTCTTTTTCGACAATGGCGTTGCCGGCGATGCGCTGACACTTGGTACGACTTATACAAATTCTAATGGTGAGAAGCTAACCATCAACAGGTTCAATTACATAGTAAGCAATTTTGTCCTCATTAAAGAAGATGGTACAGAATATATTTACTCAAAAGAAGATAGCTATTTCATCATTAGTCAGGAAGCCGGAATGTTCACCGCACATTTGGAAGGTATACCGGCAGGCGATTATAAGAAAGTACGTTTCGGCATTGGTGTCGACCAACAGCGTTACCTCCAGGGGGAAACGGCGCAGCAAAGCTTTTGGGACCTGGCAGCGGCTAATGAAATGACCTGGACGTGGAGTACCGGTTACCGCTTCATTAATTTTGAAGGGACATTTAATACAGTCGCCTCACCTCAGGATAAGATCTTCCAGGTGCACCAGGGCAGCAATACCGCAACTGATAATTACCGTGAGGTTACGCTGAACCTGCCTACCACGGCCCGTGTTCGCCAAGGCGAGGTCCCATCCATTCACGTAAAGGCCGATGCCAATGTGATACTTGACGGCCGGCAGAAGATAAAATTGTCCGATAACCTGAACCAGGCAGGGACAGGGGCAGCGATCATGGGCGGACAAAACCTGATCACCATTGCGGCCAACACCCTGGATATGTTCTTAGTAGATCATGTACATAACGGCGGGACCGGCCATCACGAATAGCGAATGTTCAGGATATTTTATACGGCAATGGCAATGGTTTTGCTGTTGCCGTTAACCTCATGCAGTGAGGATAGAGAGTATACATCCGTAAACGAGGTAATGGAGTTGGATGTCCCTTCAAATTTTCCGCAATTGGCGCAGAATGTATCAGTCACGAAAAAAGGCTTTGAGCTGGGGCGAAAACTATTTTACGATGGCCGCCTTTCAGCAGATGGCACCGTATCTTGTTCGTTTTGCCATGAGCAGGGCTATGCCTTTACGCACCATGGGCATCAGTTCAGCCACGGCATCAATGACCAGGAGGGAACGCGAAATGCCCCGGCCGTACAGAATATGGCTTTCCAAAGCGAGTATTTTTATGACGGCGCTTCCAACAGCCTTGAAATGCTTTCGATCGTCCCGATACACAATCCCATAGAAATGGCGGAAACGCTCGAAACCATTGCCAATAAGCTGAGGACCGACAGGGAGTACGTAAAGCTTTTCGGTGAGGCTTTTGATGATGCACAGGTATCGTCGGGCAATATACTTAAGGCTTTGTCGCAGTTCATGGGAATGATGGTCTCGGCCAACTCGAAGTACGACAAGTACGTGCGCAATGAACCCGGCGGCAGCCTGACCCATCAGGAACTTTCAGGGATGCAACTGTTCCGGAGCAAGTGCGCCACCTGCCATGCCACCGACATTTTTACCGATAACAGCTTTCGCAACAATGGCCTGCCGCCCAACCCTTTTCTTAATGACAAAGGCAGGGAAATTGTAACAGGCTTTGCTTCTGATGCCTATAAGTTTAAGGTTCCCAGCCTGCGTAATGTGGAGAAAACGGCACCCTACATGCACGATGGGCGTTTCGGGTCGCTGGAGTCGGTGTTTAATTTTTACGTATCGGGTGTACAGCAGTCGGCAACGCTCGATCCGCAGCTAACCCATGGCGGTGTATTGGGCATTCCTATGACCATCGATGAAAAGACAGCCATCATCGCATTCCTAAAAACCCTTACCGATGAGGAATTCCTCACTAACCCTTTATTTTATTACCGTACCTAATGAAAAAAATAGTCTTTCTCATATTAATGACACAGCTGGCATTTGCTAATACCCCGCCACCTGATTTTGCAAAATACCTCGAAGCTTTTGACTGCGATGCCTGCGGGTGTTCGGCAAGCGGGGGAGGCATGGGCTTCAGCTCGATGATCGACCGTAACTTTGTAGGCTTACGCTATTTTAACCAAAGTTACTCCAGCCGCGACGGCATTTTCAACAATTCTCCTTGGGTTGATGAGAATTTTAATACCATTCAGGCCTGGTCACGGATTCCGGTCGCCAAAAAACTGCAGGTATCAGCCCTTGTACCGTACCACTTCCATAACAGGGAGCGTGCAACGGGAGAGCAGTCCATTAATGGCTTGGGTGACATAACGGTACTTGGACTGTATACCGTGTACCAGACAAAGAATGATAGTGTAGCGTTTCGCCATGTACTTCAGTTGGGCGGTGGGGTGAAAGCACCTACAGGAAAGTACGACAGCACCAATAACGGCAGTGTGAACCCAAGCTTCCAGGTCGGTACCGGTAGTTGGGATTACCTGTTGGCGGCAGAGTACGTTATGACCCATAAAAAACTAGGGTTGAACACAATGTTGAACTATATCTTTAAAACAGAGAACGGTGAGAAGTATCATTTTGGCGACCAGTTCAATTATGCAGCTACCTTTTTTTATATGATGCAAGGTGGTGATTTTACCCTTGTGCCCCAGGCCGGACTTGCCGCAGAGCTTTATGCTGCCAACAAGCAATATGGCGAAGAGCTGCCCAATACTAAAGGGGACATCCTTTTCGGGAAGCTGGGCGTTGAGGCGGGTTTAGGCAAGTTCTCCGTGGGTCTAAACGGCATGTTGCCCATCAGCCAAAACCTTACCGGCGGGAAAGTTGAAGCGAATTACCGGTGGGCTATGAATTTGAATTATAGTTTGTGATGTACATTTGAAATCCTGCAAGGTCTCCAAAAAATAGAAGCCTCTGAATTGATATTCAGAGGCTTCCTTATATAATTTACTAAAAGATCATTACCCTTTAAACTCCACCGTTTTGTTGTCTCCATCCACGGTGACTTTTACAAGGCCTTGCTTAGATAGCCCCTTCATGGCGGCATCCCATTTCTTGCCGCTCAGGCCTGCCTGCTGTTTCAGGGCATCAAGTGCCAGCTGGCCGCTCACTTTCAGCAGTTCGGCTACGGCTTTTTCATCTTCGGTAAGCTCGAGGGCTTTCTTCTCCGGCCTCATTTGCGGGAAGAACAGTACTTCCTGTATCGATGGGTTGTTAGTCAGGAACATAATGAGCCTGTCCATGCCTATGCCAAGCCCCGATGTAGGGGGCATGCCGTATTCCAAAGCACGAAGAAAGTCGTTATCAATGAATTGTGCTGCCTCCACGTCGCCACGTTCTGCGAGTTTTAGCTGTGCCTCAAAACGCTCGCGCTGGTCGATCGGGTCATTCAGTTCGCTGTAGGCATTGGCGATCTCTTTGCCGCATACCATCAGTTCAAAGCGCTCTGTAAGCTCCGGATTGTCGCGGTGTTGCTTACATAGCGGGCTCATTTCTTTAGGATAATCAGTTATAAAGGTCGGCTGTATGAAGTTGCCTTCGCATTTCTCCCCGAATATCTCATCGATAAGCTTGCCTTTGCCCATGGTAGCATCTACAGCGATGCCCATGCCCTTGGCAGCTTCGTATATTTCTTCTTCGGTCTTGCCCGATATGTCAAAGCCTGTGAATTGTTTAATGGCATCGGTCATGGTCACCCGGGCATAAGGTGCTTTAAAGCTTACTTTATGCTCGCCAAAAGTAACATCCGAAGTACCATTTACTGCTATTGCGCAATGCTCAAGCAGGTTTTCGGTAAACTCCATCATCCAGTTGTAGTCTTTGTAGGCTACATAAATTTCCATGGCGGTAAATTCAGGGTTGTGCGTCCTGTCCATACCCTCATTACGGAAGTTTTTCGAGAATTCGTACACGCCATCAAACCCGCCCACGATAAGCCTTTTTAGGTACAATTCATTAGCTATCCTCATATACAGCGGGATGTCCAGGCTGTTATGGTGCGTAACGAATGGCCTTGCGGCAGCGCCACCCGGTATCGGCTGTAAGATCGGGGTTTCCACTTCAAAATAGCCTTTATCGTTAAAGAACGAGCGCATGGCATTGAAGAGTTTCGTCCTTTTCACGAAAACCTCTTTCACCTGCGGGTTCACCACAAGGTCTAGGTAGCGCTGTCGGTAACGCAGCTCAGGATCGGTAAAGCTGTCGAAGACTTTTCCGTCGGCATCCGTTTTTGGCATTGGCAGCGGGCGCAGTGTTTTGCTCAACAGGCTAAAGTCGGTCACCTTGATGGTCATTTCTCCCACCTGTGTGGTAAAAAGTTCACCTTCAACACCTATGAAGTCGCCAAGGTCGATCAGTTTTTTAAAAAGTTCGTTGTATTTTACTTTGTCTTCACCGGGGCAGATCTCGTCACGGTTAAAGTAGAGTTGTATACGCCCTTCGCTGTCCTGCAATTCTGCAAAGGATGCCTTGCCCTGTATGCGCACAGACATCAGCCTTCCGGCCACAACTACCTGTTTACCTTCAGAAAAGCTTTCCTTCACCTGTTTCGAGGTATGGTCTACCGGAAAAAGGTTGGCGGGATAAGGATCGATGCCGAGTTTCCTCAGCGCATCCAGTTTTTCTCTGCGGATAATTTCTTGTTCTGAAAGCTGCATGATAGTTATGATTTTAAGGCAGCAAAGATAGTGATATTAGCCAAAATCTTTTAAACCGAATTATATGAATTGCCGAATTCGTCAAATTCGCGGCAAACCACTATATTTGAAGCACTAAATCAACCAAAATGAAAAAAGGATTACTTTGGGCCTTAGGGCTTATGATGGCGTTTTTTACTACCTCATGTACATTTAGCGAAACCATCGTTATTAACGAGAACGGTTCAGGTAAAGTGTCATTTGATATTGATGGTTCCGGGCTTATGGCCATGGCCGGGGACAAGATGGCTGAGGATGGTGAAAAGCGCATTGACTCGTCGTTTACATTCAAAGAGATGTTAGCTGAAAAAGCAGACAGTATCGCCAAGCTGCCTAAGGAAGAACAGGCACGGCTAAAGAGCCTGGAGCGTTTTACAGTAAAGATGCTTATGGATCCTGCATCTAAGCAGATGGTGATCAATATGTTCGCTGATTTTGACAAAGCCGATAAGCTACAGGATATGATGAACCTGTTCGGGAACCTTAACAGCATGAACAAAAAGGCGGGCCAGCCGGACATGGGCGGTTTATTCCAAAATGGTTCCGAAGTAAGTTATGCTTATGATGGCAAGAAGTTCAGCCGTAAGGTAAAGATCGCCGACAAGCCGAAAAAGAAGGATGAGGAAGGCGATGAGGAGATGTATAAGGCGATGTTTGGCGAATCGAACTACCAGCTTAATTATACATTCCCTAAAAAGGTTAAAAAGGTATCGAACAAGAATGCGGTAATAAGTGCCGATAAGAAAACCGTAACGCTTACCTATCCCCTCAATGAGTTCTTCGACAATCCGAAAGCCATGGCGATCGACGTAGAGTTTGAAAAGTAATACCTGCTTATCAGGAGTACGTGATCCGGATGAGGTTAAACCCATCCGGATCTTTTATTATGTGAGGACTGTTGTTTTGTTTTGTAACTTTGTATTGCATTAGCGCGTACGAAAATGAACAAGACGATACAATTCCTTGAGTTGGGCAAAATGGACTACAAGGACGCCTGGGATCACCAGGAACAGCTCTTTAAAGAGATACTGGATATAAAGATCGCCAACAGGCGGGAAGCGGCAAATACCGAAACACCCAACTACCTTTTGTTCATAGAGCATCCACACGTATATACATTAGGTAAAAGCGGCGACATGGCCAATATGCTCCTCAACGAAAAGCAACTTGAGGCCAAAGGCGCATCCTTTTATAAAATAAACAGGGGAGGGGACATTACCTACCACGGTCCCGGGCAGATCGTAGGCTATCCGATATTAGACCTTGAGAATTTTTTTACAGACATCCATAAGTACCTTCGTCTTTTGGAGGAAATGGTTATACTCACGATTGCCGAATATGGTATTGCCGGCACACGCAGCGAAGGCGAAACAGGTGTGTGGCTTGATGTAGGCACTCCCTTTGCCCGCAAGATATGCGCTATGGGCGTGCGTGCGTCGCGTTGGGTAACCATGCACGGTTTTGCATTTAATGTGAATGCCGACCTGGGTTATTTTGATAATATCATACCGTGTGGAATTCGCGGAAAGGCTGTAACTTCTTTAAATGTTGAGCTTGGCGTGGAAAAAGTGAACGAAGATGAGGTGAAGGAAAAACTGCTGAAGCATTTTGTCGCTCTCTTCGAAGCCGACCTACGGGTTATAGATCGTAACGTGCACATCCTCTAAAATATCGAATTCCAGTTCCAGTTGGTCAGGCAATAGCCGGAACGACTTGCGATGATATTTTGTGATGCCATATTTCCTGATGGCGTCGCGGTGTTCTGCCGTAGGGTAGCCTTTGTTCTTTTTCCAGTTATACATCGGGAATTCCTCATGGATACTGTTCATGTATTCATCCCTGTAGGTTTTAGCCAGTATCGATGCTGCCGCAATGCTAAGGTATTTGCCATCACCCTGCACTATGCAGCTATATGGGATGTTGCTTACGGGTTTAAAGCGGTTGCCGTCTACTACAATATAATGGGGTACCGGGTTGAGTTGGGTAATGCATTCCTGCATGGCCTTTATGGAGGCGTTAAGGATATTTATTTCGTCGATCACTTCCGGTTCGATATGCTTTACATGGTAGCACAATGCCTCTTGTTGTATAATAGGACGCAGATGCTCACGGATCTTTTCGGTAAGCTGTTTGGAGTCGTTCAGGAGGTCGTTCTTAAAATCTTCAGGCAGTATGACAGCAGCCGCGGTTACAGGTCCTGCAAGGCATCCGCGTCCGGCCTCATCGGTGCCGGTCTCATATAAGTGTTCTGAAAATTTTAAAGCAAGCATAAACCTGTCCGACCTGTTTTACCGTATATCGTTGAGGCAAAGATAGTCCGATTGCGTTAAATTTAGAATTAATCCATTTAAATTTGTGATAATTACTATTTTTGCTAATCCTATGTTACGGGAAAATGTATTTTTGCTGGCTTTCAATAGGAAATGCTATTAACTATTTAACTTTTTTTACTATCGACATGAAAAAAAATACCAGGAGGGCTGTGTTGCTGACAGGATTCATAATGTCAGGATTTTCAGTTCTCGCGCAAAATGCTGAACAGCGAAAACAGATCATGAAAGATAATAACCTGGAAGAGCTTGCAAAGATGGAAGCTAGAGAAAGGGAATTTAAGACCGCGAACTATGCAGAGGCATTACGTCTTGCGGAGATAAAGGGATGGCCTCTGACTAAGACGAACAGTAACGGGGAGAACCAAAAGCTTTCCGGTGTTACAGAAGATGGTTACCCTATTTACTTTACAGCGTATAATCTTGGAGCTGCGATAACTACAAGGGCTAACAAACTTCACCCTAACGGCGGCATGGGACTTAACCTGACCGGCCTGGGGATGGAAGTAGGTGTATGGGACGGAGAGCAGGTGCGTATGACCCATGAGAACTTTGACAATAACAGGGTGGAGATAGGAGATACATTTTTGGCCTATGGGGACCATGCTACACACGTGGCCGGTACTATTGCGGGCGGCGGATTATTTAAACCGACCGCAAGGGGTATCGCATACCAGGCCAATATAAAATCTTTCGAAGCATTTCAGGTAGATACGCCCGAAATGATCCAGGAGGCGGCTAACGGCATGCTTGTTTCGAACCACTCATACGGTTTCTCACCAAACCCTATGCCGACTTGGTTTTGGGGAGCATATGGCAGCTACGCAAGGAGTATAGATGATCTGACATTCAACGCACCACGTTACCAGCCTGTAATTGCGGCAGGTAATGACAGGGGCTCAGTGCCTGAGAATAATCCCGCGAAAGGCGGTTATGATCTTGTCAACTGTTATGCTACGGCTAAAAATGCAATAGTTGTCGCTGCAGTGCTCAACGTACCTAATTACACGCAGCCGAGCAATGTGAATATGTCGAGCTTTAGCAGTTGGGGACCTACGGATGACAATAGGATAAAACCCGATATTTCGGCCAAAGGTGTAGGTGTATATTCAAGCTTTGCCGGTAATAATAGTGACTATGGCTCAAGCCAGGGGACTTCAATGGCAGCGCCGGGAATAGCCGGGTGTATAACCCTGCTGCAGCAGCATTTCAATAATTTGAACAGCGCGTTCATGTGGTCATCAACCGTAAGAGGGCTTGTAGCTCATACCGCTGATGAGTGTGGTGATTGGGATGGTCCGGACCCTGCTTTCGGATGGGGCCTGATGAATACGCAAAGGGCTGCACAAACGATAACCGACAGAGGAGGGTTGTCGATCGTTGATGAAAGGCAGCTTTTGAACAATCAAACCTATACTAGGACTGTGACCTCTAACGGTACAACGGATCTTGTTGCTACCATCTCATGGACAGACAGGCCCGGAGTTCCTAACAATGGTACTGTGGACCCAACCTCACCGGTGCTTAGGAACAATTTGGACATTAGGGTAACAAAAGTAGGAGGTGATACTTATATGCCGTGGAAGTTTGGTGACATGATATCCGATGCTGCGATCCAGGGCGATAATAACGTGGATAATATCGAGAAGATCGAAATTCCCGGTGCTTCAGGCGAATATGTAATAACAGTTACTCATAAAGGTACCTTGATAGGCGGCTTGCAAAATTATTCGCTGATCGTTACCGGTATTGTTACTACTGCAGGAATAGATGATCAGTCGGCACAAATGTTCTCAGTATGGCCTAACCCTGCCCAGGGGCAGGTTAACGTTGAGCTTACGAATGTGGCCGAAGATAATGCGGCTGTAGCGATATATGACATTCAGGGACGTGTGGTACTTCAAAACAAGCTTACTGCGGGCGTTAACTCTTTTAGTACAGATGGGCTTTCTGCCGGTGTTTACGTAGTGAACGTGAACAATGGAAATAAAGTTCAGACTAAAAAGCTGGTGATCAAATAATTTAAAATATTAATAAAATTTTAAAATATAACGCAACCTTTTAGTTTTTACGGCATCTAATTATAAAGCGTCAACTTTTAGTTGACGTTTTAGTTTAATTCAAAAATAGATGCATTATGTGGACAATTATTATTAATCTTTTATGGTTTTTCAATTTATATTAAAGATGCAGAGAACTTTAGAAGGTAATGGCACGTTAAAAGTTTGTTATATTAAAATAAATTAATAGATTTGCAACTTAACTAACTCAAATTAATTAAATATGAAATCAAAGTTTACTTGGATTTTTACGCTGTTACTGGCGTTTTTTATTCAGTTTTCCTTTGCGCAGGAGAGAACTGTTACAGGGGTCGTAAATGACTCTCAGGGAAATCCGATTCCCGGTGTAAATGTAAAAGTTCAGGGTGGCGGTACGGGTATCCAGACTGATTTTGATGGTAATTTTGCCATCCAGGCCGCTGCCGGACAAAAGATCGAATTCTCTTATGTGAGTATGAAGACACAGGTTGTTACTGTGCCTGCATCTGGGAATATAGGTTCTGTAACTTTAGAAGAAGATGTTGAACAGCTTGAAACTGTTGTTGTTGAGGGGTATAGAAGTACGACCAGGCCGCTATCTAACATTGCGGTTACGACTGTAACTTCAAAGACCATCGAAGGCAGGCCGAATGCTTCCTTCATCCAGACACTTCAGGGCCAGATACCTGGTTTGAACATCTCTACCGGTTCAGGTCAGCCTGGTGCTAACAGTACAGTAATTCTAAGGGGTTACGGGTCTATCAATGGTAAAGTTGAGCCTTTGTTCGTTATAGATGGTGTGCCTTTGGATGCAGATAACTTCCGAAGCCTTAACCCGAACGATATTGAATCGGTTTCAGTTTTGAAAGATGCCGGTGCGACTTCTATCTACGGTAACAGGGGTGCTAACGGTGTTATCATCGTTAAGACTAAGAAAGGTTCGTTTGACTCTGCTCTTCAGATCAAATATACCGGTATCACAAGCTTTACGCAAATGCAGAGCAATAAATACAATGTAATGAACTCAAGGCAATTGCTTAACCTTGAAAAAGGTTTGGGCCGTGGTTTTGGTGCTACACTTACGGATGAAGAGATCGCTGCTTATGATGTTAATACCAACTGGAAAGATGTTCTTTTCAGGACAGGTACGTCTCAAAACCACGTATTGAGCCTTACAGGTGGTGGTTCGAACATTTCATCATTTACCTCATTTGGTTTCTTTGATCAGGAAGGTATCCTTATCGATACAAGATTGAAGAGGTTCAACTTCAGGAACAACCTTTCTGGTAAGAGCAATAACAATAAGTTCAATTACTCTACAGCTGTTACGATCAACTACTCAAGGAGGGACGAGGCTTCAAGTGTAGGTAGTGGTAGTGTGAACATCAACCCGGTATTGGGTGCTAACCAGGGTGCGCCTTACATTGATCCACGCTGGTATACTAGCGGACAGAACCTTGTTGATATGTATAATGGTGATCCTGTAGCTAACCCACTGGGTATTGGTGTTGGAACACTTGCGCTTTCGCCGCTTATGCAGCTTGACATCATGAAGACAGGTACGCTTCAGACAGAAGAATTGAAAATGATAGGTAATGTTCAGGCTAGCTACAAGCTAACAGATGACATTACAGCTGGTACTACTTTTGGTGCTGACTATACTCAGGCTACAAGCCTTCAGGTACAGGATCCAAACTCATTTAACTCATTGTTTTTTGAGCAGGGAGAGGATTTCCTTGGATGGCAGTTTGAAAGTTTTGCAAGGAACATATTGTTCAATACAAATACAAGTCTTAACTATAACAAGTCTTTTGGTAACCACACGATCGATGCGTCTGTATTTACAGAATATGTAAAAGCGCATTCAAAGTCATTTAACTATGCTCAGAACGGTTTGGATCCAAAAGTATTTGTGCCGGGCAATGGTGCAGGCTTTACGCCTTTCAACCCCGACACCCCTACTTTCTACGTTCCTGAGGTTGCTTCAGGAAAAGGTACTGCGGGTCTATTCTCTTACTTTGGTAGTGTTGACTACGATTACATGCAAAAGTATGGTCTTAGCGCCACAGTGCGTAGGGATGCATCTTACCGTTTTGCTGAAACGAACCGTTGGGGAACTTACTGGTCTGTATCAGGAAGGTGGAACATTGACAGGGAGTCATTCATGGAAGGTCTTCCTTTCCAGATGCTGAAACTAAGGGCTTCTTATGGTACTGCAGGTAACCAGAACATTTTGGGTGAGAGTATATTCAACGCGCCAAACGGTGCGAGGACACTATTCGCTCAGGGTGCCGGTTATAATCTTGAAACTGCGTACATACTTGGCCAGCTTGGTAACCCGGACCTTATGTGGGAAACAGTTGAGCAAGGGAACATTGGTGTTGACTTTGAAATGTTCAGCCGCAGGTTGAGGGGTACATTCGATGTATACCGTAAAGAAACTAAAGACCTTTACCAGGAAGCTCAGCTGTCTGCTGTTACAGGTACCTACCAAATTAATGCTAACGGCGGTTCTATGAGGAACCAGGGTGTTGAAGCATTATTGTCTTATGATCTATTCAAGACTGAAGATTTCCTTTTCACACTGAACTTCAATGGTTCATACAACAGGAATACAATGCTTGATATTACAAACGTTGATAACTTCCGTGACAACGGCCTTCAGGCTGATGACGAAGGAGGATCGCTTGGTCAGTTCTACCTTATTAAGTATGCTGGTGTTAACCCTGCTAATGGTAACCTTTTGTTCTATGACAAAGAAGGTAACCTTACTGAGAATCCAACGATCAATGACAGAAGGCTGACAGATAAGTCGCCGATCCCTACATACCAGGGTGGTTTTGGATTTGATGCAATGTATAAAGGGTTCTTCCTTACTACACAGTTCTCTTATGTAGCTGATATCTACAGGTTCGATTATGACCTTGAAGGTCTTCAGGACCCGACTGACATCGGAGTATGGAACAAATCAACTGACCTGCTTAACGCATGGACCCCGGATAACAGGGAAACCGACATACCATCCCTTACGCTTACCAACAAAGGTATAGATGGTGATTCTGACAGGTACCTTAGGGATGCTTCTTACTTGAGGTTGAGGTATGTAAGTCTTGGTTATAACTTTAGCAATAAGATATTGGACAAAACTCCTTTCTCAAGCTTAAGAGCATATTTCCAGGCAGAGAACCTGGTTACATGGTCTAAATGGAGAGGATGGGATGCAGAGAGTAACCGTGGCGCTGACCAATATCAGTACCCAACTCCAAGAATACTATCTTTAGGTCTAGAAGTACAATTTTAAAAAAAATGAAAATGAATATGAAAAACTTAAAAGCGATCTTATTTATTGTTACAGCTTCACTTTTTGTTGCGTGTGACGATGCTATCGATATAACGCAGCCGAGTGAGCTGCCGCCGGACAAGGTTTACGAAACCGTTGCTGATATGCAGGCCGGTATAAGTGGTGTATACGCCTCTATTCCGGGAGAGAATGCCATTTACTTTACTTCACTTTTTACGGATGAGGTAGCTATAGGTATAGGTAACGGTGGCCAGGGACAAAGCGGAGAGTTGGCTTTCCTTCTTAATGCCAACTCCGGTGATGCGGCCTCTATATGGTTGTCGAACTATTCCCTTATCAACTCTGCTAACAGGCTGATCAATGGTGTGGAGAATGTTGTGGTTGGTGAGGATGAAACTGTGTGGTACAACCATATCCTTGCCGAAGCTCACGCTTTAAGGGCATTTGGTCACTTCCAGTTGCTTACTTACTTCTCTGAGGACATGAAGAACGACGGTTCATTGGGTGTTATCATGATGGACTTTGCTCCGGACGGAGATGATATCTATGTACAGTTGCCAAGGAACACTACAGGAGAGGTATTCAACTTTATCGAGAGCGACCTTCAGTTTGCTGAAGACAACCTTTCTGACACCAACCCAAGGCCTGGTGATAATCTTGATACCCCTATCCTGAATACTTACATAAGGCTTCCGTTCATCCATGCTTTCAAAGCGCGTATGGCTGCTTACAGGGGAGACTATGCTACGGCAAAAACGTATGTTGATCTATTGGATACTACTGGCGGACCTACGTTCCCTGTTGCTAACGCAGGTTACAACCTTACTCCTAGGAATAGCTACCGTGCTATTTGGACTGACAGCGAGCCAACAGCTCAAAGCGAAGTGATCTTCAAGTTGGAAAGGCGTAATCCGGGTGGTAACACTACAGGTAATTTCTCACAATTCTGGTCTTCTGTGAACAGTTCTGTGACCGGTTCACCATTCTTCGAAGTGAATAGGGCATTATTCAACCTTGTGTACAACACTGCAGATATCAGGGAAGATGTGCTTGTCGACGAATCAGCGTTCACTTCAGGTACGATACTTCCTAACTATAATGATGTTAATGATTATGTGTACGCTACTGAGGATGTACTTCCTGTAGGTAAATATACACGTACTGAGAACCTTAACTTCCTTGCGGATGTTAAAGTTTTCAGGTTCTCTGAAATGGTACTTATCAGGGCTGAGTATTATGCGAGCTTGGGTGATATTCCTAACGCTATTGCACAGGTGAACCTTATAAGGGCTGCACGTTATGGTAATAACAGTGGTAATATCAACGCTGCGACAGTTACTACTGTACAGCAGGCATGGGCCTTTATCCTTAGGGAAAGAAGGATCGAGCTTGCTTTCGAAGGCCACCGTTATGTTGATCTTAGGCGTTTAGGCCCTCTTGCCGGTGTAGGTGTTGACCGTGACCCAAGGGATTGTGAGTTCAATGGTTTCTGTACACTTCCTGCTGATGATCACAGGTTCGTTCTGCCTATTCCAAGGGCTGAGACTGCCGCGAATACTAACATCCAGCAGAACCCAGGTTATTAATCTTAAAAAAAAGCAAAATGAAAAAATATCTTTTAAAAATCGCCGCCTGCGCTTTCATTATCGGAACGCTGGCAAGCTGTGAAGAGGACAAGGTTTTTCAGGATGTCAACAATGGACAGGCTTTGGCTGGTTTCAATGCTGACTCAGGCGACCTTAAGGCATTCGATCCTAACGAGTTTACCACACCTTCTGAAATTATAATCGAAGTTGGTGTTACTACGAAGTCCAATCAGGACAGGGCGATACAAGTTGTTGTTAATGAAGAATTGAGTACGGCATTGCCATCTCAATACACAGTTGACACGAGTTCTCTTGTTATTCCTGCGGGCGAGTACGTTGCTAAGGTAAAGATCACGGCTAACTATGATGCATTGCCTGAAACTGAAAGCACTACTTTGGTGCTTGATCTGATTTCGGTTGAAGGAATGGACCTTTTAGATTCTGATAGGTCAAGGTTTGTTGCAGAATTGTTCAGGGTTTGTCCTAGGGATATCCCAACTACTTACACAGGATTCGTTACAGGTTCTGTAGGTGCTGGTACTGAAGAATTTACAGTTACATTTACTGCGGGTACTGAAGTTGCTACATATTCTACTCCTAATCTTTGGGGTAATTTTGTAAGCGGCGCTACTGGAAGTAATCAATATGATGGCCAGTACCCATATAATGCTACACTTGTGATCAATTGTGATAACACTGTAGATGTTACCGGTAACGTTGATTATGCGACTGGCGGTACAGGAACTTTTGATCCGAATACCAATGAATTCCAGTTATACTTGGGCCAGGGACTATTCACGCAGCAATTTACTGCTGACGTATATCTGATGCCTGTTCAGTAATTGAGCAATTGCGTAATAGTATATAAATTAGGGCTTTCATACGAAAGCCCTTTTTTTTGGCGTTTCCTGAATATTCCTGTTGCTAAAATTTAATTACATTTGCGTAAATTTATTCCTGATGCAAAGAATTTTTCTTTCTGTTTTTCTTATAATGCTTCCTGTCCTGCTGTTTTCTCAGGAAAAGAGAAAAGGGAAATTAAATTCCCAGTCAAAAGGCAGGTCGTCTCAAACAGTGGATCCTTTGGTCAAAGATGATCGCGAGAAAAAGGCCCCTAAAGAGGCCGACACCATCGCAACCATCGATATGTACAAGATAGTGACATTGGAAAGGGATACGATAATTGCAGATACCTCGCTTACGGTGAAGGATGAATACAGGAATAATTATTTGAGGAAGGATAACTTTGGCTTACTTGCATTCCCCAATGACGGACAGACCTATAATACGCTTGATTACGGACTTACCAAATTCAACCCCTTCCCTGAGTTTGGCTTTCGGGCGAAACACTTTGCCTATATGGAAGCAGCGGACATTAACTATTACAATGTTGCTACTCCCTATACCGATTTGTTTTACAGATCGGTACAAAAGCAGGGACAGATACTTGATGCTTTCATTACCGTGAATACCTCTGAGAACCTGAATATGTTCGTGGCTTATAAAGGTATCAGGTCTATTGGTAAGTATATTAATTCGATATCCAGCAGCGGTAATTTCCGCATAGGAGGAAGTTATAATACAACCAATAAAAGGTATTTTGTGAAGCTGCATTTTACAGGTCAGGATATATCCAATCAGGAAAATGGAGGTATCGTCAGCCCCGAGCTTTTCGAAAGTGGTGAAGATCCCTATACCCAGCGTGAGCGTCTTGATGTGTATTTTAAAGATGCGACATCAATACTCAAGGGTAACCGTTTTTTTGTTGACCATACTTTCAGGCTTAATAAAGACAACCCCAACAGCCTGGTTTTTCATCACCGCTTTACGTACGAGACCAAGTTTTTTGAATACACCCAGCCTACCCGAAGCAATAGGTTCGGAGCGTCGTACACTACTTCTATTAATAACAAGACACGCTACAACATGATGTATAATATGGTTGGGGCTGCTTATACAAATGAGGATATTGGTATGCTGGAGTTCTATGTGGAGGATTATAACTACAACTATTTTTACCGTACTATCATCCTGAACCCTGATGGTTCCCTTGGTATCCCAAATGCCATAAATGACAGGATCAATACTTACGGCGCACGGTATACCTATCAAAAGGACAAGCTTAAAGGGACTGCTTTGGTCTCAAATTCTATAACTGACCAGTCATTGGCCAACATTGACATTTCCGCCCGTTATGAATTTGATGAAGAAAATAGTGTAACGGCCCGATACCAAAACATGAACAAGCTCCCTAACCTTAACTTCAGGCTGTACCAAAGTGATTACAAGGCATACAACTGGAATAACAATGATCTGAAGAATGAAAAGATAAACAGTTTTGAATTTGAGGCCAAAACGAAATGGGTTGATGCGTCGGTACAATATACCATCCTTAATGACCATTTGTACTTTAAGAATGAATTTGTGAACACCATTACGGCTACGGATAATATCGACACACTTCATGTCAGGCCGCAACAGTATGGCAATACGATCAACTATTTCTCAGTAAAGGTTGGCCGCGAGTTCAGGCTGTGGAAATTTGCCCTCGACAATACGGTACTTTACCAAAAAGTTGATCAGAAAGACAATGTTCTAAATGTGCCGGAGCTTGTCACGAGGAATACGTTTTACTATTCGGAGCACCTTTTTAAGAAAGCACTCTATCTTCAGACAGGCTTTACTTTCCAATACTTTACAAAGTATTATGGCAATGATTACAACCCATTGTTAGGTGAGTTTTTTGTACAGGATGAAAAGGAATTTGGTGGTTTCCCGCTGATCGATTTTTTCATCAATGCAAAGATCAAAGAGTTCAGGCTTTTCCTCAGGGCAGAGCATTTAAATTCTTCAATGACCGGATACGATTATTATTCGGCTCCCAATGTTCCCTACCGCGATTTTACCATCAGGTTTGGGGTGATTTGGGATTTCTTCTCCTAAATTACCAAATTGATAAGACTGGATATGGTTGGAATGAAATAATTCCGATTAAATTAAAGGATATGCAATATATTTGCAGGGCTCATAATGTAGCATAAAAACGTAATATGAAATACGCAGAAAATATATTAGGTACCATTGGTAATACGCCAATGGTCAAGCTAAATAAGATAGTTGAAGGCATAGATGCATTGGTGCTTGCCAAAGTGGAAACCTTCAATCCCGGCAACTCTGTAAAAGACAGGATGGCCGTTAAAATGATCGAAGATGCCGAGGCCGACGGAAGACTAAAGCCGGGTGGCACGATCATCGAGGGAACATCGGGTAATACAGGTATGGGCCTTGCGCTGTGTGCCATTGTAAAAGGGTACAAGCTCATCTGTGTGATCAGTGATAAGCAGTCTAAAGAGAAAATGGACATACTACGCGCCGTTGGTGCCAAGGTAGTGGTTTGCCCTACTGATGTTGAACCGACAGATCCGCGTTCGTACTACTCCGTATCAAAACGACTTGCAGAGGAGACCCCTAATTCCTGGTATGTGAACCAGTATGACAACCTGAGCAATGCCAAAGCGCACTATGAGCAGACAGGGCCTGAGATATGGGAACAAACAGACGGTAAGATAACCCACTTTATTGTAGGTGTTGGCACCGGCGGAACTATTTCAGGTGTAGGTAAATATTTGAAAGAGAAGAACCCAAATGTAAAATGTTGGGGAATTGATACCTATGGGTCAGTATTCAAAAAATACCATGAGACCGGAATATTTGACGAGAACGAGATCTACTCCTACATAACTGAAGGTATAGGTGAGGACATCCTGCCTAAAAACGTAGATTTTTCATTGATCGACGGTTTTACGAAAGTAACCGATAAAGATGCGGCAGTATATACCCGCAAGCTGGCTCTTGAAGAAGGTATTTTCGTAGGGAACTCTGCAGGCGCGGCTATAAAAGGCCTGCTTCAGTTGAAGGATGAATTCAAACCTGACGATGTAGTGGTGGTCCTTTTCCACGACAGCGGCAGCCGTTACGTAGGCAAAATGTTCAACGATGACTGGATGCGTGAACGCGGTTTCCTTGACGAGGAAATCACAAAGGCAGAAGACCTCATAAAAGACCATTCTGATAAGCCTTTGGTGATCGTGCGTACCGAAGAGTTGGTAAGCCATGCCATTGAACGCCTTCGTAAATATAAAATATCACAGATCCCGGTTATAGATACTAACGGATTCGTAGGTTCTGTGGATGAGACCGACCTGTTCCGAAGCTATGTGGAGGATAAGGACATTGCCGAAAAACCGATACGCGAAGTAATGGGCAAACCCTACCCGATAGTGCAGAAGAATACTTCCATCGAGGAAATATCAAAACTCATCAATAAGGATAACCAGGCTGTTCTGGTAGACCTTGGAGGCGGTAAGCACCACATCATCACCAAGCACGATATCATCAGTTCGATCAAATAATAGGAAGCCTCGCACTGCGGGGCTTTTTTGATCGCCCGGCATTGATAGTTTTGCTATTGTGATAATCCGTGCAATTTTGCCAAATACGCTCGATCCGTGTTCCCGGTCATATTGATCTAGTATTTTTGCCTTTATGAACTTCACCGCCATCGACTTCGAGACTGCTACCGGTTACGCGCAAAGTGCGTGTGCCGTAGGCATTGTTACGGTTGAAGATGGCATCATTACCGAAGAATACCACACCCTCATACAGCCGCCGGATAATGAGTACTGGTACCGTAATGTCATGGTACACGGCATCAAGCCGGTACAGACGCTGGAAGTGCCTACATTCGATGTGTTATTCCCTGAAATTAGAAAGCGGCTTTTCGGCAGGAAGATCGTGGCGCATAACGAATCTTTCGACCGCAATGTGCTGATGAAGACCATGAGATGGTACGGCCTGTATTACGACGAGCTCAAGCTCGCCGACCGCTGGGAATGCACCTGCAAAATATACCGCGCCAAAGGCTACCCGAAAGCCAACCTCAAATACTGCAGCGACCGCAACGGCATCCAGCTCAACCACCACGAGGCTTTGAGCGATGCACGCGCCTGCGCAAAATTGTACTTGTTGCATGACGGGCAGGTAAAACTTAAAATATGAGGTGATCCGTCTTGTGATATAAAGATCGGATATATGATCACTCTTTCCCAAGCAGCACTCCAGAAACATTCCACGCGCTAAAGCTGTTGCCCTCGGATGCGCCCTGCGGAATGGTAATGGTTAGTGTGTGCTTACCTGCTTTCAGGTCGCCCAAGTCAATGAACTCGGGATTGGTGATAGTGCCGGGGCACCAATTCGATCGGCTGTAGTCAGACGACGACAATCCATTCTCAAAATTCCCCGAGGCGGGATTGAACAACCGGTAGGATCCGCAGTCCTGACGCCATGGTATAAAGGCAAAGGCAATTTTGCCATCAAGGGTAATGGTATTTTTTTTAGGCAGGTACTCATCACCGTTCTCCCAACCACCATGGCCTGTAGAGATGTAGCGCAGGCGTGCATTTTTCAAGTCTTTTTCCAAAGTGAAGGTAACCTCAAGTCCCTTTGGCGCGTTGAACATGGTGGAATATTCCTGGCCGGCCATCTCCATCACATTTACGGTATTAAAGAGCGGCAGTACAAAATTGTCTTTGTTATATTGTGTTTCATCGTTGTGTATGGTAATGTCAAAGCTCACTTTATGCCCGCCGTTATCATAATTGCCGATGAACACGCCCACCCACATTTCCTTATTGCTGAACAACGGTGCCAGTTCTGACACATCCTGGCGGTATGGCACAATTTCATGCCATTCCTTGCCCTTGAGCTGGATGTGGCCGTACTGCTTAATGCCGAAGGGTGTAAAAAAGCGCATTAGTTCCAACAGCGGACTGTAGCTGTCGGTACGCACCACGCCTTGGTATTTTTTGCCATTGCCGTTATCGTACAAAGGGAGTGTATTCGCACCATTTTTAAGGCCATCGAGAAAGGATAGCTTTTCATCTTCAGGTATCAGGAATACCGACCCGGTGCGGTCATACGCATCGCCGTTGGACTGCTCTATTAGTTCCATAAAAACCTGACTGCCAGTTTTAATTTCGGGGAACTTTATTTTACGAAGGGCTATGGAGCCATTCGCGAACCGTAAAACGCTGTCATTCGATCTGGACGCATCCGAAAAATTGATTATCTCGTCTTTAAATACAGGCAGGGTTGTAAACCGCGACCGCCATAATACATCACGATACGTAAGCATGTCTGCCGGTTTGTCCTTAACGGCAGGCAGGCTGGCTGCGGGAATGCTTTTCAGTTTTTCAATTTTGGTCGCGGTAACTATATAACTACCGTTGCGGTTGGTTTCAAGCACCAGCCCAAGTTCCTGTCCCAATAGCGAAGGTGCGCCTTTCAAACCCAGTTCGTCGGTATACCAGATCTCTATGGTATTGGAGTTGATAATGGTTTTTGCTTTTTTGCATTTATAGCCAAGAATGGTCTTTGTGTCAGGCAGCAATTCGAATGACTGCTTTTTGAGCGATAAAGCATCTTTTGTAGCTATGTGTCTTTCTTTAGCCCATTCCGCTGAAACAACGTAGGAACTATCAGTATGGTAAACTGTGGATCGCTCGATAGGAAAAGATGCTTTGCCTTCAAGTATAGCCTTGTTGGTTACCAATGTTTTTTGCGCATCCGAGAAAATAATTATCGGGTTATCGGCATCATCCACTTTTCCCAACGATATCTTTTGGTAGGTAACTTTTATGGCGGCTGGCCGTTTTTGGGAGTAGGCCAAGGCTGTGGCAAAGATCACGACCAGGGAGAGGATTTGTTTCATGTTGTAAATTTGGCGATCTCAAATTTCGATAAAAATTTATTGATGGTAAAGGATTATTTTTAAAGTTCTTTATCTTAGATGATTATTTACACGCCATGAAAGAAGAATTTTTACACCACGTTTGGCAATACAAAAAGTTTCGCTTGCAGGGACTCAGGACCGTACAGGGCGAGCCTATAGAAATTATAAACGCCGGTCAGTACCTGCAGCGGTCCGGCCCCGATTTCTTCAATGCCCAATTGGTCATTCGCGGGCAGAAGTGGGCGGGTAATGTAGAGATCCACATCAAGTCATCAGACTGGTACCTGCACAGCCACGAGAACGATCCTAATTATGATAATGTAGTCCTGCATGTGGTTTGGGAACACGATACCGAAGTAATGCGGCGGGACAATTCGGAGATACCCGTGCTGGAACTAAAACATTATACCGACACGAAGCTGATAGAAAGCTATAATGCCCTTGCTGCCGCGAAAACCTGGATATATTGCGAAAAGGAACTGGCGGCGATAGACACTTTCGTCCTCGAGAACTGGAAGGAGCGTTTGTTCTTTGAACGCCTGGAACGTAAGGCCGCACCCATACTTCAACTTGCCGTCGAAACAGGCAACGATTGGGAGGCCGTGCTGTTTTGCTTCCTTTCCAAAAACTTCGGGCTGAACACCAATGGCAATACTTTTTTTGCAATGGCAAGGTCACTCCCCTTTAGCATTCTGCGAAAGGAAAGTTTCGATGAGAAAAATATTGAGGCGTTGCTTTTTGGCAGGGCAGGGCTTTTACAAGGTGATCAGGAAGATGCATACCCTCGCGACCTAAAAGCACGGTATGCGTATATGAGCCATAAGCATCAGTTACAGTCAGTCCACGTAGACAGCCCCGAATTCTTCAGGCACCGTCCGGATAACTTCCCCACCATACGACTGTCTCAGTTTGCGCAGCTGTACCACACACACCAAAACCTGTTCTCGAAAGTTATAAGCTCAGCCACTGTTGAGGATATTTATAAAGTGTTTGAAGTGCAGGTTTCGGCCTATTGGCAAACACACTATACATTTGATAAAGAAAGTGCGAAGAAGCGCAAAGCCCTCACGGCATCATTTATCGACCTGGTGATCATCAATACCATAATACCGTTCCGGTTCGCCTATGCTAAAAGTACAGGCAAGGAACTATCGGAAGAACTTACAGGGCTTTTAAAGACCGTAGCGCCTGAAAAGAATGCAGTGATCGATAAATTCCGGTCGTTTAAGGTAGGGGCAGTATCGGCTTACGATACGCAATCGCTGTTACAGCTCCGCAATGAGTACTGCGAAAAGAAGCGTTGCATGCAATGTGCTCTTGGCCTGGAACTTTTAAAAAAGTAAATGATTTATTTTTATCTTTGAAGCCTTAGCGGTTTGAGTAAGCAACATTAAACTTTAGACCTGAAATTATAAAATGACTGTAATTACGAACATTAGGCATTTTTTTGAGAAGCACGGATTCGAGGTCTCGCAACGTCTTGCTGACAGGCTGGGGATGCGGGCTACCAATGTGCGCCTGTTTTTCATTTACATTTCATTCGTAACTATCGGGCTCTGGTTTGGTGTGTACCTTACGCTTGCGTTTTGGCTGAAGCTGAAGGATATGATCTATACCAAGCGCAGTTCTGTTTTTGATCTGTAATCCCGCTGTCGAATGAAGCCCTTCAATTTTCTTTTGCAATTCACTTCCGGCCAGCGAAAAGGCATTGTGGCCCTGTTACTGCTGGTCGCGATATTGCAGGCAGTTTACTTTATTGTGGCTTCGTACGATATTGTAAGTGAAGAAGGGCGATCCGCTGAACAAAAAGAATGGCTGGCTTACCAGTCTGAAATAGATGCGCTCAAGGCTAAAGGGAACAATAAGAAGGATACGATCTATCCATTCAATCCCAATTATATTTCAGACCATAAAGGCTACACGCTTGGGATGAGCGTAGCCGAGATCGACCGCTTGCACACGTTCAGGAAAACGGGGAAGTTCGTGAATTCTGCTGATGATTTTCAGGATGTGACCAAAGTATCGGGCGAATTACTTGCCAGGATCTCGCCGTATTTCAAATTCCCCGACTGGGTGAATGAAAAGAATAAAAAGAACGAAAAAGCAGAGACAGGACCGGCATTCGCCAAAACCGACAGGCCTTTTGCAAAAGAAGAAAAGAAAATAATTCCAACCGACATCAATAACGCGTTGGAAGAAGACTTGGTAAAAGTGTATGGCATAGGGCCTGCTTTTGCAAAGAAGATCCTGCGCCGCCGTGCAGAATTGGGAGCTTTCGGGAGCATGGAGCAAATGGATGAATTTTCCGACTTGTCGCCCGAGGCGGTTAAAGGATTGAAGAAAAGTTTTTACATAGGCGCTAACCCAGATGTTTCAAAAATAAATATCAATTCGGCATCATTGCAGCAGCTGTCCCGGTTCCCATACTTCAACAGAAATTTAGCTAAAGCCATAATTACAAAAAGGAGTATGAATGGAAGGGTTGTAAACGTTGATGAATTGTCAAAAATTAATGATTTTCCCGTTGATAAAATAAAAATAATTGCTTTATATTTGGAATTCTAAAATCAAACACATGAATTTCGAATACAGTGAAACGCAAAAAATGATTGCTGGGTCGATCAGGGACTTTGCAGAACAGCATATCCGCCCGAATATTATGGAGTGGGACGAAAGCCAGTATTTCCCGGTAGAATTGTTCAAACAGTTAGGTGAAATGGGTTATATGGGTGTTATTGTCCCTGAAGAATATGGCGGTTCAGGCCTTGGCTATCATGAGTACATTACGGTAGTAGAGGAGATCTCCAAAGTAGACCCTTCTATCGGCTTATCGGTTGCTGCACACAATTCACTTTGTACGAACCATATACTAACTTTTGGTAATGAGGAGCAAAAGAAAAAATGGCTTCCTAAGCTGGCTACTGCAGAATTCATAGGTGCATGGGGCCTTACCGAGCATAATACCGGATCTGACGCTGGTGGTATGAATACTACTGCCGTAAAAGATGGTGATCACTGGATCGTGAACGGTGCCAAGAACTTCATTACGCATGCGGTTTCCGGAGATGTTGCTGTAGTTATTGTGCGTACCGGCGAAAAAGGCGACTCAAAAGGCATGACCGCGTTCGTTTTCGAAAAAGGGATGCAGGGCTTTACGAGCGGAAAAAAAGAGAACAAACTGGGTATGCGCGCCAGCGAGACCGCAGAGCTTATATTTGACAACTGCCGCATACCGGATGCTAACAGGCTTGGTGAGGTAGGCGAAGGCTTTATCCAGGCAATGAAAGTGCTTGACGGCGGAAGGATATCGATAGGAGCGCTGTCATTGGGTATTGCAAAAGGTGCCTATGAAGCGGCATTGAAATACTCTAAGGAGCGCCACCAGTTCGGGCAGCCGATAAGCAGTTTCCAGGGTATCGCTTTTAAACTGGCTGATATGGCTACCGAGATCGAGGCTTCGGAACTGTTGCTTCACAAAGCAGCTTACCTGAAAAATAATGGAAAGAAAATGACCGTTGCAGGAGCAATGGGTAAAATGTACTCGTCTGAAGTTTGTGTACGCGTTTCCAACGAAGCGGTGCAGATACACGGCGGGTACGGCTATACCAAGGATTATCCTGTGGAGAAGTTCTACCGCGACTCCAAGCTGTGCACTATAGGCGAGGGAACGACCGAGATACAAAAGCTGGTTATTTCGCGCAACCTCCTTAAGGAATAGATGTAACTGTACTATATAGGAACGGGCTGCTGAGAAGCGGCCCGTTTTGTTTATTGTACTAACGTGATCTGCTAATAATCTTAAGTTACCATTCACGCCACTCCTCGGTGATGTCCTCGTCATTTCCATTATAGCCTTTCTCATGGGCGGCTGAAATGATGATGCTGCAGATCTGCTCCCTTTCTCCCGTTCCGATCAGGGAACCTGCGCAAGCCTCATTAAGTTCGTTAAGATCCAGCAATAATTCTTTTGCAAGCTTCATTCCCGATCCTTTATTTGCAGATCTGTTTATGTCATTCAGAAAATTTTCAATTGACCTAATGCATTTTTTCAACATCTTTTTCAGAATATGCAGGTTCGCCAAATTCCATGTGATCGATCATTCCGGTTCTAAGTGTGTCTAACATTGGTTTGTGTTTTGCTTGCATGTTTTTTCCATTTTTGATTTCGCTAAAGTTGGGGTTTGTTTTTGCTCACAGCCAAAATCGCATATAAGTAAGCTGGTGAGAAGTGATATGACTTTTAAGTTCATTGATCTTTATTGCTTTAAAGTTTTAAATATGATCATATTCATAATAAAGGGGATGGGCTCGCGTGAGGGGTAGAGGCGGTATCCTGCGGAGGCACGGAGCATATAAAGCCGGCCTGAGGCTGAAAGCCGAACTGGCGAGGCAAAGCCCTGCCCGTGCGCTGACTTTTGCCGTGGAAGGGATAGCCCAAATAAAAATGCGGATTTATAATTAATAATTTAAAATAATGTTTTAAGTTTGCACCCTTAATGAGAGGAGGTGTTATGCTATGTTAATTATACCAATTAAAGACGGAGAGAATATCGACAGGGCGCTAAAGCGTTACAAGCGTAAATTCGACAAGACCGGAGTTGTTCGTCAGCTTAGGCGTCGTTCTGCTTTCATCAAGCCATCAGTTTCAAGAAGGGCTGAAATTCAGAAAGCAAATTATATCCAGGGCCTAAGGGACGCTATGGAATCATAAGCATATTTGTGCTTTAAATAATTTACCGTTATACGTAAAAGGTTACCTTTGCGTGTAACGGTTTTTTTATGGTCGAAAGCAAACAGGCATACCGCGATTACCTGCAAAAGGAAAAGAATTATTCCCCACTCACCCTGCGCGCCTACCTAGACGATGTTTCGGCGTTCGAGTCCTTTATTAAGGAAGCTGATGAGGAGGCTACATTGGAGGAGGTCAACTATAGCCAGATACGGGGCTGGATCGTTCGGCTTGTGGATGATGGCATGGCGAATAAATCGGTTAACCGAAAGGTCTCCTCGCTTAGATCGTTCTATAAATTCCTGCTCAAAACACGCCAGATAGAAATTAACCCCCTCCTGAAGCACAAGTCGCTTAAAACCGAAAAAAAGATACAGGTGCCGTTTTCGGAAAAGGAGTTGCAGGATGTGATGGACTTTAATGAGTACCCGGACGATCTTGAAGGTGTGCGCAACCGGCTCATCATCGAGTTGTTTTATACTACAGGTATGCGCCGTGCCGAATTAATTGGCCTTAAGTTGAATAGCTATGACCCCGGAAACCGTACGCTGAAGGTTTTGGGCAAGCGTAATAAGGAGCGGATAATGCCGGTATTGGACTGTACGGCCCATGTATTGGAGGAATACCTTATGAAACGCCGGGAGTTGGCATCCATCGCTGATCCTGATGTGTTAATTGTGAATTCACGCGGAAATAAAATCAGTGAATCTTTTGTTTATAGGTTAATAAATTGTTACTTTAGTGTTGTCTCCGAGAAGGTAAAAAGGAGTCCGCACGTACTGCGGCATACCTTTGCAACGCACCTTCTGAACAACGGGGCAGATCTAAATTCAGTAAAGGAACTATTAGGGCACGCGAGTTTATCATCTACACAGATCTATACCCACAGCAGTCTTGCCGAGTTGAAGAAAGTGTATGGGGATTCTCATCCTCGCAGCCGTGGTGGCTCCTAAGTTTAACCAAAATAATGATATTATGAAAGTAAACGTTCATGCGGTCAACTTTACTGTTGACAGGAAACTGGTAGGCTATGTTCAGGACAGGTTGGATAAGCTAGAGAAGTACTATGACAAAGTAGTTTGTTCGGATGTGTTTTTTAAGCTGGACAATACAAGTGATAAGGAGAATAAGATCGCTGAGATAAAGTTATCTGTGCCTGGTGACGAGTTCGTAGTGAAAAAACAGTGCAAAACATTTGAAGAGGCGGTGGAGCTTGCAGCTGATTCGATGGAACGTTTGTTGATGAAAAGAAAGCAGAAGATCAGGGCACATTCATAAATTAAAATTTTTTTATGAAAATGTTTTGATTAAAAAATAAATTCTATACATTTGCAGTCCGTTAGAAATAGCGGATTTTTTTATTGAAAGTTGCCGGTGTAGCTCAGCTGGCTAGAGCAGCTGATTTGTAATCAGCAGGTCGTGGGTTCGAGTCCCTCTATCGGCTCAAATAAAGTTTTTTGACAAGCAACTGAATAATAAAAGGTTAGGGGAGATACTCAAGCGGCCAACGAGGACGGACTGTAAATCCGTTGGGAAACCTTCGCAGGTTCGAATCCTGCTCTCCCCACAATTTTTTGTTTTGAATGATGGGTGTGATCTTGGAATATTGCCTGATGGTGAAATTCAAAAAAATAGCAGTCATGATTTGAAATAAATGGAATAAGCCGGTGTAGCTCAGGGGTAGAGTGCTTCCTTGGTAAGGAAGAGGTCACGGGTTCAATTCCCGTCATTGGCTCAAAAATTGAATTTGAACACTAATTATATAACTAAGATTAAATTATTAAATCATGGCAAAAGGAAATTTTGATCGTTCCAAGCCCCACTTGAATATTGGTACAATTGGGCACGTTGACCACGGAAAAACAACATTAACGGCAGCGATTACTAAAGTATTGGCTGATGCTGGTTATTCTGAAGCAAAATCATTTGATCAAATTGACAATGCTCCTGAAGAAAAAGAAAGGGGTATTACTATTAATACTTCACACGTAGAGTATGCTACGGCTAACCGTCACTATGCTCACGTTGACTGTCCGGGTCACGCTGACTACGTTAAGAACATGGTTACAGGTGCTGCCCAGATGGACGGTGCTATCCTTGTTGTTGCTGCTACAGACGGACCAATGCCACAAACACGTGAGCACATCCTTCTTGGTCGCCAGGTAGGTGTTCCTCGTATGGTTGTATTCATGAATAAAGTGGATATGGTTGATGATGCTGAGCTTCTTGAGCTTGTAGAGATGGAGATCCGTGACCTTCTTTCTTTCTATCAGTATGATGGAGATAACGGTCCGATAATCCAGGGGTCTGCTCTTGGTGCACTTAACGGTGAGCCAAAATGGGTTGATACTGTTCTTGAGCTTATGAGTGCGGTTGATAGCTGGATCGAACTTCCGGTACGTGACATCGATAAGCCTTTCCTAATGCCTGTTGAAGACGTATTTACAATTACTGGCCGTGGTACTGTTGCTACAGGCCGTATTGAGGCAGGTATAGCTAATACAGGTGATCCGGTTGAGATCATTGGTATGGGTGCTGAGAAACTGACTTCTACAATAACAGGTATCGAAATGTTCCGTCAGATCCTTGATAGGGGTGAGGCAGGAGATAACGCAGGTATCCTTCTAAGGGGTATTGCTAAAGAAGATATCAAAAGGGGTATGGTTATCATTAAGCCGGGATCGGTTAAGCCACACGCTCACTTCAAAGCTGAGGTTTATATCCTTAAGAAAGAAGAAGGCGGACGTCACACTCCATTCCATAACAACTACCGTCCTCAGTTCTACGTTCGTACGACTGACGTAACAGGAACGATCTCTCTTCCTGCAGGTGTTGAGATGGTTATGCCTGGAGATAACCTTACTATCGACGTACAATTGCTTAGCTCTATCGCTCTTAGCGTAGGTCTTCGTTTCGCTATCCGTGAGGGTGGCCGTACAGTAGGTGCAGGTCAGGTTACTGAGATCCTTGACTAATTATTTTTGGAATTATAAAAAGCCAGCAGGTGCATCTGTACCGGCTGGCTTTTAACAAACGGGCGTAGTTCAAGGGTAGAATAGCGGTCTCCAAAACCGTTGATGGGGGTTCGAATCCCTCCGCCCGTGCAAAAAAGAAAAAACAAATGAAGGTTACTAATTATATATCAGAGGCGTTCGGAGAGCTTAAGGATAATGTTACCTGGCCTGAGTGGTCTGAGATACAGCGCCTTACTATTATCGTTGCTGTTTTTTCGGTAATATTTGCTCTTGTTACTTTCGGAGTTGATAAAGGCTTTGAGGTATTGATAGCAAAAGTGTACAGTTTCTTAAAAAATTAATTTTATCGTATGACTGATAACAATGTCAAAAAGTGGTATGTAGTTAGGGCGGTAAGCGGTCAGGAGAATAAAGTTAAGAACTATATAGAGACCGAGATCAACAAACTTGGAATGGCAGATTATGTGTCACAAGTCCTTGTGCCTACTGAAAAGGTAGTGCAGGTGCGTGATGGCAAGAAGATCAGCAAAGACAGAGTGTATTTTCCGGGCTATGTAATGATCGAGGCTAATTTGACAGGTGAGATACCACACGTAATAAAATCTATTTCCGGTGTTATCGGTTTTCTTGGTGAAACTAAAGGTGGTGATGCGGTGCCGTTGCGTCTTTCTGAAGTGAACAGGATGCTGGGCAAGGTGGATGAGCTATCGGTAAAAACAGATAATGTTTCTATACCATTTACCACTGGTGAGACGATCAAGGTAATAGACGGACCTTTCAACGGCTTTAACGGTACGGTTGAAAAGGTGAATGAAGAAAAGCGTAAGCTTGAAGTTATGGTGAAGATCTTCGGAAGGAAGACCCCGCTTGAACTAAGCTTTATGCAGGTTGAAAAAGTATAATTTTTGTTACACTTATTATAAATCACATCCTCGCTTCCAATTGAAGATGTGCTAAATCTTTTTAAAGAAATGGCTAAAGAAATTAGTAAAGTAGTTAAACTACAAGTTAAGGGAGGTGCTGCGAATCCGTCGCCACCGGTTGGACCTGCTTTGGGAGCTGCGGGCGTTAATATCATGGAGTTCTGTAAGCAATTTAATGCTAGGACCCAGGATAAGCCAGGCAAAGTATTACCGGTACAAATTACCGTGTACAAAGACAAATCTTTCGAGTTTGTTGTTAAAACCCCACCGGCTGCGATACAGCTGATGGATGCTGCCAAGCTAAAAGGTGGTTCGGGTGAGCCGAACCGTAAAAAAGTTGCAAGCGTTACCTGGGATCAGATCAGGGCTATCGCAGAAGACAAAATGGCTGACCTGAATGCTTTCACTATCGAGAAAGCAATGAGTATGGTTGCCGGTACTGCAAGGTCTATGGGTATCACTGTATCAGGAACAGCTCCTTTTTAATTAGTAAAAAGAAAAGAAGAAATGGCAAAATTGACAAAAAAACAGAAAGAGGCTGCTTCAAAAATCGAGAAGAACAAACTGTACTCTTTGAAAGATGCTTCTGCATTGATCAAAACAGTTGCTTCCGCAAAATTTGATGAGTCGGTTGATATCGCTGTACGCCTGGGTGTAGATCCAAGGAAAGCGAATCAGATGGTAAGGGGCGTTGTTGCGCTACCTCACGGAACAGGTAAAGATGTAAGGGTCCTTGCCCTTGTAACTCCGGATAAAGAAGCTGAAGCAAAAGCTGCAGGTGCTGACTTCGTAGGTTTGGATGATTACCTTCAGAAGATCAAAGATGGCTGGACGGATGTTGATGTTATCATCACCATGCCCGCAGTAATGGGTAAACTTGGACCTCTTGGTAGGATCCTTGGACCACGCGGACTTATGCCAAACCCTAAGACAGGTACTGTTACTATGGAGGTTGGTAAAGCGGTTACTGAGGTTAAAGCCGGTAAGATCGACTTTAAAGTTGATAAGACAGGTATCGTTCACGCTGGTATTGGAAGGATCTCTTTTGATGCGGACAAGATCACCGAGAATGCTCACGAAATTATTCAAACATTAATCAAATTGAAGCCAACTGCGGCAAAAGGAACATACATCAAGAGTATCCACCTCTCTTCGACGATGAGCCCTGCGATCCCTCTGGATCCAAAAGCAGTTTAATTGGCGGTTAAAAATTTTTTATTATGACCAAGGAAGAAAAATCAAGAGTTATTGAAGATTTAACTGCACAATTGGCCGGTACTAATGTTGTTTATGTTACCGATATTTCAGGCCTTAATGCTGAGAATACTTCAAACCTTAGGAGAGCTTGCTTTAAAGCTGGCATTAAGCTTGAGGTTGTTAAAAATACCCTGCTTGAAAAAGCAATGGAGGGTCTTGAGAACAACTACGGCGATCTGCCTTCTATCCTAAAAGGAAGCACTTCTATAATGATCGCTGAGAACGGCAACGCTCCTGCAAAGATCATCAAGGAATTCCGTAAAAAATCTGATAGGCCAGTACTTAAAGGTGCATACATCCACGAGGCTGTATTCATTGGCGACAACCAGCTTGATGCTCTTGTAGCGCTTAAATCAAGGGAAGAAGTTATCGGAGAGATCATCGGTATTCTTCAATCTCCTGCTAAGAACGTTATATCTGCCCTTAAATCAGGAGGCAGTACGATCGCAGGACTTGTTAAAACGTTATCAGAAAGGTAACACCACCGCGAGAACGCACTTTATAAATTATATATTACAAACTATTTAAAACGATAGAAAAAATGGCAGATTTGAAACAATTCGCAGAACAACTAGTTAACCTTACTGTTAAAGAAGTTAATGAACTAGCTACAATACTTAAAGATGAATATGGCATCGAGCCTGCAGCTGCTGCTGTAGCTTTCGCTGGTCCTGCTGCTGGTGGCGACGCTCCTGCTGCTGAAGAGCAAACTGAATTTACAGTAGTTCTTAAAGATGCTGGTGCTTCTAAACTTGCAGTTGTTAAAGCTGTAAAAGAACTTACTGGCCTTGGACTTAAAGAAGCTAAAGACCTAGTTGACGGAGCTCCTGCTAACGTTAAAGAAGGTATTTCTAAAGATGAGGCTGAAGGTCTTAAAAAATCTTTGGAAGAAGCCGGAGCTGTTGTTGAGCTTAAATAAGCTTACATAGGTTTTAAAACCCAGGTTTAGGCCTTGAGAAGAACTCTCAAAGGCCTAAACCATTTTTCGTATAATAACTTTAAATAATTTTATTGTACGCCCTTATTAAATTATTTTAATCAAAATTTTGTCCATTGATGATAACAAATCAGACTGAAAGATTAAATTTTGCCTCTACCAAAAACATCCCGGCTTATCCGGATTTCCTTGACATCCAGGTAAAATCGTTCAAAGATTTTTTCCAGTTGGAAACCAAGTCGGATGAGAGAGGCAACGAAGGTCTTTATAACACCTTCATGGAAAACTTTCCGATCACTGATACAAGAAATCAGTTCGTACTGGAGTTCCTTGATTACTTTGTTGACCCGCCACGATATACAATTGAAGAGTGTATAGACAGGGGACTTACCTACAGTGTGCCGCTAAAGGCAAGACTTAAGCTGTACTGTACCGACCCTGAGCATGAGGATTTTGAAACAATTGTGCAGGACGTTTACCTGGGAACTATCCCATACATGACTCCGAGCGGTACCTTTGTTATCAATGGCGCTGAGCGTGTAGTTGTTTCGCAGCTTCACCGTTCGCCAGGAGTTTTCTTCGGCCAGTCATTCCACGCAAACGGAACAAAATTATATTCTGCAAGGGTAATTCCTTTCAAAGGCTCATGGATCGAATTCGCTACCGACATCAACAGTGTTATGTACGCGTACATCGACCGTAAGAAAAAGCTTCCGGTTACGACCCTGTTCAGGGCTATCGGATTTGAAAGGGATAAGGACATCCTTGAAATATTCGACCTTGCTGAAGAGATCAAGGTATCGAAAACAGGTCTTAAAAAATATATCGGCAGAAGGCTTGCCGCGCGTGTACTTAACACTTGGCACGAAGATTTCGTGGATGAGGATACAGGCGAGGTGGTTTCTATCGAGCGTAACGAGATCATCCTTGACCGTGATACTATCATCGACAAGGACAATGTGGAGGAGATCATTGACTCTAACGTGAAGACCATACTTCTTCACAAGGAGGACAATAACCAGGCAGATTATGCCATCATCCACAATACGTTACAAAAAGACCCTACAAACTCTGAAAAAGAAGCCGTAGAGCACATTTACCGTCAGCTCCGTAACGCGGAACCGCCTGATGAGGAAACGGCTCGTGGCATTATAGATAAATTGTTCTTCTCTGACCAGCGCTACAACCTTGGTGAAGTAGGCCGCTACAGGATGAACAAAAAACTTGGACTTGACATCCCGATGGAAAAGCAGGTGCTTACCAAAGAAGATATCATAACCATAGTTAAATACCTTATCGAGCTGATCAACTCGAAGGCTGAGATCGATGATATCGACCACCTTTCCAACCGTCGTGTACGTACGGTAGGCGAGCAGCTTTCTGCACAGTTCGGCGTAGGTCTTGCGCGTATGGCAAGGACTATCAGGGAGCGTATGAACGTAAGGGACAACGAGGTATTTACCCCGATCGACCTTATCAACGCCAAGACATTGTCTTCGGTTATCAACTCGTTCTTTGGTACCAACCAGCTATCGCAGTTCATGGACCAGACCAACCCACTTGCGGAGATCACCCACAAGCGCAGGCTTTCTGCACTTGGTCCGGGCGGTCTGTCAAGGGAAAGGGCAGGTTTCGAGGTACGTGACGTTCACTATACTCACTACGGCCGCCTTTGTCCTATTGAGACCCCGGAAGGTCCGAACATTGGTCTTATCTCGTCACTTGGCGTATATGCCAAAGTAAACGGAATGGGCTTTATCGAGACACCTTACCGTAAGGTGACCAATGGTAAAGTTGACCTTGAGTCGACACCGGTATACCTTAGTGCCGAGGAGGAAGAAGGTAAGATGATCGCACAGGCGAATATCGAAATGAATGCTGACGGACAGATCACTGCTGACAGGGTAATTGCACGTGAGGAAGGCGACTTCCCGGTTGTTGAGCCTAGCGTGGTCCATTATACCGACGTTGCTCCGAACCAGATCGCATCGATCTCGGCATCGCTTATCCCGTTCCTTGAGCATGATGATGCGAACCGTGCATTGATGGGATCGAACATGATGCGCCAGGCTGTTCCTCTTTTACGTCCGGAATCCCCTATCGTGGGTACAGGATTGGAGCGCCAGGTAGCTTCTGACTCAAGGGTACTTATCAATGCCGAAGGGCATGGTACTGTTGAGTATGTAGATGCCAACCAGATCACGATCAAATACGACAGGACCGACCGCGAGCGCAGCGTAAGCTTTGATCCGGACGAGAAAACATACCAGCTTATCAAGTTCAGGAAAACCAACCAGAGCACGAGCATCAACCTTAAGCCTATCGTAAGGAAGGGTGACAGGGTAGCGCCGGGCCAGGTTCTATGCGAAGGCTATGCCACGCAAAACGGTGAGCTTGCATTGGGCCGTAACCTTCAGGTGGCGTTCATGCCATGGAAGGGGTACAACTTCGAGGATGCTATCGTGATCTCTGAAAAAGTAGTACGCGATGATATATTCACGTCGATCCATGTGGATGACTACTCTCTTGAAGTAAGGGATACCAAACTGGGTAACGAGGAACTGACCAATGACATCCCGAACGTATCGGAAGAGGCTACCAAAGACCTTGACGAGAATGGTATGATCAGGATCGGTGCCGAAGTGAAGCCTGGCGATATCCTTATCGGTAAGATCACTCCTAAAGGAGAATCGGATCCGACACCGGAAGAAAAGCTTCTTCGTGCGATCTTTGGTGATAAGGCCGGTGACGTGAAAGATGCTTCATTGAAAGCTTCCCCGTCACTGCATGGTGTTGTCCTTGACAAAAAACTATTTGCCCGCGCTGTGAAAGACAAGCGCAAGCGTACAAAAGATAAAGACGATCTGGGCAAGCTGGAGATGGATTTTGAAGTTAAGTTCAATGAGCTTAAGGACAAACTTATCGATAAGCTGTTCAACATCATAAACGGTAAAACGTCGCAGGGCGTTATGAATGACCTGGGTGAGGAAGTACTTCCTAAAGGAAAGAAATATACCCAGAAAATGCTGTATGCCGTTGAAGATTTCGCTCACCTGACCAAAGGGCAGTGGACTACGGATGACGATACTAATGCTATGGTAAACGACCTTATCCACAACTACAAGATCAAGCTGAACGACATTCAGGGTGCATTGAGGAGGGAGAAATTCACCATTACGGTGGGTGACGAACTTCCGTCAGGCATACTTAAGCTTGCAAAAGTTTATATCGCGAAGAAACGTAAGCTGAAAGTAGGTGATAAGATGGCAGGACGCCACGGTAACAAAGGTATTGTTGCAAAGATCGTTCGCCAGGAAGACATGCCGTTCCTTGAGGATGGTACGCCTGTAGATATCGTATTGAACCCACTTGGTGTACCTTCGCGTATGAACATCGGGCAGATATATGAAACCGTTCTTGGATGGGCAGGCCTTAAGACAGGTAAGAAGTTCGCAACGCCGATCTTCGATGGTGCAACACTTGACCAGATCAATGAGCTTACCGATGAGGCAGGAATACCACGCTTTGGACACACTTATCTATACGATGGTGGTACAGGTGAACGTTTCCACCAGCCGGCAACCGTAGGTGTTATCTACATGCTGAAACTGGGCCACATGGTCGACGACAAGATGCACGCACGTTCTATCGGTCCGTACTCGCTCATCACGCAGCAGCCTCTTGGAGGTAAAGCGCAGTTTGGTGGACAGCGTTTTGGGGAGATGGAGGTTTGGGCTCTTGAAGCATACGGTGCGTCGAGCACGCTTAGAGAGATACTGACTGTTAAATCGGATGACGTTATAGGCAGGGCAAAAACTTACGAGGCGATCGTTAAGGGTGAGACAATGCCGGAACCAGGCTTGCCGGAATCATTCAACGTATTGATGCACGAGCTTAAAGGCCTTGGCCTTGACATCAGGTTAGAAGAATAAATTTCCACGGGAGTGGCGTTTCGGCGCCATTCCCTTTCCATACTTTTTAATAAATCGATAGATTACATATCATGACGAGATTAAAAGATAAAAATACCGTTAAAAGGTTCAACCAGATCTCTATAGGCCTTGCTTCGCCTGAGTCGATCCTGGCAGAATCAAGGGGCGAGGTTTTAAAGCCTGAAACCATTAACTATCGTACTCACAAACCGGAAAGGGACGGCCTTTTCTGCGAGCGTATCTTCGGCCCTGTAAAGGATTTTGAATGTGCTTGCGGCAAGTATAAAAGGATCCGCTATAAGGGGATCGTTTGTGACCGATGCGGTGTTGAAGTTACCGAGAAGAAAGTTCGACGTGACAGGGTAGGGCACATCAATCTTGTAGTGCCTATCGCCCATATATGGTATTTCCGTTCGCTGCCAAATAAAATAGGTTATATACTTGGCCTTCCGTCTAAGAAATTAGACATGATCATATACTATGAAAGGTATGTGGTTATCCAGGCCGGTATTGCCAAAGGACCGGATGGTGAGGATGCCAAAAGATTAGACTTTTTAACCGAAGAAGAGTACCTTAACATACTGGATTCTCTTCCTGCGGATAACCAATACCTTGACGATAATGACCCTAACAAGTTTATCGCCAAGATGGGTGCTGAGTGTATCATGGACCTGCTTGCGAGGATCGACCTTGACCAATTGTCATACAACCTTCGCCACAGTGCCAATACAGAAACATCTAAACAGCGTAAGACCGAAGCCCTTAAAAGGCTTCAGGTAGTAGAGTCGTTCCGTGAGTCGAACATGAACAGGGAGAACCGCCCTGAGTGGATGATCCTGAAAGTGATCCCTGTGATCCCGCCGGAACTTCGCCCGCTTGTGCCGCTTGATGGTGGACGTTTCGCTACTTCTGACCTTAACGACCTTTACCGCAGGGTGATCATCCGTAACAACCGTCTGAAAAGGCTTATGGAGATCAAGGCGCCGGAGGTGATCCTTCGTAACGAGAAGCGTATGCTACAGGAATCAGTAGACTCGCTATTTGATAACACAAGGAAAGCATCGGCTGTTAAGACAGAATCGAACAGGCCTTTGAAATCGCTTTCTGACTCATTGAAAGGTAAGCAGGGACGTTTCCGCCAAAACCTTCTTGGTAAGCGTGTTGACTATTCAGCACGTTCGGTGATCGTCGTTGGACCTGAGATGAAATTGTTCGAATGCGGCCTTCCGAAAGACATGGCTGCCGAGCTGTACAAACCATTCGTTATCCGTAAGCTTATTGAGCGCGGAATCGTGAAAACGGTTAAGTCGGCAAAAAAGATAATTGACAAAAAAGAACCTGTAGTATGGGATATCCTTGAAAATGTGATCAAGGGACACCCGGTACTGCTTAACAGGGCCCCAACCCTTCACAGGCTGGGTATACAGGCGTTCCAGCCGAAACTTATCGAAGGTAAGGCGATCCAGCTGCACCCGTTGGTATGTACGGCTTTCAACGCTGACTTTGACGGTGACCAGATGGCGGTACACCTTCCGCTTGGGCCTGAGGCTATCCTTGAAGCGCAGCTGTTGATGCTGGCTTCTCACAATATCCTTAACCCGGCGAACGGTGCCCCGGTGACCGTTCCTTCTCAGGACATGGTACTTGGTCTATATTACATGACCAAAGAGCGTTTGTCTACCGAGACTAATAAAATACTTGGACAGGACCTTACTTTCTATTCTGCCGAAGAGGCCAACATCGCTTTGAACGAAGGAAGGGTGGAACTGAACGCACGCGTGAAAATTCGTGCAAAAGACTTCAATGAGAATGGCGAACTGGTATGGAAGATCATCCAGACTACCGCAGGACGTGTACTCTTTAACGAAGTGGTACCGGAAAAAGCGGGCTATATCAATGAAGTACTGACCAAGAAGTCGCTTAGGGATATCATCGGTAAGATCTTGAGCGTTACCGACGTGCCTACAACTGCGGCGTTCCTTGACAATATGAAGGACATGGGTTACAAATTCGCTTTCAGGGGCGGTTTGTCATTCAGCCTTGGTGATATCATTATCCCTGAAAGGAAGCAGGAGCTTATTGCCGATGCTAACGAGCAGGTTGAAGGCATCTCCATGAACTATAACATGGGTCTTATTACCAACAACGAGCGCTACAATCAGGTGATCGACGTGTGGACCTCTACCAACGCATTGCTTACAGAGCTTGCCATGAAAAACATCCGTGAGGACCAGCAAGGGTTCAACTCGGTGTACATGATGCTTGACTCGGGGGCAAGGGGTTCGAAAGAGCAGATACGCCAGCTTACAGGTATGCGTGGTTTGATGGCCAAGCCTAAGAAATCGACCGCCGGTGGTGGAGAGATCATCGAGAACCCGATCCTTTCTAACTTTAAGGAAGGCCTTTCGATCCTTGAATACTTCATTTCTACCCACGGTGCACGTAAAGGTCTTGCGGATACGGCCCTTAAAACGGCGGATGCAGGTTACCTTACCAGAAGGCTTGTGGACGTTTCACAGGACGTTATCGTTAATTCGGTAGACTGTGGTACGCTTCGTGGTATCGAGGTTAGCGCGCTTAAGAACAATGAGGAGATCGTAGAAACGCTTGGCGAAAGGATACTTGGCCGTGTTGCGCTTCAGGATGTCATCAACCCACTTACAAATGAGGTACTTGTTACTTCAGGCACCCAGATCACCGAAGCGGAAGTGAAGGCTATCAATGCAGCTCCTATTGAGGCTGTAGAGGTACGTTCGCCACTTACGTGTGAGGCTAAGAAAGGTATTTGTGCCAAGTGTTACGGACGCAGCCTGGCTACAGGCCAGATGACACAGCGCGGTGAGGCAGTGGGCGTAATTGCCGCACAGTCCATCGGTGAGCCGGGTACACAGCTTACACTACGTACATTCCACGTTGGTGGTGTTGCGGGAGGTATGTCTGAAGAATCGAGCATTGTAACGCGTTTCGCGGGCCGTCTTGAACTTGAAGACCTTAAGACCGTAAAAGGTGAGAACAACGAAGGTGAGGAAGTAGATATCGTAATATCACGTTCTACTGAATTGAAGCTTGTTGACCAGAATACGGGAATTGTATTGAATACACACAACATACCTTACGGTTCGAGCATTTTTGTGAAGGACGGTGATATTGTTGACAAAGGGGCTACCATCTGTAAATGGGACCCATATAACGGTGTTATCATCTCTGAGTTCACCGGTAAGATCGCTTACGAAGATATCGAGCAGGGACAATCGTTCATGGTCGAGATCGATGAGCAGACCGGATTCCAGGAGAAGGTGATCTCTGAAGCAAGGAACAAGAAATTGATCCCTACGCTATTGATTTACGGAAAAGACAATGAGCTTATCCGTTCGTACAACCTTCCGGTGGGTGCCCACCTTATGGTTGATAACGGCGAGAAGATCAAGGCAGGTAAGATCCTTGTTAAGATACCAAGGCGTTCATCCAAAGCGGGTGACATTACCGGAGGACTTCCTAGGATCACCGAGCTTCTTGAAGCACGTAACCCTTCGAACCCGGCCGTAGTATCTGAGATCGACGGTGTGGTATCGTTCGGTAAGATCAAGAGGGGTAACCGCGAGATCGTTATCGAGTCGAAATTCGGCGAGATCAAGAAATACCTTGTGAAGCTGTCGAACCAGATCCTTGTTCAGGAGAATGACTACGTAAAAGCAGGTATGCCACTATCGGACGGTGCGATCACACCGGAAGATATCCTCAGGATACAGGGGCCGTCTGCCGTACAGCAGTACCTTGTGAACGAGATCCAGGAGGTTTACCGCCTTCAAGGTGTAAAGATCAACGACAAGCACTTTGAAGTGGTAGTACGCCAGATGATGCGTAAAGTACAGGTACAGGACCCGGGTGATACCCTTTTCCTTGAAGACCAGCTGATACACACATCTGACTTTATCCTTGAGAACGACAAGCTATACGGAATGAAAGTTGTAGAAGATGCGGGAGATTCGCAAAACCTTAAAGCGGGGCAGATCATTACGCCGCGCGAGCTAAGGGACGAAAACTCATTGCTGAAGCGCAACGACCAGAACCAGGTTTCCGCAAGGGACGTGGTTGCCGCAACAGCAACCCCGGTACTTCAGGGTATCACAAGGGCGTCGCTACAAACCAAGTCGTTCATCTCGGCCGCATCGTTCCAGGAAACTACAAAAGTACTGAACGAAGCCGCGGTGGCAGGTAAGGTTGACGGACTTGAAGGACTTAAGGAGAACGTTATCGTAGGCCACAGGATACCTGCAGGTACAGGTATGAGGGACTATGACAACACCATCGTAGGTTCTACAGAGGAATACAATGAGCTATTAACTCCGAAAGAGGAATTTAATTACTAATATAATGAGTGACCAAAAACAGGAGCCGGGGCAGATCAACATCGAGCTCGATGAGAAGACTGCCGAAGGCATTTACTCCAACCTGGCGATCATCAACCATTCTGCCTCAGAATTCGTGGTAGACTTCGTGACGATCATGCCGGGAGTGCCAAAGGCCAAGGTAAAGTCGCGCATTGTGTTAACGCCACAGCATGCCAAGCGCCTGCTGAAGGCATTAGGCGAGAACATCCACCGCTTTGAAAGTGCCCATGGCCAGATAAGCGATACGGAGCAGCAGCCGCTTCCACTGACTTTCGGGCCTGCAGGACAGGCTTAAGATAAAAAACAACCCCTTTCGGAAACGGAAGGGGTTTTTTGATTTAGGGAGTTAGTATTGAAGTAGCTTTATATTTTTCCTGCAGAGCATTATTTTCTATAATAGTTTTTAAATATTCCATTAAAGATAACGTATCAGTGAAAAAACCTTCAAATGTTTTAAAATCTATAAGTCTATGTTCACCATGAGCTATGTAATTTCTTTGGTCAACAAGATCATCTATAAGTTCTTTCTGACTATCAATATGAGAATCATTTAAATCCAAAATTGATAATATTTCTTTTAAAACATCATATCGAAGATTTGATTTTGTATTTATAATATTTTTTTTAGGAATATTAGATTTACTATTAATATTGTCAAACAAAAATTGTATTATTTTCGTTTTATTGTCAAAGCTGCCAGTATTTAAATCACCTAATTTATTTTGTAATGAAAGAGTTATAAAACTTGTTTTTAATTCATTATGTTTTAAATATTTATTTGCTACAAATTCTAAATAATATCCCATAGTAAGTTTAATAAATCCTTCCCAGTGCGCATATAATAATGGCAAAGAGGCTCTTATCATAGCGGATTGCAAAGAATTTTTTTCTATTGGAATCTTGCTCTTGATAACTGCAAGTTCTTTTTTTCTCCATGCTAATTCTGATGATACTTTATCAGTTAGATTATCAAATGTAACTATTTTGTTTCCCATTATTTTTTAAAATATTCTATGGCAAAAGGAATTATTTTTGGAACCCTTGTTTTAGCATTAGATCCAGATCCCGTATATTGTTGGAAATAATCTTCTGAATGTAATTTTTTTATCTTTTCAATAATAAGATCATTATCATTCGGTATTTGGTAAGTATCAATATTTTTTGATATCCCAACCGATATGGCTTCAAATGCAGATTCCAAAAATTTTCCTTTAAACTTAGTGCCATCATATCTCTTAAACGCTTCTTCTCCCAAAATAGAGTTTATATAAGCGAATGTCTTATCGAATTGTATTTTTTTATTGCTGTAGTCGAAATTTTGATCGGTTAAAATTTGTTCGTTAATGTCATCAAAGAAGTCGCTTAATTCCTTTTTTGGTATATATTCGAAGTAAGTTAGTGCTAAATGGCGTAAAACTAACTCCATTGGATATTGCTCCTGATGCAATTTATCACTCAAAGAGATTGTCGTGACAAAATTTTCATTAGTTGCTAAATTTTTAAACCAGTTAAATGTTTCTTTATTAATCATTATCATGATACTGTTGCGAACTTCTTGGTCACTTGCATATGTACCACCAGTATTTAACCTTTGAAAAACATCAAATTTTGCATTTGGGCCAGAATCGCTCAATATTATTGAAAAATTTAGTTTCGCCCGTTTGATAAAAAGCTTTAAAGATTGAGACAGTTCAATATCATCTACATCAATTTTTTCGTATACAACCCCTTCTAGATCGGGTAAATATTTCGTGCCTTGGAGTTTTAGTCTACTCTTTTTGGGTATATCTTCTACTTCGGGCAATTCACTCATAAATTGCAATAATGTGGAAATTCGCTGTAAACCATCTACAACTTCCCAAATACCATCTTGACGTTGAAAAACAAAAATAGAGGGTATTGGAATCCCTAATAAAATAGACTCTATCAAACGAGATTTTTGAACGTCGGTCCATCTAAAATATCTTTGGAAATCTGGATTAATCAATATTTCACCACTTGAATACAAGTTTATTAATTCACCGATGGACATTGGGTAATTTTCCGTCTTAAATTCGGTTCTCTTTTGTTCTATTTGATGTTCTAAATTATCAATCTGTGACATTGTAGTTTTTTATTAGTTTATAAATATAGTACCTGCAACTTACTTTATGTTGAGTGTCCATAAAGTTTATTTGATTATAGTAAATTTATTAAAACTATGTTAATAACAACACGTACTTTCTGCAATAATATCAAACAGGTAATTTCTACGGTCGGTATAAAATCCTTAACTTTGAACCTACCATTAAAACGATTTTTCCCTACACGATGTCCAGTATTATCCAGTTACTTCCCGACCATGTTGCCAACCAGATAGCCGCCGGCGAGGTGGTACAAAGGCCGGCTTCGGTAGTCAAGGAACTGCTGGAAAACGCCGTGGATGCCGGGGCGACCGAGATCAAGCTCATCGTAAAGGATGCCGGCAAGACCCTGGTGCAGGTGATCGACAACGGCAAGGGCATGAGCGTGACCGACTCCCGCCTGTGCTTTGAGCGACATGCCACCAGCAAGATACGCCATGCGGAGGACCTGTTCTCCCTGCATACAAAAGGTTTCCGAGGGGAGGCGCTGGCTTCCATTGCCGCGATAGCCCACGTGGAGCTTAAAACGAAGCAGGAACAGGACGAGCTGGGTACGCACCTGGTTATCGAGGGCAGTAAGTTCACCTCCCAAGAGGTGGCTGTAGTGCCTAAGGGGACATCATTTTCAGTTAAGAACCTCTTCTTCAACATACCTGCCCGTCGCAACTTTTTAAAAAGCGATACGGTAGAGTTCCGCCACATCATCGACGAGTTCGAGCGCGTGGCTTTGGCGCATGCTAACATTGGGTTCATATTGTACCACAACGGCAGCGAGATGTTCAACCTGCCGGCGTCGAACATGCGGCAGCGCATCGTGAACATCTTTGGTGGGCGCACCAACGAAAAGCTGGTCCCCATAAAGGAAACTACCGAGATCGTGGGCATCGGCGGATTTGTCACCAAGCCCGAGTTCGCGAAGAAGAGCAGGGGCGAGCAGTTCTTTATTGTTAACAACCGCTTCATCAAGAGCGGCTACCTGCACCATGCTGTTATGGCTGCCTATGAGGGCCTCCTTAAAGACGGCTGCCAGCCCGCTTACTATATATACCTTGAAGTGCCGCCGCACACCATCGATATCAATATCCACCCGACCAAAACGGAAGTGAAGTTCGACGATGAGCACGCGCTTTATGCCATACTCCGTTCAACGATAAAGCACAGCCTGGGGCAGTTCAATGTAGCACCCGTGCTGGACTTCGACAGGGACAATAACCTTGATACACCCTACGAGTACGAAACGCGTGAGGCCACAATGCCAACAGTGCAGGTCGACCGCGACTTCAATCCATTTGCGGATGAAAAACCGGTAAGGGCAGTAGCATCGTCGGCAGCGTCGTGGTCTGCCGCACCGGCGTTCAAAAAGGAGCGCCAGCCTGCATGGGAAAGTCTGTACACCGGACTGTCTGCCGCGACAGAGGAAGTTGAAGCCATGACTTTTGAAACGGAGGAAGTTACCGGTTCGCTCTTCAACGATAATGAAGTAGAGCAGACGGTGCACAAAACCTACCAGATACATAAAAAGTACATTGTAAGCCCTATAAAAAGCGGCCTTCTGATCATTGACCAAAAGCGCGCCCACCAGCGTATACTGTACGAACAGTTCCTTACCAACATTACCGTGCATCACGCGGCCAGCCAGCAATTGCTGTTCCCGCTGCTGCTGCATTATAGCCAGGGCGAACTGGCGCTGATACGCGAAATGCGTGAGGCGCTGGAGAATACGGGCTTTGTGTTTGCCGAGTTCAACCACGACCATATTGTGGTGTCGGGCCTGCCGGTGAACGTGTCTGAAAGCGAGGTGTCGATACTGCTCGAAGAACTGCTCAACGACCTCCAGCAAGAAGTTCCCGACAGCAGTTTTAGCCAGAGCGACAGCATCGCCAAGAGCATGGCGAAGAGCCTGGCCGTAAAAACAGGTACGTATATGAACGAGAAAGAGCAGGAGAACATGGTCAATGCCTTGTTTGCCTGTAAAGAACCCGATGTTTCACCTTTCCACAGGCCTACCTTCATCACGGTAAGCGTAGAGGACTTAGATAAACGATTTGCAATATGATGTATCCAATGACCGATGCTGTTAAGCAGCTCATGATCATAAATGTACTATTTTTTGTTGGGACACTATTTGTTGGTGCTCCTGCTATGAACTTATTAGGGGAGCATTATTTTGAGAATCCCGATTTTGGTTTCTGGCAGCTCTTTACCAACATGTTCATTCACATGGGGATAATGCACCTTGCGTTCAATATGCTGTCATTGTACATTTTCGGCCCGGTACTGGAGCAACGCTGGGGAGCGTCAAAATTTATTTTCTTTTATATTTCCTGCGGGCTTGGGGCTTCATTAGCCCAACAGGGGATCCATTACTTCGCATTCCATAACAGTGTCGACAAGCTAGTTGAAATTGGCTTTGATAAAACTGACATACTGGCAACACTCAAAAAGGGAATGGTCGATACGCGCTGGGCTGAGAACCTGTTGCCGAGAGACTATAATAATTTACAGGGAACATATTTTAGTTTGGCCGGTGGTGCCTCAGGGGCAATTTATGGCATAATGGTTGCGTTTGCATTCTTGTTCCCGAATGTCCCGATGATGCTGATGTTCATACCGATACCTATTAAGGCAAAATACCTGATAGCAGGGACTTTGAGCCTGGACTTTTACCTCGGATTTACAGGGCAATCACTTTTTGGCAGCGTAGGCGGTGTCGGTCACTTTGCCCACATCGGAGGGGCACTAATTGGGTACTTTATAATGTGGTACTGGAAGAAAAATTCATTTAACGACAGACGCTGGAATTAATATGGGCATTTTAGACGATCTAAAGATGGAATACAGGGTGGGCGGCATCACGCAACGGCTCATCTTTTGGAATGTAGGGCTTTTTGTGGTACCAATGATACTGTTCAGTATATTGGCGCTCTCGGGTGTGCAGTTGCCGTCGTGGGACTGGCGCGCAAGCGGCGGCCAGGACTGGTTCAGCCTTTCGAGCGTGCCGGGCGACCTGCTTTGGAAGCCATGGTCCATCCTCCTTTACGCATTCCTGCACAGCGGCTTTTTGCACCTGCTGTTCAATATGATCATGCTCCACTTTGCCGGAAGGCTGTTTCTTACGTTTTTTACCCAAAAGCAACTGCTCGGGGTATATGTGCTGGGCGGCATTTTTGCCGGGCTGCTATACATCATCAGCTACAACCTCCTTCCGGCCCTTGCAGGCACACAGGCGGGCATGGTCGGGGCTTCGGCGGCCATCATGGCGATATTGTTTGCTGTTACAACTTATTCGCCTATGTATTCGGTACGAATGCTGCTCATTGGTACCGTAAAGCTATGGCATATTGCCGGGGTACTGCTGGCGCTGGACCTTATCTATGTTTCTGTAGAAAATACAGGTGGGCACATTGCCCATTTGGGTGGGGCACTATTCGGCTACCTGTACATTATTTTGCTGAAAAAGGGGACAGACCTCAGTAAAGGCGTATCAGGGATCATCGACTTTTTTACTAATCTGTTTAAGCCAAAAAAGAAAACGCCTTTCACTGCCGTACACCGAAATACTACACCGCCGCCTACGCAAAAGCCCGCCGGTAAGCCAAAAGACCTGACGCAAAAACAGATCGATGAGATCCTCGACAAGATCAGTAAGTCGGGCTATGACAGCCTTACGAAAGAGGAGAAAGAATTTTTGTTCCGATTACAAAATAAATAGTAGATTTGGTAACATAACAGGCAGCGGATGAAAAAGCTTTCATGGTTCAACAAGGTCATGTTCTTCTTTAATATAGTCTTGACTGTATTAACGTTTATTGCCTACCTGTTGCCATTCATGGCGCCCAAACTGTTCCCATTCCTTTCGGTCTTCACGTTGGTTTTGCCACTTTTGCTGGTACTCAACTTCCTTTTTTTCATGTACTGGCTGCTACAAACCAAACGGCAGATGTTGCTCTCAGGCCTGATACTATTGCTGGGTATAACTTTCGTAAGTAAGTTCTACAAATTCTCCTCGACCAGCCTCCCGGCAGAAGAAGGCGACTTCACACTTATGAGCTACAATGTACGGATGTTCAACCTGTATGAATGGCTACCGCGCAAGGACATTGCCGAAAAGATCATGGATTTTGTAAAGGAGAAAGATCCGGATATCGTCTGCCTGCAAGAGTATTCAAAAAAAGGCAAGGCATCGTTCCCTGCCTACAAGCATTCGTACGTTTACAGCAGGGAAGGGGAGACCGGCCAGGCGATCTTGTCACGATTCCCCATCATTGACAGCGGATACGTTGCTTTTCCGGGTTCGGCCAATAACGTGGTTTTTGCCGACATAAAAAAAGGTAAGGATACGCTGCGTGTGTACAGTATGCACCTTCAATCCATAAAGATAAGCCCGGACATTCACGAAAAGATAGACGAGGAAAAGTCAAAAGTCATCTTTAAAAGGCTTAGCGAAGCTTTTGCCAAGCAGCAGCACCAGGCCGAACTGTTCGAAAAGCACAAAGAGGATTGCAGGCATCCGATGATCATTTGCGGCGACCTCAATAACAGCGCATTCTCTTATGTGTACCGCAGTGTAAAAGGAAAAATGAATGATGCTTTCGAGGAAGCGGGCAGCGGCTTCGGGAAATCGTATAACTATAAATACTATCCTGCGCGCATTGACTACATTTTTACCGATAAGTCCTTAAACGTAAAGCAGTATTCAACATTCGGCACGTTCATCAATTCCGACCATTTCCCGGTCATGACGCGCCTTGCCTTTCATAAAGAAGAATAAGCCATATTCACATTAAGGACACAGTGGCATCACCGCATCTATACGTCAAATTTCTGATGATATTTTAAATGCTGACTAAAACAGCGACTGATGGCTAAATAGTCTGCTTCTTCAGGTAGTCCAATGCATAACGGCCTTCATTAAAAAGCAGGTCCAATATGCTCAGGTTATTAATGAAGCCATGCTTGTCGCCAAATACCTGAGTGTAGGGTTCAAATTGGCATCTGTCCTTCTTCCCGTCTGCCAGGTAGCGGAAGTCCTGCAACCCGTTCGCCTCGCGGAAATATTCTACTGTCCTTTCGGGGTTGTAGCTCATTCCCAGGCAGGAGGTTACGATGTCCATGATCTCAAAGTTCAGGTCCATCATGAAGTCGTGCTTTTTCTCGAACAGGGGGCGTATGTCGTCCTCAAAGTATTCAAAGAAAGGGGAGGAGCGGTAGGCCGCCTCGAGCGACTTGAAATGCTGTTTCTGCCAGTCGAACGCGGGCTCTATCCGAACGTCCTTAAACAGTTGCCTGTTGCCATCTGCACTGTGCTTCACAGGGATGTTGAGCAGCTGCACGCCATTGGGGCTGTAGATGTACATGCGGTTGCGGTTGGTCTGCTTCTGGAAGTTATCCTCTATCTCAAAAACAACCTTATCAGCCTGTGCCATCGCCACGAAGTGACTTATCGATGGGAAGTATGTTGAATGAATTAATATGTCCATTTTGTCTCTTGTTTTAAACAGTAGAGACGTAGCACTGCTACGTCTCCCAATATCATTTCGGTTATTCAGGCATTATACCTTCTCCTTTTTCTTTTTCCTGAAATAACTAAATCCGAACCATAGTACTACTACAATAACAAAATATTTAAAGTAGGATACAGGTTCACCGTCACCACCTACGGTGGTAAACATCCTGTCCCAGCGTATCTTTTTCCCGATGTTCTTCCATGATTCTTCCTGGTTGATGCTCATCCATACGAATACCGGCTTGCCTACAATGTGATCTTCCGGCACAAATCCCCAATAGCGGCTGTCCTCAGAATTATGGCGGTTGTCACCCATCATCCAATAGTAGTTCTGCTTAAAGGTATAGGTGGTTTGAGGTTTTCCGTTTATAAGGATCTGTCTGCCTTTTTCATCAAGGGTGTTGTGTTCGTAATCGGCAATTACCATTTTATAGAATGGCAGGGTCTCACTATTCAGTTCAACTGTTTTGCCTTCTTCAGGAATATATATTGGCCCCATATCATCTTGGGTCCAAGCTGGTTTTGTATGGGGAAATATGGAGGTGTCGCCTGCAGCAGGATCAGATGTGAATTTATACATTTCAACATTTGTAACTAACGGATTTGCTTTCAGTTTTTCGGCATTTTCACCCGTCAACGCCCTGAAAATATATCTGTTGGTGTTAGAATCATAGCCTATGTCGGTCCTGTTGATCTGTAGGTCGTTAATAAGGTATTCCGCGTCCAGCATATTCCCATCCTTTGTAGTCACAAAATAGATGTGCTGTAACCTCGCCCTGTCGCTAAGTTTCAGTTCCTTATCGTTAATATATACTACACCGCCTTTTAAAGAGAAAGTATCGCCCGGCGTTCCTACGCATCGCTTAACGTAGTTTGACTTTTTATCTACAGGTTTTTTGACACGTGTCCCGGATCTGTCCCTAAACTTAACAACTGTGTCTATCGGCCAGTTAAACACTACTATATCATTCTTCTCCACTTTTTCAAAACCCGGAAGCCTGAAATAGGGTAGCTGCGGCCAGTTGCTGTATGATTTTGTATTGATAACAGGAATACTGTCATGCACCATAGGCGCTGCAACGGTAGTCATTGGCGTACGTGCGCCATAATGGAACTTGCTCACGAACAGGAAGTCGCCGACCAAAAGTGTTTTTTCCAATGATGCGGTAGGTATGGTAAAGGGCTGCATTACATACGTGTGCACAATGGTTGCCACCACAATGGCGAACAGCAGTGAGCCTACCGTGCTGTCCTTGCGCTCCTCTTTTTCCTCGGGCGTATACTTGGTAGCATCGTTGTAATTGATGGCGTAAATGTAAAGCCCAAGCGTGGCAATGCCTATGGCCGCGTCGGTCGCTGTCCTTTTTCCAAAAGCGCGCAGCACCTGCACCCATACCACCGGGAACATGATAAGGTTCACGATCGGTATGAAAAGCAGTATCACCCACCATTTCGGCCTGCGGATAATGCCCATCAGGACGATGGCATTGTATACCGGTACTAAAGCTTCCCAGCGTTTGCGGCCTGCTTTTTCATAAAGTTTCCACGTTCCTGCAAAGTGTACTGCCTGTACCGCCAGGAAAAATATAAACCACTGAAGTAATGTCATTGTATCTTAATTTTTCTATATGTATCGTTTTGTCAGAAAATGTTACGACAGGCCCAGCACATCTTTCATGCTGTACACGCCATTTTTGCCCAATAGCCACTCGGCGGCTACTACAGCACCCAGCGCAAAACCTTCACGGCTGTGTGCGGTATGCTTTATTTCTATAGAGTCGACCTCAGAGTCGTACGCAACGGTATGTGTTCCCGGAACGCCCTCGATCCTTTTGGCATCAATGAATATCTCGTCTTCTTTAGGGTTGCCAATGGCCCAGCTCGAGTAATCCGAATGGGCAATGATGTCTTTGGCCAAAGTAATAGCTGTGCCGCTCGGGGCATCCAGCTTTTGTGTATGGTGTACCTCTTCCATCGATACCTTGTACTGCTTCAGGCTGCCCATCATTTTGGCAAGGTATGTGTTCAGCTCAAAAAAAATGTTCACCCCCAAACTGAAATTCGAACCGTAGATAAAAGCGCCGTTCTTCTCCTCGCACAGCTGTGCCATGTCGTGGTAGTGTTCCAGCCAGCCGGTCGTACCCGAAACTACAGGGATGCTCCCATTAAGGCATGCTGAGATATTCCCGACTGCCGCATCGGGCACACTGAAGTCTATGGCTACATCGGCATCAGTAAGGCCCTCAAAGCTATCGTTGCTGCGCTTGCGTAGTACGATCTCGTGGCCGCGCTCCAAGGCGATGCGTTCTATTACCTGCCCCATTTTGCCGTAGCCTAATAATGCGATCTTCATTGTGTTTAAAATTGGTAGTTGATGGAAAAGCCGGCATTGTATTTCATGTCGAACTGGTTTTGCTCGAGTGTCGGCTTAAAAGTGAGGTTCTCGTTCACGTTGAATTGTTTCAGGTGGGCATCCACGTTGGCATCCACAATGTTCAGCACATAAATGCCAACGGTAATGAGCAGCGAAAGGTCACGGTTGCGCTGGTGGAAACGTTGGCCCCGGATGAGGCGGTCGTTGTCAAGGTCTGCCAACTCACCTGTTACCGGCCTTCCGGCCAGTCTGTTCTTGTATGCGCTGCGGTATTCATGGTATTTGTCGTTGTTGAAGGAGTAGTAATAAAAACTAAGTCCCATGCCGCCATATACCAGGGGCACCTTCCAGTATTTTTTGTTATACACCTGTCCCAGGCCCGGCAGTATCGCCGAATAGAATGCCGCCTTGCTGGGTGCAAGGGGGTCTATGGTATACGGCTTCATCACGAGGGAATCTTTAACGGCTACCTGCTCCACTTTCAGGTCCTGGGCAAACATTGGCACAGAAGATAAAAGCATAACAAGTACAGCTATGGAAAATTTGCTTCTCACTATCCCTGGATAAGTTTGATGATCCTGTTGAAGTCTTCCTCCGAATGGAACGGTATCGTGATCTTGCCTTTGCCTTTGCTGTCCGCCTTCACGTCTACCTTGGCACCAAAGAAATCGGTAATGGCTTTGGCTTTTTCCTCCCCGATCTTAAAGGGCTCGCCTTTAGGAGACTTGGCAGGTGCGGGCTTCAGGCTGTCATGGTAGTTTTTAACCAAAGCTTCGGTCTCACGTACGGAAAGGTTACCCATAACGATCTTCTGGTAAATATCGGCCTGAGCGTCATGGTCCTCAATATTGATGATGGCCCGCCCGTGGCCCATGGATATGAACCCGTCGCGAATACCCGTCTGGATGATAGGGTCAAGCTTTAAAAGCCTCAGGTAGTTGGCGATCGTCGAACGTTTTTTGCCTACGCGGTCGCTCATTTGCTCCTGGGTAAGCTGTATCTCGTCCATAAGCCTTTGGTAGCTCAGGGCGATCTCTATAGGGTCAAGGTCGTGGCGCTGGATGTTCTCCACCAATGCCATGACCAATGATTCGTTATCGTTGGCAATGCGAATGTAGGCAGGAACGGTTTCCAGCCCTGCGAGCTTTGATGCCCTTAGCCTGCGCTCACCCGATATCAGCTGGTATTTATTATAGTCCAGCTTACGCACGGTGATAGGTTGTATCACGCCCAGTTCCTTAATTGATGTGCTAAGTTCACGAAGTGCTTCCTCATTAAAGTTGGTACGCGGCTGGAAAGGGTTTATCTCAATGGCATCAAGCTCTATCTCCAGGATGTTGCCCACCACTTTGTCTGCATTCTTGTCCTCAACCGACTTAATATCGTTCTCCGGGTCTTTAAGCAATGCCGATAATCCTCTTCCTAATGCCTGTTTCTTTATAGCTTTTGTCATAAACCTACTTTAGTGCTGTTTTTCTGTATAATTTCTTCTGCAAGGTTCAGGTAGTTTACCGCTCCTTTGCTGGTAGCGTCATAGTTGATGATGCTTTCGCCAAAACTTGGCGCCTCGCTCAGCTTGATGTTGCGCTGTATCACGGTCTTGAACACCATGTCGTTAAAGTGCTTTTGCACTTCTTCCACTACCTGGTTCGACAGGCGAAGGCGCGAATCGTACATAGTGAGCAGCAGCCCTTCGATGTCTAACGCCGGATTGTGTATTTTTTGTACGCTCTTTATGGTATTTAGCAGTTTGCCAAGACCTTCGAGCGCAAAATATTCGCATTGGATGGGGATAACCACCGAGTCGGCAGCGGTAAGCGCGTTCAGCGTAAGCAAACCTAATGAAGGCGCGCAGTCGATCAAGATGTAATCATAGTCATCCTTTACGCTTTCCAGCGCCTGCTTTAGCATATATTCGCGATTTTCCTTGTCAACAAGTTCAATTTCGATAGCCACAAGGTCGATGTGCGCGGGTATTACCCATACATTGGGCGCGGTACATTCCATGGTCGCCTCTGCAGGGGTGCTGCTGTGCTCCAGTACCTGGTAAGAGCCTATCTCGACCGACTCTACATCAATGCCCAGGCCGGAACTCGCGTTGGCCTGCGGGTCGGCATCTATTAGTAGCACTCTTTTTTCAAGCACCCCCAGCGATGCCGCAAGGTTAACAGTCGTGGTCGTCTTGCCTACACCGCCTTTTTGGTTGGCGATCGCTATTATTTTACCCATTTATAGTTTCTGAATTTAGAACCGTAAAAATACAATTATTTATGGTTCGTGAAAACGGAAATTGTTAACATGGGCAACTAAATCGCACCGGGCTCAGTGTAGAAGAAGTTTTAGCCATGAATTACACGAATTACCCTGATCGTGATCTTAGTGGATCGTGAAAATTTGTGGGATCTGTAATCTGGGTGTAATCGAAAAATAAAAAAAAGCCACGCATCGCTGCATGGCTTTCTCCTCCTTTTTCAGTTGGGTTATTGGATAACCAGTTTTTTAGATACTGTATTTTTGCCCGACTCAAGCGTTACCATATAGATGCCCGAAGTAAGGTTGGAAAGGTTGATCTCTTTAGCATTGAAGCCATCGGCGGCCAGTTCCGTTTCGAACACTTTCGCACCGGTCATCGAGTAGATGCTCACAGTATTTTTAGCCGCACCGTTCTGAAGGTCGTAGATAAGCGTGATGTTCTTGTTTACCGACGGGTTAGGGTAGAAACCGAAAGAATTTTTGTCAAAGTCTTCCATGCCGGCAGTAGTTGCTACATTCTTGTAGTTGAAGCTGAGCGTACCCGCGGCAGTTCCGGAGAATCCTGTAAAGAACATCCTGTAAATGTTACCGTCAGGATATTTCACGTAGTACGTGTTCGTTGGGTTGATCACATAGGCACCACCTGTGAAAGCTTTCCAGTCGTCGCCAATGGTATTAATATCGGCAGAGTAAGCCGTTGCGGCAGGAATTGTAGGGGTTTCCGATGTATTTCCTGCCTCGGCTACCTGCGCTACATTTACAAGCGGGCTTTGAAGCGCTCCTGAAACATTGTACATTGCGGTCTGGCCCATTGCCGTGACCGGTGCGTAATATTTCCTGAATACCATGTCCCAGTCAGCATCTGCAGGAGTAACAGTGACCACATCGTTGGTCGTTAGCGAAAAATGGGTAAACCTGTTGGTTGCAGAAGCATCGGTGTCAATTACTTTTGTTTGGTCGGCAGTCCATGCGGTGCCATTCCAAGTGGAATATTTAAATGTCATCTCGCCATTGTACGGGTTGAAGTCATCGATGAATATTTTTTTGTAATTGTCAGCTCCGTACCTAAGTACAAAAACCATCACACCCTCAACATGGTGGCTGTCCGTATTATAATTGCCCCATCCAAAGTTCAACGGGCCGGGTGTTGGGTTGTTGGCATTATCAAAAGCACCTTCACCCCATGTAAGGTGGCTGTTGTAAAGCTCTGTCCATGTAGCTTCCTGGGTTACATCGACAGAGGCGTAACCTGCCTCCGACGCTGCTGCCTGGAATATCCTTATCCCTTTGCCATCATTTACACGTATAGCGCCCATTCCCATCTGGCCAACGGCCTTTTCGAACGAAAGGTCCCAGCTTGCGGCTGCAACAGGGGTTTGTGTATTGGTAGAGAACTTGTAAAATACCTGGTTTGCATACGCCGGCTGCATTTCAACAGTAACCTGCGTATAGCCTTCCTGTGCCGTAACATACATTCCTGTAAGCATCGTAGCCGCGAAAAGTAATTTTTTCATCATTGTGGATGTTTATTTAGATTTATTAAGAATAATATTCGATCACAAATATAGATATTATTTAAATTAAGTCTAAATAAAGGAATAGAATTGCAATAAAAAAATAGCAGGATGGTTAATCCTGCTATTTTGATAAAAATTATTCGAAAAAACTAAGGCTATCGTAATTATGGTTTTAAAAAGATGAATTTACTTATCTTTCTTCGCTTTAACCATCACCTCAAGCATATCCCACATCTCTTCAGGTATGGCTTCCAGCAGGTTAAACTGCCCTGCGCCTTTCAGCCATTCACCACCGTCTATGGTGATCACCTCGCCATTAACATAGGCTGAAAAATCAGAGACCAGGTAGGCCGCGATATTGGCCAGCTCCTGGTGGTCGCCCACTCGCTTTAGCGGCACTTTTTTGGCAAGGTCGAATTTGTCCTTCAGATCGCCCGGCAGCAGCCTGTCCCACGCGCCCTTAGTAGGGAAGGGACCCGGTGCGATCGCGTTGGAACGTATCCCATATTTTGCCCACTCCACGGCAAGGCTGCGGGTCATGGCCAGTACACCTGCTTTTGCAGTAGCGCTCGGCACCACATAGGCCGATCCTGTCCAGGCATATGTAGTTACAATATTAAGTATGGTTGATCTTTCCTGCTTAGTGTCTATCCAGTGTTTGCCAAAAGCGAGCGTGCAGTTCTTAGAACCTTTCAATACTATGTCGATTATCGTATCAAAGGCATTCGCCGAAAGCCTTTCTGTCGGCGATATGAAGTTGCCCGCGGCGTTGTTCAGCAACACATCGGCCTGCCCATATTCGTCGAGCACAGCCTTCAGCATGGCCTCCACCTGGTCATAATGGCGCACATCACACTGCACTGCAAGGCATTTCCCGCCGGTTTGCTCCTCCAGCTCTTTGGCGGTTCCCTGTAGTTTTTCAAGGTCGCGTGAGGTTATGGCCACTTTCGCGCCAAGCTCCATAAAATATTTTGTCATCGATCTGCCCAGGCCGCTGCCGCCACCGGTAACTACAATTACCTTCCCTTCAAGGGCATTGTCGCGAAGCATTTTGTCGGTATAGCTCATAATTCCAGAATGTTGTTTGTTATTGGTAAAGATATAAAATTATTATGCGCGCCTTGTTTTGCCAAATGTATTATCTTTATGATAAATACCTATGCAATTTACGCAACCGTTATCACGTTTTAGTATCTCATAAATAAACCTTCTATAAACCAATTAGTTATGAAACAATTTCGACTCCTCTTATTTGGGCTGCCAATAGTGCTGCTCGCAGGCTGCGAAGGCTATGGCGATGGTGACAATGTTGTGCTTACCGACCTCCCCCCACAGCAGTATGAACCCATCACTATGGACCGCAATGAGTTTGAAGCCGCCGTACAAATGATGCCCGCCCAGGCGATAGAAAAAGCGGGAAAGATCTATATTAAGGACGGCTACCTTTTTGTGAACGATGTACACAAGGGGTTCCATATTTACGATTACAGCAACCCTGTGGACCCGGTCCCTCTGGGATTCATCAATGTGCCCGGGGCTACCGACCTTGCCGTGCGCGACAATATAGTTTACATCAACCAGGCGACCGATCTAGTTACCATGCAATTTGATACCGGTGCCAATGCCATGACGCTACTGAACAGGAATGAAAATGTATTCCCCTCAATGACATCGCCCGACGGATCTTCAGAGAATGTGGCGAATGATGAAGTTATAATCGGTTGGGAATTGATATAAAAAAACAGCACCATGAAAAATAGAATACTCTTTTATGCAGCATTCCTCTGCCTACTGATAGGATGCTCAGGCGATGGTAGCAGTGATACCGTTACAAATGGCGAAGGCGGGATCGATAAAGGCGATGGACAGGGAGGCTCACTCGCTGTTTTTGCCCTTGTGGGCGACTACCTTTATACGGTAGACCGTACTAACCTCAACGTATTTTCGCTTGCGATAGAGTCGGAGCCCGTTAAGGTAAATACGGTGGGTATAGGCAATGACATCGAAACGCTTTTTGCACGCGATAACTTCCTGTACATCGGCTCTCAGGACGGCATGTACATCTACTCGCTTGCAAACCCCGAAAGTCCTGTAATGGTATCGGCAGTACAGCATTTTACCGCATGCGACCCCGTTGTGGCTAATGGAACACACTCATTCGTTACGCTGCATTCCAATACGTTTTGCGGCAATATGGTTAATGTGCTGAATATCTATAATACTACCGATCCTTCTAATCCGGTGCTTGTGTATACTGAGGAGCTTACGTACCCGAAAGGATTAGGGCTGTATGGCAACTACCTGTTCGTGTGCGATGATGTCATTAAAATATTTGATGTGACCGATCCGGAACATCCTGTAGCGGCCGGAACGATCAATAAAGTGTGCTTTGATGTGATCATTAGGGGTGACGATCTTTTTGCCGTGGGGGAAAATGGCCTGTCACGCTACCAACTGAATCCTACAGACATCAGCAACATTACCTTTAAAAGCGATATTCCTTTTTAAAGGCAGTACAATAAAACTAAAGCCGGTACAGCAATGCACCGGCTTTTTTGTTGTCTATGGCTTGTTGCAAAAAAGCTGCTCCTGAAGACAGAAGCAGCCAAAACAAAACTATGAAAAACACTTTTTCCATGAGTTGCACAAGCCTAGCCCTCAACCCTTGTTACATATTCACCCTCTTTTCTTTAGGGTAGCGCACTTCGTAGGATAACGACCTTTTTATCGAATCTTTCGGCCTCATGTTCATCTTCCAGGTAAGCAGGCCTTTCTTTTCATCATACTCCGCGCCACCTGTTTTTACCTCTTCCACTTTTATTTCCTTGTTCTGCGATACCGGTATGCGGTCCATCAGCACAAGGTCGATGTCGGTAGCCTTATTGTTACGCACCGTGATCTCATAGTTTTTGGTAATTATGCGGGTGCCTCCCAAGAACGATTTTGCCTTTAGGTTGTCCACCTGCTTGCGTTCTACGATTACGTTAGGGTCAACACCAAGCGATATTACCAACTCTTCGGTGGTTTGAAGCGGGTCAAGGAAGGTCTTGCCTGCAAAGCTGCCCTCAAAATATATGTTGGCCTCACCCGGCATCAGGTCGAATTTCTCCCAGTCCTTTACCTTCGCGGTAAGGAACACGTTTTCATTGAGCAGCGGAGCGCTAAAGTATTCGTAAGCGGCAGGCATGTCAAACTGATCAATGGTTATCACGGTCACTTCCTGTGTGGAGGCAATGCTGTAAGGCTTGGTGATCTTAAATACGGCATTGGTCACTCCCATTTCTTTTACATCACCGGTAGCGGTTTGCTGCTCAAGGTCGTCACGGCTTAACGTAGTCAAGGAAGCAACATTAGATTTTTCACGTGCTGTTGTACGATACCCTTCCACAACAACAGATTCTAAAAGTTGAACGTCGTCCTGCATGGTCACATTCATCTGCTGGGCATAAATGGGCAGCACCTGGGTTATCATCCCGATATAAGTATAAGCTATGCTTTGCCCCGAGCTGATATTTAAAGTGTAACGGCCGTCAAAGTCGGTTTGTACGCCATTATTTGTACCCTGCTCTATTACATTTACTCCAGGTACCGGCATCCCGGTTTGGTCATATACCACGCCGCTTACCCTCTTCACAGTAGGGTTGTATTTGTAGCCATAGTTTTTGTCGCTTACCGCAGATCTTCTGTATTCCTGAATAAAATTGAGGTATTGCGGCTCAACTGTCGGCTTTATATTGTTCCCGTTGGGATCGCCGGTAGAGAGCGTCACTTTTACATCCGTCCAGTCCTCGCCTGTCTGCTGGAATACGTGCGCTTTGTAAAAAATGCTCAGCGGCTGCCTGATGCCTGCGGTCTTGATGTCGTAAATGGGGAACCAGCCGGCCTGCGATACATTGTATTTAGTAATAAGGTTTAACACTACCGGTGTTTGCGCATCGATCTTAACCAGTATCTCGCCGCGCTGTTCGCGGCTCTCTGTCTGCAATTTACCCAACTCCTGCGAGAGGTCATTGATCTCACGGTTAAGCTGCGCGTTCTTTAATGAGGCATCATACATTTCGTTCTGTATGGCAGCGTGCCTTTCACGGTAGTATTTGGCGAAAGCCGTGACCTGTGCTATCGTGAGGCCTTGCTGTTCGCCTTTCAGTGCACGGTTGGATGTAAGCAGTGTCTGCTCTTCCCTTAGTCCGTTGATGAGGTTTTGCACCACCGAGTTCTCCTTGCGCTTTTCGGCCAGCAGCGCCTCAAGCTGTTTTATCTTTCCGGTGTCGGCTTTTTTGTCCACATAATTTACAGCATAGCTTATACTCAGGACAGAGGCATCCTTCAGCCCGCTAACCTGAATGCTGTTCTGGTCGATGAGCGGGGAGAGGCCTGTGAGGTAGACCTCGGATACGCCTTTCGGCAAATTGACCGCCGCTTCCGATGTTACCTGTGCACCGTTTCGGTACACGGTTACTTCTTTAATTGTTGATCTTGGCTTTATCTCGCCCGCAACTAACAGGGACGGGAGCAGTAAGAATAAAAATAGCTGTCTCATAGTTTTGACGGCCGTATTATATTGGCCTTATAACTACAGAGCACTTTTTTTATCCAAAGGTTGGAACGGTGGGATCTATTTTTTGCCTTCCAGCTCCTGCAGCAGCAATGGAAGTTCAGAGTAAGGGGCAGTATCCACGCTTTCCCAGTCGCGCTTATGCCCGATCATGTATTTTATTGCCCTGATACTTTCGCTTTTGTTGGCTATGAGCAATGCCTTCGCTTTATTATTGGCGGCATCAAAGTCGGTCGGGTCATAGTACATCCATACGCCTGCGAGCAATTGCAGGTCCGTTTGCAAAAGCTTCTTGCCTTTTAGCTTATCCAAGGCTTTTGTCATTATTGCCTTATTTTCATCCGAGTCGGTAGACTCACCATAATGAACATAATTAGCAAAGATGGCCCTTATGCCATCGATGGGTTCGTAATAGTCGTCCAGCCCTCCACATTCTTCTTCCTCCCAACATTCTTTACACGGCTGAACAATGTGTAAATGGTTCACTTCATCCCATAAGCTGACAAATGTATGATCCCAGTCCCAGCCTTTAGCTTCCCATCTGCCAAGGCCTTTAGATCTGTCAGTCCACGAGAAGCTGAATTGCTGCTTTTCATCTGAGCCGTCCCAAACACCATCCAAAACTATCGTTTTTGTTCCCGATGCCTTTTTTACTTCAAACAGGTAGTCTTCCTGCTGGCCGTAGGATAGCAGATACCATTTGTTCTTTTCTTTGTAAAGCTTCAGCCTGAGGTTCCCACCGTCGCAGGTGTTGTAAACCACCAGGCCGTCCTCCATTTCGGTAAGCTTTGTCCAGTCGGCAGGGATGGAGTTAAGGTCGGCAGTTATTTGGGCAGTGGTATTCAGTGCATTCAGTAACAGGGCTAAAAAGAACAGTTTTTTTATCATGGGGTTGGGGCAATTATATTTTTTGGTTGGAGTTATGACTTTACTTTTCACACAGTTCTTTGGCATTGGTACTTTTCACGCTTTTCACATTGGCAATGGTTTCGGTCAGGAACACTTCGACCTTTGAAATTTCCTGACCGGTGAACTTAGGGGAGGAAAGCCATATGATCATCCCGTCAAGAATGATGGTCGCGTGTACCTGCTGCTCTACATATTCGTCAGTGCCCTTCCAGTCGTGGTGCCACAGCAGGAATGTTTTTCCCGACGGAAGCTTTTTAAGCTGGTATTCGGGCTTCATGGCATCACCCAGGAATTTCCCTTCTTTTTTTATGAACTTCGTCAGCACGGCCGCATCGCTTTTACCGCCGGTCTTTACATATTCGGACTTATTGAGGATATTGTAGTGCAGTGCTGTTTCTTCCACATTCAACAGTTCCGGTACGTCGCTTTCGGCAAGATCGCCGCGCAGCTGCACCGCAAATTTTTTGCCCTTTCCCTTCATGATCCAAAAAGAAGACCCGTCGGTGCATTTCACAAGGTTTTGGGCCGATAATGTACCGGCAAAAAGCAACATCAGGCTATATAAAAAGATCCTTGGCATCTATTTTTCCTTTAGCTTGCTTATCTGCTCTGCCGCAAAAGCTTTCGAGTCGCTGTCGCCGTTCTTCACTATATTTTCGTAATATTTCAGCGCATTGGCCGTATCGCCCTTCATTTTGTAGCAATGCGCTATGTTGCCCTGCACGATCATGTCCGAAGGGTCTATCTTCTCTGCTTTGAGCAGCGGTACCAAAGCTTTGTCGGGCTGGTTTTGCAGCATGTATACGATGGAAAGGTTAGAGAGGCTTTCAATATGATCGGGATAATAGGTAAGTATCCGCGCGGCTATCTGCGCCATATTCGGCAGAAGGCTGTCATCGTTCGTGTTGTACAATTGAAGGACATACGATTGCATAGCTGCTAACATATATTCTTTAGGATCATCAAGTGGTTTGCCGCCGGCCCAGAGCCATTTGTTCTTGTTTTTATCCGATCGGTCTATGGTTGCGAGAATGGTATTGGTAAAGCCGTCCCAGTCTTTGTATTCGCCAAGCAGGTGTGTTTTTCCAAACCTCAGGTCTAGCCTGTCCGGGAATTTTGCGATCCCTTTGTCAATATATGCAACGGCTTTTTCAACATCGCGTTGGTCGTAACCTATGCTACTGTCCATATAGCCGGCAATATTCCCTAACGAATCCTTGAGCACCAGCGCGTCGCCTTCGGGTGTTCCTGCTTTCATGGCGATGATCTCCTTACGCCCATGGCTAATGTGGTAGTTGAATGCAGCTATATAATAATCGGGGTCATTGGCTCCCTTCTTTTCCCATTTAGCAAGCAGTGCCTGTTGGGCCAGGGTATCTTTTTTTTTGGCCAGGGCATTAAACTCGTCAAGGGTTTGAGCAGATGCCAAAAGCGGCAATAACGTGAGCAGTAGGCATAAGCGTTTCATACGATAGGTCATTAGGTTGTGCCAAATATAGTAAACTTTAGGTGTGCTGATATTATTGCAAAAGGAAACAGCCCCCGTATCAAAACAGAGGCCTTCATATCATGATCCAGGGATCAGTCTAATATGTATACTTGCTCAATATCAAATTTACCTTTAATTCGTCCGCTTATGAGCTTTTCTTCTCCGGAAACCGCATTTTTGGCTTTAACATCTACAAATTGAAGCGTATAATTATTAGCAGGCATCTGGGTTACAATGAGCTTGCCCGATGTAAAGTCAAACCCCACATTCCCTTCAGCATAAGCACCACCCCTGGTTAGCCCGCTTGCGGTATCCGTCTGATCAAAAGTGTACGAGCCGCTTGAGTTGCTTTGCCCTTGCGGCACATTAATATATATTTGTATTTGCTGAAAGCCACTATCATTGGTGCCGTTTTTCGTAAGTTTAAAAAAACGGGTGTCATCATTTTCACCACTCCCTTGTGCAAAGGCAGTGCTCACAACAGGTGCTGTCCCGCCATTGGCAGCAGGCGTAAATACAACGCCGTCTACAGTAATATTCGAATCAAAACCGTTGCTGTCATCATTACTCTCACAGCCTGCAAGTCCCAGGCTAAGTACCGACAATAATAAAAATATTTTTTTCATAGCTTTCAATTTTCGCATTTACACAAATGTAGCAAACAATGATGATCGTTTAATAGTTTTTTGCAATACTATCTTATCATTAATTTCAAAAATTTGATCGGTATGTGGTTTGATATGAGTAAGATAAGAAATTATTTTGTTGTGTATTATAAGCTTCCCGGCTCTTTCTAACATTCGCATTCCCCAGACGTAATGTTTTAAAATAGTGAAGCCCCTGCATTAGCAGAGGCTTCAGTATAACATTGGTAAGGTTATTCTTCCATAGGGTCTACTACCTTGAATTTACCTTTAAACTCGCCGTTTATCATACGGTTATTGGCCATATTGAACACATCGCGGGCCTCAACGTCTTCAAATACCAGCTTGTAATAGCCATCGGTCATTTCGGTCACGTGTACCGTTCCGCCTGCGATGCCATAGGACATTTCGCCTTCAACATAAATCCCGTTGGCAAATAGGTTGTTCGCTGTTTCACCAATATGGAAAATGTACGAGCCACCTTCATTAGTGCGCCCTTCTTTAAGGTCAAGATTGATATAAATACCCTGGGTTATGGTAGTGCCATTGGTCTTTAAAAGGTTAAGGTGCCTCATGTCCTGTGTTTCGTCAGTGCCCTCCATGTAGTAGGTGAAAAGGCCGTTGGCTGATGGCTTAAAGCTAACATCGTCTACAGTGATCTCAGAGGTCATAATGGTAGAGGCAGACTCATTGTCCTCGCAACCTGTCAGCGTAAGGGCAAGTGCCGATACGAATAAAAATAATCTTTTCATGGCGTTTGTTTTTTTGCCAAATGTAAAAAGTTTAATCCTTAGTCGGCATTTTTATTATAATGTTTTGTCCGTGAGCTCATTTTTTAACACAAGTCAACCTGTTAAGTTTTATGGCTGATAATTTAACGATAGGTGTTTTTTCTTACGCTAGGCAGCAAAAACAGCCATTCGATAAATGTTCGCCGATCCACCGCCTGATAAAATGTGGGAAGATAACAGTTATCTTAGCTATGTAAGTTTTGCCTAACCGCCTGTACAAAACTTAATGAAGCTCGACATACGCGTTTATGTGGCCGTAGGTGCTAAAGATGAAAATGTGGTTGTAGAGAACAGTTACATCACTCCGATAGAATTTATACGCCACAGGAAAACCTATTTTACCTTCAGGCAGTTTGCCAATTACGACCATGGCTTTTTAGAGAAAAAGAACGGAACGGAAACCGATCGCTTTGATGATGTGATTAAAGATCTCTTCGAATGGCTCGGTAAAAATTGACAGGACACCATCAATTGTAAAGCTTCTGGCAATTGTCACAAAAAAAGCTCCGCCGCTTAGTAATACCGGTATATTCCTTTTTGATGGGCAGGTCGCAGCGCGGGCATTTCTTTTTGGTATAGGCTTCCCAATGTTTTTTCAGCTCGCCTTTTTTCTTCCATTTCAGGAAATCAAAGGTGTAGGCACTTGCTTCATCGATCAGTTCTGCCAACTTTTTTGCGGGTATTTTCCCCACCGCCGATCTTGGGTGTACCCGCGCACGGAACAGCGCTTCATTCTTTATGATGTTGCCTACCCCGGCAAACACATCCTGATCGAGCAGCGCATCGGAGATCATGGTGTTAGGCATTTCCTTTAGCTTGGTTTTCGCTTTTTTAGCATTCCAGCAGTCATTCATCACGTCGGCGCTCCAGTCATAATGATCGTTCACATCGCCTTCGAGCACTTTAATGTTGGAGGTGTAAAAATTAAGCTCCCCACTTTTAAAGTTAAGGCGCAACTTCAGTGGTGTCGTCTTGCGTTCGTCGATGAGGTAGGTGCCGAACATCAGGAAGTGGATACGGACGGTAAACCCGCTAAAGCACAATAGCAGATGCTTGCCCCACGTCCGTATCTCCATCAGCTTTTTATGCTCAAGGCGCTCCATGTCGATCGCTGCATTTCCAGATGCGGAAAGTACTACGTGGTTCTCGAACCGGTCTATTGCTTCTTTGGCAATGATAATGCTTGGTCCTTCAGGCATGGCTTTAGTTTTATTTAAAGTTACGCAGTAATATTTTTTTAAGGAATTCGTTTACAGAAGTTTTAACAGCACGCTTGTCGGTTTTACGAAAATCCTACCTTTGTTTTAAAACTAAAACCTATGAGAGATCTGTGTTTAATGATAATGCTTGTACTTTCCTTTTCGGCGGGAGCGCAAACCATGCGCGACAAAAGTGGTATCAAGACCGGCGAGGCCGAAAAGAACGGTACGTTTCGCGACAGGAGTGGCATCAGGTCGGGCTCGGCAGATAGTGACGGTACCTTTCGTGATAAGAGCGGCATAAAGATCGGATCTTACGAAAGCGGCACTTTTAGGGATAAGAGTGGTATCAAGATCGGGTCACTGGAAACCGACGGCACCGTGCGTGACAAAAGCGGCACTAAGATAGGTACTATCGAGAAGGATGGAACGGTTCGTGACAGGAGCGGCATTAAGATAGGCTCTGCCGAAGGTATATCAAAAGAATGGGCTGCGGCCAGGTTCTTCTTTTTTGATCTGTAATAACAGTAGCTTAGCGTAAGATATCCATACGTTCTGGCATGCGCCTTTGCTTGAAATAAAAACACACATGAAAAAAATAAGCGAAAAGAAAAAACTGCAGGCACTCGAACTGCTCCAAAGCCGGGACCTGTTTCCTGTAAATAACAATGTTCTGTTCCAATACATGAAAGAAAAGGAAGTGTTTGAAGCACTCCTGATACACGGTGCCGACCCGGACTATTATGACTCGTACTTTAAATATCCCATGCTGTCGGTAGCCTATAATTCTAATTATTTCCAGGCATTTAAGCTGATGCTCGAATATGGCGCCACCCCCAATGTACCCTCTATGCTGCGTGCTGAAAAGACCGACCTGCTGTTCGACCTCTTCTTTTCGTACGTACGTAATAAGAAGTATGTGGATGCCCTGGCGAAGAACGGCGTTAACTTTAATGTGATCGATCCCCATTCGGGTGGAACGGTTCTGGAATTCATGCTGAGGTATTATCCTATTGCCACCGATGCTATAACAACTATTGTGCAGGGCGGAGGCGACCCGAACTTCCCGAACCGCGACGGCAAAACGATATTCGACCTTATTGCCGGCGGCGAGGTAAAGGTCATTGACCGCCTTATGCCAATGCTGGAGGAGCGAAGGAAATAGGTTCCAAAAACATAACGTTGCGTCGGTAGGGTATTCAACAGTTCGGCGGTTATTAGGTTACGACCATTAAAACCTACCGATGCTGAATTTTTTCAAACCACTACAGGCGGCAATGCTGTTTGTATCGCTCTTTGCCTTTACTGCCTCCTACAGCCAAAAGGAGCTTTGGGGCTACAGGGGCATTCCCGATAATTCTGAAATAATAAAAGTCCCGCTTAATGGTACGAATGCCGATGTGGAAGTGATGCACACCTTTGACCCTTCCGGGATATTGGGGAGGTACCCGCGAAGCATGATGTTGCAGGCCTCCAATGGGAAGCTGTATGGCATTGCCGTATCACAGGGAGGGCAGGATATTCCCTGGGGAGTGCTGTTCGAATACGACCCTGTTACCGAAGTTTACCGCGTACTGAATAATAGTATAGTTAATGGCAACAATGGAAACCTGTACAGCGTCATCGAACCCGTTCCCGGGATGCTTTACGGTATTACCAACGGCGCAAGGTCGATATTCAAATACAACATAGAGACCGAGGAAGCCGACATTGTGGCAACGATACCGCAATTCCCCTATCAGTTAAGCACACTCCAGCCCCAATTTGACGGCGAGCTGATGAAAGCCTCGGACGGGCAACTTTACATCACGACCTCCATGGCGCCATCTGTGCAAAATGTGCCTTATCCCGGCGGTATCTATCGTCTTAACCTTAACACGCAGCAGCTTACCAAAGTATTCGTTTTCGGGTGGGATGGATCCGATGTACAAGGCCCTATAAGCGGCACCAGGCTCGTTGAAGCCGCTCCCGGAAAGCTGTACGGCACTTCGTGGGGCGGGTCGCACGTGGGGCCTCAGGGTGTAGCCCCCGGGGGCAGCGGTACTATTTTCGAGTACACGATAGCCACCGCCACTATGGTAAAGAAATTCGACTTTGATTATGCTACCATCGGCCGCGGACCAAGCCCGCTAATTCTGGATGGTGGTAAGCTCTATGGTACACTGGCCGGTTTTCACGATGACAGCACCAACTACCCCAACCGCCGCGGGTCGATATTTACCTATGATGTAGCCACAGGGTCTTTCGCGCTCCTGCATAATTTTGCCGAAGGCGGTGTTGTGAGGCTTCCCCAGCACATGTTGCTGAAGGCTACGAATGGGAAAATTTACGGTCCCTGCCAAAACGGGCATTTTGAGTACGATCCGGCAACAAGCGCAGTGGCATTGAAGACAATGGGCGGCACACAAAACAATTATCAGCCCCTTATTGAGGTATGCCGCAAGCCATCCTACCATCTTCCCGAAACTATGGCATTTACCGTTTGCGAGGGCGAGCCATTCACCTTTGATACCCAAAACAGCAACGCAGCGACCTATGTGTGGCGTAAAGGCTCTACAGTGCAATCTTCTCAGACTGCGGCGGCATTGAACATTTCAAGTACTACGATGGCCAATTCCGGCATTTATACCTGTACCATGACCAACGAATGTGGCACTACCATAACCGTGCCTGTACAGCTAAACGTTGAGGCCTGCATGGGCCTGGGTGACAAAGCCGGACTGCAAGGCATAAAACTGTACCCCAACCCGGCAACTGCTATCCTGAACGTTCAACTGCCTGAAAATGCTTCTTTCGACGTGCAAAAAATATCGGTAGTGAATATGCTGGGGCAAACGGTTCACGCGGGGATCAGTACAACTATTGATGTAAACACTTTTATGACCGGAATATATCAACTTGTGGTGGCTACCGATAAAGGCAGCTGGAACGGCAAGTTCATCAAACAATGATCCATCCTTATGAAAATAAAATTCCTTATCGCCTGCCTTATACTATCCTGTTCGGCATTCGGGCAATTCATCTCCGAATGGAACACTACAGCCTCAACAACCATCACAGTGCCTACCACGGGCAGCGGCTATAACTATACGGCTACCATTGCATTGGTCAGCAGCCCTAACACCTTGATCACAACGCTGAACAATGTAACGGGTAATGCCGTTTTCAATAATCTTGACTTTAATACGGACTATCTGGTGAAGATCACAGGTACATTCCCGCGGGTCTACATCAATAATGGCAGTGAGCGTTTTAAACTGAGAAAAATAACACAATGGGGCAATGGGGCCTGGAGCAATTTGAACCGGGCATTTTATGGCTGCATGTACCTCAATATAACAGCTACCGACATCCCCAACTTTTCGGGGGTGACGAATATGGCACAGATGTTCCAGTTCTGTCAGGCGCTTAACGGCCCGGCCAACATCGGGAGTTGGAACGTATCCAACGTTACCGATATGAGCAACCTCTTCAACGGCACTACGGTTTTTAACCAAAATATAAGCGCATGGGATACAGGCGCTGTTACCGATATGACCAATATGTTCGCCAGCGCTACAGCCTTCAACCAGCCCATTGGCAACTGGGATGTATCATCGGTAACGAATATGAACTATATGTTCGGTACGGCCACATCCTTCAACCGGGACCTCACGAACTGGAACACGGCTTCGGTCACCAATATGTTCGGTATGTTCCAGAGCGCGGCAGCTTTCAATGGCGACCTGAGCGGCTGGAATACTTCATCTGTAACCGAAATGCAATCCATGTTCCAGGGAGCCTCTTCTTTCAATAGGAATATAGGCAATTGGGATACTGGTGCAGTTACTTCTATGACTGCTATATTCCGTGATGCCGTTGCGTTCAACCAGCCTATTGGCAACTGGGACCTTTCATCGGTCACAAATCTCGGCGGGATGTTCATGAATGCCGAAGCCTTTAACCAGCCGATCGGTAATTGGGATGTAAGCAATGCAGAGACCGCGGGAGGAATGTTCGAAGATGCCATAGCGTTCAACCAGGATATAAGTAATTGGGACGTATCATCGATATGGAACATGATGGGGATGTTCCAAAGGGCTGCGTCTTTTAACCGGGATATCAGTGGTTGGGATGTTTCGGCTGCATTATATATGGAAGCTATGTTCAAGGACGCCACAGCCTTTGATCAAAACATGGGTGGCTGGGCTGACAACCTAAACCCCAATGTACTGATGAACAGTTTTTTCGGCGGCATATTCGACAATTGCGGCATGAGCGTGCCCAATTATGACGCAACATTGGCCGGCTTCAGCGAAAATGGCCCCAATGGGATCGTCATGGGCGCAGTGGGTATGTATTACTGCAATGAGGGTGCGGCGGCAAGGGCCCATCTCGTACTTCCCATAGCGGGCGGCGGGAAAGGCTGGACCATAACCGGCGATACCAACCTCTCGGCATCAATCCCCATTCTTGCACCGTCGAACAGCAATAGAATACTTATACCCACCGAATGCAACTATAACTGGGCCGATCCTGCCAACCGTGCCCGCAAAATGCTGACAGTTATTGAAGAGGGCAATGGATTCCTGCCACAATCGGTGGTTATCAATAATAACAGTATCGGCGCATTGCCCGCGGGAGTAACACCATCCAATAACTACTATCAAAAAAGCAGCGGTCCCAATACTATACGAGTGGGCAACCGGATGGTATCAATAAACGATACGGCGACATATAACGAAAATGATGGACTTACGGTCAAGGTGTATTACTCGGCAACGGAATATACCAATATACTGCTTACCCCACCGCCTTCGGGCGAGATCGTCGATGCAGGCTGGTTCCTGTCGCAAAATAACACCGCCGGTGGAGTGGTGGGGGCAATGTCTGCCAATGCTTATATGCTTCCCGGCGCGGAGAAGATCATTCCAGTAAATTCGGGCACAGAGAACGGCTATGCTTTTGTGGAGTTCAAAATAACAAAACCCGGTACCATCGGTCTGTATGCAAAGACCACAGAGGGCTCATTGTCGGAAGTGCTTGACATTGATAGCTTTGAAAAGGTTAACATGGTGCTCTATCCTAACCCTGTAAAAGGCATTCTCAATATCGCATTCTCGGATGGAGGGGCACTCGAAGTACAAAGCGTTTCAATAACCAATATGCTGGGGCAAATGGTATATCATGGCAACGAAGCTTCTTCTATAGATGTGTCGGTATTAACCACCGGGATATATCAAACCAGCATCGCGACAGATAAAGGTATTTATACGGCAAAGTTCATAAAGGAATAAAAGTGGATGTCTTTCATTCGCAGTATATTACATTGAAAGTATTTTCTTTTATTTGTAATGTAACCGGACGGCTTGCCCGTCTTAATATATTCGTATGGGAACATTGCAAAGTAAAACTGTCAAAAAGACTACCTGGATATTGCTGGGATTTATTGCCGCTAAGTTCATAATGCAGTTTACCCTCATCAATCCGGATTACGACCTGCACCGCGATGAATACCTGCACCTGGACCAGGGAGATCACCTGGCGTGGGGCTACCTTTCCTTACCGCCGTTCACTTCCTGGATATCGTGGTTGATAAAGCTCATGGGCGGTTCTGTGATCGCTGTAAAGTTCTTTCCGGCACTGTTCGGGGCGCTCACTTTGCTTGTGGTTTGGAGAACGATCGAAGAGCTCAGGGGTAGTCTCTATGCTCTAGTGCTTGGTGCTGCCTGTGTATTGCTTTCGGTATTGGTGCGTATCAATTTCCTGTACCAGCCCAATTCGGCCGACATACTCTGCTGGACGGCCGTCTATTATTTCCTTATCAAATATATCAATAGCCAACGCCCAAAATGGTTATTCTGGGGCGGGGTGGTGTTCGCATTGGGCTTCCTGAACAAGTACAACGTCGCCTTTTTGGCATTGGGGCTGCTTCCGGCTTTGCTCGTTACAAGGCAGCGTAAGATACTCGCCAAAAAGGAATTATATTTAGCTGCCATACTGGTTTTTATCCTTATTTTGCCTAACCTCATTTGGCAGTATGCCAACAACTTCCCGGTAGTGCATCACATGAAGGAACTGGCCGATACACAACTTGTGCATGTAAGCCGCTGGCTGTTCCTCAAAGAGCAGCTCATCTTCTTTATCAGTGCGCTGCCTGTAATTATGGCATCGTTGTACGCGTTGCTTTTCTACAAACCATTCGCGGAATATAGGCTGTTCTTCTGGTCATTCGTAGCAACATTAAGCATATTCCTGTTGTTCAGGGCAAAAGGTTATTACGCCATAGGGCTGTATCCTGTTTACATCGCTTTCGGTTCGGTTTTTCTGGGCAACGTGCTCAATGTAGGTCTCAAAAGATCCCTGAAGCCGGTTTTTGTGCTTATCCCGATACTATTTTGCGTAGTGGTGTTTAAGATAGGCTTTTCGATAGAAAGTCCGCATCAGGTAATGAACAACGATACTGCTTACCGCGACATAGGCATGCTGCGCTGGGAAGATGGCAAAGACCACCAGCTCCCTCAGGACATGGCCGATATGCTGGGCTGGAAAGAGCTTGCCGCAAAAGTTGATGCTGCCATAAGCCAATTGCCTCCGGGGCATACACTGGTGGTGTGTGATAATTACGGACAGGCCGGAGCCATAAATTATTACAGCGCGAATAAAGACATAAGAGCGGTATCATTCAACGCCGATTATATCAATTGGTTTGAACTGGATAAGCCCGTATATAACCTTATCCGAATTAAAGAGCTGCAAAACAAGAAAGGCGAACTGGAGGAGACCGGCCCGTTTTTCGAAAAAGGGTTCGTGTCTGATTCGGTGGCCGATCCGATGGCAAGGGAGTATCGTACCACCATTTTTGTGTTCAGCGGGCCAAAGTTCGATGTCAATGCACGGCTAAAGGCTGAGATCGAGGAAGAAAAGTGGGACTAAGCACACGGATAAACACTGTAACATAAAATAGTATTAAACTGCCTGAAAAACTTGTCAGGTTACAGGCTTTCTCACTATTTTTACGCCTCAATTTACAATTATGGCATCAGGTTTTTTTGCGATCTTGGACGACATTGCCGCGTTGATGGACGACGTGGCTGTAACAAGTAAGATCGCTACACGCAAAACGGCAGGTATTCTTGGCGATGACCTTGCCGTGAATGCAGAAAAGGCAACAGGCTTTTTAGCCTCGAGGGAACTTCCCGTACTTTGGAAAATAACCAAAGGCTCGTTCCTGAACAAGCTCATGATCCTGCCGGTGGTATTCCTCCTTAATTATTACCTGCCGGTGGCGATCACCTACATCCTGATCGCCGGTGGTTTCTACCTGGCTTACGAAGGAGTTGAGAAGATCGTAGAATACCTTTTTCACCGAAAGCACCATAAAGAAGGTGAAGTGCCCGAAGTAGTTGCTCAATCACAGGAAGTACAGCAGGCATCGGCTGATGAGGAAAAAGCAAAAGTACGCTCGGCCGTTATTACCGATTTTATCCTTTCGGTAGAGATCGTGATCATCGCGCTGTCAACGGTATTGGACAAAGACCTTACGACACAGATTATTACTGTATCAATAGTGGCATTGCTGGCAACCGTGGGCGTTTATGGGCTCGTGGCGCTCATCGTGCGCATGGACGATGCAGGTTTCAACCTGATAAAGCGCAGCAATAACAAAGGCTTCCTTGGCGGGTTGGGCAACTTGTTGGTAAAACTGCTGCCTGTAGTGATCAAGATATTAGCCATTGTAGGGACTATCGCATTGCTTTTGGTGTCTGGTGGACTGTTCGCTCACAATATCCATTTCTTCCACGACCTGCTGCCGAACATTCCTGTAATGCTAAAGGAATTCGTAATAGGCCTTGCGGCAGGTATTGTTGCCGTTATAGTGGTGATGGCAGCTAAAAAGGTCGTAGGGCTTTTCAGAGGGAAGCCTGCGCAATAAGTCTATTGCCATCCATTTTCAAAAGGGATGATGTCCTGCAGCTTTGGCAACGGCCTTATCAGGTCTTTTGTATTTTCATTCCTGGATATTTCCCCGGTCTCATATAATTCCTCCTTATAAAAACGTTCTCCCGTTGACAGGTTAAAATCTTCGCTATATATTTTCCCGATGCCATCACTGCTTGCGTAGGTATAGCCTATAAGTTCAAAGTTACCATTCTGGTAGCGGAATTTGTATTCATAATGGCCGCGAAGCAGGAAATTACTCACGATCAGGATGCCTTTTTTAATTTCTACGCCATCAAAGCCATTTCCGGTCCTGTAGCCATCCCTGCCGTCAGGATACTGCGGCTCGATCAGCTGATCTGACGAAACTATTGGCTTATAACCACCACCTTCAAGGCCAAAAAGCACCTGTATCCTGTAGGGCCCTTTGTCGTGAACGCTATCCTGCCTAACGCTAACCATGTCCTCAATGCCGTCTTTGTTGAGGTCGCCCGTAGCTTTGGAAACCGTGATATTGAAGTCTTGGGCTAAGCATGGGAGTCCTGAACAACATAAAAGCAGTATAAAGAACAAGCCTTTTAAGGGCAGGCTGCCGGTAAGCGTGTATTGCAAATTTTTCATTTTCTATGTTATTACCAAAAAAACTTGGAATGCTCAATTTGTTTTGAATCCATGAATGTCGCGAAGCGCGTAAAGGCATCATTCGTTGAAAATCGCGATCTGATGGCATCCAGCAGTCCCGGGCGGTCATCAGGGTGTAAATCAAAAACAGCATAGAGTTTTTTGATGTCGTCCGGTCCCACAGTAATACAATATTCATATTCATCTTTGCCTTTCAGGTCTTCAACAACGGAGCCGAAGTCATAACCGTCCAGCATCAATTTGTCTTCATCGGTGAAATATAGTTTAATGGACACCGTTAAGCCGGGACTCTTTTGGTAGTAAAGGGTTATTTTTTCCATGCCTGTAATTTATGTGAATGTAAGACATATTTAGTTCTGGTTAAAACAAAAGATCCCTCCTGCAATAGGAAGGATCTGTTGTCGGGATGACTGGATTTCATATCCACATTTTTGGAATTTTGAGACAACAAAATCTCTCGGCGTTTTACAAACGCCCGGTCTTTTTTGTTTGACCTAATCCTTTTGGGCAAGCTCACGGATTAATCCAAACAAAAAATCCCTCCCGCTGTCGCAGGAAGGATTTATGTTGTCGGGATGACTGGATTCGAACCAGCGACCCCTAGCACCCCATGCTAGTACGCTACCAGGCTGCGCTACATCCCGAACTTATTTTGTAAGAAAGTATTGCAAATATATTGGTTTTCCCGAAAAATAAAACCGTTGCAGGCAAATTATCGCTTTACGAATTTTATCCGCGTAACACCTTTTTCGGTCGATATCAACGCGATGTAAATACCGGGAGCAAGACTTGAAACGTTAGTATTGGCACTTGTTATCTCAACCACCTTTTGCCCTTGCAGGTTAATGACCTCTCCCGATAGTGCCGCGGATCCCTGGTGAAGTGATAGATGATCACCTACAGGGTTGGGGTACAGGCTAATGGTGATGCTCTCTGCAGGGGCATCGTTATCCATTGTGGTAAACGCGATGCAATCCGATGTGGCTGTGCATTCGCCATTGGTAACTTCCACGGCAAAATTCCCGTTCGCCTGTGGCATAAATGATGCGGTTGTAGCGCCTTGTATCGCGCTGTTATCAGCACAGTCGATCCATTGATAACCCTCTCCTGTGGCAGCGGTCACCAGGGTCCCCTCTAAAATGGCTACTTCAGGCTGTGCCATGATGATCAGTGTTATGGCCTGCGTCTGGGTACTCCCACATTCGTTAGTAAGTTCAGCCCTCCAGGTACCCGCATCGCCTTGCGACAGATCGTCGAATAAAAGTGTAGTGCCAGTTTTTGAGGGATCGGCAACATCATCGTGATACCATGTGACCGATCCGGTATTATCACTTTGAAGGTCGTGGCTGAATGAGCTGCCTTCGCATAAAGGAACTGCCAACAAAGGGCTGTATACATATGATGGTTTACGGCATACCGGTGTAAGGGAGGGATAGGCGTACGCGGCTCCGAACTCGATAGAGAACCTACCTTTTGGAACTATGGTACCCGTTTCAATATCATATTCAAAAATACCGTTCATGGTCGTGCCGTACAGCTTTCCGTTGCTGCCTGCTATCAATGATGAGGGATTGATCCCTACCTCCATGAACCAACTGCTTTCGATCAGGAAATCGTATTTTTTTATGAAGATGTTCGTGGCAGGGTCAAATTCATAAAGTATCCCGCCGCCACCGGAAAGGTTGTTCTGGGGAAGTCCTCCGGCCGCATAGCCATAAAATTTGCCATTTGATCCCTTTACCATGTAGGGCGACTGTTTCCCCATAAGGCCTCCGCCAAAGTCATGCCTTTTTGTATAGGCATTCGATGTTGGGTCATAGCTGTATATAGTACCGTTATTAGTTGCCCCTCCCTGTCGGGTAGTGCTGTATAGCGTATTATTGTGTACAACAAAATCGCTATTGTAGCGGTCTCCCTGCTCAAGCGAGGCGCATGGCGCGATGTAAGGAAGGGTCACGGCACCGGTGGCAGGATCGATCTTGATAATACTTCCTGTTAATGGTACTGCCACCGGGCATTGCGAGCGTTCATGGGTCGATCCGTATAAAAACCCGTCTTCGGCCTTGTATAGCGATCCGGCAAGGCGCATGCCCCACGTATTACTCCCGGAACCGCCTATGAACTCGGGCAGTACCCCTACCGATGCAAATGTATTTGTTTGTATGTTGTACGAAAAAATGCGGTCGCTGTTTCCCATACGGATGTTGCTGTAAATGATGTCCGGAGCAGCTTCTGTAAGTCCTCTTCGCCCGTCGCCCATGGGCATTACACCTTGCAGATCGGTATTGGCAGCGGTGAATTCCCTCAAGATGGTAAATTCATTGGTAGTCATGTCATATTCATACATGACCCCGCTGGAATAGGTGAAGTCTACCGATGTGCCTATCGTACCGCCCGATGTTGTTACACCATACAGTTTATTATTAGACAAAGCTAAAAGAGCCCCGGGGCTGTAGCCGTCAAGGCCGTTAAAATGGTGCATTATGCTAAGGTCGCTGCCATCGGCACCGGAACGGAAAATGTAGCCATAGCCATATTGTCCTCCGTTCGCCACCGTACCCCATATTTCCTGTTGGGCTTGGGCATTTAGCGAAACGAGGCAAAGTAATAATGCCCGAAAGTAGTATTTTATCATTCGTCAGCCTGTTTAGTTTACTAAACAGATGAAAGCGATCTTACCCTAAGGTTAAGGCACATTATTCCTCCGCCCCGATCCTGTAAATATCGGCAATGTTCTTCATGATCTCCCTGAAATCGATAGACAGGTCGATAAGTGATCCGCTGTGAATGTCGAAGATCCACCCGTGAACGGTAAGCCCTCTTTCGGAAATGGCTTTTTGCACCTCGGCCGTTTTGATCACGTTAATGCATTGTTCCTGTACATTGAGCTCTACCAGGCGCTCGTATTTGCGTTTTTCGTCCTCAATGGCGTTTATCTCTTTGCGGTGCAGGCGGTATACATCACGGATGTTGCGCAGCCACGGGTTGAGTATGCCAAGGTCCTGGTTTTGCATAGCAGCAAGTATGCCCCCGCAGCCGTAGTGGCCGCAAACCACCACATGGTCTACTTTTAGAACGCCGACAGCATAGTTAATCACTGACATCACGTTAAGGTCGGTATTAGGCACAAGATTAGCAATGTTGCGGTGCACGAACGCCTCGCCGGGCTGCAGTCCCATAAGCTCTTCAGCAGTCACGCGGCTGTCCGAACATCCTATGTACAATATGGCTGGTGACTGGCCCTTTGACAGGTTTTCAAAGTAGTTGCTGTTGCTGTCAAGCTGCTGCGCTACCCATGCCTTATTGTTCTCAAAAACTTTTTTAATGTCCATGTTTTAGTTGTTTACCCAAAAATAATGATTTTTGTGCAACACCTTGCTTAGTGATAGTAATAAGCAAAAAAAAGGGTTGCCTTTCGGCAACCCTTTGGTATCGCTGTGCGATATGCTTATTTTTTCTCTGCCTGTTTTTGGGCATCCTCGATCATTTTCTCGTTCGCGGTAATGGCAAACTCTACGCGCCTGTTCTGACGCATACCTTCGGCAGTTGAGTTATCTGCGATCGGGTCAGCTTCTCCACGTCCTAATGTAACGATCCTGGCTGAGCTTATCCCTTTTCCGGCAAGATATGCCTTAACTGATGCAGCCCTTTGCTCAGACAGCTTTAGGTTATAGTCGTCTGCGCCGCTGCTGTCGGTGTATCCGAATATCTGGATATTCGTATCAGGATATTCGTTGAATACAGGTACAAGCTTGTCAAGGTTAGCTTTAGCTGTAGATGTAAGTGTAGATTTATTAAGATCGAAGTTCACCGAGTTCTCACCCAAAGTGATCTTGATGCCTTCGCCCACCCTTTCAACCTCAGCACCAGGAAGCGCCTGGTCTATTTTCTGGGCCTGCTTGTCCATCCTGTTGCCTATAAGGCCACCGGCCGCACCACCTACAACACCACCAATGATGGCGCCCAGGGCCGTGTTGCCGCCTTTGCCTACGTTATTGCCAAGCACACCGCCGATAACCGCACCCGATGCCGCTCCTATGGCTACGCCACGCTGTGTATTATTTGTATTTTTTACCGCATCACATGAGGTAAAACCGATGCTGAACATAAACGCCGCAGCAATGGCATAGATCTTCGTTGTTTTCATAATAGTTTATTTACTTTGTTTTATTGAATTATTTACATTTTAGAGAATTGGTAGGTCACCTCTACATTCTTGCCGCCGACGGCCACATTGTCGATAAGCTGGAATGAGCTCTCGGTCTGGTTCCTCATTTGCAGGAAGTAGCCTTCACTTACGCGTTTGGCTTTTTCGCCATTGGTGATCTTAAGCGTAAATGCGCCTTCCTTGGTCACTGTCCATACGATAGGGCTGCTGAAAGAAGGGCAGTTGGCTTTACTGATGCTCATGGAACCTTTGTTGTTGTTCGGGACAAAATTCCATGAACTGCCTTCAAGGCATTTTGAGTCGGCAATATCAAATGAGGTTACTTTGATGTACTCCGATCCCGGATAGGTCACACTAGTAATGGTCCAGTTACCTTTAAGTCCGGTTTGGGATTTGGTGTCTAACGAGCCGCATGATGCCAATGCCATCATGAACAGGCTTAAGAAAAGGAATTTTTTCATAATCAATGATCAGGTTTAAAGTTCAGATTTTCATGTTTCGGTGAATAAAGTTACTATGTTTGATGCAAACTTTACAACTATCGAACTGATTTTTTAACAGGAATTGTTTTATTTTTATCAGAAATGGAGAGTTGGTGTGAAAGGAAAGTCTGAATTTTTAAGGAATTAGCGTTGGCATAATGAGATAAATTGCCGCATATTAATGTTTTCTTAAAATTATTTTCTTTAACAGTTGGTTGGAATGTCAATTTGTCACCAATGCGTTAATGGTATCTTATTTGACAGAATATCGATGACAAACTTTAAAACGATTAATTTATGACAACAGGAAAAATTAATGTTTCGGTAGAGAACATATTTCCACTGATCAAAAAATTCCTATACAGCGACCACGAGATATTCCTTCGTGAGCTCGTTTCCAATGCTACTGACGCCACACTTAAGTTAAAGCACCTGACAGGCATTGGCGAAGCTAGTGTAGAATATGGCAACCCGATCATTGAGGTTAAGGTTGACAAAGAAGGTAAAAAGATCCACATCATCGACCAGGGCCTTGGCATGACAGCAGAGGAAGTTGAAAAATACATCAATCAGGTGGCATTTTCGGGCGCCGAGGAGTTCCTTGAAAAATATAAGGATTCTGCCAAGGATTCCGGTATCATAGGCCATTTCGGTCTTGGTTTCTATTCGGCGTTCATGGTAGCGGAGAAAGTGGAGATCATCACCAAATCGTATAAGAACGAGCCTGCGGTACACTGGGCCTGCGACGGTAGTCCGGAATTCACACTTGAGCCATCTGATAAGACCGACCGCGGTACCGAGATCATCCTGAACATTGCCGATGATTCGACCGAGTTCCTTGAAGAAGGCCGCATTCGTGAATTGCTGAAAAAATACAACAAGTTCATGCCGGTGCCTATCAAATTTGGTACCCGCAAAGAAACATTACCAACCCCTGATGATGCTACAGAGCATTTCCATCCGGAAGAGATCGAAATAGACAACATCATCAACAATCCTAACCCGGCGTGGACCAAACAGCCTGCCGAACTGAATGAAGAGGATTACAAAGCGTTTTACCATGAGCTGTACCCAATGCAGTTCGAGGAGCCGCTGTTCAACATCCACCTGAACGTGGATTACCCTTTCAACCTGACAGGTATCCTTTACTTCCCTAAACTGTCATCTGACCTACAGGTGCAAAAGGACAAGATACAGTTGTACCAAAACCAGGTATTCGTTACCGATAACGTAGAGGGCATTGTGCCGGAATTCCTTACCATGCTTCGCGGAGTGATCGACAGCCCGGACATCCCGCTTAACGTATCCCGTTCCTACCTTCAGGCTGACGGCGCGGTCAAAAAGATCTCCAACTACATTACCCGAAAGGTAGCCGATAAGTTGAAGTCGCTGTTTACCGAGAACCGTGAGGATTTTGAGCAGAAATGGAATGACATAAAGATCGTATTGGAATACGGCATGCTGAGCGAACCGAAATTCTATGAGAAGGCGGGCGCGTTCGTACTTTACCCAACTGTTGACAATAAGTTCTATACCCTTGAGGAACTGAAGGAAAAACTGGCGGCCACGCAAACTGACAAAGATGGTAAGCTGGTGGTGCTGTACGCATCTAATAAAGATGCGCAGCACAGCTATATTGAAGCAGCACAGGCCAAAGGCTATGAAGTGATGCTACTGGACTCGCCGATCATATCGCACCTTATCCAAAAGCTTGAGGCTGACAACGAGAAACTGACATTTGCCCGCGTTGATGCCGACCATATTGATAAGCTTATTAATAAGGACGAAGAGCAGATCTCGAAACTGAGCGATGAGGAGAAAGAAACCCTGAAAACGACTATCGAAGAATTCGTTCCAAAGTCGGGCTACTCAGTACAGCTTGAAGCAATGGACAGCAGTGCGGCGCCATTCATGATAACCCAGCCGGAGTTCATGCGCCGCATGAAGGAAATGAGCGCCAGCGGTGGAGGCGGTATGTTCGGTATGGGCAACTTCCCGGATATGTATAACCTTGTGGTGAACACCAACCATGAGCTCTCATCTTCCATCCTGAACAGCGGTGAAAAAACACATCAGGAGGCGTTGGTGAAGCAGGCGCTCGACCTTGCCAAGTTGAGCCAGAACCTGCTGAAAGGCGAGGAGCTTACGGCCTTTGTAAAAAGGAGCTTTGAACTGATCAAGTAGATGATAGATAATAGTCCGATGGATAATAAAAGACCTGTAGTGCGAGCTACAGGTTTTTTATTTTGAACCTTACTTTGAAAATATAATTAATTTCGGTGATCCCCATGCCTAAAATAATCCCTTAATTTGGATAATATAGGGACAGATCCTACTGTGACCAGATCTAAAAGCATCCGCAATTGGAGACTGACATCGGTCTATAAGGCATTCTGTAGAACAGACCGGCATACTTTATAAAATTAAGGTTTCATTGCTCCGAAATCCCTTACGATATTGTATTTTAACGGTTAAAGAGATGTTAAGCATTTTCCTTTTTCGGCTGGGCATAGGCTACTTTTGGGTGACTAACTTAAATACACAATGCTATGAGGAACTTGAAAATGCTTATGCTGGCGGCAGTGGGATGCTGTGCGCTGGTGTCGTGCTCGGACGACGATTCTGAAAATGCAAATGCAGGTATTGCCGGCACTTACAGGCTTACGGCCTGGAACGCACCGGTGGCTGTAGACTTTAATGACGATGGAACTGCCAATGTGAACCTGATGAATGAAACGTCGTGTTACAACAATTCAGATCTAATCCTGCACAGGGACGGGACGTATGACATGACCTACAATTATGTGAACATTGACGGTACGGTCTCATGCGGGTCGGAAACCACCACAGGTACGTGGACACGTACAGGCAATACCGTTACGACAACGCATTTGAGCGGCGGCCAGAATGTTACGGCCGATTTCAATTACGCATCGGGTAACCAGCGCACACTTACCAGGACAGTTTCTAACTGGAACTATCCAAGCATAGATGGTAATGATCAGGTGTATGCTGTAGGAAGCGTTAACATGGTGCTTACAAAGCAGTAATGATGTGAACTATCGAAGGAGCCGGTTTTAACCGGCTTTTTTTATTACAGGCTTTTTTAGATGCCAAAATGGTAAAGCATGAGATCGTGTTTATATCTATATTTACTGAAAAAACACATAATATGGACCTGCCTATAGAAACCCCTGCTTTATTATTCTCGGCTACATCGCTTATACTTTTGGCCTATACCAACCGCTTCCTTACCATAGCAACCATTGTAAGGGGGCTCAAGGCAAGCTACCAGCAAAACCAGAACAAAAGCATTCTGGTCGAGATAAAGAACCTGAGCCTGAGGCTGACCCTTATAAGGCACATGCAGATGTATGGCGTGCTAAGCCTTTTCTTCTCAGTGTTCGCCATGGCACTGCTTTTTGCAGGCATACAGGATTGGGGTGCTTATGTATTCGGCCTCAGCCTGCTGTTGCTGCTCACTTCACTGGGTGTTTCATTTTGGGAAATAAGTATTTCGGTAAAGGCACTGCGGGTACACCTGAGCGATCTGGAGGACGAAGCAGGAATAAATAAATAATGCAGCCGCTAAACCTATTTCCATTTTAATAGTCTAATCCAAAACATAATAATTAATACCGCCACTTATGGATGCGCATGTACTTTGGTCGCTACGGTTGGGGTTTAGCAGCAAACAGGCCGAAAGGATAAAAAAGAACGGCCTGGAGCGTTACTTGAAGGATTCGTTCGCGAAGCCTCGCGTTTCCATGCCCGACTTTACAAAAGGCTGGCCTAAAACACCTACGGAAGTAAGCGAAATGAACCGAAAGTTTACCGGAGATGAAGGCAGGAGGGAGGCAAGGGTAATACGCGATGAGGGCAACCTTGCGCTAAAGGCATGGTGGATAGACAGGATGCGGGGCCAGGAGTTACCGCTGCGCGAAAAAATGACGCTGTTCTGGCACAACCATTATGTGGCCGCTTTTAATAAAGTGAGCGTTAATTATTGGTTGCTGGACCATAACATGGCATTGCGCGAAAATGCATTTGGCAACTTCAGGGAATTGACAAAAATAATGCTGCGCACCAATATGCTTGTCCGTTACCTTGATAATAACAGTAATGTAAAAGGGAAATTCAATGAAAACCTGAGCAGAGAGCTTCTGGAGCTTTTTACATTGGGCATTGGCAACTATACGGAGCAGGATATAAAAAATGGCGCCATGGGCCTTGCAGGGCTTACTGTAGGCGATGCCGGGGCAGTGTACAGGCCTTCCAAAGAAAATGAAGAACCCATTGTTTATTTTGGGAAAAAAGGGAAATTTAAGGCCGATGACATGGTTGATATCATTTTTAAGCAGAAGAATGCTCCTTACCATATTACCCGTAAGCTGTTGAAATGGTTCATTTATGATGATCCGCCTGAAAAGCTGGTTACCTACTACGGTGATCTTTTGCGGGAAAAAGATTTTGAGATACAGCCCTTACTGATGAAGATGTTCACGGAAGAATTTGGCAAGGTCACTGCGGGCTCAAAGATCAAAGATCCACTATCCTTCATCCTGCAGCTTCTCCATGAGTTTGATGCTAAACCCATTAGCAGCAGGATGGTGGCGCAATTCGTAAAGTTACAAGGTATGGACCTTTTTAACCAGCCTAACGTAAAGGGATGGAATGGTGGCAATTACTGGCTTTCCCCGCAGATATACTCGCAGCGGCAAAATCTTGCCGACCTGCTGTGTACCAAGGTGGTGAACAGCAGGAGGGTAAAGATATTTGCACAGGAGGGGAGCGATGCGCTTGAAAAGCTTACGGTAAACCCCGCCTGGGACAGGAGCGGAAACAACAAGTCCATTATTGCCGACCTCTCTAACAGGCTGTTGTTCAATGTTGACAGTAATTTGCAGGCCGATCTTGAAAATATGCTCAGGCACGATTTTGATCCAAAGGCAAAAGGGGCAGAGAATGGTGTAATGCGGCTGCTGAACTTCATGATCAGGACACCCGAATTCCAACTCATATAAAAACAGGAGTTATGAACAGGAGAAACTTTTTTAAGCTTACAGGTACTTTTACAGGCGGGCTTTTGGTAGTTCCCGATTTCCTGTATTCTTTCGGGATGCAGGATAACCTTGCCAAGGGCGATAGCTGCCTGGTATTCATCCAGCTTAGTGGCGGTAATGACGGGTTGAACACGTTCATACCCTATAAAGACGAAATGTACCGGCGTTTGCGCCCCAATATAGCCCTTTCGGCAAATGATGTGGTAGCGGCAGGGGAAGGTATGGCCTTTCACCCCGCCATGAAAGGCTTTGCAGAAATACTCCAGCAGGGGAATATGTCGGTGGCCCAAAATGTAGGGTACCCCGAGCCTGTGCTTTCGCATTTCAGGGGGCAGGAGATATGGCAAACGGCCTCATCATCCAACGAATATCTTACCGAAGGCTGGCTCGGGCGTTTTCTTGATCATCATTACAAGGACCATCATCCGACTGCCGCAATAAACGCAGATAAGATCGATAACCTTGCTTTAAGGGGCATTGAGCCTAATAGCATGACCCTGACCTACCGCAACAACCTGAACAGTAAAGAGCAGGAAGGCACTTTAAAGCTGTCCGATAACCCGCAGCTGGATTTTGTAAGGAAGATCGCCGGGTCAATATCCGAAGGCTCCTCCGAAGTGCAGCGGGCGTTGAATAATGCAACGGCATCTGAAGCGACCTACCCAAAGTCGGAACTGGGTAAAAATATGGAATGGATAGCCAAACTGATAAAGGGAGGGCTGAATTCAAAAATATATTACACGTCCCTTACCGGGTTCGACACCCACCAGAACCAGCTGCTTGCGCATTCGTCTAAACTTTCTATTCTCAACGATGCGGTATATTCCTTTTATAAGGATATAAAGGCAGCCAAAAAGCTGGATGAGGTAACCGTAGTGGTATTCTCGGAATTTGGCAGGCGGGTTGCTGATAATGGTACCGGTACCGATCATGGCAAGGCCGCACCCATGTTCATCATTGGCGGGGGCACTAAAGGAAAGCTGCTGGGAGGTAATCCCAACCTGGCCGACCTTGACAATGGCGACGTGAAATATACCATCGACTTCAGGAGCGTATACGCAAGCCTGCTTAAGGATAAGTTCAGCTTTAACCCTGCGCTGATAGGCATAAATAACCAGCCACTGAAAGGTTTGTTTTAGTTTATTCGATGATCCAGAGCAGCACAGGCTTCGAAGTCTTTTTAAGCTTTTCGTCGAGCTTTCTCATGAAATTGTCCGATACTGCGGGGCATCCCCAGCTTAGTGGCGCGTAGTCGGGATATATTTCCATATCCGGCACAGCGGTCCACGAGTGCAGTACTACCACGCGGGCTACGGCATTGCTGTTGGACTTCTCCAGCCCATGCATCCAGTACTTTACCTTTATGCCCCAGGAACTGTAGTCGCGCTTGCCTATCTTATATTTGCCAAGTGCGGTGCAATGGCTCCCGTCGGCATTGCTGTATTTCGCCTTTTCCCATTTCGTATCATTATTCTCATGGATGTCGCAGCTGCCATGGGTCGTAACATTGGAGTCGGTTATCTTCTTTTGGTTGAAGTCGTATACAAAAAACCTGTTCCTGCCTGAGTGGATGCTCATGTCTACAAGGAAATAATAGTCTTCGCAAAATTTTTCCTTTTTACAAAAGGCCAGTGCTTCGGAATGCTTTGAGGTGTAATCTTTCGGTTCTTTACGGCTTTTGGCGGTATCTGCATCAGGTGTGCTAATGCAGCTCATCAGCCCCAAAAGGAGAATGGTGATAATGCGGGTCATATAGTCAGGTATGGTATTACATTATAACTGCATAACGCACCGTTTAGTATTTCCGAAAAAGAATACCGCATTTTAACATCCGTATTAAATCTAAGTAATATCTTTGCCCGCTTTTAAATTTTGGGAGATGGAACAAAGGAACGTATTAAAGGGAGTAATATTGGTAGGCCTTGGCGCCTCAAGCTACGGCATGCTGGCTACATTTGTAAAGCTCGCCTATGACAAAGGGTATACAACTGCTGAGGTTACCGCCTCGCAAATGTTCTTGGGCATACTCGGAATGCTCCTCATAAATATGTTCCAAAAAGCAAAGAAAAAAGATGAGGTGGTCAAGGCATCTGCCAATGACAGGTCGAAGCTTATGATAGCGGGGACCTCCATGGGCTTTACCAGCGTATTTTATTATCTGGCAGTATACTTTGGGATACCTGTCTCTATCTGTATCGTGCTGCTCATGCAAACGGTTTGGATGAGCGTATTTTTAGAATCCATTATCGCCAAAGAGGTACCATCGGCCAAAAAGCTGTTCGCCGTAGCGATCGTGCTTGCAGGAACGGTATTGGCGGCCAATCTTATAAGCAATATAAACGCACTGAATATTACAGGCGTATCGTTCGGATTGCTGGCGGCGGCATCGTTTACGGCCACTATGTTCACGAGCAATACGATAGCGACGCATGTATCGTCAGCACAGCGCAGCCTTTTCATGCTTTTTGGCGGCGGGGTAGTGGTACTGGCATTTACAGCCTACACATGGACAGGCAGCTTTAATTTCGAGATCTTCCTGACATGGGGATTAATACTGGCGCTTTTTGGCACCATCATACCCCCTATATTGCTTAATGCCGGCTTCCCGCATGCCGGGTTGGGGCTGGGCAGCATTGTTGCTTCTATGGAGCTTCCCGTTTCGGTGATGATGGCCTTTATAGTACTCCAGGAAAAGGTTAGCCTTTTGCAATGGACAGGCATTGCCATGATCCTGGGGGCCATCGTACTGATGAACGTAAAGCTGCCTTCACGAAAATAATTTGCTATCTTTGGGTAAAACGCACTTATGGCTTTACCCTGGCACCTTTACTTAATGGCATCGTTGTATATCCTTGCCGGCCTCAATCATTTCAGGGTGCCGCGTATGTATATACGCATGATACCACCTGTTTTCCCCAATCCTAAAACCCTCAATTACATTAGTGGCGCGGCAGAGATCATTTTGGGCATTTTGATCTGCATACCAGAATATGCATCCCTTGCCGCATGGGGCATAATTGCGTTGCTCATTGCCATCTTTCCTGCCAATGTTTATATGTATATCAATGAAAAAGCAGGTATGGGTGTTCCCAAATGGGTATTATTGATAAGGTTGCCATTGCAGTTGCTACTGCTGTATTGGGCATGGCTGTATACAAAATTTTAAAATTATCATAAGAATTAGCTTACTGTTTGTTGCAGTTGAAAGTTTATCTTGCTTTTGTTCTTTAAAAGGATAAATGCAATACTGCTGAAGGACTTTCAAAATAATGTTGGTTTGGATAGTACAAAAATTCCAACTTCTCAAAAAGGAAAAAAATAACATTGGTTTTTGAAGATGAATTAATTTTTTTAGTAATATTGGTTAACGAATCGTGAACAATTACTTAATTACCTGATTTTAATTTTTTCTACTGATGAAAAAGAGCAGCCGTCCGGAGCTGGACAGGGAAGCGGTACTGAGGATCATAACGCTTGCCCGGGAAGAAAGGAAACCTTTCGATGAGATCAAAAAAGTATTTGGCCTGGCTGAAAAGGAAGTGACCGAAATTATGCGGAAACAATTAACCGTAGATGATTTTGAAAGCTGGAAGAAAAAGGTCGCGGCCAAAAAGCCAAAGCCTGTGACGCAATTCAATATTATACAGGAAGACGAACTGGACTCCAGGTATTATATCCGGAATAAGTTTTGAACCGTAGCTCCCCCTGAGGGAGTTTTTTATTTTTTAACGGTTGGGAATAATCGATCTTGGCTATCTTTAGCAAAATTTATTTTTGATGAAAAAAGCCTTTGCCCTATTACTTTTTTTTGTTTCAGCAGCCCTTTTTGCACAGGATATATCCGGGCCATGGCACGGATTGCTTACTTTTCCCGGCGGACAGCTGCGCATAACCTTTACCATAGAGAACGTTGAGGGCGGCGGCTATACAGCTACCATGCTCGTACCGGAGCAAAGCCCCAACGCATTGCCTGTAACCTCGGTGCTTTACGAGAACGGGATACTTGCCTTTGCACTGCCGGATGCCGATATCCACTACAGGGGCACACTCGAAAATAATGTCTTTAAAGGGACTTTTACGCAAAACCGAAGTGACCTTCCGCTGGACCTGGGCAGGGAAGAGGTAAAGATAAAAGAGAAGGCAAGGCCGCAGGAACCCGTAAAGCCTTACCCTTATCATAGCGAGGATGTAACCTTTAAGAACGAAAAAGGCAGTATGCTCGCAGGTACGCTGACCTTGCCCAAGAAGGCAGGAATTTACCCAGCAGTGATACTGGTGACCGGCAGCGGGCCGCAAAACCGCGATGAGGAAATGCTTGGGCACAAGCCCTTCTTAGTACTTGCCGACCACCTGACGCGTGCCGGCATTGCGGTACTGCGCTATGACGACAGGGGCGTGGGGGCATCTGAGGGGAAATTCTCTACCGCTACAACCGAAGATTTTGCGTCCGATACCGAATCGGCTTTCCGGTACCTGAGAACACGGCCAGAAATAAAAAAGAATAAGATAGGCATTGCCGGGCACAGCGAGGGCGGACTGATCGCACCCATAGTAGCGTCTAAAAACCCTGATGTTGCCTTTATTGTCCTGATGGCAGGAAGCGCCATACCGGGCGACGAGCTAATGCTGCTGCAAAATTATATGATGGGCAAGGCCAACGGCATGCCGGAGGAAGAACTCACAAAGCTTGGCGCCATCAACCGACAGATCTATGATGCCATAAAAACCGAAATGGAGCCAAACCCGCTACGGGCAAAGCTGCAAACCATCTTCGACCAGCAGCTCAAGCCGATATTCATATCCAAAGGCATCCCGAAAGACCAGGCGGCACAGTATGTAGACATGCAGGTGGTCGAAATGGCCTCGGCATGGTACAGCAACTTCATCCGCTACAACCCGGCGCCGGTGCTGGATAAGGTACAATGCCCTGTACTGGCCATTAATGGCGATAAGGACCTGCAGGTAGCATCTACAGCCAACCTCGATGCTATAAAGCGTTCAGCCGAAAGGAGCGGCAACAAAAAAGTGACCACTAAAGTGCTGCCCGGCCTCAACCACCTGTTCCAGGAAAGCAAGACCGGCTCACCAACTGAGTATGGTGAATTGGAGCAGACATTCTCGCCTGTGGCAATGAAGGAAATAACGGATTGGGTATTGAAGGTGGTGAGGTAGACTGAAATCCGGGATTTAGAGTGTTACATTATCTCAATAAGCATAATTATGGATTTTAGATTAATCAGAAACATTTCAATGGTATTTCTCGGATTGTTCTTTTTAGTATTTCTAATGCCGACTCAGGAAAAAACTAGGAATTATGTTAAGGAAGAAGTAACCAAAGAGAGTTACAACGGTATTGTGATAAAAAAATATATTGATAAATCTAATCATGCAACGCCTACTGTAATATTAAAAGATGGAAGGGAACTTTCCTTTATCGGTAACATTTATGATAAAATAAATGTTGGTGACTAGATTGTAAAATTTTCAGGAGATATTAAGATGTTTATCTATCGTGCAGGTAACAAAATAGAATTAGATAATCGTGATTATTATGTGTGGTAATTCTGTCGCCTGAACCTTTTCATTACCTCAAAGTCAAGAACCCCACAACACTCCAAACACACTCAAACTTTCCCATTTAGCCCCCCGACCGCAGCGGCATCCCCCGACGCAGGAGGGATACAGCGGTGGGCAGGAACATGGCCCGCAAAAAAAGTCCCAGCCTTTCGCTCCAAAAAACCAGTAACAATGACACCTGATTAAGCACATCCCTCGCTCCCCTCTCCTTCGGAGAGGGGCTGGGGGTGAGGTCTTTTGAGGAAGAGTAAGCACATTCCGCCTCCCTCTCCTTTGGAGAGGGCCGGGGAGAGGACGCAAAAAACCCCGGATCCGCAACTATCCGGGGTTTAACTAACTACTAAACCTAATTATATATGAAAATAATTATTCTTTTTTAGAACATGCCGCCACTGCTTTGCTTGGTGTTGTCGTCACGTTGCTTGCGCTGCATGGCCCTGCTCTTTCCGGCGCCGAACATATAGTTAAGACCGAAATATACCGTGCGGCTCTCCCAACGGAACTCGCCACTTTGCGGGAAAGGGTTGGCAGCACTAAAGCCGTAGCGCATCATGTTGAACATGTCATTGAAGCGAAGGCTAAGCGACATTTTATTATCAAGCAGCGTATAGCGCGCGCCACTGTCGATCTTGTACATGTCCTTGCTTTCGTTCTGTACGCCATTCACGGCGCCCCTGTAAAATCCGAACAGCAGGAAGCTAAGGCGCGGGTTGACCCTGAAGTTGCTGTTAAGCCTTGCATTGAAGGCATTCACGTCCACACTGCGCTCTACCATTTCGTAATCGTCATCAGACCCCGGTTCCAGTACCGACACCGTTCCCCTCTGAGAAATGCTTGAGAAGTCGATGGCCGGCTGGATGTCCCACCATTTGAATATTTTATAATTGGCTGAAAGTTCGAACCCGTAAGCGCTGTTCTTGTCGAAGTTGCCAAAGCTCATGATCTGGTCCTGGGTGTTGGTGGTCGACTCATCCGGGTAGAAGATCCTGTTGATCTCATCATTAATGAACCTGTAGTACACACCCCCCGTGATGGAAGAACCCTGCCCGAACATACGGGTGTAGTTAAGCTCTACCGACTGCGTGAACTGTGGTAAAAGTTCCGGGTTACCCAGTGATGTAAGCAACGGTGTGGAGAATTCCCTTACAGGTTTTGTCTGCTCGATACTTGGCCTGTCTACCCTGCGGCTAAAGCTCAGTTGGTACATATTGCTCACGCTTGGGGTATAGGTAAGGTAGGCCGAAGGATATACCGTAAAGTAATCGTCCTTGAATACTGCCTGCCCGTTATTAAAATTATTGTTCACCTGGTAGCTTTCGAAGCGCGCGCCCAGCTGGTAGCTGAATTTCTCGAACTTTTGCCCAAAGGTGGCATAAGCCGAATAGATATCTACATCATACGTGTACCCTGAATCCATCAGGTTAGGGTTGGTCACATTAGGGTTGGTGGTATTGTATACATTATCAGTACGTATTACCCTTGCTTCGGCACCCAGTTCGAGTGTAGATCTTTCCGTAAGCGGGTTCACATAGTCAAGATTGGCGGTCACATTGGTACGGTCGTCGATCAGGCGGTCAGCGTAAAGTACCGGCGCTTCAGAACCTGTAGTTGTGCGATAATCCACGTCCTGTGTGCTGCGGGAGTCGTTATAGTTGGCCTCGAAGTCCAGCGTGTGGCCTTCTTTCGCGAATTTGTGCTTAAAGGCAATGTTGTACGAATTATTTTTGTTCTCGCTATCCAGTGCCGAACGCTGCGAGATATTCTCCAGTCCCGTTCCGGGTCCGTAAAGTATGTCGGTGCCAATGGTGGCATCGCCTGTAAAATAATTCTGGTTGGTATAGAACGAAAGGGTATTGTTATCGTTGATGTAATAATCCATTCCTATTTTCCCTAATACGCCCTCATTATCGTTCACCACATCTACCAGTTGGTTAGAAAAAATATCGTGGCGCTGCACGTGGCCATTGTTGAAATACTTGCCAAAATTGCTGCCTATATTACCGAAGAAGTTCACTTTCCCGGTGCGGTAGTTCATATCGAGCGAGTTATTGAACTTGGGTGTTTCACCAAAAGTCACGCCTGCGTTGAAGTTGCCGTTAAAGCCATCGTTCGCGTTCTTATGGAGGATAATGTTGATTATTCCGCTCATTCCCTCAGGATTGTACTTTGCGCTTGGGTTGGTGATCAGTTCTATCTTTTTAATGGAGGTAGAGGGTATCTGCTTTAGTAATTGTGCAGGGTCAATATTAGTCGGCCTGCCGTCTACGAGCACCCTTACGTTCTGGTTGCCGCGCAGGGATATCTTGCCGTCCTGGTCTACGTTCACCGATGGGATGTTGTTCATTATCTCCGATGCGGTACCGCCTGCCGTGGTAAGGTCGCGGCCTACGGTAATTACTTTACGGTCGATCTTTTGCTCTATGGTCGATACTTCCTTTACTATCTCAACTTCATTAAGCTGGGTGGCTTCTTCTGCCATGGTTATGGTGCCAAGGTCTATCGTTTTGGTGTCGGCAGAAAGGTTCGCCGTGATGTGCTGTGCCTTATACCCCATGAAAAGGACCTCTACTGTATAGCTTTTCAGCGGGAGGTTCTTTACGGTAAAATTACCGTTATCATCGGTAATACCGCCTGAGATCACGGCATCGCCTTCTTTAACGGAGATGCTTACATAGGGAAGTGTTTCCTTTGTGTTGGAGTCGATCACTTTTCCGGAAATGCTCCCCGGGTTTTGTGCGTGCAGGGTCATGATGCCTCCAAAAAGGAGGACAAGCAGGAACTTGAAATTCATGTTCGTATTTTGATTGATGATTGATGATGGGACAAATGTACAGCTTTAAAACTAATATGCAATACAAAGTACCTTTTAATGCATAAATTAATGATCTTTTAATGTCGCCAACCTATGCATATACCCATAAGACAGCAAAGGCACGGTTTTGTTACAAAAAAGTTTGAAAAAAGTTATTGAGGTCGAAAGTCGCAAGGTCATAAGGTCATAAGTTGCAGGATCATAAATTTTTAAAGTCATAAAGTCGAAAGTTATTGGTTCTTTGTCATAAGTGTGGGGAATTTGAGTTAAGGACATGGTATATATGTTTTTTTAGATTATATGAGCTTTGAGAAACAGCTTTGACAAGTTCTCCTGATTATCCGAACAGGTTTTATGCATTAATTCCAAACTTTATGACCTTATGACTTTGCGATTTTATGACTTCTAAATTTTACCTATTATTTAAGTTTTTTCCCCTCAGTACGTTGCTTAAAATAATTATCTTTGCACGCTTAAAAATAATTGTAAAATGGCGTTGTCACAAATCCTTGTCCCACACATACAAAAAGCGGTAGAAGCTTTGTTCGGTATTTCTGTTGAAAAGATAGAGCTACAGGCGACCCGAAGGGAATTTGAGGGCGATATCACCATGGTTATTTTTCCGCTTTTAAAGCTGGTAAAAAGCAACCCTGCCGCGCTGGGCAATGCCATTGGGCAGTACCTTATGGACAATACCGATGAGGTGGAAAAATTCAACGTAGCGGGCGGCGGTTTCCTTAACCTTGTCATTTCAGATAAGTTCTATATTGACTTCTTCAACGGCATCAAGGGCGACGAGAACTTTGGTACCCAAAAACCTGTTGAGGGCGGTAAGGCCGTGATGGTGGAGTATGCTTCGCCGAACACCAACAAGCCGCTGCATTTGGGCCATGTTCGTAATGTGCTGCTGGGCTATTCGGTGGCGAACATTATTGAAGCATCCGGCAAAAAGGTTTACAAGACCCAGGTGATCAACGACAGGGGCATCCACATCTGCAAGTCGATGCTGGCGTATGAGAAATTCGGGCATGGCGAAACCCCGGAAAGCGCGGGCGTAAAAGGCGATAAGCTGGTTGGGAATTATTATGTGGAGTTTGATAAAGCGTATAAAAAAGAGATTGAGACGCTGATCGGAGAAGGAAAGACTGAGGAAGAAGCCAAAAAGAACGCGCCGATCCTACTGGAAGCCCAGGCCATGCTCCTCAAATGGGAAGCCGGTGATGAAGCCGTTGTTGCCCTTTGGAACAAAATGAACGGCTGGGTGTACGAAGGCTTTGAGGCATCGTTCAAAAACATCGGGGTTGACTTCGATAAAAATTATTATGAAAGCAACACGTACCTTTTAGGTAAGGATGTTGTTGCCGACGGCCTTGAAAAAGGCGTATTCTATAAAAAAGAGGACGGCTCGGTGTGGATCGATCTTACCGATGAAGGCCTTGACGAAAAGCTGGTGCTGCGCCGCGATGGTACCTCGGTATATATTACGCAGGATATCGGTACGGCGATACAAAGGGTAAAAGATTTCCCCGATGTAGGCGGGATGGTTTATACGGTAGGCAACGAGCAGGATTACCATTTTAAAGTGCTGTTCCTGATCCTAAAAAAGTTGGGCTTCGACTGGGCGGAGAACCTGTACCACCTGTCGTACGGCATGGTCGACCTTCCTTCCGGTAAAATGAAAAGCCGTGAGGGTACTGTGGTAGATGCCGACGACCTGATGGACGAAATGGTTTCGACCGCGAAGAACATATCCGAGGAACTTGGCAAGCTCGAGGGCTATTCGGGCGAGGACAAGACCCGCCTCCACCGCATCATTGGCCTTGGCGCGCTGAAATACTACATCCTTAAAGTAGACCCTAAAAAACGTATCCTGTTCAATCCTGAAGAGTCGGTAGACTTTGCAGGCAACACAGGGCCGTTCATACAATATACCTATGCCCGGATCCAGTCGCTACTGCGCAAGGCCGACTTTAACCGTAAGGTTACACTGCCGGTTGCCGAAATACCGCTTCACGAAAAAGAAAAGGAGCTCATTAAAATGCTTGCGGAATTTCCCGAGGTGGTACAAAATGCAGCAAATACTTACAGCCCTGCACTAGTGGCCAATTATACCTATGAGCTTGTTAAGGGATACAATTCGTTTTACCAAGTCGTGCCTATACTTGCCGCAGAACCCTATGCTGAAAGGGTTTTTCGAACACAGCTAAGTGAAAAAGTGGGCGAAACCATAAAATCGGCTTTCGGCCTGCTGGGAATCGGCGTGCCGGAGCGCATGTAATTTTAAAACAGGCTTTTTTGTGAAAGAGAATATACCGAACCCGAAGGATAAGCCTTATTTTTTCCAGTCGTTTGCCATTGTGGCCATTTCCATTGTGGCTATGCTGGTATTCAGGTCTTTCCTGCCTGAAAAGATATTTACCGAAACCGCTTCCACCAAAAATGTGGTGGTCGACAGCCTGATGCTGGAGGCCGTTGAGGCTGGCGGCGGTGAAGAGGAAACAGATACACTCAGCAATAAAAAAATCGTATTCGAGGCGGTAAACGGCATAAAGTTTCCTTCCGAAACCTTTGAAGATTATAAAGGCTACCAGCACCTGGTAAACTTTTACGAAAAGCTGCTGCAGCTGGAAACCAAACAGCAGGGCAAGGTGCGCATCGCCTATTTTGGTGATTCCATGACCGATGGCGACATGATCGTAAAGGATTTTCGTGCCAGCCTGCAGGAACGTTTTGGTGGCGAGGGCGTTGGCTTTGTAAACATCACGTCTGAATCTGCGGGATCGCGCAGCACGCTTACACACCAGTTCTCGACCAACTGGAAAACACAGTCGTATTTAAATGTCAAGTCACCCCGCAGCCCTTTCGGTGTGAACGGGCACGTATTCTTCGTTAAGCACGATACCGTCAACCCTGTATGGGTGCGTTACAAAGCGAATAATTCCAGGCACCTTACGATGCTGAACAACCCAACGCTGTTCTACGGCAGGTCGGGCAATACAAAAGCACGTCTTGATGTGATTGTAGGCAAAGATACCCTCCGCAAAAAGCTAAACCCGTTAAATACAGTGAACACACTGACTGTTGCAGGCGATGTAAAAGGCTTTAAAGCTAATTTTGTCGCAGCCGATTCCATCCCGTTCTATGGCTTCAATTTTGACGATGGCAGGGGCGTACACGTGGATAACTTCTCCAACCGTGGCAACTCAGGTCTTCCGATAGGCTCTTTCAATACCGGTGTGATGAAGGCATTCAATGACAAGCTGGAGTACGACCTTATCGTGCTGCATTACGGTACCAACGTGCTGAACTACGGCTCATTGAATTATACATGGTATGAAAAACGCATGTCGAAGGTGGTGGAGCATTTAAGGGAATGCTTCCCGGGGGTGGCGATACTCATCATTTCTACGGCAGATAAATCGACCAAGTACGGACTCGAAATGAAAACCGACTCGGCAGTGGTACCTTTATCGGTCGCACAAAAACGCTATGCGGTAAAAACACAGTCGTCATACGTCAACCTGTATACACTTATGGGTGGCGATGGCTCAATGGTAAAATGGGTAGAAGAGGAAGCGCCGGCCCTGGCCAACAAAGATTACACGCACTTCAACTTCCGTGGGTCCAAAAAAATATCCGACCTGATCTGGAACCAGATCAACGGCGGCTATGAGCAATACAAGAGGCTGAGGGGCTTTAAAACGCCTGCCGCGCCCAAACCTGTTCCAAAAACCCCGATAGATACACCAAAAACAAATAAGCCTGTTCAGGCGCGCCCTGTACCGGTAGACAAGCCAAAACCGGAACCGGCGAAGAAACCTGTCGTAAAGAAAGATACCATCATTCGTAAAAAAGATACCACCCATGCGCAATAAGCCGTTTATACTGCTATTTTGCTTTCTCCTGTGGGCAGGTAAGTCTGCCGCGCAGGTTGACTCCCTCGCTGTGGTGATGGACAGCATTGCCGTGGATACTGTAGAGGTCGTGGTTGGCAATAACATCATTACCAATACCTCGTCGCTCAACCTGTTCTTTGAAAAGCTGTACAGCCTGGAGAAGGAAAAGGGGGGCAAGGTGAACATCGTGCACATAGGCGACTCACACATACAGGCCGACCTCATGACGGGTATTATCCGGAAAACATTGCAGGCACGCTTTGGTAATGCAGGTGCAGGGTTTACGTTCCCGCACCGGTTGGCAAAGACCAATGGCGGGCATTATGTATCCTTCAGTTCGAATGCGTCGTGGAACAGTCGCAGGAACATTTATTCCCCTGAAGCGGGAATGGAAGTGGGTCTTAGCGGTATTGCCCTGGAAACGAGGGAGGATTTTGTTGTGGAAGTGAATGTAAGGGATGATAGCTATGATTTCAATACCATAAAGATAATCACGCCGGGCAACTCATCATCTTTCGATGTGGCCACCAGTTCTAAAACGATCGTACTGGAATCGACGGTCCCTAAAAAGATCACCCATAAGATAAAAAGCGGTGAGGTGCTGGGAAGCATTGCTGACAAGTATGACATTACCGTTTCGCAACTAAATAAAGCGAACGGCCTGAGGTCGGATAATATTCGTGCGGGCAGGACACTGAAGATACCTACCGGCCAAATGCAAAAGAAAGAAGTAAAGCGTTCGGAGTTCATTCCCTTGCCTATTACCGCCGATTCGCTGAGCAATTATTATCATAGTGATGAAGCGCTTTCCAAAATATACCTGCTACCCAATAACAGCAGGAAAGAATATACCCTGAGCGGTATCGTACTGGAAAAAGACGAGCCGGGGCTGATCTACCACAGTATAGGGGTAAATGGTGCCAAAGCATCGGATTATAATAAATACCCGCTTTTCTTTGAACAGCTGCCTGCACTGAAGCCCGACCTGATCGTGGTTTCCCTGGGTACGAATGAGTCGTTCGATAAAATGGCCGCGGCCGATTACATTGCCCAAATGAACCTGTTCATTGCGAATGTAAGGGCACAAGATCCGGAGGCATGCGTGATCATCATGACGCCGCCGCCATCACAATTCAAAAGAAAATACCCAAATACCTTTGTGGCGAGCTATGCCAAAGAGATAATGATGCAGGAAACCGCCAAAAATTACGCCTCATGGGACCTGTTCTCGCAAATGGGCGGGCTGTTCGGGGTGAACCGAAATGCGGCACAAGGGATGATGGCAGGGGATAAGGTACACTATTCAAAACCGGGATATGAAAAGCAGGGCACACTATTTACTGAGGCATTGCTGAACGCATACGATAATTTTAAAACCAACAGGGACTGATGCAGCTGAATGATTTTTTGCCGCAATTGACATGGCAGGATATAGGAAATTGGTTTATCTATGACCCTGAGGCGCCGTTGCTTTTCAATACGGGAAGGTTCCTTGGATTGTTCCTGATGTTCTATGCCATTTACATCCTGTTGCGCAATACCTTTAGGGTACGACTGGTATATACGATACTGTTCTCGCTTTTTTTCTACTACAACTCCAGCGGTGTGTATTTCCTGCTGTTGCTTATGTCTTCGGTTGTAGATTATACCCTGAGCTATTTCCTCTACAGGGAGCAGCGAACAGTACAACGTCGGGTTTACCTATGGTTCAGCGTTATCGTAAACCTTACGTTCCTTGGGTACTTTAAATATACTACCTTTGTGCTGGAAAGTACTAATGCGCTTTTCGGTTGGAATTATACGTTCCATAAAGTACTGCTCCCTGTGGGTATTTCGTTCTATACCTTCCAATCCATAAGCTACATCATAGAGATCTACCGCAAGGAGATCACCCCAGCTAAGAACTACATCGACTACCTGTTCTTTGTGTCGTTCTTCCCGCAGTTGGTGGCAGGGCCCATCGTTCGTGCGAAGGACTTCCTGCCGCAGATCTATTCAAAGCTGCAGCTTACCAAATCGGATGTGAACTACGCACTGTTCCTCATCATTGGCGGTCTTATTAAAAAGACGGTCATTTCCGATTACATATCCATCAACTTTGTCGACCGTGTATTCGATTCGCCCAACAGCTATACGGCTTTTGAGAACCTCATGGCGGCTTACGGATACACGATACAGATATACTGCGACTTCTCAGGGTACAGCGACATGGCGATAGGGGTGGCATTGCTGCTTGGCTTTAAGCTGCCAACCAACTTCCGTACACCATATAAATCATCGTCCATTACAGAGTTCTGGAGAAGGTGGCACATATCGCTTTCCACCTGGCTGAAGGATTTCCTTTATATCTCGGTAGGAGGTAACAGGCACGGTTCTTTCGGCGGCTTCCTGTTCCCTGCGCTGTTCTTCTTTGGGCTTATCGTTTGGGGCATCACCTTTTCGTCAACAAGCATTGTACCGCTCATCATCGCGATCGGTGCTCTTGTAGTATTCACGCTTACTTTCCTTTTTGCGCGAAAAGACAAAGAGCGGACAATGTATACCAATGTCAACCTGCTTACCACCATGCTTTTGGGCGGATTATGGCACGGTGCCAGCCTTCGCTTCATCATCTGGGGGGCATTGCACGGCATCGCGCTTGCGGTACACAAATTGTTTGCCGACTATTTCCCGTCCAATAAAGACGGTAAAACCACGGCCCTGAGTAGTGTGTGGACATTCCTTTCGGTATTGCTAACATTCCATTTTGTGGCTTTCTGCTGGATATTCTTCCGCGCGAAAGACTTTTCGATAGCGCTCGACCTTATAAACAATATCGGCAATGTAACTTTCGACCCGGCACAATGGGAGATCATCATTATGGGTTACAAGAACGTATTCCTGCTGATGCTCGTTGGCTATATATGGCACTTCCTTCCTGATGGTATTACGGTAGCCATGAAAAAAGCGTTTGACAGGTCGCCGCTCGTGGTAAAGGGTATTTTGTTGGGACTCGTATACTGGTTGGTATATGCAGCGGCATCGGCAGGCCCGCAGCCATTCATCTACTTCCAGTTTTAAATGTAACATTTTGCAGTAATTTCGTGTTATTCACGCCATAAAGTGTTTCTAAAGGGCTAAAAGTTAAAATTTTACTTAAATTACGTCCCTAAACACAACATGGCTTATGAAGAGAACATTACTACTATTTTGCTTTTGCGTTACCATGCTCGCCTCTACAAGGGCATTGGCGCAATTTCCGTACAACCTGAACGTATTTGACCAGGCAGTTTATTACGGTATGTATGAAGGGACAGTTAACGAACCTGTACCTGCAGGCGCCATCCGCCTGAAGAATTGGTCGTATGCCAAAATGCTGACGGCAGAGCAACTTGCTTCTTTTGGCAATACGCTTACCATGACAGTTACCCTTAACCCGCTTTGCGATAACTACGACCGCATTGGTAACGTGAACCTTACTCTGGTACCTGTCGGGCAGACCAGTTATGGATATAATGATACGAATATTAAACGTATCGAGATCGGGCGTTTCATTACTCCGTTCATGGATAAGAACGTTACCAATCCCGATGCAGTACCATATGTGTATGACGTGAACTACCTGACCGATATTTTTCATGATGCCAGCATAACGTCAGAATATAATATCTGGATAGAACTTGAGGTGTATGGCTATCAGGGTGGTCCGGGCCAGGGAGGCGCAGCGGTAGAGATACCCGGCTGTGCAGGCAGGAACGATGTATACATGGGCAGCCTTGATCTTTCATCCGGCTATGATAGTACTATCATCAACGGCAATCACTTTATGCTTCCGCTGGCCTATAAATATGAATTGAAGAACTATACGCTTGAAGGAACGGATGTGTTGGGCGAAACGGTAAAGACGATCAACTTTACCCTGCCTACTGACATGCCAAATGTTAAGCTTCACCTTATCACGTCCAACCACGGTTCTAATACTAATGGCGAGGAATATATACGAAGGGACCACTATGTTTATGTGGATGATGAACAGGTGCTGCTTTACAAGCCGGGGGGGCTATCCTGTGTTCCATACCGTCCCTACAACACGCAGTTCAACTGTATCTATGCCATATGCAATTCGAACGGAACGTGGTCATGGAGGCCAAATACCAATGCGGCATGGAGTTGGAACAACTGGTGCCCGGGTAATAAAATACCAACACGCACTATAAACCTTGGCGATCTTGCGGCCGGCCCGCACAGCTTTAAGATCGAGGTTCCCGATGCGCAGTTTTCGGGTGGGCAGGGTTATTTCCCTATGTCGGTATTCCTTCAAAGTGTATCGCAGGTGCTTGGTGTAGATGATCTTACATCCGGTTCATTTAGTATCCATCCCAATCCGGTGGATGATGTTGCTACGATCGAAACGCTGGGTAAAGGGATAAGATCGGTAACAGTGACCAATACTCTTGGGCAGACGGTTTTCAAAGGTTCATCGGGCGAGATCAGTCTTTCGCAGCTTGAAAATGGGGTATACCTTGTAAATGTACTGTTCGACAACAATGTGTCGGCGACCAAAAAGATAGTAAAAAAGTAAGGTTATATATATTGAATGAAAACGGCCTGTCCCTTCGGTGACAGGCTTTTTCTTTGGCTAAAAGGTAAGTTTTACAAAAGCATTGGGCGTCCGTTCGATAGAGAAGGTATTTACCTGCTCAATGGCATCCTGCTCATTGTTGAGACGATAATACTGATTAATGATATTTTTACGGTTAAAAATGTTCATTACGGAAACCCCGAACTGGAATTTCGTTTTTTCGGTAATGTTAAAAGCATACGATGCTGAGAAATTTACCTGGAAAAAGTTGCCGATATTATCAGAGTTGGGATAGTTGTAAATAATTCCCGGAGTATTATCAGCAATATTCGCTACCGTTTTGCTTAGCGGTGGGGTCACGGGCTTTCCTGTATACCATTTGGAACCAAGGGCGATCTTGAATCGGTGCCACTCGTATATCGCAGCGCTGTTTACGGTGTGCTGTATCTCGAAGCTGCTCGGGAACCTGCCGGGGTCAATATCCCCAAACCTGTAGTTGTTCTCGTTCCAGGTATAGCTTAGCCACGCGTAAAAATTGTTGAATTGCTTTTGCACCAAAAACTCTGTACCCACAACGGTATAGCTTCCGCTGGCCTGGACCAGTTCCAGCTGGTCCTGGAACGCCTGCCCTAAAGTAGTGATGCCATTTACCCTTTTATAAAAATTTTCCAACGACACGAGCCATCCTTTATCTTTAAAAGTTACGCCGACCGATGCCTGACGACTTCTCTGTACAGGGATGTCATTGTCATTGGCGAGTATCCATCGGCGCTTTTCGATACCCAGGAAATCACCCTGTAGTTCTACCACCTGCGATGCTGTCTGGCTTTTTTGTTCGGCAAGGAATTCGATCTGCCAAAGTACATTTGGACTGTAGCATACCTGGAGCCGTGGCTCGGCGTAGAGCATGGCGAACTGCTCGATGTAGTTCCCGCGGAAACCTGCCCTCGCATATACTTTCCTGTCTCCCGAATCAAATTCCATTTCACCGATCAGCGCATGTGTCCTGAGTACCTCTTTCACGCTACGGCTGTACTGCGGCTCGTTTACCTTGTCGCTGTTCTTAATGCCTATTTCATTATACTGGTAGCCGCTTTTAAGGTTGAATGACGGGCTGAGCCTGTACGAATCACTGATCCGGAAGCCGGCATCGAGTATAACGTTCTCCTGCTCTGTTACCTGGTTGAATTCGATCGAGGCATTTTTACCGTCAACATCATAATAGGAACCATACATGCCAAGTTCACTGCTGTGGTTGTCGCTCCACTTCCTGCGCCAGGCGGCAGTAGCTCCCAGGGTAAGCTGGTTGAGGTTGCTCACCTCGGTAACAACGTTGGTCGCAGTGATCGTACCCTGTGCAAAATCCAATTGGTTGGTTATACCCAGCACATCTACATATATATCGTTTTTCGCGCCTATTTTTTGGTGGTATTGCCCGGTAAAGTCGTAGAAAAAGAATTCCTTGTCACTTTTGTAATTTACATCTATGCTGTTATCAAGCTGTGTTACGATCGTGTTTTGGAAGATCCTTTTGGAATACTTTGAATAGGTAGGAAAGTCCAGCACATCGGTAAATGACCGCCGTGCCGAAATTTCAAAGTTGGTGTTATCGTTGGACTTTACTTTTGTATAAAAGTCGATGCCGATCATGTTGGCTCCCAGGCTTGTGGCGTTGTTGCCAATGTCTGTCGGCCGGGAGGAAATGTCTACGGCACTCGAAACGCTTTCGCCATAAAAGGCCGATGTGCCATTTTTTGAGATCTTTATCTGGTGGGCAAGGTTGGGGCTAAGGGCCGAAATGAGCCCGAAGAAATGCCCTGTCTGGAACAGGCGTATGCCATTCCATGTAAAAAGGTTTTGGTCATGCGTTCCGCCCCTTACATTGATATTGGATACGGTCTCATCGATACTGTTGATGCCGGGGAGCTGCTGCATGGCCTGCAATACATCGGGTTCTATCAGTCCGGGAAGGATACCGAACTTGTCAGGGCGAATGTTAAAGCTGCCGTCCTTCTTTTTTGAGATACCGGATGTAAGGTATCGTTCTGCTATTACCTCTTCCAGTTCGTTGATCTCAAGGCCCAGAATGATCTGCCGGCAGTCGTCATTATCCGAGACGTCCTTAGGTTGGAGCGTCTGCTGCTGAAAGCCTATCTGGCCTACTGTTATGTTCTCGGTGATCGGTTTTGGAAGTTCAAAATAGCCATCTGACCCGGTAACGATCTTTTTGCCATAGCCGTATTGTATCACGGCATTGTCGATCGGTTGTCCAAATTCGTCGGTAACAAAGGCACAGATCCTCTTCGTATCAGTCTTTGCGCCTTTGTATATGATGATATAATTGCCGGTTTCCTTGTAAAGGAGGTTGGTCCGGTTGGAAATGTAGATCAATTTTGCCTTCAACGGTAAGGTTGCAGGGGGCGGGAAAATGCTGTGCCCAAAAATGTCTTCCTCGGTATAATTGAATTTTACATTATGCTGAAGAGCGATGGCTTCCAGTATTTTCTTAAGCTCAACACTGTTCTTTTCGACCTGGCCAAAAACATTGGCGCCGAAAAAAAAAAGGCAGCTACACAGCAAAAAATGCCGGATGTTTAACCTCATTCAGTCCTCCTTACCTTAGTATGATCCTATTACCTGCTTTTTCGGCTTTCAGGCCATATAGGGTTTCGATTATTTCGAGGGCGGTTTTCATGTCGTTCATAGGCATTGTGCCCGTGTAGGCTTTTCCACCGTTCGGAAGTGATGCCTTGAGTTCTATATCTACCCTGTACTGGCGTTCCATTTCATCGATAACGTTTTGAAGCTGTTCGGCCGCAAAAGTGGTTTCGTAAGTGATCCATCCCGGCTGTGCATTTTCATCGGCCGGCAGTTGGGTCATTTTTCCTTTTATAAAAGCAACGCTTTTCCCCGGTGTAAGCAGTACCGACTCATCCCCGTCAGCCACCTTGACCTTGCCTTCAAAGCAGGTTACATCAAAGCGGTCACCGCGAGCTTTTACATTAAACTGCGTACCCACGACCGTTACGGTACCCATATCGGTAATCACGTCAAATTTTTCGCCTTTAGCTACTTTAAAATATGCCTCGCCGTCAAGCTCTATCTTCCTGTTGCCGTCCCAGTTCCATGACCTGTACACTGCTTCTGAGCCGGAGTTCAGAACTACTTCAGAGTTATCCGGAAGCAGGAAATCCCGCCTTTCGCCAAGGCCTGCCACTTCGGTAGTGGTTTTTGTAGTATATAAAAAGAAAGTACCGCCAAGCAGGATAACAAGCACTGCGGCTATCCTTGGGAGCCATGGGTTCAGCTGGCGCACTTTAATTTCCTGCGGACCGTTCCTTTTGCTGCTTATCGATCGGTACATGGCATCCATGTCGGCCTCAGGCGCGGTAAGCTGCGCTGAGTATTCACGTATTCTTTTGTATGTCGCAAATTCGGGAGATGCTTCAAAAGCCTTCTGCTCCTGAGCATCCATTTCATCGTTTAGCCATTTGGCTAATGTCACATCATCTTTCATTGTATCCCTGTTTATTACTACTATAACAGCTGATAGTCAAAATTCCCTACCTTATGTTATCAATATCTTTCCTTAGTTGCTGTAGTGCACCATGTATCCTTTTCTCTACAGCCTTAACGCTAATGCCTAAAATATCGGCGATCTCGTGGTATTTCTTCCCATCTATCCGGTGTAGCAGAAATGCGCTGCGCTGCGCTTCCGAGAGACCACCGATAGCGTTTTGAAGTTTTACCTTAAATTGCTCTTCCTCCATTATGAACTCCGGGCTTTGTGTGTCGTAAACCGATGCCGGGACCTTTTTGGAATAATCAAGCACCACTTTTTGGTGGGCTATGTGATTAAGTGAAGTGTTGTTCGCAACGGTATAAAGAAATGATTTTGCCTTTTCCGGCGGTACATTGGCACAGTTTTCCCAAAGTTTTATAAAGGCTTCCTGGGTCACATCTTCTGCCTGCTCTTCATTGCCGAATTTATAGAAAAGATAATTACGTAGCGTTTTTGCATGGCTTTTAAAAAAACCGGAAAAAGTAAGCTCTTCGCAAATGCCTGTCATAGGGTCCTTTTTCATTAGGCTGGTTAATGGCTGTTAAATTACAAAAACTAAACAAGCATAACCCCGAATTCCCTAAAAAATATTTAATCATAATTTTGCCATCAGGCTATATTCGAAATATCGACCTGCAGATCAGGCATCACAGTGTTTTCTGTAACTTGCTATCATTCAGTCGTGAAAATGATATGCTTTTTGCAAAATAATTGTTAAAGAAATTTACGGACCGTATTGCATTCGCCAAATATTGGATGTAACTTAGTTGTGTACAAACAATTATCACTAAAACTTACTATTATGAACAGATCTAAAATTTTTATTGCGGCTGTTTTTGCCGGTCTGGCATTTTCATGCTCGGACGAAGACAGCAAAACTACAAATACTGCTACCGTACAGGAAGTATTCGACACTATGAGCGTGGGCAAATGGAAGGTAATAAATTTTGTCGATGGTGGCAATGACCACACTACAGATTACGCAGGGTTCATATTCCGCTTTAACAAGAATACCAGTGCTATCTCCGCTGTGAATGGCGGCACTACGTACACTGGCATGTGGAGCGTGACCAGCGAAGACGATGGCGATGCAACAGGCGATGTCGACTTCAATATCAATTTCACCGAACCGGATGATTTTATGGAATTATCGGATGATTGGGATGTCGTTGAACTTGGTGTTAACATGATAAAGCTCAAAGATGTAGGCGACTCCAGTGACGGGACAGACTACCTGACTTTCGAGAAGGACCTATAGCAACAGGAACTATTATAAAAGTAAAACCGTGGGTTTTGCCTGCGGTTTTTTATTTAAAATTCCTCAAAAAATCCTCTTTATACGTAGGCGATATTTCCACCTCCGCGCCGTCTTCCAAAGTTATGTACCCGCCTTTGTTGTACTTCTTAATGAAATCCAGGTTCACTATGTGCGATTTATGCACGCGCAGAAAGGGAAGGGGGAGCATGTCGCCAAAATGCTTCAGGAAGCGGCAGGCCATTTTTTTGGTGCCGTTGGTCAGGTAAAGGTCGGTAAAGTTGCCGTTGCCCTTAAGGCGTACGATCTCTTCCATTTTTACTACCTCAAATCCATCCATGGTGGGCAGGATCACTTGTTGCTTCTCCGGTTTCGGCTCACGGAAGTTCTCCACGATTACCTTGTTGCGGTTAAACAGCTCTTTGTTCATTACTTCCTGCTGCACCTTGTTCACCGCTACGATAAGCTCCTCAATGCTAATGGGTTTTAGAAGGTAATAGGCGGCACTGCGATTGAGCGCCTTTAGTGAATATTCCGAAAAGGCAGTAACGAATATAGTTTCAAATTTAAGGTCACCACAAGCCTCAAGCACGTCGAACGCATTGCCAAATGGCATTTCTACGTCAAGGAATACCAGTTGCGGCTCCAGTTCGTGCAGGATCGCTACTGCTTCGCGGCTGTTCTGCGCCTCACCCACGATCTCCACCTGCGGGCAGTATTTGGTAAGGTACGTTCGAAGCGCCTCCCTGGCCCCAATTTCATCTTCTACGATCACGCTTCTTATCTTTGTTATCATGGCTTATTTATTATCGGGAAAGTGACCGTTACTATGGTGCCGTTCAAAGGCGCTGTTTTTTCGGTCACTGTAAAATCTATGTTCTTTTTGTACAATTCATTGATCAGCGTCATGCGCTCGCGGGTGTTGGTCAGCCCGCGCGACTGATGTGCCTTTTGGTTGTGGGTCTTCAGTTCCTGGCTTTTGGTCGGGCCTATACCGTCGTCGTCAACGGTCACCAGCATGTTTTTGCCGTCGGGCTTAAAGCTCAGCTTCAGGAAGCCCTTACCATCTTTATATCGAAGGCCGTGCCAAATGGCGTTCTCCAAATGCGGCTGCAGCATCATGTTGGGCACCCACAGGCTTTCGCGATCCAGTTCATCATCCACAATTATCTCAAAATCGAATTTGTCCTTAAACCTAAGGTGCTCCAGCTCGAGGTACTGTGTAAGGTTCTCGATTTCGTTGCCCAAAGTTACAAAATCCTTATTGGAATTTTCCATGGTATTACGCATCAGGCCTGAGTAGGAGGTAAGGTACTTGTTGGCCTGCAGCTCGTTATTTTGCGCAATGAACTGGTTCACACTGTTCAGGCTGTTGAACAGGAAGTGCGGGTTCATTTCTCGCCTTAATGATTGCAGGGCGATTTCCTTGTTCTTGTTCTTGATGGCATACAGCGCTTTTACTATGGAAACCATCATTAGTATTAGTACGGCAAGGAATCCCAGCAGCAGGTAGTTGAAGGTGTTCTTTTTATTAATAAGTTCGTCCTTAAGTGTCTTTTCGCTTTCCAGCCGGCGGATGCGCTCTTCGGTAACTCGAAAGGTCTTGGCATCGGTAAGGCTATGGTCGGATAATATAATGCGGTCAAGGTTTTTCAGGAATTCTTCATATACCGCTAAGCCGGACTTGTCGTCTCCTGTATTCTTGTAAAATTCTGCAAGTTGCAGCAGGCTTTCTTTGGCTTCAAAAGTTTTACCCGCGGCGGCGGCAAGTTTGTATGAGTCGTCCAGTGACTTTGCCACATTTTCCGGATCCTCCATCAGGAAATATATGGTGGCCAGGTAGCGCAGTTGTATGATCTCTGTATCCAGGTCTTTCAGTCTCCGGGAAAGATCAAGCAGGTCGTTCATTACTGTTATGGCCTCACTATACTGCTTCGCAGCCACATGAAGCTTCGCCATTTCGGTATATATCCTTATCGCTTTCTGCGGAGGCTCTACGGCATAAGGCAGTGCCAGGTTGTAATGTTCCAGTGCGCTTACGGTGTCATTCTGCTTCAGGTTTAGTAGCGCCTGTTGTATGTAGGTGTCAGCTACTTCGCTTTTTTTGCCTGTCTTTTTTAGCAGTCTAATGTTGGCATCCAGATATTTATTCCCGGCTTCGGGATCGCCTTCGTTCTCCAGTCGGGCAAGATCATTGGCGTTTATCTGTTTTAACACCTTATCCGTGCTTTCCTCCGATGCGGCTTTATAACTGCTCGCGGCGGCCTTAAGCTTATTTTGCGCTTCCTGGGCCTTTGCAATGTTCCGCAGTATACGCGGCCGCCTTTTCAGGTCTTTCGCATTGGTATAGATCTCAAGAGCTTTGTACAGGTTTTCTTCGGCTTTGGAGAACTCCCCTTTGTCAGTAAGCTCTTTAGCCAAAAGCTCATAGTTACCCGCGATCTTATAGTCATCATCCTCAATAAGTGACCTCTCAAGATTGGTAGTGGCTTTTTTTATCTCTGCGGGGGCATCCTCCTTGTCCTGCACAGGAGCCTGCGCCCACAGGTAAAATGGGGCTAAAAGCATAAGGTACAGTAGTATCAGGACATTGTATCTGCGCATTATTATAGTATTGGTAGTGTAAAGTAAATCAATTTTATATGCTTTTCCTATCGCTTTTACCAAGTGGGAAGCCCGTTTCACCCGTTCTGCAAAAAAGTGTTGCATGATCGCCATACATTTGTCCTATCAAAATTGATCTACTAATCTATAATTTTAAACATTATGAAAAAGCTTATCGTACTTAGCGCTGTATTTGCTTCACTAACTCTAGCAAGCTGCGGCGAGAAAAAAACTGAAACTGAAACTACAACTGTAGATTCTACAACTGTTGCAACTCCTGCTGAAGCTCCAGCTGCTTCTGAAGACTCTACAACAGTTATCAAAGAAACTACTACTGAAGTTAAAACTGACTCAGTTAAGCACTAATTCTTAGCTGAAATAAGATAATAAGCCGCCTGAAAGCAATTTCAGGCGGTTTTTTATTGCACTAGTTTCAAGGCAGGCTCATTGGCAAGAAGGGCAACCGATTTCGGTATCATGTAACCCGGCACCAGCCCCGAAAGCCACCGTATGAATTCTGTTTCATTAAAATCACTTTCGGGTTGCAGTACTAAGTCAGCGTGAATACGGGTTATGTCATCAGTCACAACACTACTTGCCTTTGCCCATTGTATTGAAGGATGCCTGAGCATAATATCTTCCAGTTCAACCGGATATACATTTTCACCGCCTATAACCATCATGTCGTCGATGCGCCCTTTATAGAAATAATACCCATGGGCATTTTGCGTAACAATGTCCCCGGTCGCAACATAACTGCCATTCCGGTTGTCGGATGACCACGCACATTTAATAATCAGCTGCCCCTTATCATCTGTTTTAGTATTGATACCTCGTATCATTCTGCCAATGGTCCCCGGATATTTACGAAGTTCGTCATCAGCAGCAATGGTACACACACCCGTTTCAGATGTGCCATATAGGTTATAGATCTCCGTGTTGGAAGCTTGCCGTAATTGCTCAACAGTATTCGGGAGCAGTACATCGCCACCCGATATCACAGCTTTTAGATGAACTGATGTCAGATCGCCACTGTCCAGTACTTTTTGCAGCATCCGCGGCACGATGATCCACCGATCCGGCTTTTCCTCATTGAGGATCTGCCGTGTTTTATCAGCATCGAATTTTTTGGTCAATCGCACTGACTTCCCCAGAAAAACAGAAAGCAGCAATGCCGACAGCCCGTAACCGTGGAAGACCGGCACAGAAAGGAATACCGTATCAGCATCCTTCAAACGCAGCTTATCAATGATCTCCACAAGCGGATCGATGAACCTTATCGCTGAGACTTTTCTTTTTTCTGATCTTGGCATTCCGGTCGACCCGCCCGTAAGTATGGTAATGCTTCCTTTTTTACATTTCGTAATGGACCTTGGAGGATAAGCGATACTTTCTATAGTTTGCTGGTGATCGAAAAAAGGGATCTTCAACCCGGCCAGCTCATCGGCAAGGCCTGTATCGCCAATGATAAGATCTATCCTGTTAGCAGTGATGAGTGTGCTAAAATACGCCGCTTTTTGGTTGGGGTTAAGCAGGAATATATCAGCTCCAAGCCCCGAAACCGCAAACAATGATCGTACCAATGCCGTTGAATTTATCCCCGTAATAGCGACCCTGCTCCCGGAACTAATGCCATATTTTTTATGCAGAAGGTGTGCAAGCTGCAACGATCGCACGTACAATTCTGCATAAGATATTTTCTCAGAATCATCCTTTACAAAGGCATGCGAATGCTTCACGGCATCCAGCAGCGCCAGCAGGGTAAAGCCATACTTACCCACCGAAACCGCTGTACGGAATATCCGTCCCGGTCCCAACGAGATTAGCTTATTTATCATACTGCCTGCTAATACGGTAAAACGAATATTTTTTCCATAAAGCCGCCCCAAAGAAACCCGATGCCTCTGCAAACACAGCCCACCATGGCTTGCTTATATTATTGCCAGAGGATAACAATCGTACAATACGGACTGCAGCCTGTTGCGGGAGCATGGCGGGATAATTTTTATAATTTTCATTGGGCGCTATCATCCGGGTGCGTACCAATGGCAGGTAAATGGTTTTTGCCTGTATGCCCATCGCACTCCATTCGGCCCAATTACCGCGGAACCATTGGTCAAATGCGGTTTTAGATGCCTGGTAGGCGGCCCATTTGGGAGCCGGTGGGAGCAGCACATTCATTGCCGATACATTAATGATCTGTCCTTTGGCTGCTTGAAGCTGAGGGGTAATGGATAAAAGTAGCCGGATCGGGGCAAGATAGTTAAGCGAGTTGGTTCTGGTAAAGTCGTGGTACCTGTCGAGGGAATCTTCCAATGAGCGGTTTATGGATTTCCCTGCGTTGGATATAAAGATGTCAACGCTGTCAAGCTTTTTTAGTTCTTCAATAACTCTTTCTACTTCGATTTCCAGGTAGAGGTCGGCAGCAATTACCGTACACTTTGAGCCATTGTTCTTTACGTTTTCGGCAAGAGTATGTAGTTTGTCCTCTGTCCTTGCGATCACTATCAGGTGTACGTGATGTTTTGAAAATAAAAGTGCCAGTTCTTCCCCAATGCCATAGCTTGCTCCGGTTATGGCAATGGTTTTGCCCGAAATGGCTTTATCCAGCCGTTCGTGGCTGATTTTGGCGTTTGGAAATAAAATGTGTTCGGCTATTGTTTTCAATATGGGTTTCCTGAAAGATAAATATAGTGTTTTGATCAGAAATAGTAAAACGCCGAAAAGCAAAAGGTATTTTGTTTAAATTGCTCAAAAATAGGCAGCATGGACCCCATCCTCGATCATTATAATGCCCTGGCAAAAGATTACGATGCCGACCGGTTCGGGAATTCCTATGGGCAGTTCATTGACCGGCAGGAGCGGCAGGTCCTGAACAGGTTAATAAAAGATAATAATGATACCATTGTCGACCTCGCCTGTGGCAGTGGCCGCCTGCTCAACTATGCCATGTATGGAGTAGATGGCAGCAGTGAGATGGTGCATATCGCGAAAAGAAAATTCCCCAATAAGGACGTCTTTTTATCCGATGCGGGAACATTGCCGTTCGATGACGCTTCTATAGATGTTATCATTTCCTTCCATTTTTTCATGCACCTGGAGGAGCCAAAAATAGCCAACATACTTGCGGAATGCCACCGCGTTCTCCGGCAGGGAGGGCGCGTCATTTTTGACATTCCATCCAAAAAGCGGCGCAGGCTGTTCAATTACAAAAGCAATGGCTGGCATGGCGCGACTGGTTTTTCTTTTAATGAGATCAATGAAATTACCAGAGGCAAGTTTAAAGTACGGTCGGCCTTCGGGCTGATGTTCTTTCCTATACACCGCTTCCCGAAAGGGTTGCGCCGGTTTATTGGCAAGGCCGACGCCCTCATTGCCAACTCGTTCCTGAAAGAATACAGTTCCTACTTTGTTGTTGAATGTGTTAAACTATGAGAAAGGCCAAGATCAGCATAAAGATAGTGTTGCGCCTACTAAAAGACATAGGCAACGGTACCTATTTCAGGTTTGCCTGGAAAGCCAAGATACCAATGGTCTTTGGCTATTCGCTTGGAATTACCCAGCAGATAATGCCTTCGCCGACCTTTGAAAATAAAGTGTATAACCTAAAACTGGCCTCGCAAAGGATAAGCGAATATGTTATCCATCCCGGTCAGGTATTCTCTTTCTGGCACATAGTAGGCAACCCGGAAAAGGGATTCAAAAAAGGCCGTAGCATTATCAATGGGCAGCTGTGCGAGGAGATGGGCGGCGGACTGTGCCAGGTATCGGGAATTATTTATCACGCGGCATTGCTGGGCGGCCTCGAGATACTTGAACGCCACAACCACTCCATGGATATTTATAACGATGAGACACGATTTACGCCTTTAGGTACGGATGCCACAGTGGTATATGGCTATAAAGATCTAAGGTTTCGGAATAACTTGTGCTTTCCTGTGCAATTCAGTTTGGTTGTCATGGGTAACAGTATCAGCGCAGTGTTGCGATCCGAAGTAAAGATTAGGGAGAAGGCTTTAGTTTTTGAAATGGAGGATTCAGGGAATGAAATCGTGGTGACGGTTACGGATGAGAAAGGCAACATGTTAAACACATCGGAATATAAAACGCTTTAATTATAAACGCCCGAAGTGATCCGGGCGTTTAACTATAGATGTGATTAACACTCCACCAGCAACCCATTAGTAATGTGGTCGATCAGTTTCAGGTTGGCAACCTTGAATTCCAGTATCGCATATTCCTGAAAGGTATCTTCCATAGGCTCAATTTCAGATACGCTGAAGTCTTTAATTACCTTATCAGCGAAGAATTTAAACTTGGTCTCGTTGTTCAGGATGGTTATTTCATCACCATTTTCTGCATTTAAAGTGCCTTTCAGCAGGGCCAGGCATTCTTTGTAAAAAAGATGTGAGGTTTCGTCGAGGCTGTTGAACAGCGACTCCGCCTGCTCGCGGGTAAGCCCACCGTCGAAGGACATTGCCTGGTGGCCATGCATCGACAGCTTTTGGTAAGTATCTGCCAACAGGTACAGGCAAAATTCTTTATTGCCGGCAACGCTTTCAATGCCGCCTTCATACAGGCTGTAAAGATTGCAGGTAACGTAATTGTCATATCCATTGTTCAGTATAACGTCGCCAAATCGTGCGGATGGTATCATGGTTCGTCGTTTATTGTTTAGTATTGTCCCAAAAATCACTCCAGCGGAATACAAGGAAATTCTTTTTCTTTGCCTCCCCGATCACTTCATCAAAGGTATAGCCGGGCGCAAAGCCGTAGTGTGGCTGTACAGAGTAGGTATCCTCCTTACCTTCTTTCAGCATCTCGAAGAGCATACGGAATGCAAAGGTATCCGATCTCGCCACATGATCTAACCAAATAGTCTCTAGTGCCGCAAACCCAATATCGCAATCTTCATCAGTAATGGGGTCTTCATCAGGGAACTTCATAGCCACTTTTTTCAGGGATATGTCGTAAATATAAAATGGGCTGTCATATACTGCTTGAGATATGTTCAGGTCCAGCTTGCCGAATGTCGCATCAAACTCCTGCAGGGTGAACACGATGGCGCCCGGCCTGTCAGCACTGAATTTGTCATTTCTGTTGGCGCAAAATAGATCGGCAAACGAATCATTGTTATAGCACAGCACCATTCCATTGATGGCATATGTAGCGGCTTTAGAGAAAGTTTCCTGCAGTATGCCCCTTTTTTCAAACGGTTCGCTGGCCTCAATGGTCAGTTTCCTGTCAAATTCCTCAACTTTTAAAAGGGACTGTGTAGTTTCCTTCTCGATCAGGCGCATCACTTCTTCCAGTTCGGCGTTGCTCCCAAAGTAAAGCGACCCTCTGTAATGTACTGTAGCAGGCATATTCTTCTTGGTGTATTGGCTGCGGTAAAGATATGAGATCTTGTGAAAGTAAGAAGGTCAGGATGTATCTTACCTAATCTTTTATTACATAGTTATTATTCCAAAAGTCACTCCATCGCAGTACCATAAAATTACATTCCTGTGCTTCTTCAATGGCTTGCTCAAGCGTGTAGCCGGGTGCAAAACCTTCTGTTCCCTGTACGGCATGAATGTCGGGTTTGCTTCCAGCGTACAACCTGAAGACAATAGGAAAGACCGCCGTTGACGAAATGGCCACATACTGTCTCCATATCTTTCTAAGGATAGCGAACCCGGTATCAAAATCCTCATCGCTGATGGGGATCTCGTCTTCAAAACCAGGCCCGATATCTTCCAGCGAAATTTCATAAAAGTAGAACGGGCTGTCATATACCACCTGCGATATCTGCATGTCAAGCTTTCCAAAGGTTTCCTCGAATTCATGAAGCGTGAACAGGATGATGCATGGCCTGTCGGGGCTAAACTCATTGATCCTGCGGGCACAAATCACATCTGCGAACGCATTGTTATGGTAGCACAGCACCATGCCACTGGCGGCATACGTCGCGGCTGTCGAGAAAATGCCCTGCAGCGCCTCCCTTTTTTCAAAAGGCTCAGTTACTTCAATGGTCATCTTTTTGGTGTATCCATCAACTTTTAAAAGTGCTTGTGGCGCTTTCGTTCTTATTAGGTGTTTAACAGCATCCAGTTCGGCAAAGCTTACGAAATAGAACGTTCCTGTGTAGTGTACTGTGGCGGGCATTGGTATTTGATATGTATTGGCGGGGTTAAATATACGGCGATCTGAAAAAAAAGATCTCTTGAGTTACGGACACAAAAAAGGCCCCGCGAACGGGGCCCTTACCAAACCAACCAATCTACCAACTTAAAAATCAAAAAGGTCACCTAAAAAGGAATCCTTTTTCTTTTTCCTGTATCCGTTACTGGCTTCAAATGAGTAACCTCTACCGCCATCATGCGAAACCGGCGTGCCGTTGTGAGAATGAGGTGCAGCGGAAGCACGTTCTATTATTTTGTCAAGTTCGCCCCGGTCAAGCCATACGCCCCGGCACTCCGGGCAGTAGTCTATTTCAACTGTATTGCGTTCGCTCATCACCAGGTTTATATTACAGCTTGGACATTTCATATAAATACATTTTACAGGTTATTAATTGGGCATGTGATCACTTTGCAGGCTTACACTACCGAAGCGGGCTGCTCCACCTTAAGTATCTTTATCTCGTTGACACCCGATGGGAACTCCCATGATATACTGTCCCCTTTTGCGTAACCGAATAGTGCCAACCCCATGGGAGCAAGTACGGAAAGCCTGTTTTCGGCGATATTGCTGTTCTCAGGCAATACGAGGCTGAACACTATATTCTTATTCATAGGTGTCCTGATGGTCACGACGGAGTTGAGCCGGACCACGTCAGCGGGCATCTCCGGGTCGCTTACCGTTCTTGCGAACATCATCTCTTCGGAAAGCTTCTGTACGGAACCCAGGTAAATATGGTCGTTACTATGCCCTGATTCCCTTATAAGCCTTTTCATTAAAGCGAATTCTTTCGTCTCTATTACTAATTTTTCGTATTTCATCTCATTATCATTTATGGGAAAATACCCCTTTGCTCATACGCCATCTCGATGCGCTTGATCGCGATTATATAAGCCGCTGTACGCCAGTCAACGACTTTGTCTTCAGCGGTAAGCCTAACGTTTTCGAACGCTTCCCTGATCTTCTTCTCGATTTTTACCATTACCTCATCCAGCGACCATATTTCGCCATTGCGGTTTTGGAGCCATTCAAAATAGCTGCCTATCACTCCGCCCGAGTTACACAGTATATCCGGTATTATGGTCACGCCATTTTCCAACAATATTTTCTCCCCCTCGCTGTCAGTTGGGCCATTGGCGCCTTCGGCAATTACTTTTGCCTTAATGGCTGCCGCGTTTCCGGCGGTGATCTGGTTGCCAAGTGCTGCGGGGATCATAAAGTCGCAATCCAGGCTAAAGAAGTTTTCAGGGTCCATTTCTTCTGCCCCGTCAAAGCCCTTAATAGAGTTCAAGCGCGGCTTGGAATGATCCAGCAGGTCTTCGACGCTGATCCCGTTCTCATTGATCAGTGTAGCGTGGGCATCCTGAACGGCATAGAACACAGCCCCTTCATTTACGAGGAAATGCGCGGCCCAATAGCCTACATTGCCAAACCCCTGCACAATGAAGCGTTTTCCCGAAAGTTCTTCCCCACGGTGCTGGTAGAACATTTTCAGCGACAGGTACACCCCGAACCCTGTAGCGCGGTCCCTTCCGGCCAACCCGCCTGTGCCGAGTGGTTTCCCTGTCACCACGTGCTTGTTATTAGAGCGTTCCAGCGGCGATTTGGTCGACATGTAAGTGTCCGCGATCCAAGCCATAGTCTGCTCATTGGTATTCACGTCTGGGGCAGGTATGTCCAGCTCAGGCCCAATGTTATCTCCCAGGGCATAGGTGAACCTTCTGGTAATGCGCTCCAGCTCGTCTACAGAATAGTTCCGGGGATTAAGCTGTATGCCGCCTTTTGCCCCTCCGTACGGAAGCCCGGCAAGTGATGTTTTCCACGTCATCCACATGGCCAGTGCCTTTGCGTCATTTATGTCCAGTGACGGATGGAACCTCAGGCCGCCTTTGTAGGGACCCAGGATATTGTTGTGCTGTACGCGGTACCCTTTAAAGACCTCGACTTCGCCATTATCCATCTTCACGGGGAAATGCACAATGATCTCGTTGTTGGTCAGGGCAAGTATCTTTCTTATATTCGGGTTCAGGTCAATAGCTTCAGCCGTCCGGCTCAGCTGCTCAAGCACGTTATCATACATGCTTTTCTTTATTTGCACATCGGCAATGGTCGCTGTATCATTCATAGTGTTCACAATTTAATTTTATGTTCTCAACCCATACACATTCCGGCCTGTTGGCACAGGTAAGGCAAAGGCCGCTTTCTGCTCCCGGCTCCCTAAAGCCGAGCAAGTGCAGTACATCATCTTTTAAGCTCATGATCATTTTGTTTGCTACCTGATAAACCAAGTGTGTGCCATAAAATAGAAATTCAATCTATATCATTGATAATAAATGATATAGGTTCAGTATTTGCTATTTTTAAAAATGGATGGAACGGGGAGGATCTACCCGGGAAAGGGAGAAATTACCCGTTAGCCAAGCTTGGCCCGTAGTGTTTTTCGGTCGATCTGCAGGATCTCAGCCGCCTTGGTCTTATTGTTGCCAACTGCGGCCAGGACTTTTAAGATATGTGCCTTTTCAGCCTCCTGGAGGGATAGGTGCAGGCTGTCGGCACTGTAAAGATGTTTGTGCCCGGGGTTGGTAATGAATGTGGGAATGTGCGCAATTTGTATTTCTGCATCGGCCATGATGATGAGGCGCTGGGTGATATTCTCCAGCTCACGCACATTACCCGGCCAGTTGTAAGCCTGTAATGCCTGCATGGCATCATCCGAAATGGTAATGGAAGGCTTGCCGTATTCCTTGCCGTATTTTGCAAGGAATGTGTTGATCAGCAAAGGTATGTCGGCGGTACGGTCGCGTAGGGGTGTGGTTTCAATGGTCACCACGTTCAGCCTGTAATAAAGGTCTTCCCTGAATTGCTTATCACGCACCAATTGCATCAGGTCGGCGTTCGTCGCGGCAATGATCCTCGCCGTTATTTTTTGGGACCTGGTCGACCCCAGCATACGTACTTCTTTTTCCTGAAGTACACGCAGCAGCCGTGTTTGTACCGGCAGTGGGAGCGTTCCTATCTCGTCTAAAAATACGGTACCTCCTTCAGCGGCTTCGAACAAACCTTTCTTGTTTTCAACAGCTCCTGAAAAAGCACCTTTCACGTGGCCGAAAAGTTCCGATTCTATAAGGTTCTCAGGTATCGCACCGCAGTTGATCGCTACGAACGGCTTCGATGCGAACGCGCCTTTAGTATGTATCGCCTTTGCAATGAGTTCCTTTCCCGTGCCGCTTTCCCCATTTATGAGAACCGTTGCCTTATTGTCCTTGACGCGCTCAATTATATCGATAAGTGCTGTATACTGCGGGGACGCACCGACCATGCCGCCGTAAGTGTTCGCTGTTTTGGCCGCAGCCCCTTTTTTTTTATTTTCGACAGGACTGTCATTCCGCAGGATGGAAAATACGGCATTCTTAAACTCTTCAGCCGTAAAAGGCTTGCTCAGATAATCCCGTGCGCCGAGTTTGGTAGCCTTTAGCGCGGTTTTAACCGTAGGGAAACCTGTTATGACCAGACTGGGCATATCGGGGAAATGCCCGTTCACGTATTCCAAAAGCTCCAGTCCGTTGCCGCCGGGCATCTGGAGATCGGTTATCAGCAGGTCGACCGCAGAATACTGAAGCACGTTCATGGCCTCTGCTACCGATGCCGCCTTGTACGTGTGGAAATTAAGGGACCTCAAATTACGCTGTAAAAGTTCGAGCATATCGTAATTGTCATCAACTATCAGTATGTTTTCTTTTTGCAGTCCCATTATCGCATAGTTATTGGTAATTCGATCCTGAATATTGTCCCCGATGGGGAATTGTCACGTACCGAAATAGAGCCACCATGGCTTTTAATGATGCCATGCACCACACTAAGCCCCAGCCCCGTGCCTTCGCCCATGGGCTTGGTGGTAAAGAACGGCTCATATATCTTTGGTTTCACGTCTTCTGGTATGCCGGTGCCACGGTCTGCGATCTCTATCGCGAACCCACCTGCCTGCGCGTATTGGGTAACTGTAATGTGCCCGCCTTCGGGTGAGGCATGTATGGCATTTAGCAGAATGTTGAAGAGTACTTGGGTAAGCTGTATACTGTCGACCCTGGCCTTTACAGCCTCTCCTTCGTGATCAAATGTATATGTAATATCTTTCTTGCTGAAGTTTGGCCCAAGCAGCGCTATGGACTGCGAGATCAATTGCGAAAGGTCGACTTCCTCCAGGTGCTGCGGCATTTCGCAGGAGAAATACATGAGCTTTTTAACGATCTCTCTTGAATGGATCGCCGCCGATACTATCTTTGAAGCATCTTCGGCAACCTGGCTTTTCACCGCATTGCTCCGTATCAGTTCGGCAAAGCCAAGGATGTTGCCCAGCGGGGTATTGAGCTCGTGCGCGATGCCTGCGGTTATTTCACCGAGTATTGACAGCCTGTCGGCATTGGCTATGTTGCGATGGAAAAGCTTTTCTTTTTCCTGCATGACCAGCTTTTCAAAAAACAGCCCTGCTTCAACCGCAACTTTGTCGAGGAGCATTTGCTCTTCTTCAAGGAAATATTTTTTGCCATCATTGGGATAATGCACTTTTATGTAGCCCATCTCATCCCCAAAAACCAGTATGCGGCTTACCTGGCTGATGCTGCCCTCAGGAAGGGCGTCTGTAAGTACATAATGTGCTTCGAGCCAAAGTTCCGCAATGGCATCGTCGCAATATTGGTAGGCCTGCTTTACAATGGAGCAAACTTTTGCAAGTGTAGCGTCAACAGATCCATCGTGCTGCAATATGGCGCTGGTCACATCATACAGGCAGGTAAGCTCCTTTAGCCGTTCTCTAAGTTTATCTTCGGTTGTTTCAGCCATGGTCCGGGTAATGATGTTCAAAGATAGTATTTTATTGGCTGCCGTAAAATAAGGTATCAGGCTATGTGGGTTATTTGGCGGTATTAAAAAATAAACCCTGATCGATAGTCACGACCAGGGTTAGTGTTTTTTGCTGCAAGCATGAATTTACATAAATTTCTTGAGATTACCAAATGCCTTATTAAAGATATATATGTCCCTGGTATTAGAATGCGATTCACTTGATATCACATATTCGTAAGGGTACTTATTTTTATTATAATACCAGATCGAAGCGTCGAAAACATTATCCATGGTAATAGGCTCGTCAGTTCTTTTAAAGCCATTTTCTTCCAGCTTTTCAAACACCGTATTGCTATAATGATCAAAGTCAGTGCGGGCATAAATAAGTTTTTTATCGGCCGAGTATAATAACTTTATTTCCTTTTCGGCAATGGTAAAATACATTGCCTCCGTCCTGTCTTCGTTCTTATAGCGTTTTATATCCAATTTTTTAGATGTTTCCAGTTCTATCATGTCGTCGTAACCCGAGGTAAAGGCAATGGACTGGATAATGCTTAAAGACATCTCATTGAAGCTGATCTGGTCCTGTGCAAAACCATATGTGCTAAGTAAAGATGCTACCATTACTAAAGCAACGGTTTTCAACTTATTAAAGATTTGTTTCATAGGATGGGATGATCATTACTGAAAAATTAAGATAAATGTTAAAAATAAAAAACCCTAACCTTTTTAATACCAAAGATTAGGGTTGTTATCGTAGCGAAGACGGGAGTTGAACCCGTGACCTCAGGGTTATGAATTTTCAGAGACCGTTTATCGCTTCGTGAAAGAACGCCTAAACTTCAGTATATCAGAGAAATATGGGTTAATGTTTTTTAGGGTTGTTTTGGTAAATTATGTGGTAGAATATGTTGTCCTTCCAAGGCACTTTCGCCAGGTTCTTGTACCGGTGGCAGCTCCTTGCCCGCCAGGTATTTTTTTAAAATTGGGGCGACATCCTCGAAAAGGTCCCGCTCCATTACCAATCTTTTTTGGATGCGGCTTTACCGAGAACATAATCTTGGTGTGAAAGGAAATCTTTATTTAGCGATTCCTCAATTTCTTTGTGTGCAACTTCATAAGCACTTCTTATGCCCTTTTTATTAAAAAAAGACTTGTATGTATACATCATCTTTTGACCGTCAGATGAAAGTTGATCAACAGTTACTGCATATCGGTATTTGCCCTCCTGAAATTCAATTACCAGGGTGTAGCTATAATCCATCCGGTTCACAATGCCCAGAGATTTTGTAGACCAGCAATTATCACAAAAGCCCTCGATCCTGATATAGTCCCCCTCGACTTTACCCTTTAGAACTTTGTCCGGATTCACAAAATAGGTATTAACCCAATCGATGGTTTTCTTGTAAAGATCCTGGGCGGTCTTACCTTCGGCTTGTACCACTATCGGTGCCACACCCTCCTCGGTAAGTTTTAATAGTTCCTGGGCTTGGCTGATGACAGGGCACAGCATGAGCAATAGTAAAATTCGTTTCATTGGTTATAATTGGTTGGTTTATTATCTATATACTATCCAGGTAATTATTACGCTGTTGCCCCCGTTGAGAAATTTCCGCTATCCCTCTCCCTTTCCATTACCTCGATGGTTTTTTTTAATGCCTTTATTGTTTCTGCCTGCGCTTCGATGATGATCTTATCGTGTGTATGATATTCCGCCTTAGGCTCCTGGAGTTGTGGTAGGTTCCCCGTAGCCGGTAGATATCCGGATTTGGCCATATCTTTAGTTATAAAATCATCCAAAGAAATTTTAAAATGCATACAGACTTTGACGGAAAACGCGTAAGGCGGCTCCGTTCTATTGGCAATATATCCCGCCAAAGTACCTAATTTAACCTCAAACAGTTCTGCAAAATCACTTTGTCGCAGATTTTTTTCGGCACATAAGTATTTGATATTCTGACCTATGTAAATATCCATACTGAGAAATTCAAAAATAAATATTGAATTTTGCAAAACTTGTTGAATAATCCAATATATTTGTCTTGTGAAACAATGCGTAACGCTGTGTAAATATACACAAAAAGCGGTACGCACCTAATAGTGTTTTTCTATGGTATCGCCTGAAGACCGCTCGAAGCTTGAAAAATATTTACTCCCACGGTATACTGTGGAGGTAAATCGCATTCTCAAGGAAAAAAAGATCAATCCCGAAAAAGAACGTCCGTACGATCCCGGGCACATCTCCAATGTGCTCCAGGGCAAGTATGACAATACAGATATCGAGGCCGCTTTTTGGGAGCTCTATGAAGCCCGAAAAGAGAAGGCCGAGAAGCTTGAATGGAATAAGAACCGGCTGACAGCTGATACCCAGCCCGCATAATTATGATGGCCGAGACAGCATACAACGTTATACAGGCGCTTCCGCAAGAGGAGCTGACCCGCCTGTACCGTATGCTCGGCGTATTGCCCGAAGAGAAAAAAGAAAAGGAAGCCGTTGGCCACTGGACGAAAGAGTACGCTAAAGAATGGCTTCTGTCTAACCATTTCCGCAAGTCGCAGGAACGCAACGCTGCCAAACAGGCACAAAAAAACCCGGGTGCTGAAACCCGGGTTAATAGGAAGTAAATAACCCCTTACAGTTATAAACTATGGACAAATCTACAACAAAAAAACATCCCCCGCAAGTGCATCAGCTCATGGCCGGCCTTTTGCCCGGCGATCACGGGACCGAGCTCTTTGCCAATCGCGACACCCGCAAAGTGTATGGCATTACCAACGGCCAGCGCCAGGCGTTCCATGAACTCGACGATTACATCAGGAATAAGATAACCGAGCTGATGTTTGGCGATCCTATAGCCATGGATGACCTCGCCCACCTCGATCACGAAGCGGCGCTGGAGGAGTTTGCCTTCTGCCTTTTCGGAGCGGCCGATCATGAGGCCGATTTTTCTGCCGATGGTACTATGAGCACACCGGAGAACTTCCTTTGTGGCGACAATTGCAAATGCATCCGCTGGCCATCAAAGAACATTACCCTCAACGGCCACCGGCTTACAGAGCGGCAGCTGGAAATTTGCCAACGCCTGGCAAGTGATGACCCCGATAAAAAGATAGCGGCCGACCTGAACATTTCGCAGTCCACCCTCGACATCCATAAGAAGCAACTCTTTGGCAAAGCTGGTGTAAATAGTAAGGCCGGGTTCGTAATGCGCGCAGTAACCGATAAAGTGATACAGTGATGGCAGATAAAAGCAAACCTTTCGCCGGGTATCAGGAAGATGCCCTGCCGCAGAACCTCCCCATCATACAGCAAAAAGTGGTGCGCGACGTGCGCGACATTGAAGTAAACCAACCCCAAATTTTAAGCTAATGGAACCATCGATCTACGCATACCCCTGCCTATTTCTATTCTATACAGGCCTTTGCCTTATACTCGTTTACCTTGTAGGCTTCCTGCCATTCTATATCTACAATCGCATTAAGGCCGAAAATGTGCGTGATGCACAGCACTACCAATCGATGATCCATGATGCGGTTATCATTATTATCTGTACCACGATGCTGATCCTAATAACTACATTCTTTTACGACCCATGGCAAGCTTAGAGTTCAAAGGAGACACCGGTTTGACACTGCTACGTAAGCAGTTCCCGGACACATGGCAGGAACTTGTCAAGGAGGCCAGGCAGATGATCAGCGCACAGCGCCGGCTGATGAAAGGTGTGGTATCTGTAGAACAGGCGGCCACGGCATGCATCATGCGGAACAAGCCTGCCCTGAGCGTCATGGCAGCGGCCTACCTCATGGCGACGCAGGAGAAGCTCCTGCAGGAACACATTGAACTGGAGCTCGAAGTGACCAGGCTTACCAATTGGGTCGGGCAGCGCCTGGAGCTCTGTGGTACTGACCACAAGCTGCGCAGGAAGGTTGAGCTATACTACGATTACCGAATGACCAAAGCGGCCAGGAGGACCGACCAGATCCTGATGCAGATCAAAGAGCGCGCCCTTACCATGGGCGACAAGCCCCACACATTTCAAAACTCAGCATATTGCCCTCCCACTTGGGAAAGAGGAAAGGGCTTCCTGAATACATAACCATTAACTAATAATACTATGGACAAAATTGTAATAGAAGTTACAGAGAGCCAGTTTGAACTGCTAACAAAGGCGTTGGAAGAATATAAAGAAAAATGCCGTTTTATGGCAAATGAGGGCTTAATGAGTAGTCCGATCATGAAAATGATGAAACAGATCGCAGGCCCCGAACTGGAGAAATTACACGCAGATAAAAAGAAGGACATAGAAGCTACAAATATTCTCATCGGCAAGTTGTATTTCGACAAAAATGTTTCGGAGCAAGCTACAAAGGCCACAGATCAGGCATCACAACAATAGCATACCGTTAGCACGGGTTTAGTGGACAGCTCGGAGAGACGGGCATTGGTTTTTTGGTATTTGGTCGGCCTTATATGGGTCTGGAGGCAGAACCGTCTGCACGCTATGTGCCGGGATGGAGGAGTTATGCAACATGCTCGCAGCGGGTTCGACCCCCGCGCTGCCACAAGTTTATTGGATTAGTTTTTTGTTAAGAAGGCCCGCACTCGCTCCCCTCTCCTTGGGAGAGGGGCTGGGGGTGAGGTTACAAAGCATGGCATACGCAAAAAGGGTTGATCCCTGTCGGTTATGCGAAAGCATTTCAGGCAGACGCGCGGGACACGCAGTATGGGGCTTTCAGACGTGAAGCCGGGCATGAAATAAGGTCCGTGTACCTCCGGGGGTGGCGCGCCCGGGTATGCCAACACAGCAGGATGATGTAACGGATAACATCGCTCACTACGGATGAGCCTATCCGGGTTCGAGTCCCGGTCCTGCTACAAATAGCGCCTAACGAGTTGGCGCAAGGGAGAGGTCCGGCCCGGGCTGATTTGGAACTCTGGTTTCCGTGCCGGCACCCGCCCCTGACAATACCCGACGCAAGGCCGAAAGGCTTTCATTATTCCTCGACGTTCCCGCCAGTGGGCGGGGACCGAAAGGTTAACCAAACATAAGAGACAGTTATGTATGAACTACTAAAACTACAGGCCGAAGCCTGGAAAGAAAATAAGCCCGGTGTAAAACAGTGGGATTTTGATTGGGATGGCCGCAAGGGCATTGTGGCTATCGCTATTTACAAAGACCGTAGGCACTTTGGAACGGGAGCCTTTTTTACCGACACTCCCGGCATCGGTGCCGCCTGCAGGTTCATTACCGAAAACCTAAATAAAAAGTAGCATGGCAAGAAAAACCGACGAGCAGGTGCTGCACCAGGGTGTCCTGGACAAAGCAAAAAACCTTTTTGGCGAAGAGGATGAGCCGGTCGTTGGCCGTCCTGATGCATTAGCACCTGATTATGTGCTGCGGGCGTATTACCCGATAATAACCAAAGAGATCATTCCATTGATAATGGACAACTTCCGTGCCTACGTAGATGAATACAACATCGCCACCGGATGGGAGAATGTCGATATATTTAACCACAACCAGGAAGTAGCCCATTTTCTAAAAAACAAGGCTACAGACGTTCAGAAAGCCTATGCAGGGCATTTCCCCAGGCTGAACGAAAAACTCGACGACAGGGAATACAACGAGCTTGCTGACCGGGAGAACCTTGCACATGGCCTTATTATTGCCAAGCGCAGTATCGAAACGATCAAATACCCGACCGAGCAATTCTTTCAGAATTTCATTTACGTCTACAGCCTCCAGCTGCTCAAATACACGGCAGAGTTCCGCCGGTATAAGACCGTATACAAAAGGCCCGTACAGCCGGTCGATATCAATTCACATTTCATTACGCAGCTCCAGCGATCGGAGAGTAGCAATGCGCGGAGCCTGGCCGTATGCAGCAGGACCGTACGCAACCACAGGAAGCGCCTGGTGGAGGCTGGAGTACTCGTTAACCGGGTCTTCCAGGGCGCGAGTAAGGCCGTTAGGTACGATATAAACCCCCAAATTTTGGTTGTTTTTGACACCAAAACCAAGCGGAATGTTGGCGCTGTGAAACAGGAGCTTAGCCTGTGGAAAGGGAAAAACTTTCCGGATAATAATGAGGTTACAAGACCATTTAAAGAAGAGTATAAAGAAAAGGACGATGCTGCGCAGTCGTTTGTCGATAATGTGTCGGCAGAGCCGACGGCCTTTTTCGTCTACAGGAGCACTTTTTACAAGGACACCCTCAGCAAGCCACAAAATTCACCGGAGGGGGCCGCCGCCGAAACTGTTAAAGTTGAAAAAAATCTGACCGAACAGCTGCGCGACCTGATCATCCACCCTCAGGAACTGGCCGAGAACCTTGCACTCCACGAATACGACAATTACACCCCCATACCGATACGTACGTTGGCCGCAGTGGTCAGCGATGGCCGCATGACAAATGCCGAGTTTAAAGAACTGGCTGTCCAGGACTTCATGAAGTCACTGGCTAAGCTCTACCGTGGGGTGACACCGTTTCCCGGCAACTGGAAAAAAGCGATCAACCGCATGATGAACGAGGAGTTCCTCTCGCACCTCAAAGATCCTCAGGGCCATTACCACCCATTGGGTAAAGAGGCTGTGCTCAACCGGATCTCCGAACTGCGCTGGCGCATCGAGTCCGCCCGAAAATGGTTTAACGGCAAGAAGATCAAGCCGCTTTATCCTTACCAATACCTCGACCCTACGCGCACCGATGCCAAAGAGGTAGGCTTTGCCTTTACCAAAAAAGGCTGGTTGAGGCACCTGAAGTACCTGGAGACGCAGCCGGTGGCCAAGGTCCTCGAAAAGCAGGAAGCCACCAGGCGGAAAACCAAGCTCGCCAACTCGAAAAAGTACGATACCGCCATTGGCCAGTTCCTGAAAGGCAGGCAGACAGCGCAGCAGCTTCAGGACTATGTTCGAAATAACCTGCCCCCGGAATACCTCCGCGCCTTGCCAAAGGAGATCCAGATCAGGAGCGCGGAAAGGACCGCTAAAAAAGTAACCCCTTTACAGTTAGATATATGAGTGATTTAAGAATTGTATTCAGTGAACGGCACAAAGGCATTAAGCATTCCCGCGTGACCATCTTTTGCTCCCCTGACATAGCAGAGACCGTCCAAAATGATTTAATGGAAAAGTATGGCCTCGACATGCTCGTAGGTGGCCGGTCAACAGAAGATCCCCAAAAAGCGATCGTAAAGTTCACGCTTACCGATCCCGCCATGATCCTGAAGCTGCGCAATGGCATCTTTGGAGCGCTTGTCAAACCCTCAACACTGCAAATTGTCAATGGTAAATAGCCAATTCAACCCGAACCCCCGCGTAAAGCTCGTCGCGCTAATGAAAACCGGTGTAGACAATGTAATATGGTACAACTTCAAAAAGCACAATGCGAAAGAGAAGCCGCAGATCATCGACGGCATGAAGCGCCGGTTCCTGGAGAAGCCGGAACTGGTCCGAAACTGCCAGGTGCTGCAGTTCTACGATTGTGTGACAGGAGAAAAATTAGAAGAGTACAAGCAATGATCAAAATAAGCTTTAAAAAGGTAGCTGAAGCCCACTGCAGGATACTGAAAGTCGTAATAGAAGATTACGCGACCAGCTTTGCCCCACAGCTAAAAGATACAAGTGATACGGGTCCCTACATGGAGGCAATACTAACGACCGATATAGCGGCCAAAGTGTATCTGGTGCTGCGGTCCAAAATTGAGGCTAATAAAGCGGAACACACTTTCAGCCTGAAGGTTTCTGAAGCGGTGGTGCTTCATGATGCATGTAACCATGCAATGGAACATGGAAGGGACGATGTGTATGTATTTAATGCGATAATGAAATGCCGGGATAGCATTGACGAACAGCTAAAGGCCATCCTGCCAAAGTTTAAGAACCCAATTCTTTTACTCAATTAACATCAATAGTAGACTATTCAATAGCAATGATTAAAAAATCGATAAAACTTTTACATCAAATTTTATGGACCTAAATACATTCAAGGAAAAATTAGTTGCCATCGACCTTCAGGAAGATGGTAAATATGGACATTACCCCTTCCAGCTGCAAGCTGAATCGCCGGAAGGAAAGTTGGAGCTGTGCGCGCTCATGTTAGGCGGCGATGTCGAATCATGCTACCGGAAATTCATAGAGTACCACAGAAAAGGTTTTGACAATATTTTCATGTCCATCGACTTTCCCGCAGGCGGCGATATCCCCACTGATTTTGTTGTGGTACTGGCCAAAGAGGATAACAAGCCTTCCATTTGCGCGATACCTTATGACTCAGCCACGGGCGAAATATTTCCAGAGATTGGGAAGAGCGCACAATTAGCAATGATTTTTGGTCATTTCTATTACTTCCTTATGAAATAGCTGACTATTCAATAGCAATGATCAAAAATTCAGCTTACATACGTGAATTTTCTCCGGAGACGAAAGCGCTCCTGGAGCAGCTGTCGGCCGAGCTGAAGATGAAGAACGCCAGCGATATCCTGCTGCATTGCCTGAAGCATTTCGTAGACAACCGGAACGAGATAGCCAGGCTCAAACGGCTGATCGAGTACAAGCAGAAAAAAATTAACGCCCTGACCGGCGAACAACAACTATAATTATGGAAAGTAAAAAAACTAAAGACTACATCATCCGGATGCCGGGTGCCAGGATCCTGGCCACCGACGACCGTGCAAAAGCCGACAAAAAGATAGCTGAACTAACAAAGCAGGAACTCGGCACCTTCTCATTTACCGACAATGTAGAGCGAAATGTAACATCCTATAAAAAGGAACCCTACCAAAAGAATTACAGGATCACAACTAATAAACTGCCGGAAGGCGAAAATTAATATGTCTGAACAAAAACTCCCCCAGGTACCACCCTGCCGCGTGTGCGGGTGTACAGATGATGACTGCAGGCAATGCATTGAGGCTACCGGCATACCCTGCTATTGGACAGAGCCAGGCCTGTGCAGCGCATGTTCCGGCAAACCTTATCCCGCAGCGGTAAGCTGCACGTTCAAATTTGATGACGATCCTAAAGAATTTGAAATGAAATTCGACACCGACCTTACCGCCGGCCACGAAGAAGAGGAAGCAAAAGGCAGGGCGCGCGCCGCTCTCAAAGAGCTCCAATGGGAGGAAGCAGTCCTCGTGGCTATAACCTTTACGAAGGCACAACCCAAACCGGCAGAGCCCGACAGCCTGGAAGGTTGGGAGCTGGTACGCGATGATGATGAAGATCACGACTACACCACCTACGAGGAAGTAGAATAATCAATTAACCCCTTTAAACAGTTATATATGAGCTTTACAGCAGACACTCAGGCGAAAGTTTGGAAAAGAGAAGAAGACTTCTACACCCGGGAATGGAACCCCCTAAAAGGAAAAGGCGGCATCGTCACCTTCAAGCATCAACCCTCAGAACCGTTCGAGTACGGTGATCACGATTGGTATATTATCGTCGCCTTGGAGAAGGCCGATAAATTGACCTCAGACCGGCACCTGCTAACCCAGGAGCTGCTCATGCGATACAGGTGGGCCATTCGCGAGGGCTACAACCACCAACTAGATCCAAACCTTAAAAACGAATTCGATTACCCCAGGAACCAAAATACCATTAAAGGCATCCTTGGCTACATCGCTAAGATCGAAAAGGCCTCCGATGAAGAAATGGCCGCGCTCGGAATTGAATAACCCCTTTAAACATTTATATATGAAAACAAGACTTGAAGTTGTCCGGTTAGACGATATCGTGGTATCGCTAACCAACCCCCGGGAGACCTTTGAGGAAGCCGACCTCAATGAGCTCGCCGCATCAATTAAGCAGGATGGTGTATTCCAGCCCATCCTCGTCAGGCCGCTGCCAAATACGGAAGAGAATAGTTGGCTCGACCTTACTGATCCCGGCAAGTTAAATAAACCAAGGCAGCCACGCTTTGAGCTCGTATGTGGTGAGCGCCGGTATCGCGCCTCTAAAATAGCCGCTGCGGAAGATATCCCCGCCAACATCCGTGAGCTGACCGATAACCAGGCCTTCGAGCTTCAGATCATCGAGAACCTCCAGCGCAAGGATGTCCACCCACTGGAGGAGGCAAAGGCGTACAAGCGCATGCTCGATTCGGGGCGCTACGCCATTCCGGATGTGGCCGCCAAGGTTGCAAAGCCAATATCGTTCATCGAGCAGCGCCTGAAACTGAACGACCTGATCGATCCCATTAAAAAAGACTTTTTTAAGAACGAGCTCGGCATCGGCCATGCGGTAGAAATTGCCAGGCTCACGCTCGAGCTACAGGAAGGCCTGCTGAAGCACTACAAAAAACGCTATGATATCTCCGGATGGGGAACCCATGCTCAGCTGAAAAAAGAGATAGCAACGCAGTCCTATGACCTGTCGAAGGCACAATTTGATATTAATTTAGGGTATGGAGTTATTGCACCGTGTTCAGGCTGTCAGTTCAGGTCGGCCTCCAGGCCGGAACTTTTTGCGGACATGGAGACCGACAGCTGCTTTAACAAGTCGTGCTATAATAACAAGACGGAAGCGTTCATTGCCCAAAAAGCCGAGGAGATCCTTACTTCAGGCAAGAACATAATGTTGGCCAGGTCAAAGTATAATGATCTTCCTGCAGCAGTACAAGAGGTTGTAGGCAAACAAAATGCTCCTGTGATAAACAATTACCAGGGCTATCAGGGTGCGAACATGGTTAGGCAAAAAGTTTTCCATGTCGCGGGCCATGATGCCGGGAAGATCGAAGAGGTATGGGTACCTAAAAGCCAGGTTAAGGCGGACCCGGACACGGAGACCGGTATAAAGGACGAAATTGCACGTATCGAGGAACGTGCCAGGCGTGCGTTGGAACTTGATCAGGAGAAGATCTTCATCGCGTTGGTGAACGCGCTTAAAGGCGATACCCTGAGATCGATCATGCCGGTATATAACCTCGATGCGGGATTTGTAGAGGCGCTGACATTTTACCTGGCCATCAGTGACAGCCTGTGGGGCATGCAAAGCGAAATAAAAAAGATCACCGGCGGCATGAGCTTCGAGTTCACGACACCGGAGGAGCTGCTGGCAGCTTATGCAAAGCTCACCCCGGAACAGCGCAAAAGATTAATGGTGGCTGTGGCTTTTCGCAAATGGCATGGTGAGCTCTCAGACAGGACCTTTGGAGGAAAGATCATGAGGCAACTGGCCGACTCAAAACCCAAGGTCGATGTCGCCGGCATTGTGGCTGGTCAAAACGCTGTGGCAGCTGCCCGGACCGCAAAAACAGAGCTGCGGCTGGCAGAGCTCCGGAAGAAGTTTGACAAGCCAAAAAAGGAAGGTAAGAAACCCGTAAAAAGATAACCATGGACAAAGAATTTGAAAAAAAATTGGGGGCCATATTTGCCCACACATCATACGAAGTAGTAAGCGATAAGCAAATTATTGTAAAAGGATCTATTCATCAACTCCACCTTGATGCACTTGGCGCACTATGTAGCTTCAGCGTAGAATCCACATTGGATGGGCTAATGCTTCATATTGAACTTCCTAAAGATAATCAGCAAAAAATGCTGATTTGTATTAAGGATGGTCATGCCAACGTAGTTATCGAAGGCAACGGGACAGTTTTGGTCCCGAGAATTGCAGAACTACTATTGCACGACAGATCGCTGATGGAGTTGATGGACCAGGCATTGGATTATGCCAAATTTAGAATGATCAGGCCTTGTAACTGCGCCGGATGCAGGGCGGTGCGCGAAAGAAAATTTAATGCTTGATGAAACGGCTAATAAACTACATCGCTAACCTGTTTACTAATAAACAGGTTGCAACGGCTTCAGCGCCACAAACCATACATGCAAAGCGTGGAGGGTTTGAGGACTACCAACTTGAAGACTTGGTAATGATAACCGGCCTCAAGAGAAAAAAAATAAAGGCCATAGTAAAATTCTACCACCTGAACTATTCTGACCTGTTGGAATACTACCTTTATTTTGACAGGATACCTACAAAGGAGCATGCGCTGATCATCCGTCATTTTGGGGCGGGCCACATTATTTACACGTCGTACTCCAGCGCCACCCCGGATCAAGACCTGAAGAAAGATTTTGAATTTTTAAGCCCCGCTATGTAGCGGGGTCGCTTTCTAAAGTGTCTCCACCTTCGATGTGTGAGCCATTTTCTTGCATGCTACTCGGCTCTCGAAAATTTGAGTGCGAACCTGCAACACCTACACGATGCTGAGCGCGCAGTTGAGTAGTTTTACTGCCAAACACGTCATGGACAATCGGTCCTAATGATGCCCAAAGTGCGTGTCCTTTTACGGTTATAGACAAATTTTTAGCTTCATTGGAAACCATAACAAGTCCTCTCGTTTTTAGATCATTTATAAAGTCAAGATACTTAATATCATTCATAGCGATTTGATGACCTATCTCTCTTCGTAATTCTTCACTACTAATATTATTTTTGTTTACTATTTTGGACAATACCAGTAAAATATTCTCCGCATTTATCTGGAATTTATTTAATGTAGGTTGAATAAAAATTTCTATAAAATTTAATGCATTAATTAGATCTCCAGCGTTTTCCGTTGAATTTGACCGTTCAAGATTCAACTCCTTACCTTGTAACTCGTAATCTTTTTTCTGTTGATCGATAGTTGTCTGTAACTGCTTAGTAGTTTCTTCCATTACTCCTATTCGTTGTCCATAGGATTTGTGCAAATCCTCGATACTTTGATCCTTCTCGCTAATAATTCGTCTCATTTCTTCAAGAGTTTTATTTCCTTCTAACGCTTGATTTTTATTATATAGGAGATTAGCAATTGTTACATCATTTCCTTTTTTTGTTTCTTCAATCTTATGTTTTAGCCAAATTCTTCCCTGATTTGGAAAGTATACTATCGAATCGATTGTTAACATGACAATTGCTGAAACAATCATTGCGATAAATGCTTTTAAAAGAGGAATCCAAATTCGCTCAAAACCATAGTCAGGATAGCTGTGTTTAATATAAATTACTCTTCCTTCGATTGGTAGATCAGAAAAAAATAAAATACTTAGAACGTCCCAGTTGTATATAATTAAAATTATAGCATACACCGATATTATCGGATATTTAAGCCTTTCGCGTATTAGCTTAAAAAGTTCGTTAGTGTTATCCATCAATTAAATCATTTTAACGAAGTTAACAAAATTCTAACACGCACGGTTTTACACAGACTTTTTTTATCTTTGAGTAAAACCTACGATTATGGAAACCTACCTTGTTGACCTTACCCTGAAAGAAACCTTTACCATTCCGCAGGAGAGCGATCGGGATTTTCGCGAGGTAGCGGGCCGCCTTGCTGCTAAGATGCGCGAGGGCTTTATGACCCTGGATAGTTTTATTAGCGTTGAGGAGATCATGGATGCCGATAACCATGACGATGGGCAGATACCGGTAGTGTGCAATGAAACCCTTTTTGAGATCGTACTGTTGGTCGATGACAGTGTTGATCTGAATGATGGTGGCGAGGAGCTCTACTATTACGTGGCGGAAGCCCTGGAACATCGCGACGGCAGGGTCGAGGTCCAGTTTTCCGTAGAGGGAAAGGACTGTGAGCGCACCATCGCCCGGATCTATCTTGAGGGGACCCACACACCCGGAACTGCTAACCAATATCCCGAATAATGGAATATATAGCAGTTGTCTACAAACTTGAAGGAGGCAAGGAGCTGAAGTGGGACTGGGGTAATGACACACGTTTCGATGTGCTTTTCCAACAGATGCGTAAAGCCACAGCCATAGATGAACCGGAAGTTATTTTTAACGGCCCGTACGACCTTGATAAGATATTGGATATCATAGGCACCCCAAAAGGCTATGCTACGTATGCTATGTTCCGGTCTCATGGCTATGCGGCCTTTTCGCCTGAAGAGCGCCTGAACGTGATACGCGAAGATGCAAAAGTGGTCAACTGGCCCAGGCTGATAGAAAATGCATTCTACTTCCAGATCATTGAAATGGGATATTTATCGGGAGACGGCTTATTATAGCTACTTCTTTGGCCTGGTAAAAGCGATCAGGCCGGTATCATATTTCGGGAAGGCAAAATTCCTGTGATCCTCGCCATCAAGCCAACGGTTCTCATCGCCCTTTTTGAGCATCACCGGCATGCGCAGGTTATGGTTGGCCACATACTGCATTGTCGGGTTCGCGTCAGTCGTAACGATCGTAAAAGTTTTTACCAGCTCACCATTCTCGGGCCTTATCCAGTGGGACCATAATCCTGCCAGGGCAAATATCTCCACGTCATTGGAATGAACGATATGCTTCGTCTTTACTTTCCCTTTTGGATCTTCATGCCGCCACTCATAGTAGCCACTGGCCAGCACCAGGCAGCGCTGGTGTAATATGTTTTTATAGCTCGCCTTTTCATCCAGGCTTTCTATCCTGGCATGGAAAGTATTTTGCCGTATCGTATCATCCTTCGCCCACGCGGGTATCAGGCCCCAGGTATAGTCCTCCTGGATCTTGTCGGGTAGCAAATTGGTAATGACCGGGTAAAAGTGATAATCATACCGGTTACTCTCTTCAGTAAAGAGGTCTTTTCCCTCACATCCGATGGATAAGTTAAAGCGGCGCACGCTTTCATCGTTGGCGTACATGAACTGGAGCCTGCTGCACATATTACTCTGCTTTTGCGGTTATGATCTCATTGATGTTTGTGGTAAACTTGTTGCTCACGAACTCCTGCCGCATTTTCCATTTTCGCTTCAGGTCGTTCCTGCCAAATTTAATCTTTTCTCCCAACATACGCGTATTGACCCGGTCGATAACGTTCATCAGTACCTTATGCCGTGGATCTTCGTACTCGAACATCGACAGCTGCCGGCTCAGGTCTTTGGAGATACCCATCAGGATGACCCCCGCCTTCTTGTAATGATACCCATCTTTAAATATCAATTTTAAGGCGATCTGGGCGTACTTATTCAACTCGAACGTGCTGGAAGTAGGGAAAGGTAGTTTTATGCTGTAGCCGGCATTGTATTGCGGCAGATCAAGGCGGTGTGGGTTCGACTGGACGAACACATGTATGACCTCACAATTGCTGCCCTGTTTCCGCAGCTTGGCCGCCACGGTCGTGCAGTACGTACTGATGCGTTCCTGCATCAGTTCCGGATCTGATATCATGTTATCGAAAGCCCGGGTGCATGCAATGTTCTGCTTGTCCTTGACCTCTTCCGGCTGTATGGTAGGGATGCCCCTCAGGTCCTGCAGCAGCCGCTCACCGGTGACCGTAAAATGTTTCCGGACAAAGGCATTGTTAAGCTTCGTGAATTCATAAGCATTTGTCACGCCCATGCGGATAAGTTTTTTCGCATTCTGCCGGCCTATGCCCCACACATCCTCGATCTTGGTCCATTTTAGGGCCTTGATGCGTTTTTCTTCCGTATCGATGACATAGGCGCTACCGGTCCGGTCGGGGAACTTCTTTGCGACCTTGTTCGCGATCTTGGCCAGGGCCTTGGACGGACCGAACCCTACGCTTACCGGTACGCCCACACCGCGCAGCAATGTTTCGTGTATCTTATGGCCAATGTCTTCAAATGAGGCGTTCCTGAAGCCCCGGAACCCGAGGAAAGCTTCATCGATGGAATAAACTTCCACATCCGGAGTGAACTCGTGGAGCATGCTCATCACGCGGTTGCTCATATCGGCGTACAGGGTGTAATTCGAGGACAGTACCTGTATGTCATGTTCCCTGATCTTGTCCTTCAGCAGGAAGTAGGCATCGCCCATCTTTATCCCCAGGGCCTTGGCTTCATTGCTCCGGGCGATGGCACATCCGTCATTATTGGAAAGTACTATCACAGGGCGTTTGCGAAGCTTAGGGTTAAATACGCGTTCAAAGGAGACATAGCTGTTATTGCAGTCTACCAGGCCGTACATCATCGGCGCCGATGATATTTTAATGTATTTATGACGATCCCCCATATCTCAAATCCTTCATTGTCGTTAACCAATATCGGCTTGTACTCATCATTCTCCGGGACCAGCCACACGCAGTCCTTTTGGACCTTGATGCGCTTTAACGTGAATTCCCCGTGTATCACGCATACCGCTATGTCATTGTCACGTGGCTCGAGGTTCTTATCTACGATGACAATGTCGCCGTCGTCAATGCCGGCATTGATCATGCTATGGCCGTTGACGCGCACGCAGAACTTGGTGGATGGCGAATGGCCAAATACTTCTTCATCAATAGAGATCCGTACCTCCTGCCAGTCATCAGCTGGGGACGGAAAGCCCGCAGGTATCCCATTATCGAAATAGGGCACCCAGGCAGATGGGATCATGTCATGATGAAGGAATTGTAAAAACATATAAGAAAATAATCTTGCAAAGCTATTTATTTTCCATGTATGCTTTTTCAACTTTATGATTTATTTTATCAACAGCTACAAAGTGATACTCTCCAGCTTTAGCTTTACCTCATAATTTCCCTGCAGTGTCTCGCTGTATTCGAGGGTAGTGATCACGTAGGTTTGGTTGTCGATCCACAGCTTTTGCGCGGCCAGCATCTTGCTGATCTCAGTTTCCGTGAACGGCCCCTCGATCTCCACTGTTGAGGCATTCAGCCGGAATTGTATGGTGTGCTTCCAAAAGATGTTGTAAATGCCAAGCGCTCCATCGATGGATAAGGTTTGGCCATCATAGTCCGGAGCGGTTACGGGTATGCGATAGGCTTCATAGTTCCCGGGATCATAGATCATCAGGCCGACCCCGTCCTTGTCTTCAGATGCCGAGATATCCGAAGTGTAGGAGTTGTGCGGTACCAGCTTGAATTTGCTGGATATGTCCATTACCAGATCGCCATCTTCCCGGCGGTTCAGTTGCGGGCCGGTCCTGTCGATGTAGAGCATATTATCCTGGTCATTGCCATACTGCAGCATGATGGCACTGTAGGATGGCGGTGAATGATCTGACAGCGCGAGCGACTTGCGCGCCTGGTGGATGTTGCTGCTCTTCAGCAACGCGGCGGTGTAGTCGAACCAGGCCGTTTTTGTAAGGTCGTCAAACCGGATGGTAAGGCAAAACAATTTCTTGATCTCGTTGATGTAGTCGGATAGGCTCCAGTCGGGCGCATACCTGCCCAACGGGATGGTGGGATGCATCATGTGGAACGTTTTGCTCTCATTGCTCCACCGGATATCGAATTCAAGCGGAAAGCCGCTAACGGAACTGTGACGAAGCCATTGGATCTTGAACGTGTCGCCGACCTGGTCTTCCGGGACCGATATGGTGAACGTGCCATCAAACACCCGTACATCGGGATCATTGGTGTTTTTGTAGACAGACACCGTGTTTTCATCTGCAACAACTCCAGATCCTGATTTCCACACCAGGAGCGTTTTATGGTTTTGTACCGTAATGCCTCCGGGGAACAATGGCTCTTTTACATGGTAACGGAATTCATAGTCGCCGGGCGCGTCAGGCACAAAGTCAAACTGATAGTAGTTGTAGACGAATAACAGCTCGTGCGGAAAATCGGCAAAAGTAAGGATCTGTGTTTCCGGAACGATCGGCACTGCGCACAGGTTGGCCTTGGTGGATAGTACGAGCAGGCGCTTAATAAATTCCGTCTCGGTAAATGCCCCGGCGATCTTCCAGCCTGCAGATGCGAACGCGAGCTTCAGGATGCCGAGCAGGAACAGCTGCGGGCTCGGTACGTTTCGGTTGAAGATGGAAATTTCCTGCCCGGTCTCGCCGTAAATGTTGTAGGTATTGGCCTCAAAGAAAAGAGGGTCCGGGTGCACACGGTTGTAGTACCCATAGTACCACCGCCATTCATCGTCCTCGTCGGGTTCCTCTTCCCAAAATTTGTTTTTCCAGGCAAGCTCAGGGAATTGGTAATTTACCTCGGGAAAGATCTTACCGGAGAACGGCAGCGGGTGATCATTCCAATGCTCGAACCCCGCTATTACCTCGATCCCTTCCTCCGAGAACGGTACCGGGTCGGTTTCACCGGGGATGACAGACACGACCGGCAACAGCGTCGATAGTTTTTTGCCCAGGATCTTCAGCAGGTCGCTGCCATACTTCAGGTTGCATTTACGGTACCCGTTCAGGTAGCTGATCACATGGAGCTCGCCATAATAGTTATCGCCTTTCTCGAGCACCGTTACCGGTATCACGGAAGTCTTCAGGACAGAAGTAATGTCACGCGTCCCTAACGCTCTTTTAGTAGCGGCATTCTCGATGATCAGGAATGGAAATGACGAATGAGAAGCCTTAAAGTCAGTAATGAAGGCGTTACTTTCCTTTTTTATCCTGAGGCTTTCCCTAACATAATCGATCTCGATATCGTTGGCGAATATACGAATAATGCCCATGGCTATACTGTTATGGTTTCTACTTCAGATACAGGGGCTATGCCCCCACTGTCGACGAGTAATAGTTCATAAGTTCCCGGAGGGACATTTAGTGTCCTTGGGCTAAGAGTGCTGCCGGTAGTATTGATCCAGGGTCCGGCCGGCATTATCCGGTAGCGTACGGCAATGGCCGGCGGGCTATAGCCATTGTTCAATTCAAAATGGACCGTGATAGTGCTGCCGTTAACCACTGTATCTGTGATCACGATATCCGCTACCGGCGACTCGATGCTTATCATCCCGGTATTGGCAATGTCGGTCCCTTTAACGATCGTGAACTGCAGGTTTTCGGCATAGCTGTTTTGGCGGTCCTTATATTCAAGCTGCTTTTTGATCTTGGTAACGATGGGCAGCCACACCGTACCATTTTTAAGGCGTACGTCGTGCGAGTTGGCCACCATGTTCATGACCGGCTTTTCGTCCTTCAGGAGTGAACCGGTGTTAATGGTGTAGGTCGCCTCCTCGTTGATCTCATACACTTTTTTGGTACCGTCGGCAGTGTCGTAGGTTTCGGGCGTAAAGCCGTTCTCGATCTCCATTTCGCCATCAAAGTAGGCATACTGGAAAAAGCCGAAATTATTGAGATAGGCTATCTCCTTGACCGGGTGGTCCGGCAGGCGGTTAAGGCGGAAGATCGGTTTTTTGAACAGGGAACCACCACCCCCGTAAACTTCGGCGGTAAGCCAAAGCGTATTGTAACTGAAAGCCACCCCGGCAAGGTTGAATTGGTAAAGGAAGACCTTTTTCCCTGAGACACCATTTACGCTCCTGTCGTCAATGACGGTGCCGAAATTGTTGAGTAGCCTTACGCGCACGTTGCCCGATGATTGATTGACGTAAAATGAGAACGCGATCTTCCCATTGACCGGCACTATGGTCGTACCCGCATCCAGCCCCAGCACGGTTAGCGGCACTACATCATTAAATGCCGCCGGCTTTACATTGTGCATGATGTAAAAGGGTGGCAGCGCGATGCTTTGTACAAAGGCACCGGTATCGATGTTGTACTCCTCGACCGTAATGGCCACCAGGTGCTTCAGGTGTGTTTGCTCTGTGAGCAGGTTGGCAAAGGCCGGGTTGAATACCGGGCTAAAATAGGCGTTGTAAAGCTTCTTCAGGTCTTTTGTTGCCGTATAGGCATCGGACCGGGACCAGCCCTGCTCGTCGAACAGCTCGCCGTTAATGTAGATCTTCGCCCTGAAGTAATACCCCTCGCCATTATCCGACTGGACCTTGATGAGGGTAGTATTGGCATCGAGTATGATGCGGCCCGATTCGGGTGTGCTTAGCGCTGTGATCATGTGTTGAGTTTTCCGTTTTGGTTAGATGCTTTCAGTTCGTCGTTCATGGTGTTTAGTTCCTCCAGCTGCTTGTAGCCAAATATGGCCCTGGCATTGATGCCGGACTCCAGTATTATGCTCAGGCGGTTCACGGCAGTGGCCAGGTCACCGGCAGCGCTGTCAGTTTCGGCAGTTGGAACCGCCGGAGCTGGTACCGGTATAGTGCCTGCAGCACTGCCCCCATAATAATAGCCCGGCAGCTTTTGGCGCTCACGCTCCAGCCAGCCTATTACATTGGCGTAGCGTGGTTCCTGGGTCATTGCCTCCGGGATCACATATTCATTTTTGTGGACTACCCCCGTTACAGGCCCGTACTCGTCATGGCCAAGCGCTGCGGCAGTACCGGTATTACCACCGTAAAAGAATTTCGCACGTTTTGGAGGTTTAGCCGATTGGATCTGTGATATTGCCTTTCCGGTTTTGGCTACCACGCCCCCAATCTGTATAGCTCGAGATATAGATGCAAGGGGTTCAGGGAACACCGAAGGAGTTTTCAGTATTTCGGTTACAGCCAGCCCTGCATTGATACCGGCAGTCGCTATCGCTGCAGCTTTACTTTGCCCGAACATTTCTACTAATGCATCGGCCAGTTTACCCATTTCATTGAGTTGGTCCTGTATCTTCTCTATTCGCGCCACGCGCTCGGCCGCTTCCTTTTTCTTATCAAGTTCTGTTTTAAAGCGGAAATACTCTTCATCGGTGATCTTTTTGTCCTCGAGCATCTTCCGGTACCTGTCAAGATCAGCCTGGTATTGTTGCTCTCTCCGGATACGTTCCTGCTCTTCGACACTTTCAGCCTCTGCAAGTGCAAGCTCCTGGTCGGCGAGCTTTTGCTCGGCAAGCAATTCTTTTTGCTCTTCAGCATATTGTTTTTTGAGCGCATCGATCTCTGCCACATTCTCCAGCTCCAGCTTTTTCTTTTCGTTAAGGTACTCTATGTCGACAGAGGTGAGTATTTGCCCCGTTGCCCTTTTGGCCGCAATGATGCTGTCATTAGTTTGTTTTTCTATGCCGATAACCTTCAATTTTTCCCCGGCCACAGCATCAAGGCGTTTTTGCTCTTCCTGAATTATCTCCTGCGTCAGCTTTTTATCGGCATCACGTGTACTGGCATGGGTCTGAAGGTAATGTTCAAGGTTCGCTTTGGCAAGGTTCTTATATTCTTCGATCACCGCGTTGGCAGTTTCCTCGGCCGCTTTCTTCCGGTCTTTCTTTTCCTGTTCCAGGCGGCGCTCCCACTCTTTGCGTTTTAGGTCGTTTGCTTTTTTTTGGGCGTTCAGTTCATCAATGCTGAACTTATTAGTGATGGCTTTGGCTTTTTCCTGATATTTTGTAATGGCATCGATCGCTGCCTGGTATTTCTTTTTGTCAAGTTCGGTCTCGGCACTATCCCTTTCTTCCCGGAGGGTAGTTAGGTATTCTTCCTTGTCCTGCTCAAGATCATACTGCTTGCCTAATATTTTTTTCCGTTCGGCCACATGTTCTTTGAAAGTTTCAAGCTCCTTTTTGGCCATGGCTTTCAGGAATTTTTCTCTCACATCGTTCATGCCGATCTTTATCGCGTCGGTAGTACTGCTGCCCTGGTTTAATCTTTCCAGTTCCTCCTTTGAATTGGTGATCGTAGACAATACCTGGTAAAAACCACTTTTAATTCCGTTGACCCATTTGTCAAACCTATTGGACCACATGGCAAATCCCTCAGACTGCAGGAATGCATCCCTTGCCTTTGCAAGCTCAAGCTCGCTATCCGTTAATTCTTTGAAAGCCTTCTCTGATTCGCTTAGGGCCTTATTTTGGTTTTTTATCGAAGCGGTGACCGCGTCAAATATTTTTAGTGCTCCACCCGCATCCTCACCGGCACCGCGGAAAAGGTCGGCCGTAAGCTGCTGGCTCTGCTGTACATTCAGACCAAGGCGACCTGCTTCTTCAGAAACCTGGACTAAGGCATCTTTTACCGTAATGGAGCCGTCTTTAACCCCGGCAAGTAGCTTGTCGGTAAATTCCGGACCGAACGCATTGTAAAGTGCATCCCTGACTGCGGGTGTCTGTTCCTGGACCGAAAGCGCAAATTCTTTAATGGCATCGGGAAGCTTGTCATCATAAATACCCAGATCGATACCGGTATTCACCAGGCTTTGGAAATCTTCCACTGCAAAGCCCGCCTGTGCAAAGAAAGTAGGGTATTCTTTCAGGCTGCTAAGGAATTCATCGCTCGCATAACCGCCCTTTAAAAAGCCTTTCTCGATGCTGTCGAATGCTTCATTATAGGTAATGTCGAACTCGTTCACCATTGCCCTGGCAGTCTCTAAGATCTCCTTTTGGTCCTGCTCGTAACCCTCGGCAAGTACCTGTGAGCGCATGCGCGCGTCGTTAAGGGCATCCCCTGATAGTTTTGTAATGGCAGCGGTTTCTGAATTGGCTTTGGCAACTTCCTTGTTATAGTTGTACCACTCGCGTGTGGCCAGCGCTATGCCTGCAAGCGCTGTCACCGCCATTCCGATCGGGGTGGCGATGAAGGCTGCAGCCGCACGTGTTGTTGCGAGGATTGCAGTTTTCATTGCGGTAAATCCGGAAGCGGCCTGTGTAAGGTTACCGGAAGCAAGCCCGTTAAACAAGTTTGAGAATGCGGAGCTGGCTTCGCCTAATTCTTCTGTGGTACCATGGATCTCTTCTCTTGCATCCGCTTGGTTCTCCCTGAGTACCCGAAGCTCACCATTGAGTCGTTGGAGATCCTGCTCATACGTTTCTGAGCCTCTGTTGAGTTGGCCAATTTCGTTCCTGGTGTGCGAGATTGCCCTGGAAATACCAGTGAAGGAATTAACAACCTCCCGATCATTAATGAAAATTGACAGCTGCCGGGTCACATTGTTATTGTTGGCCATTGAAATGCATATTTAAAATTACTTCATCAGCGCGGTTCCCGGCCAGTTCCGTAGCAAGTACTTCGAGCACGTTGCTTTCCTGAATGGCGATGTTTAAAACGTTTGTAGGATTGAGCCGCATCGAGATGCCATTTTTCTTACTTCCCTCAAAACCGTTGTGCTGCATGAACTGGTAATACGGCGCTACGAATGTGAGACGGTCGAGTCGGCCGTGCCTGTACTTTGACCTCACGGTTGCTTTTGTGCTTTCCCCGGTCACATTGGTAGTCGCCTTCAAGGCATTCTTAAAACTTCTCCGGAGAACTGTCGCCGCCCGGTTGCCAATAACTTTCTCCTGTGCCAGTATGTCTGCCATTCCTGCCATAATGCTGATTTTTATACAGCAAAATTGGCCAGCCACGGGCGGGTAAAATAGGACATAAAAAAACCGCCGGTATCGGCGGTGTTCAGGATCATGGCGCTGTTTGCGGAAACGTCCATTTATCAGGTTCAAAGCACATCTTCTCCTGGTTTTTTATCGTGTAAAGGATATTCCACCCATACATGTTATCGAAAACTGGGCCTACCTTTTCCATCTTAAAGGTGTTGACATCAAATAGGCCGTACAGCCAATGGTTACGGTCCTTGTTGTAATGCTCCAGGTAAGAGCAGACGTCGAGGCCTATGCCCTCCAGTTCGTCAAGTACTTCTTCCTGGCGGTCATAGTTGTCGGCCTTTCCGGTATAGTCAAGCAACATAAAGGAGATAGCCCTATGGTTAAAATTGGAGATCTTGTTCCCCGAGAGCTCGCTGCTATGGCTCTCGAGTGCGAGGCATGGGGTAGGTACGCCCGACCGAAGGCTGTTTTTTATCTCGTTCCAATTGAAACGGAAAAAGCCCTTCAGGTCATTATGGGCGATTTGCATTTCCTTATGAAACTGCACGATCTTTTTGTGGGTAACGAGCCTTGCCATTATTTGATGGTTAGATTCTCCTCGAATTCCTCGAGGAAGGTATAAATATTAGTGCGCCTGGTCTTTTCGTGATCGCCGAACTTTCCGCCGGCCATAGTAAGGACCACCTTGCCAAATCCATATTTTTTGCCTTTTTGCGGCGTTGCCTTGGCGGATCTCGGGAATGCTTTGGGGAAGCGCGCAACGATATAATTTTTACACCCCGCGTACGCGAGCTCCATTGCAAGCAGCTTTTCCATTGGGACCGTCCTGAAGAGCGCCGCCTTTACCTCCAGCTCATTCCTTTCAAATGGAGGCCTGACATTAGGTGCTGTGCTATAAAGCACGGCGGCAAGGTACTCCAGGGCTTTCCTGTGGCGTTCCTTATGCCATAGCGAATGCAGATCATCTGCCATAGCGAACTCTTCAGCTGTTAGGTTGACAAGGCGTTCCATCGGGCTGAAGAAAGCCTCTTTTTTAGTGATCATGTATTCAGGGAATGCGGTACGCTCATTCGCAGAATAAATAAAGCTATAGTGCTTTTGGAGCTCGGAAAGCGGCACATCCTTTACGACAACGTAGAGCTTGGCCGCTTTGCGGAACTGCCACCACCGCACATTGGCCAATATTATGAATACCTGCAGGTGGAAAAGCCGGTCGGTCTTCCGGGTATTGAACAATACCGCCAACTTCTCCAGCTGGCGATCGCTGAGCTCGTTCCAGGATTTAGGCAGGGATATCTTTATTGTTTTCATTTCTGATTTTTTTTCGCATCCACAAAAAGAAAAGAAAAGTCGCAGCGCCGCTCACACAACTGACTATTAATGGCAGCAGGGATAATCCGTCACGCTTCAGCTGGACGGCTTTGTTTTTTTGGCTGCCCTTGACTTCAATAGCATGGCTTCCGGAAGCTGCTGTCGTTTTCGCGTTAGCCTCATTTTTATGCGATGAGGACTTTTTTTCGGACTTGCTTTGCTCATTGCTGTTTGTTGTCCGGGCATTGTCTATCATCATTGTTTCGCCGATCTTGTTCCCATCCTTATCGAACACGGAAAAGATCACAGAGCCGCCAGGGCCGACTTCAAACCCTGTCAAGGTCTTGGTGATCTCTGAAGCTTCCCTTGTTTCAAGCTGTTCTTTTACTGCAGCATGTTCGACAATGTGGACGATGGTGTCTCCGGAAGCTTGCAGCTCGAGTTCCTGGCTTGACTGCTGCACATCCTTTTTCCTTGCGCCGCATCCGGCCAATAAGGCCAGCAGTGCGATGATCAATAGTTTTTTCATTTTTTCAATAGGTTATAGTAGTACTTAAATTTTTCCTGCACACTGGCCACACCGATGTAGCCGCCGTTAACCGCATACCTGATTGCGCGGACATCTAACGGTCCGGTGGCGTTCATTTTATTCCACAGGCCATTCCTGGTAAAGTAGAACAAGGCACTCTCCCAAAAATACTTTGTGGCCACCAGCTCGGGGTTCTCCATGATCTCGGGGTCCTTAACGAATTTGCTGAAGAGGGCATAGTTATTTTTCCCGGTCAGCTGGAGAGCGCCACGGCCGCGGTATTTCCATCCTTCACCGGAAAGCTCGTTCCCATTCCCCATGCGGTTGGCGTAAACGCTGTTGGCGATCTTCTCCGGGTTTCTCTCGAGGGTAAGTGCTAATGCGTTCGGCTGGCCTTTCGTTATAAAGCGTTTCGGCCAGGTGGCTGCTAAAGTCTTGGCACTGTAGTTCAGGTTCTCGGTGTCGGCATTGAAACCACCGGTCTCGTGGGCTACATTAGCCAGGAAGTGTGCCATTTGGGCATTCGTTTTAATACCGAATACCTGGATCATTTTGGCAATGGTGATCTTGCCTAATATGCCATCAGCCTTGAGGCCATGCTGAAGCTGGAATTCTTTAATCTTTTTTGCCATCGTGGTTGCGTTTTTCGTTTTTGATCTTCAGGCGGTGCAGCTTGATCTGGAGATATAGCAGTACCATGCCACCAATAAAAAGTATCGATCGCTGTATCAGGTCGATGTCGAACGTGATGCCGGCAATGGTAATGCCGTACGCTGTCAGGTTCTGTATTTTTAGTCCGATGTGGTTCATGTCGGGTAACAATTGCAGGCCGGGTTCTCCGGCGGTTAGGTTATGGGGTTTTTTCATAGGTAACACCAAATAGGCGGGATAAGGCGGTTATGGCCATGGCAACGCCATCGGCATACAGGATGACACGGTCTGAGATCTCGGGCGGAATGGTTTCATCGCCTTTGACGATGAAGTGTAGCACACCCAGCAGGATGAGGGTAATGGCCACCGCATTGTGCGCCCATGAGGGTGTCCTGCTCTCAATTGCTGTCCTGGACGCGAAATGTGTTTTTTTCTTTGTCATGATCTTATTCTAAAGGTTCTGTGAATTCTACCTTGAGGAGGAAGTCCAGCATGAGGCTGCCCATCATTTGTTGCCACACATCAGACGATACAAAGGCAAGGAACTCTGTGGGGCTATCACTGAAGGAATGCCTGTTGCGATAGATCCTTTCGCCGGTAGGTGATATATCGTAGGAAAGGAATACCGCTTCTTTGCGCGGCTGCATTACATTACCTATCGAGAGGTCGACGAATACAAATAGCCTTTCAAGGCCGGTGTTGGCATCGAAGCGCTGTATCTCGAAGTTACCATCGAACCGGACCGTATAGGTAATGCCATTAGTTGCTGTTACTGTTATCATGTGTCTAAGTTTGTAAATACCATTCTTTCGTGATTAAGCAGCTCCATGACCTGGCTGTCAAATGATGCTACCTGTGCGCCGGTGTAGCCGGTCCAGTTATAAATAAGCAATAGCCCTATCCGTATCGTTAGCCCGGCAGCTCCGGTCGCGACGTAAAAAGTAAAATGATCACCGGTAGGGTATTCTGCCATGGTCGGGAAAAATGAGGTTGTCGAAGCTATTGCGTTCCCAAATGTAGATTTGACACCAAGTGTCTGTCCCAGGTTTACAAATGAGGATGTATATATATGGCCGCTGGGCGAATAATTGGGGCTTGCCGGGTCAAGGAGGTTGGTTAGTAGCTTGCCGGGCGAGCTCGCACCGCCCCGAAGGATATATCCGGTCCTGCCTTGGTTCAGGTTGCTTCCAATGATCCCCTGCAGTCCCGTAACACCGGCACCACCGGTATAGACTAAATTGAAAGCCGATGTAGAGCTGGAAAGGCTCCATGTAGGCTTCTGGATAGCGTAGATCCCGAACTTTTGCCCGTTATGCAGGAACCGGTAGTCACGGCGGTTGGACTTCAGATAAATGGTTGTGTCGTTTGACGTGACCCAAAGGCCATGTTCATAGGAAGGTTTTTTGGAAGCGGTAAGCTGGAATAGGTTGTTCCCCTGTGATGACTTGTCCCCCCAATAGCTAACTTTACCGGCAACGGCATCGACACGTTCCCGCGCATCGTTGCATTGCCAAAGCCCAGGTATGGAATTAAAATTTTTCTCGGTAAGCAATGTCAGCCCTTTGACTGACAATCCGCGTATCTCATTCATCAGGCTTCAGGCATTTGGGTTATTGTATATTTTACCTGGCACTGGACATTGGTGGTCTTGTTGACCGTGTTCACAAAGTTGATCGATGCCGTTGTGCCTGAAATGGAAGCATCGATCCGGGTATCAGAACTAATAACATAAGCTCCGGTAAGAGATGAGAATTGCCTGTTGTATCTCAGCTCGTCCCTGCTGATGTTTGTTACCGTACCGGCGTTGTTCAGGAAAGAGAATTGCGCATGGCCATGGATGCGATTCTTATCCGTATTCATCGCAGCGATATTGTAAACATCTACAGTAAGCACAGCATTAGAGGGTATGCTTATCGACTTGATCAGCGTTGTAACACTTCCAAGGCATTCTACGGCCCTGAATTCAGTTTCGTTATAAGAGGAGCCGCTTACCAGGCGCATGGCAGAGAAAATCCTGAACAACCTCTTGACGCCCTCCTTACCGGTGGAAAAGAAGTCTCCAAGGCTATCAAACAGCCTGAACGATACATTTGCGCCCTCGAGGACCTTGATCCCCATATTGCCGTCTGTCACGTCCTGGTAGGCTTCCCAAATCGCCTGGGTGCCCTTTATTGTTAGTTTCTTTAGTAGCTCGTCCCACTCGATGAATTCACTCCGATAAGCAGCGCCCTGCCGTGTAAATAGGAAAGGGCTCATCTTTTCAGACAGATCTGAAAGCTTTTCAAATTCCACATTCGCCCCTTTATTGAGTTTTGAGGTCAGATCGCTCAACCTTGCAACACGCTTGAGGATATCAGGACTATCAGGCGTAAAGATGTATTCGGTATTATTGCCTAAACTGTCGGTATAGATGAACCGGTCACTGTAAAATGCAAGCTGACCGGAAGGACCGTTCACAATTAGCGGCAGGGTAGTTCCGCCGCCCTGTGCGTTCACATCTTCCAGTGTAGGGATCAGCGAAGAGCCAAGAATGCTAAAGTCTCCGGCAGTTGCCTGCAGGCCTCCAAATACAGAAGATCCATAGAACCCAAAGCCATTTGCACTATCCTGACCCGCAAATGCCGCGAGGCGTGTTACGCCGGCCATTTCAAAAGCCAGGAAATATGTCTTTGTTTCGTCGGTAAGGTCTATGAGGTTGCCTGGTCCAAGCCCGTTGATGTACTGCTCCAGCGTTTGCCCACCAGGCACAGTACCAATCTCGCGCGTGACCGTGTTGGGAATGTTGCTGATGTCTTCGGGCGATATGATCTCATTCCCAATGTAAACGATGTCTACCCCAATGGTAACGTTACCAATTGGCGCAAATAGGCCTTTGCCCTTACCCCATAGGTACCTTTCTTTTGTGTGAACGCTATTAAAAGATCCCTCAGGTGGCGGCAATACCCTTATCAATGACAGCACAACGATCTCATCAGGGAGGACCGTTAGGCTTTCGGGGAAATTAATGACCGAGTTGGATGGATAAGGAGCATTTGTAATGCCGGCACCAAACAAGCGGACCCTGTTATTAGATCCGAAAATGCGCCATTGGTTATCGCCATGGTCCCAGTAGGCCATGTCATCCGGAGCATCCTCAGCGGTTATAAATGCGTAGCTGCCTGGAGCAGGGGCGGGATGAAGGGTCGACAGCTGCGCCAATGAAGTAAAGGCACCTACATATAAAGATGGGCCGGTTCCGGGACCTTCTCCCGATACTGAACATGGCCCGCAGGACTGGCCGTTATATGATCCGTGTACCATGGGTCAAAATTCTATTAATTCAATTTTTTAAAATAGGACATCAAAGGCCAAGTACTCCGCCCTTGTTGTATGGGAAAGTTCCCTGCGACTCCACCGGTGTAATTATCGGGTTACCGGCGCACTGGGTAAATTCGGAAGGATTGCCAAGGATCAGGTTTTTAGCTATCTTCAGGTAATTTGCGCCGTTCGCTTCCTGGGCCTTGGTGGTATGCAGCAGATAAGCGGCATCAACGCCCTGCACTTTGTCATTTGGCAGCGCGTCGAATTTCAGCTTCAGTCCTGACCCATTGATAAGGAAAAGGCCTTCGTTGGCTACCTTGGCCACGGTGAAGGCTACCACTGCCTTTTGAAGTAGGCTTTTAACCCTGCCTTTCAGCCCCTCGAATTCCTCTTCTTTTAGCATGCCGATCAGGTCAGGACAGAACAGCGTGTGGATGTATTTGTCCTCCACCTGACGCATTGAGGGGATCAGCGCCAGGTAGGTCTGCCTGCTGTTATAAATGTGGTATGCATCATCGAATGCTTTAGTGGTGTTGACCAGCAGCTCCCGGCTTTGAGTGTAGTATTCCGAACCGGCCCATGCAGAAAAAATATCCTGATTTTTTTCAAGATGAGCCAATAAGATATCCATTGCCGTGTGGCCAGCTGTGAGCATTCCCCTCCGTATGTCGTTTGCCTGCTGCCATGAGATAGGGCTGCGGCTCTCATTATCAGCATTGCTCATGCCGGAACTGTCGAAAATAACTGAGCCCACAGGCACATAAATGTTAAGAGCAAAGTTGGCCACGGCATTTTGCAACAGATGCCTGGCACGGTCGAGTATCGGTTTATTTAATCCTGCAGGCGCTTCCTCCCCTAAAAGCTCATGAAGGTTACCCACGTACCGGTACGTATACTGGTCAATAGCCTGGCCAATGTATGGCGCGAGATCGGGGAACTGTAGTGAACTGGCAATTGCCACGTGCTTCCGGATGTCTTCAATAGATGATATAAGTGGCATATTACGTAGTTTTTTGGGAGCCGGTTGGGTTTTTGTCGAGTGTTGTCAGGAGCGTATTTTCAAAGGCTGCAGTGATCGTAGGATCCCAGCCATTGTAATCGCGCACGAAGTCAAACACCTCAAGCGTAGTCTCGCGGTTCGTTTTGAAAAGGGCGTTAGAAATATTGAAGGCTGCATTCTTATCGGACCCGGACCCGGCGCCAAGCTTGCCCCCGGGTATGCCCGCCCCGATAAGCGATGGATCGACCCTGAAGGCAAAAAGTATTTCGGAGTTGGCGGCCTCAGCTTGCGGAAGGTATGCACCCTCTTTGTATTGGTTGTCTATAACATCGATCGTTACTGCTGATTCCTGCTCTCCTTTGTCATTAACAAACATCATTGTTGTTATAGATTTGCCTGCATTCTCCGGCTTGGTCAAGTGTTCATCAATGGCATCGATAGTCTTCTTACGTTCGGCATCGCGCTCATCCTTGGTCATATCCGTCCATGTGTCCCTGAATATGCTTTCATAATAGCGCTCATCGATTTGTATGTGCAGGTTAATGTTGGCAGCATTTTGGAACATACTTTTAACCCAGTTCGGAACATTGTTCGCAACTTCAAGCCATCCGGACCTGACAATTGCATGCCATCCCCCTTCAGGATAGTAGGCCTCATCCACCATCGGGTAAAATACCGGGCGTATGAAATTATATATCTTATTGGCCTTACAATATTCCCTTACCTCTTCGGCAGTCCAGTAGCTGTCGATCAGCGGCACCTTGGCCACAAACTTGGATTCCAGATTGACCGAGTCCTTTCCGAACTTTTGGGATATGTACACATTTTCCACGAGTCCGCTGTCTTCGTTCATGAGCTCGAACCTGCACCAGGGCGTTTTCTGCCTTTTAACCCGGTTGATGGTAGCAAAGTTGTTGCTTAGGATATACTCAGGGAATGCAATACGCCAGTGCTCCAGGTCCACAATGGTTTCTTTCCAAAACATTTGCATCTTGGACTGGCGGTAAAACGCCTGAATTTCAGGAAGCGTGTTAATGGGAACTACCTTATGGTCGTGCTTACCGTCGTCGGTAGCATCGATGCGCAGGAAGATCTGTCCATTGCCATAATGCGAGTCGCACCGGAAGCTAAGCGCGGCTGTTGCTGAAGCATTTTTTTTAATCTGCTCAAGTACTTTTTGCGGGTAATCGTTATTCGGTCCCCACGCGGCGATCATGCCGGAGGCTTTTTCTTTAACATCTACCGGTACAGCGGTTACAGAAGTGTCTCCGGTAATAGTTGTATTTTTAAAGGCAATGATAGCACTTTGCCCATTCTTGAATTTACCCAGCCCAATATTTCCGTGGATGTAAGTAGTAGCCATTAGTAGATCACTTTGCAATTATTAATTTCGTCGATGAAATAGATATGAAGTTTGCGGATATCGCCATTGGCCAGCTCAATGTTCCTCGTCTTGTTGGCATGATGGTTCGGGTTCTTGGTCGGCTTTATCGGCATCAATAAGTTGTGGATGCTCTTGTCATCCCCAGGACGTGCCGGTGGCAGGTATTTTACACGTTCGTACCTTTTCAAAGCGCCACCCTTTTTTGTTGTTTGGTTGAAAGTCCGGTAAGCGATATCAAATGGTACCAGCTGGCCGTCTCGATCTCGGCGGTTAAAAATTTCAAGTGCTTGCTTGAGGGTTATAGGTGTGACATCCATGGTGCGAATTTCATTCAACAGCCATTTTTAAAATAGGACACGCAATTTTTAGCCGTTTTGAATTAGGTTTTACATTTTAATTTCAGCTAACTGATTGTTATGTAATTTGATGGCGTTTTATAAATCTTTTATTTTTCATTTTTCCAACAGAAAACCACGCCACGCCCTTTAAATTTTTACACTTTCCATTTTTGGAAATTCAGGATATATGAAACGGGGGGCTGGCAGCGCCTGCAGGCAACTATCGGAATGTGATCAGTGATTCGCCCATGATAGACCTTCCGCCATTGTATATGTCCCAATACATATCATACAGTGGGTAGTCGAAAGCATCGGTTAGGTGGGTAGTGTGCTGCTGCAGCATGCTCTTGTTGCGCTCGTCCTTCTTCTGCTTCTCAATACCGGTCTTACCCTCGATGGCTTCAGCTCTCTCAAGCGAGATGATAAGGTCCTTACAGTTATGTTGGTTGATGCGGATCTTCGGGAGCTTAGGCATACTCTCCTTGAGCATGGTATTGATGAGCATATACTTCTTTGAGTGCATAGGCGCTGCCGGCTTGGCCATGACGTACACCTTCCACCCATGCTCACGCAATAGCTTCTCTATCTGTTGGTATAGAGTTGTAGAGCTGTTCGCTGTACGGTTGTGGCCATCATGGCCACCATACAGATAGATCTTCTTTTCCTGGTGTGGTTCATAGTAGGGCAGGAAGTCCTCAAGGAACAGGTCGTTGGTTATCTTTGGGGACTTAGCCCAAAAGTCCTTGAGTACTCTTATTTCATTGCGCTCGGTATTCTTCTGCATAACAACGCAGCTGTTGAATACACCAAAGTCCAGGCTCACAATAAGCGGCTGGTCCTTATCGAGGTCATTGTCCTGGTTACAATTGTAGCTGCTCCTGAGGGGTACACCCTCAAGGTTGACCAGGTAGTTATTATCATAGTCAGTTATATAGTGCTTATCCGACCGCAGGTTAGCATAAAACCCGTCTGTGATCTCCTTGGGGCAGATGTTCAGGAACTCGGCCTCATAGAGCATTTGGCTGGCCGCATTCTCTTTGGCCCGCTCGAAGTACTCCTTGGGAAGTGAGTGGTTGGTTTTGGCCGTGGCCATAGAGAAGTAATAGTCATTCGGTTTTACCAGCGCCCTTTCCTCATATTTCAGGATCCACTTTCCTTTTTTGGTTATAGGCATCGAGGTCATGTACACCTCTGCACCCAGCAGCGGGCAGTCGCCAAATATCTCCCTGCGGGAGCGGTTTGTAGCTTGGGCATTGGAATATAGCCTACCCTCGTCAAAGGTCAGGGCTTCGTCGCCAATACCACCCGATGTGTTAAAGCCGCGGCCGCTATTCGGATTGTCAAGCGATATAAGGACGAAAACCGCACCAGTGCAAAAATGGATAACGTTCTGCCATTTGCTTGGCGGCTGGTAGGGCATAGGGAAACCTTCTTTTTTGCCGCTTCGGCCAACGACATAATGCACGCCCTGGATAAGGCCTAGTTTTTCCATGCCCTCGATTGTAGAAGGCAGCGTTTGAAAAAGGATTTGTGAATAGGTGGCCCCGACAAGGAAAAAGGACCCACGGGGCATCTGCCGGGCGAATTCCTTCATATAATAGGCTAGAATGAACGACTTACCCGCACCCCTGGCCCAAACGTGGTATTTCATCCGGGCAGTGCTCAGTACTGAAGCCGCTTGGGGGATGGTCAGTTCAAGCTCTTTAATTGTCTTCGCTACCTTGACCATCTATTTCCTCGGCTTCAATGTCAATGACATTAAGATTATTAAAATTCTGCACGCCACCTTTTGTGAAAGCCTCTAAGGCTTTGCGCAATTTTTTCTCTGAAACTGTAAATGCGGTTTTTTCCGTAGCAGCTGAAGTATCTGTTTCGCGATCCTCCTTATCTAATTCGGCGTATTTACCCCACAGGAGAAGCGCTTTTGCTTCATTATTCCGGTCGCCTTTCTGCTTGCATCGAAGCAGCAGGTCTTTGGCAGAAAACATCCATAAAGCCCTCTCCGCGTCTTTATTGGTCTTTTCAGTATTACCAAAGAAAGATTCGGCATTCCGGATATCCATATAGGCCTGTGTTGACCCCAATCCCCTTTGTTTTTTCCAACGCTCAACAATTTTATGTCTCGGCCACAGATTTCTCATGAGTGTCCAGGCCTCTTCCCACCGATTTAACATTTCCTCGTCCTGCTTTGACAAGGGAAAGGCCTTCGGATTCATAAAATTTGCAAGGATCCTTTCAAACGGCGTTTCGTTTCGATTAATTGGACTCATCGGCCGTGTCTCTTTCTTACTCATCCGTATTGTCTATTAATGCTGTTAGTTCTGCCAATTGCGTTTCCTGCTTCAGCAGGTTGCCCGATTGCTTGGCCACGTTCTTTTCGAGCCTGGTGCGTTGTTTCAGGTCGGTAGTATTTGCAAGCATGGCCACATTAGCTTCAAGGCGCTTGCGCAGTTTCGATATGCTGCTAAAGAGCAATGCCTGGCGTTTGGCCTGCAGGCCACCGGATAATTTTTGGAAAGTGGGCTTTTCATCCACCAGGATCTTGCCATGGCGCTCCCAGTGGTCAATGCGCTCCCAGCATAGCGAGTTCTTTTTGAGAAGGGCAAAGATCTTCAGCTGTAGCCTCAGCGCCTCCGGTTCTGCTGCTGCCGGTACGTCGTTCAGCTCTGCCTTCAGCATACAGGCTTCCCGGTGGCATGCATTGGCCTCCAGTAGCACCGGGCGCAGTTCCTTAGGTAGGCTGTGGAAGAGCACCGGGTTATGCTCCACGGGCATCAGCGCCTTGGTAACGGTTGACTTTTCCTTTTTTGGAATAGGGGTTGGTTTTGGTACCGGTCCCGGGACATTGCGGAACGGTTCCAGCTCGTACTTCAGCTTCTGCAGGTTTTCGGCCGATTCTTTCTTTCGAAGGTTGCGCAACAGCGTAGGCTTAGCTCCCTTGGTTGTCGCATACAGCTCTACACCCGGCCAATATCCGCACCCATTCTCGAACCATGTATTTACACTTTCCATGGTGCAAAAATGGCAAGCGGCCACCGTCAATTATAGGACACAAAAAAACCGCCCGGAGGCGGTTTTTTGCATTAGCACGAAAATAGCACGTTTATGTGCTTGTGGATGTCCACGTTCTGTATAGCATGATATCTGTATAAGTGGAGCTGTGGTTCATCTGCACGTTTACTTCCTTCCGCACTGCATCCCGGAATGGATTAGCAGTACCGCTGCGGGTTTCGATCCACTCGCACAACTCAATGATTGATGATTTGTTTGATGTGAAGTAGAAATACGGGTGGCCATCAAGAACGTCCAATACATTGAGATAATCGGCGAGCTTCCAGTAATTTTTATAGGTGCTGCAGTCAGTTGATAAGTAAGGGGGGTCGACCAGGTAGATCACGTGGCCATTATCCTTAGTGTTCTCAAACAGCTCCCGGTAATCCTGGCTGACGATGGTTAGGCCCTCAAGATAACCATCGGCATTGTAATCCTCCCTCTTTATCCTGTTGTAAAGCGTCTCGGCTTCCAGCTCAATATAGCTTTGCACATACTTCATACTGAAAAGCAAAGAGGTCGATAGTGTCACATAGTCAACATTAGGCTCTGCCTAAACTCTCGTCAGGACCGCGTCTCTCACATCGCCGGTTATGCGCTGCAGACGGGGATATCCCTCCAGGATCTCGCGTAGGTCTTGCAGCAGCTTATTGGTGTTCCCAATATTGCGGATGCGCTCTGTGTAGCCGTCAAAATCGTTGTAGATCACATTGGCATCCGGATACAGGTTCTTTACCTGGTGAGCAAGCAAGCCGCTTCCCCCGAACAGGTCCACATAAGTCGCACCAGCTGGGCAACCTTCCAGGGCATTCTTGAACTCCTTTACAAATCTTCTCTTTTGCCCCACAAACGGTAATGGGGCGGTTGTAAATACTCTTTTTGGCGTAGACATAAATATAAATATAAAATTAAAAATTACTATATCTTTGCGCCTCTCACGTCCATTATATAGAACGCACCAAAGGCACAGAAGGCACTTGCCTCCCGACCGCCTTTGGTGCGCAGTTTAAATGGACGTGAGAAATTTGTTTAAATGTCGGGGGGCTTTTTTATTATCCCGGATAGTCGATATCCCGGAGATCGAATTCCGAAGACAGGCACCAGCCGGTGCGCAACTCCCTCTTTGCAGTGATCATACTGTTTTTTCCTTCCCCTTCCGTTTCAAAGGTTTCATGGACCCATTGATGGATATCATAGCCAAGATCGTTCATGATCTCGACCAAGTCATAATCGCTGATGCACCCGGGGGGGAATGCCAGGAATAAAAAGCCGAGCAGCTCGGCTGTGGATTTTCTGAAGTTGGCACGGTCAGGATCGCTGGGTGCGAAATGCGCCTGCAGATAGGTTTTTATTTGTTCCGGATAGTCAAGTATTGCCATGGTGCAAATTTGGAAAGTAAACGCCGGTAACAATAGGACACAAAAAAAGCGCTCTCAAACGAGAGCGCTTCTAAATATTTGCCGATCGGTTACGGAGTTGGTTCCGGCTTCAGGGTAATGGCTCCGGTATAGATCGGGGCCGGCCATCTTTGCTTGTCCTGGATGGTAAGCATTACCGAGTTCTTGCCTTCCCTGGCAGCTTCAATGGCTGCCTCGATACCGGTAAAGCGGGCCGGCGATCGTTTAGACCCCAGCTGTCTTTGGTTCCCGCTGCCGCCTTCTTCTGCAAGGGCGATAAAGCGTAGGTTTTTAGCGACCCTCAGGAAGCCTAATAGCTTAGCCGCGCTTCCGGCCACTTCGATCACTAGCTCATTTTGGAAAAGCTGCGCGCCCGGGTTGCCGATCATGGTAGACTTCAAAGTTCCGGTCTCTTCCACGCCCTCTATGGTAGTAAAACCCTTACCTGCAGGAAAAGTATGCGCGGTAGTTACAGAAACCAGGCTCTCCAGTGTCTCATAACCATCCAATGCCGGTGGCTCCTGTACAAGTGTAAAGTCTTTAACCGGCGCAATGTGTACTTCTACAGTTAAGCCTCCTACCGGCTCGCAGCTCTCGCCGCCTACGTTTTCTAAACTGATATCACACATGGTTATACTTTTTTAAGGATGAATGATCTTGCCTGCACCTGCGCCTCCAGCACGTCCCTGTATTTTTCAACAGCTACTGCGCTTTCGTACAACGTGCCGGCATGTCGGAATTTCTCAACTACCACCTGGTAGGTGTTACCGTCTTCAGACTCGAATAGGATCCTGTTGTCTTCTTCAGGTTCTGATTTATCGGCCAAAGCCTGTTGGAGTTCTGCGATCTTTTGGTTTGCTGTGTTGAGTTCCGTTTGGAGATCTTCTGCATTTTTGTTAGCCAGATTAAGATCGCCGACCAGGGCTTCGAACTTTTCTTCAATTTCCACTTTACCTGCTAAGGCTCCCTGGTACAATTTGTACCCTTCGTTGGCATCAAGCGCGTCCTGCGCTTTGGCGGCCGAGGTGAGGCCTTCGGTAGCGATACCAAAGGCCACGGCCAATGCAATGATTTTCTCTTTGCTCATAATTCTTATTCTTCTTCCTGTCCTGGTTTATACACATATACAAGGGCGTTGTAGCCAAAGCCAAGGCCTTCCCACCAGTCAAGCATGATGTTGACTTCCCTTTTTGCTTCTTCGATCTTAGGATCGCTCATCCCGTTAGCTTTCCTCAGGTAAAGGAAGTTATCGTCAGGGGTCGCCCATACGTAGCCTGAATTACCCATTGATGGCAAGCCAACCAACTTCACGTTTTCGGCAAAATCAACTGTTACTTTACCGGCAACATAGTTCACGTCGGTTCCGTGGGTGTTGCGCTTATCACGCAGGTACCACTTCAGCATCTTGGTGCTCATGTAAACGGTAACCGGTACTGACGAGAGCAATGGGTCGAAGTTGTCTACGAACTGCTCGATCCTGTCAAAAGCATTCGTTTCAGTGATCACAGAGCTAAGCGTTACCGCCTGCATAGTAGATCCTGTAATACCGGCATCGAGAAGCTTTTTCACACCGTCGAGTACTGCAGAGGCAGCTGATGGCGTTCCCGGTGTCGGTGCAACGTAAGAACCGTTGAAGTACGCCTGGAGCTCCATGTCGTGGCCGATCTGTGTCGCCACGTGTTTCTCCATCAGGTATTTCACGATAGGCCAGTTCTTGCGCTCCATGTCGTTTGGCAACCCGGCAAGGAAGCCAAGCCAACGGCCTTTAACGTCGTCCGGAAAAAGCGACAGGTCAATTTTAATGTTCCTCAAGCGGATCTCGTTAGGCTCAAAGGTCAGGTCCCCTTTTGGCGTAAAGCCCTTTTGGAAACCCTGAACGATCTGCCCAAGGGTTACGTTCGAAAAACGGTACACGTCGCCATCATGGATAATGGGGATGGCATAGGAAGGGGTAACAGATGGCTGTCGCAGCTGCTCACGCAGTCGGTCCATGTTCTGCCCTTCGGGTATATAGTACGCGCCAAAGGCAGTAACTATATTAGCTGAATTGATACTCATTTCGTTTTTTGATTGATGATTAAATGATGATTGATGATCGAATTCCTATAGGGATGATTAGCTCCTAATTGCGCCGGTAATGTCGATGCCGCCAACTTCCATAGTAGGACCTTCCTCCTGGTCGTTCTCGGCTCCGATCTTGGGGTTACTGAATTTCCCGCCGTCCTTGGCATTGATAACCGCAAAATGGCCGGCAAGGGCGGTAAGTTTCTCGTCGGTTGTTCCGGTAGCAGTAATGCCGGCCGCCGTTACCATGGCATCCACCTGGGCACCGGTCGCTTTGTTTGCATTTGCGTGTGCCGTTTGTGCCGCTGTCAGCGCATCCGCGGCAGCTTGCGCAGCCTGTGTTGCTGTGGCTACTTCTCCGGTTAGCCTGGCGACATCAGCTGCCTGTGCGGCGATGTGGGCTTCGGCGGCATCCAGCTGCTCGCCGTTCAGGTAGCTGCCTTTGTCTGCAGTCTCAACAAGCGGGGCGCTCAGGCCCAATGCCGCCTGCAGGTTTGCACGTTCTTTACTCATGTTATTATTGTTTTGATTGTTGCTTTCTTCGGCGGATGCCTGGCTAAATACTTCGTCGACGGCATCCTGTAATGTTCCGATCTTATCAATAAGCCCCATCTCGAGAGCTCCTTCCGCTGCCCATGTTCCTCCGGCAAGTACCTGGTCGTTCAGGCTTGGCCTTACCGACTTCATGTCCCCGTGGAATATCTCTACGCCGGGGTCCATCTCATTTTTGATATAGCCCTCGGCATCGCCCTTTAAAAGGTTCTCGAAATCCTTATTTTTCTCGGTAGATTTTGTTGCGTAGTGTGTAATGATCTTAGCGCCTTTCTGCTCCCAAACACCATCCATGTTGATAAAATGTATCATCATACCAATGCTGCCTATGTGTTCAGCTCGCTTATTAGCAATGATCTTTTTGGCGGCTGCCCCTATGTAGTAAGCTGCAGAACACATCATGCCGTCGGTATAGCTCACGACCGGCTTAGGATAGTTAAGCACGTAGTCATACATCTCAGGTGTCCCTGAAACCTGGCCACCGCCGCTGTCCCAGTCCAGGACAACTCCTTTGCATGCCGGGTCATTCTTGTAGGCCTCCATGGTGCGCATCTTTGACTTCGTTCCCCTTGGTCCGCATTCCTGATCATATTTGTAGATAGGATCTTTCATGGAAATTACCAGGACGTACTCAGCAGGCTGGCCGTTACCGGGACCTGCTGCAGCTGCTAACTGCATCGGGCCGGTCCGGCCTGCTACCAATGCTTGTGGGGTTCGCTCCCCATCGGCTTTTATGGAGATCTCCTTGCCGCTCAGGACGGCAAATAGTGATGGTAGTAGAGATCTGCCATATGGTCCATGGATGAACCACCGGGAGCTTAGTAAAGAGTGAAGATTGTTTACGCTCATTTTCCGATGCTTTTTTAGCACGGCACAAACTTATTGCTGAGCGTCAGGGAAAAATAGGACATAAAAAAAGCCCTGCGTTTGCAGGGCTTTTTATTTTGTGTGTTTTTTACGCAATTATGGCATTGTCCAGTCTATGGCATCAAGTTTTTGGGCAACAGCCAGTACATATTGATCAACCTCATTACGAAGCTCATCTACTGTAGCGCACTCAAATTTTTTGGTCGCCACCCGTTTGCCTAATATTTCTAAGTGGGCATTGCCATCCCACTTATCTCCTCCATGGGAAGTCGGCGGATAGAAACGGCTGGATATTTTAAAGATGCCTCCGTCAAAATCAAGTTTAAAACCGCAGTCAAACCGCCATTTTGGATAATCCAGTTCCTCATAATCCACGAATAGCTGCCGTCCATCATTGTTGTTAAAATTTGCCTCAATTTCACACGCCTCATCCCAATCCTTTGGACAGCCTGGCAATGGATTTCCGCCATTAAAGATTATAGTAGTGCCGTTTTCAAATTTCAAAATGTTTTCCATACCCTTAATGTATTACTTTTTATGATAGATTAAAGAGAAACACAGGAAGTGTAGAAAAATCAAGTAGGGGTGATTGCTGAAGTATAACGGCAGCGCCCATTCTTTGGTATCCCAGTGAAACTCATGACCACGGCCTTTAAATTTTACATAGCCGCACCAAGATCCAATATACTTCTTTTTAAATTTCATTGAAATGGTTTTTCAAAATATTCTTTTGCGGGGATCCAAACCGGATCAGTGCCATGAGTCAGGTCATCTTCACCCCCCCTTTCTTTTAAGTTCCAATCAAACCGTATCACTTCCTCGCCGATCTCAGGATCTAATGCTAAAGGTTCAGGCATTCCAAAATCAATACCAAACGGATATTTTGGTTTCCATCCCCGCCCTGGAGGCATAACTATTTCCGTTGGTTGATCGAAAACGCCCATGTCTTTCAAAAAGTCATGATAACCTTTACCAATTATAAGAGGCTTCATTTTCCTTGCAGCCTTGAGCAGGTCAACTTGATAATCGGTTAAATGTATCTCAAGCTTTAAGGACACGGGATGGATTTTTGGCGCTTTAGTATATCGTTTATGTACAAATAGATTCATAATATCGGCTCATTAGTTAAGCTGGCAAAAACTCTATTAATATTAATGAATCTACCATCTTCCACAAAAGCGTTTTTTGTTTCTTTTCCGTATTCTTCGAGCGTTAACTTCTCCATAATTATTCAGGATTATAATATACTGGCCTTTGCTGCTGTTCCCCCTTTATCCTTATGAAGGTACCGGCACGGTCCTCAGACTTCTCTCCATAAGCGATCTCCCAAGATAAGTAAATCGGTTCTTTGTCAGTACCGAAGAGCTTTCGGTTCCCGTCCTGCAGGCAGGCAATGGCTACACCTGGTTGTCCACCATATTGTTCTAACAGCTGTTCCATTTCCTCGTGCCGGTTCTCATAGCCAAACTGAATATCGATAGGCCAAATAGTGCCCTCAGGACCGAGCTTGGGCTTATCGTTTATGGAAATGGTATCTTCCATGATGATCCCGTCCACATCGTTATCTTCAGGATCGAATGTTATTTGCCCGGCGTTGACATCAGAAAGCACTATTGGCCAGTTTGACGTTTCCGTGAGCAGATAAAATTCAATGCCGGAGAACCCGGCCAGCTGTTCAGTAAAGGCAAATGTCATGCTGAATAATTATTTTTATAAAAATGTCCAACCGCTATCCCGCATCTGCTGTGGCTTAACAGGAAATTTAACAAATTTTTCATAAGGTTAGGCAACTTTTTTTTTTGATTCGCGCTTAGTTTTACAATAGCGGTAATAGTACTTATAAAGCGTCTCAACCTTGATATCATCTTCAGTGATATTGTGATCTTGGAGCCAAAGCTTCAGCTCCGGTAGTGCCTTATGTCCTTTTTTTGCCTGTTGGTCCAGGTGTTTGCACATGTCATCGGTAAACATCATGCCTAACACTATCCCCAGGTGCTGCAGGCTGTTCTTTGATACTGTCGTGCCTTTGGTGTTGGAATAGTATTCCGGGATGTACACAATGTAGGAACAATGCCCGTCGATCATCTTATCCGGCTTCTCATACACCTTGTTAAGGGCATTGATGATCTCCAGCCCGATCATGCGCGTCTTACTGGCCACATGCCACTGGCCATACTGTTCGATCAAATACTTCTGCACGTGCGGCTCTACGGGGATCTCTATTCTAATCATTTAGCAGGGGCGGATGGAATGTTAAATATATGCAAAAATTAATCCAAAGCAAGCGTTATCCTCTTGCCTGGTGCAAATATTTATAAAAATGGAAAGTTAAAATAGGACACCATATATCTTTACTTTCCATTTTTAGCAACTCCCCGCAAAAGTAGGGCAGAGTAGTCCTCCGGAAGCTCGGCATCGATATCTCTCAGGTAATGCTCCAGGGACTGCATTGACTGGTGGCCGGTTATGAGCATAAGCCTTGACTTAGCTTCAAAAGGGGAGTAGTCGAGCCTGAGGTTTCGGTAAAGCCTGGTAATATAAGTATGCCTCCAGCTGTAAATATTATATTCTTTACCCATCCCGAGCTCGCGTTTGATCTGAGTAAAGCGCTTACTGAAGTGGCTCGCCCGGTTTGCCTCCTTAGCATCCCAAGGTCCTGGCCCGGTGGGCGTGAAAAGGAAATCGTCCGGTGCATATTGCTTGAGGTCGGGGAGGAGGTTTAAAAGTATCTCCGGGATAATTTTTGTTTTGCCGGCTTTATTTTTAGCATCCACTTTCAGGATCTTGTCCCGGACATCAATGTCCCTGATCCGTAGCTTGCAGACCTCGACAGTTCTGAGAATGTTTATCGATACAAAGGCAATAAAGAAGCTGAGGAGCTTATCCTTTTGCTCCATCAGTGCTAACAGCTGCTCTTCCTGCTCCGAAGTAAAGGCCTTGTTTTTCTTGGATTTTGTCTTCAGCACCGCAATATCCTCAATGATGTTTTTTTCAATGATCTGGTTTTGCTTCAGGATCCTGAAAAATTGCGAGAGGTTAAGCCTGGTATTATTTCTGTTCCGCTTACTGGTATCATTAAGCACCTGGTTGAGATAGTCAACTACATGAACGGCCTTGAGTTCCTGCACCGGCAGGGATGCAAGCCCCTGATCGATGATCCAGGTCTTGAAACGGTTCATCCTGCTGCGGAAATCGTTATATGAAGAGTGGGTGTATAATTTTTCGGCCTGGTTGATGGTAAAAGTTATACTTTCCAAAAGACTAACTACATCGGCCACCGATTTTTTCCGGGGTTCGACTCTTACCTGTGTTGGGTTCACACCGGTCTTCAGCAGATCCTCCAGGGCCTCCATGATAATTTTGGCCGCTGTCCTCCGTTCGCGCAATGTAGGGTAAGTATTAATGTTCCCGTACACGTTGTTCTGCCTGACAAGCTTGCCTTGCTCATTGCGGAAGCTGTAATACACGTACCAATCCTTGGAAAGATCTCCATTCCAGTCAAATAACGAGATCTTGCCGTATTGCTTTTTCTTCGCCAAATCGTGTGGTAAAAAGTGTGATGCGAGTAATACTTTGTAAACAGAAGGCATAAAAAAACGGCTTTAAATTTCTCTAAAACCGTTGTTTTCAATCCTTTAATTTCGTAGCGAAGACGGGAGTTGAACCCGTGACCTCAGGGTTATGAATCCTGCGCTCTAACCGACTGAGCTACCTCGCCATTTTTATCGGTTGTGCATCTCTCAATGCGGGTGCAAATATATAAATTTATTTAATCGTTCCAAATATATTTTTCAGAAAAAAAATTATTTCCCAAAAGGCTTTTTTATGAATGTTAAATATTATATATTTCCCGAAATTTAGTAAACAAAATGGACGAAAAAATAAAATACGAACTGGAGTTCCCGATCATGTCCTCGCCATCGCTCCTTTACCAATATATATCTACGCCATCGGGCCTGCAGGAGTGGTTTGCTGATAATGTGAATTCAAGGGGAGAGTTCTTCACTTTCGTATGGAACGATACCGAGGAGAAAGCCAGGCTATCCTCGAAAAAATCAGGGGAGAAGGTAAAGTTCCGTTGGGTGGACGATGAAAATAAGGATGGTGATTATTATTTCGAGCTGCGCATCCTTGTTGATGAGATCACTAAAGACGTATCATTAATGGTGGTAGATTTCGCCGAAGAGGATGACGTTGCCGAATCCAAGCAACTTTGGGAAAACCAGGTATCCGACCTTAAGCATGTTTTAGGCTCAGTTTAGGAAATACCCTATATATAAAGTATATTTGCCCTGAATTTTTCAGGGCTTTTTTTATGATCAACTATAACGGCTTACTCGTTGCCGATTCCAACATATCCATACACGAGAACAGGGGCTTCCTGTTTGGCGATTCAGTTTTTGAGACCCTCCGTGTACTGGGTGGCAAGGTGCTTTTTCTTGAAGACCATTATTTCAGGCTTATGGCATCCCTGCGGATCGTACGCATGGAGATACCAATGCATTTTACCATGGAATATATGGAGGAGCAGGTGCTCAGCCTTATAAATTCTTTAGACAATGCCCCGGCACATCGCGCACGCATTTCCTTCTTCCGTAAAAATGGCGGATTTTACCTCCCTACCGATAATAATGTTGAGTTCATTATCACAGCTATGCCGTTGGAGGAAGCACTATATTCGATCGCAGATGGGGAGTATGAAGTAGATCTGTTCCGCGATTATTATGTGCCTAAACAACTCCTTTCAACGCTTAAGACCACCAATAAGATGGTCCAGATAACAGGCAGCATTTTCGCCAACGAGAATGGCCTGCAGAACTGTTTGCTGATCAACGATGAGAAGAATGTGGTGGAGGCGCTCCAGGGCAACCTTTTCATGCTTATGGGAAATAGATTAGTCACGCCTCCTGTAGGCGATGGCTGCCTCAACGGTATTATGCGCAAGCAGGTTTTGGAATTGGCTAAAAAACTGGAGGGGATAGAGGTGGCCGAAGCATCCATTTCACCATTTGACCTGCAAAAGGCTGATGAACTGTTTGTTACCAATGTGATCAAGGGAATAAGGCCGGTAACCAAATATCGCAAGAAAGAGTACGGCAGTGACCTGGCTGCCGATCTGGTAAAAAGGCTTAACGCAAAAGTGCGCCTGGGTTAATTGAGCGACGGATTTTCCGGCGAGTTGGACCATATAAGGTAATCGCCGCCAAGTTCCATGATCTTTTCCTTCCAGAACGAAGTACTCGATTTGCCTATGATCTTGTTACGGTAGCTGTTCTCGGTCACGATCCAGGAATTATCTTCAAGCTCATCTTCCAGTTGCTGGGCATCCCAGCCCGTATAGCCCAGGAAAAAACGTATGTTGTTTTTCCTTATCAGGCCTTCGTTGATGAGCTCTTTTGTCGACTCAAAATCACCTCCCCAGTAAATACCGTTCGAAATTTCGATGCTATTAGGTATCAGTTCGGGGACATTGTGAATAAAGTAAAGGTTATCCTGCTCTACCGGTCCGCCATTATAGATCTTGAAACTTCCCTTAATTTCCGGGATGAGGTCGTTAATGGTATAGCCAAGCGGTTTGTTCAGGATGAAGCCTACAGAGCCTTCCGGATTATGGTCGGCTATCAAAAGCACTGATCTGTTGAAAGATAGATCTCCGATAGTAGAAGGCTCCGCTATCAGCAGGCATCCTTTAGTGAGTTTGTGTGAAATCATCTTTAGGCAATTTGAAATAAATTTAACGAAAAAAACCTAACACGCAAAAAAATTCACAATAATTTAAAGAAACTATCGTTCCACAAAAGCCATTTTATCTAATTTTGTGACGATTAAATGATCATACCGAAAATAGGAACTTTCTTATAAATGGAAAGGGCTGTCTGAAAAGACAGCCCTTTTTGGATTTTACCGTAACAGTAATTATTTTGTGTTCACATGGCCATCAAGCTCAGCTCCCGGCTTGAATTTTACCACGTTCTTAGCAGCAATGCTGATAGTTTTTCCTGTTTGTGGGTTCCTTCCTTCCCTTGCAGCCCTGTTTGATACAGACCAAGATCCGAAACCTACCAGTGAAACCCTTCCGCCTTTGTTAAGAGTGCCGCTTACGTTTGTTACAAATGATTCAAGCGCTTTTTTAGCAGCACCTTTAGAAATTCCTGCGTCAGCAGCCATTGCGTCGATTAATTCTGATTTGTTCATAATAATTGCTATTAATTGTTTGGTTAAATTATAGAATTTTCTACTCCTGTACTACAAATTTAATAGGAAATACAAACTACGCAAGCGTTTTGGGTATATTTCAAATTAATTGTTGATAACTTTTATTAAAATGTTCAAAAAGACACTTGTTTTATTAAAAATTTGTTAAACTATCAGTGTTTTCGGGCTATGAAGCCGTTGCGCCCGCCGAAAATGTCATGCCATTTAGTACCTCTTTTGCCGCCATTCTCTTTTTACCGGGGAACTGAAGGCTCTTAATCCTGATGAAACCGTCCTGCACAGCAACGGTTATCTCTTTTTTATCTGCTGAAATAGCGCCTATAGCCTTATTATGGCTTTCCGTTATAAATTCGGTTTCATGCACTTTTACGTCCCATTCCTTTTCGCCGTCCTTAAACAGGCACCATGCAGCGGGGTAGGGGCTCAGCCCACGTACCAGGTTGTGTATTTCGATCCCCGGTCTTGCCCAGTCGATCTTGCAGTTCTCTCGGTTCAGTTTGTAGGCTGTCTTCAGGTCGCCGGTTACCGGCTGCAGGGTAGTTGCCGCGTTGCCACTTTCAATAAGGGTTAGTGTCTTTATTACGGCATCTTTGCCCAGGTCCATCAGGCGGTCGTGCAATTCTCCGGCTAATTCATCAGGTCCGATCTCTATTTCCTGCTTTAGGATGATCGCGCCGGTATCGATCTTCTCGTCAATGAAAAAGGTCGTTACACCTGTGTGCTGCTCCCCATTGATGATCGCCCAGTTGATAGGGGCTGCCCCCCTGTATTGCGGCAGGAGCGACGCGTGCAGGTTAAATGTCCCCAGCTTGGGCATTTTCCATACTGCCTGGGGAAGCATACGGAAGGCCACCACCACCTGCAGGTTGGCGTTAAGGCTCTTCAACTCGGTAAGGAAGGTCTCATCCTTCAGATTGGTCGGCTGTAACAGTCTAAGCCCTTTTTCCATCGCATATTCCTTCACCGCCGAATATTTCACCTTCTGCCCACGGCCTGCCGGCTTGTCGGGAGCGGTGATCACCCCAACGATGTCGTAGTTGTGTTGGTATATGGTATCAAGTATGCCCACGGCAAATTCGGGTGTTCCCATGAAAACAATTCGTAAGCGTTCCATTTATTTCAAAGTGTATTGATTGTTCGTATTCATTTTAATGCGGTTGCTGTCCAATAATAGCTTCAGTGCGAACACAGTTTCGTCGGCCGTCAGCTGTAATTGGCTCTCAATTTCGCGCGAGGCCATCGGCTGTACTTTCAGCATGCCCAATATGGCATTCGCCGACTCGACAGGGTTTTGTGGCCTTCGCGCCTTTTTGATGCAGTACGAGCAGGTCCCGCAATCCGTAATGCCTTTTTCGTCGAAATAGTCGAGTATCAGGCGGCTTTTGCAGGTCGCTGTATCAGTAATGTACTTAACGACCGATGCAAATTGCTGCACCTTAATTTCATTCTGCCTTTCAAGGAATTTTATCACCCTGTTGATGGTCAGGTCATCCTCCCGCATTTCATTAAAGGTAATGCTGCTGTCATTGCCGGAGCTTTTCAGCGTGATAACATCCTTTTGCTGTAGCTTTTGCAGCAGCTTCATCAGCGCTTCTTCTGTTACTTTTGCTTTTTTCGTAACAAGGCCTGTGTTTATGGCGGTCTCTATTTCAAAGATACCGGAATAATTTCGCAATATCGCCAGTATCGTCTCCTCGTCGGCTGGGTTAAGGCTGATATAGCGCAGTACTTCTTTGCTCGGTATGATGAACTGAAGGCTGACCTTTTCGGAGAATTCCTTTGAAAGCGTTAGTATCCCCTGGTTGTCCAGGAACTGCAATGCGTTGAAGGCTTTTGTGACCGGGAAGTTATATTTTTTGCAGAACTCCGTAAAATTGAACGGATAGGTCTCATCAATGCCTTCGCCATAGGCGATCTGCAAAAAGGTATTGAGCCTGTGATAGACCTCTTTCAGGAAAGTCCTGTCGGGCAATACCGCAATGAACTGGCTTTGTGCCGAACGGATATCGGACGGGCTAACCAGTAGCACAGCATAACTTTTCTTTCCGTCCCTTCCTGCACGCCCGGCCTCCTGGTAGTAGCTCTCCAGGTTTTCCGGAAGCTGTATGTGGATCACAGTGCGCACGTTCGGCTTGTCAATTCCCATCCCAAAGGCGTTGGTTGCCACCATTACCTGAGCGCGCTCTTTGAGCCACAGCTGCATGTTCTTTTCTTTTTCGGCTTCCTTCAGGCCACCGTGGTACAATGTTGCATTAAAGCCCAGTGACTGCAATTGCTGCGACACATCGTGGCAGGCCTTGCGGTTGCGCACGTATATGATGGAAGGTTCGGGGTTCTTGGCAAGTATCTGCTGTATGCGGTGCAGCTTATCTTCTACCTCAAAAACCATGTATGCGATGTTTTCCCTTGCAAATGATTTTTTGAAGACTGCCGGAGACTTCAGATCGAGTTGCATTATTATATCCTGCTGCACCCGCTGGGTAGCCGAAGCCGTCAGGGCCATAAAGGGAACATGCGGCAGCTGCTTTTTTAATGCTGAGATCTTCAGGTAAGCGGGGCGGAAATCATGTCCCCATTGCGACACGCAGTGGGCTTCGTCTACTGCTACAAGGTTGATGGGCAGGTCTTTCAGGCGCTCTACTACCCATTCCGACTGCAGGCGCTCCGGAGAAAGATACAGGAATTTGTAGTTGCCAAACTTGCAGTTGTCCAGCAGGTCGCTCAGCTCGTCGCTGTGGATGCCGCCTGTAAGCGCAATGGCTTTTATGTCGCGACGGGCAAGGTTCTGCACCTGATCCTTCATCAGCGCGATGAGAGGGGAAATGACAAGGCAAAGGCCTTCTTTCATCAAAGCGGGTACCTGGAAGCATACCGACTTGCCGCCGCCAGTAGGCATGAGGGCAAAAGTATCCTTCCCGTCAAGTACCGATCGAATGATCTTGTCCTGCGGTTCCCTAAAGGTATCGTGCTGCCAATATTTTTTAAGGATCCTGAGTGCGTCCTCCATAGTTATTCTGAAAGTTGCCCTAAGATAAAAAGAATTCTGTTATCCGGGGTGTCTTTCGGGACTTCGATCAGGTTATAGCCGTAATTTCTGTAAGTTTCCTGCAGGTGGTCCGCGATCAGTTTTGCCTGTTCGTAGTTCTCATAGCGCGCATCATCAGCGGTATATATTTCTTCCCATGGGGGCAAGAAGAAAATGCGGGTATACTTATGGTCGCGGCAGGCTTCGTCAAAAAAGGCAGGGTAGGAGTCACCAATATAGTGCATGTAGGCAAGTACATCAGGCAGCCCACGGTCAATGAAAATAATGTCGGCTTCCTCGGCAAGAGCCTTATGGAATTGTTTTTTGCGGCCTTCTAACAGAAGTTCGCTAAACAATAGCGGCTTCTCAAGGAAAAGCTGCTCAATGCCGTTTTTGCGTGCCTCCAGTGTCACTTCCCGCGAGATCTCCGGATAGCAGGTATATCCTTTTTCGGTCAGCTTTTCTATAAGGGTGGTTTTTCCCGATCCGGGACCGCCGATAATTACAACAATTTCCTTGCCCACTTTTTTTAAATAAGCGGCAAATTTAATCAAACAGTACTGATTATGAAAAAGGTTTAGCCATGAAATGCACAATTAACACCGATGCGACTAATAATGAAACAAAAAAGCTGCCCTTTCAGGCAGCTTCAGTCAACAGATCGATAAGTCTTAATGCGCAGGCGCTGTGCCCACCTCTATGTACTTTTTGAAATTTTCAATATCGCTGTGTATCATCCTTTCGAACACAGGGGTCAGCAAGCTTGCGGCAAGCTCACCTGCTTTACCCATCGGGGCGCGGTAGGATATAGTGACCTCAATATCGGTTGAATTCCCATTGTCGCTGAACCTGACCTTACCTGCATTATCTATTGCAGAGCCCGGCATTGAGTGCCAGCTTAATAGTTTGTTTGGCTCATCCATCAATATCTCTGCCGTCCACCCAACGGTGCCAATTCCTGCGGGAAGCTTTGCTTTCCATTGGGACTTATAATTGTCGATCACCGCAACGCTGTGCAGGTGGTCCATAAACAAGGGCAGGTTTTGTAGCTGCCTCCATGCATTGTATACTTCTTCAACCGGCTTGTTAACCGTTAGTGACGATGTAATGGAAACGTTTGCTGCCTGCATTTTTCCCGAACGTTCTACCATATCGTACGCAGGGCAATATCCGCTAATGCCCCTGAAGAGCATGGTGCCGGCGGCTACGCCTTCCAGTACTTTTTTATCTTTTTTCTTGGTCAGCGCGCGGTATAGCAAATAAGATCCGGCGGCCACCATAAGGATGCGCTCCGTTTTCCCTACGTTCACTCTTAAGCCAGGAACGATGCTTTTTTTGTGTTTGTGAAGGTAAGTATCGGCTTCCTGTACATTTGACACCGATGCATAACGATTAGGGTCGGTGCCCGAAGGGTCATATTTCGAGAAGTTTTGCTTTGATTGATCTTGAGTAAGTCCCATGGTTATATATGTTTTAGTTATTGATTTTGCTTTACTATAAAATTACCTATTAAACATCTATTTTTATTGAAATGATATGATAAAGTATTCCTAATATTCTTATTATAAAACCATTAACTAAATTTTGATGTTAAAAAGTAGTATGCAGGCATAGTTTGTTAACCTAACATTATGGTAACGTCACAAATAAATTGTAAATGTCCCAATATGTTTTTCTGTCTGATTTTCAGTAGATAATTTTACAATAGGATTCAATGAGAACGGACCATAAATGAATGTTGTAATCTAAAAAAAAACTACTATGAAAAAGCTGATCTTTACTTTGTTATTCTCTCTTCCACTAATGGCGCAGCACAGCTTTAGGGCAGAGAATGGAGATATTGTTTGGGAAAAATCTTTCCCTGTAAATAATGTGAACTTAGTCGCAATGGTCGAATCACATCCCGAGTTCACAGTTGATGCTTATATAGACAACCTGCTTCAGGGTACGGCAAAAGACATGGCCATAACAGGCGAGGGAGGCAGCGGACTCATGAAGAACAACTGTAAGTTCGATTACGTTATTGTATTGGAGGACGGCCAGTATGTTGTAAAAGTAAAGGAATTCAAATTCCTTGAAAAAATGGGCCCGATGCAAATGAGGACTGTTGCCAACAGCTGTGAGAAATATTTTATGGATGACAAAAAAATAAGGCCTACGCCTATAACTCAGGGTAACCTGGAATATCTGGACAATTTTCTTACCGGTATATTCTCAGGAACAGCAATAGCAAGTTCAGGTGAACTTACGGCAAATTAACGAACAAAACTATATTTGACTGATCCCGGTAGCACCGGGATCTTTTTGTAATTGCCTTTTTGCTACTCGTCACATAAGGCATACGACAGTACGAAACGTCGTTCTCAATACAGGGATCTGTTCGAGAGGGATTCAGTATAATATAACACCAAAATAAAAAAGCCACTCTCGTAAGAAGAATGGCTTTGAAAAAATTGATCAACCCTATATTTTGTGCCTTTTGGCGAAGTATTAGTTAAACCTTACTTCCAGGACATCGATCTCGCCTTCGCTTATCTCGTCGTTGTCATCGGGTATAACGTTGATGCCTGATATGCAAAGCGACCTCACTTTTTGTGTCCCTGTCCTGATCAATTTGTCGAAGTTAGAGGGGTGCAGCATCAGCATTACATTTTCATTAAGGGAATTGGTAAGGATAAAATTCTTGATCGTGGCTAAGTCAATGTTCTTTTTCATGGAAATAAATTTTGCTGGGTTTGTGAATACAAAGATGGCCTATAAACCTTTAAAGTTATTGTAAGGCATTCCCAATTAAACATTAAAATTTTAAGAATTTACTGAAGCTAACACGATGTAGTATTGAAAAAATCCGAACATAATACTTCATAATGCTGAAATAACCCGATCAGCAAATACCCGATAGAAATCCTGCCATACTAAAAATTTCAGGAAATGGTCCACGTCATTAGAATAGGCTTTTTACGGGTATTAATGCCAATCATGGTGTATTGCTCTTCTTCATGGCTACCTTCTAATCCAAAGCTGCCTGTAGATCTGTCGGTATTGATAAAGGCATTCATGTCGAAACCTTCCAGCCCGCTTTTTTGGCAACAGTACAAAATGATCGATCATAGTATCCGAACCTTTAAAATAGGTTTTACCTTCAAGGTACTCAGTTCCTCGAAGGCATTTTTGGCATGATCCATACTTGTATATATTTAGCTATAGAAATGTAGGATATATAGTGATGGATTGAAGATAATTTAAAGGTATGAGGATTATTTGGAGAGCCACTTGTACAGTTTCTCTGCGTTCTCTTTAGTGAATAAACCTGTCCCTTTGCTCATTGTTGCGGCTGAACCGCACGCTACGCCCATACGCGCCATTTCTATATGGCCGCCGCCATTGGCAAGCACCGATACCATTCCTGCCACCATACTGTCGCCGGCGCCTACAGTGCTGTTCTTTTTTACCGAAGGAGCATTTACATGGAGGGTTTCATCTTTAGTGACCAGATAAGCGCCCTGTGGGCCCATAGATACCACAACGATCTCGGCTTTTCCCTCATCAATGAGCTGTTTGGCGGCCTCGTCGGCGCTTTCATTATCCAACTCATCGATGCCGGTTAGCTTGCTTAGTTCGCCCAGGTTAGGCTTCAGCAGGTACACGCCTTCCTTGAGTATCTCGGCCAGCGCGTCGCCGGAAGTATCGGCTACGATCCTTACATTTTTGGCCTTAAGTTCCCTTACAAGTTTATTTAAGAATGAAGGCTCGATGCCGGGAGGAAGGCTGCCACTGATAACGGCGATCTCGGGTAAGGGAGTAATACCGAGTATTTCCCGGTGAATGGCTTCAGCTTCTTGCTTGGTGATGTCCTCGCCGGGCATACCGAAGCGGAACTGGTCATTGCGGGTGGTATCAACTACAATAAAGTTTTCGCGTGTTTCGGCTGCAACGGGGACCGGCCTGCAGTGCACATTTTCTTTTTGAAGCAGCTTTTCCAGCAGTTCACCTGTACGCCCCCCCGAAGTGAACAATGCTAATGACTTTATCCCGAGTCTTTCCAAGCCCCGCGATACATTAATACCTCCGCCTCCGGGCTCATATTTGGGCTGCGAGCAGCGTATTTTCTTGTCGGGTTTAATGCCGTCTGCCTCACAGCTTTTGTCTACGGTGGGGTTCAGGGTAATGGTAAGCACACTTTTGGCCATGTCAATAAGGGTATAGTTCGTTATACGCTAATATAACGAATATATGGGCGTGCGGACATTAACGCTATGTTAAATGGCGGTATGAAAGGCTCAAGCGACATATGTACATTCCAAACCGTGATAACATGGTTGGTGTGCCTATGTGGTCGATCTTCAATTATTGGGTGGCCTTAGCTTACAAAACGCTCAAGTATGCTGTACTCGTTGCTAAGCTCAACATAGTAACATCCCTGAGGAATCTCAACATCAAAGTTGGATATCTGCCTTTCAGTAAAGCCAAGCTGCCTCAGCTCTTTACTGGTGTGCAGTACTACAGGCTCATCGCCAACATAGTAAAGGTTGTCATCGTTACGGTTTATCTCGGTGATCTTACCGGAGATCCCATAGTCCATGGAATTGTACAGCAGCTCTTTTTCCAACTCTTCATCGGACAGGTTATCGAGCCAGTTTTTAAGGTCTTTCAGCTTCATTTTCGCAATAGTAATTAATTAATGAATAATTCCGGGGGAATGTCATCAATACTTTGTGGGGCAAAGAATTAACACGATAAATATAAATAAATATATTTACTCTTAACATTGTTTTAACAATAATTTTTTACAACCGGTTTCCCATCATTGCAATACTATTGTCCGGAAGGTAAGATTGATGCGCGGATGCTTTATTTTTGCTGATGGGGGCAGGCGGTGGAGCCAGTTTTTCTGGGTGGCGCCCTTCATCACGAGCAGGCTTCCGTTTTGGAGTATAATCTCTCTTTTTTCAGCCGTCCTTTTATGTTTGAACATGAATTTTCGTTCGGCGCCCAGACTGATGGAGGCGATCACTGTATCATTCCCCAGTGCTTTTTCATCGTCGCTATGCCAGGCCATGCCCTCGTTGCCATCATGGTACAGGTTCATTAGGCAGGAATTGAATATTATCCCGGACATTTTTTCGGCGATCTCTTTCAGTTCCAAAAGCTCCTTTGTCCATGGCAGGGCGTGCTTGGTGGTGTTTGAGTAGGTGTAGGCATAATCGGTATCGCCATACCAGGCTACTTTCCGTTTGGTAACGATCTTTTTTCCGAATAGTACCGCCTCGTCATGCTGCCAGGGAATGTTGTCCAACAAAACTGAATAGTGATTGTCCGCCTGTTCCCGCGTCAATACGTGGCCGTGATAAATGGCCTCGCCGTCATAGGGTAGCATATTGGGGTCGGATGTGAACAGGTCCATCAAAGCGGTATTCTTTTTGTGGTAAAGATACAATAACCCCAATGGGCTTGCAGTTATTTAACATCACGCTTTTAGACTATATATGAAGTAAAATGAAACAATTCGACAGTAGGCATACTGCCTATCATATTTTGGTAGCGCTCTATTTTATATGGGCTTTTGTATTTGCCGCCCTGCTGGCAATGGCAATAAGCAATACCATCGGGTACCTTAATGCCAGTTTGGCGGGGATGTTCCCCATGTGGATATTGATGAACCTGGCGATGGGGTCGGCATTGTTCGTGGTCATAAGGATGTTCCGCAGCAGCGAACTCATTAACAGGACGGTGAAGGTAACTTTCATTGCCCTGGCCGCGGCTGCATTGGGCATCATGGCTTTCATGGCTGTAAAGGCATAAAAAAACCGCCGGCTACCGGGAGGGAGCGGCGGTTTTCAAAAAATAACCAATTTATAACCTAAACCTATATTGTAAAGATGCCGTAAAAATAAAATGGTTGCGTGGGATAATGATTTTTTTTATGTGATCGTAAAATTTTTCATGGCGGTTGTTTTTTGATGAAGTTAACCGCGTATGATGTATATTTGCGTTTATTTTATGACGTATGGATAAGAAGAGCGAAGAATTTTACCACAGGCTGAAAGAAGAGCTCGCGGGCTCTGCCGAATGGCCGGCCGAATACCTGTTCAAATTTATAGTGCCGTCTGATGCTGCCAAGATACAGCAAGTGGAAGACGCCTTTAATAATATGGGTGCTGTCATAGAGACCACCCAGTCGAAAACCGGCAAGTATACCAGCGTTTCTGTGAACGTGAAGATGGACGGTCCACAGTCGGTTATTGATAAATACATAGCGCTCTCAGGGATCGAGGGCATCATTTCATTATAATTTCATATTATGCGATATAATTCTGCAGATGTCATTGGCAACCTCGAATACAATTCCGAAAGGGAGCACCTCATTATACCTGAATACGGCCGCCATCTGCAAAAACTGATACAGCAGGCGATCGCGCTTGAAGACAGGGGCGAGAGGAACAAGGCCGCAAAGTACATCATATCGGTGATGGGTACGCTCAATCCGCACCTGCGTGATGTGCCCGATTTTCAGCACAAGCTGTGGGACCAGATATTCATCATGTCCGATTTCAAATTGGATGTTGATTCACCTTACCCGATACCATCGCGCGAAATGCTGCAGCAAAGGCCGGACAGGATGGATTATCCGCAGAATTTCCCCAAATACCGCTTTTATGGCAACAACATCAAATACATGATCGATGTAGCCAACAAGTGGGAGGATGGCGACATGAAGGACGCGCTCATTATCGTGATCGCCAACCACATGAAAAAATCTTACCTGAGCTGGAACAAAGATACGGTGGTAGATGCTGTTATATTCGAGCACCTATATGAACTTTCCGGCGGTAAGATCAACCTTCAACCCGGCGCGGACGAACTGTCGAACGTAACTGACCTTATGAAGGTAAACAAAAAGCTGAGCAATAAAACACAATTCAGCAATCCAAAGCAAAAAATGCAAAGGCCGGGCAACGGCAAGAATATCCAAAATAATAACAAGAACAGAAAATCCTAAAATTCCATTCTGCTGCATGGGGACATTTAAAATTGAAGGCGGCGCGCCGCTAAAAGGGGAGATCACACCACAGGGAGCCAAGAACGAAGCGCTCCAGGTGCTGTGTACCGTATTGCTCACACCCGAAAAAGTAACGATCAGCAACATACCCGATATTATTGACGTGAATAAGCTGATCAACCTGTTGCGCAGCCTTGGCGTAAAGGTGGAAAAACTGACTCATGGCTCCTATTCTTTCCAGGCCGATGAGGTTGATCTTACCTACCTTGAAAGCGAAGCGTTCAAAAAAGAAGGCGCCGCGCTAAGGGGATCTATAATGATCGTAGGGCCATTGCTGGCGCGTTTCGGCAAAGGCTACATACCAAAGCCGGGAGGCGACAAAATAGGCCGCAGGAGGCTTGATACGCATTTTGAGGGGTTCATTAACCTCGGTGCGAAATTCAGATATAATGAAGAAGACCATTTTTATGGTGTGGAAGCCGAAAGGCTTAAGGGTACCTATATGCTTCTTGACGAGGCATCGGTAACAGGAACGGCCAACATCGTTATGGCAGCCGTGCTTGCAGAAGGCAAGACCACCATATACAATGCCGCGTGCGAACCCTACCTGCAACAGCTTTGCAAAATGCTGAACAGCATGGGCGCGAAGATCACCGGTGTAGGTTCTAACCTTATCGAGATCGAGGGCGTGGACAGCCTTGGCGGATGCGAGCACCGCATACTGCCGGACATGATCGAAATAGGATCGTGGATAGGCCTCGCCGCCATGACCAAAAGCGAGATCACGATAAAAGATGTAAGCTGGGATAATCTCGGCGTGATACCTTCAACATTCAGGAAACTCGGCATTACGCTGGAGCGCAGGGGCGACGACATTTATATTCCCGCGCACACTGACGGTTACGAGATACAAAGCTACATAGACGGTTCGATACTTACCATTGCCGATGCGCCATGGCCGGGCTTTACACCCGACCTGTTGAGCATCGTTCTGGTAGTGGCCACACAGGCGAGGGGCAGCGTGCTCATACACCAAAAGATGTTCGAGAGCCGCTTGTTCTTTACCGACAGGCTGATCGATATGGGCGCCAAGATCATGCTGTGCGATCCGCACAGGGCTGTAGTGATAGGCCTTGATTTCAAATCGCAGCTTAAGGGTATCGTAATGTCATCGCCGGATATCAGGGCGGGTATATCAATGCTTATCGCGGCACTTTCGGCCAAGGGCGTGAGCACCATACAGAACGGTGACCAGATCGACCGTGGCTACGAAAGGATCGATGAAAGGCTTAAGGCCATCGGCGCGAAGATCGAAAGGATAGATTAAGAATGACTTTACATAATGGAAGCCCGCAATTTTGCGGGCTTTTTTGCGTTAATTTATATCCATTAATTAATAAACCAACCGATCATGAAAAAACTTATTGTTGCAGTGGTATTCGCCTTTTGTTGTTCGGCGAATGCCCAAAACATTCCAGCCGATAATGACAATACACCGTATATTGAGGTCTATGGGACCGCAGAAAAGGAAGTAGTGCCAGACATTATCTATATCGCAATAACCCTACAGGAAAAACTGAACGGAAAGGCAGATTATACCATCGCTAACCAGGAAACAAAACTTAAGAAAGCACTTCAGGGCATTGGCGTTGACCTTAAAAATTTGTCATTGGCCGATGCTTCATCGGAGATCATAAAATACAAGAGAAAAGATAAAGGCATTGAAGAGCGCCAGGAATATTTACTGAAAGTGAGTACTGCCGATGAAGTGCGCAAGGTGTTTGAGGCGTTGCATAATAATGATATAAAGGAAGCTTCCATTTCAAATGTAGACCATACTCAAATAGATGCCCTGCGCAAAGAGGTACGCATTGCCGCCATAAAGGCCGCAAAAGAAAAAGCGACCTACCTGTTGCAGGCGATAGGTGAACAGCCGGGCAAACCATTAGTCATTACTGAGGAAGCCGGCAGGGCTGTCCCTCAATACTCCAATGTTGCATTTACCGGAAATTTAGACACTAATGCCGGCACCGATTTTAAAAAGATCACCATCAAATTCTCCTATTACGTGAAATATGCCATAAAGTAATTCCAAAAATTCATTATATTTAGGGAAAACCAAAGCTATGAACAATACTACAAACTCTTACCAGCCAATTTTAGAAGCCGACAAACGCAGAAAACGCAAAACGAGCACCATTGTAATAATTATCGTGGCGGCAGTAATTGCACTGGCCGTGACCTTTTACTTCATGATCTCATCTTTCGTGAAAGACTCCGATGCCTACAAAGCCGCTATCGAACATTTGGGGAACGACCCTGAGATTAAGTCTGAGACAGGCGGCATTAATGAATATAATGTGGACGGTTTCAATATCTCAACAACGAATGGTCACGGCGATGCCACCTTCAACATTACCATAGACGGAAAGGACAAGGATATCCCCGTTTACCTCGAACTAACAAAACATCCCGACGGCAAGTGGGAAGTAGTGAAAGTGGATAAGTAATCCAATATAAAAAAGAGTAGGCCAGCGATCGCGGGCCTACTCTTTTTTATTGATCCGCCACCTCAATCGCTTTTTCCAACACCTCATCCCTACCTGCTTTTATCCCTGCAACGGTTGGATGTATCTCAATATCTACTTTTACACCAAGGCGCTGTGTTGGGGTGCCATCGGGATAAAATACGCCTAAGCCCGATATCCAGGTCTTATACCCGCCGGGGAATACGATCGTGCTTACATTCCCATCAGCACCAGCGGTCTGGCTGCCTATAGTTGTCACGTTATCACCTGCCTGAAAGGACATTGTGGTGAATTCGGCGTGGCTTTGCGTGGTCTCATTGACCATCATGATGATCTTGCCGGTGTAGGCATACGGACTTTTGCCTCTTGGTCCTGTGCTGTAGGTTTTTAACCAAAGATATTTTCCGGGATAGTTAGGATCGGGCCTGGTAAAGTGTACAAATACTTTTTTCTCCTTCATCAGGTAACGGCTTATTTCATACATCGTTCCGTTAGGGTAGTTCCGGATGTCGAATACCAGCGCCTTGCATTTGCCCAACTTTTCGAACATATCGTGCACGTCTGGTACTTCCAGTACACCCATATTAATGTAGCCGATGTTGCCATCGAGTATCTTGTATTTTTCAGGAGCAGCGTCTTTTGCGGCGGTAAACTCGTTTTTTACATAACGTGTTATGTCTTTTGTAGCAGTGTTTGCCTCTCTTTCAAAACTTATCGTAACCTTGTCGGTACTGCCATTAAAAATGCCGAAGTATGCATTCCTTTTCCTGCCTCCCGGGTTGGATGCCGGGATATACCGGTTTTTCTCGGCAAGTATGTCATTAATGGATATCCCGTTCACATGGGTTATGGCATCCCCTATACGGAGATCATCCTTTTTTGCCTTCTCTTCATCATAATAGCCTGTGACAACTGCTCTTCCATCAATAATGCTGAATTTTACCGGCGCCCAGTAATAGCCAAAGTATTTGTTGGTATTGTCGGTAACGAAGAAACCGTGGCTGTCGTCGATAGAGGCAACGAGTTCAAGCATCGCGAGGTGGTAGGGCTGCGCCGAACCGGCATCACGGAATTTGGGTATCATTTCCGTTAGTACATCGTCCCATTTCTGGTCGGTCTGGTATTTGTACGGGAAGTAGTACTCGACAATATTCCAATAACGGAAAAGGCTTAGTAATCGGTAGTGGGCGTTGGGATATTCAAAGTCTTTATACTCCGGCTCATTTTTGATGGTTACATTATCGGCGCCCCCAAACCCTGCATAATGGCTTTCGCCCAAATGCCTGTTGGCCTCAATGTACTGTAATTTTTTCGTAAGTTCGGGAGTAAAGGCGGCGGTATCTTGCATCCAAGCCATACTGAAGTTCTTTTCAAATAATTCTTCTTTCGGTTTCTTGCCGCACTTTTTGCAAATGGGGACTTTGCCCAGGCCGTCAATCCATTTTAGCAGGGTATTGCTGAATTCTTCTTTGGTCTGAGCCTTTTCAACTTCCGGCAGCAGGTCGATCAGTTTTTGGTCCCAGTTGAATTTACCCTTGGCAACCTGCGGGTGGTAATACTTCAGGAAGCCCCAGATGCGGGCGGTAGCCTCCAGCTTTTGGATCTCTGTCACAGGCGATGAACCCATGGCCGATTGCATTATAAAGGCGGCCAACACGATGATCAGTTTTTTCATTATTCAGGTTTTTTAGTTGGTACTTGTTATTTCGCAAAGGGCCGCAAAGGAGGCGCAAAGCCACACAAAGCTTTTTTCATCTTTGCGGATCTTCGTGTCTCCTTTGTGCATCTTTGCGGAATTCATCCTATAGGAAATCCAGGAACTTCAATCCGAAGACAACGCCATCGGTTACAAATCCGCCCTGGTAAGCACGTACATAGTCGATACGCAGCATCCTGAACTTGCCAAAGCCCACATTATCAAAACCTGCTGTAAACTCATGGTACGGCTTGTACTGTGGCGTAGCGATACTGTGGTAGCCCAGAACGAGGTTCCATTGCAGGTTGGCCAGTAGCGGGATCTTGTTCATCACATAGCCTTTATCATTGTGCTCTATGTGTGTTTCAAGATACGAATCGTTTGTGCTGTGGGTGTAGTAGGGCAGGAGGTTGAACACATTGAGGTATTGTTCCTCTGTTCCTACGTGTGTCTGGTTTCCGTTAAAGTGCTTGTAGTCCATGAAGGCGATATTATCGGCATTGAAGAATTTACCTGCCTTCACATTGAACCCGAATGTCCCTTTATTGTGGAATGTCTCACTGTAGGATACCCTTGCCGCGATGAAGTCATACTCATAGCCTTTTACGGTCGATGAAAATGCCTTTTCGTACATGAACGATATACCAGGGTAGTTCACCTCGGTAACCGGGATCTTGCCATCCGGGCGGCTGATGTACTTTTGCCCAAAGCGTATCGTACCGCTGATGTTAGCCTTCCAAAGCTCATGCTTTTCGAATGGTGCAGACGTATAGTTCTCCGGATCGATAGGGTTATTGGACGTATAGTCTTTATTGTCCTTTATCAGCACATAGTCAGTATTGTTGAACAGCGGCCTGCGTTTGTTATACTCCACGCTTCCGGCCATGGTAAGCCCGTTGAAGATCCAGCGGCTGGTGCCTATTTTGGCATAGGTCTTATCATAAAGTTTCATGTAATTCTCCTTGAACAGCAACGAACTGAAAGTGTTCATGATAGGAGTGATGGGCTCGGATGGGTTGAACTGGTTGATCGTATTACCCCCGGCGAAGCTGTATGTACCCAGCTTCCATATCCGTGTACTAAAACCGCCATGTGCCCGGAAACGCTCTTCGGCAATGCCATAGTTCATTTCGGTCCATGCGGAGAAATAGCGTTTTTTATCGGTATTGGAACTGTTATACGATAATCGTGTGTCCAGGTTCCAGCCCTGCACGGTATTGTATTTAGGGAACTGGAGTATGCCGTCATAATTAAACCAGGTCTTGTTATCGGCGCTGCGGTAATCGTAGCCTGAAATGACATCAAATACCTTAAAGCGGTTGCGCTTGCTGTTCAAAGAATCTTTAGATACTTTGTTCACTTCGGCAAGGCTGTCCTTTTTTACATAGTCGGTACGCTCTTCGCTGGTTAACGGCACGGGCCTCACGCCCGTCCAATAGATGGAGTCTTTCTTGTTGGAATCTTTTTCAAAAGAAACCAGTTCTTTGGTAAATGTGCCTTTCTCAAATTTGTCGTGGAAAACGTAGTTGCTGTACACATGGGTCATCTTTCCTGTAAAGCCAACGCCGAACATCCCGGCCTTAATGTCGAAAGTCTGGGAATTCTTGGACCAGGTGCCGTTGGTACTGTTATAGCTGAAGTTTTGCTGCAGCTTGAGCACTTCCAGGATATTCTGGCGGATACGGTAACCCTTGATGTCAAGATCAATGGCCGAGATAGCCCAGCTATCGTCAACAATATAAATATAACCCTCGAATACAGGTTCTTTGTCACGGCGTGGGATCACTTTGATCTTACTCACCTCAAAGCCGTTCTCATCGGTAAAGCTGCCTTCGTATTTGTATTTGTAGTAGCCGAAGCATCCTTTAGCAATGGGCGATATCATGTCGACATCCTCCATATCTACGTAATCTTCGTAAAAGTTGTAAAATGTACCATCAGCAGTATTGTAGCTAAAGCCGTTGTTATCACCGCTTATTTTCGAGGCGATGATCTTTTCTTTCAAGCTGTTGGGCTGCTGAAAAGTAATGTGCGAAACCGTCTCGCTCAGGTAGATGATGCCGCTACCGGTCGAGTCCAGCTGGCCTTCGGGTACGTCGACCTTCATGCCCATGATGCGCTTGGGTACGTTCTTCACACGGAAGATGCCCTTAGAGTAGAAATCGGCTTCAAAACGGCCTGTCTTTTCTGAATTTTTCTTTTTGTTTGCTACCGCATTACGAATGATGGCGTATGCCGGATCTTCGCCTTTGGTAATGGTCACCTCGTTCAGTTCGTAGCTCTCATCTTCGAGCACTACGTTAAGTGTGTATGGGAAGGACGTAATGTTCACGGGGATCTTCTTGACTTTATAGCCGATGGACTGGAACAACACGGTGTATTTGCCGGTCTCTTTGAACGGGAGGTCATACTGCCCGGCTTCGTTGGCAGTTGTACCCGTGTAGGTGTTTTCAATGGTAACGCTCACGAACGGGATAGGCTCGCCGTTGGTGGAAGTGATCTTTCCTTTTATCTGCGCGAAAGAAGCTACGCCTGCCAAAAGGAAAAGTGCGGTAATGAATTTGTTCATGGTTTTATTGGTTATTCGTAGGTTATTTTGAGTATAGACGGTTTTTACATGGGCATGGTTGCATTAGGGTTAAAATTATGTGAACACAGGAGATAACGGGAGTTAGCGGGGTTTCTTACAAAACGGATACTTTTTTTCTAATATTTGAGTTTTAAAACCATGGAAGATATATTTTTTGAGCTGATTATTGGCTTTTTCAGATACTCCGGTGCGCTGTTTCATTGGCTGCTTCGGGGCATGACCCCAACTTTTGATGAAGTGCTGAAAAAGTACCGCTTTGTCAATACAGCATTATCTGTCTTTATCATTGGCATGGCAGTGGCAATCGCATTTTAGTATATCAAGGCTACTCTCATCAATGCTTTTTCCATACCTTTGGGTAAACACAAAATTCAATGAACACCATTCAGGACCTACGTTTCGCCGTCCTCATCGATGCCGATAATGTACCGTACTCCAACGTAAAAGGCATGCTCGAAGAGATCGCAAAATACGGTACGCCAACCTACAAACGTATTTATGGCGATTGGACCAAGCCAACTGTTTCGGGCTGGAAAGGCGTACTTCTTGAAAATGCCATCACCCCGATACAGCAATACAGCTACACTTCAGGCAAAAATTCCAGCGACAGCGCGCTCATTATCGATGCGATGGATATATTGTACTCAGGAAAAGTAGATGGGTTTTGCATCGTATCCTCCGACAGTGACTTTACCCGCCTGGCCACCCGTCTTCGCGAGGAGGGTATGAAAGTGATCGGGATGGGGCAGAAGAAAACTCCCAAGCCTTTCATAACGGCCTGCGATAAGTTTATTTATATAGAGATCTTGCCCGGCAGCGCTGACAGTAAAAAGGTCACTGCTAAAAAGCCTGTCCGGGCCGATAAAAATGAAAAGCCGCATCCGGAACCCGAGCATATTGAAACTACAGAAACTAAGGAGACACTGAGCACTATTGACAGCGGCCTCATAAAAGTGATACGCAACAGCATCAACGACCTTGCCGATGAGAATGGATGGGCATTCCTGGGCGACCTTGGTAATCTTATCCTTAAAAAGCAACCCGACTTTGATGCCCGTAATTATGGTTTCCCGAAAATGCTCCCGATGATAAAAAGCATAGACAGCTTCATCGTGGACGAAAGGGAGACCGGCAAAAATAACATTAAGCATGTATTCGTTAAGAATAAATAATACGCATTACGCTCACCCATGAAGAAGATCACCGAAGCAATTGTGCGCAAGGACAAAACAGTCAATAAGATACAGTTCGATAAAGAGTGGTTCTATTCCCTTGAGGATATGGAAGATTTCCTGAACGAAGACCTTTCGGGTGTCGAAGCTGTTACCCTGCCTATGGATATTTACGGAGAAATACTCGATGTAAAATGCGCCACATGGGAGGATATCGAGCGTTTCCGCCAAAAAGAGCCGCTGGAGGATTTCAGGGGCAGTGTGTTGCGTAAAAAATAGGTGTCGGTTGTCAGTGTAACTGCGAAGATGATATCTACATTCTGCTATAAGTCTGACAACCATTACCCAAACTACTCCAATATATCCAAAAACGTCAATCCGAAGATAACCCCGTCACTTAAGAAGCCGCTTTCATACGACCGTATGTAATCAATACGCAGGAAACGGAACTTGCCCCAGCCCAGGTTATCGAAACCGGCGGTGAATTCCATGTACGGCTTGTGTTCGGGCGTCGAAAGCGCATGGGCGCCCAAAACTAAGTGGTAATTAAGTTCACTTATCAGCGGCAGCTTGTTGGTTATATAGCCCTTAAAGTTATGTTCCAAATGCCCTTCCAGATATTGGTCGTTGGTGCTATGGGTATAATAGGGCAGGAAGTTGAACACATTGAGGTATCGTTCCGACTTGCCAATGTGCGTCTGGTTGCCGTTGAAGTGCCTGTAATCGACAAACGCTATATTCTCTGAATTGAAGAATTTCCCCGCACGTACAGCCATGCCTGTTTCACCTTTATTGCCTACATCGAGCGTATAGGTTATGCGGGTAGAGAGGTGGTCAAAATTATAATCCTCAATGCTCGATGCAAAGCCTTTTTCATACCTGAGGTACAGCCTCGGGTAATCAGGGTTGGTGATGATCTCCTTACCATCGGGGCGAGTGCGGTATTTTTGCCCAAAGCTGAAACGTGCCTGTAATGATGCTTTCATAAGATTGTGCTTCACGAAAGCAGGTGTTTCATAGTCGAAAGGTAATAGCGGGTTATTAGAGGTATAAGGCTTATAGATGTTCTTCAGCGTAGAAAAGTTGGTGTTGTTGTACAAAGCATGCCTGCGGGCATATTCTACCGAACCGCTCAGCTGTATCCCGTTCACCACCTCTTCCTCATAAGCCACTTTAATGAACGCATTGTCATAAAACTTGGCGTAGTTGTCGCGGAAGAACAGCGTACTGATACTGTTCACGATCTTATTAATGGGCTTTTCGGGATTAAACTGCTCAATGCTGCTCCCGCCTGTAACCGTAACTATACGCTTGGAGAAGTTGTTGAACTTGTGCGAAAAAGTCCCGGTTGCACGAAAGCGCTGTTCGGCAAAGCCATAGTTCAGGTCGGTGCCAAAGGTCGTGTAAGTATTCTTCTCCGGTCGGTATTTCGTAAAATGGAAGCCGGGCGCCAGCCAGTAAGCCTGTACGGTGTTAAAGGCAAGGCGTGTAGCAATGCCGGTGTACTTTATGTCCCAGTTGTCTTCAGAATTATGGTAGGTGTAGCCTAATATCGGAGCTGTCCACTTAAAGCGGTTGCGTTCATGGTCAATGCTGTCCAGATAGGTGCGCGACTTGCGCAGTTCCTGAAGCTTGTCTTTCCTGATATAATCGTTGCGCTCTTCAGGTGTAAGCGGGATAGGGCGCATTGTAGTCCAGTAGGAATTTGGTTTTTTATTGGCATCGGTTTCCACGAACTGTACCTCGGGGCCAAATGTCCTTTTATCGAATGCCGGATCGAATTTAAAATTACTGTACACATAGCTGAACCTCCCCGTAAGCCCTACGCCAAACAGCCCGGCATTGAAGTCAAGCGTCTGCACGTTCTTTGTCCACAGCTTTTCTTTAGCACTATAGCCAAAGTTCTGCCTGATGTTGAGCGAGTCCAGCAGCGGCTGCTCGATCTGGCTGCCCTTCAGGGTAAAATCAGTAGCATACAATTCCCATGTTTCATCTACAATGTAGATATACCCTTTCACGGCGGCCTCATTCTTCTTTTTTGGTGATACCTTTATCTTGCTTATTAGTTGTTCGCTGTCATAAAAGGCACTTTCCAGCTTATAATCATAATAATTGAAGGCATTGTCGGCAATAGGGGAGACCACGCGCACTTCGAACGGAAGGAAGTTTTCGTAAAAGTCAAATTCAGCAGTTTCGGCGCTGTTGTAGCTAAAGCCATTATCCTCACCGCTCACTTTAGAGGCCACGACAACCTCACGTATCTTATCCGGTTTTTGTGACTGCACGCGTGAAACGGTCTCCGAAAGGTAGATGATGCCGCTTCCGGTGGTGTCTATGGAGCCACCGATATCGCCAATTTCCTGCCCGAGTATTTTGTCGGGGACATCTTTCAGTTCAAAAGTGCCGCGGGAATAAAAATCAGCTTCAAATTTGGCCGTTTTGGCTGAATTTTTCTCACGGTTGGCAATTGCTTCGCTGATGATCATTCGTGCCCTGTCATCTTTATTGGCAATAACAAGCTCGTCCAGGGCATAGCTTTCTTCCTGCAAGGTAACATTCAGCGTATGCGGGAATTTGGAAATATCAACCGATACCTCTTTCGTCTTGTAGCCGATCGAGCGGAATATGATCGTGTGCCTTCCTTTTGCTGAAAGGCTCAGTGTATAATAACCATCTTCATTAGATGAAGTACCATTGTAGGTACCTGACTGTACTACACTGGCAAAAGGAACAGGCTCGCCCTTTGGCGATACTATGCGTCCTTTTACCTGGGCAAAGGTTGAAACACTGAATAAGAACAGCAAGTACAGCAGGTATTTTTTCATTATTTATGTGATAAGTGATCGTAAAGCAAGTTCGTAACCCTTAAGGCCAAAGCCGATGATGACCCCGGCGGCGACCGGTGAAAGGAAAGACTGGTGCCTGAAGGTTTCGCGGGAAAAAGTGTTGGAAATGTGCACTTCGATAATTGGTGCTGTAACAGCCTTTACCGCATCGGCAATGCCAATGGATGTATGGGTGTAGGCTCCCGCATTCAGGATGATACCGTCATGGCTGAAGCCTGTTCTTTGTATCTCGGTTATGAGTTCCCCCTCAATATTGCTTTGAAAGTATGATAGCTTTATGCCGGGGAATTTATTCTGAAGTTCGGCAAAGTAGTCCTCAAAGGTGCGCCCGCCATATATTTCGGGTTCGCGCGTGCCCAGCAGGTTCAGATTAGGGCCGTTGATTATGTGTAGGTTCATTAGTTAGGGTTTCTATGGTAAAAGTAAGTGATTACTGTAAAGCACGTATTTAGTTTAATACTAATTTTAACATTTATAGCATAAAGGAGAACGTAAATGATGAAGATCTTGGGGATGTTTAAAAATAGTATCCTAATGTAGTACCATCATCTTTATTTTTAGTTGTTTAAAGATACTGGTCTTTACCTTTTTACCCCTTAACCAAGACATCGAAAAAAGCAACTATCCGCGCCATCCGTGCTCTTTTCCGGTCTATAAAACAAAAACCGGCTTCTTCAATAAAGAAGAAGCCGGCCATTTATTTTTTTAATTTCTTAGAAATAGTACCCAACAGATAGCTGGAATACATTGTTCTTGATATCGATCTCATCGTTATCCGATACATTGCTGAGGCCGACATTGTAACGTGCCTGGGCAAATATCCCTGCAATGATCTTCAGTTCGGCACCAATGCCTGCAGAAAGGTCAAAGCTTTTGGTGTCGAAAGCTTCTTCAGCCTCGTCTACAAGGAATGAGAATTGTGGCCCCGCCATAAGGCTTAGCTTCTCAGGCAGCACATAAAATTTTGCCATCACCGGTACGGAGATGTAGCTCAGGTCGATGTCACGTGCAATGTCAAGTGCGGTATCTTTGTATGTCGCTCCCTGCGAAGAGAATAGTCCCTCCGCCTGGATGGAAAATGTTGGGACAAGGTTAAGTTCTACAACTGCCCCTGCGTGGAAACTGGTAATACCGTCGGTATCCACATCGCCGGAAAAGTTAGCGAAGTTGGCCCCTGCCTTGATACCGAAGTCAAGGCCCTGCGCCTGCATGGCAAAGCTGCCTGCCAGCGCCGTAAGTACAATAAGGATCTTTTTCATGTTATAAATATAGTTATTGGGTTAAAAATAAAAACCTAACGAAATCTGTATCACCGAGTTCTTTACGTCGGCATCTTCAAATACCTGTTTTTGTCCCCATACATAACGCCCCTGTATGAACAGCCCGCCCACAATTTCATATTCAAGTCCCGCCGCAATGCCAAAGTCAAAATTTTCGGCTTCGGCAGGCACAACGTCCTTTGTTTCGCCGGCAAGCAAAGAGAATTGCGGACCCGCGTGTATGCTTAACGAACCATCAATGTCAAATTCGGCCATTATCGGCAGCGTTACATAATTGATCTTATATTCATCGCCGTCAACCTTGGCACCCTGTACAGAGTATAAAAGTTCGGGCTGGAGCGTTACACGGTCCAGTATGTAGAACTCTGTAAGCAGTCCTACATGAAAGCCGGTCATGCCATCAAAGCCATCCGCATCATTTCCCCTAAGGTTGGCAAAATTCACCCCTCCTTTAATTCCGTATGTCTGGGCCTGCATTGCCAGGGATGAAAGCAACAGAGCGGCCGCAAAGTAAAGTTTTCTCATAACGAATTTGTAATACTGGTTAAGCGCAAATGTAGGGGAAAACTTTAAAGCTGCAGATGCACTTTAACCCGAATTTGGCTTTTTTATTTTGATACATATCGCTCGCTTTAGTTGATGGATCGGTGTTTTGAATGGCTGCATTGTTTTTTTGGATTATTAAATTGTGTAAATTTTTGGCACGCCGTTTGTAAGAACAAGTGTTAAATAACCATAATTTATTCAACTATGAAAAAACTATTATTCTCGCTGGCGGCGATTGCCGCCTTTGCATCGGCTAATGCCCAGGAAGATGAAGGTACGACAGGTTTCGCTAAAGGTGATGTTTTTGCTTCGGGTTCGCTTGGGTACAATTCCCGCAAAACAGGCGAAGAAAAATACACGCGATTTGGTGTGATGCCGCGTGTAGGATACTTTGTTAGCGACAAGATCGCCATAGGCGCGCAGCTTGGCTATTCCAGCACCGAGGCAACTTACTACACAGGCATGGAATGGGATGAGCGCACTACGAATTCGCTTACCGCAGGCGCATTTGCAAGATACTACGGCACTCCGGGGAAGACCTTCTCATTTTTTGGACAGCTGCATGTAAATTACAATTCAGAAAAAACAGAATATGAAGGTGGTGGTGAGGATAAAAGGAACGGCTTTGATATAGGGATAATGCCGGGTATCAGTTATTTTGTATCCGACCATATAGCGCTTGAGGCTACCTTTGGCGCATTGGGTTATGGTACTTCCAAGCCGGATGCCGATGGGGCGGAATCCACTAACTCTTTCAACCTGAACCTCGACCTTACAAGTGTAGGGATAGGTATAGTCTATAAATTCTAGAGAATGTTAATATAATTCTTAATAATACCCACTTTTAGGTATTTTTCTTATTAATTTATTTTATACATTTGCGTACAAGTAACAATAAAAATTAACACAAAATGAAAAAAATCTTATTATCTGCTGTGGCTGTTATGGCTTTCGGCGCTGCTGCTCAGGCACAGTCTGAGGACATGAAATTCGGTGTTAAAGCCGGTGTGAACCTTACCAACTTCACAGGTGATTTTGACGGTGACGGAGCTACAAGTTTTTACGTAGGCGGTCTTGTTGATCTTCCTGTATCTGGTAACTTTCACGTACAGCCTGAGGTCCTTTACTCTATGGAAGGTGCTGACAAAGCAAGCCTTTCTTACGTAAGGGTGCCGATCATGGCTAAATATTATGTTATGGAAGGCCTTAGCCTGCAAGCTGGTCCTGAAGTAGCTTTCAAAGTTGGAGCTGAAGATGATCTGATGGATGAGGCTACCAAATCTATCGATTTCGGTATCGGCGCAGGTGTTGGATATGAACTTCCAATGGGCCTTTTCTTTGATGCAAGGTACAATCTTGGTATGTCTAACATCAGCGAAAGCGATGCAGTTGATTTCAAGAACACTGGTATTCAGATCGGTCTTGGATGGCGTTTTTAATACCTCGCTATAATGAATATAGAAAACCTCCCATTGGGAGGTTTTTTTATGGATAATAGATGCACCATTATATGTTCTGAACATTTTTTGCGTTATATTTCACTTATTTAAAGAAAATCTTGTTAATGAAAAGCGAAATGCAGTATAATGGATTTTTTTTTAAGAATTATTTCCTATTTTTATCGCACATAAATCAATCACACATGAAAAAACTCTTACTTTCAGCATTAGCCGTTGTGGCATTTGGATCTACAGCACAGGCTCAAATGGATGAATTCCCTATTTTTGGAATAAAAGCCGGTGTTAACCTATCTAACTTTGGTGGTGACGTCGAAGATAGTGATATGGCTACCGGATTTTATGCAGGTGTTTCACTTGATATCCCTATGAAAGGTATATTCCATCTCCAGGCAGAGGCACTTTACTCTAAAGAGGGTGCTGACAAATTATCAGTTACTTACCTGAGGATGCCTGTTATGGGTAAATTTTATGTCGGCAATAACTTCAATGTTCAGGTAGGCCCGGTAATTGGTGCCAAACTTAGTGTTGAGGCTGACCTTGGTGATGAAGAGTTGAACAGTGCTTCCGAAAGATCTTTCAAAGCACTTGATTATGGTGCAGCCGCCGGGCTTTCGTACGAGCTTCCTATGGGGCTTGTTATCGATGCAAGGTATTACCTGGGCTTGGGAGACATTAACAGCGCTACTATAGCTACCGACAAGATCACCAACAATTCGATCCAGCTTGGTTTAGGATACCGATTCTAATTCCCGGTTCGTCATACTGTTTAAAGCCTCTGTAATAGAGGCTTTTTTTTGGTTTGCAATTAACACACACACACACAATAGTAATACAAATGAAAAAGAAATTATTTGCTGCGGCAGCCCTGATGCTTGGCCTGTCTGCGCTGGCGCAGGAACAACCACCTCTCGAAGCCACCGGGATCGTTAGGTATGGACTTAAAGGCGGGCTTAACGTAGCATCCCTACGTGGTGATGTAGATGAACCGTCGCCAAGGTTGGGCGTACATTTTGGTGTAACCGCTGAGATAAGGGTTTCGGAAAGGTTCTCCATACAGCCGGAACTGATGTACTCAATGCAGGGGATAAAGGAAGAGGGCTCGCTTATGATAGATGGGAACTTTGTAGAAGGAGAGGCAACCACAAAGCTGGATTACATTATCCTTCCCATTATGGCAAAAATATACATGACCGAAGGCTTTACGCTTGAAGTAGGGCCACAAATAGGCTTGCTGAACAGTGCCAGGGTTAAGTATGATATCAGGAGTTCTACTGATACCTTTAGCGGAAGTACGGACATTTCCAACCAAATGAAGTCGCTTGACTTTGCGGTCAATGCGGGATTGGGGTATAAATTGCCATCGGGGCTATTCTTTCAGGGAAGATATACATTGGGACTTACCAATGCTTATGACGGTGACGAAGCAGAAATAAAGAATGGTGTGGTACAATTCTCCATAGGATACCAGTTCAAATAAAAAGATTAGCCTCCCAATGGGAGGCTAACTTATTTTATAATTCCGGGAGAATTAGAATTTATATCCTATACCCAATTGGAATACTGAGTTTTTAGCATCTACATCTTTGTAGATCTCAGTAAGGCCAACATTGTACCTGCCTGTTGCGAATAGTCCCATTTCTGTCTGGAAAGTAAGGCCTGCAGCAACACCAAATTCAAACGTTTCAGCTTCGTCCATGTCGAAATCACCATCATCTGAGTTCGGGTTAAGGTCAACTTCTTCATTTATAAGGAAACTGAACTGTGGTCCTGCTTCAATACTAAGTCCTTTAGTTACGTACACTTTTGCAAGTACAGGTACGTTGATGTAGTCCAGCTGAAGTTCAGCTTTGTCGCCATCAGGACCGTCAAAGTCAAAATCGAATCCCTGTCCTGAGTACAAAGCCTCTGCCTGGATAGAGAAAATGTCTGCCAATGGGAATTCTGCTACCACACCTACATGGAAGCTTGTCCTTGATTCAGGAGAGTCAATGTCGTTACCGGAGATGGTAGCGAAGTTAACACCACCTTTTACGCCGAAGCTAATTGCCATTGAATCCTTGTTGCTTGCGTCTTCCTGTGCGTTCGATACTGCTACAGCACCCAACATTAATGCACTTGCCGAAAATAATTTAAATAGTTTCATCTTTTTATAAGTATTAGTTTTGTTTGTCAAAATTATATGATTAAAATTGGGGTATTATCAAAGAATTCTTAATTCACATAACTTTAACCCCTATGAATAGTTGGGTAAAATACGTAAACGACTATAAATCATACCTTAGAATAGAGCGTGGCCTGTCTGCAAATTCCATTGCCAGCTATGCGTTCGACATACAAAGGCTTGTGGGGTATCTCGAAAATACATCGACAGATGTTTCACCTGTTACCATTGACGATGAAGCCATTCAGCAGTTTATCTATCATATATCGCCGGAACTAAGCCCGCGCAGCCGTACCCGCATCATATCCGGATTGAAAAGCTTTTTTAATTACATGGTGTTTGAAGACTACCGAAAAGACAGCCCTATGGAGCTTATCGAGGTGCCAAAAACGGGCAGGAAGCTTCCGGATACGTTATCGGTAGAAGAGATAGACAGGCTTATAGGTGCCATTATGTTTACTGAAGACGGGCGCGGTGAGCGTGACAGGGCAATGCTTGAGACCCTATATAGCTGCGGACTAAGGGTCTCGGAGTTGGTTAACCTTAAAATTTCAGACCTTTTTTTTGAAGAAGGCTTTATAAAGATAACCGGTAAAGGCAACAAGCAGCGGTTCGTGCCGGTAGGGGGAGGGACTGTAAAATATATAGAACTTTACAGAAAGCAATGCCGGGTGGGTATCAACGTCCAAAAAGGCCATGAAGATACCCTGTTCCTCAACAGGCATGGAAAGGGACTTACGCGCGCTATGATATTTACCATTATCAGGCGCCTTGCCGATAAGATCGGGCTCAATAAGATCATAAGCCCACATACCTTCAGGCACTCTTTTGCCACGCACCTGCTGGAGAACGGTGCAGACCTGAGATCGATACAGCTTATGCTGGGGCATGAATCCATTACAACGACAGAAATTTACATGCATTTGGACCGGAAATTCCTGAGCAACGTATTAAGCACCTATCACCCAAGAAAATAAATATTTTTCCATTGGCGAAATATTTAGAAAAAAGATAGTACATTTAAAACCACCTATTTTTGCAACATAACGGACTAAGTATGAAGTTTTTTGATATGCCTGACATCCATGATGGCGAGCGCCTCGATGCTTTTTATAAAAAGCTGTTGGACCAGGTGCCGGACCTGATCTTTAAGATGATATGGACAGGAAGGGATAATTATGCCATTGTATATGCCAGTGAAACGGTAAATGAGGTGTATGAAATGACAGTTGACGAATTTAAATACAATACCCATAAATTCTTTACTGACCGCGTGGTCCCGGGTGATATAAAGGATTTTATAAAGACCGTTAAAAAGTCGGGCCACACCATGTCAAAGTGGGATCATGAATTCAGGGTACAGCTACCCGAAAAAGGCTTAAGATGGATGCGCGTTACTGCAAATCCGGAACGCTCGCCCGATGGGATAGTCAGCTTTTATGGCAGGGTTACAGATATTACCACCCAAAAGGAGCAGGAGAATAAAATGGCGCATTCTGAGCAGCGATTCAAATATGCGCTTAAAGCAGCATCGGAAGGATTGTGGGACTGGGATATGGTGACAAATGTAGTGTACATGTCGCCCCAGCTCATGAAGATCATGGGTAAGGAAGAAAAAGAAGCCTATTACCCTAATACGTTTTGGCTGTCGCGCATACACCCTGAAGACATCAATATGTATCAAAGCCTGAAAGGCGCCTATCTCGATGACGGGTCGGGGTCTTTTGAGCATATTTACAGGGTAATGACCGACCAGGGCAAGTACCGTTGGGTACTGAGCCGTGGCAAGGCTATATTTGACAATGCGAAACCTGTAAGGGCAATAGGTACACTTAAAGATATCACCCAATTGAAGGAAAAAGAGATGGAGCTGGGTAACACCATAGACATCATAGGTAACCAGAACAACAGGCTGAGTAATTTTGCCCACATAGTATCACACAACCTAAGATCACATGCAAGTAACCTGAAAATGTTGCTGGATGTATTTAAAACTGCGGACAATGAAGAACGGGAGGAACTGCTCATGCATCTTGAGGGCATATCCGATGGGTTGTCTATTACTATTGGACACTTGAAGGAGTTGGTCGAGATACAAAATGAGATAAAAATAGTGAGGGAAGACCTTAATTTAAGACATTATCTTAAGCATATTTTGACAATATTGCATAATGAAATTACAAAACATGGCATTACTATAGAAATTAATATACCTTTGGATGTAACAGTAAACTATAATCCTGCCTATCTTGAGAGTATATTGCTTAATTTTACAACCAATGCGATCAAGTACTCAAGCCCCGAAAGAAGTCCGATGCTATCATATGATTTTGAGATAGTTGACGGTAAAAAAGTCCTTTCGGTATCTGACAATGGATTGGGTATTGACCTTAAAAGGCATAAGAATTCGCTTTTCGGCATGTATAAAACATTCCATAAGCACCAAAACTCAAGGGGGATAGGATTATTTATCACCAAGAACCAGGTGGAGGCAATGGGCGGAAGGATAGAAGTATTTAGTGAAATGAATAAAGGGACTACTTTTAAAATTTATTTTGATGAAGAAAGTTAACAACTTATACGTTATTGACGATGATAAGATATATCATTTCCTGCTTAAAACACTCCTGAAGCAAAACGGTATCGATACAAATGCCACTTTTTTTTGCAACGGGCAGGATGCCATTGACCACATCAAAAAAAATAATACTGAAGAAAGTACTCCCGACCTGATCTTGCTGGATGTGAATATGCCTATAATGAACGGTTGGCAGTTTTTGGAAGAATTCAGGAAACTTGGCCCTAACCTTGCCAAAAAGCCAACGATCTATATGATCAGCTCGTCCAATAATGAGGTGGATATCCAAAAAGCGAAAGATTTTAACGGTACGGTAAAGGATTACTTCCTGAAGCCTATATGCAGGGAGGATATCGAAAAGATATTTGTAGTGTAGTCAATATACTAAGCCGATACACTGACTTTTAAAAACACAAAAACCTCTTCTAAAAAGAGGTATATTCATGTATTTTGTAAAGATGATCTAAAGAGCTTTCTCTTCTTTTCTCCTGTTGAAGTAGTAAATAGCGAAAGAAATACCCAATAGGGCAAGCCATATCAATTTAGGGTTGATAGACGCTGCAGGTGGGTCACAACCTTCAAGAGTATTTTCGCAGTCTGTCGGGTCGCAATCAACGGTTTGACAATCTCCAGGCTCCTCCTGAGCGAACATTACGAAATCACCGATAAATAAGAACGCAAAAATGTACAGCTTTAATAAATTGCTTTTCATAATTTTTGGGGGTTTAAACTATAGGGCAAATGTATAAGTTATTTTGAATATAAAAAAAAATATCAACTTTTTTTGTTTTAACTTATTGTTAACCAAATAAAATGCGGCCTCGCAAACATAGGTTGTCACCAAAACAGCATATCTGACTAAAGAAAATTCTTATTTTTTATTGAAATAATATAACAAAAAACCACTCATAATGTGTTTTTTAATCGCGAGGTAGGGTTTTTTTCACACTAACTGTTTCAAATAAAACCCATGTATCTCATGATGCTGAAAATAAAATATGTTATGTGCCTGATGATGTTTGCAGGCGTTTTTATGATATCGTGCCAGGAAGATGCTGTACAGGAAGATAATTCGGGCACACTTAATAGCGATTCTGTACTTACGGGTCTCCTCATGTCTGTTGCTAATGACCCTGTTACCGATGAGTGTATATCTTTAAGCTACCCTGTGACCATCTTTGGATATAACAGCAGTTTCCAGGTAGAGCAGACCTATACTATTAATAATGATACTGAGCTATATAGCCTCCTTCAGGCGCTCGATGTTAATGAATATTATTCTATTAGCTACCCGGTAACCATTATAGTGAATGGGCAAACGGTAGCGCTGAACAATAACCAGCAGTTGGAACTTGCTGTCAATGCGGCTATTATTGCCTGTGATACCAATGGGTGCGACAACCCCAATGTGCTTACAGATGATCTTATGCTGTACATGACCTTCGCTAATGGTGTTGTTGCGGACCTTAAGGGTAATGCCGTTTCGGCTCCTTTAGAACTGGAGGGTGTGGCCGACAGGAACGGTAACCAAAATTGTGCGGTAGCCTTCAACGGTCAGCAGTACCTGCAGGTTACATCGGCTCCGGCAAATGCACTTTTATCCGGAGATGTGTTCAGCATAAGCCTTTGGTTCAAAATGCAGAATACAGTAGCGGGCGACCTGGAATATTTGTTTATGAAAGGTGATGCCGCTTGGCAGGGCTTTTATCTTACCGTGTATGACATGAACACTCCCATGTTCGGGATGCCTACTGCCGAAGCCTGGGACAGTAGCTGGAACCAGGACCAGTCCCTGTGGGAGGATACCGAAAACTGGCATCATATTGTTGCCACGCTTGATGCCGATAATACGCTCCGGCTGTATCGCGACGGTGTTTTAAGGGATACCGAGACCGCGTCAGGGAACATTGGTGCCACTGCCATGGATTATTTTATAGGCAAAGGTCTTACAGGCCATTTGGATGATTTGAGGGTGTATAAAAAGGTGCTTACCCAGCAGGAAGTACAAACGCTGTATCAGCTTGAGGGCGATTGCAGCACGTGTTTAGAATAGTTGTGTTTTTTTAAATATTCAAGTTTTCCCGAAACCGGCTCTTTCCCAAAGCCGGTTTTATTTTTTATAAAAAGCTGGTTTTAAGCATGTATTTGATCATTTGTAACAGATGTAAAATAAATTGTGTTAAAAATAGGTTGTTGTGGTAGGGTTTATCCCCATAATATTGTTTTATAATAAATCGGATTTAGTAGTTCCGGTTTCTTCAGACACATTTAAAGTTTATGTTTAAAAGCCCCAGCAGGGGCTTTTTTTTTGCTATTACCCTTAACTTAAAGATCAAATCCTTAAATTTGCACCTCTATAAAGAAAATCACAGGATTTTATGTTCGATAATTTAAGCGAAAAACTCGATAAGGCCTTACATATACTTAAAGGCCACGGAAAGATAACCGAAGTAAACGTTGCAGATACATTAAAGGAAGTGCGCCGTGCGCTCCTTGATGCCGACGTTAACTTTAAGATCGCCAAGGATTTTACCACAAAGGTAAAAGAAAAGGCTATGGGTGAGAACGTACTTACTACGCTCCAGCCGGGCCAGCTGATGGTAAAGCTCGTAAAAGATGAGCTTACCGAGCTTATGGGAGGCGATGCGGCAGGTATCAATCTGTCGGGCAACCCGTCGGTGATATTGATGTCGGGCCTTCAGGGTTCGGGTAAGACTACTTTCTCCGGTAAGCTTGCCAACTTCCTGAAAACAAAAAAGAACAAAAAGCCGCTATTGGTAGCGTGTGATATATACCGCCCGGCGGCGATCAACCAGCTTCATGTGGTGGGTGGCCAGGTAGGCGTAGAAGTGTATAGTGAAGAAGGCAACCGCAACCCTGTGGAAATAGCCCAAAACGCTATAAAGCACGCTAAGGCAAATGGCTTCAATGTGGTGATCGTTGATACGGCCGGCCGTTTGGCAGTAGACGAGGAGATGATGAACGAGATAGCCAACGTTCACAAAGCGATACAGCCGCAGGAAACATTGTTCGTTGTGGATGCAATGACAGGTCAGGATGCGGTGAATACCGCAAAGGCATTCAACGACAGGCTGGACTTTGACGGTGTTATCCTTACCAAGCTCGATGGTGATACGCGCGGTGGTGCGGCCATCTCGATCAAGTCGGTAGTGAACAAGCCGATCAAGTTCATTGGTACCGGGGAGAAGATGGAGGCTATCGATGTGTTCTATCCGAACCGTATGGCAGACCGTATCCTGGGCATGGGTGACGTAGTATCGCTTGTAGAAAGGGCACAGGAGCAGTATGACGAAGAAGAGGCACGCAAGCTGCAGAAGAAGATCGCCAAGAACGAATTTGGCTTTGACGATTTCCTTGCGCAGATACAGCAGGTAAAGAAAATGGGTAACATGAAAGACCTTGTAGGCATGATACCGGGCGCGGGTAAGGCACTGAAGGATGTAGAGATCGAGGACGATGCGTTCAAGCACATCGAGGCGATCATCCATTCCATGACGCCGCAGGAGCGCAGCAAGCCTGCCATACTTGATGCCAAGAGGAAGAACAGGATTTCAAAGGGTTCCGGTACATCATTACAGCAGGTAAACCAATTACTCAAGCAATTCGATCAGATGAGCAAGATGATGAAGATGATGCAGGGCGGGGGCGGAAAAAACCTCATGCGCATGATGGGAGGAATGAAAGGCATGAAACCTTAAGCATACAAGACGCGGCGACGCGTCTTTTTTTATTTTATAAATGGAACATAAACATCTATCCTAAACATACACAACACAATGCAGATACTCGACGGAAAAAAGACATCGGACGATATTAAGAATGAAATTGCCGAGATAGTTGGCAAAATGAAGCAACAGGGCGAAAAAGTGCCGCACCTTGCCGCAGTAATAGTGGGTAATGACGGCGCCAGCCTTACCTATGTAGGCAGTAAGGTAAAAGCCTGCGAGCGCGTAGGGTTCGAATCGACACTGATCAAATTGCCAAGCACCATTTCGGAACTGGAATTACTGAGAAAGATAGAAGAGCTCAACCAAAATGATGATATCGATGGCTTCATCGTGCAGCTGCCCCTGCCGAAGCAGATCGACGACCAAAAAGTACTCATGGCTATTGATCCGAGTAAAGACGTGGATGGTTTCCATCCGGAGAACTTTGGCAAAATGGCGCTCGACATGACCACCTTTATCCCTGCAACGCCATTCGGTATACTGGAATTGCTGGAACGTTACAATGTAGATACGGCAGGCAAGCACACCGTGGTCATTGGCCGCAGCCATATCGTAGGCAGGCCCATGAGCATATTAATGGGGCGCAAGGGCTTCCCGGGCAACAGTACCGTAACCCTTACCCATAGCCATACCAAGAACATCAACCAGATCACCACGCAGGCCGATATCATAATCACGGCGCTGGGTGTTCCGAATTATCTTAAAGCCGAGATGGTAAAGGATGATGTAGTCATCATCGATGTGGGCATTACCCGCGTACCGGATGAGACCAACGAAAAAGGTTATCGCATTACCGGCGACGTGGACTTTGAGAACGTGAGTAAAAAGGCTTCGTTCATCACGCCTGTACCGGGCGGGGTGGGCCCTATGACCATTGCCATGCTTTTGAAGAATACATTGCTGGCAAGGGAGCAGAGGAAAGTGAAATAATTTTATCCAGATATACCAAAATGCCTGGAGGTTTCATAACCTTCAGGCATTTTTATTTTCGGTTATAATAAGCCTCAAGATCTAAATGGTAAGTGTTATCGGTCTTCCACGATTTTTATATGTGTAGCCTTTTTCATATATTCACGAAATAAATCATGCTCAATGAATAAACTATTTACCCTGCTCGCGTTATCGATGCTTTTACCTGTTGCCGGGATATCACAGACAAAAGCAGAAAAGCTGGCGCAGAAGGAGTCGTTTAAAAACCGGGACAAATACCTTTTTGCGGCCAGACCTGCGCAGAAAAACTTCACCCATACATTACCGTTCGAATACAGCTTCGGCCAGATCATCGTACCCGTGGTCATTGAGGGCAAAACCTATAGTTTCATGTTCGATACCGGAGCGTCGACCTTAGTGTCGAATGAGCTGAGGGATAAACTTGGCATGAGATCCATTTTCAGCAACAGCATGGTGGATGGATCGGGGCAGGTGGAAGCCCTGCCATTTTACAGTATTGGGCAGTTGCAGCTGGGTCCGGTTACTTTTAAGGATGTTGTGGGTCCGGCACTCGATATGGCAAAATTCGAAAAGCTGTTCTGCATTAAGCTCGACGGGATATTCGGTACGAACATCATGCGCACCTGCCATTGGAAAATTGACTATGAGGCGAAGATAATAACATTTTCTGACAAAAAGATCAGGCCTGAAGGAGAGATCACGGAGGTCGGCTTTACCGAAAATTTTTCAGGCAGCCCCATGATACAGCAGGTCATTGGTAAGTACAGCTTTCACTCCATCATGGATACAGGTTATAATGGCGGGTTCAAAATACGCGACAGCCTTTTCTTTGACAGCCAAAAAAATAAGGCTCTAAAGATGGTTCGGGGCAGGGGCAAAAGCTCTATGACACTGTTTGATAGCAAGGTTGATGATGAATATTCTGCAATTATTGACAGCATATATTTTGGTGGCCACTTGCTCAGGCACCAGTTCGTAAGTGTCGCTGCAGGAGATTCGTACCTTACAGGCAATGAAGTTTTTCAAAAATTCGGGACTGTTATACTGGACTGGCATAAAAAGAAACTGTATCTGGGTGCTAAGGAAATAAAAGAAGACAAGTTCTTTAAGACAATTGGGATCTCGCCTGTCTACATTGACGGTAGCCTACATGTAGGCATGGTTTGGGAAAACAGCATAGCGGCACGGCACGGGGTAGGACCGGGCGATGCCATCATTTCGATAAACAGCATCCCTTCCAAAAATATGCCTCAGGAAAAATGGTGCGAGATCGTTGACCTGTTACGCAATGCCAAGGCGGCTATCAAAGTGCCAATAATTGTACAGGGAAAGAACGGGGAGGACAAGCAGTTTGTGTTAGAGGTTATAGACCTGTTTAACCCATAATAATTAAAATCCCGATTCAGTGATCTGAACCGGGATTCTTTATGTAATGGGTTTTAAAAATCAGTGCTCGTACTCAATTGCCTCCATGCGTTTATCTCGCTTTTGATGGTATCGCTTTTCGCTTCACCCATCGCTACAGAGTCGCTGCCAAGGAACAGGTACAACGGCGGGTTCTGTGCTTCAGAGGCTGCTATGATAGCCGCAACGCCTTTCACAGGGTCGCCCGGCTGGTTGCCGTTGATCTCCTGCTGGTGCATCTTCTGTGAATCGCGGGTCGACTGGTAGGCATCGATCTGTTTTTGTGGTACCACTATCGAGTCAGACTCGAGGAAGTTGGTCCTGAAATAACCCGGCATCACTACCGTAACATCGATCCCGAAAGGTTTTGCTTCAACAGCCAAAGCTTCGGTAAATCCGTTCACGGCAAACTTGGTAGCGCAGTAGATCCCAAAGCCGGGAAAGGCGCCCACATACCCGCCAATCGACGAGATGTTGATGATGTGCCCACTTTTTTGCTCACGCAAATGCGGCATTGCCTGGCGGATCACGTTCAGGGAGCCGAATACGTTCACCTCAAAGTTCTTCCTCGCCTCGGCATCGCTAAGCTCTTCCACCGCGCCGATCAGCCCGTACCCGGCATTATTCACTACTGTATCAAGGCTTCCGAATTTTGTGATCGTAGCGTTGATGGCCTGTGCTACACTTTCTTCATTGGTGATGTCCATTTCCAAAGGAAGGAGATTTTCATGTGATCCTGCCGCTTTTTCAAGGTCGGATATTTTGCGGGATGTTGCCGCTACGTTATGGCCTTTTGCCAAAAGCTGTTGTACGAATTCCAGTCCGAAGCCCTTAGATGCCCCGGTAATGAACCATGTTTTTTTAGTACTCATAATGTTATTTTTAGTTGTTATTATGATCTGTTGAAATGATCGTCTCTTTTGTGGCTTCCAGTTCTTTTGCAAGTGTTTCTACTTTTGCTGTCGCACGCTTGTAGGCATCGCTGCCCAGTATCAGGCGCAAAGGCGGGTGTTCTTCAAAAGCGGTCCGTATCATCAGCGCCGCGGCTTTTTCCGGGTCGCCGCCCTGCTTTCCGTCAAGTTGCAGCATCCTTTGCTGTGCTTCGCGCATGGTGGTATAGTTATCTATCTTCTTATCGGCGATCACAATAGAATCCTTATCTAAAAAGCTGGTGCGGAATCCGCCGGGCAGCACTACAGTGGCAGTGATGCCGAACTCGCGCACATCTTCCGCCAATACTTCGGTAAGGCCGGTAACTGCGAATTTAGTGGCGGCATAGGCAGCCCAGCCTGTAGATGCCGCGTACCCCGCAATAGAGGAAATATTAATGATGTGCCCGCTTTTTCGTTCCCGCATGTACGGCAGTACATTGCGTATCACGTTGATGGTGCCGAATACATTGATATCGAAACTCTGCCTCACCTCTTCATCAGAAAGCTCTTCCAGGCTGCCGCCAATGCCATAACCGGCATTATTGATCGCTACGTCAATGGTCCCGAATTTTTCAACCGTTAATGCTAAGGCCTGCTTTACGGACGCGTCAACGGCAAGATCGGTGTACAAGGGAAGGAGGTTCTCATGGGTACCGCCTGTAGCAGCGATCAATGCTTCAGGGTTCCGTGACGTTGCTGCCACATTTTGCCCCAATGCAAGCAGTTGTTTTACAAGGGCAAGCCCCAGCCCTTTGGAAGCTCCGGTAACGAACCATGTTTTTTTGTTTTGCTTACTTTCCATAAATGTTGTTTTTTATTTATGGCAAAGTTATGGTGGGAACAGGGACTTGTTATTGCCCCGAACAAACGCTTAATTGCAAAAATCAAACATTTCTGTAATTGGACGGGGTAAGCGTGGTCTGTTTTTTAAAAAAGTTGTTGAAATGAGCGGCTTCCTCAAAGCCGAGGCTATTGCTTATTTCCGAGATGTTCCAGTCGGTGTGCTTTAACAGCGCCTTTGCTTCTGTTAAAACCCTCTCACTGATGAGCTTGGTGGTGGTCTTGCCTGTAGTCGACTTCACTGCGCGGTTCAGGTGGTTCACGTGTACGGCCAGGCTGTCGGCAAAGTCGCTTGCGGAGCGCATCTGGAATCGCTGTACAGGTGTCTCGATGGGGAACTGCCTTTCGAGCAGTTCGTTGAACACAGCGGTAATGCGTGAGTTGGCATTCGGGTGGTCGTACAGGCTCTCGGCAGGTTCTGTTTTTAGGGCCACGTGCAGGATCTCGTTAAGGTAACTGCGCAGCAGATCATATTTAAAAGCGTAATCAGTGCCTATCTCCTCCAGCATTTTTTGGAATATGTCTGTAACATTGGCCTCCTGCTCTTTGGTAAGTATGTAAGAGGGTTTCGCACCCGGCGCGAACATCGGCAGCTCGCCAAGGTTGTTGCGTACGCCTTCGCTAAAGAATGATGATGTGAATATGCAGAAGAACCCCGTGACCTCACCACTTATCGATTCCCACGTATATGGCACCTGCGGGTTGAAGAATATCAGTGTAGTGCCGTCTATCTCAATACTTTTGTCAGCATAGTGGTAGCGGTTGTTGCCGTGAATGAGGCTGACTTTATAATAGTCCCTCCGGGCATACTGCACATCTTTGCCGGGTTTCATGCAATCCTCGATGCGGAATACATTAAAATGGCCTATGCCGTCATGCAGCCCGTCTGGTGCAGGCAGGTTTTTTATCTGGTAAAACTCTTCGAGCGACTCACGTTTCATAGCAATGGATTACGAAATTCAAGCAAAGGTATGCAAAATTTAATTTCGTGAACACTCAAATTATGATCGCTTCGGCCTTCCGTTCGGTCTGTTTCCCTTACTGTCATTCGGTTTTTGCCCAAAATTCCTCGGGTTGTTCCTCGTGTCCCTTGGCTTTCCAGTACTATCCTCTGTTTTTTGAGATACAGTGTTTTTAGGTAAACTCGCCTCTTCGGTTTTGCTTGATGGCTCAATGAGCTTGTTAAGGTCTTTTATCTCAGCAGGTGTCAGTTCGCGGTAGCGGCCCACAGGTACGTCCAGCGATATGTTGATGATACGGATGCGCTTTAGTGCCGTAACCTCATAGCCCAGGTATTCGCACATACGGCGTATCTGGCGGTTAAGTCCCTGCGTAAGCACTATACGGAAGATATATTTGCTGATCTGTTCCACTTTGCACTCACGGGTCACGGTGTCCAGTATCGGGATGCCGTTGCCCATACGCTGGATGAAGCGGTCGGTAATGGGTTTGTCTACCGTTACCACATATTCTTTATCGTGGTTGTTGCGGGCGCGGAGTATCTTATTAACGATGTCGCCGTCATCCGTCATGAAAATAAGCCCCTCACTGGCCTTATCGAGCCTTCCGATAGGGAATATGCGCTTAGGGTAGTTAATGTAGTCTACAATGTTGTTGCGCACTTCCTGGTTCGTAGTGCATTCAATACCTACAGGCTTGTTGAAGGCAAGATAGATATGCTTTCCTGTCTTTTCCCGTACCAGCTTGCCGTCAACGCGTACCTCGTCGTCAGGGGTTACTTTAGTCCCCATTTCGGGTACAATGCCGTTAATGGTCACGCGGCCTTCCTCAATGAGCTTGTCGGCCTCCCGGCGCGAGCAGTAGCCTGTTTCTGAAATATATTTGTTGAGTCTTTTCAATTCTTCTTCCATAACTGCAAAAGTAAAATATTTTAGCGAGGTGCGAACAAAGCGATCAATCTTGTATATTTGCTTTTTGCAGTTGAAAATGACCGCATTGAATTATTAATTACTTCCCATGAAAAAGAAAATTACTTTCGTTGCCTTTTCGCTATTACTTTCGGGCCTTGTTTTCTGTCAGGGCAGGAAGGGAGACCTTCATTTAGAGAAAGGCAGTACCCTCCACAGGCTTTATGTTTGTTTTAATACGCCTGTTCCGGGACAGGGCGATCCCCAGCAACTGGGAACGGCAATTCCGGGCTTTGGAAAGCTGGCGGCACAATATTCAGCAGTCGCTGAAAGGGCTGTGACCATACCTGAAGAAAAGCTTAAACATCTTGAGGCACTGGCAATAAAAAATACAGGTAGCGGACGATCAGTTGTCAAATTGCGTAGTCTTTTCGAGATCTCGATAACCGATCCTACCAATGAGAGGATGATGGAGCTGGCTAAAGCACTGGAGCAGCTGGACAGTGTTGAATTTTGCACTCTTATGTCGGCACAACCGATCGCGCCGCCTTACGATATCATGCCTGTAACGCCTAACAGGGAGCCGCTTCAGCTATACCTTAACGGGACCATAGGTGTAAATATGCAGTATGCCTGGGATATGGGTCTGAACGGGCAGGGTATGAACATAAGGGACATAGAGTATGGGATAAACCTGGATCATGAAGAGTTCAATGAAAGGAATGTAAGCCATGCTGTGCAGATCTCACCCGATGCAAGTGTTGACTTTACAGAGCACGGTACTGCGGTTTTTGGGGTAATGTATGCTGATAAAGGCGCTTATGGTGTATCTGGAATGGCACACGGGGCTAACCAAATGGTGCTGCATACCGAATATCCTGTGTCGGGGTATAACAGGCTCCAGGCGATCATTGCCGCTATCAATGCTTCTGATGAAGGCGACCTGATCCTTTATGAGCTGCAAATGACAGGTGCGCTGGGAGACTATTGCCCGGCAGAATATGATAATGCGGTATGGATGCTTACCAAATCGGCGACGGATGCCGGTATCGTTATCGTTGCCGCTGCGGGCAATGGAGCAGAGGACCTTGATGATCCGCTTTACCAGTCGTACATGAACCGCGGCGACAGTGGTGCCATAATCGTTGGGGCAGGAACTAATACGGCACAACACAACCGTCTGGATTTTAGTACTTATGGTTCGCGTGTAGATGTACATGCCTGGGGCCAGGGTGTTTATACGTCCGGTTACGGCGATGTGCTTCAGGTAGGTGGCGACTTTAACCAATCGTATACCATGTTCTCCGGTACAAGCTCTGCTACGCCTATCGTGGCTTCCTGTGTTGCTGTGCTGCAATCATATTACCACGGGCTTACCGGGACATACCTTACAGGCCCACAAATGAGGGAACTTCTTATTGCAACAGGAACGCCACAGGGATCAGCGACAGCGGGAACCCCGATAGGCCCACTGCCGAATATGGAAGCAGCCCTGGCCGAGATAGCGAATATGCTTGGTACACCCTCTGTAGATAAAGCAAGCTTTGCAGTGTATCCAAATCCGGTACAGGACAAACTTACACTTACCACAGAAGGTTTTTCAGGAAATGCCGTGGCCGAAGTATATAATTCCATCGGGCAGCTGGTGGCCAGGCAGGCGGTGTCCGCCGGTGCGATAGTTGACTTTAGCGGATTTTCTAAAGGTATTTATATTGTAAAGGTAAATGATGGTGATAAAACCGCTGTAAAGAGGGTAATAAAGAAATAGCTGTTGCATTAAAAAAAAATACGCACAAACGGATAGCATATGCTGTCCGTTTTTTTTAGCCCAATAGGAAGCTGTATATGCGTCTGTAAAGCGCTTCGTCGTGCATGCTGTGGCCAAGCCCTTCAGTAACGACGAACTCTGCTTCCGGCCAGGCATCGGCTATTTTTCTGCCTTCCCTGAAAGCTACCACTGCATCATCCTTATCATGGGCAAGAAAGCCTTTTACATTTATTTTTGAAGCAAAAAGATCGCCGCAAAAATTATCCGTGTTTATCCTGAAATTATCCTGAAAATGTTTTTTTAGCATCAGGAACACATTGCTGTTCAGGCTAAGTATGCCGGCATAATTATCCAGGACCGTATTGAAATCGCAGGGAGCGCCAAGTACGACCATTTTCTCGATGATATCGTTAGGATAGTGCGCCTGGTAATACAATATTGTCGCCCCTCCTATGGAATGCCCGACAAGGCTTTGTGGCCTGTGTTTTCTCACGAGTATGTCTATAAATCCAGCATAGCGTGGAATGGTGAATTCTGTACCCGATGACAGCCCGTGTGCCGGCGCATCGAGCGCTATGATGGTGCTTCCCGAAAGCTTGAGGTGTTCGATGAGATCTTCCCATCGGGCGGCGTTGCTTTCCCATCCGTGTACAAGCAATATTATATTGTGATCGCCTTTCCAGGTATACATCTGGAAAACGAATTCGCCGTGCGTTATCATTTGTGCCTCAGCCTCTTTTAATATCTCCGGCAATTCGTCATTAACCAGCCTGCCGCTCTTGGGCTCGCTAAAATATTTATAGGCAAGTGCCGTAGCTTTTTTAGGAGAAATATATCCCAGGAGATTAATATACGCTCCGAGAAACTTGGATATGATAAAGGTAAGGGCTTTCTGCATGGCAATCAAAAAGCCCTCCGGTCGTGGAGGGCTTGGTATTATATTTTGGCAAACAATTGCTCCATTTTCTCTTTTTCTTCGTCAGCCAGTGCACTGTCTACAAGTATCCTTCCGCTGTGCTCATCGGTGATGATCTTTTTGCGGGAGGCGATCTCCATTTGGGTTTGTGGCGGAATGGTGAAGAAAGAACCTGCCGAAGCACCCCTTTCTATAGAAACTACCGCAAGGCCGTTCCTTACACTGCTCCTGATCCTCTTGTAGGCTGCCAAAAGCCTTTCCTCTATCATCTCTGAATATTCAGCGGATCTTTCATTAAGGAAAGTTTCCTCTTTTTCGGTCTCAGACATAATAGCGTCAAGTTCCGATTTTTTATGGTTAAGGTGTGTGGTCTTAGCTTCAAGCTTTTCGGCCGACTGAGAGATGGTCTCTGTTTTATGCTCGATAGAAGCCTTTAGTTCCCTTATTTGTTTTTCGGCCAGCTGTATCTCAAGTTCCTGGAATTCAATTTCTTTGCTTAGTGAGTTGAATTCCCTGTTGTTGCGTACATTTTTCTGCTGCTCGGTATATTTCTTGATAGCAGCTTTATGGTCGTCAATCGCATTTTTCTTACCCTTGATCTGCTCTTCGATAGAGTCAAGGTCGGTCTTCAGTTTTTCAAGCCTTGTGCCCAATCCGGCAACTTCATCTTCCAGGTCCTCCACTTCAAGAGGGAGTTCACCTCTTACGTTCCTGATCTCATCTATTCTTGAGTCGATCAGCTGCAGGTCATAAAGGGTCCTTAATTTGTCCTCAACACTCAGTTCCTTGGTATTCGCCATATTAATAAGTACTTAACTTGATTTGAATTTTCTTCCGATAAATAAAATGATTGCAAAATTAATGATTTTTTTCGTAAGACGGACAACTAAATTTTTTTTTATCGCTTTCAGTGCGTACGACAAATTTTACAGGTAATGTACGGGGTTGGTATCCACTCCTGAGATCTCCACAGGGATGCTTTTTATTTTTTCCGAAAGAAAGTTTGCCATAAAGTCTTTTGTGAAACGCTCACTCTCAAAATGGCCTATGTCGGCAAGCACGATCTTCCCTTCCGCTTCATAGAACTGGTGGTATTTCAGGTCGGCTGTCAGGAATACATCTGCGCCGGCCGCAATGGCATTTTTTATGGCAAAGCTGCCGGAACCTCCCAGTACGGCTACCTTTTTTACTTCACGTCCTCTGTAAGCGCTGTGCCTTATGCCGCCTGCCAGCATTTTTTCTTTTACAAATCTCAGGAATGCCGCTTCATCCATAGGGGTTTCAAGCTCACCGGTCATACCGAGGCCAATGTTTTGGTGGCGGTTCTCCAGGCTATAAATTTCATAAGCCACTTCTTCATATACATGGTTGGCAAATAAGGCTTGCAGTATCCTGCCTTCAAGGTGCTTTTCAAAAGTCACCTCCAGCTTTAACTCGCGCGCTTGTATAAATTCGCCAGGTTCGCCAATTTCCGGGTTGCTGTCGGCGTTGCCCTGGTAGGTCCCCTTTCCTTCACTGCTAAAGCTGCAATTCTCATAATTGCCGATGCTTCCCGCTCCGGAATCGAATAATGCATTGCGTAATGTCTCAAAATTTTCCTGTATGGTATAGGTAACAAGTTTTCGTATAAAGCCTTCTTTGGGGATAAGTACTTTGGTGTTCATTAAGCCCAGCGCATCGCAAAATATTTTATTCACGCCATTCTTGTGATTGTCCAGTGCAGTGTGTACGGCATAAATGGCAATATCATATTTAATGGCTTTGATCACGGCACGCTCCACATAGTTCCTGCCAGTTATCTTTTTTAGTCCCGAGAACAGGATGGGATGGAAGCAGATCACCATATTGCAGTTCTTGGCTATCGCTTCATCAACAATAGCTTCCAGTGCATCGTGGCATACCAATATCCCTGTTGCGCCATCATTTGGGTTGCCGGTAAGCAGCCCCACATTGTCAAAATCTTCGGCGTATGCCAAAGGTGCCATTTCTTCTAATATCGTAATGATGTCCTTAATTTTCATAGGAGTTTAGTTTATGGTCGGGCAAAAAAAAACCGCTCTTTAAGAGCGGCCTGGATCATAGTATATTTTATTCGCAGCTTCCGCCGGCCTGTTCAATAGTGTTGATGTATTGGGTGTAAGTCATTCCGGTATCCTGACCTTCCAGATATGCATTGTTATTAGATCCTTTGCATACTTCGCCCATTGATACGTTCATCGCCATGCAGTCTACACAATTTGTAAGGGTTACGGGAACTACAACTGAGCTGTCACAATGTGCTGCTAAGTAATCTGCATATAGTGTTGCAGTATCAGTACCTGTATTCCCTGCGAAAGTGTACGCATTGCCGTTAACTCCTTTACATATTTTCACGCCATCCTGATCTCCGCCTACACACATTACACAGTCTGTGTAAACAGGGGTCTGGCCGGGTATTTCCGGATCGTTGTCGCAAAAAAGTGCAAAATATTGTGCCAACTGTATGCCAGTGTCGGCATTTCCCACAAAAGCGTTGCCGCTGTCGTCGACACATACCTCATAGCCTTCTTCATCAGGGATCGCACAGTGCATGCAGCCCAAATAGTTCGGCGTGTAGTCTTTTTCGTCCTCAGAACAGGCTGCGAACGTCATCACTGCCAATATGGCTATAGAGAGTAATAGTTTTTTCATTGGTTGTAAACATTAGTTGTTTGCGTGGAGCAAAAAAATGAAAAAAGTTTCTAAAAACCTAAAATAAAAACGTTAAACATTGTTTTTTACTGAATAAAAAATGTTATTATTCGTAATGTTTAATTTTTAATATGTTTTAAGCTGTTTAAAAGGCGACACACTGAGGTAAATGCAACAAGGCGGTCGTATACGCCGTTTTTTTCTGACGCTTTCACCTAAAATCGTATCTTCGTACTATGGATCTCCTGCGAAAACTTTTATTTCCTTTATCTATTTTGTATTGGGCCGTAACTGCAGTACGCAATTTTTTGTATGATAAAGGTTTTTTCAGATCGTATGGCTTTCCGGTCCCCGTCATTGCAGTTGGTAACCTAAGCACCGGCGGTACAGGGAAATCCCCTCAAACCGAATACCTCATACGGCTGCTTTCCTCACAGTACAGGGTAGCGACACTTAGCCGCGGGTACAAAAGGAGATCAAAAGGATTTGTACTGGCAGACGGCCAATGCTCGGCCGGAACGATAGGCGATGAACCGTTCCAGTTTTTTACTAAATTCCCAAACATAAGGGTTGCAGTAGATGCCGACAGGAAGAATGGGATCGAAAAGCTATTGGCGATGGAGCCAAAACCTGAGGTCATCCTGTTGGATGATGCTTACCAGCACCGACGCGTAAAAGCAGGGTTTTACATACTGCTCACTGCGTATGGCGACCTATATGCCGACGATTTCTTGCTGCCGGCAGGAAACCTGCGCGAGGGTAGAAGCGGTGCCAAGAGGGCTAATGTGATCATTGTTACCAAATGCCCGACCGGCCTTTCGGGAGCAGAGCAGATAGAGATCAGGTCGAAACTCAGGGCAGCGCCGGGTCAGAAAGTTTATTTTACTGCTATCAGCTATGATGATGAAGTATATTCTGAAAGCGGGGCGAGGCAGGTAGCTGCAATAAGGACGATGCCAAAGCTACTGGTCGCAGGGATAGCAAAGCCAAAGCCATTTTTCGACCATTTAAAAAAAGATGGAGACATAGCGCTTACATTTCCGGACCACCACGACTTTACAAAAAGCGACCTTGACGAAATAAATAAACAAGCAAACAATAAGATCATCATTACGACCGAAAAGGACTATATGCGGCTAAAGGGGAGGCTTCCGGAAGATAAGCTGTTCTACCTGCCGATAAAGAGCCGTTTCCTGGCCGGGGGCGATGACTTTGATAAAACAATACTAGATCATGTGGGAACAAGTACAGCGAACCGTTAGATACATTACAGGGAAAACCGGCTTCGAGCCAAAATATGGTGTTATCCTGGGCTCGGGCCTGGGTGGGTTTGCCGATGATATTGATGTGGAATTTACCCTGCCCTATAATGACATCCCAAACTTTCCGGTCTCAACCGTAGAAGGGCACAAAGGCGCACTCATTTTCGGGAAGATCGGCGGCGTTAGCGTAGTGGCAATGCAGGGTCGCTTTCATTATTACGAAGGCTACAGCATGCAGGAGGTTACCTTCCCTGTACGGGTAATGAAGCACCTGGGTGTGGAGAAACTGATCGTGTCGAATGCCTCGGGTGGTGTCAATCCTTTTTACAAAGTGGGCGACATCGTACTGATCTACGACCACATCAACATGATGCCTGAACACCCGCTGAGGGGAAAGAACGATGAGCGTTTCGGGCCAAGGTTCGTCAATATGGCCGAGCCTTACAGTCGCAAAATGATCAGCAAGGCCAAAGAGGTCGCAATTGCCCAGGGTGTCGATGTTAAAGACGGTATCTATCTTGGATTGCAGGGGCCAACATTTGAGACCCTGTCAGAATACCGAATGGTAAAAATATTGGGTGCCGATTGTGTAGGGATGTCCACCGTTCCCGAAGTGATCGTGGCACGGCACATGGATATGGAAGTATTTGGAGTTTCTGTAATTACCGATATGGGTGAGGAGGGGACTATTGACAACGTGAACCATGATGAAGTGCTGATCGCGGCCAAAAGCGCCGAGCCGAAAGTACGTGCACTGATAAGGGAGTTGATAATAAAGTACTAGCTTAGAGAGGTAACAGGGATGACACAGCTCATCTGTGTTGCCTTATCTTTTCTCCCAATACCCGATCAGGTCGATCAGCCTTGACGAGTATCCTATCTCATTATCATACCATCCTACTACTTTCACCATCTTGTCGATCACCGATGTGAGCTGTGAATCGAAAAGGCACGAATTCCGGTTGCCCAATATATCAACTGATACGATCGGGTCCTCGGTATAAGCTAAAATGCCTTTTAGTTCACTTTCGGAAGCCGTTCTAAAGGCTGCATTGATCTCCTCAATGGTAACTTCGCGTTTTACATAGCAGGTAATGTCGGTAAGGGACCCATCCGGTACAGGTACGCGTATGCCGCCCCCGCCGATCTTGCCTAAAAACTCAGGGAATATTTTTGTAAGTGCCTTTGCGGCACCTGTGGTCGTTGGTACTATGGATTGTGCCGCGCCCCTTGCCCTACGGAGGTCCTTGTGTGGCTGGTCGTGCAGGCTCTGATCGGTAGTGTAGGAGTGTACAGTGGTAATATAAGCCAGCTCAATGCCGCACAGTTCGTTGATCACCTTCATCATTGGGGCCGCATTGTTGGTGGTGCAGCTGGCGTTGGATATCACACGCTCAGTGCCATCAATAATGTGCTCATTTACACCCAGCACCACAGTCTTAATACGATCGTCTTCCGGTGGCGCGGAGAGGATCACCTTTTTGGCGCCGGCCGTTATGTGCTGCTCAGCCTCTTCCAGCGTCTTGAATTTGCCGGTAGCTTCTATCACGATGTCAATGCTTAAAGCTTTCCAGTCCAGGGTAAGTGCACTTTTTTTGCTGAAGTAAGGGTAGGGTCTGCCATCAATTACGAGCGAATCCTCTGTATATGTAACTTCAAAGGGCAGTATGCCGTGGATGCTGTCGTACTTGATGAGGTGTGCCATGGTACGGCTGTCGGCAATGTCATTTATAGCGGCCACCTCGATAGAAGGGTGGTCAAGCAAAAGCCTGAAAAGGTTACGGCCAATGCGCCCGAAACCGTTAATGGCTATTTTAGTTTTTTTCATTTTTAAATTGTCAACAGAAGAACTGTCAACTAAAACAAATTACAGAATATGTTTTTGTGCTTTGTACGATGAGCGTACCAAAGCCCCGCTTTCCACATGGCGGAAACCAAGCTCAAGGCCTATTTTCTCGTATTTTTCGAATTGTTCAGGAGTGATGAACTCTTTTACCGGCAGGTGCTTTTTACTCGGCTGCAGGTACTGGCCTATGGTAAGCACATCCAGTTTCACGTCGCGCAGGTCGTGCATCGTCTGTATCACTTCATCTTCCCTTTCGCCAAGGCCCAGCATGATGCCGGTCTTGGTACGGTTGATGCCGCTATCTTTCAGGTAACGCAATACTTCGAGGCTGCGTTCGTATTTGGCCTGTATACGCACTTCGCGTGTAAGCCTTTTTACGGTTTCCATGTTATGTGAAACTACTTCGGGGGCTACTTCAATGATGCGGTCGATGTTGCGCTCTATTCCTTGAAAATCAGGAATAAGCGTTTCAAGGGTAGTATTGGGGTTCATCCTGCGGATGGCCTTTACCGTTTCCCCCCATATGATCGAGCCTCCGTCCTTCAGGTCGTCGCGGTCTACACTGGTTATTACTGCGTGCTTAATGTTCATCAGCTTTATGGATCGAGCCACTTTTTCAGGTTCGTCCCAGTCTACCGTTTCCGGCCTTCCGGTCTTTACGCCGCAAAAGCCGCAGGAACGGGTGCATATGTTACCCAGTATCATGAAGGTTGCAGTGCCCTCTCCCCAGCATTCGCCCATGTTCGGGCAGCTACCTGAGGTGCATATGGTATGCAGCTTGTATTTGTCTACAAGCCCGCGGAGTTCGGTATATTTTTGGCCTGTAGGCAGCTTTACGCGAAGCCATTTCGGCTTTGGTGTAAGCTGGCCATTGGCGGCTACAGGTCGTGCGGTATCTAGAACAGTTTCCATATAAAAAACGTTATGGCGCAAAGATACTACATATTTGCGTATCTGCTGCACATTGCGGGTATGTCGAAAATAACCTGTTTTGGGTAAGAATAGTATTATTATTTTATCTAAATTAGCCTGATTATTAATCAACTAATTCTCTATGCTATGAAAAGAATTATTTTATCTGCTGCGCTGGCAGTTTCCCTGTACAGCTGCCAAAGCGACGAAAGCGAGGCACTCAACACTAACGACGGCCCGATCGCTGTCGAATTTACAGAAATTGGCGACCAGGAACTCATGGGGTCCGAAAATTTTACGGCCTCAAATCTTGTCATTGACAATGACGCGGACTGGAATGCCCTGAAAATACAAATGGACCTTTACAATCCGTATTCAGAAGGTTTTACCGAAACAGACATCGATTTTTCACAGTTTAAGATAATTGCTGTGATCGATGAACTTAGGAACCATGGCGGTTTTGATATTAACATTGTATCTGTGAGCCGTGACAGGGAACAGATCACTGTAAACGTAGAGCATTCCGATAGTGGTCCGGGTAATGCGGCTACGGTACTCACACAGCCATTCCATATCGTGAAGATCCAGCAAACCGACTTGCCTGTCGTTTTTGAATAAGAATTGAAAAAGGCCCTTCACAGGGCCTTTTGTTATTTTACATTAACCGTAATGGGAAGGCTGTAGGCTGTCCTTACCGGCTGTCCTTTTTTCTGGCCCGGTACCCATTTCGTTCTTATAGACTTCAATACCCTTATTGCTTCCGCGCCAAGACCATGCCCCGGATCGCGTGCCACTTTGATATCAGACATGGTGCCGTCTTTTTCCACTACGAATGATACATATACCTTAAATGTCCTTGACATTTCCAACTCTGGCACCCTGTATTTGCGTCCAACCTGTTCATAGAACGCTTCAAGACCTCCCGGGAATCCCGGCATTTTATCTACCGTGGCAGTGGTTTCCAGTCCGGGACCGGTAGCAGTGCCGACACCGGTTCCCATGCTGTCCCTTGGGCCTGTACCGTCAGGTACGCCGTCGGGCCTGCCGTCAGGGTTTCCTGCAGAGGTTATATTTCCGGGGTCGCTGTCCACAAAGTCACTTGTCTTAGGCGCTGGGTCTGTAACAGGATCGCTGGTAGCCACCGGGGTATGAAAGGAAGTGGTGGCGGTATTTTTTGCGGGTGCGGCTGTAGCCGGTTCTTGTGGTAGCGGTTTCAGAGGCTTTGGTTCTACAAATGTTTTATCGCCGTCGAATTCCACAATTACAGGGCCGGGAAGTTCATTAGGGATCACGTCAGGAATATCCTTTTTTAAATAATTCGCCAATGCGGGTATCCCTATTAAAAGGCTCATGACACCGAGGCCGGTAAAAAACGCTTTTATAGTGGTCCTTGAATCCTGTTTGCGCAATTGGTATGCGCCATAAGCATGGTTGCGGCCTTCAAATACGAGGTCGATCCATCCTTGGTCGAAAACACTTACTTTAGACATAATAGTGGTGATTTTTGGTTTGAAAATAGAATATACCACTAAAACGATATAGTGCTTATGGATATTGTAAAAAATATCATAAATGTTTGCGGAGTAGTGCCGGGCGTCTTAAGAAGTTCCCTTCTTCTTGGTAATGATGTCGGCAAGGAGTTTTTTCGCCCGCAACAGCTTTATCTTTACATTGTTGATGGGTTCGCCTAACTGGTCTGCTATTTCCTGGTAGCTCAATTCCTGGAAATAGCGCAGATGGATAACCTCCTGATATTGAGGTTTGAGCTGTTTGATGCAGTTTAACAGGCTGGAAAGGTTTTGTTCTTTTATAAGCTGGTCTTCCACAGTAGGGGTACTGTCGGCAACGCGGTAGGCCTGCTGGTCTTCCTCATCGGTTATTTCGATGAACAGTGCCGACCTCTTTTTGCGCAACAGGTCGATATGCACGTTTTTGCCAATTGCGATCAGCCAGGTATTAAAGGCATATTCGGGATTGTAGGATGCTATTTTGTCGAATGCTTTTACGAAAGTTTCAATGGTAATATCTTCCGAATCGGTTTCATTCTGCGTGCGTTTCAGCATGAATCCGTACACTTCGTTCCAAAAATGGTCCAATAAAAAAGTAAAGGCGATCTGGTCGCCCATTTTTGCCTTTTCTATGTTCTGCTTTATCGATGCCGGATCTACTTCCAATGCACAGGTTTTGAAAAAATATTGGTCAAAAATACATTTACCTGTGTGAAGATAAGTATTATTTCCATAACGGGGTACCACCAGGCCACATCTTTTTCCTGAAGCTTGGCGGCGCTGTAGCCTATCACGACCCAGTTAATGATGTAGCGCAGGGCCACTACCGGCACAAGTAGCATCCAGTTGAACTGCAGCGCGGCCAATACAATTGCGAACACAATAAATGCCAGCTGGGTTATGTGGAAAAACCGTATGTGGAACTTCGCGAACGGCCTGAACCATGCCATGGTGTATACATCCCTTCTTTTTTGCATCCTCCAGCTACTATAAGTACGCCTGGATTCGCTGAACGTAAAGCTTTCGGGCGTGTAACAGGTGGCTATGTTCTTTTTGGTGGCAACCTGGTTGATGAAAAGTGAATCTTCGCCGGTGCGGATGTTCATGTGGTCTACAAAGCCGTTCACCTTAAAGAATTCCTCCCTTTTATAGCCCATGTTGCGCGATTCACCATTGAAAGGCTTTCCTGCCTTTGCCCATGAAAAGTACTGTGAGGCGGTTAGCATGGCATCAAAACGGATGATCTTGTTCAGGAACGATCCTTTTACTTTTTCATAGGCGCCGTAGCCGAGCACTATCGTTTTATTAAGGGTAAAATTGGAGCTCATCTGCGCGATCCAGTTCGCTGATGCGGGATAGCAGTCAGCATCTGTGAACAGGAGGTACTCTTTCGAAGCAGCTTTGATGCCCAGTGTAAGCGCGTATTTTTTATTGCCCCAAAAAGCCTCATTATTGGCTACTTTTACGAGTTTTACATTGTGGTATTGCTGTTCGAACTCTTCAAAAATATCAAGGGTCTCATCTGTAGAAGCATCGTCTATCAATACGATTTCAAAATCGGGATAATTTTGGGATGCTAAAAGCGGTACGAGCTTCTTGATCTTTTCAGCTTCATTTTTCGCGCATACGATCACAGAGACCGGTATACGCTTTGGATTGGTGGGCTGCACCTTAGCGAAAGCAAATTTCCCAAGTATTGTCAGGTAATAGCACACCTGGAGCAACACGATACCACAAAAGACATAAAAAATAATGTTCAGCATTAGGCCTCTTCAATTACAATTTGCGGCAAAATTAATGAAAATATACCTGCATATAATATTTAAAATACAATTGGTTTTAAATAATACGTAATTATAGCCTGAAGCCCCTTGACGTAGGTATCTCCTCCCTGTTTTTAAGGGTTAATGCTCCCTGCTGGACAGACTGTATGTAATTGGAATTTACAATGTACGAACGGTGGCATTTTACGAAATTAGGAGGCAGTTCACCAAGTATCTGTGATAGCTTCCCTCTTACAAAGTGGCTGCTGCCATCGTTACTGAAGGCATGCAGGTAATGGTCCTCCGCTTTAATGTACATCAGGTCGTTGAGGTATAGCTTTGTTTTATCCTTGAGCACAATGAAGCCTTCGGTAACAATGCTTTTTACCTTTTCGAGCTCTTCTACGGTCTTATGGTGTATTTCTTCGATCTCTTCTTTTTCTGCCAGTATTTCCTCTTTTTCGGCCTGTATCTCCTGCTTTTCCACTTCAAGCTTCCTCTTGCGGTAATCTATTTTCTTCCAGCGGACAAAAGAGTACATGGCTAAAAGGAACACCAAGAAAAGCAATACCCCAAATACTAACCTGTTCTTGTGAAATTTGTCTTTAAACTGCTCCAGCGAGCTTATTTGCCGGTCTTTTTCCTCAACCTGGTATTTTACATTGATGTCATGGATGGCAATGTTCTGTTCTTCATCTTTTATGGCATTGTCGAGTTCCATGTACATTGACTGGTATTTTCGCCTGTTCGCCTGTTGGTCCAGGGCATCATACGACTCCATGAGCTTCTTATATAGTACCCGTGTTGCCTTTGCCCTGAATTTCGGTACAGGTACCCTTTCAGCCTTTTTAAACCACAAAATGGCCTCTATATAATTCTCCTGCAGGAAGTAATTATTCCCATAGTTGAATTGATCTACGAAAAGTTCATATTTATCACCTGATCCCTGTGCAAATTCTATGGCCCTGTCATAATAGTCCCGTGCAACCGAAAAGTTGCCCCGGGTAGTCTCCAGTACGCCCAGATTGGTGTATAGCTTTGCTTTTACTAAACTGTTATTGGTTTGGCCTGCATAATTGAGTCCTTTTTTAAATGTAGCTGAGGCGCTGTCGAGAACTGCCATGTTGCTTCGCTTTTCAAAATCGAATTTGGCATACATGTCCTTTGCAAATTCATTGCAGGCATAGGCAAGCCGCTCGTTCGAACCGGTTTTTTTAGCGTAGCTGAAATACTCTTTGAGGAAAGAATCCCCATACTTTTCGTAATTTTCCTGCGAAGATATCACTCTGTGGATTTCGAGGGCAAGGTCCTTTGCCGGTTCTTCAAGCAGCAGCTTTTCAAAAGCGGCTTTTGAAAGCAGGAAATATTTCAGCGCCAGGTCTTCCTTGTTCAGATAGTGGTAGCAGCGCCCCAGTACAAATAGGTTCCCGGCCGCCTCGGCAGGCGTTGCCGGCGTTGTCTTTGCGGCTTTCTGTATGTATTCCTTCGGATCCTCCTCTGCTTCCCGCGATACCCATGCGTCAAGTTTTTGCGCATAGAGGGCAGGGCAGGCAAGGAGCAGTAAGATCAGGATCTTTTTCATTTTTTTACTTTGAGCGACAGTATGCTGTCATCACGCGTGATACGTGGGGTAAAGTTCTTTTGCGGGGTGTTGCTGTTGGCGCTTCCGCCCGGATTTACCTTGTTGTCCGGATTGAGCTTGTTCCAGTCTTCGTTAAAGAGCACCAGTGCGGAATAAGTAGTGACCGAATTTTTAAAATGGTCCATCCTGGACTCAAAGTAAGGCTTGAGCGAAGTAAATGCGGCTTCGGTGTCCTCATCTAGGCTCATTACCCTGACAGAGTCATTTTCTACCCACTTGTTGGTGTTCTTGAAATTGAACGTAACATGCAGTGGTACCGATCCGTTGCCATCGTCGCGTGTGTTGTTTACCGCATCGTGGTAACGAAAAGTTATGCCTTTAAATTTCTCGCTTGTTTGCAGGGGCATGAAGTCTTCGTCGTATTTAAAATCAGCATTAGGCACGTTGATGTAAAGATCGGCGTAGATAGTTCCTGAGCGTTCGTCCAATTCAAGTGTTCCTGTTATGGGCTGGGCAGATGTTGCAGCCATTGTTTTAACAGCTTCCTGTTTTTCGTTTTTCGCGGCTTCTTCCTTCTCGTCAGAGATCTTCCTGCAACAGAATGATATTCCTACAAGCAGCGCATAAAATGGCAAAAGGTAACGTAGTTTCATGATCTTTGTATTTTAGGTTAAATTGGTGGTTGGTCGTAATTTTACATCTTCAGCAAAAGATGCCGGGCAGTTACCGTGATCCAAAACAACAACAAAATAAGGCTAATACAAAAAAAATGTCGTGAAATGCATAAAAAACAGCGTGAACGGCAGTTGTCGTTTTTTAATCAGAATTAACATATTAAATGTAAGGAATAAAATGATACGATAACCATTTCGTTACCGGAAAAGTTCTGCGTGCCATGCGTGATCACCAATTTCTGGCAGCGTATGTGGGACCGTGTTAGTACAAAAACGGTCGGGGTTGTAAATTTGTAAGGGAAAAATTATATAATGTTAACTTCGGCTTCGATGCTGATGCCAAAATTGTCTAATACGGTTTGCTGTATTTTTTTTGAAAGATCCAATAGCTCCTGTCCGGTAGCGTTGCCATAGTTGACCAGTACCAGGGCTTGTTTGGCATGCACGCCTGCATCGCCAAAACGTTTGCCTTTAAAGCCGCTTTGCTCAATAAGCCAGCCCGCAGGGACTTTTACCCGTGTGTCAGATATAGGATAGTGCGGCATGGCAGGGTGCAGTGTTGATGCTTTTTCAAATGCTTCTGCAGTAATGATCGGGTTTTTGAAAAAACTGCCGCTGTTGCCCAACTCTTTAGGGTTTGGAAGCTTGCTCTGGCGGATAGCGGTTACGGCATTGCTTACGTCTTTTATGGTAGGTACGGCCACACCATTTTTAGTAAGTTCAGCGGCAATGTCGCCATAGGAGGTGTTTATTTTGTGATGTGTTGTGGTAAGGCGGAAGGTTACCGATACGATCACGTACCGTTCTTTAAAAGCGCCTTTGAATATACTTTCGCGATAGGCGAATTCGCACTCTTCCTTTGTAAAAGTCCGTAGCTCCTGTGTAGCAATTTCCATGGCTTCGCAGGATACGAAGGTGTCTTTTATCTCGGTCCCGTACGCTCCTATGTTCTGTATGGGAGTGGTGCCAACGTTACCAGGAATGAGGGAGAGGTTCTCGAGCCCGCCAAGATCATTTTCGATGCAATACAATACAAATTCATGCCAGTTCTCGCCCGCCATGGCCTTAACGAGCGCATATCCATCGGCTTCATTTGTCACTTCGCGGCCTTTAAGGTCTACGTGTATTACCAGCGCATCAATATCTTTGGTAAGCAACATGTTACTTCCACCGCCCAGGATAAAAAGTTGCTTGCCCTTATTTTCACGCAGGGTTTCGGCCAGTTCGGCAACAGTATGTACCTGTACGAACTCTTTTGCAAAAGCACTAATTCCAAAAGTATTGTGATTTTTTAGCGGGTAATTTGAAATGATATCCATGGGCGTTGATTTGAACTGCAAAAGTAAGTTTTTTAGGCAAAGCTTTTAGCCGCAGATCACACGAATTTCATAAATTCCCGGTGCCTGAGCACAGTAGTAAAATATAACGTGATCGGTGAGGTCTTTGGGTAACGATCATTCTGTTGTCAGCGCCCGGTTTAAAAATTCCACTAAAGGTTTCAAAACCAACAGTTTTTTAGCTGTTTTTTTCACAAAGTCCTTGTCCTGTAAATCTTTGTCGGTCAGTTTTGCGGTCGCAGTAAAACTTTTGAGCTTAAGGAATTCGATAGCGGGGTGGTCTTTTGCAAAACCTTTCGGCATGGTTTTAAGCATATTGTTGTCATCCTTGTCCAGGTCGCCAAAGAGTTTTTTAAATTCCGTATCGTCAACAATAGCTTGAAGGTCCTCGTAAAAGCCATCAATTTCCCTGCGCACTTTTTTCAGATCGGCAGCGTCAGGCCAGTGGATCCCGGCCGCTATGAACGAAGCGCCCTGCTCTATATGCACGTAGTACCCGGCAAGATTGGTGTTTTTTGTCCCGGCGCTCATCCAGATGCCCATATTGGTCTTGTATGGAGATTTGTCCTTAGAAAAACGGATATCCCTGTTGATCCGGAAAGAGCAATCTTTGAATTCAAGCTGGCTAAGGGTCTCATCGCCCTTGCTCAATTCTGCCACAAGATCAGAGACAAGCTGTTTATATTCCTTTTTATAGGCGTCATATCGCTTCTGATTTGCCTGGAACCAGTCACGGTGATTATTGTTCTTGAGGTCATTTAGGAAGTCGAGCGAAGCTTGTGCTACCATACTATTTAAATTCCGGATTATAAAAGCCAAATTACAAAGCTTGCGGCAATAATCAATAGGAATTACAAATTAAATATGCGATAGCTTTGGTGCGTTTCCTTTAAAATGCCTTCTGTCCTTTCGGGGTGCGTATCGGATATGAATATCTGCCCGAACACCTTGTTGTCTATCATCTTTACGATCTTTGATACGCGGTCCTCATCGAGCTTATCAAAAATATCGTCAAACAGCAGTATCGGCAGTACGCCTCCCTGCTTTTTCATGAACTCGAACTGGGCAAGCTTTAGCGCGATGAGGAATGACTTCTGCTGGCCCTGTGACCCAAATTTTTTGATGGGGTGGCCATCTATTTCAAAGGCAAGGTCATCTTTGTGTATCCCAATAGTAGTGTATTGCAGTACGCGGTCGCGCTGCAGGCTCTCTTCAAAAAGTACCGAAAGCTGTTTTTCGTGCAGCTGGCTATCGTAGCGCAGGCTCACATCTTCTGCCGAATCAGTTATGGTTTGGTGGTGCTTGTTGAAAATGGGTATAAAGTCTTCCAGGAACCGCTTCCTTTTTTCGAACAGGCTGTGACCCATGGCATCAAGCTGATCATTATATATATATAAGGTGTCACGATCAAACGTATGGTTCAACGCAAAATACTTCAGCAGGGCGTTGCGCTGTGACAGCACCTTTTGGTAATTGATGAGCTCCTGCAGGTATAAAGGGTCAAGCTGCGATACCACACTATCGATGAACCTGCGCCGGGTCTCGCTTCCTTCAATAATAAGGTCACTGTCTGAGGGGGAGATGATCACCAGTGGTATCAACCCTACATGTTCGGAGAATTTATCATAAATGCGGCCATTGCGCTTCAGTACTTTTTTCTGGCCTTTCCTTAGGCTGCAAACGATCTGCTCCTTGCGGCCGTCTTTGTCAAACGTGCCGTCTACCATGAAAAACTCCTCGCCATGCTTAATGTTATGCAGTGCCAGGGGGTTAAAGTAACTTTTACCGTAAGCAAGGTGGTATATAGCATCGAGCACGTTAGTCTTGCCTACACCGTTCCTGCCGGTAAAACAGTTGATCTTGGTGTCAAACTCATAAGCGGCCTCAGCGATATTCTTGTAATTGAGCAGCGATAGATTCTTTAAGTACATCTGCAAATGATTCCTGATTGTGAGAACCTTGAATGAAATAAGGCCCTTTTGGTAACAAACCTGCAAATTATTGAAAAATAACGACAAAAGATATTTTAAATTTCAATAAAAATTTTATTTTTGCGGCTCATTAAAATAAGATAGATGGCAACATATAACAAAAGGGGCTACAAACCTGCAAAACCTGAACCGGAAGTAAAAGAAGAAAACGTTATTGAACAGGAAGAAACTTTTGACGGCAACAGTACGACCGCAGAAGTATTCAATTCATTAGACGCGGGCGCTTCTAGGACGGAAGAGTGGGTACAGAAAAACCAAAAGGTCATTTTTGGCGTCATCGGCGTTATAGCTATAGCGATCATTGGTTATATGTTGTATGATAAAATGCTTGTTGGCCCTAAAGAGGATGATGCGGCTAACGAAATGTTCCAGGCGGAACAATATTTTACACAGGCTGTAGATGCCCCTGTTGCAAGCGACTCTTTGTATAACCTTGCCCTGAAAGGCGGAGAAGGTAAAAAAGGCTTCCTTGCGATAATAAATGATTATTCAGGTACTGATGCGGCCAACCTTGCACACTACTATGCGGGTATGGCTTACCTTAATACAGGTAAATTTAAAGAAGCGGTAGAGCATCTTGAGCAATTCAATACAAAGGATGATATCCTTAATGCGATGGCTCTGGGCGCAACAGGCGATGCTTTTGCACAATTGAAAGATAACAAGTCTGCCCTTGAATACTACGAGAAAGCTGTTAAGGCAAGTGATAATGAAGTTACAGCCCCACGCTTTATGTTCAAGGCCGCACAATTGCAGCTTGCAGCTAACAAGAAGGCAGAAGCGCTGAAGTATTTTAATGAGATCAAGGAGAAGTATGAAACATCTCCCGAAGGTACCAATATCGACGCACACATAGCAATGGCTGAATAACATGGCTACAGTTAATAAGAATTTATCACATTACGATAAGAACACGGTCCCAAACGCGAAAGATCTTCGGTTTGGGATCGTTGTTTCAGAGTGGAATGAAGATATTACGTCCGGCCTTTACAATGGTGCCATTGAGGCATTGCTTGAAAATGGGGCAGGGGAGGATAATATCGTTACCTGGCAGGTGCCTGGCAGCTTCGAATTGATATACGGTTCCAAAAGGATGATCGAGACCCAGAAAGTAGATGCCGTAATAGCCATAGGCAGCGTGATACAGGGCGAGACCAAGCACTTCGATTTTGTATGCGAAGCGGTAGCGCAGGGCATAAAGGACCTTAATGTTCAGACGGATGTGCCTGTGGTATTTTGTGTACTTACCGATAATACACTGCAACAGGCCATAGACCGCAGCGGGGGCATTCATGGGAATAAAGGTACCGAAGCAGCTATTGTTGCGATCAGGATGGCCGAATTACGAAAATTGTCCGCCATCTTATAAAGTATTCAATCTTTACATACTATAAGCCTTTCCATAACGGGAAGGCTTTTTTGTTATAAAAATAACAAGTTATCAATATAGTGTTTAATTTTTTTAGATAAAAGGTAAATTTTGTCGACATATGACTCTAATTAATATTATATGTAAGAAAAAAGCTATAGACAGTAATTTCTGAATATAACATTACATTGCGTTATTGTTAATTTTATGATATTTTTAACATCTCGTTTTAATGATAATCTAATCTTAACTATGGTTTTGTTGATTATTCAATAAATAACTATTGCAAATGTTAACATGTAGTTAATTAGTCTACTTTTAGCATCTTAAATGTTAAAACTATGATGGAAAACTACAAATCGTCTTATAATGGTACGAGACTGTTATGGGCGTGGCAGAATTCGGCGCATAAAAATATGCTGTCCGGACTGTTCGTTTTTATGCTGCTCCTCCTGACGGCAAGCGGCTACTCGCAGGTTTCATTGACGGCTTCTGCCGGTACCGGTACCGGAAGTTTTACTAACGTCAATGCAGCCTTTACTGCGATCAATGCGGGAACCCACCAGGGTGACATCGTGATCACGGTTACAGGTTCTACAACTGAGCCTGCAACACCGGTCCCGTTGTTAAGGAGCAATTCGCCTTCAAGCTACACGTCGATCAAAATTACGGCAAGTGGCAATGCAACAATCAATTCCGCGGCATCACCTACTACTAACAGAGGGATATTGGAAATTGCCGGGGCTGATAATGTTACCATTGATGGTGACGATCCATTGACATCAGGAACACAGAACCTGTCAATAGTTTCTGTTACTTCGTCAACTGTGGGTATTGCGTGTATCAGGTTATCATCTAACTCAACATCAGGTGCGGATGGCGCGAACAATGTAACTGTTAAGAACTGTATTATAACCGGTGCGAGAAGCGGTAATACAGCTACTATCGCAGGTTACGGTATCCAGTTCTCGGACGGTGTGGGTGCAAGCTCTGTATCGACCGGAGCGTATGCAAGTACAAATACTGTTATACAGAACAATTTAATAACCAGGTGTTATTATGGTATCAACGCAATAGGTAACTCTGTAACATATTTAAATACGGGCCTGCAAATAACAGGGAATACATTCGGTACTTCTACAGCTGCAACTAACATAGGTTTCAGGGCGATAAACCTAACCTATAGTTCAGCAGCGGCAGGTACTGCAGCGATAATATCGGGTAACGACATCAGGGTAGGTGAGGTGTCATCTTCATCTACTTCCGGAGTTAGTGTTAATATTTCCGGTATAGAAATCGGAGCAGGGAATGTTGGGACTATAATAAGAGGGAACAACATCCACGATGTAATGAACCCGACTTCCAGCCAATATGGAGCTTATGGGATCTTTTTAAGTTCAAGTACATCTACCAGCGGGATTGATATCTACAACAATTTTATAAGGGATATTGTCGCCAGTAAATACAGCACTACTTTAACATCGACCTTTGAAAATTATGGTATCTTTATTAATGCAGGTGTTACAGGCATCAAAATAAAGCATAATACGATAGCGTTACTTCTTCCCAATGTCACCACCAGTGCAGTGAATTCAGTTTCTGCCTGTATAAATATTGCTTCAACGACGGCTGTGATCGCAGAAATGTACAATAACATTTTCGTAAATAATAACCCGAGTACTGCAGGCTATGCGATCATAACAAGCGCGACCACGAATATTTCCTCAGGTTCTGTAAATAATAATAATTATTATACTCCGAGTGGAAGTACGGGCTATTACAGCAGCGCTACAAGAGCAACACTTGCCACGTGGAAGACAGCTACATCAAAAGATGCTAATTCTGTCAATCTGCAGCCATCTTTTGTATCAGCAACAGATCTTCACTTAACTACTGCGGTATCTCTTTTAGAATCGGGAGGTGCTCCCGTAGCTACGACCGGAATATCGACAGATTATGATGGGCAGGCTCGTCCGGGTCCTTCAGGTTCATTGAATGGCGGAGGTACTGTCCCTGATATCGGGGCAGATGAATTTGACGGAATCATGGACCCTTGTCCACAAATCCCTTCTGCTTTAGCTTTTTCGGCTGTTACAGCGACTACAGCAACAATTTCTTGGACGGCTTCATCGCCTGCGCCAGGAAATGGTTATGACTATTATTACAGTACTAGCAGTACTGCCCCAACATCGGGTACTGCTGCGTCCGGTTCGGTTGGGGCAGGCATAGTTAGTAAAGGGCTAACTGCTCTGTCCTCAAATACGCCATACTACTTTTGGGTGCGTTCAAATTGCGACGGAACATACAAGTCGGCATGGGTAGGGTCAGGTACATTTACTACACTTTGTGCAGCAGTAGTGCCAACTTACACAAATGATTTTGCTACTTTTCCTGGTACTTGCTGGAATGCGGCCTTATCCGGCGGTACTCCGGCCACAGGGCCGTCGGCGACAACCGCATACTGGGTTGTTGACGGGTTCCTTAATTCCGGGACCACAGGCGCGGCAAGGATAGAACTATATTCTACAGCCCGTACCGGCTGGCTTAAATCAATTCCTTTTGACCTGTCCGGAAGTACTACCTACAGGGTTAGGTTTAATTATGCTGCTACCGCCTTTGGAGGGACATCGGCACCAACAGCGACAGCCACAGATGACGTAATACAATTATTAGTGTCAAATGATGGTGGTACAACATGGACGGCCCTTCAAACCTGGAACTCTCCAAACAGTACATGGACGAACAGCACTGGCCTGTTCAGTTATGTATTGACAGGATATAACAGTGCAAATACTGTATTTGCCTTATATGGTAGTGATGGATCTGCAGATGACGCTCCTGATACAGACTTCTTCATCGATAATTTTGTTGTAGAGCCGGCTCCTTCATGTTTTGAGGTATCGGGTCTTACCGTTGCGTCGCCCGCATACAATACAGCAAATATATCATGGTCGGCACCTGCTACAGGAACAACTCCTACCGGTTATGAATATGCAGTTACAGCTTCTGCGACTCCTCCTTCGAGCGGCACGGCGGTATCATCTGCATCTGTTTCAGTAACTACTCTTACAGCAACCACGACTTATTACGTTCATGTACGAAGCGTTTGCGGAACCGGTATTTACAGTGGCTGGACTACCTCAGGATCATTTACAACACCTTGTGCACCCGCAATACCTTATTATATCAATGATTTTACAGCCTTCCCGGGCACGTGCTGGAATGCCAACCTTTCGGGTGGTACACCGGCTACAGGGCCAACCGGAACCTCGGCAGGGTGGGCTACGGATGGATTCCTTAATACAGGGTCCGGCGCTGTAAGCTTTAATCTTGATACTGCCAACCAGATAGGATGGTTGAGGTCCATTCCGTTCGACCTGTCGGCGGGTGGATACCGTGTTAAGTTCAATTATGGTGTAACGGCATATAATACTACTACGGCCGCCACTACTACCGCAACAGATGATTCGGTACAATTCCTTATTTCTACTGATGGTGGGGTTACGTGGACAGTATTGCAAAACTGGAGTTCGCCAAACAGCAACGTCAGTAATACGTCAAACCAGTATATTTACAATCTTACATCATACACTGGCTCGAACGTAGTATTCGCTATTTATGCAAGCGAAGGTACTGCGGACGATGCGCCAGATTATGATTTTCATATCGACAACTTTATAGTTGAGAGTATGCCGAATACCGCGATTACTACCGGTGACTTCAATACTGCATCGAACTGGTCTAAAGGCACAGTACCTGTTTGTGGTGAACAGGCTGAAATACCAGCCGGCAAGACCATGACCATGAGTTCAGGCACGGCTGCAGTAAAAAACCTTAACATACTTTCGGGTGGTTCACTTGCTGTTACAGGCGGTACATTGACTGTAGGCGCTTGTACAGGTAACAGCGAATACCTTAATAACTCAGGAACGATAAACGTTTCCGGCGGTACACTGGCCGTGAACGGATCAATAATGAACAATACCGGATGTACTTTCATTCAAAGCGCCGGTAACATAGTTGTAGACGGTAATGGTACCACATCTGTCGCTTCGGGTACACCGTTGGTAGCGTTTGGTTCGAGCTCGGCTACTTTTGCAACGGGTACCGTAACACTTAGCGGTGGTACATTGACAATAGTTGACCCGCATACGGCAACTACCAATACAAGTGCATACGCGCTATACGGCTACATCGCGTCAGGTGTTACCTTTAATGCTTCAGTAAATCACACAGTTCAGTTCGGCGACGGAATATCTACAACTGCAGGCGGAGGAAACTATGGTTTCTTCTATAATCTATATGCCAGCAGTACAGGTAGGATCAACCTGGGTAATGTTGTTGTTAATAATCCAGGAGGTGTTACAAGCAGAAGAGTAACTCAAGCGGGTGGAAATTCTGAGGCGAACGTCATCAATGGAAACCTTACTATAACAGCAGGTGTGTATAATCAAAGTAGTTCTACAACCAATATTGGTGGTAATCTAACTGTCGAAGATGCGTCAATGTTCGTTGGAAATGGAACAACAGTATTTACAAAGACTACAGGAACAACAACGTCAGCACAAACAATTCCACAGGCTATAACGGTTAATGGGACCGGCGTTATACAAAATGCCCTTACAGCGGCATCGGCCAACTTTGCGAATGTAACAATACGAAATACATCATCCACAGGTGTTACCTTCAGTGCGCTTAACCAGGTCGTAGCCAATGCTTCGGTCGCAGCCAGCGTATCAGGTACATTGGTATTTGATGGTAAAGCAAGTACTACCGGCGGCCAGGCGCTCCTATGGGGTACAGCAGCACTTGCCGGTACTACGCTAACGGTAACTTCGGGCGGTATGCTTCCGGGCAGTGCATTTGCACGCGGATGGACTTCCGGCGGTGCGGGTGCGACAATAACAGCATCTACCGTTCCTACGGCCGGCGACGGATTCCCATTGATTGATGAGAACGGCAACACCAGGCATGCATGGATAAACCGTGCAGGTGGCACGGCTACAGGTATAATGGCAGTGACATATACTGCGGGAACAGGTACCAGTGCTACATCGGTAACCGATCTGGGATATGCGATAGATACACGCTCTAACGCAAAATGGAGGGTAAGCACCCTTGGGACCGGTATTGCGGGAACATCATTTAAATTTGCGATCTCTGCACCAACGATATTTGGCGCAGCGCCAACTGCGGCCAATGTAAGGATAGTTACGGCTACAGGTATTCTTGGCTCTCACCAGGCAGGTACGGTATTACCTCATGCACAAAGGACAGACATGGACCTGGCCGAACTTGTGGGCAGCGATCTTTATATGGGGATAGCAAGTACTGATATTCCTTTTTACACAGTACAGTCAGGTAACTGGAATGACATCGCTACCTGGAGTAAGAACGTGGTGCCAACATCGGCAGATGCAATTACAATATCTGCAGGCCATACAGTGACCGTTGACGGAAGCTACACAGCGGCAGTAAATAATATTGCGATAAATGCTACTGGTGTACTTACACAAACAGCCAACACACTTACTGTAGGTGGAGTAATAACCAACTCCGGTACGATAAACGAGAACGGCGGTACGCTTACTGTAACGGGAGGTTCTGCAACAGGTATTACCAATGCAGCAGGATCGACTTTTAACCTTAACAGCGGTGCCGTGACCATTGGCCCTGCCGGAGGAAGTTTCAGGAGGCTGGATAACGCGGGTACAATGACAGTTGCCGGCGGTACACTTACCGTAAACGGAAACCTTACGGTATCTGCCTCAACAGCGGCATTTACTCAAAGTGGCGGACTTATCAAAATTGATGGTAATGCAGCCGGTGTACTGGCCAATTCAGTTGCATCGGGTACACCGCTTTTCAACTGTTCATCTGCATCGTTAAGCCTTACGGGTGGTACACTACAGATCGTAGATCCGCATACTGCTACAACTACTACGAGCGGTTATGCGATGTATTTTGTTGCGGGCCCTGCAGGTTCGCCTTCGGTAAATGCCTCGGCAGCCCACATTACACAATTTGGCGACGGTACATCTACCAGTCCAGGAGGCCATGCGAGCGGTTTCTTTGTGAACAACTGGGCAGGACAGATATTCCTTTCGCTGGGAACTGTAGAGGTGAACGGCGCTACTGGAACTAACAGGAACGTAGTGTGTACTAACCTTGGCGTTCGCGGTGACCTTACGGTTAAAGCATCGTCATTGCTGAACGCTGCGACCGTTATCCTTACGGGCAACCTGAACATTAATACAGGGGGTGCATTTATAAATACTACCGGCATCAGCGCCGCTATCGTTGCGAGCAATACAACTGCCAGCCTTTCACTTGGAAATTCAACCGTAGCACAGGTGTTTACCAACAACGGTACAATGTCTAATGCTGCTACATCGCCAACAGCCAATACAGCGGCTTTTGAGGTGAGGAATTCCAATGCATCAGGTGTAACGCTAAACACACCTTTAAGTGTTAGCGGTACATTGACGCTTAACACCGGTATTGTGAATACGACATCGGTTAACCTGCTATCATTGGGTACTGCGACTGCTGCCGGAACACTTTCTGGAGGTAGCTCAACATCGTACATCAACGGGCCAATGGCAAGGACTTTTGCAGCCAGCAGGACCGCATCAGGAACATATACAGTTGCTACAATGTTCCCGGTAGGAAAAGGAACTTCTTTCCTTCCGGTATACATTGATCCTACTACAGCATCGACAGGTGCGGTGGTATTCAGGGGTGAAGCGTTCACATCTAACGCGGGTACCATGGGCGCAGGTCTTACGTCGCTATCCTCATCAAGGTGGGAAGCTTTAGCTACTACAGGTGCAGCGAACCTCACTAATGCATTTGTACGCCTGGCAGATGCAAGTATTGTCAATACCAATAAGATAGTACAGTCTGACGCTCCGGGCAATGCCTATAACCCGGTTGCCACAGTTACAACGTATACTGCGGCCACAGGTGGCATCCCGAATATGCTGACAACAAATGTCGCCCTACTTGCAGCAGATTATAAAGGATATTTTGCTTACGCTAATCTCAACTCGTGTACTGCTCCTGCAGACCAGGCTACCGCTTTTGTACTTGCTTCAAAAACAGATACAAGTATCTCTGCGAGCTTTACTGCTGCTGCGAGCGCGCCATCGCATTACCTTGTAGTTCGCTACCCATCTGCAGGAACGACCACAGATCCTGTTGATTATACAGCCTATGCCGCCGGCAATTCCCTGGGTGCGGGTACGGTAGTGTATTCAGGTAGTGCGCTTACATTTAATAACACTGGTTTAACTGCCAATACTACATACAATTATTATGTATACAGCTTTAACAATTCCGGTTGTTTTGGACCGGTATACAACATTGTATCGCCACTAACATTCAGTGTTACCACTTGTGCTGCTGCAACTTCGCCTGCTACGGCATTGACTTCTGTTGCTGCACAGCTTACAAATAATAAATTCAGGGCATCTTGGACCGCTTCTGCAACTGCTGGCGTGAACTACATAATAGATGTTGCTACTAACAATACATTTACAACATTTGTTCCGGGCTTCCAGGCCTTGAACGTTGGCACCGCTACATTTGCAGACGTGACCGGCCTTAGCCAGAACACTCCTTACTATGTAAGGGTTAGGGCGCTTGCCGGAACAGACTGCTACAGCGCTAATACAAGTACGCTTACCGTAACGACCCAATCGCTTATAGGCACACCTTGGACAGAGCCTTTTGCAACGACCACTGTGCCTACAGGATGGACAGCGTCTGCTTCATACGACTGGTACATACAGCCTACTTATTTTGAGGGTAATCCAGGAAATGCGATATTTATAGAGCATTACTATGATTTTGATTATGGAGACGTTGATTACGGGTACATAACAACCCCTAACGTTGGACCGGTCCTTGCAGGGCAAACATTCACGTTCGATTACAGGCTGAAAGAACTTGGCGGACTAAACTATCTTGCTGCTCCGGCCGCGGGTACAGGTGATATCAAAATATCGGTGTCTACCAATTATGGTACAACTTATACTCTTTTGCAGACGCTAACTAATGATGGCGTTGCAGGATGGAGGACATGGGAACTGAACCTTACTCCGTATGTTGGACAAAATGTTAAGTTTAAGATCGAATCAGAATATACAGGTGACGAAGAATACGATGCCGGATTCGACAACTTTAAGATCGACGCGGGCGCAGTCTGCAAAAAGCCTACAGGACTTGCTGCAGCTTCGCTTGCCAACGGAAATATAAACCTTAGCTGGAGCGCTCCGTCATCGGGTACGACCCCTACAGGGTATGTGTATGCTGTGACCTCGTCATCTACCCCTCCTGCAAGTGGTACTGCCACAACGGCTACCTCTGTATCAGGATACACGGGTATGGCTATGGAAGCTATATATTACCTGCATGTAAGGGCAAATTGCGGAACAGATGGCTATGGCGAATGGATCACTTTGCCATTCTATCATGGATATTGCAACGCGTATGTAGACTACACAGGTTACTCTATTAACTCATTCAGTACTACAGGAGGCGTGCTTAACATCTCTAACCCTAGCGCAGGGCTCTCAAACCTTGGTTACGGATATTTCCCTACCATGGTAGTAAGCCAGATGCAGAACGGAACCGTGAATTTTGCTTCACAAATATCTTCAACCAGTACTATGTACTTAAATATTTGGGTTGACTGGAATAATGATATGGTATTCTCATCTGATGAGAAAATGTATACTGCATCTTCGTCTACAAACACGCCTTCAGGAAGTTTTGTAGTGCCTGCAGCAGCAACTATGGGCGACCACAGGATGCGCGTAAGGGCCTCTTATTATGTTGGTGAGCAGGATGCCTGCGGATACATTACATATGGTGAGGCGGAAGATTATATACTTAGGGTAGTGCCAACACCTACATGTTATGCCCCTGGAACCCTGTCTGCAACTCCTGTAAGTATGACTACAGCGAACTTGTCATGGTCTGCGCCTTCAACTGCGCCGGTACCTTCGGGATATGAATATGCGGTAACAACATCTGCAACTCCGCCTGCAAGCGGAACTGCAACATCTTCAACATCTGTAACAGGACAAGGAGGGCTTACTGTTGATACCCAGTACTACCTGCATGTAAGGAGTAATTGTGGCAGCAATGGATATAGTGACTGGGCAACAAGCGCCTATCTTCATGGATATTGCGTTGCATCATCTACACTAAGTACATACTACATCAGCGGCTTCAGTACAACCGGAGGAACTGCTAACATCACCAATACGGGAACCACATTCTCTACGGGCGGGTACGGTAATTACAGTGCAATGGCTGTGAGCCAGTCTGAAGGTAACTCGGTAAACTTTACCGCGACCAATACAGGAGGCTCAGGCTTTAATATCTGGGTGGACTGGAATGACGACTTTGTTTTCGCAGCATCAGAAAAAGTGTATGCATCAGGATCAACATGGGTTACCTCATCAGCAGGAAGTTTTAGTGTTCCGCTAAACGCCATGGTAGGTAATCACAGGATGAGGATCAGGTCAGACTTTAATAATCAGAACCCTAATGCGTGCGGAAGCATTTCTTCAGGAGAAGCCGAAGACTATACCTTTACGGTACTTCCTTCGCCTCCTAAAGTAACAAGCTTTAGCATTGCCGGTGCATGTGAAAATGCGGGCACGTCGGTGACCCTTACGGGTACCTACTTTACGGGAGCAACTGCCGTATCATTCAACGGTACGAACCAGCCGGTATTTACGGTTAACAGTGCTACATCTATTACAACTACAGTTCCTGCGGGAGCTACAACAGGTCCAGTATCTGTTACCACACCTATAGGTACCGGAACCAGTACGGCATCATTTAATGTGTATGCTTATCCTGTAGTTGCAGATATAACAGGTGGAGGAGTTTCGGCATGTATGCCTGATACCGTTCAGCTGGGCAATGCAACTACCGGTGGAACATGGTCAAGCTCAAATACAGGCATAGCTACTGTAAACAGTTCAGGACTTGTTACGCCGGTGGCGGCAGGGACAGTAACGATCACTTATAGCAAATCGGCTAACGGGTGTACCAGTACTAAAACAACAACTGTTACTTTCAATACTCCGGTTAACATAACTGTCAATCCGGTTTCGGAAACAGTAACCCCGGGCAGTGCGGCAGCATTTGGCGTGATCGCTACAGGTACCGGCCTTACTTATCAGTGGCAGGTATCGTCTAACGGCGGTGGTCTGTACACTAACGTGACTAACGGCGGCGTTTATGACGGTGCAACAACAGCAACTCTTCAAATTGACAATGCCAATGGCCTTAATGGCTACATATACAGGGCGGTTGTAAGCGGTGCTTCACCATGTACATCGGCTACATCTACAGGTGCTACGCTTTCTATCAGCGATATCGGGATCACATCACATCCGGCAAGCGTAACTATTTGTGATAGTGGAGCCGGCACAGCAAGCTTTGCTGTTGCGACAACAGGTAATAACCTTACCTTCGAATGGCAGCAAAATACAGGATCGGCATGGACAGCCCTTGCGAACGGAACAGTTGGAGGCGTTACCTACAGCGGTGCGGACACGAACACATTGTCACTGTCTGGCCTTACTGCTGCCAACACTACGTGGAGGTACAGGGCTTTTGTACAGGACGGTGGCGCGAACGCTACGTCGAACGAAGCGACACTTACAGTGAACAGCGCACCGGCAATAGGCCAGCAGCCTGCTGACCAGGTAGCATGTTCTTCTGGTTCTGCAGTTAATTTTACAGTTGCTGCATCCGGTACAGGCCTGACTTACCAATGGCAGTATGCTACAACATCAGGTGGTACATACACCAACGTTGCCAATGCTTCTCCTGCAGGTGTAACTTATTCTGGCGCGACATCAGCGACATTAGCTGTTACTACTACAGCATCCACACCGGTGGCAACTTATTACTATCGCGTTGTAGTGTCAGGTACTGCTCCGTGTTCAGCGGCGACTTCATCTGTCGCGACATTGAGCATCAATGCGCCTGCAATTACCGCAGCGCCAACTAATAAGACGGTTGTTAAAAATAACGCCGCTACATTTACGGTAGCTACATCAGCGCCGTCGCCGACATACCAATGGCAGTTCTCAACGACATCTGGCGGCACTTATGCGAATGTGTCCGACAGTACTCCGACAGGAGCTACCTACAGCGGCGCTCAGACTGCGACCCTAACAGTAAATGCAGGAAGCACTATGGCGACCGGAAGCGGCTACTGGTACAGGGTAGTGGTAACTTCGGGAGGATGCAGCGTTGCATCTTCAGGAGCAAGCCTGACGGTTACGGATTACTGTGTAGGAACATTTACAAATGCTACTACAAGTGGTGACCACATGACAGCTGTTAGTGTCGCAGGAACTGACTTCAACTCAGCTCCGGGCGATACAGGATTTGGAACTAACAATTATAAAATGCTTACAGGCGCTCCAAACACAGGTACATTCGTTTTGGCGGCATCCTATACCGCGAGCATTACTGTGGGTGGAGGAAATCCGCAGAATGTAGGTATCTGGATGGACTTTAATAACGATGGTGATTTTGATGATACAAGTGAGTTCCTTGGCACGGCTGCTATCGCATCGAACAGCACAGGTACCATTACGATGAACATACCTGCGAATGCTTCAGCAGGGAACAGGAGGATGAGGGTGCGCAACATACGCTCTACCACCATCACGGCATCATCTGTATGTGCTTCGGCCGCAAGGGGTACCACCGTAGATTATATGGTTTCCATAGCATTGCCGGCTGCACCTGCGATCAGCGGATTTACACAAGGTTCCAGCTGTGCAGATACGACAATGATAACCATAAATGGTACTAACCTTACGGGAGGTACATTAACGATCGGTGGAGTATCTGTACCAGTGCAAAGCATCATTGGCGGCGGAACCCAAATGAACGCAACAGTTAGTGCCGGTACGAACGGCACAGTAGCTGTAACTACTCCGGGCGGAACTGCCACAAGTGGTACATTTACCCTAAATGCACCGGCTGCATTGACACTTAGCAGTTCGTCAGCAACTATTTGCGCGGGCAATGCTACAAGTGTAATTACATTGACCGCAGGCGGATCGCAGTATGATACATTTGTAGTTACTTCGGTACCTGCAGGTGCGGCATATTCGGGCAACGCTGCATCAGGATATACATTTACACCTACTGTGAATACTGTTTATACCATTGCAGCCTCACAGTCGGCAGGAATGTGCGCAAGGAGCACAACGTTTACCGTAACAGTGAAATCGAACCCTGTTTACCCTGTGACGCCTGCTACAGCAGATATATGCAGTGGCGAGATCAGGATGCTTACATCAGGCTCGGGATCATCTGCGGGAGGTACAGGCGTTTTCGGTACAAGTACTTCGGCAACAACTAATACTACTACTTCTATGCCTAACCCGCTTAGCAGGTATTACGAAGGCCAAAAGGCGCAGATGTTGTTCAGGGCAAATGAGCTTACTGCTCAAAACCTGATAGCAGGAAGCAGCATCACTGCGGTAACATTCTATCTCGATGCT